>ERZ772881.31-NODE-31-length-142829-cov-8.520921_pt1 | contig 142829 bp, 128 predicted proteins | sample MGYA00580581_ERZ772881 | MGnify/ENA primary metagenome ERZ772881 (study PRJEB29015, sample SAMEA2737668) | human gut metagenome | biome: human gut; feature: human-associated habitat; material: faeces | place: China | collected 2012 ...
CATGAAGACAGCGCCTTTTTGAGTATTAAGTTTGCAGTTTGTAGTTTTTAGTGAATGGTTTTAAATTTAAAGCCATCTTCTACAAACTCCGTCCTTATTTCTTGACGCGGACACGCTGTACCGTCGGCGTGCCGTCTTTATCTTGATGAATCGTATCGATGCGGATATAGGACAGTTCATTGCTGAATTCGCGAGCCAGGCGGTTCATTTCCGGATCCGTATGGCCAAATCCTTTTTCCATCAGGCGGTAGACGATGGCTGCAAATTCATAGCGCGTCATCATCTGGTTACCCTTGAACAAGCCATCGGGATAACCTTCGAGGATACCGTTGCCAGCCAGTTTGCTGACGTATTCGTAAGCCCAGTGGTTATCGGCTACATCGGGGAAGAGCAGGCTCTTATTGGGATCGATAGCCAAGTGGTGCATTCCCTTGAGCTGGGCGATTTCAGCCGCCTGTTCAGCCAGGGCCTGCCGCAGGTCGCGGATTTCCTTGACCATGGCGACACGGGAGTTGGAAACATGGTTGACGCGGCCAATTTTCAGGCTGACGCCGGCATTGATCATGTTTTCACCGCCGCCAAAGCTGCCGCCGACGCTGAACATGGTGTCTTCATTAGGCCGATAGATGACACATGACATAATTCAACAACGCAACTGTCATGACAGATAAAAAGGCAAAAAAAAGACTGTCCCATGATGGGCAGAAGCCTTCATGGGACAGTCCCTTACCGTTAGGGCAGATCCAGGCGATAGAGGTGCTGGACGTTCTGCTTACGATTGTAAATGGTGAAATAGACGTGGTTCGTTCCGTCCGTGGTGATGGCATCGGGCGTGTAGACCTGGTCGTCAATCTGATAGGTGATATCTCCGACAGCAGCACCGGTCTTTTTATTGAAAATGCGGAACAGGCCCCGTCCGGTAAACACGACATAGTCCTGAGTCACTACGATAGGTCCGCTGGCGGAAGCTTTCTGCATTCCTTCAGCCAGGCCTGTATTTACTTCAAAGGAACGCAGTTCCTTGCCATCCGGGTCAAAAGCATAAACCGGTTTCGTCCATCCCGTGCCATTGTTCGAACCATTACGGGCCGTCCACTGCATATAGAAGCCGTCTGTATCGGCTGCCATCAGCTTGGGAGCGACTTCGTCTTTAGCAGCCTTGCGCTGGTCTATATAACCAAAGGTAGCCAGCAGCAGTTTGGGATTCGAAAAGCCGTCTTTCGTGAGCGTGCCCCGCGTGATGCCGGCCGTCGCACTGGCCCCTTCGCGATCGAAATAGACCGTATCACTGCCGTAGACAGCCTGGAGGGAATGTTCCCGGTTGCTGCTCAAGGCCGCCTGATGGACAGCCGAACCGTCATAGATGCCCTGGACATGATTGCCCTGGCAAAAATAGACGTTCTGGCCGTTCGTCGTCAGCCAGGACCGTTTCATCAGACCGATTTCCTGTCCGGCCGAGAGCTTGTCGCCTTTCATCGGGAATTTCCAGAGATGAGCATCGTCTTCCCCTTTCTCCTGAGTCGGAGCATAGACCGCATCGGCTGTTACGGCCAGGAGAGAATTGACGAAGTGAGGCAGCTCAGTGCCCGTCAATTCATAGAGCGGTACGTCTTTGCCAGCCAGTTTAAGTGTCTGGATAGCTTCCATCTTAGGCGGCGCTTCTCCGCCCGTTTTACCCGGCTCCGTACTGCCGCAGCCGCTCAGGAAGGCCGTGCAGATAAGGCCTATTGCGGCCAGGGAAAAGAGCCGTTTCGTTATGATTTTCTTCATAGGACACCTCCTCTTAACCAAAGGCCTCTTTGCGGCCTGCGTAGATGTCATAACTGTCCTGGAGCATCATCTCGACGGTGTCCGTACGGCCAAGCCAGGGAGCTGCGGCCGTTTCAGGATGCATCGTGAACCAGGCGATGTGCTGCCGCAAGGCATGGCGATAATACCACTGCTTACTTTTTGGCTGCAGCCCATCGCGCGCCGGCGTGACCTCGTAGACGAGCGGTGCTCCCTTGTCCGCGGGCGTCCGCGACAGGATTTCCAGTAAGCCGTTGCCGTCGAGGTCCGTCACGGCAAATTCCTGCAGCGGCGCCCCATCCAGGGGATGAATGATCTGCCAATGCTTTGTAAAGACGTGGATCTGCTGGGCTTCATCAGAAAGAAGGCGCACGGCCTGGGGACGGCCTTCTTCACAGGCAAAGCCGCTGCTGCTGAGCAGGCAGGCTGCGATTAGGAGTAACAACTGTTTTTTCATAGAAAGTCCTCCTCGTATCATTGTTTGGAGGGGCGCTTTTTTACGGGCCGATGGCAATCCGTCCTTGTCCAGTGGGATTGCCATAGTCCGCAGCCAGCGTGTCCCTTTGATGGCGGAGATAGTCTGCCAGAGCCTCGACGTCGGACAGGCCCGTATCTTCCAGCAGGAGGCTGCCCTGCAGGCTGGTCTGGCCGTCGCCGCCGTTTTGCAGGACGTAGGCCGTACCGCCGACGCGGTAGTCTTCATCGGCCTCGATGGCCTTGCCGTTGACCTGGACGTCTTTGACCCGCCGCGGGCCGGCCACTTTGACGAAGCGGCCCTTATCATCGAGGACAACGGAACTGGGAATCGCCGGATCGATGCGGTAAGTCAGGCCGGACACCTGCAAAAATCCGCCAAATTCCTGAGGATACCGCGAAGCCCCCATTTCCAGGGCATCGAGGAGCTGCTGGCCCGTTACGCTGCAGACGACGAGCTGATTGGAAAAGGGAAAGACCCGGTATAACGATTCATAGGTCACAATGCCGGCTGATAGCGGGGCCCGAAAGGAACCGCCGTTCAGGAGCGCCACATCCGTATGCAGCCGGTACCGGATGGCATCGACTGCTAAATCGGCCAAGTTCGTTTCCCCGTTCCGGACGCGCCGCTGACCCTCGATATCGGTCACGAAATCCACAGGCAGCGTGGCAACCGGCTGCTGGAGTTGTTCCCGGACGACAGCCATTTCGCGCTGTACGACAGCTTCGGTCGCCGCATCGGCCCCGTCCAGCTGGGTCACTAATTCGCCCCGCACGTGGCCGTAGTCATCGATGACCAATTTGCCGACAGACTGGAACTTCGTTCCCGTCTGTGCGATGAGGACGGGCTGACCTTTGCGGTTCTTGACCAAGCGTTCATATTGTTCATGGGAATGACCATCGATGATGGCCGCCACTTTCTGCGTATGTGCAGCCAAGGCCTCGCTGGTCCAGACCGGGAGCGACCCATTCTGACCTAGGTGCGTGACCAGGATAATGGTCCGGGCCCCTTCGTCCCAAGCCTGGTCGATGGCCTTTTGGACTTGTTCATAGAGTTTCTGTCCTGTCGCATCTTCTGAAAATCCGTAGATGAACTGTCCCTTATCGTCCTGGAAGTAACGGGGCGTCGAAGAAATCAGGGTCTGCGGCGTCGTCACGCCGATGAAGGCCGCCTTTTTCCCGCCGTCATAGGCCACCATCTTATAGGGCGGAAAAACGGTCTTCCCCGTCCGCAGATCTACCAGGTTACAGCTGTAATAGCCGCCAGCAAGCTGCGGTGCCAGTTCCAGCAGGCGTGCTACGCCATAGTCAAATTCGTGATTGCCGGGAATGGCGAAATCATAGCCGGCGACATTCATGATGTCGATGACGGCCTGCCCCCGGGTCAGACTTCCCAGAGGTTCGCCCTGGATGGCATCGCCTGCATCGACGAGCTGCACCGTATCGTCAGGATTCTTCATCAGGTCCTTTTTATACTGGGCTAGCTGGGCATAGCCCAGCTGATTCTCCACGCCACAGTGGACATCGTTGGTGTGTAAGACGACGAGATCGGCGCTGACTTGGCCCGTCCCCTGCAGAGCCAGGCAAAGGGCCAGGCCCAGCCAGTATTTTCTGCCAAAAATCATCGGATTTCCTCCTTCGTATTTTGCTTAGAACTTCCCGCCGCCACCGCCGTGATTCTCGTCGGTACTGTCGTTGCGACCCGATTTTTTCGCTTTGGCTACGCGGGATACATTCATGAACAGGAACGTATCTTCCTTTTCCGTAAGGTCGAAGCTGTTCTCATCGAGGTAGGCCGACGCCGCCAGGGCCGGTGCGACATTGCTCATGGTGCTGATGAGATAGCGCCGGATGAGGAAGCCGCCGCCGATGCCGAGGACCAGGGCGATGAGCAGCGCCGTCCAACTGAAGGCGTCATGCGGATCATAGGCCTTGCCATTGGCTTCATAATAGGCCAGCAGTTCACCGGACTCCAAGGCATAGGCTTTGAAAGCCTCGGCATATTTCTTTTCTTTCAGCAAGGGCAGGAATTTCTCTTCCAAGACGGGAAGGCTGCCTTTATCGCTGATGCGCTGGCGCATGGCTTTATCGGTAGCTACGTAATAGTCCCGCGTATCCATCGCCAGGACCAGGACCATATTGCCGTTCTTCCCGTCTGTATAGGTGCTGTCCAGGAGCTGATTGGCATAGTCGCCGATTTTTACTTTATTCGTCGTCTTGACGGTGACGACGGCCAGGCGCACGCCGTATTTCCTTTCAATGTTGCCGAGTTCATTCAGCACGGCAATGCGTTCACTGCCCTTCAGGAGCTGGGCCCCGTCAGCCAGGCTGGACGGATTGGCGGCCAAGACATTCATCGCCAGGAAGAACAGACAGGCCAGGAACAGCAGACTCTTGGTTACATATCCTTTCATGGCTATCCCTCCTTACACGAACCACTTGGCAATGAAGTAGAAAATCGTCGTCAAGATCAAGGCACTGCCGGCCCAGTACAGGTTGGCCCTGGCCTTGTCATAAGGCAGGCTGCCGACCATCTTGCCGGTCTGGCCGTTCATCATGAACGTATACGGCTGGTCCTGGTAACGCGTCGTCAGGATCCACACGGGCGCCATGGCATAGGACACAGCCCCTTCATCTTTGCTGATGACATCTTCTTTGAGTTCTACCCGGTCATAGCCTTCGACGGTATCTTCGAGGACGCCGAGGGCGCTCTGGCGGACCCGTTCGTCCGCCCGGGGCACGGCGGCTTCGGCATCGACGTCGTATTTATCGGCCAGATAACCCGTCAGATAGGCGCTGCTGAAGGGAACCAGGTCGTGATAATCGTAAGGCTCGATGCTTTCCATATAGGTATCGTCCATCTTCTGGCTGCCGTCGACGGGAATACGCTGGAAGCGCATGGTCCCCTGGCGGTCGCAGCGGTAGACGCTGGTCTCGGTCACGGTTTCATCATTCGTTTCATAGACCGTATCGGTCTCAGCCCGGAATTCGGCCGACGCTGTCACATCAGAATCGAAGAGCCAGAAAGGCACGTACATGGCCTGGATGGCTTCGACGCGGTTATTGGCCGTGAAGGCCTTGGGCAGAAGCCGTTTGCCCTTATAAAATTCTTTCAAAGCGGCTACGGCCTCGTCTTTCGTCTTTTTAAAGGGGATGACGAAATCCGGCTTGAGCATCCCCGAAAAACGGCTGGGAATCATGGTCGGGTTGCCGCAGTAGCAACATTCCGTCGCCATCGTATTGCCATCGCTGACCAGCTCAGCGCCACAGGAGGAACAAGTGAAGGTCTGCATCTGGGCTGCTTCGTCTTCGCCCCATTCACTGCCGGCATCGGCCGTATCCCACTTGGCTTCTTTCGCCGCCTGGGCTTCGGCAGCCAATTTTTCCTGTTTGGCAAAGAGTTCTTCGATCTTGGCGACTTCAAATTCCGTATCGCAGTACGGACAGGTCACTTTTTCCGACCCCGGCGCAAAGGCCAGGGGGCCGCCACAGTTCGGGCATTTATAGCCTACGGAAGTATTGGCCATAAGCTCACCTCATTTCTTACGCTATTGTTGATCGTGCTCGTCGAAAGGATCGCCGCACTGAGGGCAGAATTTCGGCGGATGATGCGGATCCGGCGGCTGCCAGCCGCACTTGTCGCACTTGAAGAGCGGTGCGTCAGCCGGCTTCTGAGTCCCACATTCCATGCAGAACTTGCCCTGATTGACAGCGCCGCACTTGGGACAGGTCCAACCCGCTTCCGGCGCTTTCCCTTCGGGCTTGGCCTTACCGCAGTTCATACAGAATTTCCCCGTATTGCCAGTCTGGCCGCAGTCGCAGTCCCACGTATCGGCCGGCTTGGGTTCCGGTTTCTTCGTGCCGCAGTTCAGGCAGAACTTGCCCAGGTTTGCCGTGCCGCATTGCGGGCAGGTCCAGCTGCCTGCCTGCGCAGCTACGCCCCGTTCTGCTTCGGCCTTCACTCGGGCCATTTCAGCTTCTAACTGCTGATGGTCCATCAGTCGTTGCCGCCGTTCCATCAGCTCCTGCTGCTGAGCCATCTGCTGATACATGCCGGCACCGGCATTGCCGGCCATATTCATATTCATGAAGCCGAAAGCCGCGCCGCCACCGCCTTCATTCTGGGCCGCCATGCGAAGGGAATCGCTGGTGGCATCGGCCATGGCACCCATGGCCAGCGACGGATCCGACAGGGTCTTGCCCATCTGTACTTTCTGGATCTTCGCTTCATCTTCTTCATTGGCCTTGATGCTGTTGATGCCGAAGGATACGATTTCCAGGCCGCGCAGTTCCCGCCAGCGCTTGGACAGGACTTCATTCAGGGCGTCGGCGATTTCAAAGGTCCGCCCCGGCAGTTCGACGTAGTCGATACGCTGGGCACTGAGCTTGGCGAAGGCCGGCTGCAGGGCGTTGAGCAGTTCCGATTTCAGCTGGCTGTCAATCTGGCTGCGTTCATACCGGTCGGCGACGTTGCTCGCTACGTTGGTATAGAACAGGACCGGGTCGACGATGCGATAGCTGTATTCGCCGAAACAGCGCAGGCGGATCAAGAGAATCTGACCCGTATCGGGGTCTTTCATCTTGAACGGGACTTCCTGCGGCGTGCCGTACTTATTGCCGATGAGCTCTTTCATGTTGAAGTAGTAGACCCGCTGGTCCTTGCCCGTATCGCCGCCAAAGGTGAAGCGTTCCTTCATCTGGCCCCACATATCCCGGAGCCCCTGTTCGAGGCCTCCCGTAAAGATGGACGGTTCTGTCGACATATCGTAGATATATTCGCCCGGTTCGTTGCAGACGTCGACGACCTTGCCCGATTCGACGATCATCATGCACTGGCCGTTGTTGACGGCAATCTTCGAGCCGTTGGAAATGATATTGTCTTCGCCGCTCGTATTGGAACTGCGGCCGCGCGAACTCGTCTGCTTCTGCCCTTTCATCATGAGGATGTCAGGGGGCATGCTGTCACAATAGAAAAATTCCTTCCACTGGTCAGCCAGGACACCGCCGGCTGCTCCCATTGCCGCTTTGATCAAACCCATAAGATTACCTCCTTTTCGTGACGATTCTTGTAAAATTCTTTTCTTGCTTATAGGATAACTTATTTCAAAAAAAAATCACCTGTATTTTACTACAGGTGATAGATATAAAATATACATAGTATGCGGTCATTCCACCTTTGGCTATGCCGTTTAGTCATTATTTGATTTTATTGAGCTGCGCTGCCAGTTCTTCTGCCGACGGGTCGCCGTTGACAGGCGTCATGATATTCTGGGGCCCTAAGTAGAGGGTACCGCCTGAGGCCGTAGCCTGCTGCTTGCTGTGGCCGTTCTGATACGCGGCAGCCAGGTTGCCCAGGACGAAATAGGACCGTTCGGCACTGCTCATGCTGTACGTGGCGGCAGGCTTGATGAATTTCTTGCCATTGACGTAGACTGTACCGTCTTTGACGCTGGCATGCTTGCCGCTCATTTCATAGAGCTTCTTGGCGTAACTGTCGCGCCGTTCCTGATGGGACGGATGATCCGACGGCGAGAAGATTTCCCCGACGAAGTCGCTCGTGTTGTCGCCATATTTTTCCATGACCCGCTGCCAGATGGCGGCCGTCGCGCCGGGATTATAGCCGGCCCCGGTGATATAGCCGAAGGACAGGTTGTCCGCTTCCCATTCGGCAGCCCGGTCGATGTGGACCGTCTCGATCTGGTTGCTGATCGTATTGAGGATGAGGTTGTTCAGGCCGGAGCCGCCAATCGTGTCGGCCAGGACCATCTTGCCGATTTCAACATTGACCTTCTTCTGCGTCGAATTGGCGACGTGGTGTTTCTGGCCATGGCCCATTTCGTGGCCCAAGACGACGGCGATTTCATCATCGTTGCTGACCAGGTCGAACATGCCCTTGTTGACGATCATGACGTGGCCCATGGTGCAGGCCGCGTTGAACGTCTTGTCCGGGCTGACATACCAGCGGTAGGGCAAGGTCTTGATACTGGAGTCCGTCTGGGCGATGCTGTGGCTGAGGCGGTTCATGATGGACGCCAACCGTTCATTATAATACTCATTATCAAGGACGCCGGTCCGCTTGGTGACGGCCTGGTAAATCTCGTTCTGCCCTTCCTTGGTCGTATCGTAGTGCTTGATCTGCTTGCTCAGGGCCGACTTCACCTGGAGGCCGCCGATGACATCGGTAATGAGGTCTGCCTGGACCGGCTGGACCGGCACGATACCCATAGGCAGTGAAACTGCGGCCATGACTGCCACACAGGCAGCAGCTGCTTTTTTCTTCATGTTCATAAAAATCACCCTTCCCCTGTAACGGAAATCTATACTTTCATTATACAAGGAAAGGGTGGACTTGCAAAGCCTAATGAGCCGTCAATTCTTCGTAGTCGACTTCTTCGCCCTTCTTTTCGCGGACGACGACTTTTTCTTCAGCCAAATGAGACAGATGAGGTTAGGAATTGTACTATTTTATATTTTATATTTTATATTTAATATGTAAAGTGTCAAACGTTTAATTGATTTAAATCTCGTAAATTTGGATTACCTTTCCCTCTGTCATCTCCAGACTATTGATCTTTCCCAGTACATTCTGGAAGGTGCAGTCGAGTAGTTCCAACCGGGAATGATTCACTTCAAAAAGTGAGAGATCCGTGCTGGTGTCTTTGAAAGTGGTCCGGACGATCTTTAGATTCTGGCACTCTGCGGCACTGACCAGACCATAGGTACAGCCGCGGATTACGCTGTCCCTAAGGAGGATGTTTTTGCATCTCCGGGCTTCGTACCCATAAGTCCCGCAACCGTACAGATCCAGGTGATCCAGACTGGCATCTTTCACCTGTTCCAGATTCAGCACAGCTCCGGTACAGTGGCCTTCTTGCAGGATATGCCCGAACCGGAGATGAGCCAGCCGGATTTGCTGGCAGTTCAGGAATTTAAACACCGAGGAATAGGGGTCCTCCGTGACGATTTCTGCCGTGATGGCCCCGGTATCCTGTCCCCGGATGGTCAAATCCTGGAATCCGGCCAGTTCCAGTTCATGATAGACCCGGTACAGCCCCGGAGGACTGATGGGATTCCAGGCGAAGTTGTGAATCACCGGGTCCGCAAAGGGTCCCCGCAGCCAGGCAGACAGGTTGTACTGGCCCGGTGCCAGGATGATTTCCGTATGGTCACCAAGAGCCTCCATCATTTCCCTTACATTGTGGACCAGGACAGTTCTCCGGGCCCCCAGCGCCGTTGGGGCCATCATCATGACCAGCAGCAGGGTCAGAAGGGCACATCGCAGCAGCCCCGTCCATTTCGTCTTGCCAAATTGTTTCATCATCTGTCACCTCCGAGAATACCATGCCTATGAATAGCTAACGCTTGACCTTCCCTGCGGCCGTGACCCGTGCCTTCCCTTCTACATCCACACGACCTTTGCCGTAACGGGCCAAGGACTTCCAGGACAGTTTTTTCACCTTGTTCCTCAGCTTCTCTTGGAGTTTACCGAACTGATCCATCGTCATATCTTTTTTCTCCGACAAGGTGATGTCCGGGACTCCAAAGGTATTCCAGTACACTTCCATTTTCTCTACAGCCGGATCCCAATGGGTAAAATAATAGCTTTCACACACCAGGTTCCCATTCCCGTCCAGATGGTATTCTCCCAGTATGGAAAGGCTGGCACCCCCGGATCCCTGGTTCAGGAACCGTCCGTTTCCCAGATAGTACCAAGCGTTCCGGTAAAAGCCGCTGAACACCTGATGGAGCTGGCCGTCCCGGATGGTGAACAGGTTAGTGAGCCGGTTGTCCTGACCGATCAGCAGTTCCGGCTTCCCGTCTCCGTTGCAGTCCAGCAGCTGATACTTCACCGCTTCCAGCCCCTGTTCCGGGGACAGATCCCGCACGCCTTCCCAGACGGCCATCAGGTCGTCCCGTTCCTCACCGAAGAGAATATAGCTGCTGCCACTTTGGACCATGGCATACAGGATATCCAGTTCCCCCCTATAGATATCATCTCTGCTAGAAGCGCCAGCCAGCCCGGACAGGCCGATGAGAAAAACCATCAGACACAGACAGGCCCTCTGCTTCCAACCCTTTTTCCCTTTCATGACGCTGGCCTCCTTATTTTCCATGTTCAAAAATCCATAAGCATTTATCCTTACTATCATTCTACTAAATATAAAAAATAGATACACTGTAATTTATTACAGGTATGGGCAAAAAAAAGGCGCTGTCTTCATGCGACAGCGCCTTTTTAAGGTGTTAGCAGTTAGTGGCTGGTTGTTAGTGACAGACTGTATTCCGAGATTCCCACAAGCGGGCTGCCCTTGGAGACGATTCCTACGAACTACGAGCCACTAGCCACGAACCACGAACTAAATCTGTGCAAAGAGTTTCTTCCGGGTCCGTTCGGCTTCTGCTTTGATCTTTTCGATGTCCAGTTTGGTAAATTCTTTATGGCGCAAGAGGACTTCGCCGTTGACCAGGACCGTATCGACGTCCATGCTGTTGGCACTGTAAGCCATGAGGCTCAAAGTGTCGTTCTTAGGATACCAGTGCAGGCCTTCGCGGTCGACGAGGGTAATGTCGGCTTTATAGCCTGTTTCCAATTTGCCTACGTCTGTGTATCCCAGGCACTTGGCGCCGCCTTCGGTCAGCATGTTGAGGGCTGTTTCGGCCGGAATGACCAAGGGATCCAGGGTATGGGCCTTGTGGATGAGCGTAGCCAGACGCATTTCTTCGACGATGTCCAGGTTATTGTTGCTCGATGCCCCGTCGGTGCCGAGACCGACAGTGATGCCTTTAGCCAGCATCTTGGGCACCGGTGCGACGCCGCTGGCAAGCTTCAAGTTGCTGCCCGGATTGTGGGCGACGCGGACGTGTTTTTCTGCCATGATGTCCATATCGTCGTCATCGACCCAGACGCAGTGGGCGGCCAGGCAGCCGCAGTCCAGTACGCCGATTTCATCCATCAAGGCAATCGGCGATTTGCCGTATTGCTGCTTGATGTTTTCCACTTCCCCTTTGGTTTCGCTGAGATGAATGTGGATTTCTGCTCCCAATTCCCGGGCCTGGTCGACGAATTTATGGAGATAATCGGGCGGGCACGTATAGGGAGCGTGAGGCCCCATCATGACGGTAATGCGGCCATCGGCTTTGCCGTGCCAGTCGAGGAAGAGCTGGCGGTTTTCATCGAGGCCGGCCTGGGCATTCGGTCCGATGCCGATACTGCCGCGGCATAAGCAGGCGCGGATCCCCGATTCTTCGACGGCGCGGGCTTCCTGGTCCATGTGGTCGTACATGTCGGCATAAGCCGTCGTACCACAGCGGATCATTTCGGCAATGCCCAGCATGGACTGGGCGTAGATGACATCATCCGTCAATTTGGCTTCAGCCGGCCAGATTTTCTTTTCCAGCCAGTCCATGAGCTGCATGTCGTCGGCATAACTGCGGAAGACCGTCATGGCTACATGGTTATGGGTATTGACGAAGCCCGGCAGGGCCAGCATGCCCTTGCCGTCGATGACTTCATCGTATTCCGAGGCTTTCGGCGCTTCGGGAAAACCCGTGATGCGCGAGCCGTCGATGGCGATATTTTGTCCTTCTAAGACGCGGTGGTCCTGGTAGAGGGCTACGTGCTGAATCAGTTTTTTCATCGTTTCCCCTCCTGGTCCTTAGTCGAGATTCAAGTATTTGCGCTGTTCTTCGCTGAGCGCATCGATGGCATAACCCATGGAAGCCAGTTTGATCTTGGCGATTTCCGTGTCGATTTCATGAGGCAGGACATAGACGTGGTTGCCAAGTTCCGCATGGTGTTCGAGGATGTATTTGGCAGCCAGGGCCTGGACGGCGAAGGACAGGTCCATGATTTCAGCCGGATGACCGTCGCCGGCAGCCAGGTTGACCAGACGGCCTTCAGCCAGGAGGTTGATGACATGGCCGTTCGGGAGTTCATAGCCTTCGATGTTGTGGCGGGCTTCAAAGTGGCGGACGGCCAGGGCTTCCAGTTCAGGTTTATTGATTTCTACGTCGAAATGACCGGCATTGGCCAGGACGACGCCGTCTTTCATGTTCTTCATGTGTTCGCCGCGGATGACGTCCTTGTCGCCGGTGAGGGTGACGAAGATATCGCCGACCTTAGCCGCTTCGGCCATGGGCATGACTTCAAACCCGTCGAAAACGGCTTCGATGGCTTTGATCGGGTCGACTTCGGTGACGATGACATGGGCACCGAGGCCTTTGGCACGCATAGCGCAGCCCTTGCCGCACCAGCCATAGCCGGCGACGACGACTTTCTTGCCGACGACGGTCAGGTTCGTCGTGCGCATGATGCCGTCCCACGTGGACTGGCCTGTGCCATAACGGTTATCGAAGAGGTATTTGCAGTACGAATCGTTGGCTGCGACCATGGGGAACTTCAATTCGCCGGCTTTGTCGAGACCGTGGAGACGGTTGACGCCAGTCGTCGTTTCTTCCGTGCCGCCGAGGAGGTTTTCCATGGCATCGGCCCGCGTCGTGTGCAGGAGATGGACCTGGTCGCCGCCGTCATCGATGATGATGTCCGGGTGATGGTCCAGGGATTTATTGAGGAAATCGAAGTATTCTTCATCGGTTGCGCCATACCAGGCATAGACGGTCAGACCATCTTCGACGAGAGCCGCTGCGACGTCGTCCTGTGTGGACAAAGGATTACTGCCGGTCACGATGACGTTGGCGCCGGCCCGGTGAAGGACTTCGGCCAAATAAGCCGTCTTGGCTTCGAGATGGACGCTGACGCAAATCGTTTTGCCTTTAAAAGTCTGGTCGGCTTTCAGTTTGTCGCCAATGGCATTGAGGGCCGGCATATGACGATCGACCCAGCTGATTTTTTCATGACCGCTTTTAGCTAACTTGATATCGCGAATAATAGATTCCATACAAATAAGACCTCTTTCTATAATGAATTAATGTTGGAAAAATGCCGGTACGGATACGGCATCCGGCCGGTGGATAATGCCCTTTTCCGTCACGATGGCGCGGATATTTTCATGAGGCGTCACATCGAAGGCGGGATTGAAGACGGGCGTTTCGGGGAGGGCTGCCGCCACACCCCGGAAAGAACGGACTTCGTCGTGATTCCGTTCTTCAATGGGTATCTGACTGCCGTCAGTTATCGACAAATCGAAAGTCGAAACCGGTGCGGCAATATACAGGGGAACCGCCAGTTCCCGCGCCATCAGGGACAGGCCGTAGGTCCCGATCTTATTGGCCGTATCGCCGTTGGCAGCAATGCGGTCGGCGCCGACGATGATGGCATCGACACCTTTCGTCTTGAGGGTCCAGGCGGCCATATTGTCGGTAATGAGGGTCACGGGAATGTGGTCGGCCATGAGTTCGAAGGCTGTCAGGCGGGCGCCCTGCAAAAGGGGGCGCGTTTCATCGGCATAGACCATGGACACCAGGCCCCGGCGATGGAGCTCGCGGATGACGCCCAGGGCGGTGCCGACGCCAGCCGTAGCCAGGGCCCCGGCATTGCAGTGCGTGAGCAGTGTCAAAGGGCGGCCGAGCTTTTCCAGCTCATCGGCGCCGAACCGGGCCATGGCCGTATTGATGGCCACATCGGCTTCATGGATGGCAATGGCCTTTTCTTCCAAGACCGCCGTCACAGCTTCTGCTCCGTCTGCTTCATGCTGGCGGGCACAGGCCATCATCTGGGTCAAGGCCCAGTGCAGGTTGACCGCCGTCGGGCGGGCCGCATCCAGGTCCTGGCAGATGGCTTCGAGAGCTGTCAAAAAGGGCGTTTCCCCGCCCTTTTGGCACAAGGCCCGCGCCGCCAGGACGACGGCATAAGCCGCAGCGACGCCGATAGCCGGCGCCCCGCGGACGGCCAGGACAGAAATCGCCTGGCGCACGTCCTGCCAAGAATGGCAGGGCAGATAGATTTCTTCAAAAGGCAGCTTCGTCTGGTCCAGGAGGAACAGCGTACCTGCCTGCCAACGCAATGTATCCATTATACCGTGAACCCTCCGTAAGCCTGTAAGGTATGACGGCAGGCGCAGTCGCCATTGTCATATAATTCGATGCTCTTCAAGATGAGCTGCTGCAGGCGCTGGGAATTTTCCGCCATGGCTTCGACGACCTCTTCATGGGTCAGCGGCGCCGGAGAAATGCCGGCGGCAAAATTAGTGACCATGGAAATCGTGGCATAGCAGATTTCCGCTTCCCTGGCCAGGCAGACTTCGGGTACGTTGGTCATGCCGACCAGGTCGCCGCCGAGCTTTTCGTACATCCGGATTTCGGCGGGCGTCTCGAAACGGGGACCTTCCGTGCAGACATAGGTGCCCTTGTCGTGGAGCGTATAACCGCCGAGAGCCTGGGCCGCAGCTGCCACAGTCCGGCGCAGGTTCGGGCAGTACGGTTCGGTCATATCGACGTGGACGACGCCATTTTCACCGCCGTCGAAGAACGACGTATGGCGGCATTTGGTGAAATCCAGGAACTGGTCGGGCAGGACGAAATCGCCAGGCTTATCGTCGCGGTTCAGGGAGCCTACAGCCGTCGTCGACAAGATAGCCGTGACGCCCAGGCGCTTCAAGCCCAGGATATTGGCCCGGTAATTGATGAGATGCGGCGGAATGGAATGTGTCCGGCCGTGGCGGGGCAAGAAGACGAGTTCCCGGTCTTTATACGTCCCCTGCCAATAATGGATGGTCCCGTAAAAGGTATCCATATAGTCTTCATGGACATTGGATAAAATCTTCGGGTCACAGACACCGGTACCGCCGATGATGGCAATGAGTCCCATGGTAAAACCTCCTTCAAGGATCTAATTCTGCTTATGGCGCTGGGCAGCCGCTTCATACAGCGCTGCCAGTTCGTCGTGAGACAAGACGTATTTAGCCCCGCAATACTGGCAGGTCATTTCTACCTGCGGGTCCTTCAAAAGGGCTTCCTTATCTTCCTGGCGCAGGGACAACAGGGCATTTTCAAAGCGCTGGCGCGAGCACGTGCAACGCCAGTACAAATTTTGACGGTAGAGTTCCTTGAAATGCATGCCGCTGAGGATGATATCGATAAGGCCTTCCCCATTCGGATGGTCCTGCAAATACGTCGTCAACGCACCGACCTGGGTGATATTGGCTTCGACACGGGCCAGGTCTTCATCCTTCGCGCCCGGCAGGGCCTGGACGAGGAAACCGCCAGCTGCGGCAATAGTATAATCCTGACTGACCAGGACGCCCAGGCTGATTGTCGACGGCACCTGTTCCGACGTGAACAGATAATAAGCGATATCTTCAGCGATTTCGCCGGACACTAAATCAGCCTGACTCGTATAGGTCGTCTTTTCCGGCGTGAAACGCGTCACTGTCAGTTGGCCGTGCTGACCGACACCGGCAGCGACATCGAGCTTGCCATTGACCTTCAGCGGCAGGTCGACCTGGGGATTATCTACATAGCCGCGGAGCTTATTCGTATCGAAGCAGTCGGCATGGACAGCGCCTAAAGGCCCGTCACCGGCGACCTTCAGGGAAACGCCTTCGTGGTTCTTGTAGTCCCCGGCCAGCAGGGCTGCGCCGGTCATCGTCCGACCCAGGGCTGCACTGGCCACAGGCGACAAATTATGGCGCTGCCGGGCCTTTTCAACGATGCCCGTCGTCAAGGCAATAGATACCCGGATGAGCTCATCCGATGTATAATGAATAATCTGGTTACGTGTAATCATGTATGTTCTATCCTTTCTTTACAAATCCAGTCTTTATTATACAACATCGGTGCGGACCTAGCCAGTACTGTACCGACAAAAAAGAGGCTGTCTTCCTGCAACAGCCTCGATTCACTATGCTTTTACGGCGATACCTTCCAGATGGAGGAGCGCTATTTTCTTGTCAATGCCGCCGGCATAGCCCGTCGCCCTGCCATTCGCCCCTAAAACGCGGTGACAAGGGATGATGATGGAAATGGGATTATGTCCCACAGCCCCACCGATGGCCTGGGCCGACATGGCCTTCCCCGTCCGCTCTTCAATTTGTTTGGCCAAATCGCCATAAGTCGTCGTCTGGCCATAGGGAATCTGACAGAGCAGATACCAGACAAGGCGGCGAAAATCACTGCCCTGCGGTGCCAAAGGCAGCGTCATGATAGCCGGCATACGGCCGGCAAAATAATCATCCAGCCAGCGCGCAGCCTTACGCAGGATCGGCGTCTCTTCGTTCCGCATCACTTCGCCCTGCAAAGAACCATAACAATACTTCTGCCCGTCAAACCAGGCCCCGACCAGCGCCGTGTCACTGGCCGCCAGAATCATCGAGCCTAACGGCGACTCATACATCATTTTATAGTACATCATCAGTCATCTCCTATCTATTCAAGGCAATGCATTGCCGTTAGTAATGCGCCAAATAGCAACGGTACGGGCCGCTTCTATCGTTCGTTTCAAATCCACATCTTTCAAGTCCCGTTCTTCGCCAATTTGACCATCTTCAATATATAATTTGTAATTAAAAGCCTTGTCCGATTGGGTCAGCGGAGGCAACAAAGATTCATAAGCGCTTCCAGGCGGCAAAATCAATTCCGCCAAAGTTGGCGCTATCTGCAAATGACTCCCCGCCGTCTGATCTGTAAAGTAATCTGGCGTGATGCCATCACCATAGAAATAGCAGGGAATTCCGCTCAAAGCCCATAAGGACACATCGGTTGCAAAATCGAACCGTTCTGCATGGTCACCGGTGACGGCAAAAAGTGTCGACGGGTCATCACATTCAACTTCTTTGATGAATCTCCCCATGACATCATCAGCGTACCAAATATGTCCCAGCTGGTCTATCGTCTTTTTATCGCTGGGAATAGAAGGCGGCAATTCAGCCGTCACTTCATCCCGTGGGAAGCCATGGGCATCGACATCGTAAGCAAATGGCGGATGATTGCTCGTCGTCAAAATGAAATAGAACGTATCTTCCGCATCTTTCTGCATCTGTTCCCGAATCGCATCAAAAAGGATTCCATCCGGTACGCCCCAAGACGAGCTTTCACCTTGATTCGGTAATTCATCGGCACAATGGAACTCATCAAAGCCTTCGCGCAATGTAAAATGCTCGATATCCTGCCAGCTCCGCAATCCGCCATACCAGAATACCGTCTTATAGCCCATGCGTTTCATCATAGCGCCAATCCCTAAGCCATCGACATCACCGTGGCGCCCCATCATGTAGTTGACATACAAGCCGACATCAGGCAGCCCTGTCAAGAACCCATTAAGAGACGTCATCGTCCCATTACCGTTTGACAGGAAATGATACGTATGGGCGCCTTTCGCTTCCAGCCATTGACCAGTACGGGCCAAGCCCAAATCGCGATATTCCGGCAGCAAAGGCCATAACGCATAATTTTCCCCTAAAATGACGACGACATGATGCGGCCGGTGAACCAAAGGCGTCCCCACGGTTTTCCGGGTAAAAGCTTCATCCAGCGTAGCCGCCTGTGGATTGCCGCCCAGAACCTGAATGGCCTGGCGCAGCTCTTCAGGCGATACCGAACGCAAGGCCCGTTCCGTAGCCCGTCTGTGAGTCGAATAAGCCCGATAAAGGGCCTGACCATCATCTAAAATAGCCTCATTCAACAAGGTATATCGGGTACGAGCTGCACTTTCCCAAGGAACGCCGCTGTCTGAATTGAAGGCTCCGCCAAAACGACAGAATATCCCAAAAATGGGGATTAAGACAGCTACCAGGATGACATATCGGCGAACATGCCGTTTTGGGGTCCAGACTGGGGTCTTCGCTAAACGCAGCCACAAAAAGACAAACAAGACGATGAGTGCGGCAGCCCCAGCCAGACGGGGCCAGAACTGATACTGATGGACGACAGTGTCCCAAATAGCCGCTTTATCATCCGTCATACCATTAAATAACATGATATCAAAAGCATGATGAAATACCTCATAATAAGGAATCCGGGCCATAAAAAGTACCGTCATAATGGCAATAGCCGCACTGCCTAAGACATTCCGTATTTTCTGAGCTGGCCAGCGCGGCCAAAAACTGTAAGGAATTGTCGCAAAAATAAAAGGAAAGACCACAAGGAAAGCCGTCGTCTTCAAACTAATCCGAGCACCGAGCCACAAAGCTTCAGCAATATCTCCTGCCCCGGCATTCCCTAACTGCCCTGAATAAATGACTAAAAAAGCACAGCGGAAAAGTATGAGCAAAATATAGATATAGATAAATAATTTTGCATCCCGCTGGATACTACGTAAAAACCTCAAAAAATCGCCTCGTTTTATTCTAAACACGAATCGGCATGACGAATGAGCCAAGCCGTTAAAGAAACATAGTCAGACGCTAATATACAGCCCGTATCTACAGCAGGTTTATATTTTTCACGCACTTCTGCATTTCACCTTTCAGCACGGCCTCAAAGATAAGACCGAAGACCTACTTCAAGGCATCCTGTATGTTCTGGGCATCTTAAAAACATAGTGCTCAAAAATCTGTTAAGCAATTATACTTTGTAATAAGATTTATACCATTGGGCAAATTTCCCCAATCCTTCTTCAATCGTCGTTTCCGGCGTAAAGTCGAAGTCGCGTTGCAGTTCGCTGACGTCAGCATAGGTCTGATAGACATCGCCGGGCTGCATGGGCAGGTATTCTTTTTCGGCCGTTTTACCGAGAGCTTTTTCCAGAACTTCAATGAAATGCATGAGCTGTTCCGGCTTGTGGTTGCCAATATTGTAGATCTTATAGCGGTCGCCCAGCTCATTTTCTTTCGGCGGATTGCAGAGCATATTTTCAATGCCCGTGACGATATCATCGACATAAGTGAAATCGCGATACATATCGCCGTGGTTGTAAATCTGAATAGGCTCTCCTTTACGGATTTTGTTGGCAAATTTGAAATAAGCCATATCTGGACGCCCATATGTTCCATAGACCGTAAAGAAGCGCAACCCTGTCGCAGGAATCCCATAGAGATGACTATAGGTATAGGCCATCAGTTCGTTTGATTTTTTCGTTGCCGCATAAAGACTGATGGGATGGTCAACATTGTCCGTCGTCGAAAAAGGCGTCTTCTTCTGGTTTCCGTAGACAGATGAACTGGACGCAAAGAGCAAATGGTCTACTTTATGATGGCGGCAAGCTTCAAGCACGTTAAAAAAGCCAATGATATTAGACTCAATATAGGAACGAGGATGGTCGATACTATAACGTACCCCAGCTTGAGCCGCCAAATTCACAACAATATTCGGCCGAAAAGACTCAAATATGCCATTAACAGCTTTTTCGTCCGCCAAATCTCCTTTGACAAAGGTAAATTCCGGGAACTGTCGAAGAATATTCAGCCGGCTTTCTTTCAAAGAAACGTCATAGTAGTCATTGAGGTTGTCAAACCCAAAGATAGTAGCCCCCGTGGTCAGCAACCGCTTGGCTAAATGGAAACCAATGAAACCGGCGGCACCGGTAATCAAGACTTTATTTGTACTGTCAAAAGATTTAAAATCTGCCATTATCATCGAATCTCCCTTCAATCACGATCAAAAATATCTCGCGTATAGACTTTATCACGAACATCGCTGAGTTCTTCAGCCCAACGGTTAGAAATAATAACATCGCTCATTTCCTTGAATTCATGCAAATTACGGATAACACGGGAATGGAAAAATTCATTGTCTTTCAGAGTCGGTTCGTAGACGACAACTTCAATACCTTTCGCCTTGATGCGCTTCATGACGCCCTGAATAGCTGAGGCCCGGAAATTATCCGAATGGCTCTTCATCGTCAGCCGATAGACGCCGACAATGCGGGGATTTTTGGCGATAATCATATCAGCAATATGGTCTTTCCGCGTCCGGTTGGCAGCAACAATAGCCGAAATGAGGTTTTGCGGAACATCCTGGTAATTGGCCAAAAGCTGCTTCGTATCCTTCGGCAGGCAGTATCCACCGTAGCCAAAGGAAGGATTGTTATAAAAATCACCAATACGGGGATCGAGGCAGACGCCTTCGATGATTTCCTTTGTACTCAGACCGCGCATTTCAGCGTACGAATCGAGTTCATTAAAATACGCTACGCGCAAGGCCAGATACGTATTGGCAAAAAGTTTGATAGCTTCGGCTTCCGTAGAACCGGTAAATAACATAGGGATATCCTTTTTTACCGCGCCTTCTGCTAGCAGATTGGCAAAGACTTTAGCCCGTTCCGACTGTTCGCCGACGACGATGCGCGACGGATGGAGATTATCATAAAGTGCTTTTCCTTCTCGTAAAAATTCCGGCGAAAACATGATATTATCCGTATGATATCGTGCTTTTACCTGTTTCGTATAGCCAACGGGAACTGTCGACTTGATGACCATGACGGCTTTTGGATTGATATCTAACACTTCTTCGATGACCGTTTCCACTGACGATGTATCGAAGAAATTCTTCTGCGGATCATAGTTAGTCGGCGTCGAAACGATGACGAAATCTGCATCCGAAAAAGCCTCTACGGGGTCCAAGGTCGCCTTGAAGTGTAAATCGTCACGCTGCAAAAAAGCCGTAATATCGCTATCACTAATCGGAGATTGTCCTTCATTTAATAAATTTACTTTTTCTGGAATAATATCTAAAGCAATGACATCATTATGCTGGGATAACAGCATACTTACAGATAAACCCACATATCCTGTGCCAGCAATCGCAATTCTCATATGACTTCCCACTTCCTTATTATATTTATTATTATATCATATAAAATCTTTATCTATCCTCAATAGAATAAAAAGGCTTCGCCCGTTACTTGAAAACATCATGCGATAGCCTTTAGTTAACTATAATTTATATCTGATTTTAAGTACACTATACCAGAACAGGCATTGAATCCGCTTCCACGTTTCCCCTCTTTCTCCATAAACTTCGGCCATTTTTTTGAAGCTATGATAATACGAAGGCTTCTTAGGAGGCATGGGATTGGGCATACTTTCCCAAAAAGAAATATCCAAATAATGACGCCACAATTCATCATCCGAATCGAGAACTAGTTCCCATGGCTTGTCACGGCCTGAATAATGAATCAAGATGCCTTGGACACTAAAATCTTTATTTTTATGGTGGAACAAATTTGGAATAGGTTTCATATTTCCATCGATGACAAGATTCAGCAAGTCTTGTGTCTGTCCTTTAAATCGCCGCGGATCGGCTCCTTGATAACTGAAAACCCTTTCCGTGATTTTTTCCCGAATCCATTCATTGACATCAATCCACATCAACCCATCAGAGAAATAGACATCCTGCTTCATTTTGAGAAAAGCAACGCGGTCTGGCGTATGATAGGTCAGCGCCCCAATGGCTTTGCCTTCCAAATCGGTCGTCAAGAACTGTTTCAGGCTGCCAACACAAATCATATCGGAATCGAGATATAAATAATGATCTGTATAGTTACGCAGAATCCAGGGCATGACGATACGAATATATGTAACCCGCGAAAAACGAGCGACTTTGATATGGAAATTCTGATAAATGCTCATATCCATGACGTATAGATAAATATTGCAACCATATTTTTGGGCCGTTTTTTCCAAGTTATCCTTATTTTCCGGACTATAACTGTCAACAAAAACATGGAAATGAAAAGCTATATCTTTATTCGTTTCCAGAATCGACGTGATTTCAGCGCCTAAAGGCTTGAAAAAGGGATCATTGATGTTAAAACCGATATGCATGGACGGCCGTTTGTCATCAGCCGGCAACCATTCAAAGGCGTGTTTTTCCGTATATAATTTTGCATGTTCAAAATAATCTGTCGTAAATTGGTTTGCCATGGTTTCCTTTCACCCCATTAATCTATTTGTATCTTCTTTTTCCGCAATAAAAAATCAAAGCGAATACGTCGGAAAAAATCCAGATGCTGGTCAATGAACTTCTTCTGTGACCGAGCCATGGCTCGCAACCGATACCGGTCATCATCGGCCCGTACGAAATGGAAAAATTCCCGGGCTAATTTCTTATTGAGCCGTTCGATATAAACTGTATTGTCCATATGCTCTTCACGAATCAAATCATCGCGCAACTTTTCCGTGCAGATACAGATATCGAGAAAACGTTTATGCCCGCCATGAGTCGTACTGGTCGGATTTTTATAATAATAATATAGGCATTTATCAGTAATCATCATTCGCTTACTGCGATAGAGGTATCGGCCTGATACATAATTATCCTGCGAATGACAACGTGCCGGTGATATGATTCCTATAACGATATCCCGCCTGTACACGGCATTCCAGACAACTTTACACAAAAACTCAGTAAAATATAACTCAAAGACATCCATGCCAGTAATCAATCGATTGGCAGTATGCTTATCTCGCGGCAAGATAGGGTCTTCTGATTGCCCGTCAGAACCAATGACAGAGCAACGAGCCATATCCAATCGATGGTCTTCTATTAAACGGATTAAGGTTTCATACATTTGGGGATGGAGCCAATCGTCACTATCCACGAAAGCAATATACTCCCCTTTAGCAAATAAAAGTCCATTATTCCGGGCACCACTCAAACCTTCGTTTTCCTGGTGGACGGCTATGATCCGGTCATCCACCTTCGTATATTCATCACAGATAGCGCCACAGTCATCAGGAGAACCATCATCGACTAAAATGATTTGTAAATTTCTATACGTTTGATTCCGAATTGAATCAATGCACCGCCGTAAGTAAGGTTCAACCTTATATACAGGGACGATGACTGATAACAAGCCCTTTCTTTCCATATATCTCTTCCCAACCCTATTCAGTATTTGCAACACTCGTTATTATACTACAAAAAAAAGAAAAAAACTATGCTTGGGTCTTTAAGGCAAATACATAGTTTTTCTCACGTAATTATAGCTGTTTTAAATATTTATGGCGAATATGTGTATATTTTCGATACTTCTTCAAGTAAAAAGTAAGCATTTTATTTTCCAGCCACTGAGCAATGTTCCGTTTTGCTAATGTTATTGACGATTCTCTATAAAGACGGATTTCATCGTAAATCTCAGGATTGCCTTTCAAAGAAGCTCGAATAACTAGCTGCCGTGAGTTGGAAGCAAATCGCACCAATCCATTGCGCCCAACTTCACCACCATCACCTCCAACAACTGTATATACGACAGGTGCAGTCACTTGATAACGATATAGCTTCAACTGACAGGTCTTTACCCGTGCCGGTAATCGATAATCATAGGCAAAATCATCGTCAATCATAATTTTAATAAAAGGAGTAACCGCTCCCTTTGTTTCTAAAGAAGAAAAAAATCCAATTTCGCTCAATCCCCAATTGCTACCATTGACCTTTAAAATCTGCAATGAACACGACGTTATAATATGTGGTTCTGGAAGAATATATTGAGCAATATGACCGCATCCGGGCAAAGGTCCCAAAATCATATGAGTACCATCATCAAAAGTAAGGGCTAATTTCTCGATACGTCCGGTAGGCTCTATATTTCCAGCCAGCCGTAAACATGTTATTTTTTGTGGCTGCTGCCAGCGATAATTTACAATTTTATCAGGATCGTTATAGTCAGGCTGCCATAAATAATCCGCGAATACCATTGTCTTATCATCAATCTGATTCGCATCTAGGAGTTTGAAATCACGCAATCGTTCTACTTTTCCGGATGATGTCGTAATTATCGCCTGGAAAGCCAAATTATCAGTCCGGCGCTGCCAGAAGACAGCATCCCCATTGGCAATACGTACAGCATGAAGTGCCGCGCTCTGTGAAGCATGCTGGAACAAAGCCTGATAGAGGATATTCTGGCGTAAATAAAACCCCCGACAGGCTGGAAGGACGGGAAAGCGGACACGCTGGTTCCATTGATATAAAGATATATCAATGAGGTTATCTTCACGAACAGGCGGCTTAGGAACAGATTTTATGTTCTTTGCATAAAAATCCTTTGGCGCCCCAAAAGAGGTACAATAGGCAAATCCCTTGAAGACCGTTGGATAGTAGGTATTACCTGGCCGACAAAGAAGTTCTCCCAATGCTTCTTCAAATAATATAGACGTCGCCCGATGGTCAATATGAACATCGGCGTCAACAGCAAAAATGATATCAGCCCGGATATCATCCATAAGATCCTTTAAATCTGTTTTTATGGATTGCCTACAATATGGTCGATGGATTCCTTGTTTAGCAAAAGCATAATCTGGAAAATCATTACAACCATATGTTTCATTGTGTCCCGACGGAGCGGTTACCGCTTCTTCTGGAGAATAGAACCAGTGGCCTCCAGGATAATGATTCGACGTATCACCATAACCAAGAAAAATGACATGCTGTACACCTAACGTCTGTAAAGAACGCCAGGCTTCATGCATCCTCGTACGAGCCCAGAAAGAATAGTCCCCATTCGTCGTAAAGACGCAATAGACGTCGGCCCCTTTCTGAACATAACTGTACATGACACTACCCGCTACATTGATCTCATCGTCTTCATGAGGAACGATAACTAAAACCTTCTGTCCTTTTGCGGATACATCCAAAAAAGAATTTTTCAATTTTATCTCTGCCATTAGGACCGCCTCCGTTTTGCATGATAATGAACTAGTGACGCCAGTCCATACGATGTCGTATAGGTCACGTATTCTAACTTCTTACCTAAAGGCATAGGAGTTGTCCGTAAAAACTGCTTCAGCACCGGTTTATACTGTTTCAAGATACGATTATATTCGTCCTCTTGTCGATACTTAATCGCATAACGCAATAACGCGATAATCGAGCGAACGTATCCCCGGAAAGCACTATTCAAGACAGGCCCTGTGATGTGCGCATCAAGCATGCGCTGGTAGATTCGCTGGTGAACCTGAAAATTGCCCTGCCAGACAGCAGCTGTATCCTGCCAAGACAAACTGTCCCCATGCTGAATATAATGGTAAAAAACGTTGGATACGAGAGCCATCCTCTTGGCTTTGAAAATGAGTTCTGTTACAAATAGCTTATCTTCTGAATAGGAAATGCCTTCATCAAAGCGCGTATATCCAATGAAATCCCGCCGATAAACTTTATTCAAAGAGCTGTCGATGAAGTAACCTTTTTTTGACAAATATTCCAAAGGATGGTCACTGACTTCGACATCGCCTTCTTCATAAGGCTGCTGCGTATACTGGCTTTCCTTAATGACCCGGCAATCGACAAGGTCTGCCCCAGTATCTTGCAAGACGGTAATCATTGTCGTATACATTTCCGGATCAATGCAGTCGTCACCATCTACAAACGCAATATACTTCCCCACCGCTTCTTCAATGCCGCGGTTTCGGGCCGAACTGACGCCGCCGTTTTCCTTATGGATGACCCGGAGGCGCCTGTCTTTCTGTGCAAATTCCTGACAAATAGCCAGGCTGCCATCGGTTGAACCATCGTCAACAACCAAAACTTCAAAATCAGGATAAGTCTGGGCCAGTACACTTTGCAAGGTCGTCTGTAAATAGCGTTCATTATTATATACAGGGATAATAATGCTCAATTTGGAATCCATAAATCAAATCTCCTTTGCATAATATGATATCGCATAGAGACAAACCCCCCAATAAAACCAGTATAAATGCATAACATGACGGCTAAAAAAGTCATAATCCATAAGGCCGAACAAGAAAATAGCCAGAAAAGGCAAAAACAGCCCAGCCAGCCAGGGGAAGCCATGTGGCTGACTACGATAAAAACGGCGCAGCGCCATCATCATTGACCCCAGCTGAAAGCCGATGAGGCTCAGAAAACCCAAAAATCCAATAAGCCCTGTTTCATTCCAAACTTGTAAATAAATATTATGTGGAGACTGTATACCCTTTTCATGGTTAGGATTATCAGCTTCAAAACGTTCATGATATACCCTTCCCCAATTTCCCAATCCAATTCCCACTAATGGTTTTTCCTTGATAAGTTGAACAGCCGTTTGCATTAAATAAATACGTCCGTCATGCTGAATATTCTGTTGAAATCGATGAGCAAAAAATCCTGGAGCTAAGCTTCCTAGTCCTAAGCAAACTGCAAAAAAAGCTCCCACCATGATTCGGAGAACTTGCTTGTCCCTTTGCCGGAAAACAAAATAAGACAGTAATAGAAAAATAACAACAAAGGAAATATAAGCATTGCGCGATCCAGTACAAACCAAGATTACCAATGCAACCATCGTCAAAAAGCCTGCAGCGATTACACCTTTAGGGCAAATCTGACGATACCGGATAATACCAAACAAAGCTATGGGGATAAAGAGCAGCATGAGACAGGCTAAACTGTTCGGGCTGCTGAAAGGGCCAAATAAACGTCCATATTTCCAGACGGGATAATAAAAAACAGCTCCAATATACCAAACGATAGAGGAAAGAATGCCTATCCAGACAACAGGAAAGACATACTTCCCAGGCCGAACAAGAACAAGAACTAAAATAAGAGGAACCACCCGACCAATATATTTTACCAACAACTCACCATTGCCATAATTGAAGGGAAGGGTCACAGCTGCACAAACAAATGAAAAAGCAATAATGATGAACGTTTTACGGATTAAAGGCTGCTTCCACCAATTTCCCCACAGCGAAATGCCTTGCCTTCTACAAACCAAGCAATGGCAAAGAAAGGCAAGTGTCATTAAAGCCCCTGACTCGATGCCGCAGCCCAATGTCAAGAGAAATATTGGCACGTAGCCAAGCCATTTTTGTTGAAATTCTTGCCAATAGTCCATATTACGTCTCCTCTTTGTGTTTTACACAGGACTCATCGTCTCAGTAACGCATCGACAGGCTGCAACAGTTCGGGGTGCTGCAGCAAATAGGCTGTCAAGCTCTTTTCGGCGTCACAAATATCATCATATGGAGCAGCGCCCTGCAGGACATCGGCCCCAGTCTGTGCGGTCAACAGCTGATAATAGGCTTCGTGACAAGCACCAATAGCTTGGAGGTTTACCCAATGATAGGGAGTGACACACTGAGATATGGGTTCTGTCAGTGAATGAAATAATGAATAATACGTAAATCCAGCCGGCGCAATGAGTTCAAAAAGGGTCGGCAAAATGTTCATATGACCACCAATGATATTCCCGGCCAGTGAGGACTTATCCAGCTCCGGATGATGGAACATGAGCACTGGCGAATGAAGTTCCCGGAACGTATACTCCCGCTTCATGAACGACGTATGCTGCAGTTCCGAGCACTGGAAACCATGGTCACCAGTTACAATGAACAGGCTGTCGGGATAAGCCTTTTTCATCTCCTGGATGAATTGATTGATGGCCCGGTCAGAATACCAGAACGTCCCCAATACTTTGGGTATGATTTTTTCGTCGAGCACGTCCTGACCGACTTTCATAATTTTATCGCCGTCGAAACCCAAATCATGCAAAGGCATCTTATATGGGCCATGGTTCGATGTCGTGTAGATGAAATGGAACTGCGGTACTTCATCAGTTCGCTGAGTAATCATGTCAGCGGCTTTATTCAGGAAAATATGGTCATAAACGCCAACCCAGGAGCGCGGCGCTTTTGGATCACAAATGTCGATAGCCGAATAGGCATGATCAAAGCCACAAGCCGGAGCGAAATGACCGAAGTTGCCATTGGCCAGGCTACCGCCATACCAGTAATTCGTTTCATATCCCAGACGGCGCAGCTGCAAGGGCAGAGACGTCGGTACTGTCCCCTGCCAAAAGGCTTCGCGTTCATTTAGTTCCAGGCCAGCATCGAAGATGCCCAGCATGAGACTGACGATAGATGGCCGGGAAATGATGCCTGCTGATAAAGCCGTATGGATAGAGGCCGTATGGACGTCAGCCATGAGCTTCTTCCCTTCATCGGCAATGTGGAGATCTGCAAAAGCCGGGTCAAAATAAGGCTGAGAATAGCTTTCACCGACAATGAGGAAAATATGCGATGGTTTCTTGATTTTCGCCCCTTTCGCTTCATGGCGGAAAGCTTCCACTGCCTGGTCAAAAGAATCGATACAACCGCCACGGGCCTCGACAAAAGGTTTGACAAGGCGTAAGTTTTCTTCCGGGCTCTTTTGCATCGTCTCGTTCATAGGATGGCGTCGCAACATTTTCAGTGCGATTAAATCATCGACGGTCGCTTTCGACAAAAAAGGATCTTCTTTAACGACAGCCGGTATTGTATCCCATTCCGGCTTATTATCATGCATGAAAGTACCACCGTAACGAAAGAAATAAAAAGCCGCAATCAAAGCCAAAACAATAGCCGTATTGACAAGATAATAAGCGATTCCCGTAATCGCTGGATAAGATATCGTCGGAATCGCCAGGATTCCCTGCAAGGCAACAAAGATGATGACCAAGTAAGGCAATGTTAGGGCCAATTTACGAGCGCCATGATATTGATTGAAAAAAACATCCACTAGATTATGTTTTTCCGCCTTTTGACCAAGAAACACAATATTATTAAAAATATCATGAAATTGAGAATAAAAAATCATTTTTCCCACGAAGGCCACATAGATGATGAAGGCATAAACCAGGCCGAGTATCGTTCGGATAGCATCACCGTGTCGGCTCCACCAAGGAATGAACAGGCCTGGCAGTGTCACCAGAACCAAAGAAATAACGAAGACATAGGCATTGAGATCCATGCCCCACCAAAAACCGAAACGGAAGCATTCGCGCAAGGCCCTCTTCTTCCCTGTCAGAGAGGAATACGGCTTATGGACTGCAATGAAAATAGCCCGAAAAACAGCACACAAAATAGGGAAAAAAATCCAAAGTTTGATATCTTGCTGAACAGACAGAAAAAAATGTACAAACACCACAACTCCCCCTTAAAGCCGCGAAGCCTGCTGAATCTGTTCATCAATGAGCATTTGCCATTGATTCCATACGGCTTCGGGATAATATGGTTTCATATCGGCCACTGCCTGACGTCCCATAGCCGATCGCAAGGCCGGTTCTTTCATAAGTCGTTCTAATCCTTGGGCAAAAGCCGAAACACCATCTTCACATAAAATACCATTTTTCCCATCAACAATCAATTCATTGACGGCATCGGCTGAACGAAAGCCCACGCTGGGAAGGCCCGTTGCCATAGCTTCTGTCAGCGCCAAGGGGAATCCCTCAAAAGCCGAGGGAAAAGCAAAGATATCAGCCTGGCACAGCTCATCTTGGATGGCCGGCGTCGTCCCGGCCAGATGAACCCGTCCAGTTAGTCCCTGTTCTTCGATGAATTGACATAAGCGCTGGTAATAATCCGTTTTCTTTACTTCACCCCAAATCCAGACGTCCCACTGGGAATACTGTTGTGCTAAGGAAGCAAAGGCTTTGACAAGAATATGGGTCTGCTTCTGCAGTCCATCGATACGACCAACAGTGATAATGCGATAGCGGTCTTTTACAGCACTGGGATGAGCTTGTTTTTCCAGGCATACCGGTTCGACAACGTTAGGAATCCACACGACAGGCGTATGTGGAAGATACTTTCTAGTTTCCGCTACATATGATGGCATGAGGACTTGGATGACATTGGCCTTGGCCTTTTCCGCCAAAGCCCGTCCGTTGCAATTACCCATAATAATCCGAATAGCATTATGCATCATAGCAATAATTGGAACTATTCCGTGGACGAAGCAGTCCGCAACCTGGATAGCTTCATGATTATAAGCAATGATGCAATCAATAGAATCCATCTTCAGTTGTTCGCGCAGCTTGCGGACGGATACCGAAGCTCGGTACGCTTCGACGGGCTTGTCTAAAATAGGGAAAATGCGATTTATTTCCCGTTTTACTTTTACAGAAAAAGGGATTTTTTTCGTATCTACATTCAGATACAGACAATGCACGCGAGCATCAAAAGGAAAATAAGGTACGGCATCTGTCTTGTCGTTCGTCGCTACGATGACGTTATAGCCTCTCTCTACCATAGCATTGGCCATATTCGTCAAGACTCGTTCCGTGCCAGCACTAGCCGTCACGGTTTCATCACCCATATATAACAATAACAAAGTCTTCAAAAAAACACTCCTTCCGACAAGATGCCTCATTTCAAAACAGCCTGCAAGAACATAACCGTACTGAAATCATCATTGACCCGGCGAAGTTCCCGTTCATACGTCGGCAGCATAGCTTTATAGGAATTTAGGAACTGCTCCAACTGCTGATGCAGGTGCTGGAGATCCGTCAAATCGACTTCCTGCCCGACTTGGTATTCAGCTAAGATTTCCGGGTTCAGTACGGGCGTCGCCAATACTGGCTTATAGAGCGCCAGGGCATTAAAGTAGACGGCGCTCCAGTTATATAGGTACCGCGCATTGCTATACGGCAGGAAAAGGACATCTACACTTTGCAGCAAGTCATACCAGGCACGGCCCTGAACCTTGCCCTGGATAAAACGGACTGCGTCTTCATGCTCATATTTCTTCATGATACGTTCCATATCGGCCGCATCATCCGGTCCCGTCGGCGCCGCTTGGACGACGAGTTCTGCCCTGCCTGCCAACTGGCAACTGACAAAAGCCTGGATGATGCCGTCGACATCCTTTTCCCCTTTCCGATAATGGCCGAAAAAGCCGATGCGTACGGGTTCACGATATGTCAAATTAGGCTGCACAGTAACGCCCTGAGGAATGAGGACTGGCGGGTGGATTAATTCGACATGAGGCACGTTATCTTCTTTAAAATCATTCCGCAACGTTGTAATCTTCAGCTTGATATTTGGATAAGCCTGACACCGCCGAGCCTGCTTGAGGAATTTCGGTTTTTCCTGCGGATTGACGCCTAAAAAGATAAAGATGACCGGTACGGGGCTCTCCCTTAACCGGCTCTTATGCAGGGACCGTAAGTAGCGGTACGTCGCTGTCGTCAAAATGATAGCATCGACTTCATGACGGCAAGCCTTTTCATAAGCTGAATTGAACCAACGAACACGACGTCGTTCCCGTTGGATCGATAGCCAGATTTTCTTTACCTTCCCCGCCCCTTCATAATCGACGATTTCCCCGCCTTTCAAATATTCGATGGGGATACCGAAATTAACAGGAAGGCTACTGTGTTCCGGCAAATATAAGACGGGATCATGCCCCTGCTTCTTCAATTCATCAATAATCAGGCGATCGAATTCCTGTTCAAATCCGGCCTGTGTTTTTACTGTCTCTAAAATGGCTACGCGCATTATTTTTTCTCCGCTCTTTGCAACTCGTATAGTTTCAAATACTTCAACAAAGTATAAAAAAAGTGGTTGAAGCACATATATGTCCCCATCCACCCGTCTAAAAAACCGACCCGTGATACGAACATTTTGAAGAACCCACCCAAACTGTGCAGGAAGATACCACTCAGGGAAATCCGTTTGCCCCGCTTATAGGCTTCTTCAGCCCAGATGGTTGTATACTGGCAAAGTTTTCCTTCCCAATGGTGCCAGTTCTTATAGGTATAATGTTCAATATGGCCTGGTAAAAAGCGGAGCGGCAAATCACATTCCGGATGCTCATGAACTTTATGGACCCACGTAACCGCCGTTCTGGGAAACATACGGGCTACATGGTCCGGTTTCAAGACGCCATGATTGAATTTTGTCCCAAAAGCGACCGACTTCCGTTCCATGGAAAACTGGCAGTCCAGCTTTCCTTCATCTACAACAGCCTTAACAGATTGAATAAGCTCATCATTCAACCGTTCATCAGCATCGAGGTAGAGCACCCAGTCGGCTGTTGTCTGTTCTAAGGCGAAATTGCGCTGGGCAGCAAAATCGTCGGTCCAGGCTCGGAAGCAGACCTTGGCTCCATGGGCCTTGGCTAGTTCTACAGTCTTATCGGTACTCCCGGAATCGATGATCAGTACTTCATCGGTACATTTCTTGGCATTCTCGACAACATCGACGACGTTGTCTTCTTCGTTTTTGGTCAAAATCAAAATGGCGAGTGAACTCACGAGCAGCGTCCCTTTCCTTTATAAAATTTCACGTCTGTTAGCCTACATAATCTTGTAACATTTTACCACATCCAGCCAACAAAGTACAGGAAGGAGATTGTCACACACAGGCTTCTGCCATTATGCACAATCTCTTTTGTTTCATTGTTTGATGTTGCGTGTTTGATGTTTGAAGTGGTCCAGTCTTATCGACGTAAATTTCAGGATTCACGGCTTCCAGAAACGCTTCTGCCCATGGATTTAAGTAAAGTCCCATCGCGCACCTCCTAATGAATAATGGTCCGAGCATACATGTTTATTTTCAATATACCATAGCAGCTCGTGCTTCGCAAGGCGACACAAATACGTTCTAGGCTAATGACATAATTCACGTGGGCGCCCCTACCCAGCTTAGTGACCGCACAAAAAAAAGGGACTGCCGCACACTGCGGCGAGCCCCTTTTCGTGGTTCGTTTGGCGTTCGTTGAAATTCCGCACAAATACAATTCGGGATATCCCCAGGATTCGCGCGGGCGTCCCGCACGGACGCCCCTACGAAATCGCATACAGGCGATATTTAATAATTCACAGCCGCAGGCTCGTGCGTAGGGGCTCGCGTGCGGCGAGCCCGCCGTGACTGATGGCATCTATCACGGAATTTATGACGGACAGCAAATGGTCGTAATACAATCCTGAGTCTGTCGCAACGGTACGTCGCATCTGAGTCCGAGCGAACTGCGGACTGCGGACTGCAAACGGCGTGCTTTTCGACAAATGATGAACGACTTACGATGAACGTCAGTCTCTTATAATTCTTTGATGAGGTTGACCATTTCGATGGCGCTGGTGGCGACGTCGAAGCCTTTGTTGCCGGCTTTTGTGCCAGCCCGTTCGATGGCCTGTTCGATGTTTTCCGTCGTGATGACGCCGAACATGATGGGGATGCCCGTCTTAAGGGATGCCTGGGCGATGCCTTTAGCCGATTCGCCGCAGACCAGGTCATAGTGGCTGGTAGCGCCGCGGATGACGGCACCGAGGCAGATGACGGCGTCGTATTTGCCCGATTCGGCCATTTTCTGGGCGATCAGGGGGATTTCAAAAGCACCCGGGACCCAGGCCGTCGTGATGTCTGCGTCATCGACACCATGACGATGGAGGGCGTCATAAGCGCCGCCGAGGAGCTTGCTGCAGATGAATTCGTTGAAACGTGCGACGACGATGCCGAATTTCGCACCAGAACCGATTAATTTACCTTCTTTGACTTGTACCATTGTAAAACACTCCTATTCTGAAATAATTATGTTAAAATCCATTTTCCAGCAGTTTTTCCATCGTCAGGCCCGAAGAAGCCTGCGACGGATGACCGACGGTAAAGCTATGGACATATTTCCCGATGACATCGGTTTCCAAATTGACGATAGCCCCTGGATGCTTATCCATGAGGGTCGTATTGGCCATGGTATGGGGAATGATGGAAACGGAAAATTGGCTGTTGCCGACGGATACGACGGTCAAGCTGATGCCGTCGATGGTGATGGACCCTTTTTCGACGATGAACGGTTCCATATCTTTCGGGATGGAAATAGTAATGACCCGGGCAATGCCGTCCGTCGCGATGCGGGCGACATGGCCGACGCCGTCGATGTGGCCGCTGACGATGTGACCACCCAGGCGGCCGCCGACCTGCATGGCCCGTTCGAGGTTGACTTTAGAGCCGCTCTTGATGGTGCTGAACGACGAACGGCGCATGGTTTCATGCATGACATCGGCCGAAAAGGTCGAATCCGTCATATCCGTAACGGTCAGGCAGACGCCGTTGACGGCAATGCTGTCGCCAAGCTGCGTGCCTTCTAATACTTTGTGCGCCTGAATGGTCAGGCGGATAGAATCGGGGCGGCGGTCCATATGGGCAATCGTCCCCAGTTCCTCAATGATGCCAGTGAACATAGGCACCCTCCCTGTTGGCATTATATGCCGTAATCAATACATTATTTTCATGGAGCTCTACCGAATCATAGACCAGCGGCATACATTCATCGAGCTCATCGACGCCGCAGCCGCCGACAGACGGCAATGCGCCGGTCCCGCCGATGACCTTGTCACCTACGAAGGCGTAAATCTTATCGACCAGGCGGGCATCGAAGAAGCTGCCCTGAACGGTGCTGCCGCCTTCGACGAGGATGCTGGTCAGCCCTTCGTCGTGCAGGAGCTGCAAGGCGTCGGGCAGATAGATGGTCTTGCCATCCTGGAGCGGCGCCAGGATGATGCGGACGCCGGCGTTCTTCAAGGCTTTCATCTTCTCTACCGGGCATACCGACGTCGTGACGACGATGGTCTGCGTCGTCTTATCGGTGACGACAAGGGACGTCAGCGGCGTCCGCCCTTTCGTATCGAGGACGATGCGCACGGGCTGATGCGGAGCTTCCTGGCCGGGCCGGTCGATGCGGCTGGTCAGGAGCGGATTATCGGTCAGGACCGTATTGATACCGACCAGGATGCCGTCGTAGATAGAGCGCAGGTAGTGCCCGTAACTGCGGGCCCAGTCATTGGTGATCCACTGGGATTTCCCCGTCCGCGAAGCCGTGCGGCCATCGAGGCTTTGGGCCAATTTGATGGCGATGAACGGTTTCTGGACCATCATGTTCTTGATGAAGACTTCGTTGAGCTGGGCTGCTTCCTTCGACAGGAGGCCGACTTCGACGGGGATGCCCGCCTGCCGCAGGATCGCGGCCCCCTTGCCGGCGACTAAAGGGTTCGGGTCGAGCATGGCCATGACGACTTTGCCGACGCCCTTTTCAACGAGGGTCCGGGCGCAGGGCGGCGTCCGTCCGTAATGGGCGCACGGTTCGAGAGTCACATAGACCGTCGCTCCTTTGGCCCGTTCGCCGGCTTCACGCAAAGCCCATACTTCCGCATGGGGCGTGCCGGCCTTATGGTGATAGCCCGTGCCGACGATTTCACCGTCTTTGACGATGACACAGCCGACAGCCGGGTTAGGTGTCGTATAGCCCAGGGCGGTCTTTGCCAAGTCCAGGGCTTTTTTCATATACTCTGCCGGTTCCAATGTATTCCTTCCCTTCCATTCAGATTTGCAAGATAAAAAAAGGCTATGGACGTAAGATTCCCATAGCCTTTTGAGCGCAACAAAAACACAATCTGTCGTCTTTTCCCATCCAGACTGTACTGTCGGTACCGAAATTGCATCGGTTCAACCCTTGCGGGTTAGCGGACTGTCACCGCCGGTCAGGAATTGAAAGCGCCGCTTTCTCACCTTGCCTCAAAGACTATCCTTATTCACTTGAACTACATGTATGATTTTAGCACATGCAAGGAAGAAATACAAGTCCTTATCGTAAGGACGCAATGGCTGCGGCCCGGTCTTCAGCTCCGAAGACGGCACTGCCGGCGACGAGGAAGGTCGCACCGGCGTCTTTGACGGCCTGGACAGTCTTGGCATTGACGCCGCCGTCGACTTCGATGACGGCCGCCGTATTGCCGGCCTGTTCCAGGAGGGCTTTCGCCTGGCGGATCTTATCGACGGCATAGGGGATGAATTTCTGGCCGCCGAAGCCGGGATTGACACTCATGATGAGGATCATATCCAACTGCCCGGCCACGCAGGACAAGGAAGATACGGGAGTCGCCGGATTGAGGGCGACTCCGCCTTTCATGCCTGCTTCGCGGATCTGCTGCAGGACCCGGTCGAGGTGGACACAGGCTTCCTGATGGACCGTGACGTACTGGACGCCGGCAGCCGCCAGGCCGTCGATATAGGTTTCCGGATGTTCGACCATGAGATGGGCATCGAAAGGCAGTTTCGTGCAGCTGCGCAGGGCTTTGATGACCGGTACGCCGAATGTCAGGTTCGGTACGAAATGGCCGTCCATCAAGTCGAGATGGATGCAGTCGGCCCCCTTCCGTTCAACGTCCTGGATTTCTTCGGCCAGGCGGGAAAAATCAGCCGACAATATAGAGGGGCAAATGGTTACCATGACTATCGTTTCCTTTCTGCAATGGAAGTGAGTATCTTACAATATGTATCGTAGCGTTCGGCCTGGATATGGCCGTCGGCTACGGCTTGTTTGACCGTACATTCCGGTTCGGACAGGTGCAGGCACGATGAGAACTTGCAGCCGCCGCTGTAGGGCAGCATATCCGGGAACAAGCGCAGGACTTCCCGGGGGTCGAGGTGCTCGAAATCGAGGGCACTGAAGCCCGGCGTATCGACGACGTACGTGTCGCTGTCGAGGCGCATGATTTCCGAATGGCGCGTCGTATGGCGGCCGCGCTTGATCTTTTCGCTGACGGCGCCGACGGACAAGTCCTTCCGCCCCAAGAGCTGCGACAGCAGGCTGGACTTGCCGACGCCCGACGGGCCGGCAAAGGCCGTCATGCGGTGCGGCAGGAGAGCCCGCAGCGTATCCAGGCCTTCGCCGGTCTTGGCCGACACGAGATAGACGTCATAGCCGCAGCGTTCATAAAAGGCTTTATAGGCTTCGGCTGTGTCCCGGTCCAGGTCGCACTTATTGAAGCACAGCGTCGGATGGATGCCGCCGTATTCACAGGTCATGAGCATCTTGTCGACGAGGAAACGGTTCGGGTCCGGCGACTGGGCCGCCATGATGACCAGCAGCTGGTCTATATTGGCCACCGCCGGCCGGCGAATCTGGTTGCGCCGGGGCAGCAGGGCTTCGATGACGCCCTTATCCTGGCCCAGCTCGGTGATTTTCAGCTCGTCGCCGACGAGGATCTTGGCTTTCAGCAATTTGCCACGGCGGCGACATTCGACGAGGTTCTCCCGGCCGACATCGACATAATAATACCCGTTATAGTTCTTGATGACGCGTCCTTTTGTCATGTTCCTCCCCTTAGATGTACTGATCCTGTACTAATGAATTGTTGATATAGACTTTGACTCTCGTCTTGCCCGTGCCGCTGACGCTCTTGGAGATGTTATCGCCACCGGCCTGGCTGCGGTCATAGACGACGCGCGAGCCGTTGTCGTCGGATACGACGATCTGGACATGCTGGCTGGAAGCGCCGGACGGTACGCTGATATTGACGGTCCCATAATGGGGCGTCCCGGCCGGTTCCTGGTTATTGGCACTGCCATCGGAGCCGCCGGAACTGCTCGACGGCGAACTCTGGCTGCTCTGGGACGACGGATATTCGACGGACAAGTTGACGACCTTGCCGTCTTCCGACGTTTGGCCCGTAACGACGGCCTGAGAGTTATCCTTCGACGAATCGAGGTTGGATACGCTGCCGACGGAGTAGCCCGCGCTTTCCAGGGCTTTCACAGCCGCATCGAGGCTCATGCCGCTCGTATTGGGCGCTTCATTCTTAGCCGCTTCGGCTTCTTTTTCCGCTTCGCTCTTACGGCAGACGACGAGGTCGACTTTCGTCCCCTTTTCGACTTTCTTCGGCGATTCCGGATCCTGTTCGATGATCGTCCCGTCTGCATACTGGGCACTCTCTTTGTAGCGCACCTTGCCGACAGACAGGCCGATTTCCTTCAGTTTCTTTTCGGCCTCGTCGAGGGTCAGACTCCGCAGGTCCGGTATGAGGACTTCTTCGCCCTTATTGCCCTTGCTGACGGTCAGGTAGATGGTCCGGTTGGCCTTGACGACAGCCCCTCCGGACGGAGTCTGGGAAACGACTTCGCCTACTGGCACTTCGTCGCTTTCCACTTCCTTGACGGAGACGTCGAGCTTCTTATCCTTGAGGATCTTCTTGGCAATTTCTACCTGCTTACCCGTCACATCCGGTACGGTAATATCTTCAGTACTCCAAAAATTCCCGAAGGAAAAGAAGGCCCAGACAAAGGCGACGAGGAAGACGCCGAGCATACCGATGATGATGGTTTTCTGAGAATGATTGCTGATAGAATCCATGAACCGCGTAAAAGGGTTCTTCTTCTTTTCCGGAGGTTCATCTTCGGGCAGGTCCTTTTCCTTGATAGGCTGCAGTTTCTGCGTACCGAAGTTATACGGGCCCTTGCTGATGATCGGCCGGGCGCCGTTGGTGTTGATGAAACCCTGGGACAGGCGCAGTTCCGACATCATCTCGCCGATGGACTGGAAACGGTCGTCCGGGTTCTTGGCCATGGCCTTGAGGATGACCTGTTCGACGAGCCGCGGGATACGGCGGTTGTACTTGGTCGGCAAGGGGATGTCGTCCTGGACGTGCTTCAGGGCGATGCTGATGGCTGTATCGCCCTGGAAGGGAACGACACCGGTCATCATTTCATACATGACGACACCCAGGGAGTAGATATCCGTCCGTTCGTCGATATGGCCGCCGCTGGCCTGTTCCGGTGAAAAATAATGGACAGAACCCAGGACCGTGCGGTCGCTGTTTTCGACGGAATTGACGGCCCGGGCGATACCGAAGTCGGCGACTTTGATGCGCCCTGTTTCGGTGACCAGAATATTATGGGGCTTGATATCGCAGTGGACGATGCCGTTGGCATGGGCATTTTCCAAAGCTTCGCCAATATCGAAGGCAATCTGTATCGACGTATTGATCGGCAGATGGCCGTGCTTTTCGATATACTCTTTCAACGTTTCGCCGCGCACGAATTCCATGACGATGTAATGGACATTTTCATCGTAGCCGACGTCGTATATATTGACAATATTGGGGTGTGACAATTTGGCAGCCGCCTGGGCTTCCTGCCGGAAGCGGACGACAAAATCGTGGTCATTGCCGTATTTTGAATGAAGTATCTTTACGGCGACGATCCGGTCCAGGAGGATATCCTGTGCTTTGTACACGCTGGCCATGCCGCCTGTGCCTACTTTTTCCAATATCTTGTATCTGTTATCTAAGATATGACCAATCATTTTTAGCTATTCCACCACTTTCATAGTCGTTCGCGATTATATGGTCGTTAAAATTGCGGTAACATTATCGTTGGCCCCGTTCTCATAAACGCGGGCAAAGAGATCATTGATGATTTCCCGTTCCGTCCGGCGATAATCGCCGATGGCATCGCAGAGTTCCTGTTTCCGGATGAACGACGTCAGGCCGTCAGAACAAATCAGGATACGGTCCTTTGGCTGTACTTCAAAGGCTCCGCTGTCGACGACCAGGTTTTCATCGACGCCGACGGCTCTGGTCAGCACATGGCGCTGGGGATGGTCAATGGCCTCTTCTTCCGTGATCTTGCCCTTATCGAGCAGGACCTGGACGATGGTATGGTCGGCAGAAATCTGCGTGAACTCCCCGTCGCGGTATAAGTAGATACGGCTGTCGCCGACGTGGCCCCAAAAAGCCATGTGCCGGGCCAGCGTCACTAAAGAAACAGTCGTCCCCATCCCTTTGAGCGAGGGGTCGATCAAGGTCTTGCTGAGGATACTGGAATTCGCATATTGAATGGCCTTCTCCAGTTGTACCGGTGCCGCATAACTGAAATTCTTGAAGTAATAGGCGATGGCTTCTACAGCCGTCTTGCTGGCGATTTCACCGCCTACATAGCCGCCCATACCGTCAGCTACGGCCAGTACGTTTTTCTCGTGGCTGATATAAAAGGAATCTTCATTCACTTTCCGAACCAAGCCGATTTTGGATTCACCGTATGTGCCCAAATTCTCACGTCCTCTCACGGTGTTTCGTTATAGGTACACTTTAATTCATATCATATTCGCCGTCACCTGTCAAATTTTTTCGCGTTTTATCCGCAATTGGCCACAGGCAGCCTGGATTTTGCTGCCCATTTCCCGCCGCAAGGTGACAGGGACGCCATGGCGCTGCAGATAGGTGATAAATTCATTCATCGTCTTTTCGTCAGGCCGGTAGAGACCGACGTCATAATTATCATTGATGGGGATGGCGTTGACCAGGATGTTCTGGCCGCCCAGGAGGCGGGCCAGTTCCTTAGCGCAGGCATTAGTGCAGGTCAGGCCCTTGATGAGGATATATTCAAAGGTGACTTTTCGGCCTGTGACGTCGAAATAGTGACGTGCCGCTTGGAGGACGGCTTCCAGGGGATATTTTTCGGCAATGGGCATGATCCGCCGCCGCAAGGCGTCGTTCGGCGCGTGGAGGGACACGGCCAGGGTGATGGGCATGCCCTCTTTGGCCAGGTCATACATCTTGGGGACGATGCCCGACGTGGACAGTGTCATGTTGCGATAGCCCAGATAGAGCGTATCCTTGTCGTGGATGAGCTTCATGAAACGGATGACGTTGTCATAATTGAGGAGCGGTTCCCCCGTCCCCATGATGACGATGGAGTGCAGTTCCGGCATGACGTATTTACGGAAAGCCAGGAGCTGGGCGACCATTTCACCGGCCGACAGGTTGCGGACAAAGCCGTTCTTGGCCGACGCGCAGAAGGCGCAGTTGACGGCACAGCCGACCTGGGACGACACGCAGATGGAATTGCCGTAATCGTGCATCATGAGCACCGTTTCGACGGTTTCGCCGTCCGCGAGCTGCAAGAGCAGCTTGACTGTCTGGCCATCGGATGCGTCCAGGCGGGACACGATTTCCGGAAAGTGAATGGGCAGGACGTCTTTGAGAAGCTGCCGGTCTTTCTTGGGCAGCAGGACCATTTCATCCCAGGAAAAGATATTTTCTTTATAGACATAATGGAAAATCTGGTCGGCCCGGAATTTCTTCATTCCCTGGGCGACGAGGAACGTTTGCAGTTCCTTTTTCGTCATATCGAAGAGGTTATTCATGTCCACCCTCCTTTTTCATGCGGGCAATGAAGAAGCCGTCCAGATTGTCGCGCTGCGGCAGGAGCTGGATGAACGGGCCTTCATGACCAGGGACGGTCAGCCACTGCGTCGCATTTTCGACGTGAAATTCCGGATGGTTCTTCAAAAAGTCAGCCACAATGCGGCTGTTTTCATCATCATTCATGGTACAAGTGCTGTAGACCAGGACACCGCCCGGGCGGACGCATTGCGAGGCGCTGTCCAGGATGCGCCGCTGCAGGGCCGGCAGGGTCCGCAGATCGCTGGGATTCTTGCGCCAGCGCAAGTCGATTTTGTGGCGCAGGACGCCGAGACCCGAACAAGGCGCATCGACCAGGACCCGGTCGGCTTTGCCGGCATATTTCTGGCCGATGGTACAGCCGTTCTGGAGCAGGGTCCGCACATTCTTGAGACCCAGCTTCTGGGCATTGTATTCGATGAGCCGCAGCTTATGTTCGTGGATATCGCCGCCGTAGACGACGCACGAGGGGCCGCCCAGGGTAGCCAAATGGGTCGTCTTGCCGCCGGGAGCAGCGCAGACGTCGAAGACGACTTCGTGCGGCTGGGGATCGACGATATGGGCGACCAGCTGGGACGGTTCATCCTGGATGATAGCCCGGCCATCGCGGAGGCAGGTCAGCTCGTGGATGCCCGGATTGCCATCGAGATAGATGCCATCCGGCGAAATGGCAGCCGGACGGGCCGGCTGGCCTTGCTTTTCCAGCTCAGCCAACAGGTCTTCGCGACTGGTGACGGCCGTATTGACGCGCAGGCACAGTGCCGGGATGGTATCGAAATACTGGCAGAGCCGTTCTGTATCGTCTGGGCCATATTCTTCCAGCCAGCGGCGGACAAGCCAGTCCTGCTGATGATACGTCAGGGCCAGATAGGCTGTCAGGTTTTTGTCCTTATCGGGAATGATGAATTGGTCCCGCCGGCGGATACTGTTGCGCAGCATGGCATTGACGAACTTGGCCATGCCTTTATTGCCGAATTTTGTCGCCATCTTGACAGCTTCGTTGCAGGCTGCCGATTCGGGGACTTTGGTCATGCCGAAAATCTGATACAAGCCCAGGCGGATAATGGCCAAGCAGACGGGATCGAGCTTTTTCAGCTTGCGCGTACTGATCTGGGAAATGATCCAGTCCAGGTAATTGAGGCAGCGCAAGGTCCCGTAAACGAGTTCTGTATAAAAACGCCGGTCCCTGTCGGCAAATTGATGCTTCTGTATCGCCTTAGAGACGACGATATTGCTATACCCTTCGTCCCGGCAGATAGTCAGCAGGCTCTGAAAGGCAATTTCACGTACGTTCATAGATTCCTCCCTATTTCAAAAAGCACGGGTGAACAGCACAAAAGCAGGGCAACCGTCTTCTTTGCGGCAGTTGTCCCGCTTCTCTGCATGGAGTCTTGTTTATAGCCGTTCCCCAGCCGTCAAGGTCACACCCTGGAGATATTGGGCAGCAGCCATCCGCTTCCGGCTTTCCGGCTGGACTTCGCGGATGCGCAGGGCGCCGCTTCCGGTCTGGATGGTGAACTGCTTCTTGGTCACATCCAAGATGGTTCCCGGTTCGGCCCCGGTACCTTCGACGACATCAGCCGACCAGATTTTCAGGCGCTTGCCATCGTGACAGATCGTATATGCGCCGGGATGAGGATCCAGCGTCCGGATGAGCCGTTCCAGCACAACAGCATCCTTGGTCCAGTCGATCTGGGCTTCTTCCTTGGTAATTTTTGCCGTATACGTTGCCTGGCTCTCATCCTGGGCGACAGCCCGGCTTTCATAGCCCTCCAGGTCCGTCAGGACGTCGAGCAGGGTCTGGGCCCCGAGGAGGGACAATTTATCGAACAAAGTGCCCGTCGTTTCCTTGGCATCCAGGGGAATGGCCGCTTTTTTCAGCATCTTCCCCGTATCCATGCCTTCATCGAGGAGCATGATGGTCACGCCGCTTTCAGCTTCGCCGTCCTTGACAGCGTACTGGATAGGAGCCGCGCCGCGGTATTTCGGCAGCAGCGAGCCGTGGACGTTGAGGCAGCCGTATTTGGGGATGTCGAGGACGGCTTTCGGCAAAATCTTGCCGTAGGCGATGACGATGATGACATCCGGTGCCAGGCTGCGCAGCTGTTCGATGACGTCGTCACGGCGCATGGAATCGGGCTGGAAAACGGGGATTCCCAGTTCCAGGGCCTTTTCTTTCACCGGCGAGAAAGTCACCTTTTTGCCCCGTCCCCGCTGCTTGTCGGGCTGGCTGTAGACGGCGGCGATATCATAACCGGCCTGGGCCAGGCTTTCCAGGGACGGGACGGAAAAATCCGGAGTCCCCATGAATACAATGCGTAACTTATCCATTAGTCCCCTACTTTCCGTAAATCCGTCGCTTTTTCAATGAACAGATGACCATAGAGATGGTCGATTTCATGCTGGAAAATGCGGGCCAGGAAGCCTTCCGGTTCATAAATGACCGTCTTACCATGGCGCGTCAGGGAACGGACCTTGATTTTCGAAGCCCGTTCTACCTTGCCATAATATCCGGGGATGCTCAGGCAGCCTTCGGTGTCGACGTTGGTTTCGTCCGACTTTTCCAGGATTTCCGGATTGATGAGCTCGATGAGACCATGGCCGTCGTCGAGGACGATGAGCTGCAGCGATTCATTGACCTGCGGTGCGGCTAAGCCGACGCCTTCAGCAGCATACATCGTTTCTGCCATGTCGTCGAGCAATTTCTTTATATGTTTATTCACTTTTGTAACGGGTTTCGCCGTCGCTTTCAAGACGGGGTCACCGGCTTTAATAATATTGAGTACTGCCATATAACTTTCACCTCATTGTAATAGTAAAAATGCTTATTCTGTTTTATTATATAACAAATCTGACATTTTTGCTATCATATCTTTTTAGGAAACGGCGGGACGCCCGTTTCTGCCCGATGGAGGAATGAGTTCATATGCCTGACGGGCTCGCCACGTGCGAGCCCCTACCATTATGTAATGCTAGGTCGCCATGATTACATGGGGTCGATGTCGATGATGACGCCGGTCTGCCAGCAGGCCGGAAGGTGCTGCATGGCTTTTTTGATGGCTGTCAGGTCTTTCCCGGTCAGGGAGAGGACGACGCGGTACTTATTGCGTATCTTCTTGATGACGTCTTCGTAGGGGCCAATGACGGCGACTTCATCACCGTGGTCCTGATTCCAGCTGTTCAAGACCGCTGCGACGTCGTTGGCTTTGCGCCAGACCTGTTCTTCTGATTCGTCCTGGATTAGGATTTTGGCCATTTCCTGGAACGGCGGATAGCCCAATTCCTTCCGGAACTGGACTTCCTGGTCATAAAAAGCCCGGTAATCCTGACGGGCTGCGCACTGGATGACGTAGTGGTCCGGTGCATAGGTCTGCATAATGACGCGGCCCGGGATATCGCCGCGGCCAGCCCGGCCGGCTGCCTGGGTCAGGAGCTGGAAGGTCCGCTCGCCAGCCCAGTAAGCCGGGATGTTGAGCAGGCTGTCTGCCGACAAGATACCGACGGCACTGACGCCGGGAAAATCATGACCTTTGGCGACCATCTGCGTCCCCAGGAGAATATCGTATTCGTGGCGGCGGAAGGCTTCGATGATGCGGTCACCGCTGTGCTTGCGGCTCGTCGTGTCCTGGTCGAGGCGGATGATGCGGGCCGCCGGCAGGAGTTCGTGGAGCTGGGCTTCCACTTTTTCCGTACCGCTGCCAAAGAACTTGATATACTTGCTGCCGCAGGAAGGACAGACGGTAGGAATCGGCTTTTCGGCATCGCAGTAATGGCAGCGCAGATGAGCTGCCTGGCGATGGTAGACCATGGCCACATCACAAGTGTCGCACTTGACGACGTAGCCGCACTTGCGGCACATGACGAAGGTCGAGAAACCGCGGCGGTTGAGGAGGATGATGGCCTGCTGACGGGCTGCCAAGGTTTCTTCCAAGAGAGTGAGCAGGGCATCGGAGACGACGCGGTAATTGCCCCGGGCCAGCTCATCCCGCATGTCGACGACCTGGACAGCCGGCAGCGGGCGATGGCCGACTCGTTCTTTTAGTTCGACCAGGACGTATTCTCCCTGCAAGGCTCGATAATAGTCAGCCAGCGCCGGCGTCGCGCTGCCCAGGACGACGGGGCAGCCGTAATACGCGGCCCGCTGGCGGGCGACGGCGACGGCATGATAGCGCGGCGCCTCGTCCTGCTTGTACGAGCTGTCGTGGGCTTCGTCGACGATGAACAAACCGATGGACTGAGCCGCCGCGAAGACCGCCGACCGGGCACCGATGCAGATATGACTCGTCCCGTTCTGCATGCGCAGCCAGTTGTTGCGCTTCTCCCCCTGGGACAGCTGGCTGTGCATGACGACGACATCGTCGCCGAAACGGCGCAGGAAGCGGCGGACAATCTGGCCGGTCAAGGCGATCTCCGGCACTAAGACGACGACCTGTTTCCCTTTTTTCAGGGCCTGGCTGGCTAACTGCATGTAGATTTCTGTCTTGCCGCTGCCGGTGATACCGTGGAGGACGTAGGTTTTACCATGCTCATCGCTTCCGATAACCTGTAATGCCTGTTGCTGTTCCGCTGTCAAGGAAAAAGCTTCGTCCCGGGCAAGGCTCGGCAAGATATTCGTCGTCCTGGCCGGCCGCTGGCTCCAGCGGGCCAATCCCGTCGCACAGAGGCGGCGCATGAGATCGCGGCTGTAGCCTTGTCCCTGCCAATAAGAGACAGGGCCTTCGCCCTTGGCTTTCAAGGCCTGGAGCAGTTCCTGCTGGCGGCGACGGCCATGAAGAATAGCTTCCGTATCGTCGGCAGCAAAAGAAAGCCAGTCTTCCATCTTGTCGGCAATCTGGTTCTTATAACAAATCCGGCTGGTCAGGACCTGGCTGGCCAAAGCCTTCTCGACGAGGTCTTGGCCGAACCGGCGGCTCAGTGCGCCTTTTTCACAGCGCCCTTTTCCGGCCACATAGGTTTGTAGCCGCGCTTCGTCCGCTGTCTGCGGCTGCGCCGGTCCGGCCGATACGACATCGCGGCGGACCAGTCCTTTCTTATCGATCATGAACAGGCGCAGGGCATCGGACAAGTTGCAGACGTAGTAATCGCGGATCCAAAGGGCCGTGCGGATCATCTCTTCCTGGAAGCCGGTCTGCGTCGAGAGCAGGCCTTCAATGGGCTTCAGCGTGAAATCAACCGGCTCCGCCAGGTGTTCCTGCAGGGCGACGACGATGCCTTCTTCCCGGCGATGACCGAAAGGCACGAGGACGCGGCTGCCGACACGGACAGCCATCCCCTCGGGGACGATATAGGAAAAGGTCTGCTGCAGCCGCTTCGCCGTCGTATTGATGATGATTTCAGCAAACAAAGAAACACCTCCGTAGTTCGTGGTTTGTGGTTCGTAGGGGCCGTCCTGTCAAGGCGGCCCGCAAACAATGACACTTAAAAAGGGACCGCGCAGTGATGCGACAGTCCCCTTTTTTTGGATGTTCAGTTTATCGAACCGCCTCTTATAAGCCGGCTTCTTTGCGGAGCGTATCGGCTTTGTCTGTCTTTTCCCAAGGCAGGTCGAGGTCGTTGCGGCCGAAGTGGCCATAGGCAGCGGTCTGTTTGTAAATCGGGCGCTGCAAGTCGAGCATGGCGATGATGCCAGCCGGACGAAGGTCGAAGTTCTTTTCAATGAGTTCGACAATCTTTTCGTTCGGGATTTTGCCCGTGCCGAAGGTTTCGACGTGGATGGAAACCGGGCGGGCTACGCCGATGGCATAAGCCAGCTGGATTTCGCATTTGTCAGCCAAGCCGGCAGCGACGACGTTCTTGGCGACGTAACGAGCTGCATAGGCAGCCGAACGGTCGACTTTTGTGGGGTCCTTGCCGGAGAAAGCACCGCCGCCATGACGAGCCATGCCGCCATAGGTATCGACGATGATCTTGCGGCCCGTGAGGCCCGAGTCGCCCTGGGGACCGCCGATGACGAAGCGGCCTGTCGGGTTGATGAAGAGTTTCGTCTTGTCGTCGAACAAGCCTTCCGGAAGTTCCGGTTTGATGACGAATTCGAGGAGATCGCTTTCAATCTGTTCGCGGCTGACTTCCGGGCTGTGCTGTGCCGAAATGACGATGGTGTCGATGCGGACGGGTTTGCCGTCTTCATATTCGACAGTGACCTGAGTCTTGCCATCGGGACGGAGATACGGCAGGGTACCGTCTTTGCGGACCTTTGCCAGGCGGCGGGCCAAACGGTGTGCCAAAGAAATGGGCAGCGGCATGTAGTCGTCCGTTTCGTTGGAAGCATAGCCGAACATCATGCCCTGGTCGCCAGCGCCGATGGTATCGAACTTATCTGTATTGCCTTCCTTCTTTTCCAAGGCGTCATCGACGCCCATAGCGATATCCGGAGACTGTTCGTCCAAGGAGACGAGGACGCCGCAGGTATCGCAGTCAAAGCCGTATTTAGCGCGGGTATAACCGATATCGCGGATCGTTTCGCGGACGATGTGCGGAATATCGACGTAGCACGTCGTAGAGATTTCGCCGACGACGTGTACCATGCCGGTCGTTACCAAGGTTTCGCAGGCAACGCGGGCGTTTTTATCTTTTGCAAGAATGGCATCCAAAATGCTGTCCGAAATCTGGTCGGCCATTTTATCGGGATGGCCTTCGGTGACGGATTCGGATGTAAAGAATTCACGATTTTTAGCCATGAGTGATCCTCCTTAAAAAAAATTCCCCTCATCCATGACTTCATGAGAGGGGCTTCTAATCCCCATCTGCCAGTATATCACTGCTGGAATTAGCACCTTTCATAGCTGAAGGTTGCTGCGACATCACAGGGCCAGTCCCTCCGTCGTCTCTTGATGGTTCTTTATTTGGTTTGCTCATCCATTATAATTCAAGTCTGCCCTTTTTGCAAGCATTTTTTGTCGCAAAAAGCATTGTCTACTAGACGCTTCCCTACAGGCAGGGTTATAATGTCTACAGAAGATAGAAAGGATGATAGATATGACCAAATTGCGGCCTAGAGATATATTCTTCAATGACCCTTATTTTGATTATGCCACCTGCAGCAAACCCGGCGACCTGCGGCTGGCCAAACGAGTCGAAGTATTCGGCAAGTGGTATAAGACCCCAAACCTGGTGACGACCCTCCTGTCCCAGGAACGGCTGACCTTCAGCCGCTACACCGGCACGGACAAGGAAGACGCCCTGATCCTGCGGATCTACGAACGGACGGCAGACCGGCTGCTCATCAATACGTATTATACGTCCCAACAAAACCCGGAAGAAATCTACGCCGGCACGATTCACCTCGAACGCTACGACATGGCGCAGACCATGGAGTCCTTTTCCTATATGGGCATCATCGACCTGCTCATGCTCCAGACGGACAGCCAGATTCTTGAGCTGACCAACGTCTTTGAAGATGTACAGATGGCCAAGCACGCTGTGGCCCACGCCCTGGGCATTTATCTCATGGCCATCTGCGACCAGCCCTGGTCTGACGAAGCCGTCACAGGCGGCCAGGAAACGCCGGCCATGATGATGGGCAAGGAAAAAGAAGAACTTCAGCAGCTGCGGGAGGAAAAGGCCCAGATGGACGCCGATAAGGAAGAGCTCCTGCGCCTGCGCCTGGAAGCCAAAAACCGTACGACGGTCCTGGCCGAACTGGAACGGCTGCGCCAGGAATTAGAAAGCGAACGGGCCGGCCGCGAACAGGATCGCAAGCAATATGAAGACCGCATCCGCAAGCAGGAACAGTATATCGAAAAGATCAAGGAAACGGCATCCGGCCAAATCGCCGAACTCCTGGCCCTGCGCAAGGAACTCAACAAGCGTCAGGTACGGCCGGACCTTTCCAGCGGACAGGCGCACCGGAAAGTGACGCCTCAGGAAGCGTCTCGGTCGGCCCGGGACCCGGAAGACCGCGGCCTGGACCTGCCTTCCTTCATGACCCAGCGCGACTATACGCGTCAGCTCGACCGCTTCCTCACGGGGCGTCAGCTTGCCCTGGCCGGCGGCGACCCAGACTGGCAGCGCCGCATTCAGCGCCGTTTCGGGGCCGTCGTCATCATCAGCGGCCAGCCGGGAGATGATCGGATGCTCAAAGAATCGGCTCTCTTAGTCATCAACATGGAAGACGGCAAGACGCCGCTCATCCGCTGGGCCATTACGGAAGCCAAAGAAAAAGGCTGTCCCATCCTCCCCATCGGCCCGACCAACCTCAACGGCTTCGCCAAAGCCATCGTAGGGCGGATTAGTGGTTAGTGGTTCGTGGCTCGTGGCGGGCCGCCCTTTTGGACGGCCCCTACAACATTAAAACCATCTGCTAACCCCTAACTACTAGCCACTAGCCACTAAAAAGGACTGTCGCATATGCGACAGTCCTTTTTCTGCAACCTACAAACTCTCATCAACCCTGTTTTTTCGCCATGATAGCCGCAGCGCGGGCTACGATGATGGCAGCGAGTTCGTCTTTATCCATTTTATCTAATTTTTCCATAGAGCCGTCCGGGAAAAGCAAGGTGGCGATGTTCGTCGTCCCTTTGAAGCCGGCCCCTTCGGCACTGACGTCGTTGGCGACGAGCATGTCGAGGTTCTTCTTCTTGAGCTTCTTCGTACCGTATTCGATGACGTTCGTCGTTTCAGCGGCAAAACCGACCAGGGTCTGATGGGTCTTGCGCTGGCCCAGGCCATAGAGGATATCGGGATTCTTGGCCATTTCGAGGGTCAAGGTATCGTCGTTCTTCTTAATCTTGTTTTCTGCCGGATGAGCCGAACGGTAATCGGCAACCGCTGCCGATTTGATGACCAGGTCACAGTCATCGTAATAGGAGTCGACGGCGGCTTTCATGTCGCGCGTACTGCCGACATCGACGCGGCGGGCCAGGCCGACCGGCGTCTTGAGGTTATCCGTCGTCCCGGCGACCAATGTGACTTCTGCGCCGGCCATGACGGCAGCCTTGGCGATGGCAAAACCCATGCGGCCGCTGGAATGATTGCCGATGAAGCGGACCGGATCGATGGGTTCCCGCGTACCGCCAGCCGTGACGAGGACCTTCTTGCCTTTCAGGAGGTCGTTGCGGCAGGCCAGGAGTTCGATGTAATCGACGATGGTATCCGGTTCGGGCAGGCGGCCGACGCCGTCGATGCCACAGGCCAGATGGCCGCTGTCAGGTTCGATGAAATGGTAGCCGAATTTCTTCAGCTTGACCATATTATCCTGGGTAATAGGATTCAGATACATATTCGTATTCATTGCCGGTGCGATGAGGACCGGTGCCGTCGTAGCCATGACCGTCGTCGACAGCATGTCATCGGCAATGCCGTTGGCGATCTTGCCGATGATATCAGCCGTCGCCGGGGCGATGACGAAGACGTCGGCCCAGCGGGCCAGGGCGATGTGTTCTACGTTAAATTCGGGTACATCGTCGAACATGGATACGGCAACGGGATTGCCCGAGATTTCCCGCATCGTCAGCGGCGTGATCAGTTTCGTCGCATGGTCGGTCATGATGCATTTGACTTCAGCACCCTGCTTGCGGAGCTGGCTGGCAATGGATGCGGCTTTAAAAGCAGCGATGCCGCCAGTGATACCTAAGACAATCTTTTTCTTTTCCAAGCTCATGGAAAACACCTCCGTGTTATTTAATGCCGTCACGCGGTGCTTCATACGTGATCTTGCCCTGGTCGATTTCTTCCATGGCAATAGAAACTACTTTCGTCGTATCGACGTCGACGAGGGGTTCGTCGCCATCGGTGAGCTGACGGGCCCGTTTGGCAGCCAGCGTAACCAGCGTGTACTTGCTGTCTACTTTAGTCATCAAGGATTCGAGGGTCGGTTTAATTAACATAGTTCATCTCTCCTATTATTTGTACAATTCTTTCGTATGGGCGATGCGATGGGCATTGCGCGTCACTTTACACTGTTCGGCTTTCAAGATGGACGCCGCTTCATCGACGGCTTTCTCTAGTTCGTCGTTGACGATGACGTAATCATAGCGGTCGATCCAGTCCAGTTCTGCCCGGGCCTTGGCCAGCCGGCCGGCGATGACGTCGTCCGAATCGGTCTGACGGCCGCGGAGGCGTTTTTCCAGGACGTCCCGGCTGGGCGGTACGATGTAGATGAAGACGCCTTGGGGATACCGTTTCTTGACCTGCATGGCCCCTTGGATGTCGATTTCCAGCATGACGTGTTTGCCTTCTTCCAGCATCTGATAAACGTACTTCTTCGGCGTGCCGTAGTAATGGTCGTAGACCTTGGCATGTTCCAGGAAGGCATCTTCTGCCAGGAGCTGCTCGAACCGCGCGTTATCGGCAAAATAATAATTGACGCCGTCCACTTCCCCAGGACGGGGTTTTCGGGTCGTCATGGAAATAGAATATTGGATATTCGGGAACTGTTCCCGCAGAGCGGAACAAATCGTCCCCTTGCCGGCTCCGGACGGGCCGGACACAACGATGAGCAATCCGGAATCATTCATGACACAACTACTCCTTTTCTTCTTCCCCTGTTTCCGTATCCTCTTCCAGGACGGCATCACTGCCGGCAGGGACGATGCGATGGGAAATCGTCTCCGGCTGCAAGGCCGATAAGATGATCCAGCCGTTATCCATGACCAGGACCGACCGGGTCTTGCGGCCAAAGGTCGCATCGATGAGGGTATTCCCATCACGGGCGTCCTGGACGAGGCGCTTGATGGGCGCCGATTCAGGACTGATGATGGCCACGACTTTGTCACCCATGACGACATTGCCGAAGCCGATATTTAATAAATTGAAGTTCATCATTCGATATTCTGCACCTGTTCGCGAATCTTTTCGATTTCATTCTTGAGCTGCAGGACTGCTTCGGTCACGGCCAGATCGCCGGCTTTAGAGCCGATAGTATTGGTCTCGCGGTTCATTTCCTGGATGAGGAAATCGAGCTTGCGCCCTACTTCACCGGAACTCTGGAGCATCGTGTGCAGCTGGTTCAGATGGCTGCGGAAACGGACGACTTCTTCCGTGAAATCGACTTTATCCGAATAAATGGCCACTTCCTGCAACAACCGGTCCTCGTCGGGAACGGCGGCCTGGACCTTGTCCATGAGGGCCAGGATTTTCTTTTCCAGCCGTTCTTCATAGGCCTGGACGATGAGGTCCTTGCGGCTGGCAATGGTTTCGACGAGGGACGCCATCTTATCAGCCCGGCTGAGGAGATCCCGGCCGATATTGGCTCCTTCCCGTTCGCGCATGGCGACCATGCTGTCCAGGGCTCCCTGCAGGGCCGCTTCAAAGGGCGGCCAGCTGGCCTCGGCGTCGATAGCCGACGGCGTTTGGACGAACCAGTCCTTGGTCAGGGACGTCACATCGCCGAGGGTCACGGCCTTGCCGGCAAAAAAGCGGTCGTTCACGTCCTGCAGGGCCGTCTTGACGGCGCCTAAGGCAGCGTCATCGACGCGGACGTCAGGCGCTGCCGGATCCAAATCCTGTACGGTGACGAAAACATCGACCTTGCCCCGCTTGAGGACGGCCTTGATGCCGCTGCGCAGCCGGTCTTCCAGGGCCAGGTAGGCGTGAGGCATACGGATATTCAATTCCAAAAAACGTTGGTTCACAGCGCGCATTTCAATGGTGACAGCCAGCTTCCCGTCGTTGCCGGAGCCGCTGCCAAACCCAGTCATACTTCGCATTTACGAACCCCCTTATTATTTATTCAATATCTCATTATACCCTAGATGGCTTGATTTTTGCAATATTTTACCACAAATTAAGCAAATAACCATCGCCTCAAACATCATACATCAAACCTCAAACGATAAAAGGCAACCTCTCAGTCAGCTTCGCTGACAGCTCTCCTATGAGGAGAGCCTACGACCTGCCCCTACGAGCCACGAATCATTATTTTTTCGGTTCTACCATATAGGTCGTCTGGTCGGTGAAGATGACGTAGCCTGGAACGGCGTGGGCCGGCTTTTTGACGTGGCGCACGAGGGTGCAGTCGACTTCGACTTTCGAGCTTTCCCGGGCCTTGCTGTAGTACGCTGCCAGCTGGGCCGCCCGTTCGATCTGGGCGTCGGTCGGCGTCACGTTGTGACAGGCCAGGATGACGTGCGAGCCGGGCTGGTTCTTGACGTGGAACCAGAGGTCGTAGGGATGGGCCTTCTTCAAGGTCAGGAAGTCGTTCTGGCGGTTGTTGCGGCCGACCCAGATGTCCAGGCCGTCGGCTTTGAGGGTCAAGATGTCCTGGGCCGATTCTTTCTTGAGCTTGTCCCGGTTATGACCGCTGATGAGGTTCATCTGCTTCATTTCCGCTTTGATGTCGGCAATTTCATCTTTGGTGCTCGTATTTTCCAAGGCGTATTCCAGAGAATAGAGGTAATCCAGGTGTTTCTGGTTCTCTTCGTGGAGCTGGGCCGACATCTGCTTGCGGTTGCGCATCTTTGTATAGCGCTTGTAATAGCGATTGGCATTGTCAGTCATGGAATAGGCCGGATTCAAGGGGATGGTCACCTTTTCCTGGGCTTCGGACAGGAGATTTTGGACGGTCACTTCTTTTTCATGGTCGTGCTTTTCATAGGCATAGATCATGAGCAAGTCGCCATAGAGCTTGTACGTATCCATCTTTTTCGTTTCTTTCATTTCGCTGGCAATGCGCTTGATCTTGCGCTTCTGCTTTTCGATGAGCTTGCCCACTTTCTTCTGGAGCTGTTCCTGTTCGCCGTTGAGGCTGCGGTGCGTAGCCTGGTATTCGCTGAGGTAGGTCTCGATGAGGCTGAAGTGGCGCCGCGGATATGGGGCCAGGCTGTGCAGTTCCAGCGGGAAAATGACTTCCTTGCCCTTGACCGTATAGACGTAGGCCCCGGACATGCCTTCCAGGCGCTTGCCAAAGGCTTCGACCGTGCGGCACCAGGCGAAACGGTCTGCCGGTGACAGTTCCCCAACGGGACGCGCCGCATCGATGCCCGAATCATAGGACAGTTCGTTGAGGACAATCGTGCTCATGCCATTGAAGCGCTTGAGCATCCACGTCTTGAGCGGTTCGTCTGTCCCCGTTTCCATCATGTCCGTCAGTTCCTGGGCGGAAAAGGCAAAGGGGTCCATGCGCATGAAGTTCGGCGGGAAGGCATAGGGTTCCTTGGGGGCAATAGTCCGCAGGGCCTGTTTATTCTTGCCCGTCTTGATGAGGGCTTCGATGATGGTACCGTCTTCGGTGAAGATGACGTTGCTGTATTTACCCATGAGTTCCACGTGGATCTTGCGCGTCACCAGGCGGCCCGACATGTCGAGGACGTCGACGGCGATTTCGATGAGCCGGTCCAGATGCAGCTGGGCAATGGAGGCGATACGGCCATTTTCATAGTATTTGCGCAGGAACATGCAAAGCCCTGTCGGAATGTCCGGCGTCGGCGGCATCGTATCGGCAACATACAAGCGCGGCGAATCGTCCAGGGTGATGACCAGGTGGTGGATACCCGTATCGTTGAAGACGCGGAAGTAAAGAGACCGGGCATCGAGCTGATAAATCTTAGAAATCTGGCCGCCCTTGAGGATGTCAGCCAGTTCGTTGGTAATGCAATGTAATGTGATACCATCCAGATTCATGATGATACCTCCTTATCGTAATTCTCACTGAAACAAACAATCTTTTTAATGATACCATGTTTTGCCGCATCCTGTGAAGAGGGGCGTCTTTCAACTGCAAACTTAATACTCAAAAAGGGCTTGTCGTCATGCGACAAGCCCTTTTTCACTGCTTCAAATACCAGCTCAAGGGCTGGGCTTTGGCAGCGGGGTTATTGTTTTGCGAGTCCTTAGCGGCGGCGAAGATGAGAGAATCACGATACATCTTGGCTACGGTCTCTAAGGTTTCCAGGCGGTAAAAGGCCTGGGTCAGATTTTGGCCGACGGTGGCAGCGCCGTGACGTTCCATGAGGAAGACATCCGCCCCTTCTGCGGCTTCGGCACAGGCCAGGGCCAAGGCTTCCGATCCCGGCGGCGCATAGGGTACGGTCGGCACCGGTCCCAGGACCAGGGCTCCTTCGGTGACGATGTCTGGCCGGAAGGGGATGCCGGCTACGGTCAGGGCCGTTGCCGTGATGGGATGGGCGTGGATGATGGCCTTTACGTCATCTCGCTTCCGATAAATTTCCAAATGGAGGGCCGATTCGGACGACGCCTTCCCCGTCCCTTCCAGGACATGGCCGTCGAGGTCGACGACGAGCAGGTGCTTGGGCTTCAGCTCTCCTTTCGGCACGCCTGACGGCGTAATGACGATGGCCCCGTCGCTGCGGCGGAAACTGATATTGCCATCGCAGGCCGTGACCAGGCCGGCTTCTTTCATCTGGGCGCCGATGCGGCACAGTGTTTTCTTGGTATCCACTCTCCCTGCCCCCTTTTAGCGCATGGACGGCATATTGCGGCCGTTATAGATTTCCAGCATTTCCTGATGTACTTGACGGCGTATCTGCTGCTGCTGGCGCGGCGTCAAGTCGTCCTTGGTGATGTTGAACAAATAATTATCCAAATCGAAATCGTGGAGGACCATCTTGGTATGGAAGATGTTTTCCTGGTAGACGTTGACATCGATCATGTCGTAACGGTTACGCGTCGCCGGAGCGATGTAATTCTGGATGGAATTGATGCGGTGATCGATGAACAGCTTCTTGCCGTTCATATCGCGCGTAAAGCCGCGGACGCGGTAATCGAGGGTGACGATGTCCGAATCGAAACTGTCCAGGAGGTAATTCAAAGCATTGAGCGGCGAAATGCGGCCGCACGTCGAGACATCGATATCGGCCCGGAAAGTCATAATGCCCTTTTGGGGATGGCTTTCGGGGTACGTATGGACCGTCAGATGGCTCTTGTCGAGATGACAGACGACGTCGGCATCGTTCACTTCTTCTTCGGAAATGAGGATGGTGACGCTGGCCCCTTGCGGGTCGTAATCCTGACTGGCCACATTGAGGATGTGCGCGCCGATGATATCCGACACGTTGTGCAGGATCTGGGTCAGCCGTTCGGCATTATACTGTTCATCGATGTATTCGATGTACTGGCGGCGTGACTCGTCACTGACAGCATAGCAAATGTCATACATGTTGAAGCTCAGGGTCTTGGTCAGGTTGTTGAACCCGTAGAGCTTGAGTTTATTATTTTTCATGAATTTCCCCCACCCATTCCTGCAAGAGTTACCGTTTGATTCGTTCGATCTCGCGAAAAGCGACATCTTTAATGGCCCCGTCTTCGATGGACACGATGGCATACGTCCCCTGCCGGTTGTCCCGGGGCAGGCCGATGCTGCCGGGATTGACGACCCATAAATCGCCTTCGGTCTTGATGAAGCGGCGGTGCGTATGGCCAAAAGCGACGAGATCCGCCTGATGCTGGCGGCCCAGCTCGACGAGCTTCTGCCAGCGCCGTTCGCCATACCACTGACAGCCGTGGATGGCGACGATGCGGATGCCGCCGACGGTAATGCAGCGACATTCGGGATCGTTCGTACGGGTCATATAGTCGTTATTGCCCAGGACGGCGTAGACCGGGACGCCCGTATAGATGGCCAGGTCTTCGCCGTCATCGCAGTAGTCGCCGCAATGGATCCAGGCAGCGACGTCCGGTGCCGTATCGGCCATGCGCGACAGACATTCAAAGCGGCCGTGGCTGTCACTGACCAGGCCGACGCGGACCGTACTCATGACAAGGCCTCGACGAGCTTTTTCAAGGCTTTGCCGCGATGGCTGATTTCATTCTTTTCGGCCATGGACAGCTCTGCCATGGTCTTGCCCTTGTCGGGTACGTAAAACAGCGGATCATAGCCGAAGCCGTTCTGGCCGGCATAGAAGTCGCGCAGGATACCGTCACAGCTCCCTTCAGCCGTCACCGTCCGGCCGTCCGGCCAGATGAGGACGAGGGAACAGATGTAGTGGACCGTCCGCTGTTCCGGCGGAAAGGCGGCCAAGTCGGCGATGAGCTTCTGGTTATTGGCTTCATCGTCGCAGTCCGGGCCGGCATAGCGCGCCGAGTAGACACCGGGCCGGCCGCCGAGGGCGTCGGCGGCAATGCCCGAATCGTCCGCCAGGCAGGGCAGGCCGGTAGCCTTCATGTAATACGTCGCTTTGAGCAGGGCATTTTCGGCAAAGGTCGTCCCCGTCTCTTCCGGTTCGGTGATGTCGGCGATGACGTCGTGGACGGAGACGGCTTCGTAGCCCAACGGTTCCAGGATGCTCTTGAACTCCCGGATTTTTCCGGCATTATGCGTTGCCAGTACGATTTTTTCTGCCACAGGCCTTTCTCCTTAGTCCTTATTCCGGTTCTTGACGAACTGGGCGTAATTCTTGATGACGACGATCGGCGTCTTCTGGGATGCATTGCCGAAGGGGTTGTCGATGAGGATCTTGGCGATTTCCTTCGGGTTCAGGCCTTTGCTGTGGCCGAGGACAGCCGAACGCTTGAGGTCGTTGACGTCAGCGACGACGGCGCCGTAGCAGCCCATGCGCTGTTTGATCTTTTCAGCCACTTTATCCGGTTCAGCCGGGCCGTAGACGATGCATTTATCAAAAGGCGGCATCGTGCCGGTGACATCGTCTGTCAGCGAGGCCTGGCGGCATTTGGCATACCATACGCCATTCTTGCCGACGAGTTTGGCCAAGAAGCCGACGAAGAACCAGAACATCATCTTCCATTCCCCTTCCAGGTTCATGGCTGCCTGCATGCCATAGAGGCTGGCCATGCTGCCTTCGCCGGGGACGAAGCGGCGCATGAGGCGGGCCTGCCACGACGGCGTCAGTTCTTCCGGGCGGGTGTAGCGGCGCTGGGTAATGGCGACGACACTTTCGGCCGAGCAGACCAGATCATCCGGGCCGACGATGTCTTTCGCATATTCTTCAATGACATCGACAATATCATCTTTATCCGTAAGGATTCTCGTTTTTACAGGTACTAATTCTAATTCTGCCATCTCGTTAAAACCTCCTAGTTCTGTTCCAATGCGTGCTGTACTTCCGAAGCCTTCAAGGTGATGCGGGCTTTATGGATGTACCATTCGCTGCGGGAAACGACCTGATATACCAAATCGATGGGCATGTCAGGGAAGGTCTTCAAGTCTTCGCGGATATTGCCGTCTTTGCTGACCAGGGCGATGGTGACGCGGATCATGCCTTTGTCGCCAGGGTTGAAGATGACCGATTCCCAATAATTATCATCGCGTTCAGCGGCTTTATTGGCCAGCTGGGAATGGACGATGACTTTGTCATACTGTTCGCGGGGCAGCAGGGTCCGGGGATAGAAGTCCATGATGGTGCCGAGCTGACGGCCGGCATTGTGGATGGGCACTTCCGTTTCAAAGACAGCCGTATCCTGAGTCATCTGCTTCAGTTCGAACGGTTTACGGCGGCGGGCTTCAATGACGAAGCGGGCATCGCCCTGCCGCCAGGCAAAGAGGCGGAATAAAAGGTACAAGACAGCGACAATGCCGATGACGGCAATGACAACATTGAGTAAGACATAGAAAAACACGACGCAAGACTCCTTTTGTATAATATTTTAATAACCATTAAGTGAGGGAAATTTCTTCAGCCGTAAATTCATTGGCCGGGATGAGATGCTGGGCCAGGCGGGACCCGCGGCCACTCTCTGCCGTAAAGCACAGGCGGAGGTTCCCCGGTTCCGGCTGCTTATTGAGGAGGCCGTCCTTTTTCAAGACGTCCAGCGTTTCCAGGGCCATTTCGTGAGCGGGATCGACGAAGGCGATGGAATCACCGCAGAGCTCTTCGAACAAGGGCTGGACAAAGGGAAAATGGGTGCAGCCGAAGATGGCCGTATCGGCGCCGGAATGAAGGACCGGTTCCGTATAGCGCTTCAAGGGCTCGCGGATTTCCGGGCCGTCGAGGACGCCCCGTTCGATGAGATTGGCCAGGGCCGGGCAGGACTGTTCGACGATTTCGATGTCCGGATCCATGGCAGCCGCCACTTTGCGATGACTGTGATTGGCGATGGTGAGCGGCGTAGCAAAGACGGCGATCTTTTTGGTCGCACTGATTTCCCGGGCCGTCCGCAGTCCCCGGCTCATGCCGATGAGGGGATACGGCACTTCCCGGACGACCGTATCATAGGCGACGGCGGTCACGGTGTTGCAGCCGATGGCGACGAGCTTGACGCCCTGGGCCGTCATGAAACGGAGGATGTCCCGCGTATAGGCCAGGATTTCCTCCGGCGTCCGCGTCCCGTAAGGATTGCGCTTGGTATCGCCGACATAGATGATATTTTCATGAGGCAGCAGCATCCGCAGCTTGGCGACAACCGTCAGGCCGCCGACGCCGGAATCAAAGACGCCAATAGGCTGTGCATTACGTTCCATGGACCCCTCCCCCGGCCTGGGCAGCCGCTTTGTCTTCGGCATACATGGCCTGTAACTTCTTATAATCGGCCTCATCGAGGCGGGCGACTTTGCCGCTGTCCTTGTGGGCAAAGACATTCTGCGTCGTCCCCGTCGCCAGCAGGCGGTGGTCATCGTGATGGACGATGCGGTACGAAAAGACCATCTGCGCCCGGCTCAGCTTGACCAGCCGCGTCTCGATATCGATGGTATCGGCATAGTTGATGGGGCTGATGTACTCGCAGGACACGCTCTTGATGGGATAGGAAATGCCCTGGTCCAGCAAGGCGAACAAATCGATGCCGGCAGCTGCCAGGTATTCACAGCGGCCGCACTCGAACCAGCGGATATGATTGGAATGATGGGCAATGCCCATCATGTCGGTCTCATAGAACCGCACTTTTTCAACAACAGTAATCATAAGTTCTTAACTCCTAACTTTATGCATCTTTCATTATGCACACGCATACTATTTTACGATGAGGAAGTATGTTTGTCAAAGGAAAAAGAGCTGTCCACGACAGCTCTTTTTTCCCAGCCTTCACACATGGACGCGGAAAAACGGGAACATATGACGTACTTTTTCACGGTGTTCCGGTTTGACATAAGTCCCGGCCAGGCGCAGGGCCGCGGCGACGACGGCCGCATCATCGAGCCAGCCGAACCCGGCAAAGACATCGGGCACGAAATCAAAGGGCAGGATGACATACCCCAAGGCCCCCATCAGGGCCAGTTTGATGAACTTCGGCGTGTCTTCATCCTGCATGCAGTAAAAAATCGTCAGGAGCTTCGGCAAAAAGTGGACCTTTCTCCCTGTCTTGCGGATAAAAGTGACAAACTTGCCAGGCGTATAAAAACGTGCAAAAAAGCGCAGTATCTTCCACATGGGCCTTCACCTTACTTTTTATCTTCCAAAGGGATCTTGGCATCTTCTACGGCGGCTTTGACCTTGTCTTCGACGGACAGGCCTTCACTGTCGGCAGGAGCTGCCGTTTCAGCCTTGGCGTCCGTGCCGGCTGCCGTAGCTGCTTCTGCAGCTGCTGTTTCCGCTTTGCCGGCTTCTCCGTCTTTGGTTTCTTCTGCTTTTTCTTCGACGATTTCGTCGACCAGGTCATCGTGATGGCGGACGGTGTGATAGAGTTCTTCCCCTTTTTCCTTGACGTCCTGGAAGCGTTCTTTGGCGACGCCGCCCCATTTCTTCATGAAATCGATGGTTTCATCGCCGAGGGGGACGTTCTTCAAGGGATTTTCCTTGAGCTTATCGACCTGTTCCCGGGCTTTATCCTTCCATTCGCCCATCATGTCGATGTAGGGACCCATGTCGGTAGGCATGCCGTCTTTCAGCCAGCGCTGGGTAACGCGGCCCAGGCTGTACGTGATGCCGACGGCAACCGGGACCTGGATGGCGCTGAAAGGAATGATCGTCGTCAGCAGGCTGCCGGCGACACGGCTGCCGACGGCGCCAAGGAAGGCGATGAGGGCCCGTTCACTCAATTTGACGTCATAGACTCTGGCAATGCGGCTGACCAGATAGACTTCGTTGGCCATGAGGGCCACCGTCCCGACGAGGGGCGCGATGACGATGGCGCCGGCGCGGGCAGCAGCCCAGCGGCACAGCATTTCGACTTTCACGTCTTTGTCTTCCGTCGATTGTTCCATGGCCTTGACGACACTGGCAGCGGCTTCTTCCGTCGACTGGGACTGCGCCTTCACATCGGCCAGTTCCTGTTTCAGGGCTGCAATTTCAGCCTGCAGTTCTTCCACTGTCTTTGCTTCTTCTTTGTATACTTCTTCTGCCATAACAAACACCCCAATCTTTAACGTATTAAAATTTATACTTTATATTTTCCCATGTTTCTACCAGCTTGTCAAACCCCCATCGACAGGAAGTGCGGCCGCCGTAATGAATGACGCGTCCTCGCTGAGGAGGAAGGCAATGGCCTTGGCCACTTCGTCGGCCCGGGCCAGGCGGTACAAGGGGTACTGCTCTTTCATGGTATCTTTCGTCGTGTCGGGATGGTCCCGGAGCTGCTGTTCCAGCAGGGGCGTCTCGACATCGCCGGGACAGACGCAGTTGACCCGTATCTGGTGCGGTGCCGCTTCCAGGGCCAGGGATTTGGTAAAGGCCACGACGGCACCTTTCGTCGCCCCATAGAGGGAACAGGCCACGTTGCCCTGAAGGCCGGCATCACTGCTGACGGTGACGATGCTTCCGGGCTTGTGCCGCAAGTACGGCAGGGCATGGCGGCAGAGATACATCGTCCCGAAGACGTTGATGGAAAACAGGCGCTGCATATCGTCAGGCGTGACATTTTCCAAGAGATTCTCTTCATAGACGCCGGCCGACGTGACCAGGCCGTCGAGACCGCCGAACTGGCGGACCGTCTCTTCGACCATCCGGCGGCAGTCGTCGTCGCTTACTACGTCGCCTTGAATATAAAAGGTCCGGCCGGGCCGAGCCAGGAAAGCCAGGGCAGCCTCCCCCTTTTCTTGATGACGGCCGCTGATGGCGACGTTCCAGCCCCGGTCCAATAACACAGCCGCCGTCGCCAGGCCGATGCCCGACGTGCCGCCGCTGATAAGTACCGTATCCATATCGTCCCTCCTACATGATCCCAAAATAAGATAAGCCCAATTTGCCGATGAGGACGATCGTCACGGCCAACATGACCAGGCGGACGAAACCCGTGCCACGGCGGATGGCCAGGCGGGAGCCGAAGAAAGCGCCCGTAAAGATGCATACGGCCATGGCGATGCCGTAGACGTAGAGAATCTGGCCCCACCAGATGAGGAGAACGAAAGACGTCACATTGCTCATGAGGTTGAGGATCTTGGCATTGCCCGCAGCCGTGACGAAGTCGAAGCCCAAAGTGGCGAAGCCGACGATGAGGAAGGTCCCCGTCCCCGGCCCGATAAAGCCGTCATAGAAGCCAATAGCCAGGGCCATGACCAGGGCGGCCAGGACATTGCCCCGGGTGTTGCCGCTGTACGTACTGACGGCGCCGAGCTGGCGCTGGGTAAAGACGAAGGCCGCTGCGGCGATGAGGGCGACGATGATGATCGGCTGGAGCCATTCGCTGGGCAGATAGAGCATGACCAGGCAGCCCAGGACGGCGCCGACGAAGGTTCCCGGCAGGATCCGCTTCAACAGGCCCATATCGACCTTGCCAGCCCGCCAGAACTGCCAGGCGCTCATGACGGCGCCAAAGGTAGCGGAGAACTTATTGGTCCCGATGGCCAGATGCGGCGGCAGGCCAGCGGCTAAGAGGACCGGCAGGGAAATGAGACCGCCACCGCCGGCAATGGAATCGACGAAACCGGCCAAAAAGCCTCCGGCCATGATGAAGAGCAGCAGCGACGCCGATAAGGTCGTATGAAAAAGTTGAAATTCCATGAAAAAATACTCCTTTTTGGAAAAAAACTCCTCTTGCTTCGCAAAGCGAAACCGAGGAGACCCTTTTCTCAATGTTCATATATCAAATCCGTTGCCGCGCCGGCTGTCTGCGGCCGCAGGAGGCGGACGATTTCTTTGCCGATGATCCGCGCACCGTCGCGATGACAGTCGAGACTGGCTTCCGCCATGGCTTCCAGTTCTTCCGGATGCGTCAGGAGGCCGGCTGCGACCGATACCAGGTCTTCCTGCTTCTTGACCCAGCGGGCACAACCCTTGGACTGCATATACGTCGCATTGGCTTCTTCCTGGCCCGGGATGGGACTGTACAGGACCATCGGCACCTGGACGGCTGCCGCTTCGGTACAGGTCAGGGCACCGGGCTTCGTGACCAGCAGCGACGCCCGGCACATGAGCTGGGGAATCTGGTTGGTATAGCCCAGGATATCGACGGGATGGCGCAATTCACTGCGCATCTTGCACAGTTCGTCGTACAAGTCGGCGTTGTAGCCGGTGACGACGGTGAAGCTGTCGACGGCATCGAGGCGGTCCAGCAGGGTCAGGGACTGCTTGATGGACCCCATGCCCAGGCCGCCGCCCATGATGAGGACGTTCTTGTCAGCTTCATGAGCCGCATCCCAATGCCAGCGGTCCTGTTCGAAGGCCTTGCGCACGGGGATGCCCGATACGACGACCTTATCGGCAGCGATGCCCTGTTCGACGAGCAGGTCCTTGAGCTGCGAAGCGGCGACACAATAGACGTCGATCTGGGGATAGACCCAGAGCTGGTGGATGGCGAAATCCGTAATGACCCCTACCAGGGGGATGTCGAGGCGGTGCTGGCGCTTCAAAAGGGCCGCCGCCCCTGCCGGGAAGGGATGCGTGAAGACGAGGACATCGGGCTTCTTTTCGGCCAATACCTTGAGCATCCGCCGCTTGAGCCCCCAGGCAAAGAGCGTCTTGACGACGAGTCCCTTCTTATATCCTTGTGACGAATAGTACATCAAATCGTACAGCATGGGAAAGACGTCGAGGATCTTGATATACGTTTCCTTGACGATGTTGTCGATAGACAGGACATCGTTGGACAGGAAATCCAGGTGTTCCACTTCACATTCTTCGGGAATGGTCTTGACGTATTCTTCTATCGCCCGTGCTGCCTGTGTATGCCCCGTGCCGATAGATGCGGACAGGATCAGGACTTTCTTCTTTGTCATGCATGATACCCTCTTTTATAAACAGCATTAGTCTAGTAGCTCATACTACTATGGTACGACAATTTGCAAGAAAAGAAAAGGGCCGTTTTTCATGCGGCCCTTCGAAATCGTACCTTATTTGTTGTTGACCAAATCTTTGAGCTGTTTGCCAGCTTTGAAAGCCGGGGTCTTGGAAGCTTCGATCTGAATCGGTTCGTTGTTGCGCGGGTTGCGGCCTTCGCGGGCTTTGCGCTGACGGACTTCAAAAGTACCAAACCCGATGATCTGGACTTTGTCGCCTTTCGTAAGGCTGTCGCTGATAACGCTGAATACGGCTTTTACGGCTTTTTCAGCATCTTTTTTGGTGATTTCTGCTTCATTGGCTACTGCAGCGATTAATTCTGTTTTGTTCATGTTACTAGGTCCTCCTTTAAATCGTTACATTGCGTAACGCTAACAGTCTGTATTTTCTTTCTGCCGTTCTATCTGTTTCGCTTCCTTCCAGAATGAGTCGAGCTCATCCAGGGAAAAAGCCTCCCACGGCCGGCCCGACTGGCGGACCCGGTCCTCTACGTGAGCAAAGCGGCGTCGGAATTTACTGTTAGCCCGATGTAACGCACATTCCGGCTCTATATGATAGTGTCGGCATAAATTTGCAAAGACGAACAGCACATCCCCAGCTTCTTCTTCGGCATGGACGGGATTCCCTTCGCCAAGGGCCTGGCGGAACTCTTCCCATTCTTCGTGGAACTTATCCCAGACGCCCTGGACATCGGGCCAGTCGAAACCGGTCTTGGCCGCTTTTTCCTGAAGCTTGTCCGCAGCCAGGAGCGACGGCAGGCCGGGAACGACACCATCCAGCAAGTGAGCATGCTGCTGGCGTTGTTCGCCTTGCTTTAATCTATCCCAGTTTAACATACTCGTACCTATGTTTTCAAGGCTTTTTTGGCTAAAAACGTGGGGATGGCGCCGAATCATCTTATCGGTGACGTCTTTTACGACATCTTGGGCCGAAAAAAGACCTTTTTCCTGGGCAATGCGGGCGTGGATGGCGACCTGGTAGAGGATATCCCCCAATTCCTCGCGGATACCGTCGATATCGTGGCTGTCGATGGCATCGAGCATTTCATAGACTTCCTCGATGAGGTAGCGGCGCAAGGTCCGATGAGTCTGGGACCGGTCCCAGGGGCAGCCGTCCTCGCGGCGCAGGCGCGCCGTCACGTCGACGATGGGCGTCACGTCAAAGGGCATCGCCTCGTCCCCTTCACGGCGCCGGGCTTCTTCCAGGAGCTGGCACACGGCCCGGGCCATGGCCGGTCCGCCCGGGACGGTATGGACGACGGCGTGGAGGCGGCTTTCACGCAGCAGGAAGGCGATGACCGGCGCATAAGCTTCGGCAAAGGACTGGCCGTCCCGGCCATACGAATCCAGGGGCCGGTCGTCGCAGCCTAAAGGGATGATCTTGATTTCCATAGCAGTTCCTCATTTCTCGGCAAATATGCCTATGCCTGCCATTATAGCACGGAGTCCGTCATTTGTCGCGTTTTTCCGGAAAAAGGACGTCCCATAAGACCTGACGGACATAGGGACCATAAGTTCCTTTTAAAGCAGCTCCAGGCCCGTGCAGGGCCGCTGTAACGATGTCCGACAGGATGCGGGCCCGGGCCGGCGAAAAAGCACTCTTCCTGCCGGCCAGGCCGTGCAGATCCCGGAGCTGGAAAGCCGCCCGGTCATAATCTTCCTTGACGATGAGCCAACGCACCTGGAACATGGCCTGTACGTCGCGGTGGAAGCGGCGCAGGCCGCCGCAATGGTCCCACCAGGCATAAAACCGTTCTTCCTGCCGCCGGCGCAGGGACAGGCGCAGCAGGGCCAGCAGCGGGCGCAGGTACTGCTGTCGGCTATAAGAGCCAGGCGGCTGCCGCTGCTGGAGCTGCCAAGCCCGGTCATAATAGAGCTCAGCCTGGTCATAGGCCCATCGGGGCTGGTCGGTCAGCGGCCATTGGCCGGCCCGTTCCAGCAGGACCCCCAGGAGATAGGGATATTCCGGCTGATCCGGCTGCTGGCGAAAGGCTTTGAATAAGTCCCGGGCCATACGGCGGCAGCGGCAGATCCGACCGGTCTGGCCGTTCTTCTTCTCCAGGGACAGGCCATAGAGCAGCGAAAGCTCTTCCAACAGAGACGATCGCAGGGACAGGTAATGAAAGTCCTGCCGGAGTTCATGAGGCAGATACATGAGCAAACCTTCTTTCTCTTCCATTTTCTCCAGTCTAACAGAGAAAAATGAAAAAAACCTGAAAAGCAAGGCTTTCCAGGTTAAGATTTGCTTAGAAAATCATGGCTGGCTCAGTTTCGTCAGCAGACGGATGAGTTCGGCTTGTTCGTCTTCGCTGAGGCGGTTCATGAGCGTCGAGATGCGCAGGTAATGACCGGGCAGGACCTGGTCCATGAACTGGCGTCCCCGGGCCGTGAGGCTGACCTTCTTGCCCCGCTTGTCTTCCTGGTCGATGACGACCGTCGCCAGGCCGTCACGGACCATACGCTTGACCATGGTCGTAATCGTCGCCCGGGTCACGCCGGTCTTGGCCGCCAGCTGCGACGGCGCAATCCCTTCCGGGTTCTGGTGCAGGACGATCATGACCCGCAGCTTCCCCTGGGACAGATGATACTGTTTCGTCAGGACGTCGTTGATGGACGACCGGATGATTTCTGCAGCCTGTGAAATGCGCAGCATCGCCAGGACTGCCGATGGTTCGATTTCAGGAACGAGCCGGGCGTGTTCTTCCAATTCTTCCCTCGTCGGGAACGCTTCAAATCTCATAGTCTTCCCCTCTTTTGTTAGCTTACTAACAAAAAGTATAAAATAAAACGAGGAAAAATACAAGCTTTTTCCTCGTTTTATGAAAGTTTCTTTATAATATATGCGTCAGGGTTACATATTCTTGCTGCGCAGGTCGGCTAAGATGGCCTGGACGCGGGCGACAGCCTGGTCGATGGGAACGACTTCCTGTTCGCCAGTCCGGCGGACCTTGATTTCGACAGTCCCTTCGGCAGCACTCTTCTTGCCGACGGTGATCCGGACCGGATAGCCGATGAGGTCGGCGTCGTTGAATTTGACGCCAGCCCGTTCGTTACGGTCGTCGAGGAGGACATCGGCTTTGGCAGCCTGCAGGGCCTGATAGAGGTCGCCGGCGATGCGGACCTGGTCCTGGTCCTTGCTGCTGACCGGGACGATGACCAATTCAAAGGGCGCAATGGCGACAGGCCACATGATACCGTGTTCATCGTGGAACTGTTCGATAGCTGCCGCAATGGTACGGGTGACGCCGATGCCGTAGCAGCCCATGACGTACGGTTTCGCCTTGCCGTTCTGGTCGAGGAAGGTCGCATGGAGGGCTTCGGAGTACTTCGTGCCCAGTTCAAAGACCTGGCCGACTTCGATGCCGCGGACGATTTCGACAGGCGCGCCGCAGTGCGGGCATTTGTCGCCTTCGACCATGTTGCGGATCGTCGTGACCGTGACGTCCTTGAAATCGCGGGACGGATTGACGTTCTGGTAGTGATAGCCGGCCTTGTTGGCCCCGGTGACGCCATTGGGGACGTTCATAGCCGACGGGTCGACGAGGACGAAGAAGGTTTCATTATCCGGTTTGTCGGCACCCATGGGACTCATGTAGCCCGGCTGGAGGCCGTGGGCCTTCAATTCATCTTCTGTGGCCGGTTCGATGACATTGCCGCCGACGAAGTTCTGGACAGCGACGTCATTGACTTCATGGTCACCGCGGACCATGCAGAGGACCGTCTTTTCGCCATCAATAGTAAAGGCGACGGCTTTGATCGTCTTTTCTACGGGGATGTGCAGGAACTGGGCCAGGTCTTCAATGGTCGAGCAGTTCGGCGTTTCGATGAGTTCCACATCTTTTGCGTCTTCTGCCGGCATTTCCACGGCCTGGGGAACGGCCTTTTCGATATCGGCTGCATAGTCGCATTTCGAGCACGATACGATTTCGGCTTCGCCGGCCTGGGCCAGGGCCATAAATTCGTGTGTATGGTTGCCGCCGATCTGACCGCTGTCGGCTTCGACAGGCTTGAAGTTCAAGCCGCAGCGCGTGAAGATGCGCGTGTAAGCCTCGTATTCATCCTGATAGCTCTTGTGCAGGCCTTCTTCGTCGACGTCGAAGGAATAGGCGTCTTTCATGACAAATTCACGGCTGCGCATGAGGCCGAAACGCGGACGGATTTCGTCGCGGTATTTATTCTGCATCTGCCACAGGGTGACAGGCATCTGCTTGTACGAACGCAGTTCATTGCGGACCAGGGTCGTAATCAGTTCTTCGTGAGTCGGACCGAGGCAGAAATGATTGCCATGGCGGTCTTCCAGTTTGAACATTTCCGGACCATAAGCATTCCAGCGGCCCGATTCATGCCAGATTTCAGCGGGCTGCATGATGGGCATCATGATTTCCTGGGCGCCGATGTTTTCCATTTCTTCGCGGACGATGGCTTCGATCTTGAGTTCGACCCGGCGGCCTAAGGGCAGGAAAGAATACAAGCCGCCGCCGTTCTTGCGGATCATCCCGGCTTTCAACATATACTGATGGCTGGCGATTTCGGCGTCTGCCGGGATTTCCCGCAGCGTCGGACTATACAATTTCGATGCTAACATGAGTTAAGACTCCTTTGCAATGGTTTTTTCGATTTCTTCCACCAGGCTGGACACGAGCTGGTCTTCCGGCACCGTGCGCAGGACCTGGCCGTGGGAAAAGACGATGCCCTTCCCCTGGCCGCCGGCAATGCCGAAGTCGGCTTCCCGCGCTTCGCCCGGGCCGTTGACGACACAGCCCATGACGGCGACCTTGATGGGGACGGTCAGATGAGAAATGGCCTGTTCGACTTCCTGGGCCAGGTCGATGAGGTGGACCTGGGTCCGGCCACAGGTCGGGCAGGAAATGAGGGTCGGCCCGAAATGGCGCAGGCCGAGGGAACTGAGGATGGTCTGGCCGGCCTTGATTTCTTCGACAGGGTCACCGGTCAGGGATACGCGGATCGTATCGCCGATGCCCTCGTGAAGCAGCGTGCCGATGCCGATGGCCGACTTGATGCTGCCTTCGCGGACCAGGCCGGCTTCGGTCACGCCCAGGTGCAGGGCATAGGGGACCTTGTCGGCCAATCTTTCATAAGCTTCGATCATCAAGGGGACGTCGGAAGCCTTGAGGGAAATGACCATGTTGCGGTAATCCATGCGTTCCAGGATGCGGATATGGCGCAATGCCCCTTCGACCATCCCTTCTGCTGTCGGATGGCCGCCGCTCTGGGCCAGGATATCCTCCGGCAGGGATCCCGTATTGATGCCGATGCGGATGGGGATGCCTTTGGGACGCACTTTTTCGACGACTTTGACGACGTTTTCGTCAGCGCCGATATTGCCCGGATTGATGCGCAGGGCCTGGACGCCGCTGTCGACGGCCGCCAGGGCCAGGCGGTAATCGAAGTGGATATCGGCTACGATGGGGATATCCACGGCCTGGACGACGGCTGCCAAGCCCTTGGCCGCTTCCATATCGGGAACGGCAAAGCGCAAGATTTCAGCCCCATATGAGGCCAGGCGGCGGGCATCGACGACGGCTTCGGCCATGTGGGCCGGGTTGACCGTCGACATGGTCTGGACCGATACGGGGGCATCGCCGCCGATGATCACCGAACCAGCCCGGACGGGAAGAGATTTTCTACGTTTCATGAAAAGCCTGCCTTTCTAAAAGCGGCTGAGATCCTGAAACATGGCGAACAGGAACAGGGAACCCAAGAGGACGGCCCCTGTGACCTGAATATAATACAACGCCCGTTTCGGCATCCGCCGGCGCGTAATTCCTTCGAGAATCAACAAGATAAGATAGCCTCCATCCAGCAAGGGGACGGGCAGGAGATTCAAGATGCCCAGGTTGATGCTGAGGAAAGCCGTGAACATGAGCAGATTGGAAAAACCCGAAGCGGCGACCTGGCCAGCCAGCTGGGCCACGCCGATTGGGCCGGCGACTTCCGCCTTTTCCCGGCCCGTCACCATATCATAGAGGCCGACAACCATGAGCTGGCAGAGCTTGCCCGTCCGCTGGACGGCCATGCCGGCCGATTCAAAGAAACCATGGGCTTCGCGGGTCGTCATGGGCATGACGCCGAGCATGGCCTTTTTCGAGGCACTGTCCACTTCGGGCACCAGTTCGACGCCCTGCACCTGGCCGTCCCGTTCGATTTCCACGGTGACGACGTCATGGCTGTACGGTGCGACGGCCTGGGAAATATCGGTCCACTTGGAAATATCCTGATTGTCGATACGGATGATGCGGTCGCCTGCCGTAAGGCCTGCCTGTTCCGCCGGCGAACCGGAAATGGTCGAGCCGACGACGGCTTCTGGCGATACCGTCACCGTACCGATGGCAAAGAACAGTCCCCACAGGAGGAAGATGGCCAGGATGAAGTTCATGATCCCGCCGGCAGCGATGACGATCATGCGCTTCCAGACGGGTTTGTTGAGGAAAGACTTTTCATTCAATACTTCATCTTCGGTCATGCCGGCAATGCGGTTGAACCCGCCGAGAGGGACGGCCCGCAGGGAATATTCTGTATCACCGCGGCGTACACTGTACACTTTGGGACCAAAACCGAGTGCGAACTCATCGACCTGCATCCCTGCCCACTTGGCCGTCGCGAAATGGCCCAGTTCATGGACGAAGATGATGACACTGAAGACGAAGATCGTCGCTAAAATAGTAAGACCCACGGGAAATCCCCTTTCTACAACAGGGAAGCAGCACAGCGGCGGGCCCAGGCGTCGGCCTGGCGGATAGACGCCAAGGTGACGTCGTGCGAGACCGTGTGCCGTTCCATGACAGTACGGACAATGTCAAAAATACGCGTAAAGGAAATTTCTTTACGCAAAAACGCATAGACAGCGACTTCATTGGCCCCGTTGAGGACACAGGGCATGGTCCCGCCGATGCGGCCCGCTTCATAGGCCAGGCCGATGGAAGGGAACTTCTCGTCATCAGGCGGGAAAAATTCCAGCGACCCCAGGGTCTTCCAGTCGATGGGCCGGGCGCCGCGGACGGTCATCCGGTCCGGATAAGTAAAGGCGTACTGGATGGGCAGGCGCATGTCGGGCAGGCCCAGCTGGGCCAGGATGGAGCCGTCGATGAACTCGATCATGGAGTGGATGATGCTCTGCGGCTGGATGACGACTTCGATCTTGTCGAAGGGCATGTGGAACAGCCAGTGCGCTTCGATGACTTCCAGGCCTTTATTGAACATCGTCGCCGAATCGATGGTGATCTTGCCGCCCATATTCCACGTCGGATGCTTGAGGCACTGTTCGACCGTAATCGACGAGAATTCCGACGCAGGCCGGCGAAAGTGAGGCCCGCCAGAGGCCGTGATGAGCAGCTTGGCCACTTCCCCTTCCTGTCGTCCCTGGAGACACTGAAAAATAGCGCCGTGTTCACTATCGACGGGCAGGATGCGGACGCCGCGGGCAGCGGCCTCTTTCATGACCAGCTCGCCGGCAGCGACGAGGGTCTCTTTATTGGCCAGGGCAATGTCCATGCCCTTTTCGATGGCATGCAGTGTCGGTTCGATACCGGCGGCACCGACGAGGGACGTCAGGACGATGCGGGCGTCACATTCATCGATGAGCTTCAACAACCCTTCGCTGCCGGAAAAGACAGTACACGCCGGGCCGACGGCGCGGCGCAGTTCGTCAGCGGCCTTTTCGTCGACCATGCAGGCCCATTTCACCTGATGGTCCTGTACCTGCCGGGCCACGGCCTGCCAATGGGAATAGGCAGCGACGCCGGCCAGGCGGAAGGCATCCGGATGGGCTTCGATGACATCGACAGCCTGGGTCCCGATAGAACCGGTGCTGCCTAAAATCAGAATATCCTTCATTCCCCTGCCCTCCTTAAATAACCAGGATCAAATAGGCATACAGTGCCGGCGCTGCAAAGAGGAGGCTGTCGAAGCGGTCCAGGACACCGCCGTGACCGGGAATGATGTTTCCCGAATCCTTGACGCCGCAGACGCGCTTCAAGATGGATTCGACCAAGTCCCCCAAAGGCGCCATGATGCCGACGATGATGCCGATGGCCAAGGCATGGAGCACGGAGAATTTAAAGATCAGCGAGAAAATGATGGCTACCGCCAGGGTGCCGACGAAACCGCCGATAGCCCCTTCGCGGGTCTTGCCGGGGCTGATAGCCGGGCAGAGCTTGACTTTGCCCATCATCTTGCCGACGGCGAAGGCAAAGGTATCACTGGCCCAGGTCGAGAAGATGAGGAGAAAGACGAAGAACCGCGCCGGTTCCAGCATGACGGCGCTGAAACTGCTGCCCATGAAGGACGCGACGGAACCGCTGCGCAGGGCCAGCATAGCCAGAAAGCCGCAGCCGATGTAGAGCAGGCCATATAACGTATAGGCGCTGTCTACGGGCTTGACCTTATCGTGAAAGAACACCGTCCGCAGCATGAGCCAGCAGAGCAGGCCCAGAGCCAGGACGAGCATGGCCTTGGTACTGCCGAACCAATAGGCTGCTAAGATGGCGACGAGCCAGACGGCACCGCATTTGTCTGCGGGCACGGCATGGAGCTTGCGGACCAGGTTGCCGTATTCGTACCAGGCGACGAGGGATAACAAGGCCATCATGAGGAAAAACAGCCAGTTCCCTTCGTAAATCACAAAAATCGTAAAGGCACCGCCGACGATGCCTGTCAGTATTCGTTTTGCCAACATATCATATACCTTCCCTGATTTATTTTAAGCCGCCGAAGCGCCGTTCCCGGCCCTGGAAGGATAGAATCGCTTCGACCAGGGTATCCTTGGTGAAATCGGGCCAGCAGAGTTGGGTGAACCAGAACTCGGCATAGGCCATCTGCCACAGGAGGAAATTGCTGACCCGCTTGTCCGCACCGGGACGGATGAGCAGGTCTACGTCGTTTTCCGGGTCCGTATACAGGTACTGGGCCAATGTCGCTTCGGTAATCTCTTCGGGCTGAATCGTCCCGGCCTGGACGGCTTCGGCCAGCCTGCGGGCGGCCTGGGTGATTTCCAGGCGGCCGCCGTAATTGACAGCCACGTTGAGGATGAGGCCTGTGTTGGCAGCCATGTCCGCTTCGGCCTGGGCAAAGGCTTCCTGCAAATCCGGGTGGAGCCGCTTCATATCACCGATGACGTGGAGCCGCACGTTGTGTTCCTTGAGTTCCAAGAGATTCTTGCTCAAGTAACTCTTCATGAGCTTCATGATGTACGACACTTCTTCATCAGGGCGCTTCCAGTTCTCCGTCGAAAAGGCATAGACCGTCAGGACCTTGATGCCCAGGTCATCGGCGGCGATGACGATGCGCTTCAGCGTATCGGCGCCGGCGCGGTGGCCGTAACTGCGGGGCAGGCCTTTGCGCTTGGCCCAGCGGCCGTTGCCATCCATGATGATGGCCACGTGGCGGGGAATATTATGGGGATCCAGCATCCCCTCGGATACGGATCCGGAAGTTTCTTTCTTTTTGCCAAAAAAGTTAATCATGCTGTACGTCTCCATTTCGCAGCACTGCGGCTACGGAGCTGCTCATTTCCAGGCTGTCATCGACTAACAGGCAGACCGTGCCGTCTTCCCTTTCCTGGGCACGGATGACATAGGTCTGCTGAGGGTCGCAGTGGAAGAAATGGCTCCGCGACACAGTCCGCTCTATGACATAAGGAATATTTTTTTCCTGTAATACAGATTTGGCATACCGTAACGGCATGCCAATAAAAATCCGTATATCCATCATACGGCCATGACTTCTTTTTCTTTTTTCGCTTTGATTTCGTCGATGGCCTTGATTTTTTTATCTGTCAGCTTCTGGATATTTTCCTGACCTTCCTTGCTGTCATCTTCCGTGACTTCCTTCTTCTTTTCCATCTTCTTGATGGTTTCGTTGGCGTCGCGGCGGATGTTGCGGATGACAACTTTCGAGTCTTCAGCGATCTTGCTGACTTTCTTGCTCAGTTCTTTACGGCGTTCTTCCGTCAGCTGGGGAATTTCCAGGCGGATGATCTTGCCGTCGTTGTTCGGGTTCAGGCCCAAGTCAGACTTGAGGATGGCCTTTTCGATTTCACCGAGCATCTTCGGTTCCCACGGAGCGATGGTAATCATGCGCGGTTCCGGGACCGATACGTTGGCGACCTGTTTGACCGGTGTCGGCGTACCGTAGTAGTCGACGGTGATCCGATCCAGCAGGGATGTGCTGGCGCGGCCCGTGCGGATCGACGACAATTCCCGTTTCAGGGCTTCGATGGTCTTGTCCATCTTTTCTTCGTGCTGGGCAATGATTTCTTTTACTTCCATGTCAATCACTTCCTTATTTTATTTTTATAAGTATATCATACAGCGTTTAGTCTTCTTTGTCGACTACCGTCCCTAAATCTTCTCCGCTGGCAGCCTTGACGATGTTCCCGGGCTGGTCGATATTGAAGACGACGATAGGGATATTGTTGTTGCGGCAGAGCGTCGTCGCCGTAGCATCCATGACTTTCAGGTCTTTGTTAATGACGTCGAGATAGGTCAGGTGCTTGAACATCTTAGCGTCCGGATTGAGCTTGGGATCGCTGTCGTAGACGCCGTCGACGCCGTTCTTGGCCATGAGGATAGCATCGGCTTCGATTTCAGCAGCCCGCAGGGCAGCTGTCGTATCCGTCGAGAAATAAGGGTTGCCCGTACCGGCACCGAAGATGACGACGCGGCCTTTTTCCATGTGGCGGATAGCCCGGCGGCGGATATACGGTTCAGCTACCTGCTGCATGTTGATAGCCGTCTGGACGCGGGTAGCGACGCCGTTCTTTTCCATGGCATCCTGGAGGGCCAGGGAATTCATGACCGTAGCCAGCATGCCCATGTAGTCTGCCGAAACGCGGTCCATGCCTTTGGCCGAACCGGACAAGCCGCGCCAGATATTGCCGCCGCCGACGACGATAGCGACCTGGACGCCGAGCTGATTGACTGCAACGACCTGTTTCGCAATGGTTTCAACTGTTTCCGGGTCGATGCCATAGCCCTGTTTACCAGCCAGTGCTTCACCACTCAATTTCAATACGATACGATGATACTTTTTCGATTCCATAAAAGAAGTGCCTCCTCTATCGGTATACAAGTCCAATTAGAAAATAAGAGAACACGGGTTGGGTGTTCTCTTATGCAATCTTATTTAGCTTGTGCCATTACTTCGGAAACAAAATCATCGTTCCGTTTTTCCAGGCCTTCACCCAATTCATAACGTGTATAACGGCGGATGTCGATTTTTTCACCGATTTTAGCAACCGCTTCGGTAACGACCTGCTGGACCGTCTTGTCAGAATCTTTGATGAATTCCTGATCGAGGAGGCAGTTTTCTTTGTAGAATTTTTCGATACGGCCGACGATCATCTTTTCGACGATCTTTTCCGGTTTGCCTTCGTTCAGGGCCTGCTGGCGGAGAACTTCTTTTTCATGTTCCAAAACTTCAGCCGGAACTTCTTCGCGTTTGAGGTATGCCGGTTTTGCAGCAGCGATCTGCATTGCAATATCTTTGCAGAGTGCTTTGAAGTTGTCTGTCTGAGCGACGAAGTCCGTTTCGCAGTTGACTTCGACGAGGACGCCGATACGGCCGTTGCCATGGATGTAAGAATAAACTAAACCTTCAGCAGCGATGCGGTCTGCTTTCTTAGCTGCTGCAGCCAAGCCGTGTTCACGAAGCAAGTCGACGGCTTTTTCCATATCGCCGTTGCTTTCGGTCAATGCTTTTTTGCAGTCCATCATGCCTGCACCGGTTTTCGTTCTTAATTCTTTTACCATTGCTGCTGTAATAGCCATGAGTATTCCTCCTAAAAGTAATGTGAATTATACAGTTTGAAGAAAGGTAAGAAGCAAAGGCTCCTTACCTTCCTATACTAACCATTCAGTTCTCAAAGAACAAACGATCTTATTCTGCTGCTTTTTCTTCAGCTGCTTCAGCACCTTCAGCGGCGCCTTCTTCCGTCTGTTCGCCCTGGTTGCCTTCGAGGACAGCGTCAGCGATTTTGCCGGTCAAGAGTTTGACAGCGCGGATAGCGTCGTCGTTAGCCGGGATCGGATAGTCGATGACATCGGGATCGCAGTTGGTGTCAACCGTAGCGATGATGGGGATGTGAAGTTTACGAGCTTCGGAAACAGCGATTTCTTCTTTTTTCGGGTCGATGATGAAGAGAGCGTCCGGCAGTTTCTTCATGTCTTTGATGCCGCCGAGGTATTTCTGAAGTTTTTCCATTTCGTGTTTGAGGAGCGTAACTTCTTTCTTCGGCAGGATTTCGAACGTGCCGTCTTCAGCCTGTTTTTCCAAAGTCTTCAAGCGTTTTACGCGCTTTTCGATGGTCTGGAAGTTGGTGAGCATACCGCCGAGCCAGCGTTCGTTGACGAAGTACTGGTTGCAACGTTCTGCTTCGTTTTTAATGGATTCCTGAGCCTGTTTTTTCGTGCCTACGAAGAGGACTTTGCCGCCTTCAGCAGCCAGGTCGCGGACAAAATTGTAAGCTTCGTCCATTTTCTTAACGGTTTTCTGCAAGTCGATGATGTAGATACCGTTACGTTCGGTGAAGATGAAACGAGCCATCTTCGGGTTCCAACGGCGGGTCTGATGACCGAAATGAACGCCGGCTTCCAATAATTGTTTCATAGATACTACTGCCATAATTGTGATTCCTCCTGTTTTTTCCTCCGCCCGGTCATCGCTCATCTTCACCCTTCCCCCTGGGAGGGGCACAGTGCTGAGCTCGCCAAGCGTGTGTATTTTGGATCTTGGTATTCAAACCTTTGATATTATAGCATATATGACAAACAAGGGCAAGCATTTTTTCAAATGCCTGCCCTTGCGGACGTGTTTGAAGTTTGTAGCGGATGATTCAAACCTTAATTCAAGATATAGACCGGTACGGTGCGGCGGCCGAAGGTCATGCAGGCATCGTAGTCTTCCATGCAGAGGTCGATGCGGTTGCCGAGGATGGCTCCGCCTGTATCTTCGGCCCGGGCTACGCCATAGCCGGGGATGAAGACGGTCGAACCCAAGGGGATGACGTTGGGGTCGACGGCGACGACGCCATAGCGGGCCCGCGTCCCCATGCGGGTGATGCACTGGCCGTCGCCATCAGTCGGCAGATAGGCCGTGGCTTCCATGGTGATGATCTTCTGGTAATGGGATACGTCGCCGGTACTGGTGTTGATTTCAACCGTTTCCTTGGTACCGACCTTGCGGATCAGCGGCTGCATTTCCGAAATGAGCTCCGTCGAAAGCGTTTCCTTGTCGGCGACCTGGCCGTCGACGCTGACGATGTTCAGCTTGACCCGTTTGCGGCCGTTCTGCCCTTCCTGGACGATTTTCTCTTCGCCCTGGCCCAGGGTTTCATCAGGGATGCTTTCGATGGCGTACGGCACCACTTCATCTTCGGTGATCGTCTTGCGCGAGACGTGGCCGATGACGATATTTTCCCCGGCCTGGAGCGGCTTCTGTACGTCGCCATAAGGGCGGTACTTTTCCTTGTTATAGCCGTACTGTTCGGCTACTTCCTGGGAATTGTGCTTGGCCGTATAGACCTGCTGCTTCTGCCCCCGGTATTCCAGGGTCACCGGGATGGCCCGGCGCACCTTGACGTAACTGCCGTCGGCGAGCTTCTGCGTCGATACGTCGATTTCATCGTAATCGCCCATATCGATATTGTTTTCCCGCATCAAAGCCTGTTCATTGACGGCGTGAGTATATACCTGGCGGGTCGTGCCGTCGGCGACGAGGGTCACTGATTTCCCCCGGTCGATGAAGCCCGTCAAAGACACGATGACCAATAAGGCGATCATCGTGGCGTACATGCGTGTAATCGGTCGTTTATTCTTGAATCCAGTCATACTGAATCGTTTCCAGTCCATGCCATGCCTCCTAAAGCTTTTCTTTTCATTTTAGCAAAGACCGGCAGGCTTGTCAATTTACTTGTCTTCTTCAGCAGGACGTGGACGCAGGACGACCTTGCGGAACTGGCGTGCCGCCTTCTTCCGTTCCGATGCCAGCCGTTCAGCCTGGCGCTGGCATGTATCCTGGGCGTTGACAGGCTTGCCCTGGCGTTCGTCTGCCAGGTAGCGGTACGAACCGTCGCTGTTCATGGCATAGGCCTTGACATTGTCGTCGAAATATACTTTCAGGATACGCTTGATTCGTTCTTTATGCGGCGGAAATTCGACGGGCGTCATCAATTCAACGCGTTCATTGAGGTTGCGCGGCATCCAGTCAGCCGACGAAATGAAGACGTCTTCCTTGCCGCCGTTATAGAAGTAGAACAGGCGGCTGTGTTCCAGGAAGCGGCCGACGATGCTGTGGACTTCGATGTTTTCGCTGATGCTGGGCAGACCCGGGCGGATGACGCAGATGCCGCGGACGATGAGGCGGATTTTGACGCCGGCTGCCGACGCTTCATAGAGCTTGGCAATGACGTATTTATCGAGGAGAGAATTCATCTTGGCCACGATGAGGGCTTTCTTGCCGGCCTTGGCCTGGGCGATTTCCTGGTCGATCTCCTGATAAATCGTTTCCCTCAGATTGAGCGGCGCGACGGCCAGTTTATTCCACTGAGGCGGATCGGAATAACCCGACAGGAGATTGAAGAAAGCCGACGCATCGACGCCGATGAGGGTATTGGCCGTCAAGATGCCGACGTCCGTATAGATACGGGCCGTCTTGCCGTTGTAGTTGCCCGTCGCTAGGTGGACGTAACGGCGGATGCCATCTTCTTCACGGCGGACGACGAGGGTAATCTTGGAGTGGGTCTTGAGGCCCATGATGCCGTAAATGACATGGCAGCCGGCTTTTTCCAGCTTGCGGGCCATGTGGATATTATTTTCTTCATCGAAACGGGCCTTGACTTCCATGAGGACCGTGACCTGCTTGCCATTTTCTGCCGCCTGGGCCAGGGCTGCGATGATCGGCGACTTGCTGCTGACGCGGTACAAAGTCTGCTTGATGGCCAGGACATCCGGGTCTGTCGCCGCCAGCTGGATGAAGTGTTCCACCGTTTCAAAGGTTTCGTAAGGATGATGGACCATGACGTCCCGTTCGGCAATGGCCGACCAGAAATCAGGCGCGTCGATGGCAGCCAGTTCCGACGACGGCTGCGGCGTCACCGGCGGATAGCGCAGGTCATCATAGCCGTCGATGCCGACGAAGGAGAAAAAGACCTTGCAGTCCAGCGGACCGGGGATGGCATACACATCCCGTTCTTCGAGCTGCAATTCGTCACGCAGGAAGTCGCGGATTATGCGGCTCGCCGTCGACGCCAGTTCCAGGCGGACAGCCGCCCCTTTGCGGCGCTTCTTCAAGCTCTTTTCCACTTCCATCAAAAGGTCCTCGGCATCGTCGTCGATATCCAGGTCAGCGTCGCGGGTGATGCGGAACGGTGCGACTTCCAGGATGTCGCAGCCCAGGAAGAAGCGTTCCGCATAGGCGGCGATGACATCTTCCAGGAAGAGGAACTGCTGGCCGTCATGCTGTTTTCCGGCCGGGGAAACGCTGTCCGGGACCTTGATGATGCGGTCGATGACCGACGTCGGAACCGGCAGGATAGCCGTCTTGACGGAACGGTCCCCCTGCTTGCGGCGCAAGAGGACGGCCAGGTTCAGGTTCAGACTGGCCAGGAACGGAAAAGGATGGCTGGAATCGACAGCCATGGGCGTGACGACGGGATAGATTTCCCGTTCAAAAAAGCTTTCCAGCCACAGCCGCTGGTCATCATCGAGAGCGTCGACACGAATGAAATGCAGGCCGTGGGCTTGCAGTTTCTGCTGGATATCGCCATAATAGCGGTACTGGTCGTCGACCAGTTTATGGACCATTTCCTGGATGGCATCGAACTGTTCCTGCGGCGTCATGCCGGCGATATCGATGTGCTTGACGCCGCTTTCGACGAGGTGCTTGACGCCGGCCACGCGGATCATGAAAAATTCGTCCAGGTTCGACGCGGCAATGGCGACGAAGTTCAGCTGTTCCAGCAGTGGATTGGACGGGACGATGGCTTCGCGCAGAACCCGTTCATTGAATTTGACCCATGTACATTCACGATTTAAAAAATATTGACTACTCGTAAAATCTGCCATGATTATCCTATCCTTTCACTAATTCCGTCGAAATACCAAAGACTTCGGCAAAGTCGACGGCCATTTTCAGATATGTCCAGCGTTCCAGGGAAATATCGGCTTCTGCCGTATAGGAGACGACGAGTCGGTCGTCCTTGAGCTCAGCCCGGATGGCGCTGATTTTCCCCAAATGGCTCTTATCCAGGGAATCGGCCAGGCGGAAAATAGCCGTCAGTTTGGCCGTAATGACCTTCTGACGCGGCGTCAGGGCATGGTAGACCGGTGATGCCTCCTGCAGGGTGCCGTCGAAGGCATAGTAGAGGACGGCCGCCAGGATTTCCTTTTCATCGTCAGCCAGGCCGAAGAGGTCCGTTTCCATGATGAGGTTGTACGTACAAAGATTATGCTTGCGGATATTGATGAATTTCCCCGTTTCGTGGAAGATAGCGGCCAGGCGGAGCAGATAATTATAACTGTAATCGAGGCCGATGAACTGGTACAGCGCCTGGAAGAGGACGTTGCCATATTCTTCGATGCGGGCGGAATGGGCGGAGTCGGACAAATACTTCTTGGCCATGCGGCGCATCATGTCCAGGAGCAGGCCCTGGAGATGGGCCATATAATCATTATGGGTCTTATCGGCTACATAGTACATGGTATAGCCTTCGGTGAAGGTCGTCGGCATGACGACCAGCATGTCGATGTCGACGATGCGCAGCAGTTCATAATACAAGAGGATCGTCGGCATGATGACATTGGCCAGGTTCTGGGACAGGCCGAAGCGCTGCATGAGCTTGAACGGCGTGACGCCTTTGAAAGAATAGACGAACTGGCGCAGCTCATCGGGCGTAATCAGGAACAACCCGTTCTCACTGGTCTTGCCCATGAGGCGCGACACCAGATTGGCCCCGCGGCCGGACAAGACGATGTACTTGATATCATACCGCTGGACGCCCTTCCAGAGCGGATAGAGGGTCCCGTAAATATATTCGCGCACGGCCGTCGGGAACGTCAATTCATTGCGCTGCTTTTCCGTGAAATTTTCCAGGATCCGCAAGGAACCGATATGGATATTCTGCTGGAACAAGAGGCGGTCCGACTTCCAGCACGTCAAGCCGACGCCGCCGGACGTGATATCCAGGAGCATAACGGCCTTATCGGCAAAATTAAAGTTCCCTTTCAATACATTATAATAAAGGCCAAAGAACTTGTAGTAGATTTCCTTGGTCATATGGATGACTTCGACATCGAAGCCCGTGCGGATATGGATCTGGTCGAGGACATTGATCAAATTATCGGCCTCACAAATAGCCGTCGTCGACAAGACGCGGACATCCTTGACATCGTAATCGCGAAGGAGCTGGCGGAACCCCAGCAGGACCTGACAGATTTCATTCAAAGACTGAAAACTGACATGATGGCGCTGGAATACCGTTTCCCCATATTTCACTTCTCGGGATACATTTTCGATGATTTCCATGTCGTCCAAAGACGAATAAGCAATGACCTTCAAGGTCATGTTGACCGTCCCGATATGGATGATACCGAAAACATTCCGGGTTTGTTTTTCCATTATTCTCCCCACTTTTCTTGACGGTATAGTTGCTGTCTAGTTGATACTCTCCTTATTATACATGAAAGTCACCATATGTATGTATATTTTTTGTAAAAATTTTCAGTTTTTCCCCAGTGGGGATACAGAAAAAAGAGGCTGTCCGCTGAAGACAACCTCTTTTTGAGCAATTAATTTCCCTACCACGCCGCAGGCAGCCAGCCGCATAGGCTAAAGATGGCGTAGATGCCGGCACTGGCAAAGAGTACGACGACGAGGAACTGCATGATGGGGTGAGCGATCCAGCCGCATCTCCAGCACGGTGCGTGGTCGCCGTGTTTACGGGCGCTGCGCAGCATGAAGACGGGCAGGATGGACATGATGATGCCGCCGAAGGTGCCGGCGCTGAAGATGGCGTTGACGAAACCGACGAGGCCGCTGTAAGCCAAGAGGACTGGCGGGATGACGATGAAGGCCAGGCAGCCGGCTCGCGTACGGATGTCCGTTTCCGATTTAAAGCCCAGGCGGTCAATCATATTGGTCAAGAAGCTTTCGGCAATGGCCCAGAACGATGTGAGCATGGCACAGAAAGCGAAAGCGTTGACGATGACGAAGAAGACCGGAGATCCCAGGGCACGGCCCCAGGACAGGGATGCGACTTCCGAAATTTCATCGACTGGCAGCATGAGGAAGACCGCCAAGGGGACCAAAGCCAGGATGACGAAGGAAATGCCGGCCCCGGCCAGGATGGACGGGACGATTTTCCCCGGGTCATGCGTGAAGCCCCGGGAGATTTCCGGAACGATATACTGGACGGCATAGCAGAAGACGGCGATATTGAAGACCGGTACAGCATAGGTCCAATGGGCGTAGAGAATATCTGCGACAGGTACGCGGGCCGAAAACAGTGACGCGCCGACGAGAAGAATAAGCATGGCCGTCATACCTGAACTCAAATATTTCTCAGCGACCCCAGTGGCCTTAAGGCCCAGCCAGACGACGCTCGTCGCCCCGAGGGCAAAGAGGCAGCTGGCCATTTCCAGGGAAATACCGAAAAATTCGCTCAATATCCTGCCGCAGCCGCTGGTGTAAGCGATGAGGCTGCAAAAAGACGTGGCCCCGACGGAAAAGAAAATCAGCCAGGAGCCGATCTTGCCGACGTACTTTTCTGCCAGGCCCGACAGCTGCAAGGGCTTCGTCGTCCGCAGCGTCGCTTCAGCGACATAGAGCATGGAGATGATAGAAAAAAAGCCTGCTACGACAAGCCACGTAAGCAGGACAGGCCAGCCGGCATTGCGACTGGCAAAAGCTAAACCTAAAACACCGGAACCTATGGTAGACCCGACGACCATCATCGTAGCCTCCATAAACGTAAGACGATGTACCTTGAGAGCCGCATCCTTTTGCGCAGCTCTGGCCGATATAGTGTCCAACTCGTTCACATATTCCATGAAGAAAAAACCTCTTTTCGTGTGAAAATATGTTACCTGATGTCAGCATGTCTGGACCATTATACCATATCCGCATAGGGATTCCAAGAAAAAAATCCTGCCACCTGAGAAAAAGCAGCAGGAATCGCCTCCTTCTATGTCGAAATGATATAGTGAAAATGATAAGGAGGGATTTTTTATGGCAGACGTAATGGATAAGAAAAAACAACAAGGAACTCCCGAAAAAGACGCGGAAGCCGAAAAGGAACTGACGATCCTCCAGCCCGGCGCCGTTCCAGAAGAAGACGAAGATCCGGAAGCGCCCTACCTGGCCTCAGACATGTATCAGCGCATCGTCGCCCTGATCAACAACTTTGAGTCGGGCCTGCCCGACGACATGCAGGCCGGCGGCCGCCTGGTATCGGCTGGCGATATCACCTTCAGCATCCAGGATATCGGCTACTGGGATCCGAACATGATCGTCTTTTACGGCGAATTGTCCGACGGATCGGCCGTCGAACTGGTCCAGCATATTTCCCAGCTCAACCTGCTCCTCGTCGCCGTCCCCCGCCACGACGACATCGAAAAGCCGCGCCGCATCATCGGTTTCAACCGCAAGAACGAACCAGATATCGCCACCGACCCGGAAGACTGAAGTCACGAAGATTTCGGCAAGGTGCTGACGGAAATAGCTGCCGGTTTGGCCGGACAGTGATACTCGCAGGAACCGCAGCCGATACAGCGCGCCCCATCGACGTGCGGGTAGCTGCGCCCGTCCTTGTTCTCGACCAGGGTAATGGCCTGGACGGGACAATGGCGGGCACAGTTACCGCAGACGATGCCGTCGCGGGCAATGAGACAGTGGAATTGGGCATAACGGGCGATGCCGATTTTTGTCTTTTCTTTCACGGCCAACTCCAGCGGACGGATGGCACCGGCCGGGCAGGCTTGAGAACAAAAGTTGCAGTTATAGACACAGTAGCCTTTAGAAAAATCCATGTAGGGCTGGCCCATCTGTAAGGCACCGTTCTCTAAGACAGCCGGCACCAGGACGCCGCTGGGACAGCGGCTGACACAGAGATGGCAGGCCGTACAGCGCTGAGCAAAAGCATCGGCTGAAACGGCCCCAGGCGGCAAGATTTTCTTCTTCCCCTTCCCCGTCCCCATCAAGGCTGGAACAACGGTCTGGCTGCGGGCCAGACCTGCGGCGATGGTCCCGGCGGCAACGGCCGTCATCAGCAGCATCTCCCGTCGGCTGATACCTTCACCAGATAGCGTTTTTTCCGGAAGCTTGACCGGAAGGGTCCGGGAAAAGGTCAAGGCCCCTTTCGGACAGACGGCAACGCAGTCGAAGCAGTCTACGCAGCGGCTGGTATCGACGAAGCCATGGGCGACGTCGATGCAGGACGAACGGCACGTCTTTTCACAGGCCCCGCAGTGGATGCAGCGCGATCCGTCGATGACCGGCCGGAACAGGCTGAAGCGGCTGAGGGTTCCCAACAGTGTGCCGACAGGACAAACAGTATGGCAGTACACTCGGCCATAGCGCCAGGCCAGGACAGTCAGGACGACGAAATAAACCCCGGCCAGGGCCATGGCAGCCAGCGGCGGCCAGAGGATATCCGTCTTGCTCAGCACCGGAATCCAGCCGTGGCTTTCGTTGACCCCGACCAAAGCGTTCCAGCCATAGGCAACTGGCAGGCCCAGTCCATCGTGGACGATGCGGCCAAAGATACTGTACGGGTCGACCAGCCCCACAAAACCAGACAAGCCGGCCAGGAAAGCCAGACCGGTCAACATCAAGATACTATAGCGCACGATGCGCCGTTCCCGCCGGAAAGTAAATTTCCGGCGATTCTTTTTGCGCCGTTTGGCCAGCCAGAAGACGAAGTCCTGGCTGATGCCCAAGGGACAGAGGACGCTGCAATAGATTCGTCCCAGGAGCAGGGTCAGGACGATGATGACGGCGATGACCAGGAGATTCCCAGCCAAGAGATCCGGCAGGACCTGCCATTGCGGCAGCACGGGTGCTACGATACCAGCAAAGGTCAGGACCATGGCCCCCATCAGGAGCCACGATAAAACGATGCGTCCCCGTTGCAGCATGTTCCGCATTTACACTACCCCCTTTCCTGTATCGCGCCCGAAATATTGGACAACATCATCAATGGCCCGCACGTGCTTAGGGATGTCGATATGCTGCGGACACTTGGGCAGACAGCGGCCGCAGGCTGTACAGTGGGAAGCGCGCTGCGGCCGTTCCAGGTTATTCTGATAATGGGCCAGGAAGGCTTTCTCCTGTGCTGCCGAGGCCCCTTGGGGATGGTCCACGTCGATTCCGGCCGGTTCGCCATAACGGTTGTAGATATGAAAGACTCCGGCGATGTCGACACCGTAGGGGCAGGGTTCACAGTAACGGCAATAGGTACAGGGAATGGCCCCGCTGCCGGCTTCCTTCCCCAGGGAGCGCTGGATAGCCCGCTCTTCGGCGGCCGATAAGGGCTGAAAATTGCTCAGGGTCCGGATATTGTCCAGGACCTGTTCCAAATTGCTCATGCCTGAATTCATGGTGATGACCCCTTCTTTAGAGCCGACCCAGCGCAGGGCCCACGACGCCATGCTGGCCTCTGGCCGCTGCTGCTTCAAGATGGCTTCTGCCGACGATGACAGATTGGCCAGGTTTCCGCCTTTGACCGGTTCCATGACGAAAATGGGGACATCCTTTTCTCGGCACTTGCGATACAGGTCCCCGGCCTGGCGGCTCCCTGACGGCGCTTCGCCCGGTTCGTTCCAGTCGGCATAGTTGAGCTGGATCATGCAGAAATCCCAATCATACTGGTCCAGGAGATAATGAAAGAAGGGCACGTCACCGTGGAAGGAAAAGCCCAGGCAGCGGATGCGGCCCCGGGCTTTTTCCTGGCGAAGGTAGTCCAGGATGCCGTCTTGGATGTAAAGTTCATCGAACTGGTCCTGACTGGTCAGGGAATGAAGCATGTAGTTGTCGAAATACGCAACTTGGCAGCGGTCGAGCTGGGTCTGGAAGATATCCTTTGCCTGATCGAGTCCCGTCAAGATGGGCGTCGGCATCTTGTCGGCCAGATAGACTGTGTCGCGGGGATATTTCTGCAAGGCCTGGCCGATGAAGGCTTCGGACTTCCCGTCGTGGTAGAACCAGGCCGTATCAAAATAATTGATGCCGTGGCGATAGGCAAAATCGACCATCTTCTCGCCTAATTCCTTATCTATTTCCCGGCCCGACGCTGTAAAGGTCGTCGGCAGGCGCATGCAGCCAAAGCCCAGGAGAGACAAGTCTTTCCCGAGGGGCTTATAGTAGCGTGTCGTGACTTTTCCCAAGTCCGTTCCGGCTGCCCCGGCAGCCTTATCGGCATCGAGGAAAGCCAGGATATCCTCGCGCTTCACCAAAACCCCGCCAGCAGCTGCCCCAGCCAGTCCCCCGCCGAGGAGCTTCAAAAAAGTCCGCCGGCTGATATCGTGACTCATCCTACTTCCTCCTGTCTTATAACAATCCGGCCTTATCCAGCCAGGGATCGATGACGCTGTAATCCGTATCTTTATCCAGGGTCAGGCCTGTAAAGAGGCGGGCACCGGGAGCTGCTGCGGCCAAAGCCGGCAAGGTGACTTCAAAGGGGCTGCTGTAAGAGCACATGTAAGGCACGATGAGTTTCCCCTTCAAATCTTTCCCTTCCAGGAACGACGGGATAGTCATAGGCGCCGTGAACCACCAGCAGGGATAGCCGAGGACGATGACATCGTACTGCGACAGGTCGGGCTGTGTGCCGGCTAATTGGGGATGGACATTTTCATCAACTTCCTGCGCCGATTCCTTGAGGACCGTCGAATAATCGCGGGAATAATCGGGGTCGCGCTTGATTTCATAGAGGTCACCGCCAATTTTGTCCTGTATCATATGGGCCACTTCGCCAGACCGGCCGCCCCAGGTGAAATAAGCGATGAGGATGCGCTGGCCTTTATGTCTGCCCTTCGGTTCTTCCTGGATGGTCTTGATGGCAGCTGCTTCCTGTTTATGTTTGCTTTCCAATTCATCTTTGATGTCTTCCGACATAGGCTTGCCCGTCTGATTGGGCACATAGACGCCGGAAGCCGGTGCCGACGCTGTATTTTCCGACGTGCTCTGCCCGGAAGTTCCCGTTTCGCCGCAGGCCGTCAGCAGGAACATAGCCGCCCCTAAGAAAACAACTTGCATGATTTTTACCAATTTCATAAGAATCCCTCCATTTCGCTAGGCTGTATTTACTATACCTACTTGTAGTATACGTCCCGATATATAACATGTAAAATACCTATCATTTCACATCTAGAAATGCCTTGGGAGCATGGCAAAAAAGTCCTGTCGCATGTGCGACAGGACTTTTTGAGTGGTTAGTAGCTAGTGGCTAGTGGTTAGCGGATGGTTTTAAACTTAAAACCATTTTCTACAAACTCTGTACTACAAACTACAAACTCCGTACTACAAACTATAAAGAGCAACCTCTCAGTCAGCTTCGCTGACAGCTCTCCTATAAGGCGAGCCCTTGCGGGCCACGAACCACGAGCCACGAACCATGAACCTAGCTCGTTCTCTTTACTTTGAACCAGGCAGCGTACATGGTCGGCAGGACTAGGAGGGTCAGGACGGTGGCGACGAAGAGGCCACTGGCAATGGCGACGGCCAAGGGGCCCCAGAAGACGCTGCGCATGAGGGGAATCATGCCTAAAATGGCCGCAGCGGCCGTGAGCATGATAGGCCGGAAGCGCATGACCGCCGAGTCGATGACGGCGTGCCACGGGTCTTCGCCGGCAGCCATATGTTTCTGTATCTGGTCCAAGAGGATAATAGAGTTACGGATGATCATACCGCCCAAAGCCAGGATGCCCAAATCGGCGACGAAGCCCAGGGATTTCCCAAAGAGGAGCATCCCCCAGGAGACGCCGATGAGCCCCATAGGCGCCGTAATCAAAGCCAGGAACATGAGCGATGGACTGCGGAGCTGGAACATGAGCAGTGTCATGATAATGATGACCATGACCGGTACCGGTACCAGCAGGTACTTCAAAGACTTCTGGCTGTTTTCCAAAGCCCCGTCGACTTCGATAGTGTAGCCAAAGGGCATGTTTTCCCGGATATCGGCGATAGAATCGTAGGCTTTCTGCGTCGCATCGTTAGCTGTACCGGATTTGATGCCACCGTTAATGGTGATGGTCGGCTTCAAATCGCGGCGCCAGATGAGGCCATCTTCACCTTTATAGGAAATGGTGGCAATCTGTTCCAGCGGCACATAACCGGCCGGGCCTACGTAGACGGGCAGGCTCTTGATTTTGGCCAGGTCATTACGGTCGCTGTCCTGAAGGCGCAGCTGAATGCCAATGGTCTTGTCAGCCGCATAGTATTGGGCCACTGTCGCCCCGGACAGTTCCGTATACAAAGTCTGGGCAATATCTTCACCGGAAATCCCCATGGCCCGCAGCTTATTCTGGTCCAAGTCGACGTGCATGATCTTATTCTTCTGATCCCAGTTGAGGAAGACATTTTCCGTATTCGGGTCCTTGGCAATGCGCGCCGCAATCTGCTGGGCATAGGCCTTGACTTTATCCGTATCGTAACCGGACACGCGCAGCATGATGGGATAATCCGACGGCGGCCCTAAGGGCACGTTCTTGACGTTGCAGCGGACGTTGGGGAACTTATCGGCCATTTTCTCTTTGATGGACTGCGTCAATTCTTCTCTGGTCTGGGTATCCTTGGCGACGACGACGAACTGAGCGTAGTTGTTGGCCGGCAGGACCGGTTCGATGGTCAGGACGAAGCGCGGCGCCCCTTCTCCGACGTAATACGAATAATCCTTGAGTTTTTCCTGCTGGCTGTCGAGATACTGGGCAAAGCGGGCCGCTTCTTTCTGCGTCGCCTGCATGGACGAGCCTTCAGGCAGGGTCATTTCAACGATGAGTTCCGGTCTGAGAGAGGGCGGGAAAAATTCCTGGGGAATGAGTTTCATCAAGCCGACAGACAAGATGAACATGGCCGCTGTCCCGCCGATGACCAGGGCCCGATGAGTCAGGCACCAGGTCAGGACCTTGCGGAAGAAGACGTAGAACCGGCTCTGGTACAACGGTTCCGGCTCCGTCCCTTGGGCGACCTTGGGCTTAATCAGGTAATAGCCGAAGAGCGGCGCGACCATGACCGATACGATCCACGACAAGACCAGGGCCGCCGTAATGACAGGGAACAAATCTTTACAAAATTCCGACGCCGCCCCATCGGCAAAGGCGACGGGGATGAAGCCGGAGCAAGTGATGAGCGTCCCCGTCAGCATGGGCTTGGCTGTTGCCTTAAAGGCATAGCAGGCCGCATCGACGCGGTTCATGCCCTTCTCCAGCTGGACGGTCATCATTTCAACGGCAATGATGGCGTCGTCGACGAGGAGGCCCAGGGCGATGATGAGGGACCCCAAAGAGACTTTATGCAAGTCGATGCCGGCTACTTCCATGACGCAGAAGACGCCGGTCAGAACCAGAGGGATACAGAAAGCGACGACCAGGCCCGTCCGCAGTCCCAGGCTGAGGAAGCTGACGACGAGGACGATGATGATAGCTTCGCGCAGGGTATTGGTAAAATCGCTGATGGACTCTTTGACGACCTGCGGCTGGTCCGATACCTGGTGGATTTCCATACCTGCCGGCAAATCAGATTTGACGCTTTCCTGCAATTTCTTCAGGTTTTCACCGAGCTTCAGGTTATTGCCGCCGCTCTTCATGGACAAGGCGATGCCGACGGCCGGTTTGCCGTTGTAGAACATCTTCGGGTCTGCCGGTTCCGTATAGCGCCGTTCGACCGTGGCGATGTCACCCAGGCGGAAGACGCGGCCATTGGCATTGATAGGCAGGTTGCGGATGGCTTCGACGTCTTCAAAGACACCGGACAGGCGCAGGTAGACGTTATCCGACTGAGTATCGACCATACCGGCCGGCGTCATCTGGTTCTGGCCTTTGACGGCATCGGCAATGGTCGTCGGCGCAATGCCCAGTTCGGCCAATTTGGAATTAGCCACTTCGATATAGACCTTTTCCGATTGTTCGCCGACCAGTTCGACTTTGCTCACATCGTCGACGGACATCATCATGCGGCGTATCTTTTCGGCCTTCTGGCGCAGTTCTTCATAAGAATAACCATCGCCCGTAACGGCATAGATAGAACCGTAGACGTCATCGAAGCGGTCGTTATAATACGGGCCGTAGACGCCTTCAGGCAGGTCCTTCTTCATGTCTTCCGTCAGATTGCGGACTTCATGCCACGTGCTGCGGATACTGTCGCGCGGCGCCTTGTCGTCGAGATAGACGTAGATGACCGACTGGCCGGGCCGGGAATAACTCTTGATATAGTCCAGGTTCGGCGTATCTTGCAGTTTCTTTTCGATCTTGTCCGTAACCTGTTCCTGCATCTGTTCTGCCGTAGCTCCCGGCCAGGCGACGGAAACGACCATGGTCCGCACCGTATACGTCGGGTCTTCCATACGTCCCAGTTTCATGTAAGAAAAGATACCGGCAATGGCGATGAGGATGATGAAGTACCAGACGAGGACGCGGTTATGAATAGAGACTTCCGATAAATTCTTCATTCATCTTCCCCCTCTACGCGGACTTTTTGACCTTCACTGAGCATATGGACACCGGCTGTGACGACGACATCGCCGCGGCTGAGGCCCGTGACTTTGACCGTATTATCGCCAAAATCCTGAACTGTCACGTCTTTCAAGGATAAGGTCTTGTCCTTGCCGACGACCCAGACCTGAGGCGTATCGCCAGTCTGATAGATAGCGGCCAGCGGCAGGACGAAAGTATCTTCCGCAGCCGCCTGTTCACTGCCGTTAGCCACGGTAGCCGTCATGCCGAGCTGCATGCCGTCCGGCGGGTTGGGCAGAGAAATATTGACCTGATATGTCCGGGATGCCGCGTCGGCCATGGGCGCCACTTCACGGACGACACCGGCAGCCTGCTGGTTCTGGAGAGCCCAGAAAGTGACGGTCACGTTCTTGCCCACCGGGAAATCGGCCAATTTATTTTCCGGCACGTTGACCTGGACTTCCAAGTCCCCTGAATGGACCAGGGTGACGACAGTCTGACCGGCCGCGACGACCTGGCCGACTTCGGCCGATACGGCTGAAATGACGCCGTCGGCATCGGCCGTGAGCTGTGTATAAGACAACTGATTTTCCTGAGCCTGTTGAGCGGCCAGAGCCTGGTTATACTGGGCCGAAGCCTGGTCGTAGGCCGTCTGGTACTGGTCCAGGACGGACGCACTGATGGCATCCATATCGTATAATTGCTGATAGCGGTTCAAATTGGATTGGGCCAGCTGGAGCTGGGCAGCAGCAGCGTCGACCTTGGCCTGCGTCTGGTTGACAGCCTGAGCAATATCCTTCGGATCGACCGTCATCAAGACGTCACCGGCATGGACCTGCGAGCCGAGCTGGACGTTGCGGGCCGTAATGCGGCCGCCGGCCTGGAAGGACAGATTGCTCTGGTAACGGCCTTTGACGGTCCCCGAATAGGTTCCAGCCGTCGTGCCCGCCCTTTCGCTGCCGACCTGGATGGCCTTGACCAGCTGAGGCTGTTCGGCCTGCTGCGTCTGCTGGCCACAGCCTGTCAGGCTGAGGGCTGCCACGACGGCCATGGCTGCAGCCGTATATTTCCAATATGCTTTCATACTTTCATCTCCTTCTGCGGATCCAGCGGAGCCACTTCCGCCTCTACGGCATTGTCCGCCACCTGATGCATAAGCTGGAACGCCTTGTCCAGCGTCACCTCGTCGATACCTCGGACGAGAATCTCGACCCATCGCTTGAGGATGCCCTCCATCGTATCCTGTAAATCCAGGGCCTTCGGCGTCAAATAGAGATATTTATAGCGCCGGTCATCGCCCTGCTGACGGCGGCTGACGAACCCCTTCTCTTCCAACAATTTCAGATTGCGGGCCACCAAGGCCTTATCGGCCTTCATGACCTTACAGAGCTCATGCTGCCGGCAGCCGTCGTGGCTGTACAGGCTCATGAGGGTCACGTGTTCCGAATAAGACAACTTCCACGGTCGGCAGGCCTCAGTCACATAGGCTTGCGAACGCTGGTTGATGACGCTGAAATCATGGCTGACCTTTAAATAATCCATGCTCCGCATCCCCTTTTCTCTGTGATTAGTTGATTTGCTCAACTATCCATCTGTAGTATAGCAAAAAGAAGGGGAAAAAGCAAGGCGCTGTCACAGGCCGCCCCGGACTCAAATGCCGCTGCGCGGCGACAGATGCAAACGGACGACATCGCCTCGAGTGACCCTCGGCTCGTAAAAAAAGGCCCCGATTGGGGCCATCGTAGGGGCCGTCCTGTAAAGGCGGCCCGCTACGCGCTGAGGGTATCCCGAGGCGTCGTTGTTAGTTCGAATTTATCGCGATGGAACGCCGCATCGTATTCCGATTCCATACAGGGATGTCCTGGAATCAGACCAGCACCCATACGACAGCGATGACGAGTGCCGGCAGCAGGTTGGCAATGCGCACGTGAGGCAGGCCGAAGAGGTTCGTGCCGACACAGAAAATCAGGATATTGCCGACGGCGCTGAGGCTCTTTAGAGCAGCAGGCGTCATGATAGGTTCGAGAAAGCCGGCCAGCAGGAAGATGATTCCCTGGAAGATGCCGACAGAAATTGCGGAAAAGATGCAGCCCTTGCCCAGCGCCGATGTCATGATCATGACGATGACGGCATCGATTACCGTCTTGGCGAACAGGACAGAGGGGTCACTGAGCAGGCGGTCGTTGATAGAACCGATGACGGCCATGGCACCGATGCAGACTGTCAGGGATGCCGTGACGAAGCCTTCGACGAATCGCGTGTCACCGCCACTGCCCGTCTTCTGCTGGAGCCAGTGCCCGAAACGCTCCATGCGGTCTTCGAGGTCGATGGCTTCACCGATGACTACACCACCGATGAGACTCGCAAGCATACAGTTCGTCCCGACGAGCGTCACTCCCCCATCAGCGCCGATTTGCAGCATCTCTTTGACCGTTCCCGTCAAACCGAGGAATATGACCGCCACAGCGCAGGCCATCATGATGGCCTTTTGGAAACGCTCTGATATCAGCCGTCCGCACCCCAGCCCCAAGAGTCCACCACCGACAATGCCCAATACATTCGCTAAAACACCTATTCCTGGAAACAAAAAACTCCCGCCTTTCTAAAAAAAATAAAAACAGATGCCGGCGAACTTCAAGGTATCCGCCGGCTCACTTTTTTCCCGATGACGGGAATCTTTTCGATGTCTTCGACGGTCAGGGCCCGGAAGACGATGAGGCCTATGAGGTAGACCAGGGCGGCGGCCATCATGGCGATGAGGGTGGCTGCGGCATTGCCGAAGAGGACGATCAGGGCGTGATGGACGAGCCAGGCCGTACCGGCCATGGCGGCACCGGCCAGGAAGAGTTTACCCACGTAGCGCCATTGGACGCGGTAGGCGATGTATTTATGGGCAAAGTACAAGTTGAGCGCCGTCGCGACAGCCAGGTCGGCATTGGTCGCCCAGGCGGCGCCGACTTCACCCAGCCAGGGAATGGCCGTCAGATGCCAGCTGAGGACGATTTTGACAACGGCTGCAGCAGCCATATTGTACAGGGGGACCGCCGTATGGCCCATGCCCTGCAGGAGGCCGCTGGTAATCTGCTGGAGACCGACGAGGAAGACGGAAATGGACAGGACGCAGATAGCCGGTCCCGCTGCCGGCGTCGCGTAGAGGAGCCGGGAAATGGGCACGGCCAGGACGGCCAGGCCCAGGCAGGCCGGTACGGTGATGACGTTGGCAATGCGCATGGCCGTGTCGGTCCGGTCGAGGATGACGTCCCGGTCATGACGGGAAAAAGCCGCCGATACGGCCGGGACGAGGCTCGTCGCCAAGGCGATGGTCAAGATGGCCGGCAGCTGGACCAGGCCGTTGGCCATACCCGTCAGGTAGCCATAGAGGGCCGTCGCTTCATGCGTACTGTAGCCAGCCGCTTCCAGGCGCAAGGGCACGATGAACAAGTCGATGCTGGCTACGGCCGGCAGGAGCATATTGGCTGCCGCCACGGGCACGGCCAGGACAATGAGCCGACGGATGATGCGCCGTGGCGACTGGACGCGGAAGACGCCGTCATCTTCGGGCATAGGCTGGCGGCTGTAGCGGTAATATAAGAAGGTGATGAGCAGCAGCCCGGCAGCCGCCCCGGGGACGGCACCAAAGGCCGCACCGGCTGCGGCCCACTCCAGCCCCTTCGGCAGCAGGAGCCAGGCCAGGACGAGCATCGTACAGACCCGGACGAATTGATCCGCCATCTGGGACAAGGCGGTTGGCGTCATGAGCTGCAGGCCCTGGAAATAGCCGCGGAAGCAACAGGCCACGACCGACAAGCTCAAGGCCGGCGCCAGCACGGCCAGGGCCGGGAAGGCCCGGCTGTCGCGGACGATGCCCATCGTAACCAGGCCATGGGCGCCAAAAGGCAGGGCCAGGCCGCAGACGACGGCGACGACGGTCATAAAGGCCAGGGTCACGTGAAAGATGCGGCGGACACCGCTGTAATGGCCTTTGGCCGCTTCTTCAGCGATTATGATGGACACGGCAATGGGAATCCCGGCGCCGATGATGCTCAAAAGCAGGATATAGACGGGATAAGCCATCTGATAGAGGCCGATGCCCTCGCCGCCCAAGAGGCGCGACAATAAAATACGGTTCAGCCCGCCTAAGATCTTGACGACGATACCGGCCATGGTGAGGACCATGGCGCCCCGTAAAAAGGAGTTCTTACTCAAGGGAATTCCCCTTTCTCAATGATGAAAAAGCCGTCAGCAGGGTCTGGATGAAGGCCAGGACGTCGGAAATCCCTGCCAGGGAGACGCGGACCATGACGGGCAGATTGGGCACCAGGCGGAAACGGCGGCGCAGGGACGGTTCCAAGTTGGGAAGGTCCGGCATATCGGCGACGCGCTGCCATTTCAATTCCAGGACATCCTTCTTCTGGGCGATGAGTACCAGGCCCTGAGCCTTGGCATCGAGGCGCGTTTCCGTGACCTGCAGGAGTTTTTCTACGGGCTGGCTCGGCTTGCCATAGCGGTCGGCCAGTTCCTGGCGCAGGCCGGCCAGTTCCTCTTTCGACGATAAGACAGCCAGGCGCTGGTACATTTCGATTTTCTGACCGCCATTCTGGATATAGTCGTCGTCGATGAAGGCGTCGACATGGATTTCCATGACCGTTTCCGGCGGTGGCGGCGCCACGTCCTTGCCGGTCTGGGCCTTGGCGATGGCGTCTTCCAACATATGACAGTACATGGCAAAACCGACGCTGGCAATATTGCCGTGCTGTTCCCGGCCCAGGAGGTTGCCGGCACCGCGGATTTCCAGGTCCCGCATGGCGATTTTAAAGCCCGAACCGAGTTCGGTGAATTCCTTGATGGCCTGCAGCCGTTTTTCAGCCACTTCCGACAGGACCTTGTCGCGTCGGTAGAGGAAATAGGCATAGGCCATGCGATGGCTCCGGCCGACGCGGCCGCGCATCTGATAGAGCTGGGACAGGCCGAAATGGTCGGCGTCATAAATGATAATCGTATTGGCATTGGCTACGTCCAAGCCATTTTCGACGAGGCTCGAACAGAGGAGGACGTCGTATTTTCCTTCGTAGAAATCGAACATGACCGATTCCAACAGGCTCCCGGCCATCTGGCCGTGGGCAATACCAATGGTCACGTCCGGCAAGAGGGCCTGGAGTTCGTCTTTCATCTTTTCGATAGTCGCGACGCGATTGTAGACGAAAAATACCTGGCCGCCCCGCCGCTTTTCGCGCATAATGGCATCGCTGACGATGCGGGCGTCGTATTCGGTCACATAGGTCTGGACGGGGAAACGGTCGGTCGGCGGTGTTTCGATGACGCACATTTCCCGCAAGTTGACCAGGGACATGTGCAGCGTCCGCGGAATGGGCGTCGCGCTCAGGGACAGGACATCGATATTGGCGGCCCAGGCCTTCCATTTTTCTTTCTGGGCAACGCCGAAGCGCTGTTCTTCATCGACGACCAAGAGGCCCAGGTCCTTGAACTTGACCTTTTTATTGAGCAGGCTGTGGGTCCCGATGAGGACGTCGATATCGCCTGTCAGGGTCCGGGCCAGGATATCTTTCTTTTCTTTATAGGAACGGAAGCGGTTGAGGACGTCGACGTGGACGCCAAAGGGGCCGAATCGTTCCATGAAGGTCTGGAAATGCTGCTGCGACAAAACCGTCGTCGGCACCAGGACGGCCACCTGTTTGCCTGCTGTGACGGCTTTGAAGATGGCCCGCATGGCCACTTCCGTCTTGCCGAAACCGACGTCGCCGCAAACCAGACAGTCCATCGGCGTCGGCCGTTCCATACTGGCCTTGATGTCGCGGACGGCTTTCAGCTGATCTTCCGTTTCTTCATAAGGAAAGGCTTCTTCAAATTCCTTCTGGAACGGCGTATCCGGCGGAAAAGCATAACCTTGGACGACTTCCCGCTTAGCATAGAGGGCGACGAGTTTCTCTGCCAGGTCGGTAATGGACTTCTGCGCCTTGGCCCGCGTCTTCTGCCAGTCGGAACCGCCCATTTTCTGCAGTTTCGGCGTATCCCCTTCGTTGCCGATATAGCGCTGCAACAGGGACAACTGGTCTGTCGGCACGTAGAGGATATCCTTGCCGGCATAGTGGATTTCCAAATAATCCTTGTGGACGCCATCCATTTCAATGGTCTTGATGCCGATGTAGCGGCCAATGCCGTGGACTTCATGGACGACGTAATCGCCGGGCTTGAGGTCCGTAAAGACGTTGATTTCCTGGCCTTTGGCCGCATGATGGCGTAGGCGCCGCTTCTGCGTGCCGAAGACATCCCGTTCGGCGACGACGACGACCTTGGCATAGGGCAGTTCGAAACCGTCGTGGATTTCCCCTTCGACGACGTAGATCCCGCCGGCCGGGCTCTGGGCCTCGTCATAGTCCCGGAACGGCAATTCGTGCTGCTTCATCCAGGCCTGGAGCGAAGCCCGCCGGTCGCGGCTGCTGATGACGAAGAGGAGGGTATTCCCTAACGACCGCCAGTGGTCCACTTCGTCTTCCAGGAGGTTGAACTGCTTCTGGAAACTGGCCATCATCTTGGCAGCAAAGCTGGCCGACGTGTCCACTACCATGTCCGGCACGGACTGGGCCATGAGCGACAAGACGAGCTGCGGGCCTGGGCGTTCAGCGCCTGCCAGGTTCTTCCAGGAGGCCAGGCGGCCTTTATAGTCATCCGATTCCTTGAGGATTTTCTTCAAGCCTTCGCGGACGCGGTTCGGTTCATCCCAGATGATGACGCCCTGTTCAGCATAATCCAGGAGGGTGTATTTTTCATCATCCTGGACCGTCAGGGAAATGGGCAGGATCCTGGCTTTCTCCCGCTGTTCCTGTGATTTCTGGCTGTCCACATCGAACGTGCGCAGGCTGTCCAGTTCATCACCAAAAAATTCCAGGCGCAGCGGCTGCGGTTCATTGACGGCATAGATATCGACGATATCGCCGCGGACGGAAAAATGGCCGCGCCGTTCGACCATATCGACCCGTTCATAGCCGGCGTCGACGAGGTGCTGCAGCAGCTCATCGCGGTCGTACTCCTGATGGATGGCGACGTCGATAGCCGCGGCATCGATGCGCTGCGGCGCCATGACGTACTGGGCGGCTTCTTCCGGTGCCGCCAGGATCAGGAGGCGGTCCCCCTGACGCAGGCGTCCCAAAGCTTCCATCTGCCGGGCTGTCCGGTCGAGACTCTTTGCCGTCGTCGTGAAGACGGCCTTGTCGACGACGGGAAAGTCCAGGACCAGCAGGTCCGGAGCCAAAAAGGCCAGGTCTGCCCGCCAGGACGCTGCCTGTTCCCGCGACGGGACGACAAGGACAGCCTGTCCCGGCCGTTCCGTCAAGGCCTTGGCGACGAGGGCGCTCTTGACCGAGCCGCTGAGACCATAGATGCTATGGCAGCCCGGCTGAGAAAACGCCGTCACAGCCTCGCGGATATTTTCATCTTGATTCATCCATTGAAAGAATTGCTTCATATCATTTTTACCTCATGACAAATTGGGGCTGTCACAGGGAGATGGTCCCTGTGCAGCCCTTATTGTAATTGAATTGGTTAACTATTTGATTATATCATACTTCACTGGCCTCTGCCAATGGGTATCACAGGACTGATGCGCCCTGCATGATGATAGCTTCCCGTTCTTTGCGGCTCATCTTGAGGAAATTCGTCTTTTTCAGCTTATCTTCATAGGACGAATCCATGCCGTTCAGCTTCCGGGCAACATCCTTGCGGATCTGCGGCAGCAGGCTGTAGAGGTTGCGTCCCGGGCAGTCCGTGCTGTTGACGTCGCGATGGCCTACGATGGTAGACGGTCCCGGCACGATGCTGTAGGTCTTGCAGATCCAGGCGACCAGCCCTTCCAACGAGTGGATCTGGGCCGGCGTGGGGATTTCTTTTTCAAAATTGCCCGTCACGTTGATGCCAACGGTATGGTAGTTCTGCCCTTCAGCGTGGGCACCGACCGTAGCCAGCGGGCGGCCCCGTTCAATGGTCCCGTCTTTGCGGATGACGTAATGATAACCGATGCCAGCCCAGCCGTTGGCCAAATGGGCGCGGTGGATAGCCGCTGCCGACGTATCACCATCGGGGATGCCGACATGATGGATAACGATCATGTCCGTCTTCGGCCGCAGGAGCAGCGTTTCCCGGAACTGGAAATGTGTTTCCTTGACAGCCATCGGTTCGGCCGGTGCCGCATCGGTGACGGGATTATAATTGCGCATGACGCCGCGGGCTCCGGCTGGTTTGGCCGACCGCGGTACACTGGCCACCGCCGTCAGTCTGGCGGCGGTACTCGTCGTGCCAGGTGTTGCGGCTTCCGTTTTCCCAGACTGATCCTTTTTCATTTTCCCGTCTTTCTTGGAAGCCTTGGCGGCTTTCGCCCTGGCCTTGGCCGCGGCATCCATATGCTGATCGACACTGGCTACGCCCGTCGTATAGGCCGCGCCTTCTTCACTGACAGGACTCGCAAAAGAACCGGTCGTCATGCCCAGGGCCAGGCACACCGTCAAGGCCAGGGCGGATATCATTTTTTTCGTTTTCACGATACATACACTTCCCCATGTTGTTGTTTGATTTTTTGGCAGAGCCGGTCCCACAAGGCCTGCGGAGCCGGATGGCCGTAGGTCCCGAGCTGGATGTGCGGCTTGGCCCGGCCGTGATAGTCGCTGCCCAAGGTCGCCATCAAACCGTACTCGTCGGCGATGCGGCGGTAAAAATCGCTCGTCCCCTCATCGTGGTAGCTGCAATACGCTTCGAGGCCGTCGAGACCTGTGGCAATGAGCTTCTCCGTCAAGGGACGATTCTGTTTCATATTGGCTCCGGGATGAGCCAGGACGGCGACGCCGCCATGGTCGTGGATGATAGCGACGGCACGGTCGAAGGCCATGAAGGTCATGGGCACGAAAGCCGGCCCTCCCTGACCGCAGATATCCCAGCCGAAATTGACATACGGCGCATCGCTTCTGGCACCTCCCGACCGGTACGGTGCTAGGACGGGACAATCCGCGTTGCGCGGATCCGCCAGGGCGACGCGGGCGATGTGGACTGACGCAATGGCATCGCCGCTGCAGAGCGCCCAAATAGCCGACCTGTCGAGGACGACGCCCAAGGCTTCGACAGCATCGAGGATTTTCTCCGAAATGGCCCGGCGCTGACTGTATACATCTTTTTCAATGGCCGCAAAAACAGTATCTTCTGCGTGGATGCCATAGCCGAGGAGATGGAAATTCTTCCCTTCATACTGACAGCTGATTTCGATACCCGGCACCAGGTTCAGCCCCAGCCGGGCCGCTTCATCCCGTGCTTCCGGGATGGCCCGGACCGAATCATGGTCGGTCACGGCGACCGTCGTCACACCGGCCTGGGCACACTGACGCATCAAATCGGCTGGCTCGAACTGGCCGTCCATGCTGTATTTGGTATGCATATGCAAATCAAGCCATGTTTCCATATATGCACTTCCTTTCTTCAAACATCGCCCCTATTATACTACGCTTCCGCCCACCCTGCCAGTCGGGACGAAGTTTATGATTCGTTTTTCGAATTTTATTATTTTAAAATACTTATTACTAATTTTTTAAGTTTTTGTTTACATTTTCTGAAAAATTTTCTATAATAGCTCCAACGGATGCAAAAAAGTCATTGAGACGCATCCATCGACTACCTCACACAATAAAATATTCATTCAAAGGAGAATCCATTATGACAGAAATGCAGCAATATGTAGAAGACGTGCTGGCCATCATCCAGCGCCGTGACCCGGAACAGACGGAATTCCAGAACGCAGCCCGCGAAGTACTGACGTCCCTCGTGCCCATGCTGGAAAAGGAACCGAAATATAAACAGCACCACATCCTGGAACGCATCATCGAACCGGAACGCGTCATCATTTTCCGCGTCCCCTGGGAAGATGACAACGGCGTCTTCCACGTCAACCGCGGCTACCGCGTCCAGGCCAACAGCGCCATCGGCCCTTACAAAGGCGGCCTGCGCTTCCACAAGAGCGTCAACCTGAGCATCTTGAAATTCCTGGCTTTCGAACAGATCTTCAAGAACGCCTTGACGGGCCTTCCCATCGGTGGCGGCAAGGGCGGCTCGGACTTCGACCCGAAAGGCAAATCGGACCGGGAAGTCATGCATTTCTGCCAGAGCTTCATGACCGAATTGTGCCGTCACATCGGTCCCAACATCGACGTACCGGCTGGTGACATCGGCGTCGGCGCCCGTGAAATCGGCTTCCTCTATGGCCAGTACAAACGCATCCAGGATGCTTTCGATGCCGGCGTACTCACCGGCAAAGGCATTGATTACGGCGGAAGCTTTGCCCGTACCGAAGCTACCGGCTATGGTCTCCTCTATTTCGTCAAAGATATGCTGGACAACAAGAACATCGACATCAAAGGCAAGACGGTCATCGTTTCCGGTTCGGGCAACGTCGCCATCTACGCCATCGAAAAAGCCCAGGCCATGGGCGCCAATGTCGTAACCTGCTCCGACTCCAACGGCTATATCTATGACCCCAATGGCATCGATGTCGCAGCCGTCAAGGACATCAAAGAAGTCCGCCGCGGCCGCATCAAAGAATATATCGAAACCCACCCGAACGCAGAATACCATGAAAACAGCCGCGATATGTGGAAAATCCCGGCCTTCATCGCCCTTCCCTGCGCTACCCAGGGTGAAATCGATTTGGAATCGGCTAAAACCCTCGTCCAGAACGGCGTAAAAGCCATCGGCGAAGGCGCCAACATGCCGTCGACCCTCGACGCCATGGCATACTTCCAGGAACACGGCGTCCTCTTCGCACCGGCTAAAGCCGCAAATGCGGGTGGTGTCGCCGTATCGGCCCTGGAAATGGCCCAGAATTCGGAACGCCTGTCCTGGTCCTTCGAAAAAGTCGACGATACCCTCAAAGACATCATGCGCAATATCTTCGAAGAATCCCGTGACAACGCCGCAAAATACGGCGTCCCCGACAACTACGTAGCCGGTGCCAACATCACGGCCTTCATGAAAGTCGCCGACGTCATGATTGAACAGGGCTTAGTTTAATAATAATTTAATAATAAGTAGATATAAAAAGGGGCTGCCACATTCAGACAGCCCCTTTTTTACGTTAACCGTAGGAATCGTAGATATAACTCTTCTGGTATATGTGGTATTCTTTATGCATCTCACATCATGCATAGTGTGTACACTCTCTATCAGGCGGGCCGCCCGTTGGGACGGCCCCTACGCATACGGCCAATGGCCGTGTCTTCTTGCGTTCTGTAGAACCGCGCAGCCTGCCATCTGCAGACTGTTCCCATCGCCTGACTGCGATTCCGTAGGGGCTGTCCCCGAGGGCGGCCCGCTACGCGCTAAGGGCTTCCCGAAGCGTCGTTGAAAAAGCAATCGTTCATAGTCCATGGCTCGTAAAACCTGAAATTATGCCAAAGAACAGGATGTGGTTGAATTTCACGGCGGAGCATCCCGCTACGCTAGTCATTCTTTAGTGGTCATGCTATAATAAGTTATCATGAGTAAAGGAGTCGAATTTTTATGATGATAAAAAAACTTGTCACTTTTGAAGACCTCGGGTTCGTCCAGTGGGGCGTCCTGAATGAAGCGGAAGACGGGGTCTACGGGGCTATTGCCCTGGAAGAAGCTTTCTTTACGCCCCTTCCGGAAACAATGCTGGAATTCATCCGTCAAGGCAACGACGGCCTGCTGGCCCTGGCCGATGCGCTGGAACAGAACGAAAAGACGGGCGCCGTCAAGGCCAAACCGCTCGATACGATACGCATCATGGCCCCTATCCCCCATATGGAACGGAATATTTTCTGTATCGGCAAGAACTATACGGAACACATTGCCGAATTTGACAAGACAGCCATGCCTAAACCGCCAAAATATCCGGTCATCTTCACCAAGGCTACGTCGTCGGTCATCGGGCCGGATGACCTCATCGACCCCCATACGAACGTCACATCTCAAGTCGACTATGAAGGCGAACTGGCCGTCATCATCGGCAAGGAAGGGTCGGACATCACCGTCGGCGAAGCCATGGACCACGTCTACGGTTTCACTATCCTCAACGACGTCACGGCCCGGGACCTGCAGGCCAACCACGTCCAGTGGTTCCACGGCAAGAGCCTGGATACCTTCTGCCCCATCGGGCCGTATATCCTCTTGCGCGATGCCGCTCCGGATACGTTCGACATCGTTACCAAGGTCAATAACGAAGTCCGTCAGGATGGTTCGACCGGTGAATTTATCTTCACTATCCCTGAACTGATCCACACCATTTCCCAGGGCACGACCCTCTTCCCGGGCGACATCATCGCTACCGGTACGCCCAGCGGCGTCGGCGTCGGCTTCAATCCGCCCCGCTTCCTCCACTCCGGCGATACGGTAGAAATCACCATTCCCGCCATCGGGACCTTGAAGAATAAAGTGAAATAAAAAAAGCTGCCGCTTACGCGGCAGCTTTTTTTGTGGTTCGTGGTTCGTGATTCGTTTGGCGAAGGTTCGATGAACGACCCACGCCCCACGGCAAACGACCCACGGCGCAAAGCGCCTTACTTCCCCTCCTGCTGCAAGAGGCTGTGTTTGCGTCCGTAGACCATGTAGATGATGAGACCCAGGATGGTCCAGCCCGTGAACAGTATCAGCGTATGCGACGACAATTCAGAGAAGATGAAGGCACAGCAGATGAAGCCCAGCGGGGCGATGATGTGGACGGCAGGACAGCGGAATCCGCGCGGATGGTCGGGATAGAGCCGACGCAGGACGAGGATGCCGACACAGGAACAGAGGAAAGCGAAAATCGTACCGGCGCTGCACGTTTCCGCGACGATGTGGATCGGCGTAAAACCGGTAATGCAGGCGACGATGATGCCGATGACAATCTGGATGATATACGGCGTATGGAACTTCGGATGAACCTTATAGAGGCTCATCGGCATGAGGCCGTCACGACTCATCGAATAGAGGGCCCGGCTCTGGGCGAAGAGCATGCCCAGGACGACTGTCGACAGGCCGCAGATAGCGCCGGTACCGACGATGGCTGAACCGAGATGGAGTCCGATGTATTCCAGGACGAAGGAGGCCGGAGCGGCCGTATCGAGCATGGGATACGGAACGACGCCAGTCATGGCAGCGCAGACGGCGATGTACAGGACCGTACAGATGGCCAGGGCCGAGATGATGCCGATAGGCATGTCATGTTTCGGATTCTTCGTTTCTTCTGCCGCCGTCGACAAGGCGTCGAAGCCCAGGTAGGCGAAGAAGAGGACTGCCGTGCCGGCAAAGACGCCGTGGATGCCATAGGGCAGGAACGGCTGCCAGTTCATCGGTTCGATGTGCGGTGCCGCCAGGAAGAGGAAGAGGAAAATCGTACCGATCTTGACATACACCAGGATGCGGTTGACGTGAGCGCTTTCGCGGACGCCGACGACGAGGAGCGCCGTAGCCAGGGCAACGATGAGGACTGCCGGCAGGTTGATGATACCACCGTCAGCCGGTACCGCCGTCAAGGCTTTCGGCAAGTCGATGCCGCAGGAATGAAGGATGCCGACGAAGTACGCCGACCAGCCGCCGGCTACGGCACTGGCTCCGACCGAGTATTCCAGGATGAGGCTCCAGCCGACCCACCAGCCAAAGATTTCGCCGAGGGACGCATAAGCGTAGGTATAGGAGCTGCCGGATACGGGCAGGAACGAAGCCAGTTCCGAATAAGCCAGGCAGACAAACGCACAAGTAATCGCGGCGAAGACGAAGGATAACATCAGGCCCGGACCGGCGTATTTAGCTGCACCGATGCCGGTGAGGACGAAGATTCCCGTACCGATGATGATGCCCAGGCCCATGAGGGTGATATCGAAGGCTCCAAGAGCCTTATTCAATTTCTTTTCCTGCGTATGGGCCAGCAGGTCATCAAAAGATTTACGACGTAATATATTCATGATATGTGTCTTCGCTCCCTATTGATTAACAGATTTGCTGGAAACAGCCGCTTTCCAGATCAGGCCGATGATGAAGCCGGCAATGGTGAAGCTGATCCACCCCATACCCAGGGTGTGGAGCGGTACCATCGTATTGAAGATGCTGTCGATAGGCCCTAAGGAAATCTTAGCCGTCTGAAGGCCGGTGACCAAGGCCGGAATCAGGGTCAGGCCGATGGTCCAGGCGTAGACGCACTGCCGTCCATCATACAGGTTGTTGAGGAAAGTCAGGATGATGATAGCGACGACGAGTGGATAAATGAACATCAGGACCGGAATAGCGGCGACGATGATGGTCTTCAAGCCGAACATGGCAACGAAGAAGGAAATGACTGTGAAGATGGTGACCCATTTCTTATAGCCGATGTTGCCGACGAGTTCATTGAAATACGTAGCGCACGACGTAATCAGGCCGATAGAGGTCGACAAGCAGGCCAGGAGTACGATGACAGCCAGGATGACCGCGCCGACATTGCCAAAGAGGATCATGGCGCTCTTAGAGAGGACCGGTGCGCCCGTTTCCTGGATACCGAAGGCAGCGACGCTGTCGGCACCGATCTTGGCGATGAAGATGTAGACGAAAGCCAGGCAGCCTACGGCAATCAGGCCGGCTTTAAAGACTTCTTTCGTAATAGCTGCCGGTTCCGTAGCGCCGTCTTCCATGACAAATTCAATGACCAAGATGGCGAAGACCAGTGATGCAATCGCATCCATCGTGTTGTAGCCATCGAGGACGCCCTGTACGGCAGCGATGCTGGCCGTCGCATAAGCAGCCGTCGGGTCTTGCGGCGATCCGAGGGGCGTAATGAAGGATTTGGCAATGAGCAGCAAAATCGTCAGCAGCAGGGCCGGCGTTAAAATCTTGCCGATGCGGTCGACCAGTTTCTGCGGCGATACGGACAGCCAGAAGGAAATGACGAAGAACAAAATCAAAAAGCCCGTCATGACCATGTCACTGCCACCGCTCTGCAAGAACGGACGGACGGCGATTTCATAAGATACACTGCCTGTACGAGGGATAGCGAAGAACGGTCCGATTGTCAGATAACAGATGACGGTAAAAAAGAGACCGTATGCCGGATGGACGCGGCCAGCCAGTTCCTGCAAGTTCTTACAGCCTGAATAGCCCATAGCCAGGACACCGGCCAGCGGCAGGCCGACACCGGTAACGACGAAGCCCAGGACAGCCCACCAGACATTCGATCCGGCAGCCTGCCCCATGGCAGCCGGAAAGATCAAGTTCCCAGCACCAAAGAACAGCGCGAACAACATTAAGCCGATAGCAATCGTTCTGTTTCCTTTATTTTCTCCCATATGACACTCCTCCTATCTTTGTAAAATTTTAGATTTTGTCAAGAAATCATAAGGACAGAAAATGAAATAATTTAAATAGTTTAATTTGTGCCTTCATTTTATCATAAAAAGGAAAAAAAATCATGACTTTTTGGCAACTTTAATCTAATTCTAATGAGTCTTTAATCTTCCTTTAATATTTTTGTGAAATCTCGAACTTATCTAACATTTTCCGTCAAAAGGGCTACAAATCTTTCATTTTCTTCATGAGTCCGCACGGCAGTCCGGCCATACGCCGCAGTCAAGCCAGGATAGTTGGCGCAATCACGTATCAGCAAGCCTTGGGTTTGCAACACTGCTGCCAAGTCGGCCGTCCGGGCGTCATGGCCAGTCAGTTTCCAGAAGATGAAGTTGACACAGGGCGGATAGACACAGAGGCCAGGAATTTTTTTCATCTGACCGTACAGCCATTCTTTTTCCTGCTGGACCAGTTGGCGCGAAGCCTGCTGATAGGCCCGGTCCCTCAGTCCGGCGACGCCGGCATATTGGGCCAGGACATTGACATTCCAGACGTCCTTATGGCCTTCCATGAGGCCGCGCCGCAAGGGCGACGTGACGCCGAAGCCTAGGCGCAGGCCGGGCAGGGCGTAAAATTTCGTCAGCGACCGGATGACAAAGAGGTTATCCCTGTCCCAGGCCTGGCGAAGGACCGAATAAGCCTCGTCGGATTCAAGGAAATCGAGGAACGATTCATCGACGAGGATGTCCGTCCCCTTGCGGGCGCCGACTTCAGCCAGGGCCATGATTTCATCGGCCGCAGCCAAGGTCCCGGTCGGGTTGTTGGGATTGCCGAGGACGATGCAGTCCGACTGGCCGCAGGCCTGACGAAGCTCCTTCCAGGGGAAGGCGAAGCCGTCGTCCTCCTTCAGATAACCATAATCGACGACGGCCCCGGCAGCCCGTGCAGCCCGTTCGTATTCACTGAAGGAAGGGACCGGCAGCAGGACCCGCTGAGGCCGGAAGGTATGCATATAAAGATAAAAAAGCTCGGCAGCGCCATTGCCGAGGACGATAGATCCGCCTGGTACGCCATAAGCCTGTTCCAAGGCCTGGCGCAAGACAGTCCCGGCCGGATCCGGATAGTGGACGACCTGGTCGAGATGGGCCGCCAGCGCCTGGCGCACAGCCGGCGACAGGCCCAGGGGATTGATATTGGCACTGAAATCCAGCCAGGCCTTTCCTTTCGGCGACGGCTGGTAAACATTGCCGCCATGTTCAAATCGCTGTATCATGAAGTCACCTGATTTCTGTAAAAATACCGCCCGGCTGCAACTGAACCGTTTCCCGATAGGACCACTGCGGGAACTGCCGGCACAGGGTGTCAATGACCGCTTCCCGGGATGCCGGAGAAGCTTCACAACCAAAGAAGACGCCGGCGACGGTGCCGCTGTGGGCCACATTGACGCCGACTACGGCAGGATGATCCAGGGCGGCCTGGAGAAAAGCCGTAAAATCCGGTTTCGGCAGCCACGGCTGATTGGCCAGGGCACTGAGAGAAGCCGCCAGCCCCAGGTGGCGGTCGGTCAAGGAAGCCGTCAGGAGCTGCAGACCCAGAAAAAGAGGCGCCTGGACCGGCCGGATCCGGTCCCGATGGACCCGGTGGAAAGCGACGGTATCGACGGTCCCGCCGACATCGAAGACGGCAATAGCCAGGGACGGCACCTCGGGAAACACGTGCCAGATAGCCCCTGTTTCCGGCTGTATCATGGCCATGCCCTGACAAAAAACGCCGTCTGTCGGCTCAATGGAAGCTGCCAGACGGCCTATGTCCTGCTGGGAAAGTGACTTTTGGCAAACGGCGGCGACGGCGGCCAGGACCGCGCAGATATCGGCGGAACTTGAAGCCATGCCCTTGCCCGGAGGCAGGTCCGACGTCAGGAAAAAATCATACGGAAGGTCCTGGCACCGGCAATATGTCCGGCCCAGGTCCAAAGCCCGACGGGCCTTTTCCCCGCCGCCCAGGAGCCGTCCCCTGCCGGGACGGACGACGACCGTACTGTACCGGTCGATGGGACACGTGATCAGGAAGGGCTCATCCTGCCAGATACCCTGCATCACTTCCCCACACGAACCGGGGACGCGGACAGTCAGCTCCATAAGCCGTAGAGCCCCAAGGAAAGAAGGGCTGTCAGGACACCGACAGTCAGGGATACGCCGTACATGAGATATATCGTCTTGCGGATGTACTGCGGCTCCAGTTCATGGTTGGCATCACCCATATATTCACGGAACGTATCCTTGCCAAAATAGCGGTTATGCCCGCCCAAACGGATGCCCAAGGCACCGGCCACGGTCGCTTCGGCATAGCCGCCATTGGGACTGGGATGCTTGGAAGCATCGCGGCGCATGATGCGCCAGGCTCCTTTGGCGTCATAACCCAGGCAGGCGGCGACGACGATGAACAGCAGTCCCGTAAGGCGGGCCGGGATGTAGTTGAGGACGTCGTCGACGCGGGCTGCGACGCGGCCGAAATAAATGTATTTATCATTCTTATAGCCGATCATGGAATCGAGGGTATTCGCCGCACGATAGACGACGGCCAGGGGCAGGCCGCCGATGGCGAAGAAGAACAGCGGCGACACGATGCCGTCGACGGTATTTTCAGCAATCGTTTCCACCGTCGCCCGCGTCACTTCCGGACTGTCCAGATGATCCGTATCGCGGCCGACGATCTTGCCGACTTTGAGCTGGGCAATGCGCAGATGATGGCGGACGAGATACCGGTAGACTTCGCGGCCGGCCTTAGCCAGGCTGCGCGGGCAGATCATGAAGGACAGGAGGACGCCCTGGATGATATAACTCCAGTGTTCATTCGGCAAAAATTCCAGGGCCAGGACCAGGACCAGCGTGATATTATAGACAAACAGCAGGGTAATGACGACGGTCAAACCGCCTAAGATGAAATGTTCCCACTTCGTCGATTTTTCATTATAAAACAAGCGTTCGAGCAAGCTGATCCAGCAGCCGATGAGGGCGACGGGATGAAGTTTCGTATGGGGGTCGCCGATGATGAAATCTACGATAAAAGCGGTCAGTACAGTAATCATTGTATTCCTTCTTCCATAATCTGCCGCAGGCGCTTCATATCCAGGGACTGGCGGACAATCCGGGCCAGGCGGTCGTATTTCGCTTCTTTTTCCTGCCGGTAATGCCGTGTCACCGGCAGGGCATCCCAGCCCTTCTGCTTCCGCAGGCCATTGAGGAACTGACGGCGGAACTCGTCGTTGTCAAAGAGGCCGTGGATGTACGTGCCCCAGGCCAGGCCGTCTTTCCGGGCTGCGCCGGCCGGGCTTTGGCAGGGCTGGCCAGCGCGGCCGGTGACGATAAAGGGATAGACGTCGTCCCCGCCGCTTTCTGTCCGGCCCATGTGGATTTCGTAGCCGGATAAGTCGGGAATCGACAGCGTTTCTCCTAAAAAGGGCAGTTCCCGGCAGTCGGCTGTCACTTGGGACGTCAATTTCCGGGATACAAAGGTCGTCGTCACGCCCAGGAGATGCAGGCCTTCGACGCGGCCTATATCGGATTCAGTCCGTTCCGGGTCACAGACGGCTTCTCCCATCATCTGGTAGCCGCCGCAGATGCCGATGACCGGCTTTTTCTGCGCCATGAAATCGCACAGGGCCTGGGGCCAGCCGTTTTCGCGGAGGAAGAGCAAATCTTCCGTCGTGTTCTTGCTGCCCGGCAGGATGACCGCATCGGCACCGGCCAGGTCGCTGGGATGGCGGGCGTAGTACAAGGCGACGTCGTCTTCCCGGGCCAGGCTGTCAAAATCGGTGAAATTGGAAATCTTCGGGACCTGGACGACGGCGATGGATACCTTATCGGCTGCCGGCCGCTGTTCCTGATCGTCGAGGGACACGGAATCTTCTTCGTCGATGCCCAGGTCGTCGACATAAGGGACTACGCCCAGGACGGGCTTGCCTGTCTTTTTCTCTAAAAAGTCAATGGCCGGCGTAAATAGCGATACGTCGCCGCGGAATTTATTGATGACCAGGCCTTTGACCAGGTCCCGTTCGTCCGGGTCGAGCAGCTCCAGCGTGCCGACCAGGGCGGCCAGCGAACCGCCGCGGTCGATATCGGCCACTAAGAGCACCGGTGCGCCTAGGTATTTGGCGACGCGCATATTGACGATATCGTGATCTTTCAAATTGATTTCTGCCGGACTGCCGGCGCCTTCGATGACCAAGGTATCGTAAGCCTTATCCAGTTCAGCCAGAGCGCGCTTGACGGCATCGAAGGCCTTGAGCGAATAGCCTTTGTGGTAGTCCCGGGCCGACATATTGCCGACGGAGCGGCCGTCGATGATGACCTGCGAGCAGGCATTTCCTGTGGGCTTCAAGAGAACGGGATTCATGGCCACCATGGGCAGCAATCCCGCAGCCTCCGCCTGGGCGACCTGGGCCCGGCCCATTTCCCGGCCATCGGCCGTGACATACGAATTTAGGGCCATATTCTGAGCCTTGAAAGGCACGACTTTCTTCCCGTCTTGTAAGAAAATACGGCACAACGCCGTCGTAATGATGCTCTTGCCGACATGAGAACTCGTCCCTTGCAGCATGATGTACTGTGCCAACCAGCTTCCCCCTCACCTGTTTCATTTCTATTGCAATGGTTTTATTATATCTTGTCTGACGGAAAATGCAATAGAAAAAGGCTTGTCGCATGTGCGACAAGCCTTTTTTCTGTAGGGGGCGCCCCAAGGGCGACTCGCCATGATAAAGGAAGCAGGCGGGCCGCCTTTTAGGACGGCCCCTACGGTAAAACATTAATCATGTAATTCTTTGTCCAGTTCTTCCAAGCGTTCGATGCGCTGTTCTGTCGGCGGATGGGTGCTGAACAGGTTGGCAATGGCACTGCCGGCACCGGCGAAGGGATTGATGATGCACATGTGGGCCGTCGCCTTGGTCGCGCCGGGCAGGGCGTAATGATGGGCGTAGTTGTCGATTTTCGCTAAGGCCCGGGCCAGGGCGATGGGGTCATCGATCATGCGTCCCCCTTCTTCATCGGCCATGTATTCCCTTGTCCGGGAGATGCCGAGCTGGATGATAGAAGCGGCCAGGGGCGCGACGATAGCCGTCACCAAGAGGGCGATGGGATTGCCGTCGCCATCATCATCGCGGCCGCCGCCGAAGATGGCGGCCCACTGGGCAATGTTGGCGATCATGCCGATGGCACTGGCAAACGTGGCGACGATGGTACTGATGAGGATATCCCGATGCAGGATATGGCTCATTTCATGGGCCAGGACGCCGCGGATTTCATCTTCGTCGAGAAGATCCAAAATTCCGGCAGTTGCCGCAACGGCGGCATGGGAGGGGCTTCGGCCCGTAGCAAAGGCATTGGGTACCTCCGTCGGGATGATGTAAACTTTCGGCATGGGCAGTTCCGCCCGCTGAGCCAGGTCGGCAACGATACGGTACAGGTAATGGTCTTCCCCAACTTCCTGCGCCCGATAGGCTTTAAGGACCATGGAATCACTGAACCAGTAGGAAATGAAGTTCATGCCCGTAGCGATGAGGAACATGACCATGACGCCGCTGCGGCCGCCGATAAGGCCGCCGATGGCCATAAGGATACCGGCCAGGGCCGTCATGAGGAATACCGTTTTTACGCGATTCATAAAATCAACTCCTTATCAAGAAGCTAAAAGTCAAAAGGTAAAATTGTTTACATTCTCATTATATACGGTCTTATGTTCGTTGTCAATATGGTTGTCAATAAAGAGGTTACTTCAATATCTTGTTGTTGTAGCGCCGGATATAGACGATATAGTTCCCGTCGCTGTCCTTTTGGCCGTCAAAAGCGACGGTAATCGATACGTCATCCTGGGTCCATTCCACTTCTTTGCTGGTCTGTTTGACCGGGAAATTTTCCATATTGGAATAAATCGTGGCGACCAGGCGGGAATAAATACTCTTGGCCGTCGCCTTGTCGGTCGTCTTGAAGTAATTGTCGAAAGCCAGGACCTTGCCCTTGGCCGACGTGTCGGCCGAAAAGATTTCAATGCCTTCCGTGACCGATACGTTCTTGACGACCGACGTCCGTTCGGCCCGTTCCGTAAAGGACACGGAGCTGCCGTAAAACGTCCAGTCCGGCAGGATGGAGAAATTGGCATCGAAATCGGCCCGGGGCATGCCGAGATAGACTGTCTGATAGGCCGTAAGCGGGCTTTCCGCGATTTCATCGACAGACTGATTATAATCAAAAGCACCGGCCGAAGCCGTCAAGGCTGCCCACAACAAGGCCGAAGCCATTACTTTTTTGTACATCATAGAAACGCGCCTCCTTTATAAAAACGGTGCCAGGATCAAGCTGAACAGCGCGAAGACCAGGCGCTGCAAGGGAATGAGGATATACGTGAAGAACGGCGTCATCATCAAGGCGATGAGGATGAGGAAGCTGTAGCGTTCCAGGCTGGCCAGCTTATAATTCCACGACGTCGGCAAAAAGCACATGAGGACCCGCGAACCGTCGAGGGGCGGCAAGGGAATCATGTTGAAAATGGCAAAGTTGACATTGTACAAGACAATGAGGTGAAGGACCATGGGCAGGGCTGTCGTCGTAAAGAGATGGGCCTTGACGAAAATGACTTCGACGACCAGGGCCAGGAAGGCCATGAGGAGATTGGACATGGGCCCGGCCAGGGATACACAGATTTCCCCTTTCCGCCAGTTGCGGAAGTTCCCCGGATTGATCATGACCGGCTTGGCCCAGCCGAACTGCGCCACGAGGAGCATAATTAACCCGACCGGATCGATATGGGCAACGGGATTCAACGTCAGCCGCCCAGTCATACGCGGCGTATCGTCGCCCATCCAGTCCGCTACCTGGGCATGAGCGTATTCATGGACGACCATGGCAATGAGCAGGCCCGGAAGGCCGGCGATAATAGAAAGTATATTAAAATCGAACATAGAATTCTCCTTTCGTTAATATTTCTATTATACGGTATCCAGGAGAAGATAACAAGATGTGGCTCGTGGCTTGTGGGGAATAAGCGGCTTCCTATCCGACCCGGGTTCCCTGGATTCGTAGGGGCCGACCTGGTAAGGCGGCCCGCCTGAAACGATGGTGTACACGCTATTCATGACGGGTGATGCGTGAAAAAAAGCCCCATATCCCAGAAGGGGCATACCCACGATTCACAGCGGGACGCCCTTTGGGCGTCCCCTACAGCGACATCTACCCCCTAACTGCTACTTCTTCCACGGGCAGAGTTTCCGTTCGGCTATATCGAGGGCCATGTAGGCGATGATGCCGATGGCGGCCAGGGTCAAAATGGCGGCGTACATTTCTTCATAGTTGCGGACTTCCATGCGGTTCATGATGAAATACCCCAGGCCGGAAAAGGCGGCGAACGTTTCGGTAATGAACAGCAGGGCCAGGGCGATGCCCAGGGATGTTCTCAGCGCTGTCAGGATACCCGGTAGGCAGGCCGGCCAGATGAGGTGGCGGAAATCCTGCCATTTTGTCCCGCACAGGGAACGCATGGTCATGACCTGTTCTTCCGGGATGGCCTTGGCGGCATCGCGGACCATGATGGCGATTTGGAAAAAGACGGTAATGGCGATGATGAAGATCTTCGGGAAATCACCGAGTCCCAGGACGACGATGATGACCGGAAGGAAGACGACTTTGGGAATGGAGTAGAAGATATAGAGCAACGGCGACAACAAGGCGTCCCAGCGGCGGCTGCGACCGGCAGCCATGCCGACGGGGACGGCTGTCACCAGGGCCAGGGCCAGGCCGCAGATCATGCGGTACAGGCTGGAGGCGATGTGCGGCCAGAGAACGTCTGTCGTCATCAGGGTGTACCAGGTCTGGCAGACGCGGTACGGTGCCGGTAATAACGGTTTGTTCAAAGCCATACTGGCAGCCTGCCATATGGCACCGATGAGGAAGAAGGCCAGCAGGAGATGGGGTACATCGATGGGATTACTCGTTTTTCCGGACATCTTCGATGACACCTCCTGTCTTGGCAAAGACGACGGTCTTATCGCCCAGGGCGGCTGCTTCTTCCGGACTGTGGGTGACGATGATCGTCGCCATGGAGCTGGTTCCTATGTATTTCCGGAACAGGTCATAGCATTGATGGCGCATAGCCGGATCCAGGGCCGAGAAAGGTTCGTCCATGAGCAGCAGCTTGGGCTGCATGGCCATAGCCCGGCCCAGGGCGGTCCGCTGTTTCTGACCGCCTGAAAGTTCTCCTGGGTAATGTTTGCGGACGGCCGTCAGGTCCAGCGATTGCAAGAGTTTTTCTAACTGGTCCTTGTTCAGGGAATGGTGGTGGAGCTGTCCCGGCAAGCGGATGTTTTCTTCGACGGTCTTCCAGGGGAAGAGCCCATAATCCTGGAAGACGATGGCCAGATCCGGCCGGGGACCGGTCATTTTTTGGCCGGCAAAGCAGATCTGTCCTTCCGTCGGCGCCTGCAGGCCGGCGATGAGCCGCAAGAGGGAAGATTTCCCGCAGCCCGATGCCCCGACGACGGTCAGGTGCTGGCCTTCGTCCAGGCTGAGGCTGATATGCTGCAAGACGCGCTGGGGGCCGTGGCTGCCCTGATAGACGAGGCCCACATCGTCCAATTGCAGCAGCGGCCCGGTTCCCTTGCCGTTACTGGACATGGGCGACCATTTCATCGTAGCTGTAGGCCTTGGGCAACAGGCCTTTCTGGACCATCCAGTTCATGATACGGCTGACTTCTTCTTCGGTCGGCAGGGCATGGGCCGTGTAAGACGGCGTGCGGTACGAACCGGCGACAGCTGCCGGGATATTGGCTTTCTTCATGGCCATGTCGCGGTAGGCATCAGGCTGGTTGTCCAGTTTTTCAATGGCTTCGTTATAGGCATCGAGGAAGTGGACGGCATCGTCGTGGTGTTTTTCGATCATGTCCTGGGTCAGGACGACGACGGACTGGGAATAATTTTTCTGGAGTTTCGTATCGTCGATGACGACATGGGCTCCCTGCTGGACGGCATAGGCTGCCAGCGGATCCGGCAGGATGGCCGCCTGGATGTCTTTGCCGGCCAGGACGGCTTCTGTGCGCAGGGCCAGATTCGGCATCTGGACGGTATGGACTTCGGCTGCAGGAATCCCCAGTTCTTGTTCATACTGGTTCATCAAATAGTCCATCATGGTATTTTCCGAGATAGCCACGGCGGCTCCGGCCAGCTGCTGCGGCGTCGTAAGGCCGCTGTCCGGCGACGATACGACGAGGAACCGGCCTTCTTGGGGAACGGCACCGAGGGCCATGGCGACGACGCGGACGTCGGTACCGGCTTTTTTCAGCAGGCCCGTGACGATCATATCGGTCATCATGCCATCGAGTTCGCCGGCTTCCATGGCTTTTTGCTGGTCTGCAGCCGAGCTAAATTCGATGACCTGGACGTCGACGCCGTGTTTGGCAAAGAGTTTTTCTGATTCTGCCGTATAGAGGGGCAGGCTGTCGTCGATGCGCAGGACGCCGATTTTGTACGTCTTCTTGTCGTTCGAGCCAGACGGACTGTTCTGGCAGGCTGATAACACGAGGGCCGAGCAGGCCAGCAAGGCGGCTAATACGAAACGTAATACACGATTCATGGGAAAGACCTCTTTTCATAAAATCAAAATGTACAAAAGTAACACGAAATATGTTATATACTCCCTATTATAGGGGAGCCATGATATAATTTCAACCGTTTTATGCTGAGATGGCAAATTGGCTTAACTTTGATTGTCCAAGGGCGGTTATTCCTTTTGTATTTTGAATACATGACAGATATATGCAGACTGTTTATTGTCTTTCGATTTTGAATGTGGTATAAATGTATATGTACATAAGAAAGGGGAGTTGATTCATATGGTAAAAAGTGTTGCCGCACCGCAGGCAAAAGGGAAGAGTGCTGAAGATAAGATTTTTGGTGCTAACAACCGTGCCGTGGCTTTGAGCGAAAAATTGGGGGCAGATAAAGTTATTAATGGGACTGTCGGTTCCATGCTCGATGAAGATGGGAATCTCATCATGCTCGACGTCGTCCAGAAAGCCTATAAAGCCTTGACGCCGAAAGAAATCGTCGCTTATGCGCCGATCCAGGGCTATCCTGATTATCTGGAAGCGGCTATCGACCAGTGCTTCGGTGAATCCCGTCCGGAAGGCTATATCCGTGCCTGTGCTACGTCTGGTGGCTCCGGTGTCCTTCATCACGTCATCCACAACTATTCCGAATGGGGCGATGAAGTCCTGACCAGTGACTGGCATTGGGGAGCTTACGGTTCCATGTGCAACGACAATGGCCGCAAACTCCGCGAATTTGAACTGCTCACGCCGGATGGCCATTTCAATATGGAAAGCTTCAAAGCCAACGTCAGCGATATGGTTGCCAAACAGTACAACACCGTTATCATCATGAATTCGCCGGCCAACAACCCGACCGGTTACGGCCTCTCTGATTCGGAATGGGACGAAGTCCTGGCCTTCTTGAAAGATGTCGTCAAAGGCAAAGACAAGAACATCATCTTCGTTTCCGACGTCGCTTACCTCGATTACAGCGGTGAAAAACACGAATGTCGCAAATTCTTCAAAAAATTCGGCAACATGCCGGACAACGTCCTCATCGTCGTCGCCTACACCTGCAGTAAAGGCTTCACCATGTACGGCCAGCGTATGGGCGCCATGATCTGCGTCACGCCGAACAAGGATATTGCCGATGAATTTGTCGCCATCAACCAGTATACCAGCCGTGCTACCTGGTCGAACTCCAACAGCGCTGCCATGAAGGTCATGGCCAACATCTGCAAGGACCCGGCCAAAGTGGCTGAACTCGATGCCGAACGGGCTAAATATTTCCACCTCATCCAGGAACGGGCTGATTTGTTCATGAAAGAAGCCGACGAATGTGGGCTGAAATATTTGCGGTACATTTCGGGCTTCTTCATCACCATCCCCATGGAAGGGTCCCAGAAAGTCTGCGACGAACTGGAAAAAGAAAATATCTTCCTCGTTCCCTTGGGTAAAGGCATCCGCCTGGCTGTCTGCTCGGTTTCCAAGAAGAAGATCCACGGCCTGGCTGCCAAGATCAAATCGACGCTGGATGCCGTCGGCGCTAAACAGTAAGTCCGTATCGGAAAGGGAGTCTTCCTATGTTCCAGACAATCGGTGTCTGCGGGACGGGCAATATGGGCCGGGCCATCGTCAAGGGCCTGGTCGCTGCCAAGGCCATCGCTGCAGATCATATCTATCTTTATAATATTCACCGGGAAAAAGCCGAAGCCCTGGCTCAAGAAACGGGGGCCGTCGTCGTCGATACACCGGAGGAACTGGCGCGCCAGTCCCAAGGCCTGATCATGGCTGTCAAACCGAACATCATGGAATCGGCCCTGGAAACTGTCCGGGAAACCCTGTCGACGAAGAGCGTCCTCATTTCCATCGCTGCCGGTGTTTCTTTAGAAAAACTGGCCTTCTATACCGGTCCGGAAACGAAAATCGTCCGGGTCATGCCCAATACGCCGGCCATGGTCGGTGAAGGCATGGCTTCGGTTTCGCCGAACATCAACGTCAGTGAAGCGGAAACGGCCGATGTCGTGGCTATCTTTTCCAGTTTCGGCAAAGCTGTCGTGACCGATGAAAAACTCATCGATGCCGTCTGCGGCCTCAGCGGAAGCGGCCCGGCTTACGTCTACATGTTCATCGAAGCCCTGGCGGACGGCGCCGTCCGCGAAGGGATGCCCCGCCAGATGGCCTATACCTTTGCGGCCCAGACCGTCTTGGGGGCGGCCAAGATGGTCCTGGAAACGGGACGCCATCCGGGAGCCCTGAAAGATGACGTCTGCTCGCCAGGCGGTACGACTATCGAAGCGGTAAAGACCCTGGAAGAAAGCGGTTTCCGTGCTGCTACCATGAACGCTGTCATCGCATCGGCAGAAAAGAATAAAAGTTTATAGTTTACACTTAAAAAAAAGGCGCTGTCCCATGAAGACAGCGCCTTTTTTAGCAGTCAGCGGCTAGCTGTTAGCCGTTAGCGGATGGCTTTAAATTAAAATCCTGCTGCTAACCACTAACTGCTAGCCACTAGCCACTTAAAAGGGCTATGCACTTTGTACATGATATATAGAATTACATAAAGTCATTCATGAATTGATAAATGATTATTTTTGGCTTATAAACTCCACATTTTAGTGTAGTAATATGCAAAATAGTAAACATTGGTGTGCGTTATATCGAAAATAGGTATACGCTCATGTCTAAATGTAATTTACAAATATGACATTGGGGTATATAATAACAGCATAGAGCATGTATCCGGATGCAATCTAAAAGAGAAATGGCGTTATTCGTGGTTCGTTCATGAATAAGCCCTGTGCCTGTTAGAGGCGTGAAACGTATTTTTTCTATGAAAGGGTGGTATGTAATGGTTATATTGGCCTTGCTCCCAATCCTATTCCTGATTGTAGCATTGGGGTTCTTGAAGATGGCCGGTTGGAAAGCGTGCCCAATCGCGGCTATTATCGCATTTGTTGTCGCTGTATTCTGTTATAATATGTCAGTTCCCATTGCCATTTCGGCAGCCCTCGAAGGCGTAGCCCTGGCATGCTGGCCGATCTTGCTGGTCATCATCATGGCCCTGTTCGCTTACAAATTGACTGTAGCCACAGGCAGCCTGGAAGTCATCAAACAGATGCTGACCACGGTTAGTGAAGATAAACGTGTCGTATTCCTGCTCATCGCTTGGGGCTTCGGGACGTTCATGGAAGGCATGGCAGGTTTTGGTACTGCTGTTGCTATCCCGGCTGCTATGCTGGTTGCCCTCGGCTATCCGCCGATCAAGACCATCGTTGCCTGCTTGATTTCCAACGCCGTAGCACCGTCCTTCGGGTCCATCGGTATCCCGACGACGACCATGGCTGCTGTCACCGGTTTGGATTCCAGCGTCCTGGCTACGAAAGTTTCGATCGTATCCTTTATTCCTGACCTCATCGCTCCGTTCCTGATCGTCATCTGCATCGGCGGCGGTATCAAAGCCATCAAAGGCGTCGGTATCGTAACTCTGCTCTCCGGCCTGGCCCTGGCTATTCCGGAACTGTTCATTTCCATGACTATCGGTGCTGAACTGCCGGTTATGGTTTCGTCCATCATCATCATGGCTGTCATCGTCCTTTATTCCCGCGCTTGCAAATCCACGAGCAACCCGGAATACAAGTTCGATATCGATGCGGAAAACCAGAAAGCTGTTTCCTTCGGTGAAGGCGTCAAAGCAGCTATGATCTTCATCCTCATCTTCGTATTCCTCGTCGGCACGTCGAAACTGTTCCCGTTCATCAACGGTCCGCTGGCTTCGATTAAGACGACTGTTCCTATCTATGCTGGCCCGGGGGCTAAACCTTATACCTTTACCTGGGTCGCTGTTCCTGGCGTCATGATTTTCATCGCTACCATCCTCGGCGGCCTCTATCAGGGTGCTTCCGTTGGTAAGATCGCTCAGGTCTTCAAAGATAACTTCGTCGGCCTGCGCTTCACGTACTTGACCATCATCGCCGTCGTCGTCGTCGCTAAGATCATGACCTACTCCGGCATGACCAAGGAAATCGCTGATGCTCTCGTATTCGCAACAGGCAATGCATATCCTATCGTTGCTCCGTTCGTCGGTGGCTTAGGTGCTTTCATTACCGGGTCTTGCACGAACGCCAACGTCCTCTTCGGGCCGTTGCAGACATCCGTTGCATCCAGCCTGGGCATGAGCCAGCCGTGGCTCGCTGGTGCCAGCTCCCTCGGTGGTTGTATCGGCAAGATGCTTTCGCCGCAGAGTATCGCTCTTGGCGTCGGCGCTGTCGGTGCCGTTGCTGATGGCAAGGAAGGCGAAATCATGCGCGGTACTGTTGGTTACTGCCTGTTCCTGCTCATCATTGCAGGTATCATTACCATCATCGCTCCGAGCGTCGTTCCCTTCTTGGTAAACTAAGCGTATAGAAAATACTATATAGCAGAGCAGAAATAACTGTTACTTAAATTTTTACGTTTTATTTTGAATTATTTAAAAATCAGCAGTTCTTATGATAAGTTGTCATAGGATGCGATGAACCAATCGAAAAATGATATGCGTAAAATGTGCAAATGTAATTTACATGCATGAGGAAGTAGAATATAATAATACCTGTAAGAGATAAACGGAAGGTAAAAGAAATATATTAGTTTATACTTCCGTTATATTCGGTCTTAAATCCGGTCCTCATGACTGGATGCAGAAATAAGTGTTAGGCTTATAATTTAAACTATTTGGAGGTATGTATTATGGCAAAAGGTAAAGTTTCCCCGGAGTTGATTGAACAGTTCAAACAGATCGTCGGCGAAAAGTATGTTTATACGGACAAAGATAAACTCGAACCGTATTCCCATGACGAAGTAACGGACCCCCATTACATGAAAGAACCGCAGGTCGTTGTTCTTCCGGCTACTACTGAAGAAGTTTCCAAAGTCGTTAAGCTCTGCTATGAAAACGATACGGTAATGGTTCCTCGTGCAGCTGGTACGGGCTTGGCAGCTGGTGCTGTTGCTACTTTCGGCGGCGTCATCATCTCCATTGAACGTATGAACAAAATCCTCGAAATCGATAAAGACAACATGGTTTGTGTTTCCGAAGCTGGCGTTACGACGTCTGTCCTCCAGGAAGCAGTCCAGAAGGAAGGCCTCTTCTACGGCGGCGACCCCTGCAGTGGGGACTCCTGCTTCATCAGTGGTAACGTTGCAACCAACGCTGGTGGTAACCGCGCTGTTAAATATGGCGTAACTCGTGACCAGGTCATGGGCATGGAAGTCGTTACTCCGACTGGCGAAGTCGTAACCCTCGGCGGTAAATTCCGTAAGAACGCTACGGGCTACATGCTGATGCACCTCTTCATCGGTTCTGAAGGTACCCTCGGTATCATCACTAAAGTTTACCTCAAATTGGTTGCTCTTCCGAAATACCAGCAGGACCTCCTGGTCGTATTCGACAACCTCGACGACGCTATCGCTTTGACACCGAAAGTCATGAACGCCGGTATCACTCCGGTCTGCGTAGAATTTATGGATAACGCTTCCATCAAACAGGTCGAAATCTTCCTCGATGAAAAACTGCCGAAATCTGATGTTGGTAACTACATCATCATCCAGATCGCTGGCGACAACGAAGACGTCCTCATGGATCAGTGCGAAAAAATCGTTGAACTCGCTGAAGAAAACAACGCTATCGACTCCTTGGTCGCTGACCCGGCTGTTATTTGGAAATCCCGTAAAGCTTACCTCGAAGCTGACCGCGCTCGCAGCTTAGTCTTCTCCATGGAAGATATCGTTGTACCGATGACGGAAATCCCGGGTGCTGTACAGCAGATTTCCCGCCTCTCCGAAAAATACAACGTCGCTATGCACTGCGCTGGCCACTGCGGTGACGGCAACGTCCATATCGATATCTTGAAAGATGACCGTACTCAGGAAGAATGGGAAGAAATGCTTCCGAAGATCCAGGGCGAAATCTACGCTCTCGTTTACCAGCTCGGCGGCCGCCTCTCCGGCGAACACGGCATTGGCTACAAACGTGAAGCCCTTCTTGAAAAATACACCGATCCGGTTGAACTCAAGATGATGAAAGCTGTCAAGAAAGCACTGGATCCGAAGAACATCATGAATCCGGGCAAAGTTGTCAGCATCAACGACGAAGTTCCTGTCGAAGAATAATTCACAGTTACATACTAAAGGAAATGGGCAAGGCGCAAGGCTTTGCCCATTCTTCTTTTTACCATTCTAAAATGAAATGTTTCTATAACCTCAAGCTATTCTCGAAAAATCATATAAATAGCAGTGAACCAAGAAAGGATGTGCATCATGCATACATTTAATTTACCCTTTGGCAAAGAAAAAATTAAACTCGAACTGCCGGAAGAACAGGTTGCCGGCGTCCTCGTTTCCCACGCTCATGAATATAAAGCGCCGAAATCAGAAGCGGAACTCGTCGCCGATGCCCTGGCCAATCCGATTGGCAGCCCGAAACTGAGTGATTTGGCCAAGGGGAAGAAGAATTGCGTCATCATTTCCAGTGACCATACCCGCCCGGTACCGAGCCATGTCATCATGCCTCAGCTCCTGGCAGAACTGCGCAAAGGGAACCCGGATATCGACATTACCATCCTCATCGCAACGGGTATGCACCGGGCGACGACGAAAGAAGAATTGATCGCTAAATACGGCAAGGAAATCGCCGAACATGAAAAATTCGTCATCCATGTCAGCCGCAACGACGAAGACATGGTCAGCATCGGCACCCTGCCGTCCGGTGGCGACTGCCGCATCAACAAGATCGCAGCCAATGCAGACCTGCTCATTTCCGAAGGCTTCATTGAACCGCATTTCTTCGCCGGCATGTCTGGCGGCCGTAAATCCGTCCTGCCTGGCATTGCCAGCAAGGTCACAGTCCTGGCCAACCATTGCTCGGAATTTATCAACAGCCCTCATGCCCGCACGGGGATTCTGCAGGGCAACCCCATCCATGAAGACATGCTCTATGCTGCCAAAGCAGCTAAATTGGCCTTCATCTGCAACGTCGTCATCGACGCCGACAAGAAAGTTATCGCTGCCTTCGCCGGCGACCGTGAAAAAGCCCATTATGCAGGGGCTGATTTTGAAATGAAACTGGCCGGCGTCAAACCGGTACCGGCAGACATCGTCATCACGACCAATGGCGGCTACCCGTTGGACCAGAACATTTACCAGTCCGTCAAAGGCATGACCGCTGCTGAAGCGACCTGCAAAGAAGGCGGCGTCATCATCGACGTCTCGTCCTGCTCTGACGGTCACGGCGGTGAAGATTTCTACAACAACCTGAAAAATGCCGAATCCATCCAGAAAGCCATGGACGAAATCCTGGCCCGTGGCCGCAATGAAACCGTCTTCGACCAGTGGGAAGCGCAGATCCTCATGCGCATGCTCTTGAAATTCACGATTATCATGGTTACGAAAGCACCGCAGCAGATGATCGAAGACATGCACATGAAATACGCTTCTTCCATCGACGAAGCCCTGGCCATGGCCAAAGAAATCATGGCGAAAAAAGGCAACAAAGATCCGAAAATCACCGTCATTCCCGACGGCGTATCGGTCATCGTGAAGTAAATTCGTTCGTCGTAGGTCGTTCATCGTTCGTCGTCATAAACAAGCGCAGTTCGCAGTCCGCAGTTCGGCGTAGGGGCGCCCATAACCGGGCGCCCGCCAGAATCCTGTGAACAGGCCTGTCCTGGATTTGTGTGAAACTTCGATGAACGACGAACGTCAAACGAACCACAAAAGAGCTGTTGCGTAAAGCAACAGCTCTTTTTCCTTGCCACAATCCTTATAATACTTTATAATAGGGGAGATAATTTAGTAAGGGAGGCTTTTCCTTGGAAGGACTTGAATCGACTTTTATTTTTGATATTACCATGATCTTGCAGGTGGTGCTCATCGATTTGGCTTTGGGTGGGGATAATTCCATTGTCATCGGTATGGCAGCCAAGAATTTGCCCAAGCATTTGCAGAAGCGGGCTATTTTGTACGGGACGGCCGGGGCTATCTGTCTGCGTTTCATCATGGCCTTCATCGTATCCTGGTTGTTCCAGATTCCTTTCTTGAAGACTGTCGGGGCCATCTTGCTGGTCCTCATCGGCATCAAGCTCATCGGCGCCGATGACCAGGAAGAAGATGTCCATGTCGAAGCCAAGGATTCCCTGTGGGCAGCGGTGCGGACCATCATCATGGCCGACGCCCTCATGAGCCTGGATAACGTCCTGGGCATCGTCGGCGTCACTAACAACCATTGGGGCCTGCTTATGTTCGGCATGTTCATTTCCGTGCCGATCATCGTCTTTGGCAGCACGATCGTCGTCAAGGTCATGAACCGCTTTCCCATCCTCATCTATATCGGCGGGGCTATCCTCGGCTGGGCTTCGGGCGGCATGATGGCGACGGACCATTACCTGGCCCAGTACGTCAGCCTGGCCGCGGAAAATCCGACGGAACTGAAGGTCATCCTGCTGGTCATCACTATTGCCGGCGGCTTTTTGTGGAAACATATCCATAAAAATAAAGAAGTTGTGGCCTGACACGAGAAAAAAAGCTTGACTTTTTTCTCCAATATGGTATTATATACAAGTCAGGTAACGGGGCGTAGCGCAGTTTGGTAGCGCGCTTGGTTCGGGACTAAGAGGTCGCAGGTTCAAATCCTGTCGCCCCGACCATACTTTACATATCGGCATTTATCCCGAAGATGTCAGCAAAGATATGTAAGACGCGGAGAGCTGTCCGAGCGGCTGAAGGAGCATGATTGGAAATCATGTATAGGGCGAACGCTCTATCGTGGGTTCAAATCCCACGCTCTCCGCCATACTGTAAAAAGGACTATCTCATGAAGGCATCTGCCATCATGAGATAGTCCTTTTTTATTTTTTCAACCCCTGGATGCCATGGTAAATGAGACGCAGCAGCATAGTCTGAATCTGGAACCATGATTCGTCTTTTTTCCATTTATGATGCTGGTTGATGGTAAAAAACCCGCTGACCAGGAATAAGTAGAGATTTTCCGCTAATGTTGCATCAATCTGAAGTTGATTTTGTAAAAATGAAATCATTTGAGTTTTTTCATGTGTGAAAATATATTCTAAGATGTAAGGCCCTAAGGTCTTATCTGAAAAGAGTGCTTGGTAACAAGGGGAATCTGCGATGCGTTGACAGACGGGCAGCATAGTATAGTTATTCTTGATGAAAGAGGCACTTTCATTTGATTGACTGGCTTGGTAAAGAAAATCGGCCAAGGATTTATCAGGATTTGTATTTTCGGATAAATGCAGCGCTTCCTCAAGGATGGCGTCTAACAAGGCATAGATATCCATATAATGCAAGTAGAACGTAGCCCGTGTAATTTCCGCCTTTTTGCAGATAGCCGTGACTGTGACTTTCGGAAAGGGATACTTTTGGAGCAGTTCCAAAAAAGATTGCTTGATAACAGAACGCGTATAGCGGGTGCGACGATCTAACTTTTGCGTCATGAAGGATACCTCCTTACTTTCTAGACAATTTGGGAGATGTGTCCATTATCAGACACTTCCTCGCAGGTGACTGTTGAATGTTTTCTTGCGTTTAATATAATAGATATTGAACATAGTGTCAATAAAAATATTTATTGTAAAGAATAAAGGAGAGAACATAATGGACATTCAGCAGATTCGCAATGCTACACTTAAAATTGTATATCAAGGGAAGACCTTTTTAATTGACCCCTGGCTTTGTGGAAAAGGAAGCCTTGGTAGTTTCGGAGATATTCCGGGGAAGCCATACATGATTCCGGACCCGGTTAAAATGGAAATTGCCATGCCGATTTATGGACTGCCTAGGACGCCGCAGGAAATTCTGGATGGTGTCGATTATTACATCGTAACGCACATCCATCCAGACCATGTTGATATAGCTGCCGATGGGACCGTAGGCCAGCCTTTGGATAAGTCCATCCCTGTCTTTGTGCAGAATGAACAGGACGCAGCCATTTTTGAAAAGTCCGGATTTCAAGATGTACAGGTTTTGTCTAAGTCTCCGTTGACTCTCGATGGCCTTACCCTTCAACATGTGCCGGCACGCCATGGTACCATCGTTCCTTGCGGTGACGCTATGGGGGTCCTCTTCCAGAGCGCAGACGAACCTACCCTTTATATCGCTGGTGATACCGTATGGTATCCTGAAGTGGAAAATACGCTGAAAACGTATCGCCCTGATGTCGTCGCATTAAATGCTTGTGCGGCTGAAACTGTAGACAATGGCCGGCTCATCATGGGCGATGAAGATGTAGCTTGTGTAGCAAAGACTGTTCCGCAGTCTCAGCTTCTTCTTACTCATCTGGATAATGTAGCCCATGCCTCTTTGACGAGATATACTCTGCGCAGCCGGCTCATGGCCCGTGGGGTGGACCATTATATTATGCCCGATGATGGAGAATGGGTTTCTTTCTAATGTGTTTTCCGATATTGCGTAGGTAATTCACCGAAACGTTTTTTGAAAGCTGCAGAAAATCGGCTCTGGCTTTCATAACCGACTTTGGCTGCGATTTCTGCCATTGAATCTTGACTATGGCAGAGAAGTTCCGCAGCTTGCAGCAGCCGGTGCTCTTTGATATGGGCTGCCAGAGAAGTACCATAGACTGCTTTAAATACGTTTTTTAAAGTCGTCTGATTTATGAGATATTGTTGGGCCAGTGTGTCAATTGTGATGCGCTGGTCCAATTTTTGTAATAAATCGTAGTGGATTTTTTGTACTAAGGCCACTTGTTCCGATGGATTACTTGGAAGGTATTGCTGTTATGTTGTTCTACCAAATCGGCGAATGGTTCCAAAGCTATGCTGTTGGCCGCAGCCGGAAGAATATCGGTGCCCTCATGGATATCCGTCCTGATTATGCGAATATAGAACGGGATGGTAAACTGGAAAAAGTCGACCCGGATGATGTAGCTTTAGGTACGACGATAGTCGTCCAGCCCGGTGAACGGGTGCCCTTGGATGGCGTGGTCCTTCGTGGGACATCGAGCCTCAATACGAGTGCCCTGACAGGAGAAAGCCTGCCCAGAGATGTGCAGCAAGGGGATGAAGTCATTAGTGGCTGTATCAATATGACTGGCGTCCTTTACGTGAAGACCACGAAGGAATCCGAAGAGCCATGGGCTCTGATGCAGCTATTGAAGCAGCCGACGTCGTACTCATGGATGATGATCCCTTGCAGATTGCCAATGCTATCCTTTTATCGCGGAAATGTCTGCGTATTGTTTATGAAAATATCGTTTTTGCACTGGGGATAAAATTCCTTTGCCTGGGATTAGGGGCTGTCGGCATTGCTAATATGTGGTTTGCCATTTTTGCTGACGTTGGCGTCATGATCCTGGCTATTCTCAATGCTATCCGGGCCCTTTATGCCCCATCAGTATCCATTAAAAAGGATAGCAGGAAAATGGTTTTGCAACCACAAAGTGAATAAAATAATGTATAATAGATTATATAATATGTTTTCAAGGAGGTCTTACGATGGAAAAGGTAAAAGAACTGGCGGCACAATACCAGCAGGCTGGGAATAATTGTGCTGAAACGGTGGTCAAGGTCTGCAATGATTGTCTGGATTTGAAGCTGCCGCCGGAAACGCTGCGCATGGTATCCGTCCTCGGCGGCGGGGTGGCTGGTTCGGGCTGTATTTGCGGGGCCTTGAATGGGGCCTGCCTGGTCCTGGGCTGTCTTGCCGGCCGGACGACGCCAGAAGAAAAGACGAAAGCCGAAATCAATCAGCCTGTACGGGAATTTCAGAAAATCTGGCTCGACCGCTTTAAAGCGACGTGCTGCCGCGTCCTCAAGAGTCCGGCCAATGGCGGTCCCGTATCGTGCGGTGACCTCATGGCCGACACGTCGGTTATGCTCCTCGATTTCATTCGGGAAAAGAAACTGGCTTGATTTTACGCTTTTTCTCTTGACTTTTTTCGTGGATATGGTATTATGTATAAGTCAGGTCTACGGGGCGTAGCGCAGTTTGGTAGCGCGCTTGGTTCGGGACTAAGAGGTCGCAGGTTCAAATCCTGTCGCCCCGACCATACTTTACATATCGGCATTTATCCCGAAGATGTCAGCAAAGATATGTAAGACGCGGAGAGCTGTCCGAGCGGCTGAAGGAGCATGATTGGAAATCATGTATAGGGCGAACGCTCTATCGTGGGTTCAAATCCCACGCTCTCCGCCACACAGGACTTTCAAAGGGACTGTCCCATGAAGGGTTTACCTTCATGGGCAGTCCCTTTTTTGTATTTCTCCTATTCATCTGGAGTATTTTGTGCTACAATTAAAAACTATAATAAGAAGGGGAAAGAGGGGTTTACGATGAGTGCGATTAAAGAAGAACTGGCAGCTTTTATTGCTGCCCATACGAGTGATGATTTTGTCATGACACCGATTACCATGCGCGAGGCGTCGCTGCATACGGCGTGGGACCAGGAACTGCCTAAAGTAGCGATGGCGGACGTCGTCGATACGGTGCTGGAAGGCTGCGATGTCTATGATGTGCCGGTCCGGATTTATATTCCTGACACGAGTCGGCCCCTGCCGGTCTTGATTTACTATCATGGCGGCGGGTTTGCCATCGACACGGTCGCTGTCTACGACCCGGTCTGCCGCCGCATTGCTCAGGCGACGCAGCATATCGTCATTTCGCCGGAATACCGACTGGCTCCGGAAAATCCCTATCCTGCAGCCTATGAAGATGCCCTGGCCGTGGCCCGGAAGGCGCTGCCCAAGCTGGATGAACTGCAGATTCCCTATGAAGCCGATTTGACCTTGTGCGGTGACAGCGCCGGCGGCTGTATGGCAGCTTATACGAGCCAGGCCCTGCAGCACGACACATCTATTCCGCTGACTCATCAGGTCCTGGTCTATCCCTGCCTGGATATGACCCATTCCTTCCCGTCAATTCAAGAGAACTGCAATGTCAAAACGGGCTTCACGCCGGCTAAGATGGTCTGGTATTTCAACCAATTCTTCCGCAACAGTGATGACCGCCGGGCCGCTTCACCCCTCTTTGGGGAATTGTCGGCAGCTATGCCGGCGACGCTGGTCTTGACGACGCAGTTCTGCCCCTTCCGCGACGAAGGCCGCGAGTATGTCCGTCGGCTGACTGCAAAAGGCGTCCGAGCCGAAACGTATAATTACGACAATATGGTCCATTCATACCTCAATTTTGAAAAATTATGTTACGACGAAATCTGCGACACCTACCGGCGCATGGCTGATTTTTTGCAACTGTAAGGGAAATAGCTTATACTAAAGACAGGTATTATGCTGAGTAAAGGATGTGCTTTTTATGAAGAAATGCCAACATTGCGGGGCGCCTTTACAGGATGGCGACCGATTCTGCCAGGCCTGTGGCGCTGAACAACTACCTGAAGAGGAATCGAAGAAACGGATTTGTCCGGAATGTGGAAAGTGGATCCAGGCAGATGGGAAATTCTGCCCCTTCTGTGGAGCCGAACTGCCGGAAATGGATGACGATGAACCGGTCATCGATGAAGCGACGGGGACGGAAACCTTTGTCCATAAGCATCGGGAACCCGTCCGCGACGAAGAACCGCCTCGTTCACCGCAGCCGATGGAACGGCCGGTCATGACGGGCCGGCCAACGCCGCCGCCTTTTCAGGAACCGCCTTTTTACGTGCGCTATCGGAAAAAAGGTATCATCACTGCCGTCGTCGTCCTCATCTTGGCTGTAGCTGCCGCTGTGGCTTTCCACTTCTATGGCAGCCGCAGCAGCGGGGATTACGTCAAGGATGCCGTTTCCCTATCACAGCAGTTGTCTTCGGAAAATGAATCCGTCACCGATACGGCTAAGCGCCTGAGCCAGAAGAGCAAAGGCGACGACGTCGATTCCCTGGTCAAGGATCTGGGCAAGAGCCGCAAGAACGTGGAAAAGATGGCCAAGAATTACCAGCCCAAGAACATTCCCGACCAGTATGCATCCGATGACCAAGCCATCCGCGAAGTCATGCGCAATCAGATGGCCATGTATGATACGGCCATAGCCATTGCTGAAAATCCCAAAAACGATGCCATCAGCGAAAAGCTCGATGACCTGCGTGATGAAGTCCAGAAAGCCAAGAAGACGGCGCGGACCATTAAGGTGCCTGGTGCTGATTTTACGGGAGCCGTCGATGGCGATAACCTGGTCAGCTATCTGGAAAAATACGTCAGCGTCCAGACCAAGCCCGACGAAACGCCGCAGCCCGAGGTGAAGGCCGACCCGGATAAGCAGGTCCTGTCATCCTATGCCAGCAGCAAAGATTTGTTCAACGACGATATCGGCAAACTGGCCGGCGACATCAACGCCTACTTGAGCAATCACCCCGATTTCAAAGGGACCCGCGAATTCACTAGCCGGGCCAATACGCTCTACATACAGATTTCTAAGACCCGCAATCAGCTGGACAACGATACATCTATCGACAATACGGCCATGAAATATAGGCTCGATGCCCTGTTCCAAGCTGAACAAGACCGCGTCCGCGGCCTCTATGACGGCGTCAGCGCCAGCCAGCGCGGCCAGGACTACCGTCCGGGCTTCCAGCGTGGCCAGGCCGCCTCGAACCGCTACGATAAATTGAATGATGAATGGAATAATCTTTAGAAAAAAGCCTGCCGCAATAAAGCGACAGGCTTTTTTCGTGGTTCGTTTGGCGTGTATCGTGGACCGAAGAATTCCCGCATTGAACGGCAAACGATGAACGACCCACGGCAAACGAATTATTTTTTCACTTTTTTCATGGACAGGCCGATGCGGCCGCGGGCGGCATCGACGCTGATGATTTCGGCTTCAACGATATCGCCGGCGTGGACGACGTCTGTGGGATGACGGAACGGATGGCGGCTCAGCTGAGAACGGTGTACCAGGCCAGGTGTCTTCAGGCCGAAATCGACGAAGGCGCCGAAGTCGACGACGTTCTGGACGGTGCCGCGGACGACGGTGCCGATCTGCAGGTCGTCCAGGCTCATGACGTGGCGGCGCGTCAGCGGTTTCGGAAATTCGCTGCGCACGTCGCGCCCCGGTTTTCGCAGTTCTTCCAGGATGTCCTTGATCGTCGGTTCGCCGGCATCGAGGACGGCGGCCAGTTTCGGTGCCGCGTTCATCTGTATCTTATCGCGCAGGCCGGCCAGCTTGTCCGGGTCCTTCAGGTCTTCATGGGACAGGCCGTAATGGCTGGCGATTTTTTCGGCCAGTCCGTACGATTCGGGATGGACCGACGTATTATCCAGGGGCTCGCTGCCGTCTTTGATGCGCAGGAAACCGGCGCACTGCGTGAAGGTCGCCGGGCCCAGGCGGGGGACGTTGAGCAGGTCCTGCCGGTTCTGGAAGGGACCGTTTTCATCGCGGTAGGCGACGATGTTCGCAGCCGTTGCCGCCGTCAGGCCGGAAATGTGCTGCAATAAGGCGGCCGATGCCGTATTGAGGTCGACGCCGACATAGTTGACGACCGACGTGACGACCTGGTCCAGGGCGGCCGTCAAGGCTTTCTGGTTGACGTCGTGCTGATACTGGCCGACGCCGATGGCCCGCGGGTCGATCTTGACCGATTCGGCCAGGGGGTCCTGGATGCGGCGGGCAATGGAGACGGCGCCGCGGATGGTGACGTCCAGGTCCGGCAGTTCTTCCCGGGCCAGGTCCGAGGCGGAATAGACGGATGCGCCGGCTTCATTGGCGATGACGTAGCGGCAGGATAACTGGTAATCGGCGATGAGGGACGAGACGAATTGTTCCGTTTCATACGAAGCCGTCCCGTTGCCGATGGAAATGAGGGTGACGCCGTATTTCTGGATCATCCGGGCCAGGGTCTTGGCGCTCTGTTCCTTCTGGTAGGCCGATTTCGTCAGGTAATAGGTCCCATAGGCGAGGACGCGCCCCGTGGCGTCGATGATGGCGGCTTTGCAGCCCGTGCGGAAGCCCGGGTCGAGGCCCAGGATGGTCTGGCCGGCGAAGGGCGGCTGCAGCAGGACGTGGCGGAGATTTTCCGCAAAGACGTCGATGGCCTGCTTTTCGGCCTGCGCCGTCAGTTCGTTGCGGATTTCCCGTTCCATCTGCGGCGAAATGAGGCGCTTGTAGCTGTCGGCGGCGGCGTCGCAGAGAATCGCTTCATACGGCGAGTGACGCTGGATGACTAAGCGGCAGAGCCTGTCGATGTGTTCATCGGCCGGCTCTTTTAGGGTCACTTTCAGTTTTTTCTCATTTTCGCCGCGGTTGATGGCCAGGATGCGGTAGCTCGGGATGCGGGCGATGCGTTCGCTGAAATCGGCGTAGGTCAGCATGGGGCCGGCTTCGCTCTCTTCGACTTGCAGGCTGCAGGTCAGGCGGGCCTGATGCCACAGGTCGCGGCGCAGGATGCGGCGGAAATCGGCCCGTTCGGAAAAGCGTTCGGCCAGGATATTGGCAGCGCCCTGGATGGCGTCTTCGACGGAAGGCACTTCGTCGGTGAGGTAGGCCTGAGCGGCTTTTTCCGGCGCCGGGCCGTTGGCTTTTTGCGACAGGAACAGGTCGGCCAGGGGTTCCAGGCCGGCTTCGCGGGCCATGGAGGCTTTCGTCCGTTTTTTCGGCTTATACGGCAGATAGAGGTCTTCTACGTCCTGGAGCTGCCGGGCCGCTTCCAGTTCCTCGGCCAGTTCGTCGTTCCAGCAGCCCTGGTCGATGATGGACTGGCGGACCGTTTCCTTGCGGCTGGCCAGGGCCTGTTCATAGTCATATTGCTCCTGGATGCAGCGGAGTTGGACTTCATCGAGGCTCCCCGTCGCTTCTTTCCGGTATCGGGCGATAAAGGGAAGTGTATTGCCCTGTGCAAAGAGGGAAAGGGCAGATTGGACTTGGGATGGCTGTATACCCAGGGTCCTGGCGATTTCAGCGATCATCGTTTCCTCTGTCATGATTACCTTCCTTCCTAACTGAATAATTAATATTACTTATTGTGTAAGAAAAATTTCCCATAAAGCATTGAAATTTTTCTTGATAACCGTTACAATATAATACAGGATACTCCCCAGTATTCTGTACGATTCCAAGCTGAAATAAAGCTAGAATATCTTATTATACCACAGTTTTCCAAGAAAGGGGGATAAAAATGGAAATTGCTGAAGTTTTGCGAAAAAACGGCTATAAAGTAACTCCGCAGCGCCTGGCTGTGTACGAAGCCATCAATCACAATCCGACGCATCCCAATGCCGAGGCGATTTACAAGATATTACAGCCTAATTATCCGTCTATGAGTCTGGCTACGGTCTACAAGACGATGGAAATCTTTGCCAAAATTGGCGTTGTCCAGGTCTTGCAGTGTGCAGAAGATGCCCATCGCTATGATTATAATACAACTCCCCATGCCCATATTCGTTGCGAAAAATGCAACCGCGTCATCGATATCGACATGGACCAGGAGGGATTGCGTCAGCAGGCGGCTGAACAGAGCGGCTTCGTCGTCAACGGCGTCAGTATTTCGTTTGTCGGGATTTGCCCGGAATGTCGGGAAAAATCGTAAGTATTTGATTTTCATATAGTCTGAGGATAGGGGCTGCTGCATGAAGCCGGACGGGCTTTGTGCGGCAGCCTTTTTTGTTATCCGTCGCGCAGGAGGAAAAAATATGTTGCATATTGGATGTCATTTATCGGTTTCACAAGGATTTTTGCACATGGGTGGCGAAGCTTTATCTATAGGGGCAGATACGTTCCAGTTTTTCTCCCGCAATCCCCGAGGCAGCGGCGTCCGCAAACTGGACGTCGACGACATACAGGCCCTGAACCAGCTCATGGCGGACCATCATTTCGCGCCTATCCTGGCCCATGCGCCGTATACCCTGAACGGCTGCTCGAAGACGGCCAAGACGCGGGATTTCGCCCGCCAGGCCATGGCCGATGACCTGCGCCGTCTGGAATACGTCGACAACTGCCGGTATAACTTCCATCCCGGCAGCCACGTCGGCCAGGGCGCTGAAACGGGAATCGCCCTCATTGCCGACCTGCTCAACACCTGCATGTTCCCGGGCCAGAAGACGACGGTCCTCTTAGAAACCATGGCCGGCAAGGGGACGGAAGTGGGCCGGACCTTTGAGGAACTGGCAGCCATCATCGACAAAGTCGCCATGAACGAGAAGCTCGGCGTCTGCCTCGATACGTGCCACGTCTTCGATGGCGGCTACGACATCGTCCACCACCTGGACGACGTATTGACGGCTTTCGACAAGGTCATCGGCCTGGAACGACTGAAAGCCGTCCATATCAACGACAGCAAGAACGAGCTGGCCAGCCATAAGGACCGCCACGAAAAAATCGGCGACGGCCATATCGGCCTCGAAGCCTTCCAGGCCATCGTCAACCATCCGGCCCTGCGGAACCTGCCTTTTTACTTGGAAACACCGAACGACCTCGACGGGTATGCCCGGGAAATCGCCTTGTTGCGGTCTTTGCAGCAGTAATTGTCCGAAGGAGGGATTCCATGCGTATTTTACATACAGCGGACTGGCATTTAGGGAAATTATTCTATGGGAACTACTTGACCGAAGACCAGGCCTATGTCCTGGAACAGCAGTTCCTGCCCCTGCTCCGGGACGAAGGCATCGACGCCGTCGTCCTGGCCGGCGATGTCTACGACCGCAGCCTGCCGCCGGCAGAGGCTGTCGAACTCTTTGATGATATCGCGACGAAGATAACGGCCGATTTGAAGATCCCCTTCTTGGTCATCAGCGGCAACCACGACAGCCCGGCCCGCCTGTCCTTTGCCAGCCGCCTCCTGGCGCCGCAGGGGCTCTATATCGCCGGCGAATTGGACCGCCTCACCGGGCCTGTGGTCTTAGAAGATGAAGCGGGTCCCGTCGCTTTCCTGACGATTCCCTATGCCGAACCGGCCGTAGTCCGGCAGGTCCTTGGCCAGGAAACGGTCCGCAGCCACCAGCAGGCTATGGAAGCCCTGATGGCCTGGCAGGTCCAGTCCGTTCCCCAAGGAGCGCGTACGGTCTGCATCGCCCATGCCTTTGTCGCCGGCGGCGTAGCCGGTGATTCCGAGCGGCCCTTGTCCATCGGCGGGACGGACCAGGTGACGAGCAGCCTTTTCGCGCCTTTTACGTATACGGCCTTGGGACATCTCCACGGCCCGCAGAAGGTTACGAGCGATACCATCCGCTATGCCGGCAGCCTGCTCAAATATTCTTTTGGCGAAGCCCGCCAGCATAAAGGGGCCGTCATCGCCGATATTGGGGCAGACGGGCAGGTAGATCTTACCTTCCGGGACTTCGCGCCGCGCCACGATGTGCGCATCGTCAGCGGTTCTTTCGAGGCCATCATGGCCGCCGATGACGACCGGCCGGACGATTTCATCCTGGCCCGACTGGACGATACGCAGCCCATCCTCGACGGCATGGCCAAACTGCGGCGCAAGTATCCCAACGCCATGGCCCTGGAAATGCCCAACCGCAACACCCAGGCCGCCGGGCAGCGTGACTTTGATCTGCAGCAGGTGACGGAACGCGAATTGTTCACCGGTTTTGCCCAAGCCATGCGGCCGGACCAGCCCTTGACCGAGGCCGAACGGGCCTGTGTCCGCGCCTTGTGGGACGAATTGGAAAAAGGGGGCAGCTTATTATGATTCCCATTTACTTAGACATGAAGGCTTTTGGTCCCTATGCTGGCCGGGAAATCGTCGATTTCCGCCAATTAGGGGACCACAAACTGTTCCTCATCTACGGGCCGACAGGCTCGGGCAAGACGACCATCCTCGACGCCATGTGCTACGCCCTCTACGGCAGCACCAGCGGCGACAGCCGTACCGGCGCCCACATGCGCAGCGAGTACGCTTCGCCGCAGGAAGCGACGTCCGTATCGTTCCGCTTTGCCATCGGGCAAAAATATTACCGCATCGATCGCAGCCCGGAACAGGAAATTGCCAAGAAACGCGGCACGGGCTTGAAGAAGGCTTCGGCCCAGGCCGCTTTATATGAAACGGATGAAGCCGGGGACCAGGAAAAGCTCATCGCCGCCAAGAATGTGACGGCTGCCGTCGAAGGGCTGCTGGGCTTTAAAGCCGACCAGTTCCGCCAGGTCGTCCTTTTACCGCAGGGGGACTTCCGCAAGCTCCTCCTGGCCGGGTCCGGCGAACGCCAGCAGATCATGCAGACCCTCTTCCATACCCAGCGCTATGCCCGGCTCCAGGAACTGGCCAAAGCTCGCCACGATGCCCTGGCCAGCCAGTACGAACAGGTGCGGCAGCGGCGGGAGCAGTGCCTGGCGGCGCTGGACATTGCCGACGAAAAGGAACTGCCTGCAAAGGAACGGCAATGGCAGGACCAGGCAGTGGCCGTAGACAAACAGTGGCAGGAAGCCGAAGGGACGCGCAAGACCTGTCAGGCCGCTTTCCAGGCCGCCCAGGCCCTGGACGCCCACTGGCTGCTGCGGGACCAGAAACGCCGGGAAGCGGCACAGCTCCAGGCGCAGGCCCGGCAGTTCCAGGAAAAGAGGGATACCATCGCTACCCTGCGCAAGGCCGAAATCCTGGCCGAACCCTGCCGCCACTTGGATGATTTGGAAAGAGAGGGCAAAGAGGCTCATAAAGCCGCCGAAAAAGCAGGAAAACTGGCCGAAAAGGCCCGGCAGGACCTAACTGCGGCCAAGCAGCAGCTGGAAGGTCTTTCGGCCCGGGAAAAGGGCTATAAAGCGGCCTGTGAAGAACAGGTGCAGCTGGCAGGCCTGCAGGACAAGGCCGGAGCCTATCGGACCTGCTGCCTCGAAGAAGGGCAGTGCCAGAAAAACGTGACTGACGCCGAAAAGCGCTGGAACCAGGCCCGAAAGAAAAAAGAGAGGGAAAAGCAGGCCTTGGACAAGGCCCGGGAAGCCGTCGATGCCCTGGCCGGACAAGCCGTCGCGGCGGAACAGGCCAAAGCCCGCTGGCAGGCCCTGAACGACCGGCTCCAGCGCGAAGGCGAAGCGGCTGAGCTGGAAGCTAAGGCTAAAGAAGCGCAGAAACAGTGGCAGCACAGCCGGACCTTTCTGGAAAAAGCGGCGGCCAAAGCCCGGGACGAACGCATTGCCTATGAAAGCGTCCGGGCCCTGTTCCTGCAGGCCCAGGCAGCTGTCCTGGCGTCGGAACTGGAAGAGGGCCAGCCCTGCCCGGTCTGCGGTTCGAAAGCCCATCCCCTGCCGGCTGTGCGCCCGGAATCCCTGCCGGAACGGCACGACGTCGAACAGCATCAGAAACGGGCCGAAGCCAGTGAAGGCAAGCGCCAGCAGTGGGAAGTGACAGCCAAAGCCGATGAAACCCGCTGCCAGGCCCTGCAGGCCCAGTACGAGGCCTTGCGCCGCCAGTATCCCCAGGACGGGACCCTGGCGGACTGGCAGGCCAAGGCCGGACAGGCTCAAGTGGCTATGGAAGGCTTGCAGCAGCAGGTCCGGGACGGTGAAAAGCTGAAACAAGCCGTCGCCGCCGGCGAGGCCAGACTGGCCCGCTGGGAAAAGGACGAAGAAACGGCCCGGACGGCCGTGGAACAGGCGAGGACCGCTGCGGCTAAAGCCGCTGAGACGAAGGCCCGCCTGGAAGCGGACCTGCCGGCAGCCTATCGAGACCCGCTGGCGTTGCAGCAGCGACTGGATGCCTTGAACCGCGCTATCAGGGCCTATGAAAAGGACTTGCAGCACTGCCGCGACGCCGTCGTCGCCGGCGAACGGCAGGCGGCCAAGCAGCAGCAGGAAGCGCAGAACTGGCAGCATCAGGTCGAAGTGCTGCGGGACCGCTTCAGCCAGGGCGTCCAGGCCCTGCGGGACCGCGTCCTGGCCGCCGGCTTTGAAAGTGTCAAGGCCTGCCGGGCCATGCAGGCTGCTGTTTTGCAAATACCAGAACTGGAAGAAGCCGTTCGTCACTATGACCAACAGGTCCAGCAGGTACAAGGCCAGCTGGCCCAGGAAGATAAAGCCATCGGCACGCAGGCCCGTCCCGACGTGGCAGCTGTCCGGGCGGCTCTGGCCGGAGCTGAAAAGGCCAGCCAGGCCTTGGGCGAAGAAAAGGGCAGACTAGCTGCCAAGTATCAGCACTGGCAGCAGGAAAAGGAAGCCCTGGCCGCTTTGCAGCAGGAAGGCCAGGACCTGACCGAAGCTTATAAGACTGTCGGCGCCGTCTATGAACTCATTGCCGGCAAGCAGACGGGCATCAACTTTGAACGCTACGTCCTCGGGGCCCTCCTCGATGAAGTCCTGGCCGCCGCCAACGGGCGCCTCCAGGGCATGAGCCGCCAGCGTTACAGCCTGCAGCGCTCCCAGTCCTGGGACGACAAGCGGGTCAAGCAGATCGGCCTGGATATCGAAGTCTATGACAATTATACGGGCTATGCCCGTCCGGCCAACACCTTGTCTGGCGGTGAGACCTTCCTGGCATCCCTGTCCTTGGCCCTGGGCCTGGCCGACGTCGTTCAGGCCTATTCTGGCGGCATTCACTTGGATACGATGTTCATCGATGAAGGCTTCGGTACCCTCGACGGCGAAACCTTGGATTATGCCTTGAAGACGTTGGCGTCTCTGCGCAGCGGTGGCCGCCTGGTCGGTATCATTTCTCACGTCCCCGAACTGAAGGAACGTATCGATGCCCGCCTGGCCGTTCACAAGACCGACCGGGGCAGTACGTCGTCCTTTGAGTTTGCCTGACCGTCGCGATTAGTATATAATAAAATCATGACGAATAGAGAGGGGGAGAATTTTGTCTATTCAAAAAGTACGCGATTATTTTTCCCAGTGGGGAATGGAAGACCGGGTCATGGAACTCAGTCAGTCCAGTGCGACTGTCGAAGAAGCGGCAGCCGCCCTTCATACGGAAGGCCGGCGCATTGCCAAGTCCATGTCTTTCCTCGTCGGCGACCATCCGATTTTGGTCCTCTTTGCCGGCGATGCCCGCGTAGATAACCATAAGTTCAAAGAACGGTTCCACAAGAAGGCGACGATGATCAAGGCAGGCGATGTAGAACGGCTCATCGGCCATCCCGTCGGCGGTGTCTGTCCTTTTGCCGTCAATGACGACGTCGAAGTCTTCCTCGATGAATCGCTTAAACGCTTCCAGACCGTCTTTCCTGCCTGTGGTACGGCCAACAGTGCCATCGAACTGACACTGCCCGAACTGGAAACTTATTCCCATGCCAGGGAATGGGTCGACGTATCGAAAGGCTGGCAGGAAGCAAACCAATAAAAAGGGGGTAGTACTATGCAATTCACCTTTAAACACACTAATTTCAACGTGCTGGATCTCCAGCGCAGCATGGACTTCTACAAAGAAGCCCTGGGACTGACCGAAGTCAGCCGCATTGAAAATCCCGATTTCACCATCGTCTATCTCGGAGACGGCGTGTCCGATTTCCAGTTGGAACTGACCTGGCTCAAAGACCGCAAGGAACCGTATAACCTGGGGGAAAACGAATTCCATACGGCCTTTGCCGTCAAGGATATGAAGGCAGCCCTGGCCAAACATAAGGATATGGGCTGTGTCGTCTATCAGAATCCGGCTATGGGCATCTATTTCATCGTCGATCCCGACGGCTACTGGCTGGAAATCATTCCGGAGCGCTAACGATGAAGAAAGAGTATACGCAACGGACGGCCCGCCTCATCGGCCAGGATAAGGTGGACGAATTAGATACGAAAAAAGTACTCATCTTTGGCGTCGGCGGCGTCGGTTCGGCTGTCGTCGAAGCCCTGGGCCGGGCTGGTGTGGGGCATCTCATCCTGGTCGATGCCGACGTCTTCGACCCGTCCAACGTCAACCGTCAGCTCGGCGCGACGGTCCAGACCATTGGCCGGCCGAAAGTCGAAGTCATGAAGGAACGCCTCTTGTCCATCAATCCCGACATCGACGTCGAGACCCATGCGACCTTCTATCTGCCCGACAGCCATAAGGGCTTCATCGCCAATTCCGGTGCCGACTATGTCGTCGACGCCGTCGATACGATGAGCGCCAAGATTGCCATCATCGACGAAGCCTATCACAGCGGCATCCCGGTCGTCTCGTCCATGGGGGCCGGCAACAAGCTCCATCCGGAATACTTCCAGCTCGACTACATCGAAAAGACCAGTGTCGATCCCCTGGCCAAGATCATGCGCCGGGAATTGAAGAAGCGCCGGATCCGCCGCATCAAAGTGGCTTATTCGACGGAAGTCCCGCATAAGCCGTTCTCGGACAGCGATGAAGTGCGCCCCAGTCCGGGCAGCATTTCCTTCGTCCCGTCGACAGCCGGCATGATTCTGGCCGGTGCCGTCGTGCGCGACCTCCTGAATTTGGAGTAAAAGAAAATTTTTGCCAGTTATACACAAGGGCTGTGCCTGAAAAGGCGCAGCTCTTTTGTGGTCCTTTCAAGGCTTGCCAGCCATTTTGATAAAAATCAGCCTTAACTTGTCCACAACACGATGGAGTATATACACATTGACAGCTGCTACTATATATAGTATCATAGGGCATGTGAAAAACGGTCCCTGCATCGTATATCTTGTGGGAGACACGGAAAAAGGTACATCTTGTATACTATATACTGTGGAGGTAGACATATGTTAGAAGTAATCAAGCGCAACGGAGAACGGGTGCCCTTCAATCGCGACAAGATCACGAACGCCATTGAAAAGGCCATGAACAGCAGCAGCGGTATTTATGAAGAAGGGCAGGCTGCCAAGATTGCCAGTGAAATCGAAGCGTATGCGGCTTCTATCCAGAAGGACCTGACCATTTATGCCATCGAAGACCAGGTCTACTACCGCCTGTTGAAATACAACAATCCGGCTACGGCCCGGGCCTATGAGAACTACAAGACTATCCAGGCCTTCAAGCGCCAGACCAACACGACGGACGATGACGTCTTCGGCCTGCTGAACAACACCAACCTGGAAGTCCTCGATGAAAACTCCAATAAGAACGGCCACGTCGTGTCGACACAGCGCGACCTCATTGCCGGCGAAGTCTCCAAGGACATTGCCCGCCGCAAGCTCATCCCGGCCGATATCGTCCAGGCCCATGACAGCGGGGCCATCCATTTCCACGATATGGATTACATCATCCAGCCCATGTTCAACTGCTGTCTCATCAACTTGGAAGACATGCTGGCCAACGGCACGGTCATCAACGGCAAGAAAATCGATACGCCGAAATCCTTCCAGGTCGCCTGCACGGTGACGACGCAGATCATCGCCCAAGTCGCCAGCGGCCAGTACGGCGGTCAGTCCATCAACGGCATCGACCGCATCCTGGCGCCCTATGTCCGCAAATCCTTCAAGAAGTACATGAAAGCTGTCGTCGAAGAACAGCGCGAAGTCTACGGTATCGAACCGGACATGGAAAAGGCCGAAGAAATCGCCTGGAAGCGGACAAAGAAGGAAATCAAGGACGGCATCCAGACCATCCAGTATCAGATCAACACCCTCATGACGACCAACGGCCAGGCGCCGTTCGTCACGCTGTTCATGTATTTTAAACCGGACTACGAATACGCCAAGGAAGCGGCCCTCATCGACGAAGAACTGCTGCGCCAGCGTATCCAGGGCATCAAGAACGAAGCCAATGTCTACGTCACGCCGGCTTTCCCGAAACTCATCTACGTCCTGGACGAACACAACGTCCGCGAAGGCAGCCCCTACTTCTATCTGACCAAACTGGCGGCTGAATGTACGGCAAAACGCATGTATCCCGACTATATTTCGGCCAAGAAGATGCGCGAATCCTACGAAGGCAACGTCTTCAGCCCCATGGGCTGCCGGTCCTTCCTCAGCCCCTGGAAAGATGAACAGGGCAACTATAAATTCGACGGCCGTTTCAACATGGGCGTCGTCTCCCTCAACCTGCCGCAGATTGGCATCCTCGCCGATGGCGACGAAGAAAAATTCTTCCAGATTCTCGACAAACGCCTGGAACTTTGCAAGAAAGCCCTGCTCCTGCGCGTCGACCTCCTCAAGCGCATCACGTCGGACGTATCGCCTATTCACTGGCAGTACGGCGCCATTGCCCGCCTGAAGCCCGGCGAAACGATTGAAAAGTTTATTTACGGCGGTTATGCGACCTTGTCCTTGGGTTATATCGGTATCTATGAAGCGACGATGCTGACCAAGCACTGCTCGCACACAACGGCGGAAGGCCGGAAATTCGCTATGCGCATCATGGATGATTTGAATGCCCATATCCAGAAATGGAAGAAAGAAACGAATATCGGCTTCGCCCTCTACGGCACGCCGGCAGAAAACTTGACCAATCTCTTCTGCAAGATCGACAAGGCCCGCTTCGGCTCCATTCCCGATGTCACCGACAAGGGCTATTACACCAACAGCTACCACGTCGATGTCCGCGAACCGATCAACGTCTTCGATAAGTTCTCCTTTGAAGCCGATTTTGAAGATAAATCGACAGGCGGCTGCATCAGCTACGCCGAAATCCCCAACATGACCCATAATATCCCGGCTGTCCTGACCATGGTCCAGTATATCTACGACCACATCGCGTACGGCGAATTCAATACCAAGCTCGATTACTGCCATGAATGTGGCTTCGACGGCGAAATCATCCTCAACGATGATAATGAATGGGAATGTCCGCGCTGCCATAATAAAGACCGCAACAAACTGACCGTCATCCGCCGTACCTGCGGCTATTTGGGTGAAAATTTCTGGAACGAAGGGCGGACGCAGGAAATCAAGAACCGCGTCCTCCATATCTAAGAGGTGACTTGTTTTGCATTATGCACAGATGCGGCAATATGACATTGCCAATGGCCCGGGCATCCGCTCGACGATTTTCGTCACCGGCTGTTCGCGCCACTGTTTCAACTGTTTCAATCCGGAATACCAGGACCCCAAGGCCGGCCAGGAATGGACGGACAAGGAAATGGACCAGCTCCTGTCCTGGCTCAGCGCTCCCACTAACGGCGGCCTGACCCTCCTGGGCGGCGAACCCATGGAAAATACAGCCGGCCTGACGCAGATCGTCCAAAAAGTCAAACAGGCACTGCCCGATAAATCAGTGTGGGTCTACTCGGGCTTTACGTATGACGAAATCATGGCGGACCCGCAGAAAAAAGCCCTTTTAGACGTCTGTGACGTCCTCGTCGACGGCCCCTTCGTCGACGACCTGAAAGACCCGGGCCTCTATTTCCGCGGTTCATCGAACCAGCGCGTCATCGACCTCAACGCCACCAGAGAAAAGGGAGAAGTAACCCTCCTCTGGCCGGACGGGAGATAAAAGTTTGTAGTTTGCAGCAACTTCTCTGTTGAAAGCCTCCCATAATAGGGGAGGTGCCGAAGGCGGAGGGGTTGCTTTTTTTCTTAAAAATAATTAATAGAAATTATCAAGTAATACTATTTACAAAATTAGATAATTTTGCTATACTTTAGTTAGAAGAACACTGGGTACAGCACTATTCAGACGGGCACCCCACATGTGTTATGTGCAATAACATAGTTTACATAAATAGGGGTCTTCCCCCTACTGAAAAA
>ERZ772881.43-NODE-43-length-123151-cov-9.554291_pt1 | contig 123151 bp, 117 predicted proteins | sample MGYA00580581_ERZ772881 | MGnify/ENA primary metagenome ERZ772881 (study PRJEB29015, sample SAMEA2737668) | human gut metagenome | biome: human gut; feature: human-associated habitat; material: faeces | place: China | collected 2012 ...
CGAGCCACGAACCACGAACCACGAGCCACGAACCACGAGCCACGAACCACGAACCACGAGCCACGAACCACGAGCCACGAACCACGAAAAAGGCTTGTCGCACAAGCGACAAGCCTTTTTCATCTCTCTTATTTACTTACCAAGTCTTCTTCTACTTGGATGTGGAGTTCATGCAGCTGTTTTTTGGTGACTGTCGACGGAGCTTCGCTCATGGGGTCGATAGCGTTCTGGGTCTTCGGGAAAGCGATGACGTCACGGATGGACTTGCGTTTGAGCATGAGCATGATCATGCGGTCCAAGCCGAAAGCCAGACCTCCATGGGGCGGTGCACCGTATTCGAAGGCGCGGAGGAGGAAGCCGAATTTCTGTTCTGCTTCTTCCGGTGTCAGGCCGATAGCCTTGAAGACGCGCTGCTGTACGTCGGGCTGGTAGATACGGAGGGAGCCGCCGCCAAGTTCGATGCCGTTGAGGACCAAGTCATAGGCCTTGGCATAGACGTGAGCCGGGTCTGTTTCCAGTTTGTCCAGGTCTTCATCGCGCATAGCCGTGAACGGATGGTGCATAGCAACATAGCGGTGTTCTTCTTCGCTGTATTCGAACATGGGGAAGTCAACGACCCACGTAAAGGCGAATTCGTTTTCGTCGATGAGATTCATGCGGCGGGCCATTTCTTTACGCAATTCGCCCAGAGCGGCTGCGACGATTTTCGGTTTATCGGCGATCATGAGAACCAAATCGCCTTTTTCAGCGCCGCAGGCCTTACCGATTTCGCGGAGCTTATCTTCGCCGAAGAACTTCTTAATCTGCGATTTAAGCGTGCCGTCTTCGAGGAAGCCGATCCAAGCCAGGCCCTTTGCGCCGTAGTGGCCGACGTATTCGACGAGGCCGTCCAGTTCGCGGCGGGGAATGTCGGCGTCCCCTTTGACGTTGATGGCTTTGACCTGACCGCCGTTATCGATGACGTTGCGGAAGACTTTAAAATCCGTATCCTTGACGAGTTCTGTAATGTCGGTGAACTTCATGTCGAAGCGCAGGTCCGGCTTATCAGAGCCGTAGTTTGCCATGGCGTAGTCCCAAGTCATGCGGTGAATCGGGAGCTGGACGTCGTGGCCCAACGTTTCTTTGAAGATGTAGTGTACCATCTGTTCGACGAGGGTCAGGATTTCTTCCTGGTCCATGAAGGACATTTCCATGTCGAGCTGAGTAAATTCCGGCTGGCGGTCGGCGCGCAGGTCTTCATCGCGGAAGCAGCGGGCGATCTGGTAATAACGGTCCATACCGGAAATCATGAGGAGCTGTTTAAAAATCTGCGGCGACTGCGGCAGTGCATAGAATTTGCCTTCGTTGACACGGCTCGGTACGAGGTAGTCACGAGCGCCTTCCGGCGTGCTCTTGCAGAGTTCCGGCGTTTCGATGTCGATGAAACCGTGTTCGTTGAGGAACGTCCGCATGGCATGTTTTACTTTGTGGCGCATAATGAGGTTCTTCTGCATTTCCGGACGACGCAAGTCGAGGTAACGGTATTTCAGGCGTATCTTTTCGTCGACGTCGATGTTGTCTTCAATGTAGAACGGCGGTGTCTTGGACGAATTGAGGATGCGCAGTTCTTCGCAGCGGATTTCAATAGTGCCCGTCTTCATCTTGGGGTTGATCGTATCTTTATCACGCATGCGGACGATACCGCGTACAGCCAGGACGTATTCTGTACGTACCTGTTCTGCTTTATCGAAAGAAACCTTTTCATAATCCGGCGAAGCGACGACCTGTACGATGCCCGTACGGTCGCGGAGATCGATGAAGATCAGTCCGCCGTGGTCGCGGCGGCGTTCTACCCAACCGGTCAAGACGACTTCTTTGCCGTTGTCCGCTTCACTTACTTCAGCGCAGTATTGGGAGCGGTGTAAACCTTCCATTGTATCCATTCGTAAATCATCCCTTCTTGTGTGTTTCCATATATGCAACAATCCCATCAAGGGGAACGCTGACTTGTTCTTTGCTGGCCATATTGCGGACCTGGGCTTCACCGGCAGCCAATTCATCTTCGCCGATGATGACCGTGTAATCGGCGTTGAGCTTGTTCGCCGATTTCATCTGGCCCTTCATGCTGCGGCCTAAGAGGTCGATTTCAGCATAGAGGCCCTTTTCGCGGAGCTGCTGCTGCAGTTCAAAGGCCTTGGTCTTGGCAGCATCGCCGAGGGCGACGATGAAGACGGGCTGTTTCTTTTCGACCGGCGGCAAGAGGCCCTGTTCCTTCAAGGTCAGGAGCAGCCGTTCCATGCCGATGGCAAAGCCGATGCCCGGTGTCGACGGACCGCCGACTTCTTCGATGAGGCCGTCGTAGCGGCCGCCACCGCAGACCGTGCTCTGTGCGCCCAAGGGAGCGTACATGATTTCAAAGGCCGTATTGGTATAATAGTCGAGACCGCGGACCAGGCGCGGGTCGAGGGTAAAGGGAATACCGATGGCTGTCAGATATTCCTGGACTTTGTGGAAATGTTCCTTGCAATCGTCGCAGAGATTATCTGTAATCAAGGGTACGCCCATCTGCATCATTTTTTCGCCGTCTTCTTTGCAGTCGAGGACGCGGAGCGGATTCTTTTCCAGCCGTTCGTTGCAGTCGTCGCAGAGCTGGTCCCGTTTATCGGCAAAGAAATCGAGGAGCTTCTGGCGATAGACAGGACGGCATTTCGGGCAGCCGACAGAGTTGAGGTGCAGGACCAGATCGTTCAGGCCCAGTTCCCGGAAGAGCTGGAAGGCCATGGCGATGATTTCGGCATCGACAGCCGGGTCCTTGGAGCCGATTTCTTCGACGCCGAACTGGGTGAACTGGCGATAGCGGCCGGCCTGGGGACGGTCATGACGGAACATGGGCCCCATGTAGTAGAACTTATGGACCTGCGGGTCGCCGTACAGCTTATGTTCCAGGAAGGCCCGGACGACGGAAGCCGTATTTTCCGGGCGCAGGGTCATGCTGCGGCCGCCGCGGTCTTCAAAGGTATACATTTCCTTGGTGACGACGTCTGTCGTTTCCCCGATGCCGCGTAAAAATAATTCAGTACTTTCAAACATAGGCGTGCGGATTTCGCCGAAACCATAGAGCGAGCAGATCTGGCGGATCTTGGCTTCCAGCAGCTGCCACTCTGCCGTCTGTTCCGGCAGGAAATCCTGCGTGCCTCTCGGTGCAGTAATTGCCATTTAAACATCCTCTTTTCCGTATATGATAGCACACAAACGGCGGCGCTGGGCCATTTTCTCAGCCAGCGCCTGCACATATGCATCGACATCTTTCGGCATATACACCTTTTCCAAGGTGTGGCCGTCGCGGCAGAGGAACTTCGTCGCCCCGCCCGGTCCGGCTGCCAGGACGGACTGCCGCTCTTCCATCATTTCAATATTATAGGCACTGACGCTGCCCGGCAGGGCGTAGCCGATATTGGCGAAGCTGGCTGCCATGTACTTCTGGCGGTACATATAATAGGGCACATAGCCGCTGCCGGTCAGGATGGACTGACAGAGGCGGACCATGCGGCCCGTTTCTTCGGCAGGCGGAATAGAAGCCCGCAATTCATGATGGAACAAAGGAGCCCGTTTTTTTAATGCTAACGTATGAATTGTAACATTTTCCGGGTGCAGTTTGCAAACAATTTCCATATTTTCCTGCATATCCGCCACGGTTTGCCCGGGAAGGCCGGCGATGAAGTCCATATTGATGACGGAAAATCCCAGCTTCCGGCAGTTTTCATACATGGTGTAAATCGCTTCGACGCTATGGCGCCGGCCCAGGGCATCGAGGAGGTGCTGCTGCAGGGTCTGGGGATTGACGCTGATGCGGTCGACGCCGGCCTTGCGGAGCATGGCCAGCATGTCCGGCGTCGCCGTATCAGGACGGCCCGCTTCGACCGTCCATTCGCGGGCTTCCGGGAAATTCCGGGCCAGCCGCGTCATCATCGCTTCCAGGACCGGCAGGGGCAGGCACGTCGGCGTCCCGCCGCCGACATAGAGCGACGTCACTTCCAGGTCATAGGTCCGGCACAAGTCGGCCAGGTCGTCGAGATCGGCCAGGACGGCATCGCGGAAAGCCGTAAGCGCTGCCTCCCCTTCCCTGCCGATGAGGCGCGACGGGAAGGAACAGTACAGGCAGTGGCTGGGGCAGTAAGGGATGCCGACGTATAAGGCCAATTTCCGCCCCCGACAGGTCACGTAAGGCCGCTGCAGGCGGGCCATGGCCACCAGGTCCCGGGCCGTAGCCGGCGCGACGTGATACGACGTCTGCAAGGCTTTTTCGGCCTGGTCGTCAGTAAAGCCCTGGTCGAACAGGTGGTGGACCAGCTTCGTCGGCCGCACGCCGATGAGCGTCCCCCACGGACCCGGGCCATGGCCGGAAAAGCGGTTGTGCCAGTGGATGAGGCAGTCCTTGAGGGCGTCCCGTGCCCGGACCCCTGGCAAGAGGCGGGCTTCAGAGAACCAGGGTTCCCCGCCATCCTGGAAGGTACAGCTCAGATAGAGGTGGCCGCCGTCATCGCGGACGGTAACGGCCGCCCCGACGTCGCGGATTTCCCGGCCGCCGACATAGCCCAGCGACGCCATGACCTGGCCGACCAGGGCGTGGAGCCCCTCGGGCCCGTCATAGGTATAGGTCTGGACAGACATGTTATTCCGCTTCTTTCGCAGCTGCTTCCTTGGCCGCTTCTTCTGCCCGCTTCTTCTGGCAGTCTTCACAGTAGCCATAGACTTTCAGCTGATGGTCGACGGTGTGGAAGTGGAGGCGTTTTTCCAGGATCGTTTCCAGTGTTTCCAGGAGGTCGTCTTCACATTCCCAGACCTTGCCGCAGCCCAGGCAGATGAGGTGATGATGGAAATGGCCTTCATTGTCGCGGTCATTCAATTCGTAGCGGCTGCAGCCGTCGTCGAAGTCGAGTTTCTTCAAGAGGTCCATCTGGGTGAACAGGTCCAGCGTCCGGTAGACCGTAGCCAGGCCGATGTCGGGCGCCGTCTTCTTGACGAGTTCGAAGACTTCTTCGGCGCTCATGTGGCGGATCGGGCTTTCGACGAAGGCTCGCAGGATGATCTGACGCTGGGAAGTCATCTTGCACTTCTTGAACTTGATCTTTTCTTTCATGCGCTTCATCATGGTTTCCATGATTTCTTTTTTATTGGTTTCTGTTTTCGTTGTTTCCATTGTGCTTCATCGCCTTTTCTTTATATGTATTGTAGAACCATAAATGTTTACACAGAATCTGTAGCACTGCCGTCACCGGGACAGTAAGGATCATGCCGGCTACGCCAAAGAGGGTCCCGCCGATGAGCAGGGCGATGACGATGACGACCGGATGCAGGCTGATGACGGCCCCCATGACCTGAGGCATGATGAGGTGGCTGTCGATCTGCTGGATGACGATATAGAAGATGATGACTTTGATCGGCAGGGACAGGCTGACTGTCGCACTGAGCAGGATGGCCGGCACGGCGCCGACGATAGGCCCGACGATGGGGATCCATTCGGTAATGGCCGCCAAAAGTCCGATGACCATGGGATAAGGTACGCCCATAGCCCACATGCCGAGGAAGGTCAGCGTCGCAATGATACAGCTCATGAGGATCTGGCCGCGGATGTAACGGCTCAGGACGTGCTGTATTTCCTGGAAGAGCCCGGCCAGGTGGCTGCGGTAACTTTCGGGGAAGATGTCGACGAAAATCCTGACCATATGGCCGCCGTCTTTCATGAAATAAAAGGTAATGATCGGTACGACGAAAAATTCGACGACGGTCCCGGCAATGGCAAAGACCGACTGGATGAGGTTGGTAATGCCGTCGATGCCGTAATTGCCGACTTTAACGAAGGCGTCGTTGATGATCTTCTTGACCTGGTCGGGAATATAGAACTGGGTCTGCTCATTTTCAAGCTGCGTCACCAGAGCCGCCGTCTGGCTGACCAAATCGTTGAAGTTGGCTGCCAGTAAATTGACCTGGACGACCAGCGGTTTGACGATGCTGTTGGTAATGACCGTCACGATGACGATGAGGATGACGAAGGAAATGAGGATGGCTATATCGATGGGTACCTGGCGTCCCGTAAGGCGGCGCAGTCCCTTGATGACGCCATCGCGTATCGGCATGAGGATGAATGTCAGGATCAGGGAGATGACGACGGGCCAGTAGACGGCGTGGACCGTCAGGAACAAGGCCCCGGCCAGGACGGCCAGGGTGACGCGCATCCAAAATTCCGCTCCCTTATAGGCAGTCATAGTTTACCAGCCTCCGTCCAGGAAGGGATTGCCCCGCCGTTCGTCACCGATGGACGTGGCCGGGCCATGGCCGGGCAGGACCAGCGTATTGTCGGGCAAGGTCATGAGCTTCGTTTCCAGGCTGTGGAGCAAGGTCTTCGACGAACCGCCGTAGAGGTCGGTACGGCCGACGGAATAGCGGAACAGCGTGTCGCCGGAAAAGACGACGCCTTCGCCGTACAGGCTGAGGCCGCCCGGCGTGTGGCCCGGCGTTTCCAGGACCGTGAAGTGCAGGTTCCCCAGGGTCAGTTCATCGCCGTCCTTGACCAGGTGGTCGGCCGACGTACATTCGATGGCCTGGCCCATGAACAGGGACAGGTTGTTGTGCGAATTGGAAATGAGGTCGGCATCGCCGGCGCCGACGTAGACCGGTACATTCTTGCGCTGGCGCAGTTCCTGCAGGGCGCCAATATGGTCGGCATGGCCGTGAGTCAGGAAGATGAACCGCAGCGTCAGGCCATGGCTGGTCAGGGCCTTGTCGATGGCCGGATAGTCCCAGGCCGGGTCGACGACCATGGCGTCTTTCGTATCCGTATCGTAGACGATATAACAATTGGTCATGATAGGACCGAGTTCCATATTGATATATTTCATGCTCATATACACATTTCCCCCTTAAAAGGTTTTCTGGCTGTCCAAGAGGATGGTCACGGGCCCGTCGTTCTCCAGGGATACGACCATGTGGGTCCGGAAACGGCCTGTCGCCACGGGTACCCCGAAGGCGCGGACAGCGTCGACGAACTGATTGTACAGGGCTTCAGCCTGTTCAGGCCTGGCCGCTTCGATATAACTGGGACGGCGGCCGTGGCGGGCATCGCCGTACAAGGTGAATTGCGAAATGACCAGCATCTCCCCGCCTTCATCGAGGAGGGAGTGATTGAGTTTCCCCTGGTCATCTTCAAAGATCCGCAAGTGGACGATCTTATCGGCCAGGTAGCGGACGTCATCGTCTGTATCCTTGACGGACACGCCCAGGAGGACCGTCAGGCCGCTGCCGGCCTGACCTGCCAAGACGCCGTCCGACGTCACAGAGGACTTCAAGGTCTTTTGTACGACAGCTCTCATGCCTGTCCCCCTCCCGTATAGCGTTCGACGGCATAGACATCCTTCAGGCGGCGTATCTTGGTGGCGACAAATTCGAACTGGGCCAGGTCCTTGATGCTGATGCCCATGTGGATGGTGACGTTCTTGGTATCGCTGGTCTTGGCGTTGACGCTGAGGATGGAAATCTTCATTTCCGCCAGGGTGGCCATGATTTCGGCCATGATGCCCGTGCGGTCGTAGGCGACGATTTCCATGTTCACTTCAAAGCGTTCGTTGCCGTCGTAATCCCATTCGACGTCGATGAGGCGGTCTACGTCATTCTGGCCGTGGGTGACATTCGGGCAGTCGGCGCGATGGACGGAAACGCCGCGGCCGCGGGTGATGAAGCCGATGATGGGGTCGCCCGGTACAGGACTGCAGCACTTGGCCAGGCGGACCAAGAGGCCCGGTTCGCCTTTGACCAGGATGCCCGTGCCGTTATGCTTGACAGGCTTCTTGGTCTTGAGTTTTTCCAGGGCTGCCAGGCTGTTGGTCTTTTCTTCCTGCTTCTGCAGGTCTTTCTTGTGCAGTTCCAGGAGCTTGATGAGGACCGTATTGACGGCAAAGCCGCCGTAACCGACAGCGGCGACCAAGTCGTCTTCGGAGCCGGCATTCATCTGCTTGGCCACGCGGCCCAGGCGGCCGCCGACGTTGAGGGCTTTCCAGTCATGGCCCAGGCGCTTACATTCCCGTTCCAGCGCATCAAGGCCTTTGGCGATGTTTTCTTCGCGGTTTTCCTTCTTGAACCAGCTGCGGATCTTCGAGCGGCTTTCGGAGCTGCCGACGATGTTCAGCCAGTCCAGGCTGGGCTTGCCCACTTTGGACGTAATGATTTCGACGATGTCGCCGTTCTTCAATTTATAATCCAAGGGGACGATCTTACCGTTGATCTTGGCGCCGACGCAGCGGTGGCCGACGTCGGTATGGATGCGGTAGGCGAAGTCGATGGGAATAGCCCCCTGGGGCAGGTCGATGACGTCGCCCCGCGGCGAAAAAACGAAGACTTCGTCGGAAAAAGCATCGAGCTTGAGGGCATTGACAAATTCCTTGGGATTGCTCGTATCCTGCCATTCCAGGAGGTTGCGCAGCCAGCCCATCTTTTCATCGAAAGCGTCCTTATTGGCCGTCTGGTTGCCTTCTTTATACCGCCAGTGGGCGGCGACGCCGTATTCGGCGATGCGGTGCATTTCCCAGGTGCGGATCTGGATCTCGACGGGCTGCCCCCGCGTCCCGATGACCGTCGTGTGCAGGGACTGATAGTTATTGGGCTTGGGCATGGCGATGTAGTCCTTGAAGCGGTACGGCAAGGGCTTCCACAGGCTGTGGACGATGCCCAGGACGCCGTAACAGTCCTTGACGTCGTCGACGATGACGCGGATGGCGAAAAGGTCATAGACCTGGCTCAAGTCGCGGTTATCTTTCTTCATCTTCTTATAAATGCTGTAAAAATGCTTGGGCCGGCCGTTGATTTCGCAATGGATATGGGCTTCGTCGAGGGCCTTCTTGAGGACGTCGATGGCTTCGTTGACGATTTCTTCGCGGACGTGGCGCTTCTGCTTCATCTGGTCGACGAGGTCATAGTATTTATCCGGTTCGAGATAGCGGAAGGACAGATCTTCCAGTTCCCATTTGATATTGAAGATCCCCAAGCGGTGGGCCAGGGGCGCAAAGATTTCCAGCGTTTCCTGGGCGATGCGCTTCTGCTTGTCGCTGCGCATGTAGCGCAGGGTCCGCATGTTGTGCAGACGGTCGGCGAGCTTGATGACGACGACGCGCACGTCCTTGGCCATGGCCAGGAACATCTTGCGCATGCTGTTGAGCTGCTGATCTTCTTTGGTACGGTAATTGAGACGGCTCAATTTGGTGACGCCGTCGACGAGGAAGGCCACTTCCTTGCCGAACATCTTCTTGAGGTCGTCCAGGGTATACGACGTATCTTCGACGACATCGTGGAGGAGCGACGCCGTAATGGTCGTCGTGTCTATTTTCATATCTGCCAGTATCTGTGCCACCGCCAGGGGATGCAGGATATACGGTTCCCCGCTGACGCGGCGCTGGTCCTTATGGGCCTCTTCGGCCAGCTGGTAGGCTTTGGTCACATCATCGCATTTGGCCTTAGGCAAATACGAATGTATCGTATCGATGAGGTGTTTAAATTCGACATCTTTATCTTTAAATTCCATAATATGAAGACCTCCTTACTCCTTGCAGTACAATTCATACGTCGGCGACGCATGGAGATCCATTTTCCCCGCAAGGATAGGAAAATAATAAGCTGGGCCGTCGTCATCATGGCGCACTTTGAGGACGCCGATTTCCCGCAGGACGACGATGGCAGCATAAATGGTGTGGACGTCGTAGCAGTCCCCCTGGGCCGCAGCCAGACGGCGGCGGACCTGCCAGACCGGCATGCCCCAGTCGGGGATGCACTTCTTGAGGGCCATGTAGATATCGACCATGACCGCCCGATTGAGGACGATATGGCGATGGGGCAGGTGGACGTCCTGGATGACCAGCTGCGGCGACGACAGGCCATTGAAGTCGTTCCGTTCGAGCTGGAAGGCCACGTCGATGACATCGCCTTCGACGATGGCGTCACACAGGCCGGCCTGGGACCAGGCCACGCCGGAAAGGCGCGTCCTGTCGGCTCCGCGGGCGACGAGGCGGACGTGCTGCTTTTCCCGGCCGATGGGCCGGATTTCTTCTACCACCGCCCCGGTCAGGGAAAAGACGGGCCGGCTGTTGCCCATGCCATACGGTTCCAGGCGGGCCAGTTCGGCAATGAGTTCCAGCGTCACCTCCGCCGGTTCCAGTTCCTTGTCGATGTGGACCAAGGGGATGTAATCAGCCGCCGTCATGTGGGCTGCGGCATAATCGAGCAGGCGCTGGCGCAGGGCCTCGATATTCTCGGCCTTGACGGAAAAGCCTGCTGCCATGGTGTGGCCGCCGAACTGGATGAGCAGGTCCTGGGCATACTGCAGGGCTTCGTACATATTGAAACCGCTGATGCTGCGGCACGAGCCCTTGCCGATGCCGTCGCGGACGGTGATGACCAGGGATGGCCGGTAGTACGTTTCCACCAGGCGCGATGCGGCAATGCCGATGACGCCGACGTGCCAGCCCTGGTGATAGGCGATGAGGACGCCGTCGCGTCCCCTCCCCTGCCCTTCGATCTGAGCGATGGCTTCCTGGGCAATGGTGTGCTCGATGTCCTGGCGCTCTGTGTTGAGATGGCTCAGTTCGGCCGCATCGGCCGCAGCCTTAGCCGCATCGGTCTCCAGGAGCAGTTCGACGCCTTTCGTGGCATGGCTGATACGGCCAGCCGCATTGAGACGCGGCGCTGCTGTAAAAGCGATACGGCCGGCGGTGATGTCCTTGCCGCTCAGATTCGACGCCTCGAGGAGAGCTTTGATGCCTATCCGCTTCCCTTCTTTCATAGCCGTCAGGCCATGGCGGACGAGGATGCGGTTCTCGCCGGTCAGCGGGACCAGATCGGCAATGGTTCCCAAGGCGGCCAGGTCGGCATAGCCCGGCAGGTCCTCCTGACAGTGATGCTGCCACAAGGCCCGGCAGAGGACGTAGGCCACGCCGGCTCCGGCCAGCTCCTTGAAGGGATAGGGGCAGCCGTCCTGCTTGGGATTGAGGACGGCCAGGGCCGGCGGAATCAGATCCGGCGGTTGGTGATGATCCGTAATGATCATATCCAGGCCCGGTGAGAACTGCCGGACCAGGTCGTATGACGAAATGCCGCAGTCGACGGTGATGAGCAGATCCGCCTGCCGGCTCAGCTGGTCCAAGGCCCCTTCGTTAAGGCCGTAGCCTTCGCTCTCCCTCTCAGGGATATAGAACTGCGGCGACGCACCCAGGTCGCGGAGGACGGAATAAACAAGAGACGTCGACGTAATGCCGTCGACGTCATAGTCCCCATAGATGACGATGCGCTGGTTTTCGGTTATGGCCTGTTCCAGCCGCTGCACGGCCGCGTCCATGCCCTTCATCAAAAAAGGGTCAGCCATATCAGCCAGGGTATCATGAAGAAAATGACTGGCTTCGCCGGCATCGGCAATGCCGCGATTGGCCAGTACCTGTGCTAAGACCGGAGAGATATGTAATTGTTCGGTCAAAGCCTGTATGAGCCCGCTGTCCGGACGGCCGAATTGCCATCGTTTCTCCATAGCTATCACAACACATTCTCAGGAATAATCACTATCAATAAGTCATCTCTTATTTTATCACTTTCTATTCTCAAAATAAAGACTAAATCTATCGCTCCTTGCCATTATTTGTTAATTTTGAGAAAGTTTAAGATTTGTTTAAATTTGAAGTATAAAAAAAGCGCTGTCGTATAAAGACAGCGCTTTTTGGAGTTTGAAGTTTGATGTTTGATGTGGATGGGACAAACTTTAAAAGTCATTGCCTCAAACATCATACATCAAACCTCAAGCATTTAAGAAAAGGGCCATGCATGATGGAAAAAACCTTCGTGCGACAGCCCCTACTACAAACTCACGATTCGGCCGCTGCCGCCGGTGTGGAGATGGCGTTGTGGTCGGCTGCGGGGTTGATGTCCTCTTTGGAGATGGTCAGGCGGTGCTGAGCGGCCTGCAAGATGAGGTCGGCGGTCTTGACGACGCCGTAGTCACTGGACTTGAGGCTCAAGTCGTAGTTGGCGCCATATCCCCAATAGGAGTCGGTGCAGTACATGCAGTGGTCGCGCCGTTCGTGATTGACGTGGTTGCGGATTTTCCGCGCCTTGTCGGCATCGACGTGTTCCCGGAGCATGATGCGCTGGATGGCCCAGTCCGGGTCGGACGAAATGAAGACGTTGAACGTATTCGGCCGTTTGCGCAGGATGTAGTTGGCCAAACGGCCGACGATGACGCAGGATTTCCCAGCCGTCAAGCCCTGGATGACCTCGGCTTCATCGCGGAACATTTCCTGCTGCTTCGATTCATAGCCCGATGCATAGTGGATGTAATCATCATAGACCTTGGTCAGCAAGGGCCCGAGGAGACGCTTGCGGTCTTTGCACCAAGCAGCGAAGGTCTGAGGATGTTCTTTGCGGGTCAAATTGAGGATTTCCGTATCGTAATACGGGATGCCGAGCTGACGGGCGACGAGTTTGCCGATATTGCGGCCGCCGCTGCCGTATTCACGGGAAATCGTAATGACCAAGGGGCTTTCTGTATCTTCCTTGATCCAAGCCGGATGGTTTTCGCGGCCTTCGATTTCGCCGATAGCATGGTGGCGGAAGAGCAGGTGTTCAATCGGCCCTGCCATGGTGCAGCCCAGAAGGATCAGCGCCAAGCCGACGACGGCATTGACCGTAATCGGTTCCGACAAGATGATGGCCGACAAAATCAAGGCGATAATCGGCTTGATGAAGAAGGCAAAGGATGCATTGGACGGACCTGTCAGTTCGATGGCTTTCATGAAGCACAGGTAGCCAAAACCGGTGACGACTAAGGAGCAGTAAATCAGGGGCCATACGGTATGGGAATCAATACCGGCTACAATGGGATCGCCGTGGAACAAGAGGATGAAAAGCAGAAAGACGCAGCCGATAAGAAAGCTGAAGGCATTTTCTACATTGCCGCCCAGTTTTTCAATACGCAGTTTCCCCAGCGTCGTGTAAAGGGCAAAGGAAACGGCAGCTGCCAGTGATACGAGCAAGCCGATATTGCCGCTGCGGATAATAGCCATGGGATTAGCGACGATGACCAGGCCGATAAGGCTCAAGACCAGGGTAATGGCCTTCTTGCGGGTAAAGGCTTCGTGAATAATGAAATACGAGAAAATCATGACAAAAATCGGATTACTGGAGAAGACAATGGCTGCCAGGCCGGCATTGGCCATGTTGACCCCGATTTGGAAGAGGATCATGCTGAAACAGATGTTGACCAGCCCGAGGACAGCCAAATACCCCCAATCGGAACGATCGAGGTGGATGCTGCGCTTCTTCACATCGCGGATAGCCAGCGGCATGAGCAGCAGCCCGCCGACGAGGAACCGGAGAAAGGTCAGCTGGAAAGGCGTGAACGCCGTCCCGGCAATCTTCAAGGAAATTTCCATCGTACCAAAGGCTATGGCCGTTAGGACAATACATAACGTACCCAATTTAGATGACATACAGAAAGGCCCCTTTCTAAGTGGTTCTTAAAAACACGCTTTATTATATACCTATGGAGAAAGGATGGCAATAAAAAAGACCCCGCATGAGGGTCGAAACCTTCATGCGGGGCCTTTCTTCTATTCTCATGCAGCGAGTGCAATCAAATTAGTCTTCAAAACCCTTCTGTAAACGTACATAGGATTCGCGACGAGCTTTAGCGTCTGCTTCTGTCTTAGCATAGAGAGCGTCTGCTTCTTCCGGGAAGCCTTTCTTAAGGGAAGCATAACGAACTTCACCCTGTAAGAATTCCTGGAATTTGCTGTAATCCGGTTCTTTGGAGTCGAGGCTGAACGGATTCTTGCCCTGAGCTTTGAGATCCGGGTTGTAACGGAAGAGATCCCAGTAACCGCATTCGACAGCGAGTTTTTCTTCGAGCTGGCTCTTGCCCATGCCTTTACGGATGCCGTGGTTAATGCAAGGAGCGTAGCAGATAACCAGGGACGGGCCATGGTAAGCTTCAGCTTCCGTCATAGCTTTCATGAGCTGGTTCTTATCAGCACCCATAGCTACCTGAGCTACATATACATAGCCGTAGGAAATAGCCATCATGCCGAGGTCCTTCTTCTTCGTGCGTTTGCCGGCAGCAGCGAACTGAGCGATTGCTGCAGTCGGGGTAGCTTTAGAGGACTGACCGCCAGTGTTGGAGTAAACTTCAGTATCGAGGACGAGGACGTTGACGTCGTGGTCGGAAGCGAGGACGTGGTCAACACCGCCGTAACCGATATCGTAGGACCAGCCGTCACCACCGATGATCCACTGGCTACGTTTAACGAAGAACTGTTTCTTAGCGAGGAAGTCTTCGAGAACCGGTTTGCCAGCAGCTTCTTTTTCGAGGAGAGCTGTCAGTTTGTCAGCGCGTTCACGAGAGCCTTCGCCTTCGTTCATGTTAGCAGCCCAGTCGCTGAGTGCAGCCTGGAGTTCCGGAGAAGCAACGGCTTTAGCAGCGTCGAGGTTTTCAGCCAAGTCTTTGCGGACTTTGTCTACGCCGAGGAACATGCCGAGACCAAATTCAGCAGCATCTTCGAAGAGGCTGTTTGCCCAAGCCGGGCCATGGCCAGCAGCGTTCATGGTGTACGGGGAAACCGGAGCGGATGCACCCCAAATGGAGGAGCAGCCAGTAGCATTTGCAATCATCATGCGATCGCCGAAGAGCTGCGTGATGAGTTTGACATACGGTGTTTCACCGCAGCCTGCGCATGCGCCGGAGAATTCGAGGAGCGGAGTTTCGAACTGAGAACCGATGACGGTCTTCTTGTTCTGCGGGTTAGCTTTCGGAGCAACCTGTTCCGTACCATAGTACCAGAGATCCATCTTCTGACGTTCTGCGTCGGTGTTCGGAACCATCGTGAGGGCCTGAACCGGGCAGACGTTTACGCAGGAACCGCATTCGAGGCAGTCGAGCTGGTCAACGATGATGGAAACATGATACTGTTTGCCGGATTTAGCTTTAGCAGCCGTCTGGAAGCCAGCCGGAGCAGCTTTGAGTTCTTCGTCAGTCGTGAGGACCGGACGGATGGTTGCGTGCGGGCAAACGAAGGAGCACTGCATGCAGCCGATACATTTTTCAGCATCCCAGGAAGGAACGTGGAGAGCCGGGCCTGCTTTTTCGAATTTAGCAGTGCCGGAAGGCATGGTGCCATCTTCGCGGCCAGCAAATGCGGAAACCGGGAGATCGTCGCCAACCTGTTCGAGCATCGGTTTTGCAACTTCCGTGAAGTATTTCGTAGCCGGGCGGCCTTCGACGACTTCGTCTTTAGCGTCAGCCCAGGAAGCCGGATAGTTAACTTCATGGAATTCTTTGATACCAGCATCAACAGCGCCGTTGTTCATGTCAACGACTTTCTGGCCTTTCTTGCCATAGCTCTTGACGATGGAGTCTTTCAAGTATTTAACGGCATCATCGATAGGAATGATCTTAGCAAGTGCGAAGAATGCAGCCTGCATGACCATGTTGATACGAGTGCCGAGGCCGAGTTTCTGGCCAATAGCGTCACCATTCAAGGTGTAGAATTTAACATGATGTTTAGCGATGGAACGTTTGATGCGAGCCGGAAGTTCTTTTTCCAGTTCTTCATCAGTCCAGGTGCAGTTCAGCATGAATGTGCCGCCGTCTTTAATGCCGCGGAGGACATCAAAACGTTTGATGTAGGACTGACGATGGCAAGCGATGTAGTCAGCTGCGTCGATGAGGTACGGCATATCGATCGGGCGAGTACCGAAACGCAGGTGAGAAATGGTTACGCCGCCGGATTTCTTGGAGTCATAAGCGAAGTATGCCTGAGCATACATATCGGTGTGGTCGCCGATGATCTTGATAGCGGATTTGTTAGCGCCGACAGTACCATCAGAACCGAAGCCCCAGAATTTGCAGGACGTAAGGCCTGTCGTGTCAAGCGGCATTTTCGGTTCGCGCGGAAGGCTGAGGTTGGTAACGTCGTCGTTGATAGCCAACGTGAAGCCGTTGAGCGGATGTTCTTTCTTGAGTTCTTTGAAGACAGCGAGGAAGTCTTCCGGAAGAACGTCTTTGGAGCCCATACCTGTACGGCCGCCGATAACGTCGATGTTGAGGTTTTCTTCAGTTACGAAGCCAACGATATCGAGGTAGAGAGGTTCGCCGAGGGAGCCCGGTTCTTTCGTACGGTCGATGACAGCGATCTTCTTAACAGTTTTCGGAAGAACGTTGAGGAGGTATTTGTTGGAGAACGGACGATAGAGGTGAACGTTGATGGCACCGACTTTTTCGCCCTGGCTCTGCAAGTATTCGACAGTCTGTTTAGCGACGTCGGAGAGAGAACCCATGGATACGACAACGTATTCAGCATCCGGAGCACCGTAGTAGTTGAACGGTTTGTACGTACGGCCCGTGATTTCAGAAATCTTGTCCATGTAGCCAGCTACGATATCCGGCATAGCGTCATAGAACTTGTTGGAAGCTTCTGTGTGCTGGAAGTATACGTCCGGGTTTTCTGCAGTGCCGCGGATTTCCGGATGATCCGGGTTGAGGGCACGTTTGCGGAATGCTTCGATAGCGTCCCAGTCAACGAGTTTCTTGAAGTTTTCGAAGTCCATGACTTCAACTTTCTGAATTTCGTGAGATGTACGGAAACCATCGAAGAAGTTGATGAACGGCAGGGAACCTTTAATTGCTGCCAAATGAGCGACACCACCGAGATCCATGACTTCCTGAACATTGGATTCGGCCAAGAGACAGCAGCCTGTTGCACGAGCAGACATAACGTCCTGATGGTCACCGAAGATGTTCAGTGCATGGTTAGCCAAAGCACGAGCAGCTACGTGGAATACGCCCGGGAGGAGTTCACCGGCAACTTTGTACATGTTCGGGATCATGAGGAGGAAGCCCTGAGATGCCGTGTACGTAGTTGTCAAAGCACCAGCCTGTAAAGAACCGTGGAATGCGCCAGCTGCGCCAGCTTCGGACTGCATTTCAACAACGTTGACTTTGTGGCCGAAGATGTTTTTCATGCCAGCGGCTGCCCAATCATCGACATGTTCTGCCATAGGAGAAGACGGCGTGATCGGATAAATTGCGGCAACTTCAGTAAATGCATAGGACACCCATGCAGCTGCTTCGTTACCATCCATGGTTTTAAATTTGCTCATAGATAAAACACGCTCCTTAAATAAAAGTATACTTTCAATATGGAAACACCATACTGATAGGCTTAAGAAAGCTATAAAGACGTTCTGTTGCATCCTCATACGGGCGGCGCGGACACCATCATCCAGGTTCCATGGATGATTTTTGTTCACGTATCGTCCATACACGTCCCTACCTTGAAAAAAATGCAATGAAAAGTGGGAAGGTTCAACAATATTCAAAAAAGGTATTGCTAATATTCTCAATCTGTAATACTATTATAGTGATATTACAGATTTGCACACCAACATGCCTTTTGAAGCTTGCTGACCATCACAAACCGAACGACTTTGTAACTTTTTCTTACAAGTTAATTATATGCCTAAGTAATGCTAAATTCAATAGGAATGTGATGCTAGTTTATGCATCATTCAGTGCTATTTTGTAAACGTATACCAATCGAGTGTATATTAAAGGCCCGATTCGGTGTACACCATTAGTGGAGGTGTTAGTATGGATTTTCATCATCTTAAATACTTTGTCGAAGTAGCCGACAAGAAATCATTCAGCAAAGCGGCGCGGACGCTGCACATTTCCCAGTCCGCCATCAGCCGTACCATCAAGGCCCTGGAAGAAGAGCTGGGCGTCGTCCTCTTCATGCGCAATGCCAAGGCCGTCGAACTCACCGATGCCGGTACGATTTTCCTCTCCCACGCCAAACGCGTCGTCTTCATGTTCGAACACTTGAAGACGGACTTTGAAAATGAATTTAAGCTGGAACAGGGGACAGTCCTCATCGGCCTGCCGCCGATCACGGGCGCCCCCATCTTCGCCAACCTTCTCGGCGCCTTCAAGCAGGAATACCCGCAGATCGAACTGGACCTCTACGAACATGGCTCGAAGAAAGTCGAAATCAGCGTCCAGGAAGGCCTCATCGACCTGGGCATCGTCTGCACGCAGCCGAAGGAAAAGGATTTTGAATCGTTCTTCCTGACCCAGGACCCGATGAACGTCATCATCCACCGGGACAACATCCTGTCCAAGGAAAAGACGATTCCTCTCAAGAAGCTGGCCAATGAATCTCTGGTCCTCTACCGCGACGACTTCAACCTGCACGATGAAATCATCCAGCACTGCAAGAAGATCGGCTTCCAGCCGAAGATCGTCTTTGAAACGAGCCAGCGGGACCTCATGATCCAGACCGTCGTGGCCAACCTGGGCGTCGCCCTCCTGCCGAGCCGCCTGTGCCCGACGAAGGAAACGAACCCCCGCGTATCGGAATCGGTCGTCGTCCGTCCCCTGGTCGAACCGGAAATCATGCACGTCCTCTACGTCATCTGGAAACGGGGCCACTACCTCTCCCATGCCGCTCAGTTATGGCTCGACTTCGTCCGCAATAAGGCCCGCGTCATTTCCAACTTATAGGCGCCATGGACAGACATAAGTCCCCGGCCTTCCTGGCCGGGCTCCGCCAAAAGGAACAGCAGGGCTGTGCCGCCCTTTCCCACCTGCGCCGCCGTTTCTGCCAGGCCTGGCGCGGTCTCCCCAAGGCCCAGAAGTGCGTCGTCCTCGTCGCCCTTCTGGAGTTCCTGTGGATCGCCGCCCTCCAGTTCCAGGTCTATGAGCTGGCAGACACGATCTCCATGCAGCGTGTCCGCATCGCCCAGCTGGAAAAGCAGGCTAAAAAACAAAATAATATGTTATATTCTGCTTCACAGACACTGGATGATATCGAAAAAAAATGGCATCGCCTCAATTTCCGCGTCCTGGAAAACACCTGGCGCATCGAAGAACCCGAAAAAGACCCGGACTCCTTATGAGTCCGGGTCTTTTTTGACCTTCTTTTTAATTTTCGATGATCTTCAGGAAGGCTTCTGGTTCCGGAAGGGAATGCAGTATCTTCCAAGGCGCGCACTGGGCCAGTTCCTCGTAGGAATAGCGGCCCGTAGCGACGCTGATAGTGCGGGCGCCGATGGCCTTGCCGCACTGGATGTCGTAAGGCGTGTCGCCGATGACATAAGCCATCTCGATAGCATCGCCCCAGGTCTTCTTGGCGATGGCCAGGGCATTGCGGGCCAGATCATCGCGATAGTAATAGTTGAAGGCGAAGCCCGAATGAGGGAAATCGAAATACTGGGACAGGCCGAAGACATCCATCTTCATGCGGGCGCCAGTGGCACTGTTGCCGGTCAGCAGGAGTTGCTTATATTCCTTGCGCTGCTGGAAAAAGGCCAGGTTCGCTTCTACCTGAGGCAGGACGACGCCTTCGTCAGCCTTGCGCTTCAGCCATTTGAGGAGCTTCTTTTCGTAGCCCCGGCAAAAAGCGTGGACTTCTTCGTCTGTCGGCATGATGCCCGTCGCTTTGTACAAGAGCTGCTGGCAGATGAAATTATCCGTCCGGCCGCCGGCGGCGATTTTGGGCACGGGCACGTCAGCGCCCTTGAGGTCGTGAAAGACTTCTTCAATGGCATATAAGCCGGCCCGGCCTGTATTCAATAAGGTTCCGTCAATGTCCCAGTATAGTAGTTTCACCGTATTCACTCCCTCTGCGGGCACGCACTTGAGTCATTACTGTTTGGATACGATTTCCTTCGTATCGCGGGCGATCATGATTTCTTCGTTCGTCGGGATGACGTACATCTTGACCGTCGAATCGTCCGTGCTGATGAGGGCATCTTTGCCGCGGACGTCGTTGCGCTGCGGGTCGAGTTTAGCACCGAGGTATTCCAGGCCTTCTGCAATGGCAGCACGGTCTTCGATACCGTTTTCGCCGACGCCAGCCGTGAAGGTGATGACGTCTACGCCGCCCATAGCGGCTGCGAAAGCACCGATTTCTTTGCGGACCTGATAATGGAACATGTCGAGGGCGAGCTGAGCGCGTTCATTGCCTTCAGCAGCAGCCTGGCCGAGGTCACGGAAGTCGCTGGAAACGCCGGAAATGCCGAGGACGCCGGATTTCTTATTCATGAGCGTATCCATTTCTTTCGTCGAAAGGTTGTGGTTGTCCATAACGTTGAGGACGATAGCCGGGTCGATATCGCCGCAGCGGGTGCCCATGAGGACGCCGGCGAGCGGTGTAAAGCCCATAGTCGTGTCGACGCATTTGCCATATTTGATGGCAGCCAGGGAAGAACCGTTGCCGAGGTGGCAGTTGATGATGCGCAGTTTTTCAACCGGTACGCCCATAACTTTAGCGACTTCGCCAGCGACATAGCGATGGCTCGTGCCGTGGAAGCCATAACGGCGGATGTGGTCTTCTTTGTAAAGTTCATACGGAAGGCCATACATGAAGGCTTTAGCCGGCATGGTCTGATGGAAAGCCGTGTCAAAGACACCGACCTGAGGAACGCCGGGCATGATAGCTTTGCAGGCGTTGATGCCGATGATGTTAGGCGGATTGTGGAGCGGAGCCATAGCCGAGCATTTTTCCAAGGCTTTCATGACTTCATCTGTAATGAGCGTGGAAGCCGCAAATTCTTCGCCGCCATGGACGACGCGGTGGCCGACAGCATCGATGGCATCCATGGATTTGATGACGCCACATTCAGCATCGGTGAGGATGTCGAGGACGAGTTTGACAGCGACTTTGTGGTCCGGAATGGACTGTTTGATTTCTTTTTTCTGGCCATTCCATTTGTGTGTCAGCTGCGAATCGGGAAGGCCGATTTTTTCGACCAAACCTTTTGCCATTACTTCTTCATTGTCCATGTTGACGAGCTGGTACTTCAAGGACGAGCTGCCGCAGTTTACAACCAATACGATCATGAAAATTTACCCTCTTTCATTTGTCTTAGAATTATTTGAGCTGGCCAAATACGTGGTCAACTACTTCTTTAGCCAGGGCATCGCCGTCTTTGTACATGTACATGACGTGCCATATCTGGCCATTATCTTCAAAGAAGAGACTCCGCACAGTGAGTTTGGCCGGCTGGCCGTTGAGCGGTTCCGTATAGGAAGCGTTGACAACGGTGGTCTTACGGCCGCTTTCTTCCGCGTCGGTGACCTTCGTTTGCAGATCAGAAACATCCGGTGTCTGTTTCAGCATGGCAACGTATTCCTTTGCCATGGCTGCAGGCGTCGTTTCGCCAGCCGTTTCGGAGACAGCGACGACATTAATGTGCTTATCGTTGTTAATGTACATCATGCCTTCACCATTCTGGCGGCTTACATGTGCCAGATCGAATGGCGTCATGACATACACTTCCGAATTGCCGGCTTTCAGCTGGACATACCCGAAACTGTATTCTTCGAGCATCGTCATGTTGCCGCATCCGGACAACAATACGACAGCTGCGGTCATGGCCGCAACTGCTAATAATTTCAATCCTTTCATGCAATCACCTATTTATGCTTTCTACAGACTAGGTTCATTATAGCATAAAAGATTTATAGCGTCACCTAAAAAAAGCGACGAATTGCAAATACTTTCGCCCCTTCCCTTGTCCCTAACGAGTATACACCATTGACGTTTCAATATACCGCCCGTATACTTAACGTAATAAGCTATACTTTTTATAAAAAAATGCGTCCCATAAATACAGTGATGCCATACTCGGCGTCAATATTGTGAATTTTAGAACTTATGGAGGTCTTATGGAAGCTGTCGCCATCATTGCCGAATTTAACCCCTTTCATACCGGTCATGCCTATCTCATCCGCCAGGTCCGGCGCTTATCCGGGACCGATGCGGCCATCGTCGTCATCATGAGCGGCGCCTTCGTCCAGCGCGGTGAACCGGCCTTTTTCGATAAATGGCACCGCGCAGCCTGGGCCATCGAGGGCGGCGCCGATGCCGTCATCGAACTTCCGGCCGTCTATGCCCTGTCCAGCGCATCGGGCTTTGCCCTGGGCGGCGTCACCTTAGCGGCCCGGCTGGGCTGCCAGTCCCTGGCCTGCGGCGTCGAGGCGGGGACGGCCGAGGATTTTCTCTCCCTGGCCCGCCGGGCCGATACCCTGGAAATCGGCCCGGAGACGGCAAAAAAAGGTTCGGCCGGTCAGGCACGGACCGACGCCCTCATGGCAGCGGCCCCCGACGAGGCCCGGCTCCTGGAGCAGCCCAATGCCCTGCTGGCTTTTGAATACGCCCGGGCCCTCTTGAAGCAGGAACGGCCCCTGTCCTTCCTTCCCCTGCCCCGCCAGGGCCGCCATGGCGATACCGGCCTCGGCGCCACCTTTGCCAGCGCCTCCGCCCTGCGGCAGGCCATGACCGACCATCCAGGCGATGAGAAGCCTTATATATCCTATATAGTAGAAAGAGTCCGCCCGTCCCTGCAGGACCAGCTGACCTTGGGGGCCTTTACGGATTACCGCCGTTACGGCGATTTCGTCGCCGGCCAGAACCGCCTGCTCATGCCGGACCAGCTGCGCCGCCTGCCGGCCTTTACGGAAGGCCTGGAAAACCGCTGGTACCGCGCCTTCGCCGAAGCCGGCGATTACGACCAGGCCCTGAAGCTCATCAAGACGCGGCGCTATGCCTACAGCCGCCTGTGCCGCATGGGGGCCTATACCCTCTTGCAGCCCTCCCGCCGCCTCATGGACCAGTCCTACGAGGCCGGCCCGCAGTACGCCCGCCTCCTGGCCCTCAACGGCCGGGGCGCAGCCTTCCTGAAAGGCGCCCGGGACAGGCTGGCAGTCATCACCAAAATCCGCCAGGACCTTTCCAAACTGACGCCGCTGGGCCGGGAACAACTGGCCTTGGACCTGCGGGCCAGCGATGTCCAGTCATTCTGTTTTTCTAAAGAAAATCAGCGCAAAGGCCATCAAGATTATTATCATTCACCTATTTTTATAGGTATTCAAAAATAATATCTGCTATATGCCTAAAAAATCAAGCTGTTTTCCTATTTTCACAATTGTTTTACAGCCTAAAATCTGTTATGATATGTATTGTATTTTTAAAATTATAAGGAGGTTTTCCGCGTGTCTTTAAATCTTAATATCTATCAGACCCTGGCTGCGGCCATCGTCGTCTACTACGTCGGCGTCTTCTTGCGCGTCAAGATCAGCGTCCTTCGTAAGTATTGTATCCCGGCGCCCGTTGTCGGCGGTATCTTATTTGCTATCATCAATTGCATCTTATATACGCAGGGCATCTGGAAGTACGAACAGGATACGATCATGCAGAACATCTGCATGATGCTCTTCTTCACCAGCGTCGGCTATACGGCCAGCATCAGCCTCATCAAGCGCGGCGGCGTCATGGTCTTCAAAATGGCCATCGTCACGACGATTTTAATCGTCTTCCAGAACATCATCGGCTCCGGCCTGGCCATGGCCTTCAACCTGAGCCCGCTCCTGGGCCTGGCAACGGGTTCCATCCCCATGGTCGGCGGTCATGGTACGGCAGCGGCCTTTGGCCCGCTCCTGGAAAGCATCGGCCTCGACAGCGGCGCTACCATTGCCGTCGCAGCCGCTACCTTCGGCCTCGTCGCCGGCGGCGTTATCGGCGGCCCGATTGGCGAAGAACTGGTCCACAAATTCCACCTGGTCAGCTCGGCCGAATCGGAACGCTTCGACCCGTCCTTCAATGCTGGCACCGTTTCGAAACTGAAAGCCGTTGCCGGCAATAAGGAACGCGCAGAAAACGCCATCAAGATTGAAAATAAAATCGGTCAGACCATCGACAACTACCGCTTCATGAACGCCATGGCCCACCTCTTCCTGGCTATGGGCCTGGGTACCCTGGTCAGCGGCTTCTTCAGCAGCATCGGTCTGGTCTTCCCGGGCTATATCGGCTCCATGATCGTCGCTGCCATCATCCGCAATATCGCCGACTTCACTCACGCCTACAAAATCTACCAGCGTGAAAGCGAAGTCCTGGGCAACCTGAGCCTGACCGTCTTTTTGACCTGCGTCCTCATGAGCCTGAAACTCTGGCAGCTCGCCGATCTGGCCATCCCCCTGGTCGTCATGCTCCTCAGCCAGGCCCTGTTCATGGCTATCTTCGCCTACTTCATCGTCTTCCGCGCCATGGGCAAGGATTACGAAGCAGCCGTCATGACCAGCGGCGTCTGCGGCTTCGGCCTCGGCGCTACGCCGAACGCCATCGCCAACATGACGGCCATGACCGAACTCTTCGGCCCGGCACCGACGGCCTTCTTCGTCATCCCCCTCATCGGCTCGCTCATCATCGACCCGGTCAACGCCTCGATCATCACCATCTTCATCAATATATTCCACTAGTAGGGGCTAGTGGTTCGTGGCTCGTGGCTAGCAGTTAGCCGCGGTCCCATAGACCGCTTTCGTAGGGGCCGTCCTGAAAGGCGGCCCGTGGCTCGTGGCTCGTGGCTAGCAGTTAGCCGCGGTCCCATGGACCGCTTTCGTAGGGGCCGTCCTGAAAGGCGGCCCGGCTCTCCTGCTAGGAGAGCTGTCAGCGCAGCTGACTGAGAGGTTAATCGGTGAACTGCGGCCTACGAGTTGCGGTGTCAGTTTGCGGAATTCTCACAAACGGGCCGCCTTAACAGGACGGCCCCTACGGCAAAAGGGCTTGTCGCATATGCGACAAGCCCTTTTGCTGGAGGAACGTCCCTTCCGGTCACACACCGGGAGGGGCTTTTTTTGTATGGAATTTTATTTTGCCATCAGGCTGGCTACTTTATTGGCGAAAGCCACGGGGTCGTCAGGCATGATGCCTTCCAGGAGCAGTGCCTGATCGTAGAGGAGGTTGCAGTAGTCCTTGAAGGACTGGCTGTCTTTACCCTGGTCGTGGACGGCAGTCAGTTTGCCGAACAGTTCATGCTGCGGGTTGATTTCCAGGATGCGGCGGGCCTTGAGCATGGGGTTGTTGGCAGCGGCAAAGGCCTGTTCCATAGCCAGGGACGGGCCGGCAGCGTCGGCGACGAGGCAGACGGCACCGCTCTTCAAGCGATTGGACAAGCGGACATCGGCGACTTTATCGCCCAGGAAATCTTTCATATCCTTTAAGAGACCTTCGTTATTCTTGGCCAATTCTTCGTTCTTCTTCTTTTCTTCCTTGAAGGCGTCGTCTTCCAGGTCCAGATCGCCGCGGCTGATGGAGTGGAAGCGGTGGCCATCGTATTCGCCGATAGCTTCGACGGCAAATTCATCGACCGGATCAGTCATGTAGAGGACTTCGATACCGCGGTCGCGGAGCATTTCCATCTGCGGCAGGCCTTCGATGGCTTCTTTGTCCTTGCCCGTGGCGTAGTAGATCTTCTGCTGGCCGTCTTTCATGCGGTCGACATATTCCTTGATGGTGCAGAGTTTGCCATCTTTCGACGACATGAAGAGCAAGAGGTCCTTCAATTTTTCGACGTTGTTTTCACCGGTCATCATGCCGCTGTAGACGCCGATTTTCAGGGATTTGCCGTATTCAGCCCAGAACGTTTCATATTTTTCACGGTCTTTTTCCAGATTCCGCTTCAACGTCTTGAGGATGGTCTTTTCCAGGTTGCGGCCGATGAGGCTCAGTTCGCGGCTCTTCTGCAAGAGTTCACGGGAAATGTTCAGGGACAGGTCCGGCGAATCGACGAGGCCCTTGACAAAGCGCAGGTAATCCGGCAGGAGGTCCTTGCATTTATCCATGATGAAGACGTGGCGCGAATAGAGCTGGATGCCCGGTTCATAGTCGGCATAGTAGAGGTTGAACGGAGCCTTGCCCGGGATGAACAGGAGCGCCGTGTAATCGACGGCCCCTTCGACGCGGTTGTGGAAGATTTCCATCGGTTCTTCCCATTCATAGAACTGGTGCTGGAAAAATTCCTTATATTCTTCCGGCTTGATGTCCGATTTGTTGCGCGTCCACAAGGGCTGCATGGAGTTCAGCGTCCGCGTTTCCGTGTGTTCTTCTTCCGGTGCGTCTTCGATGACCTTGCCGTCGGCATCCTTCGGTTTTTCCTTGGTCGTGAAGTCCATGGTGATCGGGTAGCGGATATAATCAGAATACTTCTTGATCAGGCTCTGGAGGGTCATCTTGTCGGTGTAGTTTTCTTCGCTGTCATCACCGTAGAAGTCCTTGCCCAGGCTGAGGATGATCGTCGTGCCGTGTTTCGGTTTCTGACATTCTTCCAGGCTGTATTCACCATCGCCTGTGGATTCCCACTTATAAGCCTGTTCTTCGCCGGCCTTGCGGGTGACGACGGTGACTTTATCGGCGACCATGAAGGCCGAATAGAAGCCGACGCCGAACTGGCCGATGAGGTCCTTGTCCGTGCTGTCTGCATCCTGGGATTCCTTCAGTTTTTCCAGGAAAGCCTTGGTGCCGGACTGGGCGATGGTGCCCAGGTTTTCCATCAAATCCTGTTTGTTCATGCCCAGGCCGTTATCGGAGATAGTCAGCGTATGGGCATCGGCGTCAGGCGTCAAATGGATTTCAAAGGCCGTGTCCCCTTCGAGGAGGTCGCCGTTAGTCAACGACTGGTAATGCAACTTGTCGATAGCATCGGATGCATTGGAAATCAATTCACGAAGGAAGATTTCGTGATTCGTATAAATAGAATGGACCATCAAGTCCAGTAATTGTTTCGTTTCAGCTTGAAATTCATGGGTTTCTTTCGCCATATTCAAACACTCCTTTGTACGATTCTGCCGTAGTGGCGGATACCTTCAGGTACCCTTACACCAATATCATACAGCAAAAAGTCAAATAGTCAAGTATTTTTTAAGAATTTGACCTTTATCGTGTATCCAGTATGCAATTTGAAATAGTGTACCAGATTGTATTATACTATATTTAGCATGTTAGTATGATAAAAAAACAAGTAAATCTATAGAATACCTCATCACTTACACTTCCATGTTAATTCGCATTTCTCCTGGTATTATATCATATGTATCAAAGATTAGAATCAGGCAACAAGCAACCAACAAAAAAAGAACGATGCATCGAGAAAATTTTTCTCTTTGCATCGTTCTTTTTCCTATCCGTTATTCAATGGTTCGTTGAGCTTATTTATTTTTGTTTTCTTTGACTGTGCGAACACGCTGAATCGTCGGATTGCCTGCTTTGTCTTTTGCTATCGTATCGACAGTGAAGTATTCTAATTCATGCGAGAATTCGCTGAGGATCTTGTCGGACAAGACAGCGCCTTTTGTCATGGCACGATACAAGATAGCTGCAAATTCATACCGCGTCATCGGGCGGTCTCCGGCAAAGTTGCCATCCGGATAGCCTTCGATCATGCCGTTGCCGGCCAGCTGTGCTACGTATTCGTAAGCCCAGTGATTCTGCGGTACATCCGGGAAGAGCTGCAGTTTGGATGTATCTATCTTCTTACCTGCATTGGCATCGAGCATGGCTGACTTCATAGCTTCCAATTCACCGCGCAGTTCTTTAATTTCCTTCGCCATCGCTACACGAGAAGTCGATACATGACTGCTTCCGGAACCTAGTTTGAAGCTTACGCCGGCATTAACCATGTTTTCGCCATTACCAAAGGTACCGCCTACAGAGAACATCGTGTCTTCATTCGGACGATAGTATGCCCCAACAGCAGCTGCATTGGCGCCGCGGTAGTTGCCATAGCCTGCCGCAAAGTCCCACTTCGCATCCGGATCAAAATCCAATGGATGTAATGCTGCCAAAGCCGCAGCACCGGCACCGACTTTGTTGACACGGTTGTCGAGATTGCTGATAGAATGGCTCAGTGACGAAATGTTGGTTGCGTTGTTGGCAATCGCCTGGTTCGTTTCATAGAGCTGACCGCCATTAACGGCATCGGTAGAGCCTTTTTCCACTTTGCCGTCTGCTACATTGGTAATCGTCTGATTATTCGCATTGAGGCCGTCTTTGCTAACATACGTCTTATCGCCGATAGACAGACCCGCATTGGTAACCTTGGTGTCTCCTGCCGTCAAGCCGTCTTTCGTAAGAGAAACGTTTTCACCGACTTTGACACCGTCGGTATTCATCTTCGTGTCGCCAGTAGTAACGCTACCCAACTTCAAATCATTCTTCAGGCTGACTTTGTAATCAATACCACCCGCGTTATTTGTTCCTGTTGAATCAATACTCAAATTTTTATCTGTTGTAGAAACACTGCTATGTTTCTTGGCTTCTTCCATTGCTTTAGCTACAGAATCTTTGCTAGCAACATTAGAAATTCTAATTGTATTTTTTGTTTTATTCGTATCATCGGCTACAATTAAATCAATATTACCAGCATCATCTACTTTATATACACCCTCTGAGTTTTTATCCGTATTCGCAATTAAATGATAATCTGACTTTTTATTAACTTCACTCTGTACATAGTTTGAAATATTAACTGTACTTTCTACTTTTTTATTATCGCTGTCTGTTACTGTTAATTTTATATTTCCTTTATCATCAATAACGGTGGACAAAGCCGTATTTTTAGTATTTGTATCAACAAAGTATAGGTTGCCACCTTTATTAATACCATCGACATTGGCACCTAATCGAATAGCTAATCCATTCTCACCTTTTTGAGTCGTATATTTTTCAAAATTTAAATAATTCAATTGTAAACTATTGCCTTGGTTCTGCCACCCGCAAATTGAAGTACCTAATTTTCCATTTTTAACATCCGTATCCCATTTCTGTTTATAACCTATCATTTGAGGCGGTGTTTTTATTTCAGTTATATTATTGGCAGCTTGTACGCCGCTTATCGTCCCACCTATACTGCCTGCGGCTACTAATACTGCCAATATCCTTTTCGCAGAAGAAGCTTTTCCCTGATTTTTAGCAAATTCCGAAGCTACGACATAGCAATTTCTTGCTTTATTCCACACGACTTTGTATATTTTATTCATATAGATAATCTCCTTTCAGTAGGTATTCGTTTCTCACACTATTCTCGGTTATACGAAACCTTACGACTTCTGTTAAACCAATGTTTCCGGCAATCATCACAGCAAAAAGCCCGACGCCGGTCTTTAGGTTCTGTCACGACGACTTTGCCGCATTCCCGACAGGTAAATTCTCGATGCATTGCTACCGAAGATACTTTTTTGGAATGTTTCCAATATAATTTTTCACAATGCTGTGAACAGAATTTAGTACGGCAGTCTCTGCCATCTGTTACCCGCACGTGTTTACCACACCGCAGACACGTAAATTCTCGTATAACGGGAACATAAAGAGGCCCTTCGACACGGTTGTCATTGATTCCATGGTGATTGGCATACCTCCTGCAGGTATATCCGCAGTATCGCTGGGTAATACGGGTCGGGGGTAAATTCTTTGCCGCAAACAGCACATTTCATACGAACATGGTGGTCATGCTCCTGTCATTCCATACTGAATGGCAGACAGGTGGTAACCAATAATTGGAAATAACAAACGAATGCAAACATGCCAAAAAGGACAGTATATGCCTACACTGTTCTTCTTTATATCTACATGAAACAAGACGCACCCATTCCTGGGCCTGTTTTTTTATATATGTGCCTTTACTATCTTGTAAATCCCCCCCTGTATATTGTTTAGCCGTCACCTCTCTGCCGATATGCATGATGGCCGTAAAACTAGTTGTAAAGTAAGAAATCATCATTTGGACAGGATACATGATTTTCACCCCCTTACATATTATAATAATTTTGCTATAAATATTATAATAATTATGCTATAATATAATTATAGCATAATAGAAGGAACGGCAAGATATCCGGAAAAACTATATATATATACATACTTTAGTATATATATAGTTTGCAGTTTAAAATAGATAGTTGTTAAGTCGGGCCGCCCGTTTCGGAGCGGCCCCTACGAACTGAGAATCTCAAAGGAGTGATCAATATGCAACATACTTATGGCTTAGACCGCATCGGAGTGATAAATCCAGAAGTAGTATACCGCAATATGTCACCGGCCTGGCTAACGGAGCAAGCTCTGTTGAATCATGAAGGCGTCCTCAGTGATACAGGGGCCCTAGTCGTACGCACTGGCAAGTATACCGGCCGGGCACCGGATGATAAATTCATCGTCGACACGCCGTCTATCCACGATTACATCGCCTGGAACAATATCAACCGGCCCATTTCCAAAGAAAAATTCAACGCCATCAAGAGCAAGATGCTGGCCTATTTCCAAAACCGGCCCCTGTACCTCTTCGACGGCTTTGCCGGTGCCGACGAGCTATGCCGCAAGAAATTCCGCGTCGTCAATGAACTGGCCAGCGAATGTCTCTTCATCCGCAACCTCCTCATCCGGCCGACAGCGGAAGAGCTGGCCCAGTACGGTGAACCAGACTTCACCATCCTCGTCGCCCCGGGTTTCCAGTGCAATCCCCAAGTCGACGGCACGCACTCGCAGGCAGCCATTCTCGTCGATTATGAATCCCGTATGGTCCTCATCGCCGGCACGCGCTATGCCGGAGAAATCAAGAAGAGTGTCTTCTCTGTCATGAATTACTTTCTGCCTAACGAAGGCGTTCTGCCCATGCACTGCTCGGCCAACATGGATCCGGTCACTAAGGAAACGGCTATCTTCTTCGGCCTGTCGGGCACAGGCAAGACGACCCTTTCGGCCGATCCGAACCGCAAGCTCATCGGCGACGATGAACACGGTTGGTCATCACGGGGCATCTTCAACTTTGAAGGCGGCTGCTATGCCAAATGTATCAACCTCAATCCGGAAAAAGAACCGTACATCTATAACGCCATCAAGGCCGGCACCCTCGTCGAAAACGTCGTCCTCGATGAAGACACGCGCCATCCCAACTATTTCGACAGCAAGATAACCGAAAATACGCGGGCCGGCTACCCTATCGACTACATTCCCAACGCCGCCCAGCCCGGCAAAGGCGGCATCCCGACGGTCATCATCTTCCTCACGGCCGACAGTTTCGGCGTCTTGCCGCCCATTTCACGGCTCAGCAAAGAAGCGGCCATGTACCACTTCGTCACGGGCTTTACGTCAAAAGTCGCCGGTACGGAACAAGGCATTACCGAACCGATTCCGACCTTCTCGACCCTCTTTGGCGAACCCTTCATGCCCTTGGCGCCGGACATTTACGCCGGTATGCTCGGCGAACGCATCGAAAAGTACAATACCAAGGTCTACCTGGTCAATACGGGCTGGACCGGCGGCCCCTATGGCATCGGCAGCCGCATGGACCTAAAATACACGCGGGCCATGATCACGGCCGCCCTGAACGGCTATCTCGACGACGTCCCCTACCGCCATGACCTGCGCTTCAACGTCGACATCCCCCAGACCTGTCCCGGCGTCCCCAACCAGATACTCAACCCGCGGGCGACGTGGGACAACAAGAAATCCTACGACATCATGGCCAAGAAAGTCGCCGCCATGTTCTATGAAAACTTCAAGACCAAGTACCCCGACATGCCCGAAGAAATCATTGAAGCGGGCCCGCGGGTGTAGTCGTTCGCAAGCCGCAGCGACATCCATGATGTCACACGAAAAGGAAGCCGCCGCGCAAGCCGCAAAAAAAGCCGCAGCGACATCCATGATGTCGCACCGTAGGGGCCGTCCTGTCAAGGCGGCCCGCCGTAAAATTTAAAAGCACTCACTAAAAACTACAAACTGCAAACTTAATACTCGAAAAATCGACGATGGTCAAAGCTATTAGCTGATAGTGACTGTTTCGACTTCTCCCAATGTGACGGGGCCGCCGATGAAGATCTGCTGCAAGTCGCCTTTTTCGCTGACTTTGGCAGCAATGGCCAGGGTCCCGCCAGGCTGTTTCATGTAGCAGGCCACGTTCTTATGGGTCGTGCAGGCCAGGGCCGCGGCAACGGCAGCCGAGCCACTGCCGCAGCTGTTTTCCCAATAGAGGGTATCCGTATCGCGGACGTAGACAGCGGGGATCATTTCCCCTTTCTTCGTATCGCAGAGGACCAGGCCGTAAGCCGGCAGGTCTTCGCCGTCGACATAGTCCTGGAGAATGGTCCAATATTTTTCTTTATCCAGGCCTTCCAAGGACGGGACGAAGTGGACGAAGTGCGTAATGCCCGGCAAATCGACGCGGAAAAAGCGGGCCGGGAAATCATCGACAGCGATGAGGATACCGCTTACGTCTTCGGGATAAGGCATTTCAATGAAGGCTTCATAAGTCCCCTCCCCTTTTCGGGCCACTTTGGCCGGCAGGACCGCATCGCAGCCCGAACAGGACACGTCGTACACGCCTTGTTCCCCGCCATCACAGGCCAGGGCCCAGGCCGCCGCCGACCGCGACGCATTGCCGCAGAACTCGCCGCCCATCATATCGACGCGCAGCGGCTTTCCCGCTTCACGGCTCACATAGCCGACCTGTTCCGCCTCGATGCCCGGCAGGGCCAATAACTGCGCCGCCAGGGAACTATGCTGCGCCTTCGCTACCGGCGTCAGCACCAAAATCGTCGTATTGCCGCTAGGGTCGGCCACTAAATAATCTATCGTCATGTCTATCGCTCCTTTAGTCTAGTAAAATGTAAAATATGAATCTATTATACCATGATTTGGTGAAAAAAGGCGCTGTCCCATGAAGACAGTGCCTTTTTTAGTGGTTAGCAGTTAGTGGCTAGGGGTTAGTGGATGGTTACCGAAGTCCGAAATCCGAAGTCCGCAGTTCGCAGGCCGCAGCCGTCCCTATATTCCCAAAATATGGTATAATATAAATAAATAGGAGGCATGCTCCCATCGAATTTGTGATAAAGGGGTTGATCTTATGTCGAAAACGGCAGCAGATATTATGGAAAAAAATGTCATTACGGCGCAGAAAGATACGTCCATTTTTGATCTCGTCGATATGTTCGTAGAAAACAACGTCAACGCCATCCCTATCGTCCAGGACGACAAGGAAATCATCGGCATCGTCACCGACGCCGACCTCTTGTATAAGGAAGTCAAGCCCTGCGTCCCGCAGTACGTCAACCTCCTGGGCGCCAACATCTATTACGGCAACCTCAAGGAATACCAACAAGGCTTCAAGAAACTCTTTGCCTGCACAGCCGAACAGCTCATGACCAAAAAAGTCATCATGGCCGGCCCGGATGCTACCATAGAAGACCTGGCCAGCGTCATGGTCGCAGAACATCTGAAAGCCATCCCCATCGTCAAGGACAAAAAGCTCCTGGGCATGGTAGAACGAAAGAACATCCTCAAACAACTCTATAACGAATACGGAGATAATGGGCAGTGAAAAAAGGTCTTGTCGCACGTGCGACAAGACCTTTTTTTAGTGGCTAGCTGTTAGCCGCGGTCCCATGGACCGCTTCGTAGGGGCCGTCCCAGAGGGCGGCCCGCTTTGAGATGTTACCACCGTTCATTCAAGTAAGGCGATAGCTTTACATTGCTGGCTATCCACTACAAACCCATTATGGCAGCGGGCTCGCCACGCGCGATCCCCTACATCGTTATTTATTCTGCAAACTTATTTATCCTCGTACACGCGGACGCGGAGGTGGAGGCCCAGTTTATCACAAATGGCGCGGCACTTCTTGATTTCTTCGCTGTCTTCGACGTGGTCGACGACGGTGAGGACGACGTTGGGGACGTACTGTTTGCAGTCGACGGCGAATTTGAGCATGGCGTCATAGGACTGGATACCGAATTTGCTGCGCGTCAGTTCCAGATAGCGTTCCTTATTGGAGGCATTCATGCTGATAGAAATGGTATCCAAGATGCCGCCGCCAAAGTCCGGTGCCGTATCGCGGCCATAGGCCAAGTCGGACAGACCGTTGGTATTGACGCGGGTCTTCATGCCGGGATGCGTGTCTTTGACGTATTTCAAGAGGGCCGTCAAATCATCGAGGCGTTCTGTCGGTTCGCCGAAGCCGCAGAAGACGACTTCGTTGATGTGGTCCCAGGGAGCACCGTCGAGGGCCTTTTTCACTTCATCGACTGTCGGTTCCCGCTTCAGCCACAGTGTCTCATTTTCGGCCATCTTCTTCATGGACCGCAGACAGAACGTACAGGAACAGGTGCAGCGATTGGTCAGATTGACGTACATGCTCCACTGTCCTTCAGGCTTCATCTTCAAGCCATCTTCGAGATCTACATATTGTCCTTGTCCTACTACCGTATAAACGATCATGATACTCTATCCCCTTTTTTGTCAATTTTTGTATCTTTTGAATCTCATCGCAGCGTCGTCAAGTATTCTTCAAAGGCCAGGCCGGCGTTATGCGGCAAATCCAAGGTTTCTGTATAGGCCATGACGCGGCAGATGAAATCCGACGCTTTCTGTACGGCCTGTTCCAGGCTTTCGCCGCGGACGACGGACGCCGAGACGATGGCCGCAAAGACATCCCCTGTCCCGCTGCGGTCGCTGCCAATTTTTTTCGCTTTGACCCAGCTCGTCCGGCCGTGGTCGTAGATGAAATTGCCGATATACGGCCCATCGTGGATGCCCGTCAGGATGACGCCCTGAGGCCCTTTTTCGGCCAGAGCCTGGGCCATGGTCAATAAATCGGCTTCACCAAGGTCGCGGTCCGACCGATAAGGCAGGCTCAAAAGTTCGCAGGCTTCGGTCACATTGGGCGTCACCACGTCGGCATAAGCCAACAGGCGCCGCATTTCGTCGCACATTTCCTGCGTATACGACGGGTACAGCTGGCCATCGTCGCCCATGACCGGGTCGATGAAGGCCAGGGTCTGCGGCCCTTTGAAGTCGTGCAGGAAATCGAGGACGATGTCGATCTGCCGGGCCGAGCCGAGGAAGCCCGTACTGATGCCGTCAAAGGTCAGGCCGTTCTTCTTCCAGCTCTCGATATACGGCGTCATGTGATCCGTATAGTCGTCGAGATAATAATCGTGGAAGCCCGTATGGACCGACAAGATGGCCGTCGGCAGGATACAGCCCTGGACCTTCAGGGCCGACACGATAGGCAGGGCCACGGCAATGCTGCAGCGGCCATAGCCGGTGACATCATTGACCAGAGCCAGTTTCTTTTGATGCATATACAATCATTCCTTATCTTTTCAGGCTATAACCATAACCACGGAATCTAGCCTTGACCAGACAAGCAGCCAGGGCATAGGCGGCAATCATATTGACGACGCCTTCCCCGATGAGTCCCGGTACCATCGGGATGCCGACGGCCCAGCTGCCGTAGAGGAGACTGCCCGATACAGTATAAGACAGGACCATCCAGGCAGCAGATAAGAAAAAGCCGAAGAAGACGCGCGGTGACGTCAGTTTCCATTCCCTTTTGTCCGTACGGACCGTATAAAAGACGGCTTCGACCATGACGTACTTGATGATCAGCGTCGGGATGATCCAAAGCGGAAAACCGCCGATGAAATCAGACAGGGCCGAGCCGACAGAAGCGGCCAGGGCTGCCTGGCGGCGCGTACTGAACAGGACAGACGCAAAGATAATGGCGTCCCCCAAATGGGCATAGCCCAGGGGAATCGGGATTTTCGGTACAAAGGTAAGGACAAAGACCAGGGCCGTCAAAACGGCAGCATAACAAAGACTCCCAGCCGAAACGGCTTGCTGTTTGTGTTCCATAGAATATGATGACATGTGAAATCCCCCTCACGGATTAGAGTTTCACACATTGGCCAATGTATGGTTATGATTAATCTGTACTCTATTTTAGGGTATATTCAGCCCATTGTAAATGGGACAGATTTATTTTTTTCTGTCTAACAGAAAAAATAAATCTGTAGGGGGCCGTCCTGTCAAGGCGGCCCGCCTGAATCCAACAGAAAAAGTTCAATCCGTAGGGGACGTCCCAAAGGGCGGCCCGCCTGAATCCAATAGAAAAAAATAAATCCGTAGAGGCCCCTACAAAATCAAAACGGGCCCGTGCATGATGACATATGTCTTCGTGCACGGTCCCGTTTTTATACGAACCGCTCAATCGCATCAGCTTGCGGGATTCCCACAACGGGCCGCCCTTTGGGACGGCCCCTACGGCGACATGATTCATGTCGCTGCGGCCTGCGAACGGCGGGCTCGCCGCTTCTGCTGTCCGTTCTGGCAGCCAGCCTATGCCTTCCGTTGTTCGGCACCTGCTGGGCCAGAAAGGCACGTGCGAGCCCCTACATCGGCTGCGGCCTGCAGCTGTTTATTACGGCAAACGGCAAACGATCCACGGCAAACGACGAATTTATTCGTCTAAATACGTCCAGCCCTGGTCCTGGTGGATTTTCTTCTCTTTCATGAGGTGGCCCAAGGCGCGCTTGAAGGCGGCTTTGCTCAGGCCGAATTTGGCTTTGATGACGGCCGGTGCCGTCTTATCGCCATAAGGTATCTTGCCCTTGCGCTGCTTGAGGAAGTCCAGGATGCGTTCGGCATCGGGATTGATGGCATTTTCCTTAGTCTGGCGCAGGGAGATGTTGATGCGGCCGTCTTCGCGCAGGTAGGTGATGCGGCCTTTGATCATCTGGCCGATGAGGATCGGCCCGTTGAACTCACTGCGGTGCAGGAAGGCGATCCACCGTTCGCGGGTCATGAGGTAAGCCCCCTGGTCGGTCATATTGTAGACCGCCCCTTCGACCCAGTCGCCGATTTTAGCATCCGTCGCTGCTCGCGACGCCCGGCGCATTTCGTCTTCCACTTCCATGGAGACGGCCAGGCGATGGGATTTGTCTTCATAGAGCTTTACCCAGACGTATTCCCCTTCTTTCGGCCGGCCTTTCATTTCGGCAAAGGGCATGAAGATGCCCCGTTCCGTACCGACATCGACGAAGGCACCGAAGCGCGTCGTATTGATAACCGGCGCATAGCCAATCTGGCCGACTTTGATCTTAGGAAGGCGCATGGAAGCCGTCAGGCGGCCTGACGGGTCATGGTACAAGAAGACCGTCACCTTATCGCCGACGTTGACGTCGCCCGTCTGCTGGTTCTTATGAAGTAAAATGTCGTCGTTCGTATTGCCCGTACCGCCGTTCAAAAAGACGCCCATGTCGCTCTGGCGCAGGACTTCCAGCGTCGCAATACTGTTTTCCTGAAGTGTCGTCATCTTATTCACCTTCGTAGGCAATGCGCGGTGCGTCGCACCACAAGTTTTCCAGATCATAGTACTGGCGGTCCTGTTCGACAAAGACGTGGGCAATGACTTCGCCGGCGTCGATGAGGATCCACTTGCCTTCGCGGTAGCCTTCGACGTGACGGACATCATAGCCGTTCTTTTCCATCTGTTCTTCGATGTTGTCGGCAATACTCTGGGACTGCCGGTTATTGCGGGCACTGCAGATGACGAAGTAGTCCGCCATGAGGGATGAATCGCTCATATCGAGGGTGACGATGTCCCAGGCTTTCTTGTCGTCAGCGGCCTTGCAGGCAATTTCATAGCTCTTCAGTTCTTTCGGTTGTTCAGCTTTCGCTGCTTTCATGGTAATTGGCATGTATGTAGTAACTCCTTTATGACGTAATTATTATTTTTTCGTATCATCCGGTTCCGGTGCTGTCGAAATGGCATTGTTCGTGCGGCCGATGACCTTCTGGACTTCGACCGGGTCGTAGGTCCAGTAATATTTCGTATCGCCGTTCTTGCCGCTCATGGCCATTTCGCCGGGCAGGATATAGAAGTCGATGTTATCGGCCGTGACGCCGCGGAAATCAAAGGCCAGCTGGGCCATATCCTTGGCGGAAATATTGGAATCGACGTCGTGCCATGCCCGGTACAGGAAGAAGGCATTGGTCACGCCGAAGCAGTCCTGCCGGTCTTCATAGAAATTCTTGATGAACCGTTCCTGGCGCTGCGTCCGCGACAGATAGCCGTCGCCATCGACGTAGCGCATATAGCCGGCAGCTTCCTTCCCGGTCAGGGTCTGATAACCCTGGAAGAGGTTGATGTCGGTCTTCCCCGTTTCTTCATCGCCGTGGTACATGTTCTTTTCGACGTAAATCGGCACGCCGCCACTCATATCGACCATCTTCGAGAAGGAATCGGCCGTAAAGGTCGCATAATAGGGGATGGGGATGTGGAAAATATCTTCGACGACGGCCCGGACCAGGCTCATGCCGCCTTCGCTATAGACATCCTGCAATTCCTGGATGCCCTTTTCCTTGCGCCCTTCGATCTTCGTATCGTCTGGCAGCATGATGATGTCGATGTGCTTCTTGGCCTTGTTGATGGCCGCGACACCGACGAAATTCGCCTGCTGCGGATGACCGCCATCGGTCCCGAGGAGGAGGACGTAAAGCGGCTTGTCCGGACTGGTCTGGGCAAAGACGGAGCTGTCGCTCTGGGTCTGGCTGGTATCGGGCGCGTCCTGCTGGATCGGCGCCTCTTTGATGGACTGGTAATGCAGGTACAAAGACCGGCCGGCCAGGAAGACGGCGACGGCGGCGACGACGGTCAAAATGCGGTATAAAATCTTCCTTCGTTTTTCCTGTGTCATCCTCAGGCCTTCCGATCTGCGGCACGGATGACGTCGATCTGTGCATTGCGATTGACGACGGTGCCGACGAAAATAGGTTTTCCCTGGTCGAGGAGATGGCGGATCGTCGAATCATAGCCTAAGAGGACGGCTTCATCGAGGTTGCGCCGGGCGGCTTTTCGCAAATCGTCGACGCCGTCGAAGTCGCGGTTCACTTCGATGTAATCGGCGAGGAAGATGATTTTTTCCAGCGTGCTCATCTGTTCCGCCCCGGTCGTATGATGAGCGATGGCCCCTAAGAGGGCCTGATCGGTGATGCCATAGCGTTCCCTGGCGATAGTCACGGCAGCGTAGCCGTGGAGCAGGCCGCCGTTAGCCAGGATGGGTGCCGGCAGGGCGGGAAAAGATTTTTCCGCCAGGGCCTGCATGTCCGGCAGGGGCAGCTGTTTGGCAGCATCGTGCAAAAGGCCGGCTACTTCGGCCGTATCGGCATCACAGCCGTAGCGGTCTGCCAGTTCGCGGGCCGCTGCTGCTACACCCAATACATGGGTATAGCGATGAGAAGACAGAGATTTCTTTAAATCCTCTTTGATTCTATCTTTGAATTCTTCGTTGTACATTGATATACTCCATTTTTTCTGATGTATTCGGCCACAGCCGGCGGTATCATATAGCGCACAGACAGGCCCAGGCGGATGCGGCGGCGCAGTTCCGTCGATGAAATTTCCATCGTCGGTACGGGTAGCTTGAGAATATGCTTCCCCAGCTCTCCGAAAGAGGCGATGATGGAATCGATTTGTTCTGAGCCATCGGGCCGGGTCGCTCCGACGAACTGGCACAATTTCAGGATTTCTTCCGGTTCTTTCCAGTTGTGCAAATCGTGGATAGTGTCTGTGCCGGATATAAAATACAAGATATACGACGGTCCGTAGAGCTTCTTCAAGAAGCGCAGCGTATCGACCGTATAGGAGTTGCCCTTGCGGCGCATCTCCATATCACTGACTGTAAAATGCGGGTTGTCAGCCGTAGCCAGGCGCGTCATGGCCAGGCGCTGCTCGGCCGTCGCACCGTTGACGTTCTTGTTGGGCGTGATATATGACGGCACAAAGAGGACCTTATCCAGGTGAAAGGTCTGGCGCGCTTCTTCGGCAATCATGAGATGGCCTAGATGGATGGGATTGAAGGTCCCCCCCATGATGCCGAGCCTAGTGATTTCCATGGTACCAATAGATTCCTCCCCAGGCGATAGCTACTGCTAACGCGTAAAGCAATAAAAATTTGGCATAATGCCGGTATTCGAACTGCGTCTTCGGTGAAGCCGCATACTGGCGCAGGGTCCGTCCATACCCGCGCAGCCGGGCCAGCCTCACCGGATCTGACCGTCGCCGTCGACGAGGTATTTATAGGACACGAGGGCTTCCAGCCCCATAGGGCCGCGAACGTGCAGCTTCTGCGTACTGATACCGATTTCGGCGCCAAAACCAAATTCAAAGCCATCGGTGAAGCGCGTCGACGCATTGACATAGACGGCCGCTGAATCGACAGCCGCCTGGAAAGCGGCAGCTGTCGCCTTATTTTCCGTAATGATGGCTTCGGAATGATGGGTACTGAAGCGGCGGATGTGGTCCAGTGCTTCCTGGAGGGAGCCGACGACCTTGACCGACATGATGAGGGCATTGTATTCCGTCGCCCAGTCTTCCTCGCTGGCCGCCTTCATGGCACTCGACTGGCAGGCTTCGTCGTCACCGCGCAGTTCGACGCGGTCCGCTTCCATGACCGGTGCCAGCTTCTTGAGGAAGGCATCGGCCACATCGCGGTGGACCAGGAGCGTTTCCATGGCGTTGCACGTCGACGGCCGCGAAACTTTGGCGTTTTCGACGATGTGGACGGCCATGTCCAGGTCGGCGTCTTTATCGACGTAGACGTGGCAGACGCCGCTGCCCGTTTCGATGCAAGGGACGGTTGCCGTATCGACGACCATGCGGATCAGGCCGGCTCCGCCGCGGGGAATGGCCAGGTCGATGTACCGGCGCAAGGTCAGCAGTTCCTTGACCAAAGCCCGGTCCGTATTTTCGATGAGGTTCACGGCATCGGCCGGGAGACCGGCTTTGGCCAGGCCTTCGCGGATGACGTTAGCCAGGGCCGTATTGGACGCGATGGCTTCGCTGCCGCCGCGGAGGACGCAGGCGTTGCCGGCTTTGACGCAGAGGACGGCTGCGTCGACGGTGACGTTGGGCCGCGATTCATAAATGATGGCGATGACCCCTAAGGGCACGCTGACCTTGCGGATGTGCAGGCCGTTCGGGCGGTCCCATTCGTCGAGGACGACGCCGGCCGGGTCAGGCAGGTCGATGACCTGGCGGACGCCTTCGGCCATGGCGGCGATGCGGTCCTTGGTCAAAGTCAGGCGGTCGACCATGGCTTCGGCCATGCCCTTTTCCCGGGCCCGCTTCAAGTCGACGGCGTTGGCCGCCAGGATATCGTCTTCATGGGCGACCAGGCCGTCGGCAATGGCCGCCAGGGCCTGGTTCTTTGCTGCCGTCGATGTCGCAGCCAGGGCATACGAGGCTTCTTTGGCATCGCGGCCTTTACGGAATACTTCGGATATCATGGAAAATACCCCCTTCTAATACATGGCGACGAGATTGTCGCGATGAATGACTTCCTCATAAATGCCATTGTGGCCGAGGACCTTGGGAATGTCGGCGGACTGCAGGCCCTTGATGGCATTGATGTTGACGCTGCTGTAGTTGCTGATGCCCTTGGCAATGGTCAGGCCGTCGTAGACGACGCTGACGATGTCCCCTTCGTCAAAGATACCTTCGACGGCGGTGATGCCGACGGGCAGGAGGCTGGAACCGCGGTCGATGATGGCGTTGCGGCAGCCTTCGTCGACGATGAGCCGGCCCTGGGCCTTGCTGCCCGATACGAGCCAGCGTTTCTTCGAATGTAGCGGCGTTTCCTTGGCTTTGAACAGCGTCCCCACTTCCTCACCGGCGCAGATGCGGCTGATGATGCCGTCTTCACTGCCCGAAGCGATGACCATGTCCACGTCGGCGGCAGTAGCAATGGAGGCCGCCTGGATTTTCGTGTACATGCCGCCGGTACCCATGCTGGAGCCGGCGTCGCCGGCGATTTCATAGATGTGCTTGTCGATGTTGTCGACGACGGGGATGATCTTGGCATCGGCATGGGTCCGCGGGTTGTCCGTATAGAGACCGTCAATATCAGATAAGAGGATGAGCAGGTCCGCATCGACGAGGCCGCTGACCATGGCCGACAAGGTGTCGTTGTCGCCGATTTTATATTCGTCGACGGCGACGACGTCATTTTCATTGATGATGGGAATGACGCCCATGTCGAGCAGGGTCAGCAAGGCGTTGCGGGAGTTCATGAATTTGCTCCGGTCCTGGGAATCCATGCGGGTCAGGAGAACCTGGCCGACGACCTGGCCGTATTCGCGGAAAAACCGTTCATACGTATGCATGAGGACGCCCTGGCCGACGGCGGCGAGGGCCTGCTTTTCCCGGATCGACCGGGGCCGGTGGTCCATATGGAGGGGTGCCAGGCCGGCGTTGGTGGCGCCGGAGCTGACGAGGATCATCTGCTTGCCCTGGTTCTGGAGGTCCGCCAGTTCCCGGACCAGGTGTTCCATGCGCTGGTAGTTCAGTTTCCCCGTCGCATGGGAAATGGTGCTGGACCCGACCTTGACGACGATGCGTTTCTTCTGGCCGAAGTCCCTGCTTGTACTGTTCACAAAGCCTCACGTCCTAATCTTTAATAAATTCGAAATGAGATTTCTTGTCTTTCTTCTTGAATAAGACGCCGTAGTGGCCGATGACCTGGATGAGTTCGGCGCCGAGCATGTCGGCCAAATCTTCCATGGTTTCCTTCGTCGGCAGATTGGCGTTGTTGAGGACGTGGGCCTTGATCAGTTCCCGCGCCGTAATGGCAGCCCGGGCGCTGTCGATGACAGCATCGCTGAGGCCGTCCTTGCCGATCTGGACGACAGACGGCATGAGGCTGGCCATGCCCTTGAGTTGCTTCTTATCTTTATTGTTCATGTGGATCTCCTTAGGTTCATTATTATGTAAAACAAGTAGGATTCAGGCGGGCTCGCCACGTGCGAGCCCCTACAATGGCTTCTCTATCAGGGGAGCCAATGGCGGCCTGTGTCATTTGTGGTATTCAAATTCCATGGAATAGATGCGGACGGTGTTGCCGTCCTGGATGCCGTGTTCCTGGAGGAGCTTGTCCAGTTCCATGTAGCGCCAGATGCGCTGGAAACGGCGCAGGGACTGGTCATCATCGAAGTTGGTCATGGCGACGAGGTTTTCGATGCGGGCGCCGGTGATGACGAAGGCGCCGTCGTCGTCGCGCTTGACTTCAAAGTCCGGTTTGTTCTGGGCCTTATAGACGACTTCTTCCGTCGTTTCATCCGGTTCTTCCACGTATTCTTCCAGCATCGTCCAGACCCGTTCCAGGAGCTTGTCCATGCCTTCGCCGGTCATGGCACAGATGGGATAGACTTCGACGCCGTGGGCGGCCATGTAGTCCATGAGCCGTTCCAGGTTGTCCGAATCGCCGAGGAGGTCGATTTTATTGGCCGCTACGATTTGCTGCTTGCGCGACAGTTTTTCACTGTATTTCGCCAGTTCCGCGTTGATTTTTTCATAGTCTTCGATGGGGTCGCGGCCTTCGATGCCCGATACGTCGATGACGTGGATGAGGATCTTCGTCCGTTCGATGTGGCGCAGGAAATCGTGGCCCAGGCCGACGCCTTCACTGGCGCCGTCGATGAGGCCGGGTATATCGGCCATGACGAAGCTGCGGTGATCCGGCAGGTTGACGACACCCAGAATAGGGTTGAGCGTCGTGAAATGGTACGCAGCCACTTCCGGCTGAGCTGCCGACACCTTGCGCAGGATGCTCGACTTGCCGACGCTGGGATAGCCCAGGAGGCCGACGTCAGCCAGGACTTTCAATTCCAGGCGCAGCCACCGTTCTTCCCCCGGTTCCCCCCGTTCGGCAAAGGTCGGCGTCCGGTTGGCACTGGTGCGGAAATGCCAGTTGCCGCGGCCGCCGCGGCCGCCTTTGGCGACGATGGCCCGCTGGCCGTCACGGGATAAGTCGGCCATGACCTGACCCGTTTCTTCGTCCTTGACGATGGTCCCCAAGGGGACGGTGATAACTAAATCTTCGGCGTTGCGGCCGTACTTGTTGCTGCCTTCGCCCTTGCCGCCGGGTTTGGCCTTGAACAGGCGGCGGAAGCGGAAGTCGACGAGGGTATTGACGTTGCGGTCGGCGACGAGGACGACGTTGCCGCCCTGACCGCCGTCACCGCCATTCGGTCCGCCCTTGGGGACGAACTTTTCGTGACGGAAGCTGCTCATGCCGTCGCCGCCCTTGCCGGACTGTACAAAAATTCTTGCTCTGTCTATAAACATATTTCACCTCATAGGAATACATGCGGATACAGAAAGAGACACAGCATACATATACCATGTCTCCTGTCTATCTGTCCAAAAATATCTAATTGACGTTACTATCAAATTTTAAAGCATATTTGCCCATCTGTAAAGTCATTTTTCCCGAATAATTTCCAAAGCCTTTTCAAATTGGCTGTCTTCCGGGTCCGACGGGGTCAGGGGGACGACGACATCGGGCTCGATGCCGACGCCGTCGATTTCGCGGCCATTGGTCGTCCGATACTTGGCGACGGTCACTTTGACGGCTGACGAGGAATCGACAGGGAAGACGCCCTGGACGGTCCCCTTGCCGTAGGTCTTGACGCCGACGATGGGGCCGAGCTTCATATCCTGGACGGCACCGGCGATGATTTCCGAAGCGCTGGCCGAATTTTCATTGACCAAGACGACAAGGGGAATGGGGTCCTCCGTCCCCTGGGCCGTGTACTGGTCCACTTTGCCATCTTGTTCCGTATAGGACACGATGGTGCTGTCAGGCGGCACAAAATTGCTGGCCACGCCGACAGCCTGTTCGACGATGCCGCCCGGGTTGTCGCGCAAGTCGAGGATGAGCTTATTCATGCCCTGTTCGCGGAGCTTGGTAAATTCTTTCGTGAAATCATCGGCTGTGCCCTCACTGAAGACGGCGACGCGGATATAACCGACATCCGTACCGTCGACCATCTTGCCGGCCACGGTCGGCACGTGGATCTGGCGGCGCTGGACAGTGAAAGATTTTTCTTCGCCATCGCGGCGGACGACGAGGTCGACGCTGGTATCGACAGGACCGCGGATGTGCTGGGACACATCTTCCAGCTTATAGTCTGCGACAGACGTCCCATCAATGGATACCAGGATATCGCCGCGCTGGAGGCCCGCTTCTTCAGCCGGACTGCCTTCCATGACGCCGGCGATGAGGATGCCGTCATCGGTCGATGCGATGTAGACGCCGATACCGGCATAGGTGCCGCTCATCTGGGCAGAAAAATCTTTATACAAGTCGCCGCCGAGATAGGTCGAATGTTTATCCCCCAGCGTGCTGACCATGCCCTTCAAGGCCCCGTCAAAGATGGCGTTTTTATCGACATCTTCGGCGTAATGGCTTTCGATGATCTCCAGCGTCCGGAAAAACTCGAACATCGACGAAGGCCGGCCGGTATAATACCAAAAGAGGCCAACCATGGCGACAATCATGATGATCATACCGCTGCAGACATACCCCAGCGGCCGGCGGACGTTCTCCCACGTCTGCCGTAAACTATGTTTCCCCATTATGGTGCCTCCTTGTATAGTGTATCAAACTTCATACCTCAAACATATCCCTGCGGATCGACGGGGTCGCCGTTGGCGCGGACTTCGAAGTGGACGTGAGGGCCGGTGGAGTTGCCTGTCGATCCGGCGTAGGCGATGACCTGGCCCTGAGAGACGCTCTGGCCGGCGGAAACGGCGAGTTCCTGATTGTGGCCGTACAAGGTCGACAGGCCGTTGCCGTGGTCGATGACGACGGCATAGCCATAGCCGCTGACCCAGCTGGCTTCGACGACAGTCCCGCCGTCGGCGGCCTGGACAGGGGTCCCATAATCGACGCCGATGTCGATACCGCTATGGTAGATGGTCGTCCCGAAGATGGGATGAGTCCGATAGCCGTAAGGCGAAGTGATGACGCCGTTGACGGGCCAGATCATGGCACCGGTCCCTCCCCCGCCGGAAGGCTGGGAGCTGCCGGCATCACTGCTTTCGCCCTGGTCGCTGCTGTCGGGAGCGGCCGGAGCCGGCTGGGCTTCAGCCGACGCCCGCTGGCGCAGCATCTCGGCAATGGACTGGGAAGCCTGCTGATATTCGGCATAAGCCTTTTCTGCCGTCGCCTTATCGGTCTGAGCCTGGTAGAGGACAGCCTGTTGTTCTTCTTTATGCGATGCGATTTCGTCGCGCTTGGCCTTCGCTTCATCGCGCAGCTTGGCCTGGCGGTCGCGCTGTACTTCTAACTCTTTCTGGGCCGCTTCGATGGCCGCCCGTTCCCGGCGGATGTCGGAAATAAGGGAAATATCGGCATCGACGACGCGGCGCAAGAGCTCCAGGCGGTTCGAGAAGTCGCTGAAGTCCTTGGCGCCGAGGACGACGTCGAGGTAGCTCAGCTGGCCATGCATGTAGACGTCGCGGATGCGCCTGGTAAAGACTTTCTCCCGCTTCTCCAGGCGGGCCCGGTTCTCGTCGAGCTCGGCCTGAGTCGCGGCTATTTTTTCTTCTGTCGCCGCCAGGTCAGCCGTTACCGTCCGGTATTCGCCCTGGGCCGCTTCCAGGCTCTTCTGGATTTCATAGAGCTTGTCGCTGACGTTGTCGATGACCATTTGGGCCTGGGCCTTCTTTTCGCTCTGCTCGGCCATACGGGTCTGGACGTCGTCCAGCTGGTCCTGCAGGTCATCGTCGGCAAAGGACAGGAGGCACGGCGACAACAGGGCTGCCGTTACGGCCAGGATAATGTATTTTCTTACCATATTACACCTTCATATATCGTTTCAGCGAAATCGTACTGCCCAAGGCGCCGATGATCATACTGATGACCAGGAGGATGGCCGCCGTGCGGTACATAAAGGGATAGACACTGACCATGGGCAGGAAGGCCAGGGACTGATGGATGGCCGTGACGGCGAATCCATAGAACTGCCACAAGGCCAGGTCAGCCAGGACGCCGCCGATGAAGCCCAGGAGCAGCCCTTCCAGGAGGAACGGCCAGCGGATGAACCAGTTCGTCGCGCCGACGTATTTCATGATGGCGATTTCCTTGCGCCGGGCGAAGACGGTCAGGCGGATCGTATTGGAAATGATGAACAGCATGGCCAAGGTCAGGAAAATGATCAAGGCAATGCCGCCCCAGCGGATGATGCGCGTAATCTGGAAAAGCTGTTCGACGATTTCCTGGCCGTAATGAGTCCCTTCGACTTCGGGATAATCGGAAACGATGTCCGCCGTCCGGCGCACGGCTTCCGGTTCCGTAAAGGTCACTTCATACGAACTGGGCAGGGGATTCTTGCCGTCCAGGGCGTCGAGGATACCCGGCTGGTCCTTCATGCGTTCCTTGAGGATATCCATGGCCTGGTCCTTATCGGTAAAGGCAACGGACTTCACGTCGGGCAGGGCGCTCAGGCGGCGGCCGACGCTGTCGATGTCCTTCTGGCTCACGTCGTCTTTGAGGTAGACCGTGATCTCGACCTGGCTTTCCAGGTTCTCGGCGAAGTAATCGAGGTTGGCCACAAGGGTCAGGAAAAGGCCCAGGATGAACAGCGACAAGGCGACGGTAGCGATAGAGGCGATGGACATGAAGCGGTTGCGCCAAAACGACTGGAGCGCTTCGGCCATGTAATAGCGCATGGTCCTAAGTTTCATCGTCGTATCCCCCCTTCTGTTCATCGCGGACGACTTTGCCGCCGTCGATTTCGATGACCCGCTTGTTCATCATGTCGACGAGGGTCTTATCATGGGTCACCATGAGGACCGTCGTCCCCATGTGGTTGATTTTCTTGAAGACTTCCATAATGTCCTGCGACGTTTCCGGGTCCAGGTTCCCCGTCGGTTCATCGGCAATGAGCAGCAGCGGCCGGTTGACGATGGCCCTGGCAATGGCCACGCGCTGCTGTTCGCCGCCGCTGAGGTTCCGCGGCAGGGCGTCGGCTTTGCCCACCAGGCCGACCAGGTCGAGGACGTCCCGGACACGGCGGCGGATGAGGCGCCGCGGCGCTTCGATGACTTCCATGGCAAAGGCCACGTTTTCCTGGGCCGTCTTATTGGGCAGGAGGCGGAAGTCCTGGAAGACGATGCCCATTTTGCGGCGCAAGTAGGGCACGCGGCTCTTGGCCAGTTTATTGACTTCGATGCCGTTGACGAATACCGACCCCCGCGAGGGCAGTTCTTCATGGGACAAGAGCTTGATGAGCGTCGACTTGCCGGCCCCGCTGGCACCGACGACGAAGACAAATTCGCCCTTGCCGATATGGAGCGATACGTGGTCCAGGGCAATGGAACCATTGTCATAGACCTTGGATACGTTCTTTAATTCAATCATAAAGACCTCCGATGCTGTTGCAGGCGCTTGCGGACGCCCTTGCGCCCTTCCAGGATACGCAGGGCCAGATAGGCATTGCGCAGGGACTGGCGCCGCAGGTGATTGAGGCGGGCCTTGATTTCCGGTGCCAAATGGCCGAGAGATAATTTTTTCGTCACGTCGGCGACGATATCTGCCGCCTCGACGTCTTCCGTCGTACCGCAGACCTTATCGCCGATGAGGTTGATGAAACTGTCGATTTTCGGGTCATACGACACGGCCGTCGCCGGCACCTGCATGATGGCCGAAAAGATGAGGGCGTGCAGGCGATTGGCAATGACCGCATCCATACAGCCCATGAGAGACATAAATTCCACCGTCGTATAGTGGCCGTCGAGGACGACGGCCTTCGTCTTCATGCGGCTGGCAATATCGCGGCCTGCTTCGACATCGGCCGGGTACTGCATGGGGATAAAGATGACGTGGACATCCTGTTTTTCCTGCAATTCGTCGGCCGCAGCGGCGATGGCTTCCTTATAGGCATCGTGGTCCTGCCAGTTGCGGACGGCAATGCCCAGGCGCCGGCGGATGCCGGTGATGCCGTGCTTCTTCAGGATGTACAGGCCGATTTTCTTGTCGACGGGATGCATGGACAAGACGGCATCGGCCGTCACGTGGACCGGTGGTTTGGTCACGCCCATGGCAGCCAGTTCAGCCTTGGAATCGGCATCGCGGACGCCGATGACGGCGACGCGCTGCAAGACCTTGCGCACGGCCCGGCGGGCTTTGGCACCGCGGACGGGACCGATACCCTGGGCATAGAGCATGACCGGCTTCTTGAAGAACAAGGCTATTTTCATGATCCACAAGTAATAATAGAGGCTGCGGGCACTGGTCACGTCCTGCAAGAGGCTGCCACCGCCGCTTATAAGAATATCACAGCGGCGAATAGCCGCTGCGATAGCGAAGAAGTTCAGGCGGTGTACAGCCTGTACGTTATGGTTTTCCCGGGTCATGCGGCAGTTGCCGGTGATGACCGTAATGGATACGTCGGGAATGATGTCTTTCAGGGAGCCGACAATGGCAGCCAGCATGGCTTCGTCGCCGGCATTGGCAAAGCCGTAATAGCCGGAAATGACGACTCTAGTCACGATGGGCCACCTGCTTTCCCAGCCACGTCGTCACATAGCTGACGATGGCAATGGCAATGATCAATCCGATGCCGACGACCATGCCCGTCACCCAGCCGTTGATGCCGCGGATGAAGGACATGAGGAAGGGCGTCCGGATATGGGCGAAGGTTTCGACCATGGAGCCGACGCCGATGGCAGCGGCGATGACCAGGAAGAAGTGCAGCAGCTGCGGCCATTTACGGTACAGGGCAGCGACCATGAGGTAGAAAGCCGGATGGCCGATGAGAAATTCCTTTTCCCGCGGACGGGCATAGAGGACATTTTCCAGGAAACGGCGCATGGCCACTTCCACGCCCGGTACGGGGACGCCGGCCGTGTGACCGCTGCGGCCGACGAAGATGACGCCCGCCAGGGCCAGGACGGCCAGGATGAGGATAGTCCCCATCTTGATAGGAATGTTGAGGAAATCCTTGACGAAGACTTTGAGGTCTTCCGGCGAGGCGATGGTCTGTCCCATGAGCGGGAAACGGCGCAGATAGCCGATGGCAACCAGGAGCAGCGGCAGGACGAAGGTCAGCTTGACGCCGCGGTAGAAGTCAAATTCCATGAAGAAGCGGATATTGCCCAGCATGGCGGCGATATAGAGACCGCCGATCATGGCGACGGCGACGGCGAAGAACAAGCCGATCGTACCGTCGCGGACGACCCGGCCATAGCCGAGCTTCCTGGTGATTTTCTTTTTCTTCCAGTGGTCCAGGGCCAGGAGGATGGCCGCTGTCGGCGCAGCCGTAGCACAGCCGATAGCCCAGACCTGAAGGAACAGGGCCCCTTTGGCGACGACAGCGCCGATGACGGCGCAGACGATGCCGATGGCCATGAGGATATAGTTCTTGCGGTCCGACAGGGGAATGAGCAAGTTGAGGACAAAGACGAAGCCGCAGGCTGCTGCCGCTGCCGTAATGGCCAGGAGCAGGCGGTTCGGATAATACGGCGGCATGATGGACGCCTTGCCCAAGGTATAGCCGCGGTCCGTCAGTTTCTGCGAAACCATCTTGACATAGGACAAGTTAGTCTGAGTCAGGTTCATACCGTGGAGGGGCTTCTTATAGAGTGGATAGAGATTGACCCGGGCATTGCGTTCCAAATCGCTGATATAGTAGCGCATGGCCGCTTCTTCAGGCGTAATCTTTTCCAATTCTTCCTTGGCCATGGCATAGACGCGGGCCGTGCGGTAATGAACCAGGCCGGCCAGGTCGTACATGCCGTCCTGCTGGTTATACTGGAGCTGGTTGACCGATTCGATCATATAAAAGGGAATATCCCGGTCATTCAGGTTGTCTGCCGTATAGTCCAGCATGGTCTTGCGTTCGGCATTGACCGGCGTATAGCCCAGGACTTCCTTGCCGACGAACATGATGCCCGATACGTTCTGTATCTTATCGGCGCGGTCGAAGAAATGGGCGACCTGTTCTTTCGTCGGATTGCTGTAGTTCGTCGGACGCAGGATGACGTGGAACCCGTGATCCGTAATGGTCCTGGCATCAGCACTGAGGATGCCAAGGTTGACGTCGCCCAGGCCAGGCATGACGCCTTTGATGCCGGCCATGCGGTACTGGCCGTTGGACATGATCTTCACCTTGTCATCGCCCAAGCGGGCCTTGAGGTCCGATACGACTTCATCGAAATACAAGTCCTTCTGGCTCTGGGGCTTGCCAATGAGGTAGTAGTCATAAGACTTGTCCGTCAGGCCGAACTGGGGATAATAGAGATCGGCGCCGAGTTTCGTCACCAGCGACAGTTCGCCGCGCTGAGTCAGTTTGTTGAGGGTTGCATCGTAAATAGTAAAGCTCGTCACGCCGGCATCGCGGCACATCTGGAGAGCCGTGTCGAGGTCGTAGCCGTCGTTCCGGGCCATGACGACGATAGCATCGTAATCCATAGCCTGTTCTATCGTCGTCGACTTGTCTTCTATGGCATTGCGCTGTACGCACATGACCAGCGCACAGACGAGGCCGATGAAGACGGCCAGTATCATCGCCAGCATACTGCGTTTATTCATATTTGTCATTCTTTTCACCTTATCTATGAGTTGCTCACCTGGCCATGGATGGTCAGGAGGCCGTCGCGCATGGTTACGCTGTCCGGCTGGATTCCCAGGGGAAAGCCGGCAAAGTCGTAAATATCAGCACTCGCCATCTGCGTCGTGCTGATCTGCATGCCCATGCCTTCCACCGTCACTGACGACGGGATGAACATGAGCTTCGACCCTTTCATGCCAAAATGACCGCGGACGTCGGCCTGGGCCGACACGAGGCCGCCCAGTTTCACCCGCCCCTGGACGCGGACAGCATCGTCTTCAAAAGAGACTTGCGGGTCCTTCAAGCCTTCGACTTTTTTCACGAGGAATTTTTCCAGCTCCTCGCTGCGGATGGACGCCGTCATTTCCCCGCTCTCTGCCCGCGTGACCCGTACTTCCTGATCGGCCAGGGCCAGGAGCGGCTTGAAGTGGACGCCGTAGAGATTGCAGTCGAAGTGGGCGAAGGTCAAATCGCCAGCTTGGAAGTTGGTGGCATGGACGGTAATGGCGTCGATGTCGCCGAGGAAGATTTTGGCTCCCGGCGACGCCTGGACGCGGACATCATCGCTGTGCAGATTGAGCGTCGCCGACAAGGCTTGGCAAAGGCCGACTTCGGCCAGCTGCGGTGCATAGGAATTGGCACCGACCAAGAAGGCTGCGACGATGACAAAGAAAATCATCCATTTTTTCATTTAGAGCTCCTGCTTTGCTAACTTCTTTTCTTTCTCCTGCTGCAAATAGCCTTCGATGAAGATGTCCAGGTCGCCGTCCATGACAGCCTGGATATTGCCCGTTTCGACATTGGTCCGATGGTCCTTGACCAAATTGTACGGGTGGAACACATAGGAACGGATCTGGCTCCCCCATTCGATAGCCTGGTGGACGCCGCCGATTTCGGCTTTCAGTTTTTCCTGCTTTTCCTGTTCCAGTTCAAAGAGTTTGGCCCGCAGGTATTTCAAGCACATTTCCTTATTCTGCAGCTGCGACCGTTCATTTTGGCACTGGACGACGATGCCCGTTGGTATATGAGTCATGCGGACAGCAGAACTCGTCTTGTTGACGTGCTGGCCGCCGGCACCGGAGGCGCGGAAGTAATCGACGCGGACGTCGTCCATATTGATTTCGACATCGACATCATCCGGCAGTTCCGGCATGACATCGACAGCCGTAAAGGACGTGTGGCGCCGGGCTGCAGCATCGAAAGGCGAAATGCGGACCAGGCGATGGACGCCTTTTTCCGATTTCAAATAGCCATAGGCGTATTCACCTTCGACGCGGAAGGCCGCGCTCTTGATGCCCGCTTCATCGCCGGGCTGCATATCCAGGATAGTCAGTTTATAACCATTGCGTTCAGCCCAGCGGGTATACATGCGGATGAGCATCTGCGCCCAGTCCTGGGCTTCCGTACCGCCGGCACCGGCGTGGAAGGTAATGAGGGCGTTGCACTTGTCGTATTCGCCGGACAAGAGGAGCCGCACTTCCCGCTTCTCGATATCCTTGAGCAGGTCGTGGTACTGCTTTTCAATATCTTCGGCAAAGGAAGCATCGCCGTCTTCCATGGCCATTTCCAAATACTCGCTGAGGTCGTCAGCTTTGCGGACGAGTTCTTCGTGACCTTCGACTTCCGTCTTGAGAAGCGTCGCTTCCTGGGAAATCTTCTTGGCCTTATCCGGGTCATTCCAGAAGGCCGGGTCACTCATCTGCATGTCTAAATCCATGATACGTTCTTTTTTCCGAGGTAAGTTAAAGTGAATCCCCGATTTCTTGTATTCTATGTTTCAGGTCTTCCAGAGGTTTTCTCATTTCATCTAGTAACACAAGTATCACCACTCTTCTAAAAAATAAATGTAATAGGTTATGCACAGGATTCGCGCGGGCGCCCCACATGGGCGCCCCTACGGCTGCCTTTTACTGCTTTTCTCTCTCTTCATCGCGCTTGATGTCTTCGGCGCTGACGGGTTTGCTTTCTTCATGGACTTCATGAGCCCCTTGGAGATGATCTTCCGCCTGCGGTACGGGCTTGCTGTACGTGACCTGGATATGGTAGAGGAAGGTGACGACAGTCCGCTTGATGGAGTCGATCATTTCTTCGAACATTTCATAGGCTTCGAATTTGTATTCGACGAGCGGGTTCTTCTGGCCATACGCGCGCAGGTTGATGCCTTCTTTGAGGGCGTCCATGGCGTCGAGGTGGTCCATCCACTTGCTGTCGACGACGCGGAGCATGATGGCCTTTTCCAGTTCCTTCATAGTCGTTTCGCCGATTTCCTTGAGGCGTTCGTCGTAGAGGTCGACGGCAATCTGCTTCAATTTATCCTGGACTTCCACACGGCTCAGGTTTTCCAGTTCTTCTACAGTCGTCGCGTTCTTAGGCACGAAGTACTGCTGCATCTGAGCCAGGAGGCCGGCGAAATCCCATTCTTCCGGATAGAGCTTTTCGTCAGCGTATTTATCCAGGCCATCGTGGATGATATCGTCGACCATGCCCATGATGGTATCGCGCAGGGAATCGGCTGTCAGGACCTGGCGGCGCTGGCCGTAGAGGACTTCACGCTGCTGGTTCATGACATCGTCATATTCCAGGACGTACTTACGGATTTCAAAGTTGTGGCTTTCGACTTTCTTCTGGGCCTTTTCAATGGACCGGGTGATCATCTTGGCCGTAATCGGTTCGTCTTCATCCATGCCCAGCTTATCCATGAACTTGGAAATATTGTCCGAGCCGAAGATACGCATGAGGTCGTCTTCCAGGGACAGGAAGAACTGCGTCGTACCGGGGTCGCCCTGACGGCCGGCACGGCCGCGCAGCTGGTTGTCGATACGGCGGCTTTCATGGCGTTCCGTACCGATGATCATCAGGCCGCCCAGTTCGGCGACGCCCGGCCCGAGCTTGATATCCGTGCCGCGGCCAGCCATGTTGGTGGCAATGGTGACCATGCCCTTCTGACCGGCGTTCTTGATGATTTCCGCTTCTTTTTCATGGTATTTGGCGTTGAGCACGTTGTGGACGATGTTTTCCTTATCCAGGAGCTGGCTGAGGATTTCCGACTGGTTGATGGACGTCGTACCGACCAGGATCGGCTGGCCCGTAGCGTGGCGCTTCTTGACTTCCCGGACGACGGCGCGGTACTTGGCGTTCTTCGTCTTGTAGATGACGTCCGGCAAATCCTTACGGATAGCCGGCTTATTGGTCGGGATGACGTAGACGTCGAGCTTGTAGATCTTGTTAAATTCGTCTTCTTCCGTCTTAGCCGTACCAGTCATGCCGGCCAGTTTCTCGTACATACGGAAGTAGTTCTGGAAGGTAATCGTAGCCAAGGTCTTGCTTTCGCCTTGGACCTTGACGTTTTCCTTGGCTTCAATGGACTGATGGAGACCATCGCTGTAACGGCGGCCGAACATGAGGCGCCCGGTAAATTCGTCGACGATGACGATTTCACCGTTCTTGACGACGTAATCCTTGTCGCGGTGCATCATGAAGCGCGCCCGCAGGGCCTGGATGACCAGATGGTTCAAGTCGAGGTGTTCGTTGTCGAACATGTTGCTGATGCCCAGCATCTTTTCGACTTTGGCAACGCCCGAATCGGTTGGCGCAATGGTCTTCTGCTTTTCGTCCATCGTGTAGTCGTCCTTGGTGAAGGTCTTGACGATGCCTGCCAGCGTATAATAGAGGTCCGTCGATTTTTCACCAGGGCCGGAAATGATGAGCGGCGTCCGCGCTTCGTCGATGAGGATCGAGTCCACTTCGTCGACGATACAGTAGTTGAGCGGCCGCTGTACCATCTGGTCTTCACTGATGACCATGTTGTCGCGCAGGTAGTCGAACCCAAATTCGTTGTTCGTCCCATACGTGACGTCAGCGTTGTACGCCCGGCGGCGCTGGTCATACGTGAGATCGTGGACGATGAGGCCGACAGACAGGCCGAGGAACTTATAGATGCGGCCCATATCTTCGCTGTCGCGGGTAGCCAGGTAGTCGTTGACCGTGACGACGTGGACGCCCTTGCCCGTCAGGGCATTGAGGTATACCGGCAAAGTCGCAACCAGGGTCTTCCCTTCACCAGTACGCATTTCGGCGATATCCCCGCGGTGGAGGACGATGCCCCCCAGGAGCTGGACGTCGAAATGGCGCATGCCCGTCACACGGCGCGACGCTTCACGGACGACGGCAAAAGCTTCGGGCAGAATGTCGTCCAACGTTTCTCCGTTGGCCAGGCGATTCTTGAACTCGAAGGTCTTTTCCTGCAGCGATGCATCGCTCAGGCCTGCCAATTTCGGTTCCAGATCGTTGATGCGGCGGACAATAGGCCACATCTTCTTTAATTCATGCTCGGTATTATTCCCGAGCAGTCTTTGTATCAGTTTATTAAACACCTATCCGAGACCTCCAATTTACACAATTTGCAATCTACTCTGTGATATTATATCAATTATACATTATACCCCGACTACGACTCACAATGCAATACCTATTTCCCATATACAACAACGCATGAATATGCTAAAATAGTTTTATTATTTATATACCGCGTGAAAGGGGTTTTATGATTATGATGCAATATGATGTTTCCATATTGACGGCCTTTGCCTTGTACCTTCTGGTCATGCTGGCAATCGGCGTCTATTATTCCCGGTCCCAGCAACGGCTGAGTGACTATATCCTCGGCGGACGCAGCCTGGGGCCTTGGATCACTTCCATGAGCGCCGAAGCGTCAGACATGAGCGGCTGGATGCTCATGGGCGTCCCGGGTTTCGCTTATTCGACAGGCATCTCGGCTGCATGGATTGCCATTGGCATCGCCATCGGCACGTACCTCAACTGGCAGTTCGTCTCCCAGCGCCTGCGCAACTATACGGAAGTTGCTAACAATAGCCTGACCATGCCGGACTACTTGAAAAACCGCTTCCACGATGACAAAAATATCATCCGCATCATCTCGGCTATTTTCATCCTCATCTTTTTCCTTATATACACGTCATCGGGCTTCGTCTCCGGCGGCAAACTCTTTGAATCGGTCTTTGGCATGGACTACTTCTCGGCCCTCTTGCTCAGTGCCGGTGTCGTCGTCGTCTATACCTTCCTGGGCGGCTTCATGGCCGTCTGCTGGACCGACTTCATCCAGGGCTGCATGATGTTCCTGGCCATCGTCCTGGTCCCCGTCGTCGGCATGATCGCCTTCGGCGGCTGCGACGCCGTCATGACCCGATTAGCTGCGACGGCACCGAACCTCCTGGAAATGGCACCGGACACGACGACGACAGGCATCATCGGCATCATTTCCGCCCTGGCCTGGGGCGTCGGCTATTTCGGCCAGCCTCATATCCTGGTCCGCTTCATGGCCATCGGTGACCCGACGGAACTGAAGAAATCGAAACACATCGCCATGACCTGGGTCGTCATCTCCCTGGCCGCTGCCGTCCTGGTCGGCCTGGTCGGCAAAGTCGTCGTCCCGACGCCCTTAGCCGGCGCGGACTCGGAAAAAGTCTTCCTGGTCATGAGCCGCCAGCTCTTCCCGCCGTTCGCATCGGGCCTCATCTTGTCCGCCGTCCTGGCCGCCATCATGAGTACCGCCTCATCGCAGCTCCTGGTCACAGCATCGGCTATCTCCAAGGATTTTTATCACACCTTCATCCGCAAGAATGCCAGTGAAAAAGAACTCATATACGTCAGCCGCCTGACCGTCCTCGTCGTCGCCGCCTGCGCCATCGTCCTGGCCCTCAACCCGAACAGCTACATCCTGACCATGGTATCCTACGCCTGGGCCGGCTTCGGTGCCGCCTTCGGCCCGACCATCCTTCTGTCCTTGTACTGGAAACGCATGACCAAGAATGGCGCCCTGGCCGGCATCATCGTCGGCGGCCTGACCGTCCTCATCTGGAAACAATTCGCCTGGTTCGGCCTCTACGAAATCGTACCGGGCTTCCTCTTCTCGCTCATCGCCATCTACATCGTCAGCAAACTCGACGGCGAACCGAGCCAGGAAATCCAGGACGAATTTGAACAAGCCATCCACCACACGCCTAAAATCAGCGTCCTCCATAATGAAGAGGAATGAGGAACGTGCCGTTCCTCCGTGGTTCGTTTGCCGTGGTTCGTGATTCGAAAAAGCATACAAAGGCAGAATAAGGCGATCCACAGGATTCTTCCAGCGATGCGTCAGCGAGCGTTCTGCTTCGAACCACGCCAAACGACCCACGAACCACAAAAGAGGCTGTCGCAAAAGCGACAGCCTCTTTTATTCATTCAACGATGAACGGCTCTTAATATTCCGGTTCAATCAAGCCGTATTTTCCGTGTTTCCGTTTGTAGACGACGTTGATCGTGTCGGTCTTGGAATTGAGGAATACGAAGAAATCATGGCCTACGAGGTTCATCTGCAAAATAGCTTCTTCCACATCCATCGGACGAGCCGCGAATTTCTTGACGCGGGCAACTTCGAAGTTTTCTTCCGGAACAGCCGGGCCTTCGACGAGAGCGTCATTGAAAGCGCCTTTCTTCATGCGGCGGGCGATTTTCGTTTTATATTTATGAATCTGGCGTACCAGTTTATCATAGACTAAATCGATAGCAGCATACATATCATCGTTGGCTTCAACGCCGCGGAGGACGACGCCGTCCACTTTCAACGTGATTTCAGCGATTTTCCGATCTTTTTCTACAGAAAGCAGGGCCTGGACATTGACTTCGTTATCAAAGTATTTCGTGACTTTCTTTTCCTGTTTTTCAACGTGATCTTTCAGAGCCGGTGTAATTTCTAAATTTTTACCTCTAACGATGGTTGCCATAAAACATCCCTTCCTTTCGTGGGGAGATCCTGTCTAAGAAATGTATGGCTTTCATTCCTTGTGGTCTCTTCCCTTATATGTATAGTATTCAACACGGAGATGCAAATTCCTTCTAAAAAAACAAAAAAATTTGAAATTTTTATTTTGGGCCTGACGGCCAGGCCGGTCGCAGGTCGTCCAGGTCGTCTCGGACTCAGATGCCGCTTTGCGGCAACAGATTCAAACTAACAACATCGCCTCGAGTAACCCTCGGCTCGTAAAAATAGTGGTTCGTGGCTCGTGGTTCGTAAAAGCCGGCCATTATATCAGAATGGGCTGTGGGCAAATCTCACAGCGGGACGCCCTCTGGGCGTCCCCTACGCACAAGGCCGATGGCCGTGCATTTTTACCTGTGACCGTGTCCTTTTCCATCGCCTGTATGCGATACCGTAGGGGACGCCTGAAAGGCGTACCGCCGTGAATCCTGGGTACAGCCGGAATTTATGACGATTGGCACGCGGTCGTAATACCATCATGAGTCTGTCGCGGCGGAACGCCACATCTGAATCCGAGGAAAAAGCCGTGGTAGCTCGTGATTCGTGGCTCGTAAAAGCTCGCCATTATACTAGAATAGGCTATGGCTAACTCTTTCTAGCGGGCTCGCCACGTGCAAGCGAATACGGCCACGGGCCGTATGTGTTTATGCGGCTACCTGTGTCTTTTCCATTTTTGTGCAAAAAAAAGACCACCCATTTCTGAGTGGTCTTTTTGTAATCTTCCTGCAAAAGGAAGGATTAGAATACGAATACGAACTGAGCACGTGTTTCTTCGCCCGGATCAGCATTGCCGTCTTTAGCGCTGGTTGCGAAGGACTGCATAATCTGGAACTGAGCGTTCTTAGCGAAGGTGTAGTCGACACCGACGCCCCAAGATTTAACGTTGCTGGTTAAGCTGTCCTTTCTCCAACCATTGGTGGAACCAATGAAGGTGCCATCAATATCGAACTGGTCGGCATTGAGGTATTCAACCCAAGCGTCCCAAGATTTCGGCGTAGCGAAGTTAGCAGCACCGTAGGTGAGCTTGCCAACCCAAACATCAGCATTGTCTTTAGAACCATTGTCATTGTGGATAGCGTCACGATAGGTTTCATAGTTAGCCAAAGCGTTCCATTTGCCGAAGTTGACGCTGGCATATGCACCCCAAACATCAATGTTATCAAAAGCTCCATTAATAGTAGTATCCTTATGAGTAACCGATGCATTAGGCATGATATTATTGTAGTAAACACCAACAGCAGAACCAGCCATACGGCCGCCACCGAAGAAGCCTTCTAATTCACCATATGCCGTTTTAGCGCTAGCTTCAACATCATAATCATTATCTGCATCTAAATTATAGGAACCAGTCCAAGCACCACCAATGGGGCCTTCTTTGAATTTACCATAGCCAGCAGTTGCAGCAAATTTGTCATTCTGGTATTTCAACTGAGCGCCGTCGAAGGTATCGCCATAGAAGAAACCATAAGCACGCGGGCCACCCATGATGTATTCATAACGGCCAACCATCAAATCCCAGTTGTTACCTCCGAAGTTGTAATCAACATAAGCACGGTCCGTCGTGACATTATTTTCACTGCTAGCAGAGCTGTTATCAGCAAAGCTGCGGTCGCCCGTCGTGATGCCATAAGTAACTTTCGTGCGGTCGTTGACCTGCGCATTAGCACGGATACGGACACGATACATCCAAGAAGCATCATTCTTCTTACCAGCATCTGTAACCTTTCCTGTGGCGTTATCTAAGTGTTTATAAGATTCCTGATGTGCATATTTAATACGAGCATCACCGGTGAGTTTTACGTTGCCAACGCGGTTTTCCAGAGCGCTTACGCGAACGCCGAGGTTGTTGAGTTCGTCAGCATATTCGTCAGCGAGTTTGTTGATGAGAGCGCGCTGTTCGACAGAAGCTTTGTCCATGTGAGCCATAGCTTTTGCGACCATTTCAGCAGCTTCGTAACGAGTGATGTTACGGTTGCCCTGGAAGTACTGGCCGTCAACGCCCTGGATGATGCCGGCGTCAGCCAATTCTACGACGGATTTGTAAGCCCAGCTGTCAGACGGTACGTCGACGAACGGGTTAGCTGCGAAAGCGCACGTTGCGCCAACAGCCATAGTTGCTGCGAGAGCTGCTAATACTTTTGTTTTCATGAGTATTACCCCTTTTCAAAAAAATAAGTTTCTTATAAAGTCTTACTCCGTTACAAGCGAGGGACAGAAACATATTTTCTGAGGGTTCATTGGCGAGTTGTCCTAGTTTCCTCTCTTTTACTGCCTCAGACGGTCTGTTTCTTCGTACCTCTTTTCACTAGTGTACCTGCAACGCACTACGCTAGTTCTCTTCTACTATACTCCATTTTGCAAGTTTTGTCAAAATCATGTAAGTTTTTATCATAACAAAAAGGCCTATAAAGGGCATAAATAAGCCACGTTTTACGTATTATGCCGATTTGGCATATACAAAAAAAGACCACCCATTTCTGAGTGGTCTTTTGTAATCTCCTTGCAAAAAGGAAAGATTAGAATACGAATACGAACTGAGCGCGTGTCTGTTCTCCCGGATCTTCTGCATTGCCATCTTTGGTGTTCGTACCGAAGGACTGCATAACCTGGAACATGGCATTCTTAGCGAAGGTGTAATCGGCACCGACACCCCAAGATTCGATGTTATCCATATCTTTCGAGAATCTCCAAGACGTGGAGTTACCACCAATGAAAGCACCGTCTTCAGCATTGATGTATTCAACCCAAGCATCCCAGGACTTCGGCGTAGCGAAACCAGCTTTGCCATAAGTCAATCTGCCAATCCATACGTCAGCATTATCGTCCTTGTTGATGTTTTTAGCACCATCGACGAAGGAAACGTGTTCGTAGTTAGCGAGGGCATTCCATTTGCCGAGGTTAGCACTTACATAGGCACCCCAGAGATCATCAGCATGGAAGACATCATCTGTACCATGATTTGTACCATCAGCACGAGTGAAATCGTTGTAATAAACACCGAGAGCAGAACCAGCTGCACGGCCACCGCCGAAGAAGCCTTCTAATTCGCCATAACCAGTCTTAACACCAGAAAGGGCATCTTCAGTGTCAGTAGCATTCTTACCCGTTACTTTACCATAGTCCGTATCGGAGCCATCAGTCTTAAATTTACCATAGCCAGCGGTAGCAGCGAATTTATCGTTCTGGTATTTCAATTCAGCACGGTCGAAGATATCACCGTAGTTGTAGCCGTAAGCACGATCACCGCCGAGGTGATAAGCATCGGTACGGCCAACGCTGAGGTTCCAGTTGTTACCGCCGAAGTTGTAGTCGACTTTAGCGATATCCGTGTACGGATTGTTTTCACTGCTAGCAGCGCTATTATCAGCAAAGCTGCGGTCGCCCGTCGTGATGCCATAAGTAACTTTCGTGCGGTCGTTGACCTGCGCATTAGCACGGATACGGACACGATACATCCAAGAAGCATCATTCTTCTTACCAGCATCTGTAACCTTTCCTGTGGCGTTATCTAAGTGTTTATAAGATTCCTGATGTGCATATTTAATACGAGCATCACCGGTGAGTTTTACGTTGCCAACGCGGTTTTCCAGAGCGCTTACGCGAACGCCGAGGTTGTTGAGTTCGTCAGCATATTCGTCAGCGAGTTTGTTGATGAGAGCGCGCTGTTCGACAGAAGCTTTGTCCATGTGAGCCATAGCTTTTGCGACCATTTCAGCAGCTTCGTAACGAGTGATGTTACGGTTGCCCTGGAAGTACTGGCCGTCAACGCCCTGGATGATGCCGGCGTCAGCCAATTCTACGACGGATTTGTAAGCCCAGCTGTCAGACGGTACGTCGACGAACGGGTTAGCTGCGAAAGCGCACGTTGCGCCAACAGCCATAGTTGCTGCGAGAGCTGCTAATACTTTTGTTTTCATGAGGATTACCCCTTTTCCAATAAAAAATAGGTTTCGTAAAAAGTCTTACACCGTTACTAGCGAGCGCCGAAACGTATTTTTTCCAAGGGTTCATTGGCGAGTTGTCCTAGTTTCCTCTCTTTTACTGCCTTGAAAAAGGTACTGTTTTTTTGCTCTTTTCGCAGGTGTTGCCTGCGTCCGCACCACACCTGTTGCGATTATTATACAACTTTTCTCAAGGCCTGTCAAAATTCAATGTTTGTTTTCCTTTTTTATCCTAGTAAAAATCGGCTAAACAAAGCCATTTATCCTTCATTTTTTAATCACCATTTTTAAAAACTTAAAGGGTGCTTTTGCATAAAAATTTTATTTATGTTTATTTATTCACAGTTCATCGTTTTTCATGGCAGTTCTATCTCAACGGTTATTGACTCTCATTCTTTTATTCTCCAGCCACTGCGACCACGACTGGCTCCATCTCTGTTTCGTCTGGTCTTGTACATATTGATAAAACAAGGACACCATTTCGTGTTTTTCATGATAATACGGTCCTTTCCAATCGCCCTGTTTGGGATAGACCACGTCGTGAGGCGTGTAGTTGCCGCCGATTTCGTACTGGCGATAAACGATGTCCTTATAGGGCAGGCCGGGATTTTTGATCATGTCGTACATAACCATGTAAGCCGTCGTCCGGCCGGCTCCGGCTTCGCAATGGAAATGGAGCCAGGCGTCATCCGGCAAGGTGCGGACGAACGCTAAGAAGGCATCGATTTCGCCCGGCGTCGGCCAAAGATGGTCCGTGTTAGCCAGGCGGACGTAGTGGATGCCTTTGCTGTCTGCCAGTTCCTGTTCTGTCTGGACACGTCGGACCGCCATCGCCCGGGGATGAACGGGCAAATCACCTTTCCCCTGGTCGTAGACGATGACGTCCTTTCCCAAAGCGGCCTGCAAGCGCTGCTGTTCATCAGCCAAGACGGCCGTCGGAGATTTGCCGATATTGCCCCAATCGTGGCGGCCATACCAGCTGACAGCCGTGCCGTTGAAGAAGCCATGCGATTCCTGCCGCAAGTCGACATCATAAATAGGGCCCTTGGTCTTCTTCCGCAACGCCTGGACCAGGGCGTCGAACTGGCGGGCCGAAAACTGGCCGGACCCGGAAATACGCAAATCATCCAGGCCTTTCCGCGATGGAACATAAGATGAATCGACTTCCGATGCATATTTATGTTCTACCTTATGAAAAGGGGACTGACACGTGCGGAAATTCCGAGGCAAGCCCCCACTATTTTCCGCATCGACACGCCAGAAATGCCCTTCATAAGCGGCCGGCGCCAAAGCCGGCAAAGGCGTGCGTTCACCTTGAGAAAAAGCGATATTATCGCCATTTCCCTGACCTTGAACAACCATACCCATGGCCGAAAAAACAGCCAGGATGACTGCAATTTTTTTACATCTAATCATAATTTTTCCTTTCGATTGTAATAATTTGTTTTTATGCATTATACGTGTTTAGTAAAACGTGTGAGGGAATATATATAAAAGGGACCTGACGGCCCCGCAGGCCGCCATTCGTAGGGGACGCCCAAAGGGCGTCCCGCGTGAATCCTGTGTACATCCCCAATGCCACTGCGCGGCGTTAAACTCAAATAGACGACATCACCTCAGAAAACCCTCGGCTTGTGGAAAGGGCCCCATCCGGGGCCGTCGTAGGGGCCGGCCAAAGGGCGGCCCGCTATGCGCTGAGTTTTTCCCGAAGCGTCATTGTCAATTTGAGTTTGTCGCGGCGGAACGCCGCATCTGAATCCGAGGGAATTTCAACAAAAACACCGCCAATGGTTTCTTGCCCCGTAGCGGTGTTTTGTAATTATTCCTAAATCAATTTATTTTGTTTAGCAAGTTCCTTGATGATGGAAAGTGATAATTTGCTATACTTTGCTACTTTTTCTAAGGCCATCCCATCCTTCAACATTTCAAGAGCTAATTCCAATTTTCCTTCCCTTCTGCCTTCTTTTCTGCCTTCTTTTCTACCTTTCTCCCATCCTTCTTGTTTGCCTTTCATCAGGCCATCTTCGTAGATTCCTTCTCCTAAGTTGCACATGACTTCCAAATCCCCCTCTCCTTCTTGTGTCAAATCAATCCCAAAATCATTATGCAGGGTCGTAATCTTTTCACTGGCGTTCGTTGATGATTTGAACATCAAATCAAGCAGATTTATCAGCCGGTCTTTGACTTTGCTGTTTCCCAGATAGACAAAGATGATGCCCATGAGGTCATAATTCTGACAAGGTTCTTTATAACGATGCAGCAAATGCTGTTCTTTCAGCCGATAACGGTTGATAGCGCTTTTTCCCTGTGGGGCTTCCATGGAAAAAGCCGTGGCTCGTTGTTCATAGTTTATGGCTCGTAAAAACCTACCATTATACTCGAAAAGGTTATGGTCGAATCTCTCTAGCGGGCTCGCCACGTGCGAGCCCCTACGCACAAGGCGCTGACCGTATATTTTTTCGCGAACTGCAGCCTGCGGCCTGCGTTTTTACTTCTCTCCCATTTGCTTGCGGATTTCCTGGGGTGTTCCATGGGGTGCATAACCGTTTATGGCGGCCAGGTGTATCAGTTTTTCGCCTTTTTCGCTGTCTTTCGGAACACCGATGCCTTCTTTATACATCTGGCCCAGCCAATATTGGGCCACGGCGGCTTCGACGTTGAGTTCGCCGCCCTGCAAGGCTTGTTCAAAGTAATGGCGGGCTTGGGCGTAATTTCGTGTGACGCCGCGTCCCAGGAGATAAAGCATCCCCAGCATGGCCTGGGCTTCTGGCAGGCCATGTTCGGCAGCCTTTGTATACCAAAAGGCGGCTTTTTCATCTTTTTTGTAACTGTAAAAATAGGCATCGCCTAAATAGTTCTGAGCGTCTCGGTCGCCCTGGGTGGCTGCATTTTCTATCAGCATCCAGCCCACTTTATCGGCATCTCGGACGTGGCCGCCGTCAGAGAGGAGTTCTAAGCCCCACGTATACAAATTGATGGCCTGATTTTCCTTGGTCTGTTCGTTTCTGTCCATGACTATCCCTCCTGTGAAATACAAGTTCTATCTTCACTATAGCATCTGAGGAGGACAGGTTTTGTCATGGTGAGGCAAAAAGGGCTTGTCGCACGACGACAAGCCCTTTTAAGTTGTTAGTGGCTAGCAGTTAGTGGTTAGCGGATGGTTTTAAATTTAAAAGCAGCCTCTCAGTCAGCTTCGCTGATAGCTCTCTATCAGGAGAGCCTTGCACTGGCCTGCGTTCTCTATTAGTCCGCTTCTAAATGCAGGGTTTTGACTAGTCCGCTGCGGTTATGCTTGACCGGTTCATCGGTCAGGGCATCCAGGATGGGGCCGTAGTCTTTCTTTTCGATGTCTTCGCAGAAGGCGATTTTCAGGTACATCGTAGCCCGCGAGGAGCCGACGTAGATGAGGCGCTGCATGAGGTCGTCCGGGAGTTCCGACAGATTGACATCGATGAGGAGGACCGCTGTGGCTTCAAGGCCCTTGAATTTCCGTACCGACGTGAAGAGGATTTTGCCGTCTTCCGGTTCCGTCGTGACGGGAATCCCGTTGAGGGTCCGGCAGCCTTTGAGGCCGCTATGGCCGACGGAGTGGGCCGTGAGGATGACCATGTCTTTCAGGGCGACGCCTTGCTGGCACATGTCCTTGACGAAGCGGTCTGCCTGTTTCTGCAGTTCTTTTTCGTTCCCATAAAAGACGGCTTTCGGTGTCATGCCCTGGATGGTGTTGACATAACTGTCTTTCATGTGCATCAACTTGCCGATGGACGTGGCGATTTCAGCGGTATTACGGCAATTCTTATAGAGGACTAGGCGACATTCGGCATTCTTATCGATCCAGCCCGTCGTCTTGCGGCTCATGATGTACTGGTTGCGGTCATAGAAGATGTAGAAACATCCGTCCTGTAATTCGGCCAGGAAGCTCAGGTGTTCCAGGATAGAATCGCTCAGGTCCTGGCCTTCATCGACGACGATGTTCGGATAGGGCCAGTCATCGTCCTTGAATTCGCTTTCAAAGTACTGTTCAAAGACGGCGACGACTTTATTGAGGGGCAAGGTATCGTCCTGGAGGATTTCTTCTGCCAGTGTCCGCACATTATGGAAGGTTATCTGTGGATTCGGATAATGACGGCGCAAGTATTGGAGAAGAAATTCGTTGAAACACAGGTAGAGGACCTTTTTCCCCTGAGCTGCCAGCATCCGCGCCTTTTCTACGGCCAGCATAGTCTTGCCCGTGCCGGCCGGGCCGTAAATGGCCGCCGTCCGCTGTTCCTGCAGGAATCGCAGGATAGAGAACTGCTGATTCGTCAGCTGGACGTAGGATGTCTTCGTTTCCCGGCTGCTGCTGGAAATCGTTTCGGCAATGCGGAAAGACGGCATGAGTGTCTGGATGAGGGCTTTGAATTCCGGCGGCTTCAACGGTGTAAAGGACCGGCCCAGGTGGTCTTTCCAATAGGCATAAACCTTATCCAGGGCTTCTTCCGGATGCGCTAAACTCAGTTGATCCAGGATGATTTCCGGAACGGCTTCAGCTGGCAGACGCAGTTTTGGGTCCATGGTGACCGACGTGAACCAGGCCGCCCGGCCGATCATGGGACAGTCATAGGGAAAATGCTGGCGCAGGATCCGTTGGATGCGGTACTGCGTCTCAGCAGCCTGTCCTAAGGGATTGATTCGTTTTTCACTCTGATTCCTGCGGTTGATCTGGATCCAGCTGCCCTCCTTATAGCCGATGCCGCCGGATTTGACTTCGATGGATAAGATGCCCTTGGTCGGGTGGAAAATGATAAAATCGCCTTCCCCTTCGCTCCGGTACTGGCCCGGTTCGCCGATCCAGCGGAAGGAATGGAAGACGATATATCCGTCACTTAATTGTTGTAAGGCCTGATAAACCTGGATTTCGCCATCGCTGCCATGAAAATCGTCATCGATGGTCGGATAAAAACGTGCCATGCAGTATCTTTCCTTTCTCTGTATCTTCTGTCTTCGTGTTCTTCTTATTATACCAAGGATACTTCAGGGACGGAAGGGTACCAAATTCTTTCAGCCGGGCTTTGAGCTGTTTTTGAAGTCCATGTTGCCAGAGATAACGGTCGAGCATTTCTTTTTGGGCATACAATACGCTGTCTTCGACTTGATGGCGCGTGAAGGTATTCAGGCCATCGATTTCTAAGAGGCACGTATTCAGGCGTTCCACCAGTTCCCAACAGGCCATTTTATCTTCCATGACGGCCTGGTACTGTTCTTTCAATTCTTCACGCATGTGGTAATAGTCCGTCAGCGAATGGACGTTGGAAAGTCTGTCTTTTTCCAGGACGGCTTCGGCTTCTTCGGCAACGCCAGCCCGTTCGAAGTCGTAGAAGTGGCAGTCGTCCAAGAGGTAGCCATGGATGTATTTTCCCAGTTGTTCATTGAAATTCAGAGCAAAGACGGCATGGCAGCGCTCACATTCAACGGTATGTACCATATTCGGCAGATTATGGATCAGCAGGTTCCCCTGTTCATCGCGGTGATTACAGACGGGTTTCCAGGCATAACGGCGCCGGCTTTCCTGCAAGGTCGTGCCGGCCTTTTTGAAGCAGTTGTCGATGAGCGTGAGTGCTTCGTCCTGGTTAAGATCCGGGACGTCGTCGAGGAGATTGACCGTGCAATCATAATAATCGAGGGTATTAAAGATAGGCACGGAAAAGCTCAGGACCCAAAAGGTCCTGAATGTCATCTGCTTGTACAGGGGAAAGAGGATGCTGCGGATGTGTTTGGCTGAAAACTCATCATAATAGGGCAGGTCCAGCGTAATGTAATCCAATTTCTCTAAGATAGCCGTTTGTCGACGGATTTCACGCTGGAGCAGTTCATTCTGGATTTTAAGGTTGTTGTGGAAAAAGGTGACATCTTTGGGCGTGAACTGCTGCATCCTGTCCAAAATATGATAGGATTTTTCGATGTGCCCAATGAAATCCGGCTTGAGAAGGTCATCCAGGCTGTTATATCTCAAAACTTTATTGTAGCTGTATTCCTGCGTATCCGGGTTGATTTTCAGCGAAAAAACAGTCTGGCATTTTTTGCAGATATACGTATCATGGCAATTCTTGGCGCTATCTATCATCGTCAGGGAACTGGCCTCATCAAAGAGCAGATGGCCGTCGCTATCGCGGTGTTCACAGCAGTCGCGTTCTTTAAGGACCGCCCGACATTCGTCCACGTCAAGGCCGAAATGCTTATAACAGTTATAGATGAACTGGATATCTTGCTGTGTTTGTACTATGTCAATCTTTTTCATTCCTACCGCCTCCTTGGGTTCTCTATTATACATAGTCCAGTAGACAGTATCTGTCTTGGCACGAAAAAAAGGCTGTCGCATTAAGACAGCCTTTTTTTGAGTATTAAGTTCGTAGTTTGTAGTTTTTAGTGAAGGTTTTTTAATTTAAAGGCAACCTCTCAGTCAGCTTCGCTGACAGCTCTCCTATAAGGAGAGCCGGGCCGCCCTTCGGGACGGCCCCCACGATGCGGTCCCATGGACCGCGGCGACCTGCCGCCTGCGGACTGCGCCGGCATTCATTTTCATCGCCTGTATGCGATTTCGTAGGGGACGTCCTGTTAAGGCGTCCCGCTGTGAATCCTGGATACAGCCGAAATTTATGACCAGTGGTACACGATCGTAATACAATCATGAGTCTGTCGCGGCAAAGCCGCCTCTGCGTCCGAAGCGGCCGGCGACCTGCAAACTGCGACCGGCGGGCGCCCCACAGGACGCCCTACGCGATTTTGTATTTCTTTTCCAGGCGGTCCAGGAGGTCCATGTAGCCTTTGGCGAAGTCCGGTCCTTCTTCCGCTTCCATGTCTTTGACGGTCTGGTCGATTTTAGCTTTGATGTCGTCCGACAGGCCGCGGTCGGCTAAGGGGTAGACGACGTTGTTTTCTTTTTCTACGTGCTGCTGCAAGCGGTTGGCATAGGCCATGGCTTCCGTCAGGATTTGGAGTTTGTATTCGGTCTTCGGTTCCTGGGCGTAGAGTTTCAATGCTTCGTCGAGGGCCCGGACGTGGGCACGGATGAGGTCGTGTTCGACGAGCATGCCGTGCTTGATGATGATGGATGCCACTTCTTCCAGGTGCTCGACCATTTCCGGGAAGAGAACGAGTTCTTCCCGGCGATGATGATGGCCATCGGCATAACGGCGGATGAAATCGAGGATTTCCGCAAATTCCTGCTGGTCGATTTCAGCTCCTTCGAGGATGCCGCAGCAAATTTCTTTGATGACTTTCAGCATGCGGGAAATATTGGCATGCTGTTTGACCATAACTTCTGTACAGTACATGATGTTCTCTCCCCTTTCGTATTTACGCAGCTTTTTTGACGATTTCGTACTGGCCGTCAGCCGGGCTGACCATAGTGTAGTCCGTGCCGGCGAGAATGCCTTCGACTAAGGACTGGCGCAGGGCATAGTAGCGGTCGCCGTGGCCCTGCCAGAATTCGCTGTGCAGGTCCATGGTCCGGTCCCAGGCGATGCGGTTGTCATCGCTTTCGCGGACGCGGTTGACCTGGTCGCAGGGCATACCGTCGAGGAGCAGGTCGTCCAGGCGGTGGAAAGCTTCCGGTGCCGTAGCAGCGCTTAGGTTCTGGCTGGCACCGAAGTCGTAAGCGGCTTTTTTTAGTGCTTCCAGGCGGGCATCATCATTGCCGGCAATGGCGAGGACGAAAGCGGCATAGCGGCCTTCGGCGTCGTGGATGCGAGACTGGAGCCAGCCGTGGATGTTCGCTTCATCGATGACTTCATCGAGTTTGCGGCGGTCTTTGCTGCAGTATTTATCAGCCAAGTCTTCATCGGACCAGCCCTGCGCTGTGGCAACGCGGACGAGTTCGTCGATCAAGCTTTCCTGGAACTGGATTTTATTGTAAAGCCAAAAATGGATAGGTCCTAAAAATGCGCTCATTGTCGTTTCCTCCTCTTATCGTCTCTTACTGTTTGTTTGCTTCAATGGCAACGTTGACGGCTTTGGTAACAATTTCCGGGTCGAGGCCATGGACGAAGCAGGCGTTTGCCAGGCTTTCCTGCTGGGAAGACGGGCAGCCCAGGCAGTGCATGCCCTGACCGATGAGGGTATCGACGACTTCCGGGTGAAGGCGGATGATATCGCCCATGATCATGTCAGACGTAACTTTTTCATTAGCAGCAAATTTATTCAGAACGGATTTCAACATAGTAACTACCTCCTAAAGTATGTGGACAACTTTTATCTTATCTCTGAGTGAGCTTTCTCTCAACTTCTGAACGTAGTATACCATGGATAGTGGAGGGAATCTGTTGTTATTACAACGGTTTGGGAATTAGTGGCTCGTGGTTCGTGGCTAGGGGCTAGGGGCTAGGGGCTAGTAAAAAAGAGGCTGTCGCATTAAGACAGCCTCTTTTTGAGTATTAAGTTTGTAGTTTGTAGTTTTTAGTGAAGGTTTTTAAATTTAAAGCCATCTACTAACCACTAACAACTAGCCACTAACCACTCTTATTCTTCCTCTTCCGGAAGTTCTGCGTTGTGGTATACGTCCTGGACGTCGTCGAGTTCGTCGAGGGCGTCTACGAAGCGTTCCATTTTTTCAGCGTCTTCACCGGTGAGTTTGATCGTGTTTTCCGGAACCATGGTGATCGATGCGTGTTCCGTTTCGATGTTGTTGTCAGCCAGGGCTTTTTCGACAGCATCGAAAGCTTCCGGCGTCGTGATGATTTCGTAGTCTTCATCGGAGACTTTTACGTCATCGGCACCGGCGTCGAGAGCGACTTCCATGATCTGGTCTTCATCAGCCTGGTCGCGGTTGACGACGAAAATGCCCGTGTTGTGGAACATCCAGCTGACACAGCCCGTAGCACCGAGGTTGCCGCCGGATTTGGAAAATTCGTGACGGACAGCAGCGGCTGCGCGGTTGCGGTTATCCGTGAGGACGTTGACCGTAACGGCAACGCCTGCCGGGCCATAGCCTTCGTATACGATTTCTTCATAGTTCTGGCCTTCCGTAGCGCCAGCACCTTTCTGGATAGCCCGTTTGATGTTATCTTTCGGGATATTGTTTTCCTTAGCTTTCTGAAGGGCCAGTTTCAGACGCATGTTGCCGACCGGGTCCGGGCCGCCCATGCGGACAGCAATCGTGATTTCACGGCCGATTTTGGTCGTGATCTTGCCACGGATTGCGTCGTTTTTCCCTTTTTTACGTTTAATATTCGCCCATTTAGAATGTCCAGACATTCAAATGCCTCCCTTTATTTCCACCAATCTTCGCCGGCCAGGCGATCTAAGATGATAGCTGCTGCCGAACGGACAGATAAGTGATTATATTCCCCGGCGCCGTAAATCGGTTCCAGGATGAAATCAAATTTTTCCATCGTTTCTTTGGTCATGCCATAGCCCGTGCCAAAGAGCAGGAGGATCGGCGTATCGTCTTCTTCCCGCTTGTGCCGCAAATCCTTGTAGGAAATGGTATTGGCATAGGTCCGCGCATCCGTCGTGACGACGTAAGGTTTCTTCCCTTCTGCGGTGGTGACTGCTTCGACAGCCGCTTCGATGGACGGGCGGATGTCGACGATATCGAAAGCCTGTGTGCGGTAGCCGTTATAATTACGGCCAACCGGGCTTTCCCAAAAATCCATGATTTTATGCACCATATCGAGCTGCCCCGGAATATGGTGGATGATGAAATATTTCTTGACGCCATACGTCTTGGCTGACCGCGAAATGTCGTGCAAATCGTAGTTCGTAATAGCCGTGGCAATGACGTTAAAGTTCTTATCATATATGGGATAATGAACCAATCCTACATACAAAGGGGAAGTCATCCTTTTTTCGCCCCTTTCAGTTTTGCCAGTATCTTTTGGTCAGCTGGCGACAAATCGCAGTGCTGCAAAAGATCTGGCCGTAATTCCAAGGTCCGCGCTAGCGAGGCTTCCCGCCGCCAGGCATCGATTTTGGCGTGATCGCCGTTTCGCAGGACTTCCGGTACGGCCATGCCGCGAAAGACGGCAGGCTTAGTGTACTGCGGATATTCCAGGAGCGACGAATAGAAAGAATCGTCAGCGGCCCCGGCAGCTGCGCCGAGGACGCCGGGAATCATGCGGGCCACGGCATCGGTAACGGTCATAGCCGGCAGTTCACCGCCAGTAAGGACGTAATCGCCGACGGAAATAGTTTCATCGGCCAAATCCTGCTCAACGCGGTAATCGACGCCTTCGTAATGGCCGCATAATAAAATAAGCTGGTCGTATGTCGCCAGCTCGCGTGCTTTGGCCTGCGTAAAGGTCTGCCCTGCGGGCCCCATGAAGATGATACGCCGCCGCGGCACCTGGCGCCGCACAGCTTCGACAGCGGCATAGAGGGGCGCTGTTTTCATGAGCATCCCACAGCCGCCGCCATAGATGGTATCATCGACCATGTGATGGCGGTCATACGTGAAATTACGTGGATTGGTCACATCCAGATCCAACAGACCGGCTGCCCGGGCCCGCCCGATGATGCTGTGCTGGAAAAAAGCTTCGATGAACTCCGGAAAGAGTGAGATAATGTCGATTCTCATTCGTCCACCCACTCCGGCGGATCGACGACGATTTTCTTTTCGCCTTCATCAATGGACTTGATGACATCGGGAATGGCGGCCAGGAGTGTTTCCTTGCCGTCATCGGCAGTGACGACGTAGACGTCGTTGCTGCCCGTGCGCAGTACGTCTGTAAGTTTTCCCAGTTCATGGCCCTGAAGGTCATATACGGCCGAGCCGAGGATGTCGTAGATATAGTGCTGGCCTTTTTTCAGGGGTACTAAATCTTCGCGCGGGACCTGCAGGTCTTTCTTGACCAAGAGCTCCGCTGCGTTGCGATCATCGACGCCGACAAATTTCATGAGGACGACCCGCTTATGAAGACGTGCAGATTCTACTTCATATTTTTTGCCGTTGATGTAGCCGTATTTCATTTTCAGGAATCGTTTCGGAAAATCCGTATCGGGATAAATACGAACATCACCCCGCACGCCGTGCGGGGCAACGATTTGACCGATTGTGAAAAGATCTAATTCAGCCATCGTATTCTATTGGCGGATAGAAACAATCTTGCCGTCTTCAAGCAAGATTTCTGTTCCCATCAATTTTTCTAAATCATCGCCGACCTTGACAACGACAGTCTGTTCGAGCGTGCCTTGTCTGATTTCGGAACCGATTGTCAACTGTTCAGCTTCTTCTCTGTCGTGCTGTGCCTTTGCTTTTGCTGCAGCGAGACGCTGTTTTTGTTCTTCTACTTTAGCACGCAAGGAAATCAACCCCTGGGCATCGATTTTAGCCTGTTCGGTCATCATGCGTTTAGCCTGGAATTCCAGGTTCTGCATTTCCCGATCGATGTCACTCAGGGCCTGGTCAGCACCTTTGAGGATACGATCCTTGAGGGCCTGCGTCACCTTTGCTTTGACAGCGACAGGAACGCGCAATGTAATCTGATCCATGGTTCCTCCTATACGATATCCACTGATACTTTCTTGTTAGCCTTCACTGCCGCAGCCTTGACAACAAGGCGCAATGCTTTCGCAATTTTACCCTGTTTGCCAATGACTTTACCCATATCTTCGGGTGCGACATGAAGCTGATAGACTTCGAGGCCTTTTTTTTGAATCTTGGTAACTGTAACCGCATCCGGGTTCTTGACGAGGGACCGGGCGATACATGCAATCAATTCTTCCATAGTATCCAGCCTCACTTACTTTTTGGATGCTTCAAACTGAGCCATGATGCCAGCTTTTTTGAAGATAGAACGGATCGTATCTGTAGGCTGTGCGCCTTTGCCGAGCCATGCTACAGCTGCTTCAGCATCGACAGTCAGACGAGAGTCCATGTCTTTGGACGGATCGTACATGCCCAACGTAGCGACCGGACGACCGTTGTTACGAGCATCGCGGGAATCAGCGACGACGACACGGTAGATCGGTTTCTTTTTAGCACCTAAACGAGCCAAACGAATTTTAATCATTGAAAATCACCTCCTTGATATAGTATCTTATTTCCACAAAAAAGGGAAATCCATTTAAAAAGGCAGACGCGGCATGAAACCCCGTCGTTTATTCTTCTGTGCTTTCTTGGCCTGCTTCATCATCTTCTGCATTTCTGCAAACTGCTTGATGAGGCGGTTGACATCCTGTACGCGCGTGCCGCTGCCCTTGGCGATACGGCGCTTGCGGCTGTCCTTGATGAGCATTTTCGGATTGGCACTCGACCGTTCCTGGGCCGTCATGGATGTGATGATGGCTTCGATTCGTTTGAATTCTTTGCCGTCCATGTCGACTTTGTCGAGTTCTTTCTTATATTTCCCGATGCCTGGGATGAGGCTCAGGAGACTGCCCATATTGCCCATTTTCTTGATCATATGGAGCTGGGACAGGAAGTCATCGAAGGTGAAGGTACCACTTTTCATGGTCTTCTTCATGTTTTCCATCGATTCTTCATCGAAAGCGGCCTGGGCTTTTTCGATGATCGTTTCGACGTCGCCCAAGTCGAGGATACGCGATGCGTAACGGTTCGGATGGAATTCTTCCAAGCCGTCGAGCTTTTCGCTGACGCCGATGAACTTAATCGGTTTGCCCGTGACGGCCTTGATGGACAAGGCGGCACCGCCGCGGGCATCGCCATCGAGTTTGGTCATGATGATACCGTCGATGCCGAGGGCTTTATCGAAGGCCGATGCAGCCGTAACGGCATCCTGACCGGTCATGGCGTCGACGACGAGCAGGATTTCATGGGGATGGACTTCATTCTTGATGTTGATGAGTTCATCCATGAGTGTTTCATTGATATGTAAACGGCCGGCCGTATCGATGATGACGACATCGCGTAAATGGCTGGTCGCATAGGGTATCGCATGTTGGGCGATGGCTACAGGGTCCTTGCTGCCCTCTTCAGTGTAGACGGGCATGTCCAGTTCCTGGCCGAGAACCTGTAACTGCGTGATAGCTGCCGGCCGGTAGACGTCGGCTGCCACCATGAGCGGACTCTTGCCCTGGGACTTCAGCTTCTTAGCCAGTTTGGCAGCTGTCGTCGTCTTGCCGGCGCCCTGGAGGCCGACGAGCATGATGATGGTCGGTGGCTTGGGGGCGATGGTAATCCGGCTCTGTGTCCCGCCGAGGAGTTCCGTCAGTTCATCGCGGACAATCTTGATGACCGTCTGCGACGCGTTGAGGCTGCCGAAAACTTCTTCGCCGACGGCCTTTTCTTTTACTTTCTTGATGAAATCTTTGGTGACGGCAAAGTTGACGTCCGCTTCCAGAAGGGCGCGGCGCATCTCTTTCAGCGCTTCGCTGACATCCTCTTCAGAAAGCTTCCCTTTGCCGCGGAGTTTTTTAAATGCCGCCTGGAATCGTTCGGACAGACTTTCAAATGGCATAAGGGGCCTCCTTCTATAACTCTATTTCATGCAAAAGCTGTTTCGCTCTTTCAAGGGTCTGCGGTTCTTCCCGGTCGAGAAGCCGCTCTACTTCATCGATTTTATCCCGGACCGCATCGTAGCGGGCCAGCAGATGAAGGCGCTGTTCGTAATTTTCCAGCGAGTGGGACGCGCGCTTGAGCATGTCATAGGCACCTTGACGGGAAATGTGCAGTTCTTCACCGATTTCGCTAAGGGACAAGTCCATATCGAAATACATTTCCATGCAGCGCCGTTGTTTTTCCGTAAGCAAAGGCCCGTACAAATCGAGGAGCCGTCCCTTGCGGACTACATCTTCAAGCATGGCTTCACCGCCTTTCAAACAGCGTACTTTGGTATTATAACGGAAACCATCCTATCTGTCAAGTATTTTTACTTGTCAGATGAACGCGGACGTCGTAGAAGGTGCTGCCGGCACCTTCATCGGTCAGACGCTGGGACGTGAGGACGTTGACCGAAGCCCCCTGCCCTTTGACCCGTTCGCGCCACCAGACGCCTTCGCTGACGACCTGGCCTGGTACGGTCCGGTCGGAAATGACGACGGTGAAATCGGCCTGGCCCCGTTCATTGGCCAAGGTCACGGTCTGCCCTTCTGTCAGGCCATAGCGGGCTGCATCATCGGGATGGACGAAGAGGTCCATGATGTGGCCGGCCGTCAGCTCGTCCCGTTCATTGAAGGACGAATCGAGGATGCGCATATCCGGGCCGTTGACGAAAGCCAGGGTGCCGTCATCTTCAGCCAAAGGCATATAGTCGGGCAAAGGCTGGGCCAGGGCTTCGTTGCGGATTTCGATTTTCCCTGATGGCGTTCCAAAGCGGGTCTGATAATCGTCCGGCAGGGGCAGCGGCGTCGGCAATCCCTGGAGCAGCCGCTGCCGGTCTACCGGAAGGGGCCATTTCGTCGTCGATGCAGCCAGGGCTTCGACGAGGTCCCGTTCCGAGCGATTATAGAACTCATCGTCGATTCCCAGGGCATGGGCCAGGTCACAGGCGATGCGCCAGTTGGAGCGGCTCTGGCCGACTGGCGGAATGGCCGCATAGCCGCACTGGATCGTATAGTTGCCATAAGAATAATAAGCATCGTCGTGCTCCAGGGACGTCGTCGCCGGCAGGACGAGGTCGGCATAGCGGGCCGTATCGGTCATGAAGCGTTCATGGACGATGGTGAATAAATCGTCCCGGCAAAGGCCTTTCAGGACCTGGTTCTGGTCCGGCGCCGTGCAGGCCGGGTTCGACGAATAGACGAAGAGACTGCGGATGCTATCATCTTCCGTCAAGGCCCGGCCGAGGCAGCACATGTTGACGATGCGCTTGCCTGGCTGTTTCCAATCGGAATGGGTGACGATTTCTTTATTATAGGCTTTCGACGCCGATGCCGACGTCAAAAGACCGGCCCCTTTCTTGCCCCAGGCGCCGACGACGGCGGGCAGGCATGTGATGAGGCGTGTCGTCATGGCGCCGTTGCGATAGCGCGACTGGCCGCTGCCGAGGCGGATGAAAGGCGCCCGGGCCTGTCCGTAGGCCTGGGCCAAGGCGACGACAGTCGCAGCCGGTACGCCGGTGATAGCCTGCACGGCTTCCGGCGTATACTTGGGGAGGACCTGAACTTTCAGTTCGTCCCAGCCGAGGACGTTCGCCGCCAGAAAGGCTTCATCGGCCAGTCCATCGCGGTCGAGGACATGCATCATGCCCAGGACCAGGGCTCCATCGGTCCCCGGGCGGACGGCGACGAAATGGTCGGCTAAATCAGCCGTCTTATGGCGGTACGTATCAATACACCAGACGACGGCCCCTTTGCGCCGGGCCGCTTCGACATCGTGGCGGAAATGGATATTCGTCGCCACCATGTGGAGACTCCAGAGGAAGATGCAGTCGCTGTCCTGAGCTTCCTGCGGTGCCGTCGGCATGGTGCTGCCCATGACATCCTTGAATCCCTGCCCTTTGGCCGGAGCGCAGATGGTCCGATCCAGTTCCGAAGCGCCCAGACGGTAAAACAGTCCGTGCAGGGCATCATGCTGGACAATGCCCATGGTGCCGGCATAGGAATAAGGCAGGATGGCTTCGGCACCACAATCGGCAATAATCGCCTTCCACCTTTCAGCAATCTCCGCCAGGGCCTGGTCCCAGGAAATGGGTGCAAACTGGCCGCTTCCCTTGGGCCCGGTCCGCTTCAACGGCGTCGTCAGGCGGCGCGGCGAATGAACGGTCCGTTCATAATGGGCCATCTTCGGGCACAACGTCCCGCGCGTAAAAGGATGGGCCCCATCGCCGGCGACGGACACGACGCGGCCGTCGTCGACAGAAACGACAAGCCCGCAGGCATCGGGGCAGTCATAAGGGCAGACAGATGTATAGGTTTTCATGATATCACCTCTTGTTTCGTGGTTCGTGGCTCGTGACTCGTGGTTCGTAGTTCGTGACTCGTGGTTCGTAGGGGCCGTCCCAAAGGGCGGCCCGCCTGGAATTGGTGAAAAAAGGAGCCGTCGCATCGCGACAGCTCCTTTTAAGCAGTTAGCAGTTAGGGGTTAGCAGTTAGCAAATGATTTTAAATTTAAAAGCCATTACATCAAACTTCAAACATCAAACCCCAAACATTGAATATAAAAGAAAACGACCTTTCCCGACAGAAAGGGGGATATGCTTAATGATGGAACAGGCGCAGGCCGGTCATGGCCATGGCGATGTTGTATTTATCGCACGTTTCGATGACATTGTCATCGCGGATGGAGCCGCCGGCCTGGGCGATGTAGTCGACACCGCTGCGATGAGCCCGTTCGATGTTGTCACCGAAGGGGAAGAAAGCATCACTGCCCAAGGCGACGCCGTGGAGCTGGGCAATCCAGGCTTTCTTTTCTTCCCGTGTGAGCGGTTCCGGTTTTTCCGTAAACAGATCCTGCCAGATGCCGTCGGCCAGGACGTCTTCGTAATCATCGGAGATATAGACGTCGATAGCGTTGTCGCGGTTCGGGCGGCGGACATCGTCGCGGAAAGGCAGATTCAGGACTTTCGGATTCTGGCGGAGCCACCAGATATCGGCTTTGTTACCAGCCAGGCGCGTGCAGTGGACGCGGGACTGCTGACCGGCGCCGACGCCGATGGTCATGCCGTCTTTGACGTAGCAGACCGAGTTGGACTGAGTGTATTTCAGGGTGATGAGGGCGATCATCAAATCGCGCTGGGCATCGGCGGGGATATCCTTGTTTTTCGTCGGGATATTCTTAAAGAGGTCCGTCGTGATTTTGGCTTCGTTGCGTTCCTGTTCAAAAGTGACGCCGTAGACTTCCTTCGATTCGATTAAGCGCGGCTTGTAGTCCGGGTTAATCTGGAGAACGCAGTAGTTCCCCTTCTTCTTGGTCTTCAAAATGGCCAGGGCTTCGTCGCTGTAGCCCGGAGCGATGACACCGTCCGAAACTTCCCGTTTGAGGAGCGTTGCCGTTTCAACGTCGCAGACGTCGGACAAGGCGACGAAATCACCATAAGAGCTCATGCGGTCAGCACCGCGGGCACAGGCATAAGCCGAAGCCAGGGGAGACAATTTCAGATCGTCGACCCAGTATATTTTTTTCAGGGTATCACTCATTTCCGTGGCGACGGCGGCCCCAGCCGGGCTGACGTGCTTGAAGGAAGCCGCAGCCGGAAGGCCCGTTGCTTCTTTCAATTCTTTGACCAGCTGATAGCTGTTGAAGGCGTCGAGCAAATTAATATAACCGGGGCGGCCGTTGAGGACCGTAAAGGGCAGGTCGCTGCCGTCTTTCATATAAACCCGGGCCGACGACTGATTGGGGTTGCAGCCGTATTTTAATTGCAGTTCTTTCATGGTGATTCCTCCTGAATAGTTAAGCAAAAATAAAAAAATACCGACACTTCTGGAACGTTTCGCCCAGACGGTCGGCTCGTATGAATCATGCTCCCCGTGGTAACTCCACTTCCGTCAGTCACATGTTTCAGGTTTATTATACCGTCCGCAGCCGGGAGATGTCAAGAAAAAGCCCCTCCCTGGATAGGCATAACTTCCACGGGAAGGGCTTTGTTTTATAAGTGATACGGTTCGTGCCGGTCGATCTTGATGGCCCGGTAGATTTGTTCCAATAAGAGGAGGCGTATCATCTGATGGGTCAAGGTAATACGGCCAAAGGAAATGCAGTTGTCGGCTTTGCGGCGGACGAGGTCGCTCAGGCCGAAGGGGCCGCCGATGATGAAGGAGATTTCACTGCAGCCGTACAGAGCCAGTTTGGCAAAGGACGCTGCCAGATCTTCAGAGGATACGAGTTTCCCCTGTACATCCAGGGCGAAGAGGTGCGAGCCCTGGCGGACGTGGCGCAGCATCTTCTCCCCTTCTTTGTCGAGGACCTGGGCCTTCTGGGCCGGCGACGGATTCTCAGGCATCTTCTCTTCAGGAAGGACGGTCACTTCGACCTGGCCATACGGGCGCAGGCGCTTCAAAAACTCGTCGATGCCGGCGGTGAGGTATTTCTCTTTGATCTTGCCGATGGTAATGACGTGATACTTCATCAGTTGGTCCCATCCCCCTGGTCTGACGAATCATTCTGCGGACTTTCCTGGAGGACGACGGTGACTTCGTGGTCCGAACCGTTGCGCGTATAATCCAGGCTGACAGAATCGCCGACATTGTGCTTGTCCATGACGCTCTGGAGGGCGCTGAAGTCTTTGACATCGGTGCCATCGAGTTTCAAGATGACGTCGCCGTGTCTGAGTCCAGCCTGATCCAGAGGTCCGCCGGCAGCGACTTTATAGACGTAAATGCCAGGTACATTCAATCTCATGCCGAAGCGGGCAGCCATCTGCTGGTCCAGGCCGTATAAGCCGAGGTACGGGCGGACGACCTTGCCGTTCTGGATGAGGTCCTGCAGAATCGGGCGGGCTGCGTTGATAGGAATGGCGAAGCCCAGGCCTTCGACGCCTTCTTTAGAAATCTTGGCGCTGTTGATGCCGATGACCTTGCCGTCAGCATCGACGAGAGCGCCGCCGGAATTGCCCGGATTGATGGCAGCGTCAGTCTGGATGAGCTTCATGCTCTGCCCTTCGGCACCGATAGTCCGGTTCAAAGAGCTGATGACGCCGACCGTGACGGTCCCCTGAAATTCCAGGCCCAGCGGGTTGCCGATGGCAATGGCCGGTTCGCCGACCTGCAGGGAATCGCTGTCGCCAAATTCAGCGACGGGCAGGTTGTCCATCTTGATCTTGACGACGGCTAAGTCCGTCTTTTCATCGCGGCCGACGACGGTCCCTTCCGTACTCTGGCCATCGGCCAGGGAGACGATGACCGTCTTGGCCGTACCGACGACGTGGTTATTGGTTACGATATAGCCGGCCTTGTCGAAGATGACGCCGGAACCGACGCCTTCACCGACCAGGACTTTCCGGTTGAACATATCGCGGTTATAGACTTTAGTCGTAATGCCGACGACGGCCGGGCTGACCTTCTTGGCAGCCTGGACGACAGCCGTATTTCGGGCATCCGAGATGGAATCCGATTTCGACGGTTCCTGGAGCTGGTTCACGGTTCCGTTATAAGTGCCGCTCGGCGTAAAAAAGGCATCGTGGATCTTGAAGCCGCCGAAGACGCCGACAGCGATGAGGACGACGGCAGCAGCTGCCGTGATGATATGTTTGCGTTGCATCATAGTTCATGACTCCCTTCCTGGAAGCGGACACTGCCCTTCTGGCAGGCCAGCCGTAATAAGATATCCTGGCCGATGACCCGGCCGGCCTGGGATAAGACTGTACGCATCGTGTGCAGCGCCAGGGACGGCGTATTATTCTTTTCGCTGCGGTGGGCCAGGAGGACCCGCATGACGCCTTTCGTCGGCAACCCGGCCAGAAAAGCGGCTGCCGTCTTGTTGGACAGATGCCCCCAGCGGCCGAGGATGCGCTGCTGGAGCGGATACGGATACGGACCGTTGCGGACCATCTGCTCATCGTGATTGGCTTCTAAGATGAGGATATCCGCATAAGCCGCAGCGGCTGCGACATCGGGGCTGACACAGCCTAAGTCCGTCGCCAAGGTAATCTTCGAATCGCCGTGGCAGAGGGTATAGCCGACGGGCCGGGCCGCATCGTGGGAGATGGCAAAGGGGATGACCTGGATGTCCTTTAGGCCTACGCGCCGCGTCAGCCGGACGAAACGGTCCTGGAAGCCTTCTACTTTCCGGCCCATGGCCTGCCAGGTCTCGGCCGTCGTATAGACGGGCATGGCCGTCCGCTTGAGAAGCGTCGCCAAGCCGTTGACGTGGTCTGAATGTTCATGGGTGATGAAGACCGCATCGAGGTCGCTCAAGGTGCAGTCATAGCGCTTCAACCCCTGTTCGATACGGCGACAGCTGATGCCGGCGTCGATGAGGATATTCGTCTTCCCACAACGGATATAGGCCGCATTGCCCTTGCTGCCGCTGGCCAGCATACTGACCAGGCAGTCGCCTGACCGGGCTTCGCCGCCGAGATTGGGAATCGCATCAGCCGCTGCTGGCGGTGCCGCAACAGGTACCTTGCATCCGGCCTGCTGACGGGCTGCCTGAATCGACAGGGCCATCGCCTGGAGCTGCCTTTCACTTTCCGTCATGGTCTCCCCTCCTTCTGTTGAAAAAAAAACCATCGTTCCGGAATAATCCAAACGATGGTCTGTGTGGTGGGCCTAGGTGGACTCGAACCACCGACCTCACGCTTATCAGGCGTGCGCTCTAACCAGCTGAGCTATAGGCCCATTTCCTAACGACTTGTTTAGTATACCACAGATACAGGACGTGTCAAGGAAATTCTTCCAATTTCTTACACTTTTTTATTGATACTGTTCCATCAATTTCTTAAAGGCGGCAAAAGACCGTTTGATCATATCCGGATCGACGCAATACGATACGCGGACGTAGCCAGGGCAGCCAAAGCTGTCGGCCGGGACGATGAGCAGGTTCAGTTTCTTGGCCTTATCGGAGAAAGCCTTGGCATCGGCTTCGGGCGATTTGACGAAGAGGTAGAAAGCACCGCTCGGATAGACGCAGTCGTAGCCCATTTCTTTTAATCCATTATATAAGAGCTTGCGGTTTTCGTCGTAAATATTCATATCGCTGGTCTGGCCCAGGCATTTGAGGACGACGTCCTGGAAGAGATGAGGTGCGCAGACGAAGCCCATGGAACGGCCGGCCCCGCAGACAGCCGTATAGACTTCCTTGGCATCGGCAGCGCAGTCCGGGACCAGGACGTAGCCGATACGTTCGCCAGGCAGGCTCAGGGATTTACTGTAGGAATAGCAGATAATCGTATCTTTATAGAATTTCGGGACATAGAGGATGGGAAGGCCATCGTAAATGATTTCCCGGTACGGTTCATCTGAGATGATATAGATGGCATGACCGATTTCCTGGGATTTCCGCGTCAGCAAAGCGGCCAGTTTTTCATAAGTATCGGCGGAATAGACGACGCCAGACGGGTTGTTCGGCGAATTGATGATGACTGCCCGCGTATGAGGCGTAATGGCCTTTTCCAAGGCATCCAGGGAAATCTGGAAGTGTTCCGTATCCGGCGGCAGGACGACGGATTTGGCATTGGCATTCTGGACGAAGACCGTATATTCCGGGAAGAACGGTGCAATGAGGATGATTTCGTCATCCGGGCTTTCGACGAGGGCTTTGAGGCTGATCGTCAAAGAGGCCGCAGCCCCGCAGGTCATATAGAAATTATCGGCCCGTACCTGGGCGTCATAAGTCTGGTTCATGAAGTCAGCCAGGCCCTGGCGGACAGCCGTATCGCCAGCAGCGGCCGTATAACCGTGGATGGCTGCCGATTCCCGCGTTTCCATGATATCTTCAATGGCTTCTTTGACGCAGGCTGGAGCCGGGACGGTCGGATTGCCGATACTGAAATCAAAGACATTTTCCTTGCCGACGACAGCCGCCTGCTGCTGGCCATAAGCAAAAAGGTCGCGGATGACCGAAGCCTGTGACCCCAGGGCGTACATTTCTTTTGATGCCATAATAACCACTCCTTCTAATATATATTGATTAGTTTGTTATTATTATAACACCAACAGGAAAAGGAAAATAGTCTATGTTATAATAGAAACGATTCATATTTCTTGAAAGGAGGATTTGTATGAAGAAACTAAGTCCTTATGTATACCTATTCGCTACGGGCCATTTTTCCGTAGACTGGGCGCAAGGCGCCATCCCGGCCCTCCTGCCCTATTTCATCTCGTCGTGTAACCTGAGTTATCAAGACGCGGCGACGCTCATCTTTGCCAATATGCTCTTATCGTCCGTATCCCAGCCGATTTTCGGCTATTACTCCGATAAGGTGTCCAAGCCCTGGTTCGCACCGCTCGGCCCCGTCCTCTGCGGCCTCTGCCTGACCCTGCTGGCCTTTACTCAGAATTATTGGTTCATCTTCCTCTGTTCCATGTTCAGCGGCTTCGGTTCTTCCATCTATCACCCCGAAGCGGCCCGTATGGTCAATAACATCGCCGGCGACCGCAAGGGACAGGCCCTGGGGACTTTCTCCGTCGGCGGCAATGCCGGCTTCGCCATCGGCCCCATGGTAGCCGGCGCCTGTGCCTATGCCTTCGACATCCACGGTCTGGTCATCTTCGGCATCGTCAATGCAATCATCGCCTTCATCCTCTATCACCAGATGCCGCACATCTTAGCCCTGGTCAACGATGCCAACCTGGCCGAAAAACAGGCTCATCCCGGCGAAGTCCTGACCAACGACTGGAACGCGTTTGGACGCTTATCCGTCGTCATCTTCGTCCGTTCCGTCGGCTTTACGGTCTGTAACACCTTCATTCCCCTCTATTGGATCCACGTCCTGCACACCTCGCCGTCCACAGGCAGTCTGGCCTTGTCCATCCTCTTTTCCATGGGCGTCGTCATCACCTTCCTCGGCGGGGTCCTGGCCGACCGTTTCGGCTTTCTCCGCGTCCTTCGCGGCTCCATGCTGATCATGATTCCTTCCATGTTCTTCCTGGTAAACAGTACGAACCTCATCGCAGCGACGTTGCTGCTCATCCCCGTCGCCTTTTCGCTGTTCGCCGCTTACAGTCCCATCGTCGTCCTGGGACAGACATACCTCGGCAAAAACGTCGGCTTCGCTTCTGGCGTCACCCTGGGTCTGACGACGACGATTGGCGGCCTCATTTCGCCAATCGTCGGCTGGGGCGCTGACCAGTGGGGCATCCCTACGGCCCTGCAGTGCCTCTGGATCTGCGCCATCATAGGCGCCATCTTTGCCTTCCTCATCCCCGTGCCCAAGGCCTGGCGGCATTGAAAAAAAGGCGCTGTCGCATGAAGACAGCGCCTTTTTTCGTGGTTCGTGATTCGTGGTTCGTGATTCGTGGCTGATAGTTGCCAGCCCCTGCAGAAAAAAATCCCCTGCATGACGGTGGAAACCTTCATGCAGGGGATTTTTATTTACATAAATTACTGTGCTTTTGCGACTTCTACGAGTTTTGCGAAAGCAGCTGCGTCGTTGACGGCGAGGTCAGCGAGCATTTTGCGGTTTACGATGACACCAGCTTTGGTGAGGCCGCAGATGAAGCGGCTGTAGCTGAGGCCGTTAGCGCGGGTTGCAGCGTTGATACGGGCAATCCACAATTTACGGAATTCGCGTTTCTTGGCGCGGCGGTCACGACGAGCGTAGTAGAGCGCTTTCATGACGCTTTCGTTAGCTTTTTTGAAGAGACGGCTGCGGGTACCGCGGTAGCCTTTAGCCATTTTTAAGATTTTTTTATGACGAGCGTGTGCTGTAACGCCAACTTTGATTCTTGCCATTAGTCTATTCCTCCGAATCTATATCAAAAAAAGTATTTTCCCTATTAGATGAACGGGCACATCTTGCGGACGGCTTCGGTCATGGTCTTGGAAACGAGCGTAGCTTTTCTCAGGTTACGTTTACGTTTCGGGCTCTTGCTTTCCAGGATGTGGCTCTTATACGGTTTCATGCGTTTGATTTTACCTGTACCAGTTGTGTTAAAGCGTTTTGCCGCAGCACGGCGAGTTTTCAATTTCGGCATAATAATTGTCCTCCTGTTACTTCTTGTTGACAGCGATGACCATGGTCATGTTTCTGCCTTCGATTTTAGGTTCTTTTTCTACATGGGCGGTGTCTTTCAATTCATCAGCGAATCGAACCAGCAAATCACGGCCCAGTTCCGGATGGCTCATTTCGCGGCCGCGGAACATGATCGTAACTTTGACTTTGCTGCCTTCACCCAGGAAACGCTGCGCAGCTTTCATCTTAACGTAGAAGTCATGGTCTTCGATATTGGGACGAAGCTTTACTTCTTTCAATGTCAAGACTTTCTGTTTTTTCTTGGCTTCCTTTTCACGCTTCTGCTGTTCATAACGGTATTTCCCGTAGTTCATGATGCGGCAGACAGGCGGTTTGCCATTCGGTGCGACTTCTACCAGGTCCAAATGCCGTTCTTCCGCAATCTGGCGGGCCGAACGGAGAGACATGACACCGAGCTGTTCGTTAGAATCACTGACCACGCGTACTTCACGGGCTCTGATTTGATCGTTGATACGTAATTCCTTACTAATCGTCTTTCACCTCCGAAATAAAAAAAGAACGGATAGCATGACTATCCGCTCTACGTTTCCGTCATAGACCCTAGTGACACGACCGTCTTGTAAGGTGAGAAGCGGATAGCTTCTGCTTTATTTTCAACAGTACATATTATATCAGCCATGGCAGGCCTTGTCAAGGTTATTTAATCTTGACGAAACGATAATCCTGTTCAGCACGGGGATATTTTTCCTTATCGACTTCGCTCATGAAATCCTTCAACGGGCGGGCATAGGTCTTCATCGTATCGTGCAAGGCCTTGTAAATGACAAATTTTTCACCGGTTTCCGTATGTTCGGCAATGGTGATGATTTCATAAGTATTTTTTTTGAAATGGCGCCAAATTTCATGGGCTTTTGGTAATTCTCTCATCGATAACCCTCCTAATAATCTACATTACTAACCTGGTGTAATTATACCATAGTTTCCCTTTATTTCAATGGCTTCATGACAGGAGCCACCGGCCTTTCCTTCCGCAGATGGGCTAACGCCTCCTGGACAGCCGGTACATCGATGCAATCGCTTTCTTTATCAGCGACGTCGATGCCCAGGCGCTGCTTGGCTTCTTTTTTGATGGCCTTGTAGAGTCCTTTGGGGAAATCGGGCAGGTTCGTCGTCACGCCGCGGGGAAAGACAGCTTCCTTTTCCAGCGTATAGCCTTCCGGATAGCGGCGGGAACAGCGGGGATGGTACATGTCGACATACAGGCGGTCGACGAACTTGCCGCTGACGTTGGTTAGTTCAAAGACATCGATGCCGTCGACGCTGCCGGCTTTGTGGAAAAAGACCATCGATCCGGTCCGGCGCAGGCGCAGGCGCGATAAGTAGACAAATTCTCCACTCGGTCCATTGACGGGAATTGGATTGGTCCTATCGTGGCCAAAACGACCATATGAACCTGGAATGATGTCGCAATCTTCGCCATGCGTCACCTTGTCGGCCAGTTTGCCTGACAGGGCCTGATTCTGTAATTCCGGCGAATTGAAAATCTGCAAGGCCTTGTCATAGATTTCCTCGCTCTTCGTTCTCTGGTGTTCTTTAAAAAAGGCATCAAAAAATCCCATGATACTCCTCCCACTATATAAAACATTTATATAATAATTTCACTTACTGATGACAGCCGTAACGACGTCACGGCATCAAAGGATATTGTATCCATTATAAGGCATTTCCCGCCCTGTCGCTAGTGCCTGTCAGTCACCATTTTTCTATTTTTAAGTTTATACTTTATTTTAACGTAAAATTTAATATTTTTCTGTTTTGAATAAATATCTATTTTATTCACTTTTACACTTCTTGTCCTTTGCTTTTGTTTATTCTATTTAAAAGGATTTTTCGGCCATTTTCCTGTTTTTATACTGTTCAAACGCCTATATTTGCATTGTGGTAATACAGGTGTCAAGTCGTTGCATTTTCTGGCTATTGATTTTATTTACGCATATGATATTATATTTATAGATAAAGAGTTCCGCTTTCCGGATTCAATATCTGATACATAATTAAAATTATTAAGTTTTGCAATATATTAAAGAAGAAAAGAGGTAAGAACTATGAATTTAAGTGCAGACGCAAAAATCATCATCTCCATGGGCGCTTTACTTTCGTACAGTTTCATCGCTCATCTTCTTTAAAAGGAATAGGAAAAGGGCTTGCCGCGTCGCGGCAAGCCCTTTTTTAGTGGTTAGGGGCTAGTGGCTAGGGGTTCGTAGGGGCCGTCCCAAAGGGCGGCCCTACGAGCGGCTAGCTGCTGACTGCTAGCCGCCAACCATACGTATACCAAATTATTCGTTCTCTTTATTCTTTTCTCATCTGACCCTTTCTTTATCATGATTATCTAGCATAGGGAAAATTCATTTTCCTCTTGCATTTCCTTGTGAAAAAATGTACTATATAGGCATGGAGATTGTGAAATTTAGAACTCAAGTTCTTCATTTCAGCGTAACCCCCAAGGAGCTGCGTAAGCGGCGGCTCCGTCAACTAAGTCTTATATACTATATTATTCTATACTTTGTTTCACATCACGAAAGGATGGTTTTTCTAATGAGAGATGCTGTTATCGTAAGTGCTTGCCGTACGGCCATCGGCAGTTTCAATGGCCAGTTCGCAGACGTCACCGCGGTAGACCTCGGTGTAGCTGCTGTTACTGAAGCAATCAAACGCGCAGGTATTCCTGTCGACCAGATCGACGAAGTCATCATGGGCCACGTACTCCAGGCTGGCTGCGGTGAAAACACGGCCCGTCAGGTAGCCCTTCATTCGGGTATTCCTCAGGAAGTTCCTGCTTTCACATTAAATAAACTTTGCGGTTCCGGTATGCGTGCCATTTCCCTCGCTTCCCAGCAGATCAAACTCGGCGATGCTGACATCATCGTAGCCGGTGGTATGGAATCCATGTCCAACGCCCCCTACTCCATCGCTAAAGGCCGCCGCGGTTATCGTATGGGCAACGGCGTCCTCGAAGACTTGCTCATGCGCGATGGCCTGTTCTGCACGGAAAACAACTACCACATGGGCGTAACGGCTGAAAACGTTGCCGCTCGCTTCGGTGTAACCCGTGAAGACCAGGATAAGCTGGCTTGCCGTTCTGAAAACTTGGCTTACAAAGCTCAGCAGGAAGGCAAATTCGACAGCCAGATCGTTCCGGTAACGATCCATAAGAGGAAAGGCGATGTCGTCGTCGACAAAGACGAATTCATCCGTCCGAACTGCACCATGGAAACACTGGCTAAACTCCGTCCGGCCTTCATCAAAGACGGCACAGTTACCGCTGGTAACGCTTCCGGCATCAACGACGGCGCAGCTGCTGTTGTCGTAATGTCCGCTGAAAAAGCTAAAGAACTCGGCATCAAACCGCTGGCTCGCATCATCGACTGGGCTTCGGCTGGTGTTGAACCGGCAATCATGGGTACTGGCCCTGTTCCGGCAGTCCGCAAAGTCATGAAGAAGACCGGCATGAACGTCGACCAGATGGACCTCATCGAATTGAATGAAGCTTTCGCAGCTCAGTCCGTATACTGCGTCCGCGAACTCGGCCTCAACATGGACAAAGTCAACATCCACGGCGGCGCTATCGCCCTCGGCCATCCGATTGGCTGCTCCGGCGCTCGTATCGTCGTCACCTTGCTCTACGCATTGGCTGAACCGGAAATCAACGGTAAATATGGTCTGGCTTCCCTCTGCATCGGCGGCGGCCAGGGCACGGCTATCATCGTAGAACGTCTGTAATTCAAAAATTCCCTATTCCCTAGCCATAAGTAAGGGAGATGTATGGAGTACGTAATTTTTTGAACGTGCTCTGTACATTTCCTTAAAAAAGGTGTATGATAGCAATATCAAAGTATCATTTTTATTATGATACTTTCGCCCGGTGTATCCTCTCATACTGATTCGCCGGCACCTATTTCATACGTAAAAAATTATCCAAGGAGTGATTCCAATGAAAGAAGTAGTTATCGTAAGCGCTTGCCGTACAGCAATTGGTAAATTCGGTGGCGGTTTCAAAAACACACCGGCTGTAGAACTCGGCGCTGTTGTCATTAAAGAAGCTCTCAAACGTGCTGGCATCGAAGGTAAAGACGTCGATGAAGTCGTAATGGGCAACGTCCTTCAGGCTGCTCAGGGCCAGAACCCGGCTCGTCAGGCTATGATTAAAGCTGGCATGCCTATCGAAGTACCGGCTCTTACGGTCAACAAAGTCTGCGGTTCCGGTCTCCGCTGCGTATCCTTGGCAGCTCAGATGATCAAAGCCGGCGACGCTGACGTCATCGTAGCAGGCGGCATGGAAAACATGTCCATGGCTCCTTTCGCTGTTCCTAAAGCTCGTTATGGCTATCGTATGGGCAACGGTGTCCTCGTCGATACCATGATCAAAGATGGCCTCTGGGATGCATTCAATGACTATCATATGGGCATCACGGCTGAAAACGTTGCTGAACGCTTCGGCATCACTCGTGAAGACCAGGATGCACTTGGTGTCCGTTCTCAGGTCAAAGCTTGCGAAGCTATCAAGAGCGGCGCATTCAAATCTCAGATCGTTCCGGTAACGGTTCATCAGAAAAAACAGGACGTCGTCATCGATACAGACGAATTCCCGCGTGAAGGCACGACCATGGAAGGCCTTGCTAAATTGAAACCGGCCTTCAAAAAAGGCGGCACAGTTACTGCTGGTAACGCTTCCGGCATCAACGACGGCGCAGCTGCATTCGTAGTTATGTCCGCTGATAAAGCGAAAGAACTCGGCCTCAAACCGATGGCTAAAGTCGTAAGCTATGCTTCCGCTGGCGTCGATCCGTCCATCATGGGTACCGGCCCTGTTCCTTCTTCCCGTAAAGCATTGGCTAAAGCTGGCCTCGAAGTCAAAGACCTCGACCTCGTCGAAGCTAACGAAGCTTTCGCAGCTCAGGCTGTATATTGCTGCCGTGAACTCGGCTTCGATATGGATAAAGTCAACATCCATGGCGGTGCTATCGCCCTCGGCCATCCGATTGGTGCATCGGGCGCTCGTATCCTCGTAACCTTGCTCTATGGCTTGAAAGAAGTCGGCGGCAAATACGGCTTGGCTACACTGTGCATCGGTGGCGGCCAGGGTACGGCTTGCGTCGTAGAAAACATCGACTAATTTCATCTCTCATGTAAAAAAGGTCTTGTCGCAGTGCGACAAGACCTTTTTTTAGTTGTTAGTAGCTAGTTGTTAGTAGCTAGCGGATGGTTTTAAATTTAGCCACGAAACACGAGCTACGAACCACTAAACTCTATTCCCATTTGGAATATAGAGCGTGAAAAGTGGCCCAAATACATATAACGTTTTTTCAAAAAGTATTTAATTTTCCCGGCAAAAATGATAGAATTAATTTGCTAAAAAACTCAAGTCATGCTTATACGCATCAACACGAAAGAAGGACTGATAATGAAAACTACATGTCGTAAAATGTCTGTGGTACAGTTGACCTTTGTCACTGCTGCCAACATGCTTGGCGCCGGTATCATCATGCTGCCGACCAAGCTCGCCGAAGTCGGTACGATCTCGATTATTTCCTGGATTATTACCTCACTAGGCTCTTTAGCCCTGGCCATGGCTTTTGCCCGATGTGGCATGTTCACGACAAAGCCAGGCGGTATGGGCGGTTACTCCGAATACGCTTTCGGGCGTGTAGGACATTTTATGGCTAATTACGCCTACTCTGTTTCCATCGTAATTGCAAACGTCGCCATTGCCATTACGGCTGTGGGTTACGGCGCCGGTTTCCTTGAGACAACCTTTACGCCGTTGCAGACGTGTTTATATACGATCGCTTTATTGTGGATCGCGGCAGCCCTCAATTTCAGCGGCTCCCGTTATTCCGGCAAGCTCAGCGCCATTACCATCTGGGGTGCCATCATCCCGGTCCTGGGCATTTCCATCATCGGCTGGCATTGGTTCAGCCCGGCTACGTGGCTGGCTTCGTGGAACCCCAATGATTTGGGACTCAGCGATGCCGTCGGCAATTCCATCGCCCTGACGTTGTGGTCCTTCTTGGGACTCGAATCGGCAGCGGTCAACATGGATGCCGTTGAAAACCCGAAGAAATCCGTTCCGATTGCCACCTTCGTCAGCACCCTCGGCGTCGCCATCATCTACGTCGCCTCGACGAATGTCATCGCCGGCATCGTCCCCAATGCGGAAATCCTGGCATCGAGCGCTCCCTTCGGCCTGGCCTTCTCGTACATGCTCGGCGATACGGCTGGCAAAGCCGTCATGGGCCTCATGGTATTCTCCTGTGCCGGTTCCCTCTTGTCCTGGCAGTTCACCTTGGCCCGCGTCTTCAAGACCAGCGCCCAGCGCGGCCTGTTCCCCAAGATTTTTGCCAAAGTCACCAGCGCTGACGTACCGGTCAAAGGCATGCTGTGCATCCTCTGCATGCAGAGCCTCCTGGCCCTCATGACCATCAGCCCGACCCTGGCTGCCCAGTTCGAACTCCTGGCCAACCTGGCCGTCGTCACCAACGTCATCCCCTACATGCTCTGTGCCGGGGCCCTGACGACGATCCTCACCAAGGAACATATCCCCAATGAAGTCTGTAACAGAAATACGTCGATATTCCTGGCAGGCGTATCCATTATCTACTGCGTATATGCATTGACTACTACCGATGCCACGACCTTCCTCAGCGGCTGTCTTGCAGCCTTCCTGGGATGGCTGGTATACGTCATCCGCTTCACCATCATGAAGCAGACCATTGTGGAAATAAAATGAATAGAAAAAACCTGTCGCGAAAGCGGCAGGTTTTTTTGTGGTCCGTTGGGCGTGGTTTGTTTGACGAAAATTCACACAGCTGCAGCTTCAGGCTGTGCACAGGATTCACGCGGGCGCCCCACATGGGCCCCTACAGCCCACGAGCCACGGCAAACGGCTCACGGCGGCACAGCCACCAGATACCTCGATGAACGACGAACGGCCTACGATGAACGATCAAGCCTTAAACGCCGCGATGACGACGTTGCGCAGGGCTACGCAGCCTATGATGGTCAATGCCGCTACGACGAAGGGTGTGATGAAGACCAGGGGATTGTTCTGGAGAATCGGCATGGCCTTGAAGATGTACGTAAAGACGTGGATCTGGCTATCGAAGAGGATATGCTGGACCAGGGCCCACATGAGGACCATGACGACGATGGCCACGATATGGACCAGGCGCTCCTTGCGGCTATAACCATAGCGTTTGTACGGGAAGAAATAAAGCGCGAAGGTGGCGATGACGAAGATACTCATGCCGATGAAGCAGAAACCCATGATGGCCATGACGCCGACGACCAGGCTCTGCGTCACCGAAGAGTCACTGACAGCCGGAAAGAGGAACATACCCAGGATAGCACACGGCAGAGGCAGGCTGTAGATGATAGGGTCCAGGAATTGGGAATACCAGTATTTCCGGCGGCGCTGCAGCCAGAAATCGACGGCCCTGGCAGCCAGGTACTGGGCACCGATGGTCAAAAGCATCCACAAGGCGAATAAGCCGACGCGGACAGGATAATCATGCCAGCAGTCCCAGCCGGTCAAACCGTTGAGCAAGCCGACGGCAATGATCAGGACGACAGCCCCGCCATAGAGGGTCGCCCCAGCCGAAGCATAATCATCGTCTCTGCCCGCACGACGGCGGCGATGCCCCAGCCACAAGGGAACAGCAAAGGACAAGATAAAAAAGGCCAGAATCGACGCTGAGGCGATATATGGCTTATCCGAAGCAAAGGCCCCGAAAGGCAATGGCAGGATACCGCAGGCCGCCCAGACGATGGCCAGCAGCCGGTCATGCCACTTCTGTTTTTGTAAATGATCCATTATTTTACTTCCTTTCGGCCTGGCAAAAGCTGGGAGACGACAAAGGCAAGGAGCATGGTCAGACTGATTTCCCCATACATGCCGGCGATGAAGACGACGTCGCGGCCAATGGTCGGCCATTCCCAGAAAGGAGCTGCCTTCCAATAGACGCCCATGAAAGCCGTAAAAGCCCCGATAGCCGCAAAGACGATGAACCACATGAGGGCCATGACCCAGCGGCGGATCCGCCCGCCCTGAGGGCCAAAAGACGCATCCTGGCAGCCCACGTAGGCGACGGGGATGACCAGGGACAAAAAGACATAACTGACCATGGCCACGACGGCACTGGAACCGCTGTGAATGGTATAGGCTCCGATCGGGATGGGAATGATAAAGAAACACATGAAGACACTTTGCCGCAAAATATCGCGCCACCAACTCATTTTCTGCAAGACCTCCTAAAACAACGCAAACGAAATCACTTTAGTATACCATATCCCAAAAGGAAAGAAAAGTTTGCGCAAGCCCTGGCTTTTGTGTAAAATAGAAATAATAAGAAGTAATTTTAGTTCGCATAGAAAGGGACATACATGACAAAGAATTTTGAATCACTCGGCATTACGCCGAAGATTTGTGAACTCCTGCACAAGCAGGGCATCAATGAACCCACGGCCGTCCAGGCACAGGCCATCCCCCCCTTGTTCAAAGGCCGGGACATCCTGGCCCAGGCCCAGACCGGTACGGGCAAGACCTTTGCCTTTCTCCTGCCGTCACTGCAGCAGGTCAAGACAGATATCCACGCCGAACAAGTCCTGGTCATGGCGCCGACGCGGGAACTGGCCCGCCAGATTGCCGACGTCGCCGATACCCTGGCACCGGAACTGGGCGTCGACGTCCTCAGCCTCATCGGCGGCAAGACCATTGAGAACCAGCTCCAGAAACTGCACCGCCATCCTCACGTCATCATCGGTACGCCGGGCCGCCTGCTCGACCACTGCCGCCGCAATTCCCTCGACCTGAGCGGCGTCCGCCGGGTCATCGTCGACGAAGCGGACCAGATGCTGCAGGCCGGTTTCTTAGAAGATGTCGATACCCTCATCGGCCTGACGCCGAAACGGCGGCAGCTCCTCTTCTTCTCGGCTACGGTTCCGGACAAGATCAAAGGCCTGGCCAAAAAGCACATGCAGAGCCCGCTGGTCCTCAATATCCTCGAAGGCCAGACGATTGCCCTGGAAAATATCGAACAGCGCATCTACATGATGACAGAAGAACAGAAACTGCCGAAACTCTGCCAGATGCTGACAGAAATGAATCCCTATCTGGCCATCGTCTTCTGCAACACTAAGGAACGGACCTCCCTCCTGGCAGGCAAACTCATCGCCAAGGGCTTCAACATCGGTGAACTCCACGGCGATATGTCTCAGGGCCGCCGCAATCAGGTCCTGCGCGACTTTGCCAAAGCCAAGACGCAGATCCTGGTCGCCACGGATATCGCAGCCCGCGGCATCGACATCGAAGGGATCACGCATGTCTTCAACTTCGATGTCCCCCATGACGTCGACTACTACATCCACCGCATCGGCCGCACCGGCCGTGCCGGCAATGAAGGCCTGTCCATCATGTTTGCCACGGCAGCCGATGAAAATTGGGTCCGCCGCATCGAACACAACATCCATGCGACGATCACGAAATATACCCTGACGGGACAAGTCAAAGTCAAGGCCAGCAGCAAACCGCCGAAGCGGAAAAAGACGTATCGGGACAAACTGCCGGCCAGCACTTACCAGACAACGAAAGAAAAACGCCATAAACAGCGCCATAAGGGCGGAGACAACCGCCGGCGCCGCTAAGGAGGTCTACTTATGAAACGTTATCTTACCCTTGTCCTTCTGCTCTTCACCCTGGTAGCTGCCGGATGTACGCCGGCATCGCCGACCAATTCGCAGCCGCAGAAACAGCAGACCCAGACCCAGCAGCAACAGCCGGGAGAAACCAAGCAGGGCCAGGACACGAAGAGCCAGACCGATACCAAAGAAACACCGGTCGCCAACCTGCCCACCATCGGCGATACCCAGGCCGATTGGGAAAACGAATGGGGCCACCCCTATTCTCAGGGCGACACGATCCGCGTCTTCCACAATGGCCGCTACCAAGTCGTCTTCCAGAACGGCCGGGCCGTGACGGTAACCATCAAAGTCAAAGATGGTGAAAACGTCAACATCAGTGACCTTCTGCCGGAAGATGCTCAGAAACAGTCGGCTTCGTCGAAAGAGGTCGGCGGCTCCCAGATGGGCGTCGAAAAATGGCACAGCAAGACTTTGGAAAAAGCCCTGTCTTCGACAAAGGGAAATTTCACAGTTATGAAACAACCGGGCAGCATCATCATCGATTGCACTCCGAATCTGAAGAAATAGTATAAAAAGGGATTGTCGCACATGCGACAATCCCTTTTAAGTGGTTAGTGGCTAGGGGCTGGTAAAAATCAACCTCTCAGACCGCCTTCGGCGGCCAGCTCCCCTATAAAGGGAGCCTTTCATCACACATCAAACACAACAAAAAAGCTCACGCAAAATGCGTGAGCTTTTTTCTATGGTGAACCAGAACGATATTAATGCGAACATATACACAGAATTTTACCAAAAATATTTTTTGTGCATACGGTATTTTGCAGCATAGTTAGCTTAAATAGAAAAGCACTGAGAAATAAACTCAGTGCTTTTCTATTTAAGTTGATTGAAGACTCTTCCTTGCATACTACTCCACTCAGAAGAACAGATAACAAGTATGATGTTAAACCATACCTCGCTATAGCAGCATATGCTATAACTAGAAAATTTTCCGTTTTTATTTTACCATATGTTTAATAAAAATTCAATACAAGCTCAGCTCTTTTCTTAAACCTAAATGTACATTAAATTTTTTATCAAAATCTATTTCAACATTTTCTCTATGTGCAAAAGAATAAAAAACTCTTTTTCTCCCGTTAGAATAACTAGTCCACTGATTTCCAAGCACCCCAAAATCAAATAAAGTTTTTAAAGTTTTTTCTAATGCAATATGAGGATACAACTCCTTTCTTTGGTTGTAGTATTTTTGTATTTCTTTATAAGTAAATGAAATTTGCTTAAACTGCTTTAATAATCGCAAGGATTCTTCTATTTCTTCATTTGATAGATGCCCAAATAATTCATTTTTTATTTCTTTAAACAAATATGCTGAATATTTCTTTTCCACTCTTCGAATAGCTCTGGCTGTAAATTTATTACTATCAGGCTCTTCCCTTATTATATAATTTAAATAGGTAACTAGATCTCTAGGGCGCAAATAGGTCCTCCCTAAAATAAATTTAGCAGTTTTTATATTACGATCATTAACAGCAAGTTTATCAGGAAAAAATAATTTATACAATTTTTTATTTGATATATTTTTATCTAGCTGCAAAGATAATGATTGTCTTATTTTTAATAAAATCATATCAAATAATGGTGAATTATCTCCATCATTATTTCCCCAGTCTATCTTTACCGCGCTATCTTCCTCAATTTTATTTAAATCCGGATCATTTAAAACATAAAAAATATCTGAGCGAAGTAATAAAATAACTTTACAGTCAATATTTCTTTTAATAAATAAACTATTTATCCTGTCTGTAACTTTAATTAAAGAAATAATATTAGATTTATATAAGTCTTCATCTCTAAACTGATCATCCAATTCATCAAAAATTATTGTGTATTTAGCTTGGGATGTATGCAATGCCTGAATTATTGTATTTTTTAAATCACCTAAATATTCCAAGTAACTTCCCGTAGTATATTTTATAGCTTTGCCACGTTCTCCTCCTATTGATGCATTTATGAAAGGAATTGATAAAACCTTACCATCTATTTTATTTTGTTTTGTAATTTCTATAATTTTATTATTAGTTATTTCCAAACCAAAAAAATTAGTTTTAAAAAATTCTATTAATTTTTCTTTATACGCCTCTTCTATTCCGTTATCTTTAATACATTCCATACCTAATTGCAATAAAATTATCCACTCCCAAATAGCAATATACTCGTTAGGTTTTATATCTTCAGTTTGTAAGTGTTGTAACTCATGAAATCTAAATTCTTTATACGAAGCAATTTTACAGAACCAATTAGATTGAAGTGTCGCTTGTTTATTAATATATTCTCCTAAAATAGATTTCCCTGTGCCCTTTTTGCCTAGGAGTAAAAATTTATCATTTTGAAGAATTTTTTCATACAATCCATTATAGTTGAAATAATATTGCTCAAAATCAGATCTACGTTCCGCTTCTTTTTTCCCATCATTATACCCAATAAATAAATCTTCAATCTTATATTCACCAAACATATTACTTTTCATACGGTCACCGCCCATTAATACAACTGTTTTTATAATAATGTATTTCTTTGCAAAAATCAACCCGTATAAATTAACAACAAAATCAAAAAGGATACCGCAGAAGAAGTATCCTCTCCATGTGGCAGCCCCCATTTTATACTATAACATTATGCTACTGCGCGACCGGCGCGATTTCGTTGTCCGTTGCCTTTTCTAAAATTTTTGTAACCACTTTTTTAGTCACAGACCACACCAAATCAATGCCTGTGTTGATGAGCTTCGCACGGATTTTCACCCAGCCAGACACAGACGCTTCAGCCTCAGCCGTCTGCACTAAAAGAAATTAATGCGAACTCTTATGCTTTATGTTTCTTCCTCAGTCACTTCTCATGTAAACTGGTCGCATAAGGCTGCATGTAAAAAGAACGCTCTCAGGAGAATCGGGAGCGTTCTTTTTTAGCGTTGCTTTATTATTTTATAGGTTCCGGGCCATAAAGTCTTTCCATGCCTGCACGGGTTACAAGCCAAATCCGCCCGGCTTTTCTGGCCTCTGTGGGCAAAAATTTTGGCTTTGCCTTAGCATATCCGCTACAAGCCTGCTGTACAGTGATTGGAGCTTTCCCCCATTTTTCTGCCGCTTCTGCCGCTGTCATGACTTCTTCTAAGGGATTCACTTCTTCACCACCTTTACTAAGACAAAAACAGAAATAATTAACGCTACTATTGAGATGGCTAAAGTTAATTCTTGCATGATTACGATATGGACGATATAATATAGTCAAGATGTCACCCGAGGGGTTATCCCCTCAGGCTTTGACTCTTACTTCTTATAAACCTTGTATAGCATTATCGCCGTTGCCAAGTTGATTAATGCCGTTACAAGGTTTATTGTTATTATCAGTACGTCCATATCGCTCACCCCCTTTCTCTATGATTATATTATACCTTAATTTGGAATATTTGTCAATGTTTAAACATTGAATAGGTAAAAAAAATATACCCGCAACCCTATTATTTACATAGGATTGCGGGATTTTTATTAGTTATTTTCCGCTGTTGTACTCTTGCTCAGCACAAATTTAATGGCCCAAATCGTGCCATTAATCAATAGCGGCAAAACAAATTTGTCACGGATAGCATTCCAGCCAGTTTCGGACGCGGCATGCGCCTGTACCTGTGTCACAAACTTATCCGCTACGGATTCAAGCGCGGTCATCCCTTCAGTGCTCAAGCTTTCAATGATCCGCTGTTTCGCAGATTCTACTACATCGCTTGCATCCAGTGCTGCCAGCATACCATCACGTACTTCTGTCCATTTGCTCATAGGTCTTACCTCCATAAATACAATATAAATGATTTTAATTGATAGATTGCTCGTAGTCGGTGATACCCCGTGCTACGGCTCTTGCCAAGTCATCCTGTTTATTTGCTAAAATTTCTTCATCGTCGGGATTGGAGATGAAGCCAAGCTCTACCAAGACAGCAGGCATATCTGTGTTGGTCAGGACATACAGGCCGTTGACGCCAGGCGTAGCAATCTTTACACCTCGGTCGGTAGTATCGAGGGCATCAACAATCTGATTCTGGATGTAGCTCGCCAACATGCTGCCACGATTACTACCGGCACAAGTCCAGGTTTCTGTACCATTGGCTGCTTCTGCCTCTGCCGCATTGCAGTGGATGGAGACGAAGATGTCGGCATCACTGCTGTTGGCGGTTTCACAAATTTCGTACAGGCTGTCAGATTGGAGCAGTTCTGTTTCTACGCCTGCCGCATTTAGATAGCTTGCAGCGGATTTGCCAACGGTCAATGCTACATCACACTCGCGCAGACCCGTTTCTTCATTGACGGCACCCGGGTCGGGATTGCCGTTCGGCGCATGGCCTGGATTTAAGAATACTTTCATCGTTTTTCTTCTCCTTTCATTTGAGTGGCGGACTTTACAGTACCGCCAATGTAACCAAGGAGCCCCGACGCAATTGACATGGCCAACTCGTTCAGAGCATAAAAAATCGCCAAAATCAAGGCTGTGACCAGCCCGATGATGACCAAACAATCCGGAATATTTACTTTTTCAAACATTTCCATCACCTACATATGTGACAGTACGGATGTCAGTACGGAGGCAAAAATCCCGACCACTGTGACACTCGTGCCAAGTGTCCAGCAGATGTCGTGTTTCAAATCGTCGATGCGATGATGCGCAGATTTACCATACTCAATCGCTTGGACTACTTCGCGGTTGAGGTTCGTCAGTTGCAGCTCTATCCGATCCAACCTGGTCATTAATTCAGTATCATTCATATAATCCTCCTTTATTCAAATAACATTCGTCTATAATAGGCGGAGGTCTTGCTGTCTTCGTCATGGCATATGGTATCCTTTCAGAGAGGTGATACTATTGAAACTACCAAATGGATTCGGCACGGTCTACAAAATGCAAGGGAATCGTCGCCGTCCTTACGTGGCAAAGAAGACAATACAAGGAAAACAAAAGCCTATCGGCTATTTTGAAACATTCGAGGAGGCCATGGCCTGTCTCGTCGAGTATAATCGCGACCCTGCCTTGCTGAGTCCGAGCAAGACAACTTTTGCCGAGGTCTACGCGCTTTGGAAGGCCCAGCACTTCCCGCGCCTCCGAAGTGATTCTGCGCGCATCAGCTACAAAAATTCGTATCGTCATTGCTCCCGCCTCCATCAAATGATTTTCGTGGACATCCGGCTCGGCCACCTCGACCATGTCATTGACGATGTGCGTCATGCAGGCTGCGGATACCCAACGCAGAAGAAAGTCCGCTCTCTGCTCGAGCAGCTTTACAAGTACGCAATACGATATGACCTAGTCGTCAAAGATTATGCCCGATATCTCGATATTGACCGACCTCGTAAACTGCACAAGAAAAAGCCTTTTACCGTCCGTCAGCGCAACCGCTTGTGGCGTGGCGTTGATGAGGTGCCAGAAGCGCGTCATGTGCTCATGCTCATCTACTCCGGCTGTCGTATTGGTGAGTACCGCCACATACGCAAGACTGATGTCAAGCTGAGGCGCCGTGTCATCGTCATCCGGCACAGCAAGACCGAGGCAGGACGCGGGCGGCTCGTTCCCATCCCCAAACGCCTCATACCGTGGTACGAGGATGCCCTGCAGGGAGATGGAGACTACATCTGCACGCGGCGAGACGGGACGCGTCACAGCTACGAATCGTTCCGCCGTGCCGTCTTTGACCCTGTAATGCGGCATTTCGGCATGATACACACGCCGCATGAATGCCGCCATACGCTTGCATCGATGCTCGACTCTGCCGACGTCAACCGCACCGTAATCAAGCTCATCCTCGGCCACAGTCTCGAAGGAGTGACCGAGCGCGTCTACACACATAAGAGTGTGCGCGAATTACTGAGAGCCATTGACAAAGTTTGTACTTAACGTGTGCTTAACGGGTACATGCAAATCCAGGCTATCCCTTGACAGGCCTGCATCGCCATGCGCTTAACCTGTCATTGCAATTTCACACGATTCACAAGAGCCGCTAACCCTTACACCACAAGGGTTTGGCGGCTTTTTTCATCAGATGCAGCGCACGATTCTCGCACGATTTTATTTGTCAGTGTCCGACTGACCAGAATCCCCGTCAGCCGTTGCCTTGCCTGCCTCGGCGGCTTTTTCAGTGTCATGCGTCTGCGTCCGGATATAATCCGCACATTTTTCATTTCGGCACCAGCCTTCAGCATCCAATTTATGCCCGCAGAATGGGCAACGTTTTGCTCTTGCCATAATCATTCAGCTCCTTTTAATGCAGCTTCATACTCGGCCTTAACTTCTGCATACTCTGATTTCAGTTCGGCAATCAAAGACTCATCGCCAGCCAGCGTAGCAGTCGCAAGTGCATCTTTGAGCTCGCTAATCTGCGACTCATAATCCGCCGCAATCGACGCCTGCTTCTGCTCCGTCGTCACAATAATTGCTGGTGCATCGGTCGGTTTGCCATCTGCGCCACGGACATAGCCCGTACCATTAGCCCCGGCGCCGCGATTGCCGACATAGTACGCATAATCATCATCCGACGTCTCGATGTATCCGTCATCGAGATACTTCTGCTTTTCTGCTTCAGTCGAAAAATGAATACCTTCTGCAACGGTCGCAATGCGATTACCGTCAAAATCAAATTTGCATAAATACATAAAAATCATCCTTTCTTAATTTAATTTACAGTGGGGAAAAGGCTCATTAACGGGCGCAAAAACAAAAATAGATTATTATCCCGTTTCATTTACCAGCACATGCTACGGGATATTTATTTCAGATGCTTTCGGGTATCTGGCCGTAGGCGCCGAAGTTATTAACAATACATGCTTCAAAATATATACATCCGGCGATATAGGCTACGTTACCTTGTTCATCGGTAAATAGACAGTGGGGAAGAGTATCGGGGACGCCTAACGATTATTTTATTTGGGATGGCACGAAGGGATACGAAGTACAGGTTAACACAAACCTGCCCATACAGTTTAAAAACTCAGCTTTATTTGCAGTTGCCAATATTTTAACGGATGCCGAAAATGTGGTAGATGAAAAGGCTGAGTGCTGTAACCTGAGCCAAGGAACATTGACGTTGAAAATAGCAAGCAGCCATCAAGGCCAATCATTAACCGCCTGCTACTTTATCATTGGGTATTAGACAGTGGGGAACCGCCAATTGTAACACCGATTTCAGCTTCCCATTGGCTTATACCGACTGGAATAAAACGGTAGCAACTTTTATAACGAGATCGATAACGATTACAAATGCATTGGCTATAAATGTCATCTCTTTATCGTCTTGCCGTATTAACTGCGCTGAAAACGCTCAAGTTGTGGCTCCGCAGGCTTTTTGGATTTCATTTGGCAAGTAGACAGTGGGGAAAAACTGCTAACTCGGTCGTCGTGTGGCCAATCAGCTTTACAAATACTGATTACACAGCTACGGCATTGAAAAATTCGGATCATGGCGGTGGTATTCCTAACATTATAGGTCTTGATAAAAATAAAATCACTATCGAATTTGAATCTATGAGCTACGGTAACGGCATCGGAACCCAGAATACATATATAGCCAATGGCGTACATGTTATTGCTGTCGGTAAGTAGACAGTGGGGAAAAAATACATTGACATCAAATGGCCAACAATTTACATTTCCGCTAACAAGTTCATCTGGATGCTTCGTAATATTGGCAAGTGATCGAGATTATGGTTGTGATAAGCTCGGCATCGTTCCGGACTCAAGAAATACTTTTATTTGTTGGAACAAAGGCGACACTGGACAATTCACACAATCCGATTTTTCGTGGATTGCACTTTGCATCTAATTTTTAGACGCCGATAGTGATACAAAAAGCGGCGGGGCGGTCGCTCCCGGATGTACGCAGTGCAAACGACGTCATCGACCAGTTGTAGTCTTTTAAAACAGCCACCGTTTGCTTAAAATCTCCATCCGAGCTATCGACAACACCCGTCGCTACTATTTTGTACCATTGCTTGTACGCAATCGGCAATGATACTGATGACGCATTGCCACCTGGGGTATTAGTAGATATCCACTGTATAATTAGGTTCCCACAATTCGGGCCAAAACAGATGTAGCCGTTCTGGTCCATTAGCCCGGTGATGCCCAGTCGATGATTTGTAAACTTTTTCCCGTCCCAGGTTACGTCTGCCCCCATCGCGAGATTTGCAATCATCGTACTCAGGCTTGCAAGGGTCGCTGCCGGCGCTTCTTTCCAACCACTAGCCCCGGTAGCAGCTTTAATACGGTTTGCCAGGTTGCTTACCAGGTTCCGGATAGTGTTTGTATCAGACGTTGGCACGTTGGTGTCGTCAATTGTGGCTGCCAGGGCTGTATGCGCGTTAGTGTCGTTGTTATGGTTAGCAAGGTCACCAACAGTAATTAAAGATGCGCTGTCTATTACGGCTGATACGTCGCCAGTATTATCGACTATTAAATTAAATGTCCAAGTTTTTTTTACTACTGTTGCCGATCCATATGCCGGCATCGTGTCAGGGTTAGGGTCAGTCATGACGGCATATAGAATTTCACCCATTTCTGGGTCCGTTGCAAAAATGCCAATTTCTGTCATCTGATATTTTTCTGTCACCCCAGTATTCGTTATCGTAGTTTGAATTTTTATGACGTTTTCGTTAACTTCTATTTTACTAACATTTAAATCTTGCTTTTTATTTGAGAGAGCAATCATATTTTCAACATTTCCTTGGTATGTGCCATCCCCAATTCCTAGCTTTGTAATTTTAAATTTTGTTAACCCTGCATCGATTTTAGCTTGTAAATTCTGCCCTAATTTTGTTCTTTTAAATCCTTGCCAATTCGACACTTACAAATACCTCCTCATCATCCATTAACCCGGCTGCTGTGCGCATATTCGTATTAATTATTATTTCATCAGTTATTTTGCTTGTAATCGTCAAATTTTCATCGTCCATGATACAAGCCACGGACTTAGTAGTAGTAGTAGTGGACTCTATAAATTCAATATAGTCTAGCCATGACCGTGTATTTTTATACGCATTCACGATTCGTACTAGTTTATTTACTACGGCTCCATCTTCGATGGGAGATATAATCCCGGATATACGAAAATGATACGGCTCCCCGCTATACACGGGCCATTCTTCTACTTTAGCTACTTGATACACCGTGGATACCGCTTTCTGTACCGCATACTTCGTGCCCTTGAATTTATGTAGTAAAAATGATTCTTTGACCTGCTGCCTTTTTACAGACAAGTCCGAATTGTCATCGTATTCGTCGACGTGCATCTGCTCTGCCAGATGGTCAATGAGCGCTTCCGGCAGGTCATCAATGGCCGGGTAAATCAGTAACAAATCCGGATTGATGTCGGACAGCGCCATATCGACGACGCGGGCCAAATCCGGTACGGGGTCTTTGTTGATGGATTCCGGCAAATGTTCTGCGATTCTGTACTCCGCATCTATCATTCGTCTTCACTCCCTCCTAAGACGACGGATACCGTTTTATCCTGGGCTACTTGTACGCCTGTCAGCACGGTATAGGTCGGCGCCGTGACGATGACGCGTTTTACGCCGGCGACAGCCATCACATCGGCAATCAGTCGCGACGGGTTGATGTCCCGGCCAATTTTAGATTTCTGCCATAGCCGATAGTTATCCACGGCTGTCATTACGGCGTCTTTGATAGTAGATTCCGCAGTGCCGACGTCGGTATAGTAGGTCAGGGTAATGTCATAGGATACCGCATCCGGCGCGACGACCGATACGTTATCGGTCAGTGGACGTACTTTATCCGCAGACACTACCGTTTTTACTGCGTCCAGTAATTCCTGCTCCGGCAGTGTCCCGCCTGTCATGAGCGGCCGTATTTCAACGGCGCCGGCGCTGGGACTGGTTACGGCAACGTCGATGATGCCGCTGTTAGCCGACTTCGTCCAATACTCGTAAGCCCCTGTCGGCCCGGCCGTGGAAAAGCGTTCCGGCGCTTCGTGGATGCGTTCTCGATAGTCGTCATCTGACTCTTCATCGGCGCCGCCTGCGCTGGTCGTCGTATTGACGATAGAAGCCACATAAGCCACTGGATCAACTATGGATTTGATTTCGCCTGGGAGAAACCCATTTCCGACTGTTCCGACCGTTTGGCATGTTGCTTTTACCGTCGTTGTCAGGTTCCCTGCCAGGACGGCCGCATCTTCGTTGGTTGCGAAATAAATGCCGCTGTCCGTCGCTACACGCGTTCCGGATTTTACGATAGTTTCCTGTTCGCGTTTAGCTGCCAACGTAATCAGCAGCGTTGTCGTTGCGGCCGATGCCGGTATTCGTGTTGTGTCGGAAAAAGCGCCTAGGTTGTCCAGGTTTCCGCCGGACGCATATTTCAGCAGATTCTGTTTGCCGATGTAATTTTGATTATTTACAAGCCGGACAATCGCTTCGGATACGACCAACAGGAACAGTCGTACCGGGTCGCCCTGGGCTAAAGTTCGGCCGGTTATGCTGGTATAGTCGTTAAAGACGGCGGCTTTGATTTTCTCCGCATCGCCGTCTACGAATTCGATGTCTGGTAAATCAGCTAGTTTCATTAATTTTCACCGTCACTTTCGGCGTAAGTCGTCCTTTTATGTCGCCCGTGAATGTTATTTCCGTAATACTCACCCTTGGTTCGTAGCGCTTGATTTGAGCAAAAATTTCACTCGATAAAACCGCTTCTGCTTGTAACATGGGCTTATCTACGGCATCTCCGGAAATTCCGAACTCCCTATCGAGCGGGACGGAAAATTTCACAGTCCCTAAGATGGTCCGGACGTTCTGCAATATTTCTTCGATTTTCGTTGCTGGCGCCAAATCAATTGTTTTGGCGTCTGACATTACAACATATTCCACGGATGCCCTCCTATCTAAAGACGGTCAGTATCCCGTTGGCAATGCTGCCGTAAAGGTTTAGTTTCGATTTTTCTTCCTGGTAGTTGCTATCATCGTATTCGACAAGCTTGACGTTTACTTTGGCCCAAATTAATGCTCCAACAGAGCTAAAAAACGTGTCCGAAACGGACATGGAGTCCAGGCGCCAATAGTTTTGGCTGACTGGCCGCATCCCGATGATTAGCGGGAATACGGTGCCGTTTTCGCACATCTCTTTCATCGTGGCCAAGTCCTTTTTTATCGCAATGTTATGCGATGATGTGAGGATAAGGTCAAAGGTGATTGTTCGTAATTTCGGCCCGATGAACTCACTGACCGGCTTATGATAGATAATGTCATGGTCCTGCCAGCGGCTTCCTGCCTCGGTCTGATAGTTGGCCGGTGTCCTTAGATAATGTGACGATACGATGAATGGCAGACTGCCCATATATCCGATATACATAGCACCTCCTATTCTGGCGTGCTCGTTTTACTGCCGCCCGGCGTGACGCCGCCGTGTACGTGCGACACGAGTGATATGCCGTTGACTACCACATCTCCACTGGAAGCGTTAATCTGCAAAGCCCCGCCAACATTGATTTTTAGGTTTCCCGGCGTGTCGATGACCCGTGTATTGGCATCGGCCCCGCCTGGCGGTTCGTCAGTGCTGCTGAAGAAGGTCCCCAAAACGAATCCGTCGCCTACGCCGGCACCCGAAAAGTTCGGCATCTGTATGCAGAGCACTTGGTCCCCGACAGCCGGCATCCAGAAATCTTTCGATTCCGATGAGCCGCGTTGAAGGACGAACATATCGTTCGTTACCTTGTTTCCTTTATCTTCACGACACACGCGCACGGTTCCGTCTTTCGGAGTCAGTGCGCATACAGTGCCATAAAATATAAGATTTTCTAATAGCTTTTTGATGTTAGTATCCATCGAGGCACCTCCTCATTTCCAGACTGAGTACATACCCATTTCCCAGGCTGTGTGTTGCCTTTGTGACGATATATTTTCCATCAAAGGCGCCGAAGTTCATGAAACCGATGACAATGCCGGCCATGAAGTGGAAGTCGCCGTACAGGCTAAAGGATGCCGTGATTTCATCCCGGTTCTGTTCTCGCAATTTTTTCTTGGCCAGCTTATTTGCGGCGTCCACTGTGTCGCATTGTTCATTCACCTCCAACGTCAGCCCCGTTTGCTTATTCGGGGCTTCAAAGTAGCCCTCGATGACTTCTTTGTTCTTGCCCTGCTTGTATTTAACGTGGCAGGCCCGATAAATGTCACGGGTCTTGGCTTTCATTGAGTAGGACAGGAAATCCGTGAAGTTCAGCGGATTTTCAGGAGATACGTCATCATCACTCGTCTGTTCCGAAAAAGAGGCTGTCCCTGGACGCCAGAATACAATCAACGGCTCCTGGGTTTCCTGGGCCGCTTCGTCGATGATGATGATAGTCTTGGTGGATATTTTTAGATCTAACCCGGCATCATCACATAGCTTTTTCAGAAATTCCAGGTCTGATGCGTCGGACTGCTCGACATGTTCATATGATGGGTTGTTCTGCTCGCCCGGCTCGTAGTCCAGGGACATGCCATTTCGCTCGGCAATGTCATTAGCTATTTCATAAAGGCTAATATTGTCCCAAGACTGGTTCTGCTTGACGCCTCGCAAGGACGTATCCGCGATGGCATTCACCGCTTTAATCTGTACGGTCGTCGGCATCCCGTTTATTTCGATTTCATCGACTTCAAACTCGCCAACCGGAAGTTCTTTGATACCCTCGTTGACGCCGTTTTTATTCAGCGTATACAAGGTGATATCCAATTTGGACCCCGGTTCCGGATACCACGTGTCCTGCCATAACTGAGCGCGGTCTTCCAGCGTGACCGTCATGTCGTCGACTTGCCCGGACAGGTTGTCTGTCACTTCGATGGACAGTAAATATTTCATCATATCCTCGGATATATCCTGGCTCTCTGTTTCTCCTGCCGGTGTGTAGAGTATCTGCGCATAAGCCCGTCGTCCCAAGAAAGTTCCTGGTGTCAGCTCTTTTTTCCATTCATTCAGTTTCGCTTTAATGGTTTCCAGGGACATGGGCTCACCTCTTCCATGGCGGTAAAATCTTAGACGACTGGATGGTATTGATTTCCGGCACCGTTAGAACAATGCCTGCCGGAAAAACGGCTACATTTCTGTAGTCGTTATTCGCTTCCAGCAGTTCATTCATATATAGTTCGTTGCCGAAAATCTTGTATGCGATGGCATCCCACATGTCGCCCTGGACCGTCGTGTACTTATTCATAGCTCAACCGCCTCCGTCCTGCCGATACCTTGTCCAGCATCTTAGGCAGTTCCTGTTGAAATTGCCGTGCCTGTTCTTCCAGGGCCTGCCGTACCGCACTGGCTACATCACCGCCGCCTTGGACGTTGATTGTCGGCCGGAAGTCCAGTGTGATACTACTGTTGCTGTAAACAGGTGCTTTGGCCGTTCCTGTGCTCATCCGCTGCGGTGTTCTGGGCATGACCCCTAATGCCGCACCGGCCTGCTGCCATAATGAGATAGCCCGTGCCGACCCGTCCAATGGGATAGCCGCTTCTGCCGAGTCTTCGGCAAAGGTCGTCAGGAAGGCACCGCGCTGATAAATACCGCCTTTCGCGTTTTCACTGACATCATCACCGCCGCCGGTAACTTCGCTTATCGTCCGGGTTATGTTTTGTGCTATGTTAATAGCAGTATCAATCGGATGAGACAAAGCATTGACCAGGCTATTCCATTTTTCCATAGCCCAATCTACAGCCTGGCCGATGGCGCTCATGACACTGCTTGCAAAGCTTTGCACAGCGGCCACGGCGCTATCCCAGGCAGAGGAGATATAATCTACCAGTGCGGAGATGATGCCTTCTATGACGCTGGCTGCGGCTGACACGAAACTGGAAATCGCATCCCATACGGCCGCCGCGATGGCCAGGCATCCGTTCCAGACGCCTGCAAAGAAGGCCCCAAATGCGGAAACAATGTTCATGATGACGGATACGACCGTCGTGGCCACGGCCATGATGGCGTTCCAAACCGCTGTTGCGATAGCCCCAATTCCATTCCAGACGCCTGTGAAGAAGGCGTCCAGGGCAGAAAACAGGCTCATCCCAAAAGCGACAATGTTGTTCCAAATCGCAATGATAGCGGCCCGGAACTGTTCGTTTGTATTCCAGAAGTAAATAATTGCGGCTACGACAGCGATGATGACAGCAACAATCGCTATAATCGGATTGGCCATGAGGGCCAGAGCCAAGGCTCTGGCTCCCGTCGCGGCAAGGCGAAACGCTGTACCAAGCCCGCTTAACCCGGCTTTGAAAATATTTGAAGCCATCGCGGCCCCACGTAAGACAATTTGCCCGTTTTGGTTTACCGTATAAAATAAACGGGCCGTTTCTTTAAGCATATTGAATCCAGCTCTTATTGCTAATAACGATCTTGCGGCTAACAAAACACCGGCAAAACTGGCCGCCAGGGCAACCATGGTTTGTACTATTCCTTGGTTTTGCTGTGCCCAGTTTGCAAAGGCAGATACCACTGGAATTATTGCGTTTAAAACTCCGTTGATAGCTGGTAATAATGCTGATCCAATGCCTATCCCTACGGCAACAATGGCGTTTTTGGCCAATTGTAACTGATTCGCCGTTGTTCTGCTTCGTGCTTGATATTCCGCTTCCATGGACCCCGCATATTGCGATGCATCCCCGACTTTTTTGAAATTACTTTCCAATGCGTCCAAATTGGTCAACAAAGGCGCAATGGCACCAATAGATTCTTTGCCGAACAAATCGGCCAGAACGCTGGCCTGCTGGTCTTTCGGCAAGGATTGCAGTGCCCGGAAGACGTCCATAATGGCTCCCTTGGCATCGGTCTGCATCCGCTTGGCCATATCTGCCGCATCAAAGCCCAACTGTTGGAAGGCAGCGGCCTGGCTCTTGGTAGCACCTTCACCGGCTGTCATCCCCAGAATCAGGTTTTTGATACCTGTTGCCGCTACGTCGGACTGTACGCCAGTCGCTATCATCGAAGCCCCTAATGCGGCAATTTCGCCGGATGCAACCCCGCCGATTTCGCCCAGTGGCCCGATTCTGGTCACAACATCCGAAATCAATGGGGCTGAGGCTGCTGTCGTATTGCCCAGATAGTTGATTTTATCGGCTAAGGCTACAACGTCCTGCTGGTTCAATTTAAAGGCACTGCGCCATTTGGCCATCATATCCCCGGCCTGTTCGGCCGTGACGTCAAATGCGACACCCATTTTTACCGCATCCTCAGCAAACTGCATCAAATCCTGACGTGCTATCCCTGCCTGACCGCCAGCGGCTACGATTTTGGCAATATCATCCGCCGCCATCGGCAAATTAGTCGATAACTTCAATACGTCTTCATTCATTTGCGCAAATTGTTGCGGCGTGTCAAAATCGACAACTTTACGTACATCTGCCATGGCGCTTTCAAAATCCACGGCTGCTTTAGTTGCCGCAATTAACGGAGCCGCACTGATTGCAACTTTGGTGGCTGTACTACTCAGTTTGCTTTGGGCGTTGTCAAACGCTGCTTGTGCTTTTTGTTTTCTGGCCTGGGCATCTAAAATATCTGACCGTCGCTGTGTCAAATCATTGATACGAGCCTGTAGGGCGGCAATCTGACGATAGGACGCTACGCTGACCTGTCCGGTCGCCCGTTGCTCTGCCGATGCCGCCCGCTGTGCATTTCGCATGGCGTCATTGGCCGCTTTGATTTGCGTTTTCAGTTCTTTGGATTCTGCAATGGCCCGCTGCATCGACGAAGCTACAGACCCATCCAGACGGCCCTTGATGGCAATAGCTAATTCCATGACACGACTCATCTTATTGCCCTCCCTTCTTGGCCTTCTCTATTTCTTCTTTTTCCCGGTCTACTTCTTCATTCATGACTTGAATCCAGGCATGAAAATCGCCGATTGGTTGTTCCAGGAACCATCCAATCGGCGTTTTTGTGTACTTGGCAAGCCTCATAGCCGACAATCTTATGTTTTCTACGGCTCCTTGGGCAGTAAAAAATTCTGCGCCTTCAAGCAGGCTGCCATGAAGTCAGGACCACTCAAGTTGAGGATGTCGTCATACTTCATTTTAGCGGCCGCAGCGGCAACCATGGCCTGGTATTCCATGGATAATGCCGGTACTGTCATAAGTTTGTCTTTCTTTTTAGCCTGTCTCATGCAAGCCAGCAGAGCATAGCCGTTCAGTTTTGCAAAGTCAAAATAAATTTCCGTTTGCCCGTTCGGCAACGGAGTTGTCAGATGCAGGATATTTTCCTGATCTACGATTTCAGCGTTGACGAGTTCATTTTCTTTTTCTTTCATGCTAATCCTCCTAATTCATGCCGATATTGGCCCGGACCTGCTGTAACAGGTCGACACCATTGACGATGGCTTTGTATCCGTATTTGTCGATTTCGCAGAGCGTGGAGCCGCCCATTTCGATTTTAAAGTACGTGCATTCGATGACGGTTTCGCTGTCTGTCTTGGACCCGGCCTTGAATTTGCCCGGGTTGTGGCTCTTTACACGGCCACGGACGGCAACGCGGTACTGTTCGTGTTCGTAGTCGTTGGCACCGCTATCCCAGTTCTGGATATCCGAATAGAGTTCCAGCGCCAAGGTGCTGCCGCCGACCAGGCGGGAACTGGTTTTTGTCGGCACCTGCCAGGTCAGTTTTAATTCCAGGGAATCGAAATGCCCGGCAATGGGCGCCTCGATTTTCCCAGCGACCCCAATGCCTTCGATGTCTTCCGTCAGTGATTTCAAATCCGGCAATTCGACTTCATTTACACCAATCAAATCATCAGCGCCGTCGATATATGCCCGCATGTCGTTAATGACTTCCGGGATTTTATTTACTGCCATGTGTGTCCCTCCTTACGAGAATAATGCTTCAAAATTCGATACATCGTATTCAAAGGTGTCTTCAATGTCCTGTGCCGGGACAGGCGGCGTCAGCTTCGTGTGGATCCGGAAGATGCCGGCCAGTAAATCAGTCGTCGGGTTTTCATCAGCCAAAAACTGGACACTTGCCCCTAAGAGATATCCTCGTGACGTCAGCCCATTCAACCGCACCTGTTCGCTGTCTACCAGCGTTTTTACCAGTCTCGGAGTGATTGGCTGGTCTGTCTTCTGCCAGTTCGTTAAAATGAAGGTGACATACTGCCAGTTGAACATGCGCCGGACACAGATGAACATATCTTTGACATCTGTCGTGCCCGGATAAGCGCCGGTAAAGTTCCCCCAAGACTTCCAGCCGCCGGAGAAATTCAAGCCCGTAACGATGCCCTGTTCATTCAGCAAATTGGCCTGTGTCAGATTGAGATTTACTTCACTGCCATCTTTCAGGCACAGCCCTGTCGCCTGTAATGTCTGGTTGGACGGCGACTGATACGGGACGTCATCGTTATTGCCGTCGGTAACGCCGATGATGCCCATGATATGGGTCGATAAGTGGAAAACCATATCGCCATTTTTGGCACACGGCCAGCAGACAATTTGGTTGTTTCCTGTATAATTATTGCCGTTTTTCCACATGTTGACGTCGGCGTATTTTTTGACCTGTTCCGTATTGATGTCTACCAGTGCCATGCAAGGGAACAATCCGTCTATTTTAGCCGCTTTGGCTTTCATGACAGCGGCAATGGCCGGCTTTTCAGACCATCCCGGTGCTGCCAACAGGCCCGGAACTTTGCCAATCTGGAAATAAATATCGTCGACGAGTTCCAGCCCTTTGTTTTTGCCATCCGTGGACATGCCGCCGATGATATCGTCATCTTTGACAGCCGTCGTATCTAATTTGTCATAAGCAACATAGATGCTCGATACGGAGGCCAGGGCACCATCATCCAAGAGGGTAATGATGAGCTGACCATCATCGTCGTATGCCGCCGTATAGTCCTTATCCAAGGTAGCTGCGGACCCATCTGCGCTGCCCTTGACTGTCAGCGTATGCAATAAGACCGGATCCGTAATGATGACCTGTTTCTTCGTAACTGTCTTGGCTGTGTCCGAAACGGACACTTTATGTTTGGCTGGGTCCAATACATTGACAAATACAATTGGTTTTACATTGTACAGTTTAAATTCGGTATACATCGCTTCGCAGAGCGTGTACTTATCCCAGTCTGGATGATACCCCAAATTCTGCGTCGCTTCCTTCCAGCTGTAACAGATGACGGGTTTATTGACATAGGCCGTCGGGTCTTCTGTAAGATGGACAGGCGCCGTCCCGAAGACAACCGGCAAGCCGGAATCAGTGGCGACAGTCGCCACAATCGAGGTCGGGACTTCGCTTGCTTTTACGCCGTGGAAAAATGCCATTTTATTTACCTCCGTGTAATGCCATGGCCCGTTTATACATGATGTTTCTCAACGAGCCTGTAGATTTAACTTCTTTTTGTGCCGCATCCAACTCGCCCGCTGTGACGAACAGATGCTTATATACTGGGTCGTCCTTATATTTTGCAGGAATCCCGTCTGCGAAAATCTGATTCGTGTGGATTTCCGTGTCTTTATAGGCTGGGCCGACGTAGATGACTGGCCCGCTGTTTTCACTCATCGTATCTGCCTCCTAAAACCTCCCAATGAGTTTGACGTGGCTGCGGAATGAATACGTCGAACTCAATGACACCTACCCATTGTGGGAACGGCTGGTCATCGGGAATCGTCGTCTTGATATTCCCGTCATCTATATCAATGAACCATTTCTTGGCAATGGGATTGTTGGCCAGCAGGTGATAGCGGATGAATTCGAGGAAATGGAACAACATATGAGCTCCATAGGTCATATCTTCATCGTAAATGGTCGCGTAGATGACGATAGACGTAACGGACTTATCCCGGTCGTCTGTCGTAGCTTCTGGCCGTACCACGACGGCCGGACAAAGTTTCTTTTGGTCTGCCCGGTTATTCGCCCGGGGCAGGAATCCGGCATATACATTTACATCCGTATCGACACTCGAAAAGATATTTTCTGGCCGGCCTTCACAATATTCCTGGTAAGCCGTGAATTTTTCTTTCAAGAATTCCGCGATACCTTCCGCGCATTCCAATGGGGTCATCGCATCACTTCCCTAATCTGTATTCGATTTCATGTTCCAATCGTTCTTCAAAGACGTCACTGCCACGATCCATCATGACGCTCAGGACATCGGGATTGCCGAATAACTGCGGCACGGCCGGCCCATAGATACCTTTCAGCGGGTATCTTTCCTTGCCCTTACGGGCGACGAATGCCCCGCCCAGGCTAAAGCCGCGGGGGACATGCGTCATTTTCCCGCGCTTTACGGATACGAAGACGCCGTCCCGCCGCTTCTTGGCCTGATATTTATGGATTGCCTCGGGCGCCCCTTTGACAAGGATGGTAGCGCCGTCTTCATCGGCACGTATCTGTGCCTTAGCTTTCAAGTCCCCGGCCTTCATGGTATAAATGCTTCGGATTTCCTTTGTCCCTGCCGTCCTGGCGGCTGTGGCCGCCCGCTTTCCGGCAGCTACAGCCGCCCTGGCGATTTCTTTATCGCTCAGAGAGGACAAGGCGTCCATAAGCTTTTTGTCACCTTGAATGTCGATTTCTACGCTCATAGGCCCTCCTAGTGATTCTTGTGCAGGGTCATCGTCAAGATACCCATGTCGTCGATGACATTATCTACCAGGCAGTAATCGCCATCGACAGTAAAACTTTCTCCTTCCGCTGGGACTTCTCCGTAATCGTCTTTAGCGATATGAATGATGATGACCTGGCCATGGGTGCTCTCGAAGCCGGAATAGATTTCCTGTGTCTGGAACATAGCGTCTTCTTTGGGACTCTGCACGATGCATGTATACTTCTTGCCATTCAGCTCATGTGTTTCGGCAAATTCATCAGCATTGAGAAAAGCCGGAATGTCCGAAGCTACCATTTCTTTGAACGTGCTCATTTTTGGACGGCTGCGGCGGCATCGGCCTGGGGCAGTTCCATCCCCGGTTCGTCTGCCGGCGATTCTTCCGTCTCTGGCTCATTAGCCGGGGCCACTTTGTCCCCAACCAAGGCAACAACTTGTTCATCGGCCCGTTCCATGAGTTTTTCCGCTTCATCGTCCGGCAACTCGAACGAGTCGCCAGTCCGATATAAGTGCTTGCCCATGGAAACGCAGCCGTATGTAACGACTAACTTCATGGTCATCCCTCCTATTTCGCTTTGATGACGGCCCAATCGTCGACAAACTGCGGAGCCAGGACACAACGGCAGTACATGTAGAAGCTCAATACCTGCGTATCCTTGTTGCCGTTATAGTACGGCACATACGGTGCAACGAAGGTTTCGTAGGCCGTGCCGGCATCATTGAGCAGGGTGCAGGCGCCGTGGAGCTGACTGCCGCGGCCCGGAATGGCGATGATGGCCGTATCGGGGTCGATGAAATACTGCGATTTCCCGGCATCGTCGGTGTACGTTTCTGCATAGGTATAGACGTCGAGGTTCAGCGATTTGATGCGCCCGACGTGAGTAATCTGCGGGCTGATGATCTGCGGCTGGAAGCCCATGAGGGACAGATTGTCCGCCGTCGGAACCATCATCCATTTCATGATCTGGTCATTGCTCAGCAAATAATCTGCGATATTTTTCCCACAAATCATCATGGTCGGGACGATACCGGCGTCTTCCTGGATAAGTTCCGAAGCGTTCTTGATGTCGCTGTAAATCGTCGCGCCGGCTTTATCCCAGGTTGTCGTCGGCGTGACTTTATGGTCAAAGTCAAACGCAATGGTGTCAATCAACACCGTCTTGCCGTCATCGGCATAACCTTCGATGTCGCATTTACCAGTCTGCAAGATATCCGCCGCCATCTTCGCTTTACGGTTGATGATTGCGTTCTGCAAATCCACCATATCTTCAGCCTGCTTGATGGCTGCGCGCTGGGCCGGTGTCGTCGTGCTGTAGATGTTTTCGCCAAAGCCGCGTTCCGATAATTCTTCTGGATCTACTACCTTACTCGGCCCCATCATCGGCGGCTGGTAGATAGCGATTTTAGAGCCCGTGTCTTTCAGGCTCGCTCCTTTTGCGCCACGAACGACAAAGGGGGCCAGCTGACGGCCACGCTTGCGGTATTCTACGGCAATTTTGGTCGTAACGGCTGTCGCCGGTACAAGCGGGAAAAAGGTATCAAGCAAAAAAGATGCCGGCGGCGTAATCCGTTCCATTGCCTGCATCAAAGATACAGTATCTCTCAATTCAATAGCCATGTTCAGTTCCTCCTAGTGTACAGATGTCAAGAAAATACCGGCATTTCGCAATTCTTCTTCATGGGCGTCAACCGTATCTTCGCTGGCGGCAATGAGGTATTCGCGATGGAATCGGCCAGAAACATAGACCGTCGCAACGGTGGCTTTATCATCCACGTCGCAACTCAAAATAGCATTGGCAACAGCGGCTTTAGCCGTAGCCACAGCGGCTGTCCCGGTAACGGTCATCAGCGTGCCGCGTTTCATAGCTGTCCCAGCCGTTAATGTGACGTTCTTGAGCAAAATCGGAATTTCCGGCCCGCCGATAAGCTGGTCGTGTTTAATGTCGATGACTTCTCTGATTGCCATTATTTTGCACCTCTCAATCTATTCGCTGCATTGACTACATCTTCAATGTCCTGAGCTTTCTTTACGGCTGCCTGGTTCTGCGGCATTCCTGTTTTCGGCACAGGCGTTACCTGTTCAGATCCGGACTGCATCTGTTCCATAATCATGGTGCGTACGCTTGCTAGTGCCTGGTCACTCGGCGACTGTACGCCGGCGACGGCTTCGATATAGGGAGCTACATCATCCGCTGTCCGACCGTCGCTGATAGCCCGGTCAATCATGGCATCGGTGTATACGTTCCCGTTTTTCAGTGCCTTCAATTCAGCAATTCGCTTCGATTCATCCGCATCCTTGTTCGCGTTCTGCGGGTTCAAACCCAATAAGGCTGCCAGTTTGCTGGCTAAGGTTTTATCATCCATATTTTTTTCTCCTTTGTTGATGATCTTTTCAAGCTGTGCCCGGTTCTTCATGTGACACGGGCAGGAGATATTATTGACAATCAGCATATTGTCATTCAGGCTGGCCGTGACCTGATAGTCTTCGTCGATGGCGTCGATGAAACCATTTTCCAGGGCCTGGTCGGCCGTCATCCACGTTTCATCGTCCATCATCTGTGCCAATTCATCCGTTGTCTTATGGCATCGTTCCGCATAGACGTTCAAAATCGTTTCTTTCGTCGATGCCAGCGCTTTCTGTAATTTGGCCAGGCCCTGTTCATCATAGCCGCCAATGAGAAAGGATGCCGGGTTGTGAATCATGTACAGTGCATTCCTCGGCATTTCTACGCTGTCTCCCGCACAAGCGATGATAGTGGCCGCGCTGGCACACATCCCGTCGATGTGCATGGTCTTCTTGCCGCTGTAGCCTTTGAGCATCGTATAAATGGCCTGGGCCGCGAACACGTCGCCACCGGGACTGTTGATGCGTACAGTCAGATTCTTGCCGCCACATTCTTTTAAATCGTCGTTGAACTGGCGCGGCGTAACGTCATCGTCGTACCATGACTGCGACGCGATGGCGCCATACAGCAGCAGTTCTGCGTTGTCGTCGCCCGCTTCATTGACGAAACGCCAAAATCTTTTACTCTTCATTGGTTGTCTCTCCTTTGTCGGCCAGCACTTCCGGGCTTCCGATAGTCAGACCGTATTTTTCAATCATCTTCTGTTCGTACGCCAGCTGTTCCAGATTTTCTTCCAAGTCCGTGCCTGTCAGCTCAGCCGCTTCTCGTTCTCGTGTGCTCAGGCCGTATGTCGTCCGCAAGGCGCTGCCGTTGACATCTTTTACCGGGTCAAGTATCGTCATGGTCGGCCCGTACCAATCGGCGTTGCACCAACATTTCCGAATCAATGGATCCGTGAAGAATCCCGGGGCTTTGACACGCCCGATGGCAATGGCTTCGGCCAGCCACATTTCATAGACAGGCTGGCAAAAATCGCGGGCGAACCAAATGCGCCGGCGCTTATATTCTTCCCACGCCTGTAGCATGGCGGCACGGGAGGCCGAATAGGATGACGTGAAATGCTTCATCAGGACTTCGTAAGGCTGGCCGATGGCACTGCCTACCATTTCCAAGAGCTTCGTCGTGAAGGCGTCAAACGTCGACATGCTACGAGACGCATCAACGCTTTTGACATCGACGCCACGAGGAAGGGCATTGATGGTCCCAGGCCCTAATGCGTATTCGTCCGGGTCGATGACGGGACCGCCCTGGGGGTCAATGGTTTTGCCGATGAAGTCATTCAGCGTGCCGCCAGATGTCTGGGACTCTGTGAAAAACAGCGAGAAAAAAGACTTTACAATGGCGGCTGTCAGCTCGGCTGTCGTGTAACGGCTGACTTGCTTCAGCGTCTCAATGACAGGGGATAAATACGGCGCTCCCCGATATTGTTCCGGTCGCTGGTCGTTGCTGGTCTGTATGATGTTTGGCATGCCGCAAATGTCGCCCCATGCTTTGACGCGGGTCCAGGTGGCAATCGTCCCTATGTCTACTGGGTCGCCAGGTACTTTGTTTGATACCCAATAGGCGGCGACGGCTCCATCTGGGTCGATTTCTACCCCGGATATGATTTTGTTACCTGGTGTGGGTGCCGTCATTTCTACGGCATACGGTCCGGTAATGCCATAGTAATCCCGGCCATAGGGATTGCTTACCCGATTCCCCTCCAGCAGTTGCAGACGCAAACTATACGGCATATCCGCTGTCGGCGGCCGGCGCTTGAACAGGCAAAAGGCATCGCCATCCACGAGATAGCCCGTATAGTTGATGTCCTGCATGTCGTAAAAATTATTGCGCCTTGTCAGATCGCACTGTGTCGAGCTGGCCCACAGGTCGAATTCCTGGGCTACATGGCGTGACCATTCCCGGGACTCGTCGGCTGTCATACCTAACAGCTTGTACTTGGGGCGCGGAAACAGATGCAACCCCGCCCCAATCGTATGCAGTGAACTGGTCATGATAGCCGCTGCCCCAATGGGCGTATTGATAGACTGGTCGGCACTGCGGTTGCGCAACGTATACAGATTGGCGTTTACGTCTGATTTTGCGGAATATTTTCGCGGATTGTAGGCTTTTAGAATATTGCTTTCGTGCGAAGCCCCGCCGTTTGAATAACCGCTGTTCTGGATTGTCGGCGTCCGCGCCTTTTGTCGTGACCGTTTATTTCGTTTTGCCATGGTCGGCCCTCCTTAATCGAAAAATACAATGCGTTTCCCGCGCCCTTTCCCTGGCGTTTCGCTGTCGTCCAGCGTCGCCCCGCTGGCAATCAGGTTGTCGATGGCAACACGGATGCTGGACAAGTCCGCCCTTGTCAGAGTCCGGTTGCCGATAGTATACGACTGTCCCATCAAAACGGCCTTCTCGGCTTCTACATACCGGGCCAGTCGTTCATTTTGCAGTTTACTCATGCTTCCTCCTACCAAATGTTCGTCTGTTTGCTGACCCGTCGTTTTCTTGCGGGCTTAGGTTGTTCTTTTCTGACGGCCGCTTCCTGCGCCGGCTGTTTCATGATAGCTTGTAGTTCATCCCAGTGCGGATTGACCGACAACATGCATCCCAGATTGTAGACTCGAAGATCCAGAGGTTCGTTTCGGACACCGGTTGTTGTCTGCCATACCTCACGGATAACTCCATTTTTCTTGACTTTCGTCTTATGTTCGGAAATAAGTCCCTTGAAATAAAGTTCGTCATATCCCCGGTTATCCAGGCCGTCGCTGTCTTCATTCAACGGGAAATGCATGTATTGAGGCCCTGGGGCTTTGATGGCCAGGCGATTCATTACCTGCTGTTTGCCATCGTCTACGCCGAGGATGACCAGCGGTATCGGCGTCCCCGATGCCTTCCCGATTTTGTAGTTCAACGGTATGCCCGGCATGTTGCTGTACCCTTTGATAGCGAACCGTTGTTTGGTAAAATTCACTTCACAATAGCGATAGACATGGCCGGTATAATGGCCGCCAGAGTCGATGAAGGTACGGACGATTTTCAGCCCAGTTCCGTTTTTGAACCGGTACACGTGTTCGAGGATGGTGTCCAATTCTTCCCATGTTGATTCCTGGTCTGGACGACCTAAAATAACGCCCTTGCGGATACCCCACGACTCTTCACCGGCTCCCCAGCCACATACTTCATATTCCAGTCGGTTGTCCTGGGTATCGACGGCTGCTGTCAATAACAGTACGCCATCGGGCAACTCTGCTCCATACGATTCGCGGCGCCTGACGAAGATCGTTTCATCATCGAACGCCCCTGGCTGTCGATAGCTTTCGCCAAACCGCGTGTTGACCACAACCTGTTCGCGTGTCGGGTCCCCTTTGGCTTCCAACCATTCCCGCATGATTTCATTCCAGCTGGTCCAGGGAGAAGTGAAGGCATTGATGAAAAAGGAACGGATACCATTCGACCTGGCCTTTGGATTCTGTGCTCGATAGCCTTGAACGGCGTTCTTCATTTGCCGTTCCGTGAATTCATAGCCACATGCAGGGCATCTCCATTTCACGTGATGTACGATAGCATGACGTTCACCGCGGTCATCTTTGTATGTCTCTGCATCGGTTTCCATATCGAGATACCGCAGCAGATGCCATTCCCCGCAATTAGGGCATTGATGCTGCCATTCTTCCTGCGTACCGGCGATGTATTCCGCATCAATCCGGCTGCTTCCCTCAGTTGTCGGCGTCGAAAACAGCCCCATGACCCGATTCCAGAAAGTCGTCATTCGTTTGGCTGCCAGGTCTACCGGGTCGCCTTCGGTGCCAGCCGAATCGGGGAATCGGTCCACCTCGTCGGCCAGCAGAATCCGTATCGGACGGCTGGCCAGTCCGGCAGGGCTGTTAGCTCCACACATTACCAGTCGGCCGCCTGGGAAGAATTTCGACAGAATCGTGTTGTTTCCATCCCTGGTTTTAGCCGTCTTGTCCCCGGCCCGCTTCACATCGTAGAACAACGAACTCAATACGGGCGTGTCGCGGATCATGGGAGCAATACGTGATTTTGAATAATCCTGGGCCATGTCTACTGTCGGCTGTATCATCATGATGGAAGCCGGGTCCAGGTGGGCAAAGCGGCCGATGACGTTGTTCATGATGTCTGATTTGCCAATCTGCGCCGCCGACTTGACGACGACGCGATGTACACCGGGTTCTGTGAAGGCATCCATGATGGCCCGTTGATACTCGGCCCGTTCCGTCCGCCATTTGCCCGGCTCTGACGAAACACCAGCCGACAAATAGCGATACGTATCAGCCCATTCGCTTACAGACGTCTTCGGCAGCGGTTTCAATCCGTGTCGGGAAATGTATTGCCACAATTCTTTCGCTGACTTCATGGCTCGTCCTCCTCTTCTACTTCTTCATCGGTGAAGAGATCCGGGCTATATTCACTCAGCTCAGATAGCTTTTCTTCCAATTCTTTCGTCAATCTGGTGTAAATTTCTTCTTTGGTTTTCCCTTCCAGCTGTGGCGCCAACTTTGTCGGCAGTCCCAACAGCTGCGTCCTCAAGTTAGACAACATTTCCGTTATGACTAATTCGACCGTTTTGGCACTGTATACGCGGTGTTCCATTTTAGCCAGGCGCAATTCAGCGATTTCCCGCTTCGTCTTTTCATGCCGGGCCTTTTCGGTCATGTAGTCTATGTCTTCATCGCCGCCGTTTCCTTTGGTGGCGTCTTTGTAATTGAGGATGGATTGTACCAAAAAGACGCCGCCACTCTTGTCTTTTTCATCGCGAATGACGACGCCTTCCTGGATTAACTGAGAGATTCTGGGAGGGGTTAAGCCGATTGCGTCGGCCAGCGAACGCTGAGTAACCGTGATTTCACGGGCTTTCCCGCGTACTTTCATGACGCCCTCCCTCCTCTCTGACTTAACATTTTGGTTTGTTTATGCGAACGCATGAGCTATATAAATAAATCATACCCCGCTTCACATAAAACCATTTGAAAATATAAATTAAGGGCTGAATTTTACTAAAATCTAGTTTTCTTTCGGGCGCCGCGGTCGCGCAAGGCTTTTGTTAACCCCAAAGAACCTAGTCGAAAAAAAAATCCAGAAATAAAAAATCATGGACTCATCGAATCAAAAATTGTATCTTCCCCAAGTTGCCCTGAACCCTTCGCAAAACCTTTCTGTTTTGTATCCAACGTCTCCGATGTGCGCAACATGTAGGCAAGATACATTCTATGCATCGACCCATGGCGCATGACCGCTGTCCGGGTAGTACAACCCCGTCTTTGTGGACGGGGTGCGAGAGCGCCGCGGAAGAAAATTTCCGGCAGAAGGGCCCGCGAATTTTAGCAACAAAAAAGAGGCAACCGGTTATAGTTGCCTCTGTATCAAACTCTTATACTACTATTATACTCACATCGATAGTGTACTTCAATGTACTCTTTTACTTTTTAACTGCCCTTCGATGCCAGTGCATCATGATGCACCTGTTCAAAAGCCTGTAGCGCCTGGCCGTGTATCTTGAATACGCCTTTCCAGCTGTACCCCATCTCAACAGCGATAGCCTCCCAGCGCAAGCCGTTGATATACCTAGCATACAAGACTGCCTGATGCTGCGGATCCGGCAGGGCCTTAATCATAGCTTTGGCTTCCATCCTCATATTGATCAAGATATCCCATTCATGGTTGACCTTATCCACGTACTGCTCCAGGCGGATGTATTTATCAGCAACGTCAGAATTTTTGGATCCGCTGACATGCTCGGCCAGGCTGCTGGCCCGGATGGTCAGGATGTCGGACCGTATTTCTGTCAGTTCATGTTCTGTTTGTTTCAAGATAAAGTTCTGCCTGCGTATGCGGCTCAAATATTCTTTTGCTGTCATAACTGCCTCCTGATGATTAGCTCCAATATCTTCAAATTACGCCGGGTACATACCATCCGATACCCGGCCAACTTGCAGACTGCTTTGATGATCTGCAAGACCAAATCGGCCCGGCGGTCATCCTTACGGATATTCGCCATAGCCTTCCCTGCTGTCGGGTCCGGGTAGCCCTCGCTGTTTTTCATAGGCGCCTCCTCTCACGGCAACGACACGGGCCTTCAAACTGTTCAAGACAAAGGCCTGGGCCGCGTCCTTCTTCGTCAGAGCTTCTGCTAAGTCTTCATCACGTGTGCCCTCACAAATCAAATGGTGTACGATGACCGGGTATTCCT
>ERZ772881.56-NODE-56-length-114280-cov-7.665616_pt1 | contig 114280 bp, 80 predicted proteins | sample MGYA00580581_ERZ772881 | MGnify/ENA primary metagenome ERZ772881 (study PRJEB29015, sample SAMEA2737668) | human gut metagenome | biome: human gut; feature: human-associated habitat; material: faeces | place: China | collected 2012 ...
GATTATCTTTTGCTTTACACTTTTTTATACCTCTGTTTTTTATCCCCGGAAATTCGGAGAAACAAGGGGCAAAGGATTTTTTGAGGGGGCTGTGCGGGCATTCCGTTGCCGGACATTGCCGAGTGCCGCATGCCGGCTGGCAGTGGAGGCCGGACGGTCTGCTGCCGTCCGCGGCCGTGCCGGGGTACGGGTTCAGCGAGGGCGCCGGCTGTGCGGGCCCCCGGCATAATTGCCGTCCGCACGGCATTTCCCGTTATTTCAGCCTGCGGAGTTTGCGGTCTGCATCGGTAGCCTCGCGTATGGAGATTGCAAAGCCGCCGCCGCGCGCCATCTCCACGTCGAGTTCCGTGCGTTGTCCGACCTTCCCGGTGCGGATGACATACGCCTGCGGATTGGTCTGGTAATCGGCATCGGGGGCATCGGCGTAGAGCGTCGCCACGTACTCCTTGCCGGGATCGAGGTAGTCGAACGGGAGCGTCACCGTACGGCGGTTCTCGTCCGTCACGCCGCCCACGAACCACTCGCCCGTGTCTTTGGCCTTGCGCGCCACGACGATGTAGTCGCCCGGTTCAGCCAGCAGGTAGCGGCTCTCTTCCCAGTCGAGTGCGACGTCCTCGATGAAACGGAACGCATCCATGTATTTCTCATAGTGCTCGGGCAGGTCTGCCGCCATCTGCAGCGGCGAGTACATCGTCACGTACAACGCCAGCTGGTTGGCGAGCGTCGCGTTGACGTGCGAGTGGTTGCCGGGGTTGACCTCCGCGACATCCATCACGAAGATGCCGGGCGTGTAGTCCATCGGGCCGCCCTGCAGGCGCGTGAAGGGCAGGATCGTCACATGGTGGGACTTCGAGCCGCCGAACGCCTGGTACTCCGTGCCGCGTGCCGACTCGTTGCCGATCAGGTTGGGGTAGGTGCGGCAGAGGCCCGTCGGGCGCACCGCCTCGTGGGCGTTGACCATGATCTTGTGGTCGGCGGCCCGGCGGACGGCATAGAGGTAGTGGTTGTTCATCCACTGCCCGTAATGGTGCTCGCCGCGGGGCAGGATGTCGCCCACGTACCCGCTCTTGACCGAGTTGTACCCGTATTTGTCCATCAGGCGGTAGGCCGCTTCCATGTGGCGTTCGTAGTTGCGCACCGAAGCCGACGTTTCATGGTGCATCATCAGCCGGATGCCTTTCCCGTGCGCATATTCGTTCAGTGCGGCGATGTCGAAATCGGGGTAGGGGGTCACGAAATCGAAGACGTAATCCTTCGTGTGCCCGAACCAGTCCTCCCAGCCGACGTTCCAGCCTTCGACGAGCAGCTGGTCGAACCCGTGTGCCGCCGCGAAGTCGATGTACCGCTTCACGTTCTCGTTGTTGGCGCCGTGGCGGCCGCTGGGCCTGCATCGGGCGTAATCCGTCACGCCGAGCTGTACCGACGGCACGTCGCGCGTATAGGCCCAGTCGCTCTTGCCGGTGATCATTTCCCACCATACGCCCATGTATTTCACGGGCTTGATCCACGAGGTGTCGTCATAGGCGCACGGCTCGTTGAGGTTGAGGATTAGCTTCGAGGCGAGGATGTCGCGGGCGTCGTCCGAGACCGTCACCGTGCGCCACGGGGTATGGCAGGGCGCCTGCATGTAGCCTTTCCACCCCTGTGCGTCGGGCGTAAGGTGCGAGGTGAAGATGAAATTCCGGTCGTCCAGGTCGAGGTGCATGCACGCATAGTCGACCAGCGCCGCTTCGTGGATGTTGATGTAGAGCCCGTCGTCGCTCTTCATCTGCAGGGCCGTCTGTACGCCCGTGGGCGAGAAGGGCGTCTGCGACGAGTTGGGCGTGATGGCGCCGGGCATCAGCTCCCGTATCTGCGAGAGTTTCGACTCCGTGTAGTCGTACTCCTGCGTGTCGTAGTCGCCCGGGATCCAGAACGCCGTGTGGTCGCCCGCCATGGCGAACTGTGTTTTCTCCTCGCCGATGACGAAATAGGTCAGCGACTCCTGTTCGGGGAATTCGTAGCGGAATCCGAGCCCGTCGTCGTAGAGCCGGAAGCGGATCGTCATGTCGCGGCCTGTCGCGGCCTGCCGCAGCGTGACGGCCATTTCGTTATAGCGGTCGCGGATCTCGGCCTGCTCGCCCCATACGGGACGCCATGTCTGGTCGGACTCGCTGCGGGCCACCTGCCCGAGGGTGAACCCGTCGTAGAGCGATACCGGGCGCCCCGGTTCGCCCTTGCGGATTTCAGCCCCGAATTCCAGCTTCGGGGCTTCGCCGCGCAGTTCGAGCCCCATGCCGCTGGGCAGGATCACGGGGCGCTCCTTGTAATCGAGCGTATAGGTGGGGCGGCCTCCATCCGCCAGGCTGAATTCCAGGCGGAGGCGGCCGTCGGGCGAGAGGAGCGTCTCCTGTGCCGTGCAGGCTGCACCGGCCAGCAGCGCAGAGATATATAAAAATATTTTCTTCATGGTTCGGTCTTGTTATTTACGTTTGAATTCTACGATCAGCGCCTGCCGCGGGCCGACCGTGGTGGTATCGTCCACCTCCGTGGCTTTGCCCGTCAGGACGTTGCGCCCGTCGCTCAGCCCCGAGGCGATCTCGGCATAGTGCGACCACGGCACCTGTTTCTTGCCCCGCGAGTTGTTGATGAAGACGAATACCGCGTCGGTGTCGTCATAACGGAAATAGGCGTAGGTGTTGTCGCGCGAGAGGAAGTGCATCGTGCGGCCGTTGTGGATCACGGGCTTCGACTTGCGCCATTGGAAGAGCCGCTGCGTGTAGTCGAAGAGCCCCGCCTGTACGGCATCGCGCTGCGCCGGGTCGAACAGGTTCACCGCGTCGCCCTCCCAGCCGCCGGGGAAATCCACGCGCAGCCCGCCGTGTCCCTGCGAGAGGTCTTTCGAGGTGAACATCATCTCGTCGCCCGAGAATATCTGCGGGATGCCGCGCATCGTGGCCAGCATCGCCATCGAGAGTTTCAGCCGGTCGGGGTTTCTGCGTACGATGTCGCCGATGCGGTCGGTGTCGTGGTTGGCGACGAAGATCATCATTTTCGACAGGTCATGGTAGACGAAATCGTGCGACAGGCAGTCGTAGACGCGCGTCATGCCCTCGCCCCAGCGGAGCGAGTCGGTGGGCAGCGCCCGGCAGATGGCCTCCTGCAGCGGGAAATCCATGATCGACGGCAGGTGCGAGTCGAAGCCGTCCTTGTTGGGATTGCCGCCCTGCCAGTATGCCAGTTGCGGGATCGACGACGTCCAGCATTCGCCCACGATGTTGAAATCGGGGTATTCCCTGCGTACGGCCGCGCACCACTCGCTCATTGGCACCTTCTCGTTGTAGGGGTAGGTGTCGACGCGGAACCCGTCCAGGCCGGCATACTCGATCCACCACACGGCCCATTGCTTGAAATATTGCAGCACATAGGGATTGTCGAGGTTCATGTCGGGCATCGACGGCACGAACCAGCCGCTCTCCTGCAGGTCGAGGTCGTAGCGCGAAGCGTTGGGATCCATGTTCGTCGAGAAGCAGACGTTCGTCCCGGTGTATTCGGGGAACTGGTGTATCCAGTCCCTGAAAGGCAGGTCTTTCATCCACCAGTGGCCCGTGCCGCAGTGGTTGGTGACGATGTCCATAATCACCTTCAGCCCGTGCTCGTGGGCTTTGCCGACGAACTCCCTATACAGTTCGTTCGAGCCGAACCGGGGGTCTATGCGGTAGTAGTCGCCGCAGGCGTAGCCGTGGTACGAACCTTCGGGTTCGTCGTCCAGCAGCAGCGGCGTGGGCCATACGGCCGTGGCGCCCAGCCCTGCGATGTAATCCAGGTGGTCGATCATCCCCTGCAGGTCGCCCCCGTGGCGGCCGAAGAAGGCGCTGCGGTCGGCGCGCTCCCGCGTGTGGGGCGTCGAGTCGTTCGACGCATCGCCGTTGGCGAAGCGGTCGGGCATCAGGAGGTAGATCATGTCGGCCGTGGTGAAACTCTTGCGTGCGACCGAGCCTTCGGCGCGTGCCGCGATCTCATAGGGAACCTTGAACTGTCGTTCCCCCTGCGAGAATACGAGGTAGTAGGTGCCCGGCTCCGCGTCGGGTTTCACCTCCACGTCCACGAATAGGTAATTGGGACTGTCGGCTTTGTGGCGGGCCTTCACCCCGACGCCCTGTCCGCCTTCGATGCGGACGTCGTATGCCGCGATGCCGGCCCCGTTGACGAGCAACTGGAGCGGGGTCTGCATCCCCGTCCACCACGAGAGGGGTTCGACGCGGGTAACCTCGCCCGAGGCGTCTGCCACCGAGGCGGGGTCGAATGCGGACTGTCCTGTCCCTGTGCAGGAGAGCAGTCCGGCTGCTGCGAGTGTCATGAAAAATCGGTTCAAAATATCGTCGTTTGTAAAGTTAGCAAAAAATCGGTTTCCAGCGATTCCCGTTTCGCCCGGGGCATCCCTGTGCTTCTCGTGCGCATCCCTATGCTTCTCGGATGGTTTACTGTCTATTCCCGTCGGGTTCTATCGGGTTCCCGGCGGTTTCCCGGCGCTGTTTCCGCGCATCCCCGGCGCATGTCCGCAACCTTTATCTCCTGTCTTGTGCGAAGACCAGCCATTGCCATGCGGGAAGCACGGTGCGGGTGCCGCCCGTGTATTCCTTCCCGGTGAAGAACTCGCGGCGCGAGCCCTCGAACGGCAGGTCGAATGCGACCTCCTCCGCACTGAGGTTCGCAGCGACTGTCACCTCGTTGCCGCCGGCCGTACGGGAAAACAGCATCAGGCCGTCGGGTGTTCGTTCGCCGAGCGGGTATGCGGCCTGCCCGCCGCGTTCCCCGGCTGCGAGCGCCGGGTTCTCGTGGCGCAGCCGGATCAGTGCGGCGTAGAAATCCGTAAACCCGTTGCGTTTCCACGCGGGGACGGGGTCTTTCTCGAAGAACTCGAAGCGGTGGTCGAACCCCATCTCCTGTCCGGTATAGACGAGCGGCTGCCCGTTGGGCAGCGTGAAGGTCAGCAACGCCGTCACGCGTGCCGCGTCGCCCATGCGCTCGAATTCCGTCCCGGCCCACGAGTTTTCGTCGTGGTTCGAGGTGAACATCAGGCGGAACGCCTCGCGCGGCATGGCAGCGGCATCCCTGGCGACGTAGGCACGCAGGTCTGCGGCGCTTTTCCGTCCCTGTGCGATGTCGTTCAGCAGGTGGTGCAGCTCCCACGCATACGAGGCGTCGAACGCCCCGTCGTGCAATGCGGGGGCTTCGCCCTCGGCGAGCAGGTAGATGCCGGGGTACTCCTTCCGCAGTGCGGGCAGCGTCTGCTGCCAGAAGTCGATGGGTACCTCGCACGCCATGTCGCAGCGGAATCCGTCGATGCCGCGGTCGAGCCAGAAACGCATGGCGGCCGCCATTGCGGCACGCATGTCCGCGTTGCCGTAGTCGAGCTTGGCGATGTCCGTCCAGTCGTACTGCACGATGGTGTTGCCCAGCGAGTCACGTACATACCAGTCGGCCGGGCGCTCCTCGATCCAGCGGGCATCGGGCGAGGTGTGGTTGGCCACCCAGTCCAGGATCACGCGCAGCCCGAGTCTGTGGGCTTCGGCCAGGAACCGGTCGAAATCCTCCAGCGTGCCGAATTCGGGGTTGACGGCTTCGTAGTCGGAGATGGCGTAGTACGAGCCGAGGGTTCCCTTGCGCTCCTTGACGCCGATGGGGTAGACGGGCATCAGCCAGACGACGTCCACGCCCAGCTTTTGGAGCCGGGGCAGGTGGCGTGCGGCCGCCGCCAGCGTCCCTTCGGGGGTGTACTGGCGCACGTTCATTTCGTAGACGACCGAGTTGTAACTCCAGTCGGGGTGGGCGGCCGGTTGCTGCGGCCGTGTGCCGCAGGCAACCAGTACCATTGCGAGAAGTAATGCGGGCAAGCGTTTCATGGCGTGTCGTTTAGAGCGTGAATACCACCGACGACCAGGCGCCCATGAGCAGTTTCGACGAAGCGTCGCCGCGCTGAAGTTTCACTTCACCTGAGACGCCTACGGCCTTGTCCGGTTGGTCGGTAAGGGTCAGTATCTGCTCCTCCCGGCCGAAGTTATGCACGACGAGCATCCGTTCGCCGTCCAGCTCGCGGTACCAGGCCGCGATGGATTGCTGCGAGGTGTTGCCGTCGTTGTAGACCGGGTGTTTGACCATCTTGCCCTGCGCCAGCACGGGGTAGGTGTTGCGCAGCCGGGCGAACGTGCGGTAGAGGTTGAGCAGCGAACCGTCGTCGTCGGCCTGTGCCTCGACCGAGATCGCCGGGGTCAGCATCTGCATGTCGATCTTGCCCGAGAGGCTTCCCGAAGCCAGTTCGTTGCCCGCCTTGTCCCACAGGATCGGGGTGCGGACATATTCGTCGCCGTTGGATTTGGTGCCCCAGTACCCGAGCTCTTCGCCCTGGTAAATGTAGGGTGCGCCCTGCGCCGTGAGCAGCACGGCGGCCGCCACCTTCATCTTTTCGGCGGACTGCCCCAGGTCGGAGCCCGTGCGATCCTCGTCGTGGTTCGAAAGTTTCGTGGCTTCGATATAATCGCTGCGGTACTGTGCGTAGAGGGGCTGCACGTCGAGGATGTCCTTGACGAAATAGCATCCGATGCCGTTTTGCAGCGCCCATTTGAGCTTGTACCAGAACGTGAATTCGAACAGCGCCGGCAGCCCCCGGTAATAGGGTGCCGCCTTGTCCGCTTCGTCGAGCATCTCGCCCACCATGTAGAAATCGCCCTCTCCGCCGGCGGCCTTGTAGCTCTCGTTCATGCGGTCGTAGAATTTCTTGAGGAACGTGGGGTTCTCGTCGTTGTAGGCGTTGTGGTAGATGTGCTTCACGGCATCGAGGCGGAACCCGTCCACGCCCATGCGTACCCACTTGTCGGCCGCTTCGGTGACGGCCTTGAACGCCCCGGACTGCTCGGCCTCGGCGGCCTTGCCGTAGTTGAGGTCGGCGAATGCCGCCGTCCAGAAGTGCGAATGGTACATCGTCGGCAGCGAGAACTGCACGTTGGCCGGGTCGGCCGAGCGGTTCGACATCAGGGTGAAGGGCTCCCCGAACCGGATGATCGTCCGGTTGTCCGGGGCGCCGTATTTGGTGCCTGCGGCCCACGACGTGGTCGAGGTGCGGACGAGGAATCCCCAGTCGGAATCGAAGTCGAGCGTCAGTTCGTAACTGTTGCCGCCCCTGGCGTAGAAGCGTTTGCTCGTGCCGTTGCCGAAATAGAGGTATTTGTCGTCCGCGCCGCCCTGCGTATTGTCCGCATCCGCGGCATCGGTCGTTTCGGTAACGGTCACCGTCGGGCTGTCGGCATTTGTCCAGTCGAGCACGAACTTGAAGCGCCCGGCGGCACCCGCCCCCGTGTCGGTCGAGAACCATTGTCCGGCATCGTAGCCTGCGGCGCCTTCCGTGGCGATCTGGTCGATCCGCCCGGCCGCGATGTCGGCCTGCGGGTCTTCGGAGAAGATATAGCGGTCACGGTAAGGGCTCCCTTCGGACGCGGCGGCCGATTTGAACCACGGGTGGTCTTTGCCCGTATGGTTGAGCACGTAATCCAGGTAGACCCGGATGCCGCGGGCATGGGCCGCGTCGATGAATGCCCTCAGGTCGGCGTCCGTCCCGAAGGCGGGGTTGACCGCCTCGTAGTCGAGCACGTCGTAACCGTGGTACGAAGCCGCCGGATGGATCGGCGAGAGCCATACGGCCGAGGCGCCGAGTGCGTCGATGTAGTCGAGCCGCCGGGTCAGCCCCGGCAGGTCGCCCACCTTGTCGCCGTTGCCGTCGGCAAAGCTGTATACCAGCAGCTGGTAGCTTATGTCGGCGCGTTTGCGGTTGTCCCACGCATCGGGCTGGGCGACGACCTGCTCACCCTCGAAATCCTGGGAGGCATCGCCGCTCTGTGTCACGGTGACGACGACCGGATCGCAGCCCGGGGCGGTGAAGGTAAGCGTCGCGGAGCGTTTCGACGACTCGTTTGCGATCGCCGTGACCGCGAACGACGTGGAGGTTTTGCCCGATGTGAGGGCCGGTGTGCACCATGCGGTATTGTCGCTCTGCGTCAGCGACCACGCGCCCGCATCGGTGCGCAGGTCGAGCAGCCGGCTGCCGCCTGCGGCTTCGAATTCTATCTCCGTGGGGGTCACGGAGAGCATACTGCCGCCGGTATCGCCGGTCTTGTCGTCGCTGCACGACACGGATACGGAAAGTACGAGTGCCAGCAGCAGGAAAAGAAATTTTTTCATAGCGGAATCTCGGTTAAAGTTCGTTTCGGGGCCTGCCGTCCGGTCAGGGACGGCAGGCCAGAAACGGGACGGCAATCTCTGTGTGCCGTCCCGTGAAAGGGTGGCCGTTATTCGGCCTCTGCCGGGGTCTTGCCCTCGGACATGATGTATATCTGCGAATTCGCGAGGTCGAAATAGATGTCGTAGGTGCCGTCGAGCTGGACTTTCATGTTCTGCGAACCGCCGCTGGTGATGATGTCGACGGCCTTGTTGATGTCGACCGCACCGCCCGACGCCGTGCCGTAGTTCTTGGAGTCGTCCCAGGCGTTGTTGAAGCGGATCTTGAACTCGCTGGCGGTGGTCAGGGCTACGCCTTTGCGAACGAGGTAGGCGCCCTCCTCGCTCATGGAGAAGTCGCCCAGGTCACCCCATCCGGTGATGTTGCCGACCAGTCCCCATGTGTCGGCGACCAGCTCGGGCTTGGCGCCTGCGGCCATCACGTAGGCGCGTCCCGCCTCGGGCAGCAGCCAGTAGTCGTACGTGCCGGCTTCGGCGATCACGGCATTGACCTTGTCGGCGGAAACCTTGAAGGCCGAGCCGATCGTGCAGGTGTAGGGGCTGCTGCCGGCGAATGCGGCGTCGGCCCCGATCCACTGCGACTCGTCGCCGCTCTTGAAGAGGAATTCCGAGTTGGCGGCTACCTCGACCCCTGCGGCCTTGTAGGCCACGATGTTCGAGCTGGCGCTCTCCATGGCCGTCGGGCCCCAGTCGGGGGTTGCGACGGTCTGGCCGTGGATGTACCAGTCGGCCTTTTCCGGCCCCGGGTCGGGTTCTTCGCCGCCGCCCGTGCCGTAGTCGCCGGCATTGAGTTCGTAGGTGATCTCCGCAGAGTTGTTCAGGGTTGCGTATACGCGGTAGTTGCCCGCCGTGGCCTTGATGTTGTCGCCGTTTTGCGAAAGGCGTCCGTCCGCCCCGCCGAAGTTTATCGCCCAGTCGTTGTCCGCACGGAATTTGAATTCCCCGGCGGTCAGTGTGACGTCGACCCAGAAACGCTGTTTTTGGGTGTCGAAATTCATCTCCGTGTCGGTGTCCCAGCCGCCCGGAGTGGCATCGCCGATAATACCCATCGAGTTGAACGACAGCTTGTTGCTTAACGTTAATGTCGAGCGGTCGAATACGAAGCGGTAGAAGCGCTTGGAATAGACCATGATGTTTCCGGAACCGCCGCTGGAGATCAGCGTGATCGACGGGGCTTCCGTTTCCGGTGCCGCAGCATCACCGTCGGTGCCCCAGTTGCAGGCATCGTTCCAACCGGCTTCGCCGCTCAGTTTGAAGCCGTTGGCGGCTTTTTCGCCCAAGTCAACGATAGCTTCGTAGGTGACCTCGTCGCCGGAGAAACAGAACAGTCCCTGTGCGTTGTCGAAATTCCAGCCGCAGTAATCGCCGATTACCCAGACCTGGGGATAGGTACGCTCGGCCGTCGTCACGGTCATGCGGACGGTGGCGGGGGCGGAGTAGAATTTTTCGAAGTCGGTGCCGATCGTGGCGCTGATGTAGAAATCCACGTCCGTAGGTTCGCCCGAGGGAACCCCCAGGCCGCCGTCTTCCACGGACAGCGCAAGGATGTTGTTGAGGCTTTCATAGGTCTGTTCCGACGAGGTGCCGTTCATTCCCGTGAAGAGCACCAGTTTCGCACCGTCGTTGTACGAGGCTTCGATCGAGTAGTTGATCTGGGTGCGGACGCCGAAGTCGGCGGCGTCCCAGGTGAAGGTCTGCGTCGAGCCCATGTTGTCGGGCGTAATGACGATCTCCCCGGGCAGCGCATGCAGCACGGGCGCCACGACCTTGTCGGGGTCGTAGGCCTTTACCTCGTCGAGCTTTTGGCAGGCGGAGAGGAGTCCCGTCGCAGCCGCCAGCATCATCGCATATCGTGTAATTTTCATAGTCGTACGATTTTTAGGGTTGGTTATTTATCGGTTGCGTTTCCGTAGCCGGGATTCTGGTGCAGTTCGGGGTTGGAAGCGAGCTCCGACGAAGGGATGGCAAAGATTTTCATGTAATCATCGAACCCCTGTCCGGTGAAGGTGCCGCCCTTGTATGTCCAGAGGAACGACGGGGTGGTGAACTTGCCGTAGCGGATCAGGTCGGTGCGGCGGTGCCCCTCCCACATCAGCTCGCGGGCACGCTCCTCGAGCAGGTAGTCGGCCGTGACCGACGAGGGGGCCGATACCCCGGCGCGGTCGGTCAGCTCCTTGAGCTTCGGCAGCGCGGTGTTGGCCTGTCCCAGGTTCATGCAGGCCTCGGCGTAGATCAGGTAGATCTCGCCCAGGCGGATCATCGGGAAGTCGATGTCGCTGTATGCCTTCGATGCAGCCGTGGCAAGGAATTCGTCGTTGGTCATGTCGTGGGGGATATTGTTGAACTTGAGGCAAGTCCACCCGTTGAGGAAGACATAGAGCGCATCGTTCATCGACTCCTGGCGGCCTTTGATGTAGAACATTCCGCCGCGTTTGTCGTTGACCGTATATTCGCCCGTGGTGTAGTCCGCGTTGCGGGCGTTGAAATATTTCTGTACGTATTCGTAGGGTACGCGGATGCCGGCCCAGCCGTTGTTCACGCCGTTGATCTTCTGTTCGGCCGTCACGTCGGTGGCGGCGATGGCTGCCAGCGTCAGGTACGACGTGCCGCCGTAGGACTGCGTCTGCTCGGCGTCGTATGCCACGCCGAAGATGATCTCCTTCAGGGCGTCGGCGTTCTCGCCGTTGTCGCCGCGGAAGAGGTCGGAATACTCCGGGCAGAGCGAGTAGCCCATGCCGAAGATCGCTTCGCAGGCGGATTTGGCCTCCGTCCACATCGGGGTGCCGGCATAAACCTCGGCATTGAGGTACATGCGGGCCAGCAGGCCGTTGACCGCACCCTTGTCGGCACGCGGGTAGTTCGAGCGTGCGGCAGGCATCGCGCTTTCGTCCGAAGCCAGGTCGGTCAGCTCCGAGATGCAGTAGTCAAAGACATCCTTGCGCGAGGCCTGTTTGGGGTTCACACCGCCGCCGAAGGGCGAGGTCTCGGTCGTAAACGGCACGTCGCCGAACACGTCGAGGGCGATCCAGTAGAAATAGGCGCGCAGGAAACGGGCCTCGGCACGGAAGCTCTGGATCCTGGCGGCCAGTTCGCTGCTCACGCCGCGGTCGGAGAGTTTGTCCGAGGCGGTCTGGCGCAGGTACTCGTTCACGTAGGCGATGCCCTGCAACGTACGTACGTAGACGGCGTAGGTCGCGTCGTTGTCGGCGTCGGACCACGTGTCGGTATTCATGGCGCGAACCCAGGCGTCGTTCTCCCAGGCGCATTTGCAGGCGTCGGCCGTAACCTCCTGGATCGTCCAGAATGCGCGGATGAGCTCCGAGGCGCCGCCGTCGCTGACCTGCAGGTCGGTGGTGTCGTTCGAGACGAAATTGAAATAGAGTTTGGTGAGCCCGGCCAGGTAGCCGTTCTCGTCTTTCCCGTAGACGGTCTCCGAGGTCGAGTCGGACGGGTTGAGGGGCAGGGTGTCGAGATCCCCGATGCACGAAGTGAGCAGCATCGTTGCGCCTGCCGCCGCCAAGGCGAAATGTTTTATGTCGATTTTCATGGTTCGTTCGTTTTTAGAAGTTTACATTCAGACGCAGCGAATAGGTGCGCGGGCGCGGCCAGATCGAGCCGTCGATGCCGTTGACGCCCGGTATTTCGGGGTCTACGCCGCTGTAATCGGTGATGACGAATACGTTCTGCACGCCGAAGGCGACGCGCATCGAGCCCTTCCAGTTGCCAATCTTGTTGAACGTGTACCCGAGGTTGATGTCGTCCATGCGGAAGAACGAAGCGTTTTCGAGGAACATGTCCGAATACCACTGCTCGCCGCTGTTGGCCTTCGTAAAGCCGGTCTTCTTGACCAGCCGTGCGAAGTTGGGCAGGTTGCCGGCGTTGATGTCGATGTTGGACGTCGAGTTGGCCGAGGCGAAGTCGTTGAAGACCCAGTTGCCCGCCGAACCGTGGCCGTTGAAGCCGAAGTCCCAGTTCTTGTAGCTCAGCTTGAGGCTGATGCCGTAGAAGAAGTCGGGGTTGGGGCTCTTGTCGGTCATGTAACGGTCGCCCTGGTCGATCTGGCCGTTCTTGTTGCGATCCACCAATGCGTTCTGGATCGGCTTGCCGTCCTGGTCGTAAACCTGCTGGAAGCAGTAGTAGGTGTAGGGTGCATAACCCACCATGTGGCGCTGGAGCAGGTTGCCCGTACCCTTGGTGATGCTGCTCACCTGGATGGCGTAGTCGGGGTCGTCGGTGTTGTTGAGCTTGGTGAACTCGGTGTGCTGGAACGTGCCGTTGAAGCCGACCGTGAGGTTCCAGTCCTTGGTCTGCACGGGGATGAAATTCAGGTTGAATTCCACGCCCTTGTTCTCCATCGAGCCGATGTTGGTGAGCACTGTGTTGCCGAAGTTAGAGCCCATGGGGGTGATGACGCTGTTCAGAAGGTCGTCCGTCTGGCGCAGGTACCAGTCGACGCTACCGTTGATGCGGCCGCCGAGGAACCCGAAGTCGAGGCCGACGTTGTAGGTCGTCGTGGTCTCCCATTTGATGTTGGGGTCGTAGGCGCCCGGCGTGAGGTAGAACATGTGCCCGGCGCTGCCCATGTAATAGGTCTTATAGACGTCGGTCGACATGTAGTAACGCGCCAGGTAGGGATAATTGGAGCCGATCTCCTGCTGCCCGGTCTGCCCCACGCTGACGCGCAGCTTGAGGGCCGAGACGGCACGCGAATCCTTCAGGAAATTCTCCTCGGCGATGTTCCACGCAAAGGCGCCCGAAGGGAAGAGGCCCCAGCGGGTATCCTTCGAGAAACGCGATGAGGCGTCGTCACGCAGTGTGAAGGAGAAGAGGTATTTCGAGGCGATCGAATAGTTCAGGCGTCCGTAGAACGAGAGCAGATAATTCTCCTGGCGGTTGAACGGGTAGCGCGAATCCTCGCCCTTCTGCTCGTGCGTCTCGTTGAAATAGGATACCGAGTGGTCGGAGCTGTAGAAATGCTGCCACGAATAACCGGCCATCACGTCGAGGTGGTGGATGCCCCACTCCTTATTGAAGTTGGCGTAGAATTCGAGCAGCTGGTTGCGGCGGAAGTTCGTCGTCCACGAATACTGTCCCCAGCCGCGGGCCTCGGTGTCGGTGTATGCCTGGAACGAGCCGGGGTTCACGCCGTCGTAGGTCTTGGCGCTCGATACGTCGAGGCCGAGGTTGAGGTTGAAGCGCAGCGCCTCGAAGCCGTGAACCTTATAGTCGATCTGGGCGTTGCCGATGAAACGCTTGGCACGCGCCGTATTGTCGCGGTCGTAGAGCTGCGAGAGCGGGCCTGCGCCCAGCAGGGTGTTGGGCGTGAAGTCCTCGCCGCGGCCCGATCCGTAGTTCCAGTATCCGTTGGTGGTCGTGTAGTCGATCGAACCGTCGTCGTTGCGGAAATAGGGGTCGATCGTGGGGTTGAAGAAGGCCGCCGAACCCACCACGCCGCCCGAGGCGTAGCGCTGCGACGTGATGACGCCCTTGGCGTTGAGGTTGACCGTGAGGTGCTTGTCGAAGAAGTTGGGCGAGAGGCTCAGGTCGAGCGTCCCGCGTTCGTATTTCGATGTTTCGAGCGTACCCTGCTGGTTGGTGTAGCCCACCGATGCGCGGTAGGGCATCCTATCGTTGATGTTGCCGATCAGGCTGACGTTGTGGTCATGCGAAATGGCGGTGCGGAAGACCAAGTCCTGCCAGTTGGTGTTCTTGTCGCCGAGCATCGACTGCACCTTGTCGCCCGTGGTCGTACCTGCGGGGTATACCTGGTCGATGTAGGTGCGGAACTCGCCGGGCGACATCACGGGCAGCTCGTCGGAGTTGGTCTGGACGCTCACGCTGCCGCTGTACGATACGCGGGGCGTGTTGCCGCGCCCCTTCTTGGTGGTGACGAGGATGACGCCGTTCGAGGCGCGCGAACCGTAGATGGCCGCCGCCGAAGCGTCCTTGAGCACGGTGAAGGATTCGATGTCGTTGGGGTTGATCGTCTCCAGCGGGTTGGCCATACCCTTGCCGCCGTCGACTGCGATGGGCACCCCGTCGATCACGATCAGCGGGTCGTTCGAGGCGTTGAGCGAAGCCGCACCGCGCACGCGGATGGTGGCGCTCGATCCGGGGCCTCCGTCGCCGGGGATGATATGCACGCCCGGAACCTTACCCTTGAGCATGTCCTGTGTGGAGACCACGGCGCCGCGGTTGAACTCTTCGGCCTTGATCGCCACGACCGAACCGGTCATGTCGTTCTTCTTGACCGTACCGTAGCCGATCACCACCACGTCGTCGATACCCATGGCATCCTCTTCGAGCGTGAGGTGCGCCAGCAGCGACGAACTGGCCACCAGGCTGACGGTCTTGTAACCGACATAGCTGACCTCGATGACCGACTCGGGGCCGGCGGCGCGGATGGCATAGTCGCCGTCGATGCCCGTCGAGACACCGTTGGTCGTGCCCTTTTCGACGACGGTAGCGCCCAGGATCGGCATCCCGGACTTGTCGACAACTACGCCTTTTACCTCATAACCAGCGTTTTGCGCCAGCGTGAGGGGGGGGGTAAATTGACATATGAGCAAGATACCCGCACACATAGTTAAAAATCGTTTCATAAGAATTTTGGTTAGTTTATAAGTTGATTTTATGGATTGTAGGTCATTGGGCCTTGTGTTCTTTGACCAGGAAGACCGATACGGCGGCCAGCAGCATGAATACCCCGGCGAGTGCCAGCATGTCGGCCGCATCGGAGGCGAAACAGTACTTGACGATGGCACCGCCGGTCAGTCCGATGACGATCTGGGGGACGGTGATCGTGAAATTGAAGATACCCATGTATACGCCCATGCGGCGCGGTTCGACCGCGCGCGACAGGATGGCGTAGGGCATGGCGAGGATACCCGCCCAGGCGATGCCGATCCCCACCATCGGGAGCATCAGCGCGTACTGGTCGTGCAGCAGGCACAACCCCGCGAAGCCCAGCGCCCCGGCGAGCAGGCAGGCCGCGTAGACGGGTTTGTTGCCGTAGCGCGCGGCGACGCGCCCGAGGAACAGGGCGGCGATGCAGGCGGGGAGGGGGTAGGTGCCGTTGAGCACGCCGACCCATGTCTGCGTGGCGCCGGCCGAGAGCACTTCGCCCGTGGCATGGTCGGTGACTACACCCGTGATGGCGGGTTTGAGGTAAGTCCACATCAGGAAGAGCGCCGCCCACGAGAAGAACTGCGTGACGCCCAGCCGCACCATCACGCCGGGGACGTTGCGCATGAGGCCGGCGAAGCTCACCGGTTTGGCGTCCTCCTCGGAGAGGTTGTTGTAGCGGGCGAACTCCCCGGGCGGATATTCCCGCGTCTTGAACGAGGTGACGAGCACCGTGAGCAGCAGGATTGCGCCCCCGGCATAGTAGGAGTAGGCGATGTGCGGCGAAACATGCCCCGGAGCGGCCTCGTCCGACACGCCGAGCCATGTCATGACGAGCGGCAGGATAGCGCCGACGACCGCACCGAGGTTTATCAGGAAGGTTTGTACCACGTAGCCCTGTGTCTTCTGCGAATCGTCGAGCATGTCGGCCACCAGCGCCCGGAAGGGCTGCATTGTGACGTTGAACGACAAATCCATGAACAGCAGGATGAAAGCCCCCATGGCGAGTGGGGCGAAGGCGAGCAGTTTGGGGCAGTTGGGCATGAGCACCAGCGCCAGCGCCGAGATCAGCGACCCGCCCAGGATGTAGGGGATGCGGCGGCCCCAGCGCGTCCAGGTGCCGTCGGAAAAGAGCCCCACGATGGGCTGGACGATCATGCCGGCCAGCGGTGCCGCCAGCCAGAAGTAGCTCAGGTGGCTGACATCTGCCCCCAGCGATTCGAAGATGCTCGACGTGTTGGAATTCTGGAGCGAATATCCGATCTGCACGCCGAGGAAGCCGAAGCTGAGGTTCCAAATCTGCCAAAATGAGAGTTTAGGTTTGGTCATTTCGGTTTTTCGGTTGGTTTTCAGGTTATACAAATTTTAATAAAAAAATCCGGATGGCGAACCGCCGGGCGACGAACGGAGGGATCAGCCGGATGAACGGGCGGATTTTTACGACGAACGGTAGCCCGAGGGGGACGATTTGGAATTTACGCGGAAAAACACTACCTTTATTCATAAATAAACGAAACCCGTATATACTTAATACAGCCTCAGTCAGCCTATATGCGATCGCTCAAAGTGTCCGGAATTATCCACCTGTTCGCCGTGCTCCATGCCGTGGTCGCCCTTTCATGCCATCTGGCGGGGATCAACGACGAGTTGGTGCTGACGCTGCTGACGATCGTGCTGATCGTGCTGATCTGCCTCAAACGCGGCCTGAACGTGGAGTTCACCGCTGCCAGCGTGATCGTCGTCAACGTGATCGGCTACCTACTGGGTACGGGCGGTGCGCAGCTGATCGAGCTGTTATTGCACGCCCCGCCCGTGGTGCATGCCGTCTCGACCTTCATCACCACCGAGATCCTGGGCTGGAGCATCGTGTGGTTCACCAAGTTGTTCCGCCGCGGCGACGACACGGCGAGCCGCTCCTCGGCTTGGACGCCCCGCATCGGGTTGCTGCTGCTGGCCGTGGGGGTGATTTTCGTGCTGAGGCTGGCCTATGTCGAGCTTTTCGCCTCGCCCTCCTTTTCCACAGACCGCCTCTACCACATGGCCGACTTACTGGCTTCCAACTCCGCGGCACTGATTATCCTGCTGTGCGTCAATATCATCTATGTCCGGCATACGCGCAGGCGTGAAACCCGGCATGGCCTGATCGCCGAAATCGCGGCCTTCCTCCTGTTCGTGCTGCTCACGTCGGCCTGCGTGGCGCTCATTACGGGGTTGCACCTGCCGTTCGCCTTCGACCGCTCGTTCACCGCACGGGAGTTCCTGCAACTGTGGATCGTCACCCTGCTGGTCGAGGTGACCCTCTATTCGGTCGTATTTATGGTCGATTACGCCCTGGTCGCACGTGCCGTGCTGCGTGCCGAGCGCGGCAAGGCGCACCAGGCGCAGTTCCGTTACATGAAACTCAAACAGCAGGTCAACCCCCATTTCCTGTTCAACTCGCTCAATATCCTCGACTGCCTGGTCTGCGAGCAGCGCACGGAGCAGGCCAGCGCCTACATCCATAAACTGGCGGGCATTTACCGTTACATGCTCCAGAACGAGGAGGAGACACTCGTGCGCCTGCGCGAGGAGATGGCCTTCGTGGGGATGTACGTCGACCTGTTACAGGTGCGTTTCCCCGAAGGGTTCCGCGTGGAGACCGACATTTCGGATGAGGCCATGAACCGCCATGTCCTGCCCTGCTCGGTGCAGTTGCTGATCGAAAACGCCATCAAGCATAACTCGGTGGGGGCCGACCGGCCGCTGGTGATCCGCATCGTCGCCGTGGCCGAGGCCGTGACGGTGTCGAACAACCTTCAGCTGAAGGTATCCGGCAACCCCTCGACCCGTGTGGGGCTGAACTACATCCGCCAGCAGTACCTCGACCTGTCGGGCATCCCGATCGGGATACGCCGTACCGATACCGAATATTGTGTCACCTTACCGTTGCTGTAATATGAACGTACTGATCGTAGAAGACGAAATGATGGCCCAGGCAAACCTGGCGCGAGCGCTGACCCAGCATTTTCCCGACGTACGGATCGTCGGGACGACCGGCTCGGTCAGGGAAACGGTGCTCTGGCTGCGCACGCCGGGGAACAGTGCCGATGTGATTTTCATGGACGTGGAACTCTCCGACGGGGATTGCTTCGAGATATTCCGCCAGGCGGACGTAACGGCGCGGGTCATCATGACCACCGCATATGACAATTACGCCGTGCGGGCGTTCGAGGTCAACAGCATCGACTACCTGCTCAAACCGATCGACCTCGCGGCGCTGCGGCGTGCCGTGGAACGTTGCCGTGTGCGGAGCGGGGGCATCGACCCCGACGTATTGCTGAACGCAATCCGCAGCCCGCGCGAATACAAACAGCGCTATGTCGTGCGTTTCAACGACCGGATCGTCCCGGTGCAGACCACCGACATCGCCTATTTCTACTCGGAAGAGAAAAACACCTACCTTGTCACGAACGACAACAACCGCTACATCATGGATCAGTCGCTCGACGTCCTTTCGGACGAACTGGATCCCGGGCGGTTTTTCCGCATATCGCGCAGTTGCATCATCGCCATGCTGGCGATCGTCAGCATCGTGAAATACCTGGGCAACCGGCTGAAGATCACGGCACGTCCGCGTCCGGAGTTCGAGATGGTGGTGAGCCGGTCGCGGGTCGACGACTTCCTGAAGTGGCTGGAGGGGAATGGCTGAGCCTTGGTCGCGGCGGGCAGGTCTTCGGCCCCCCCCCTCCGTTTCCGGGTTTTGTCCTCCGGCCTTCCGGGTTCCCGTGCCTGCGGCGGGCGGGGGCTCCGGTTCCGGCGGGCGTAGGGTTCCGGCGGGAGAGGGGAGTTCCGCAGAGGAGTTCCTCTGGAATTTTCCGCCGAGGACTGAAAGTTCACTTTGAAGGATCATGCTGCGGGCGTTCCTCCGGAGGCGTCCTTCGAGGGCTTCGGTTGAGAGATCCCAGGAAGGGATTCCCGTGGAAGGTTTCCGCAGGGGCACCCGGGAGGATGGCGCGGCGGCATGATAAAAGGGGCGCTCCGGAAATTCCGGGGCGCCCCTTATTTTTGCGGCCGGGGTCGGCGCTGCCGCAGTCTGCCCGTCAGCGGCGCCCGCTGCAGGCGATCATGTCGTGCAGCGACTCGTTGAAAGTCTCCTTGTGCAGCAGTTTCTCGAGCGGGAGGTGCATCCGGTAACGCCAGTAGTATCGGGCGACGGCCGGGACGTTGATGCGTTCCTTGGCCGGGTCGGGGTAGCGCAGTTCCCCGTCGGTCGAGAACCAGTCCTGCAACGGCAGGATGGTGAGCATCGCCGGGGAATTGAGGTGCATGTCGAGGATGCGCCGGCATATCCACGGCTCGCAGAAATAGGGAACGTCGCCCCCGATGCCGAGTGCTTCGTGGTAGAAGCGCGCCGTGAGTTCGCGGTCTTCCTCCCACCATGCCCGCAGCGGGTTCATGTCGTGCGTCGAAGTGGTGCAGACCGAGAAATAGGGGTAGTGCGCCGGGTCGGCGAAGAGTTCCCCCGGCGTCTTGGGCATGCGCTGGATTTCGAGCGAGAGGATTTGCAGTTCGTGCATCGTCTCGGGGACGCTGTCGGGAATCATGCCCAGGTCTTCGCCGCAGGTCAGCATCTCGGTCGCCGAGAGGAGCACCGGGAGCTTGCGCAGGGCGGATTCCTGCCAGAAACGGTTGTGCCGGTGGTAGAAGAAGTCGGTATAGAGCCGGTCGAAAGCTGCACGGCGCTCTCCGTCGAGCCGGCGGTAGGCGTGCGTCGAGTGGGGGGCGATGCGGGGGTGGAAATAGCCCTTGCGGCGCGGGTCTTCGATGAAGAGCACGTCGTCGAGCAATGCCATGAGCCCTTCCCGCAGCCGGGTCTGGCGTTCGTCGTCGCCCGGGAAGCGGGCTGCGACCTTGCGCTGGGTGGCATAGGCGGGCAGTAACCGCCCCTCCTTCATGCAGGTGGCGCGGACTTCGCCGGCCAGGTCGCCGAACAGTTCCCCGAGCATGTGTCCGTCGGGCGCCGGGGTGGTGTAGCGTCCGTCCTGCGTGTCGAAGCCCATGCCGCGCAGTTCATCTGCGGAATAGGGCAGGGCGGGGTTGAAATAGCCCAGTAACCCGTGTACGGCATGCGTGGGAATCTCCCAGATGCGGAAGAACCCGAGGATGTGGTCGATGCGGAAGGCGTCGAAGTATTCGGCCATCTTGGCCATGCGTGCCCGCCACCAGGCGTAGCCGTCGCGTGCCATACGTTCCCAGTTGTAAGTCGGGAATCCCCAGTTCTGCCCGACGGCCGAGAATGCGTCGGGCGGAGCCCCGGCCTGCGAGTCCATGTGGAACAGGTGCGGGTAGAGCCATGCGTCGACGCTCGTGCGGCTGATGCCGATGGGCAGGTCGCCCTTGAGGACGATGCCGTGGTCGCGGGCGTAGGCGCAGACCTCGGACAACTGCGTATGCAGGTGGTATTGGACATAGCAGTGGAATGCGATGTCGCGGCTATGGCTGCGGCAGTAGGCGTCGACGGCTTTGCGGTCATAGCGGGCGAAGCCGCCCCAGCGGGTAAAGTCGGGCGTGCCCGTTTCGTCGCGCAGCGTGCAGAAGGCGGCATAGGGGATGAGCCAGTGTCTGTTGGCGGCGATGAAGTCCTTGTAGTCGCGGCGTGCTGCAGTGCGGGTTCCGTGGCGTTCGAACGCCCGGCGGAGCAGCCGCAGTTTGTGTCGGTTAACCCGTTCGTAGTCTATTTCGGGGAGGGCGTTCAGTTCGTTGCGCAGGGTGCGGTACTCGTCGTCCTCCACGACGCCCGCGGCCGGCAGCCGGATGAACTGCGGGTGCAGGGCGAAGGTCGAATTGGCGTTGTAGGGGTAGGAGTCTTCCCATGTGCCGGTCATGGTGGTATCGTTGATCGGCAGTACCTGGATGACGCGCTGCCCGGTGGCGGCCGCCCAGTCGATGAGCCGTTTCAGGTCGTAGAACTCGCCGACGCCGAAATCCTCTTCCGTACGGAGCGAGAAGACCGGGATCGCCGTCCCGGCGCCCCGCCACCTGCGCTCGGGGAACCGCGGGTACGCCGCGGCGTCGAGGGCGTGTTCGCCGGCGCCGGGCAGCTCGCCCCAGGTGCGGTTGGCACCCTCCTCCCACAGGATGGGGGTGAGGGTCTTGCGGTCGGCGATCAGGAATTTGTATTCGAACCGGTGTGCGGTATGCAGCGTGAGTTCCCATTCCGGGAAGCGGCTGTCGTCCATCGGGACGATCCGTTTCCAGTCGCCCAGTTCACGGCCGCTGCCGGCGACGGCGAGCGTTTCGTCCGGCCGCAGGGTGGGCAGCACGACGCGCAGCGTGATGTTGCCGGCCGCTTTCTTCGGATTGCCGATTTTTCCGCGGCCGAAGATGCCCCGGGTGAATGCCGAGGAGTAGAACGGCGTGTCGGAGGGCATCTCCTGCCAGCGGTCGCGGATGCGCAGCGTGCGCACCCCCTCCCGGGACGGGAGCCGCAGCGTGTGCGGCCGCCATTCGCTGCGGATGCATGTGCCGTCGCGTTCGATTTCATAGCGGTATTCGGTATCATCCCTCTGGGTATAGCGGTCGATGGCGCCTGTCCAGATGCCTCCGTCGGCGTATTGCAGCGCAATGCGCCGTTTGCCGATCCGCATGACGAGCTGTTCGCCCCAGCGGGTACGGTATTCGATGCTGATCAGGAGTTTCATGGTTCGGTATGTCGTTTGGTTCGGAATCGGTTTATACAAAATTAAAAAAATAATCCGGTTTTGTCTTTCCGGCAGGGAAAATTCAGAGCCCCCGGATGAATTGCGTAACGACGGCCACGAGGTCGGGGTCGATCGGTAGCGTGCTGTCGCCGTAGGCTCCCGTCTGGTCGATGCGCATGCGTCCCGTGCATTTTTTGAGCGGGTGGGTCATCCCTGCGATGATTGCCTTCCGGGCCCGGGGCTGTGCCTTTGCCAGCGCCTCGGCATTGTCTGGTGGCACCTGCAGGTCGTTGTCCCCGCCCACGACGAGTATCGGAACCCGCACCTTGCGGATCTCCTCGCGCGGGTCGTAGCGCAGGCTGGAGATCCAGAACGTCTGTACCGAAGGGTGGAACAGCGCTTCGAGCTGCGGCGGGCAGGATTCGACCCGTTCGCCCCGTTTGAGGGCGGCGGTGATCGCGTTGGCCTGCAAGAGCAGATCCATGTTGTCGGGCAGGAGTTGTGAGGCCAATTGCAACTGGAGTATCTCGTCGAGCGGGTAGCCGGCGCCGGCCAGCGAAACGACGGCGGCGACTTTCGGGGTTTGCTGCGCCGCGCAGAAGGCGATCAGCGCCCCTTCGCTGTGGCCGATCAGTACGACGCGGCGGAAACCTTCGCCGGCGAGGTAGTCGGCCCATGCCGCGGCGTCGCCGATGAAATCCCCCAGTACGGCGTCGGCCATTTTTTCCGGCTCCGTGAACCGGCTCGCACCGATGCCGCGTTTGTCGTAGCGCAGCGAGGCGATGCCTGCCTTTTCGAGCGCCTGCGCCAGGTAGAGATAGCTGTTTACATTGCCGTTGCGCGGAGTGGGCCCCGAACCGGCGATGATGACGGCCACGGTTTCCGTACCTGCATCGGGGGTGAGCAGCGTGCCGTAAAGCGTTCCGAAATCGCGTTCGAGCGAGACGTTCCTTTCGCCGGCGGCGGTATGCGCGAAGGCCAGCAGGAGGATGGCTGTCAGCAGGTGTTTCATGGCTTATGGGTTTCAGGTTGTTCTCAGTCGGTGTTTTTTTGCCTGTGCGGCGTGCCCTTCCGGTTCGTTTACCGGCGTTTTGTTCCTGCGTATCGTGCCTGTACCGGGTTGGTGCCCGGCGGGTCGTGGCGGCGGGGCTACAGCTCCCCGACCGCTTTTTCCAGTCCGATGCCGCGCGAACCCTTGATCAGCACCAGCGCGTTGTCCACGGGGTGTGTGCGGAGCGCCGCGATGAGGTGTTCCCGATCGGCGAAGAGCGTGATCCGGGCGGGTTGCGGCTCCATGTCGGCACGGGCCTTGGCGAATTCCTGTCCGACGAGCATCACTTCTGTCTGCGGAGCCTGCGCTGCGAGGCGGATGACAGCGGCGTGTTCCTGCTCGGACCAGGCGCCCAGTTCGAGCATATCGCCCAGGATCAGCAGGCGGCGGGTACGCGCGCCGGGCGGCTCGGCGAGGAAATTCGCGACCGATGCCCGCATACTCGAGGGGTTGGCGTTGTAACAGTCCATGATGAGGGTGTTGCGCTCCGTCTCGGTACGCTGCGAGCGGTTGTTGTCGGGGACATAGCTGCCGACAGCATGGCGGATACGCTCGTCGGCGACGTCGAAATAACGTCCGACGGCCACGGCTGCGGCGATGTTGAACCGGTTGTAATGCCCTTCGAGGTGGTTTTCGAGGCCCTCGGCCAGTGTGACGCTGTAATATTCCACGGCCAGCCCGTCGCGTTCGGCGGCCATGTTCGTCAGCGTCTCGTCCTCGCGGGGTACGAAGGCGCGGCCGCCGTTCGCGGCCAGGTAGTCGAACAGTTCGCCCTTGCCGCGGCGCACCCCCTCCGGGCCGCCGAAGCCTGCGAGGTGTGCACGGCCGATGTTGGTCAGGATGCCGTAGTTGGGCTCGGCGATCGAGGCCAGCAGGGCGATTTCGCCGCAGGCGCTGGCTCCCATCTCGACCACGCCGAACCGTGTGTCGCGGGTCATGGCGAGCAGCGTGAGCGGCACGCCGATGTGGTTGTTGAGGTTACCGCGCGTGGCGTAGACCTCGAAGCGTTCGGCCAGCACGCGGCTCACCAGCTCCTTGGTCGTGGTCTTGCCGTTGCTGCCCGATATGGCGAGTATCGGGATCGCCAGCCGGCGGCGGTGTTCGCGTGCCAGCTCCTGCAATGCCCCGAGCGTGTCGCCGACCAGCACCATACGGTCGTCGGTGACGGCTGCAGGGTCGTCCACGACGGCATAGGCCGCGCCTTTGTCCAGCGCCTCCGCCGCGAAGCGGTTGCCGTCGAACGTCGCGCCGCGCAGGGCGAAAAAGATGGAATCAGCCCCGATGTCGCGCGTGTCGGTGGAGATGTGCGGGTGTTCCCGGAAAATATCGTATAGTTCGGACATGTCAGTTCGCGTGTATGGGGGTTCCCGAGGGCATGGGGTAGGGCCCCGGCTCTGCGGGTTGCCCGAAGCGGGGGTTGCCCGCGGCGTCGAAGTCGAAGCGTTGCAGGCGCACGTCGCGCCCCCAGTTGTGTACCGTATCTTTTTTCGAGTGGTAATAGATCCAGTATTCGCGCCCGTCAGGCGAGGTGGTGAAACTGGCGTGGCCGACGCCGTGTATGCGGTCGTTGCCGGTGAAGACGGGGCCGCTCTTGATCCATGATGCGGGATCCAGCGGATCGCTGTCGGGGGTGCGCAGGCGCAGTTGCCCGAGCTTGTAGTGGCGCGACCACGAGCCGCGCGTGGAGTAGACGATGAACAGGTCGTCGCCGTGCCGCAATGCCGACGGGCCTTCCTGCAGGGAGATGTGGTCGCCCTGTTCCCACGGCTGGTCGGGCCGTGACAGCAGGATGCGCGGCCCGATCCGTGTGGGCGATTCCATGCGGGCGATGTAGAGCAGCTGGTCGGTGGCGTCGGTGTCGCGCTGGCGCTCCCAGCCGGACCATACGGCATAGAGTTCTCCCCGGTGTTCGAAGATCGTCATGTCGATGGCCCAGATGTTGTCCGTCTTGCCGTCGGGGTTGTCGCCCGTATAGAGCATGCCGCGGTCGCGGTAGTCGCCCAGCGGCGTGTCGCATTCCAGCACGCCGGTGCGCTGTCCCGTGAAGGGACTGCCGGGGACGGGTGCCGCGGCGTAGTAGATGTACCATTTGCCGCGGAGGCGGTGCAGCTCGGGCGCCCAGATGTTGAAACTGTTCCACGCCCCGCTGTCGGCAGGCTGCCAGACGACGCGCTCGCGTTCGAAACGCGTCATGTCGTCCGATTCGGTCACGGCGATGCCGCGTCCCGATTTGAAGCAGGTGTAATAGCGTCCGTCGTATTTGGTGATCCACGGGTCGGCGCCGTCGCGCAGCGGGTTGGTGAAGGTGGCCTGCGGCGCGGAGCACGAAAGCATCCCCGCCACTAAAAAACAGCCCGCAGCGAATCGTCGCAGCAAGGCTGTGGTATGGAACGGCATGCGTTTCATAGGTGTCAGATGTGTTTGTCCCCGTTATGGAACTTTACTTCGTCGATGAATTTCTTGATGTTCTGTTCTTCGGCGCGGGGGCATATCATCAATACGTCGTCGGTGTCCACGACGATGTATTCCTTCAGGCCGCTGATGACCGCCACCTTGCCCCTGGGCAGCGAGACGATGCTGCTGCGCGTGTCGTAGAGGTAGCACCCCTCTTCGGGGACGGCGTTGGCGTAGCGGTCTTTGCGGGCGTGCTGGTAGACCGAGCCCCACGTGCCGACGTCGCTCCAGCCGAAATCGCCGCAACGGACGTAGACGTTGTCGGCTTTCTCCATGATGCCGTAGTCGATCGAGATGGCGCGGCACTCCGAGAAGACCATTTCGACGATGGCCTTTTCCGAGTCGGTGCTCAGTGCCCGCATCATGCCGCTGAACATGGCATGGTGCTCGGGCAGGTATTTGCGGAAGGCTTCGACGATGGCCTGCACCTTCCAGATGAAGATCCCCGAATTCCAGTAGAACTCGCCGGTCTGGAGGAAGGTCTGCGCCAGTTCGAGGTCGGGTTTTTCGGTGAAGCACTTGACCTTGCTGATGGCGTGGTCGTCCGAGACCTGAATGTAGCCGTAGCCCGTGTCGGGGCGCGTGGGTTTGATGCCCACGGTCAGCAGGGCGTCGTGCCGGTCGGCGAACTCGAGGCATTCGCCGATGATCGTGCGGAAATCGTCCTCGTTGAGGATCAGGTGATCCGACGGCGTGACGATCATCTCGGCATCGGGGTTCTCCCTGAGCAGCGTATAGGCCGCATAGGCGATGCAGGGGGCCGTATTGCGGCCGATCGGCTCGCAGAGCACCTGTTTCTCCCCGATTTCGGGGATATGCTGCAACACCAGATCCTTGTATTTGTGGTTCGTCACGACGAGGAAATTCCCGGCGGGGACGATTTTTGCGAAGCGCTCGTAGGTATGGCGGATAAACGATTTTCCGGTTCCCAGGATGTCGAGGAACTGTTTTGGCATCGACTGCCGGCTCTTGGGCCAGAAACGCGATCCGATGCCGCCGGCCATGATGACACAATATTTATTGCTTGCCATAAGTTATAATATGGAATTAAGTGAGACAAAGATAAAAATATTTTGTAACTTTGCCGCCTATTGCAGGAATAATATTTTTGTACCCCCGATGAAGATAAAACTGTTCACCATACCCAACCTGCTGACCCTTTCGAGCCTGCTTTGCGGCTCGTTCGCAGTGGTTTCAGCATTGGTTTACGGCGATCTGGCGCTGGCTTTCTGGCTCACGATCGCCGCCGGTGTTTTCGACTATTCCGACGGTTTCGTGGCCCGGCTGCTCAAATGCCCTTCCGCCATCGGCGTACAACTGGACTCGTTGTCCGACATGGTCTCGTTCGGCTTCGCCCCGTCGGCCGTGCTTTTCGTCCTGTGGAACAATTCCCTGCCTGCGGATGCCGAGGCATGGCTGCGCTACGGCGGCAGCGCACTTTGTTTCGCGGTGGCGGCCTTCTCGGCGCTGCGGCTGGCGAAATTCAATATCGACGAGACGCAGCATACCGAGTTCTGCGGCCTTCCGACCCCTGCCAATGCGCTGTTTTTCGTTGCGCTGGGCTGGATGGACGCCAAGACGGGTTTCAACCAAGGGGGCTGGGTGCTGCTGATGGTGCCGGCCATGTCGTGGTTGCTTATTTCGCCTGTTCGGATGTTCGCCTTCAAGTTTCAGAGTTTTGCTTTTAAAGGCAACGAGATCCGTTATATCTTTATTGCCCTGGCTGTTGTTCTGTTGGTCGCCTTGGGTATCCCGGCTGTCCCCATTGTCATTCTGCTCTACATCGCCATATCGGCCGTGGGATGGGGTATGTCGCTAAAGAAGCCTGGCTCAGCGGCTTGCCCTGAGAAATAGTTGTATATTTAAAATTTTTTAATTATATTTGCCCCGGATTTACGTTCCATGTCGAGGTTGACGAATAGAATATTGCTGGCAGCTTTGCTCGGTCTGTTCCTTACAGCGCCCGGCATCGTACGTTCGCAGGGTTTCAACGCCAGGACGCTGCAGCGTGCCCAGCAGCGCGGGGAGACGGGGAACCTTTACGGTACGAACCCTTACGAGCAGACCGGCGAGGAGGGGGAGGAGGGCCAGGACGGCCAGCCGCAGGATACGACCAAGAAGGAACGCCGGATCCGCAAGCCGCTCGAATCGTATTTTTTCAGCGATTCGATCCGCGCCCTGAACAATTTTCGCTGGAGCGTCAAGCGCGACTACAACCGCGTGGAGATAAGCCCGCTCGACACGACGCTCACCGACTGGCGCATTGACTACCCCTTCTTCCGCGAAGAGGTGGGCGACATCGCGCAGGGCGCCCTCGGGCAGACATCGCTGCCGATGAACTATTTCCGGCGGCCGCAGTTCTTTGATTTCAGTTTTGCGAGCCCCTACTATGCGTATACGTACGACATGGAGAACGTTCCGTTCTACAATACGAAGAAGCCCATCATCCGCATGACGTACCTCGAGTCGGGGCAGAAGCGTTTCCGGGAGGAGAACTTCAATATCATGCACGCGCAGAATATTTCGCCCACGACCGGGTTCAACGTCGACTACAAGGCACGGGGAACGCGCGGACAATATGTCTGGTCACGGACGAAGAACCACAACCTGTCGGTCGCCTTCAGCCATACGGGCAAGCGCTATTCGGTGCATGCGGCCTATTACAACAACCACATCGAACAGCAGGAGAACGGCGGCGTGGTCGGGACGTGGGCCATCGCCGATACGACGTTCCAGATGCCTTCGGGCGTGCCGATGAAGCTGTCGGATGCCGAGGCGCAGAACACTTACTGCAACAACGCCTTTTTCATCACGCAGTCCTACGCCCTGCCGTTGCAGCGCGTGACGGAGAACGACTTTTCGCTCGCCGACCTGTCGGCGGTCTATATCGGCCATTCGTTCCAGTACAGTTCGTGGAGCAAGGTCTATTCGGACAAATATGCGCGGTATATCGACGAAAGGGCGCACCGGGACGAACAGGGCAATTTCGTGCCCGATACGCTGGACTACTACCAGAACTGGTATATCAACCCCGACCAGACGCGCGACTCGATCTACGAGCGGGTGATTTCGAACCGCTTCTTCGTGCAGGCGCAGCCCTGGGATCGTAACGGCGTGGTAGGCACGATTGATGCAGGCATCGGTATCGACATGCATACCTACTCGCAATTCGAAATGAGGGATTACCAGACGGGAAAGTATACGAAGGTCAACAAGACCAGCTATTTCGCATACGGTTCCGTCGGAGGAAAGATAAAGAAATATGTCGACTGGGACGCGAACCTCAAGTTCTACCCGTCGGGATACAGAGGCGGAGACCTCACCATCGGCGCCCACCTGGCGCTGACGGGATATCTCCGCGGACACCCCCTGATTCTCGAAGGCCGGTTCACGATGGAGCGGCGTTCGCCCAACTACTGGCAGGAGAATCTGTTCTCGAACCACTACGTGTGGTCCACTCCTTTGAATAAGGAGAATGAAACTCGGTTCGAGGTGAAGTTTTCAGTCCCCGATTATGCGTTTGAAGCGGGGGCATGGCAGGGCGTCGTCGGCAACAAGATCTTTTACGACAAGGAGAGCCAGATCGCCCAAAGCAGTGACAACGTAAGCCTCACGAGTGTGTACGCTCGCAAAGATTTCCGCTTAGGCGGACTTCATTTGGACAACAGGGTATTGTTGCAGTGGAGTACGAATCAAGAAGTTGCACCCGTTCCGCTTTTGAGCGCGTTCCTTTCGTATTATTACGAGTTCTGGGTCGTGCGCAACGTATTACGCCTTCAGATCGGTTTGGACGGACGCTATAACACGCGTTATTATGCGCCCAGTTACAACCCTGCGCTGTCGGCCTATTACAACCAACGGGACGTCGAAGTAGGCAATTACCCCTACATGGACGCCTTCGTCATGGGAAAGTGGAAGAGAATGCGGATATTCATCAAATATCAGCATGTGAACAAGGGACTGTTCGGAAACGGAGAGTATTTCTCCGCGGCGGGTTACCCGCTCAATCCGGGCATGTTTAAAATCGGTATCTCATGGGGTTTCTATGATTAGCGTATTGTTCTGCGCGGTATGAACTGCCCGCAAAACAACATTTTATGTTAAAAAAGACAGTTTTAACTTTTGCGTTCTTAACAATCCTGACAACTTTTTACGGCTTTAACGCCCAGTTCAGCACACCCGTGACGGACGACATGCTGCTGAACGATGATGCGGCCGATTTCGGCAATTCGCTGCTCGGTGAGGGCGACTATGTGATCTCGGCTTATGACAATGTCATTCGCAACATCAGCGAAAAAGAGGGCCACGACTGGCGCCTGATGAGCGCCATCGCCTACCATGAATCGCGGTTCACGCCCGACATCACCTCGCGCAGCGGGGCCCGCGGGCTGATGCAGATCATGCCCTCGGTGGCACGCCAGTTCGACGTCCCGACCGAGCAGGTCTCCAATCCCGAGACCAACATATGGTTGGCCAACAAGCTGATGTCGAAGATTATGAACACGCTCCGTTTCCCCGAGGGGACTCCCGAGAAGGATCGGATGAGCATTATCCTGGCCTCGTACAACAGCGGGATAGGCCATGTGAACGATGCGAGGCGCCTGGCACGGCTCAACGGCGAGGATCCCAATTCGTGGGAGGTCGTGGCCCGCTACCTGCAACTCAAGGCGCAGCCCGAGTATTATGAGAACGAAGCGGTCAAGTGCGGACGTTTCACCGGCAGCCGGCAGACGCTGGCCTACGTGAACGACGTGATAGGACGCTATGACAAATACTGCCGGATTGCACGGAGATAATTTCCGGCAGGGATTGAAAAGTCTGAATCTACAGCAAAAAGGCTGAACCCAGGGGTTCAGCCTTTTCTCTTTATATCTTCTGAGTTGCCGGCGGAGTTGGCCGGCGTCGGGTCAATAGACCCACTGGAAATCGTCGACGTACATCACATTCGTCGTGCAGCCCACCATGTAATCGCCGTAGGCACTCGTGGAACAGGAGATGATGATGCTGTATTTGCCGGTGGGGCGTGCCGCCGCAGGATCGTAGAAGTTGAGCGGCAGGGTGGCCTCTACCATCTGGCCGCCTTCGGTCGATTTGTCGATGAACAGCGACCCGTAGGCGATGAGTTTCCCTTCTGCGGTCTGGGTGGTTTCCGCCGGATCCCAGGTGCCCGTGGGGGCGCCCGTCCCGGATGCTACCCGGTGGCGGCTGCTCCAGTCTACGATGGCCACGAAGATGCGGGCTTTGTCCGGGTCGCCTATGCCGACCGGAGCCCCGGAATGTTTGCTTGCGTCGATCGCGCCCAGTGTCGCGTGGTATTTCACCTTCATGCCCGAAGGGCGCGCCGTCCAGTTGTAGGGCTGTCCGAATTCCACTACCCCCGTCGTCGGGCCGTCCTTGTAGAAGATGCCGGACATCAGGTTGCCGGCTGCGATGCTGACGATGGGAGGGGCTGCCGCGGCCAGCTTCGCGCAATAGCTGCCGCCCATTCCGGCATAGGTGCCCTGTGTGCAGAGCGACCGGGCAAATGAGTTGTTACCGCTGGCCCAGAACTCCGCATTCGTATTTTCGCTCGTGAAGCACGACAAGCCCGGGTTTTCCATGTTCCCGTCGGGAATCGTGTCGCCCGCGGGTGCCGTGTATTCGGCGGTTTCGGTCTGCTGCCCGCCGACGAGAAGCCGGAATTCATACGTTTGCCCGGCGTAGACGCCCTTGGTCGTGACGAGGCGTTTTACGGGGATGCCCGCATCGTTGGTGAGGCTTGTCCATTCGGGTGCGATCGTGCTCGTAAAGATGCCGCTTTCGTCCTGTGCGCCCTTCTGCGTCGTCTGCCAGTCGGCGGTACCCTTCAGCCGGTACTGGATTTCGGCGGTCGCATAATCTTCCGGCGTTACCATCGTGGTGACGACGGCCGTGTTGTTCCAAAGGTCGATGTCGCGGACGCCTATCTTCACGTTGGTGGGCTGGACATGGAGCATCCACCGCTCCGTGCGGCCGTGGCAGGTGACGTCGACCAGACGAACCGTTTCGAAGCCCGTGGCGGAAAGTTCCTCGGCCGTGGGCGAGTAGGCGGTGATGTCGGCAGGCCCCAGTTTGAGGCTGGTGACCGTGACGGCCTTCAGGTCGGTGCCTTCGGCGACATAGGCCGTGGCCGTACGCGCCTGCGTGTCGATCAGTGTCGATCCGATCTGCCCGGCGACGGTGAACGACCGGGCTATGGGCTGCTCGGCCACGATCGTCCACTCGTAGTCCTGGTAGAGCGAGAGCGTGACATAGAGCGGCGCCCGCAGGTCGAACTCCCCGCTCAGCGGCTGCGAAGTCCTGATCTGGCTGATGAATTTCTCTTTGTCGGTCATCATCGGGTTGGATGTGGCGACGTCGAATTCCGCCTTGTCGATGGTGACCTTGCGGATATCGGTCTTCTCGTCCAGCGTGAGCGTCACGGTACGGTTCACGAGGCTGATGCCGGCCACCGTGAACCCCTTGCCCTCGATGCTGCGGATGTTGAGCTCGATGGTGGGGTACGGTATGTCGTTCTCGATGCACGACGCTGCCAGCAGGAGTGCCGCCGCCGAAAAGAGTATGCGTAGGTATTTCATAGTTTACTGCTTTTTCTTGTCCCACAAATGTATCGTCATACCGAAGTTGATGGCCGCGATATTGAGCCGGAAACGCATGTTCGAAGCCTTGCGCGAACCGATCTTGTTGCCGTCGGCATCCTTCTGGGTGATGCTCGTATACTGTATGCCGCCCAGCCCGAACGAAATCGTCGCACAGACGTTGGGGAAGATGTATACGGCAGCTCCCGGGTTGAACGCCAGCTTTACCTGCGTTTTGTCGTTGTAGGTGCGGTTGGGTGCGCCTCCTTCGTTATGATCCGGGTCGTATGCGAAGCTCGAATGTCCCGTCGAGAGCGCCAGCTCGAACTCGGCGAAGAGCCCGAAGCGTCCTTTGGGGTCGAGCCCCGCATAAGAACGGTGGAAAATGCCAAATGAGTATTCGTCGCTCGAAAGATCGACGTAGGGGAGCTGCCCCGAGAGGTCGTTGCCCTCGCCCGCATCGAAATAGGTGTTGTCGAGCGTGCCGCCCATGTGGCTGTATCCGAAACGGATGCCGATACAGTTGTTATCGCGGTAGAAATAACCGACGAAGGGTTTTACCGTTGCGATCGTGGCATCCGCATCGATGTTGTCGAAGATGAGCATGAGGTCGGTGTCGTCGCTCGAAACCGTACCGTAGGAGGCCGTAAGACCCATCATCACTTCGCCCTTGTAGGCGAATTTGAGTTTGTTGATCTCGCGGTCGATGCGGCGGCGCGTGGGCAGGAAACGCTCCACCTGGGGACGCTTGTGCTTTTCGGCCGGCATGGCTGCGGGCATCGGCGCCGAGGGTGCCGCCGGGGCGCCGAGGGTGCCGAGGGTGCCCGCTGCGGTTGCAGTGTCCGTTTCTGCGGCGAGTCCCGAAGTTGTTTCCGTCGTGGCTTCGGTGCCCGTTCCGGGGGTGTCCGAAGTTTCCGGGGGCACGCTGCCCTCTTTGCCGGAGGGGGTTTCTTCGACTGCGGCCGTAGCGGCCCGCTGCACTGCGGGGAGGGCTTGTCCCGTCTCCGCTGCGGCGCCGAGCGTGATGAATACCGATAAAATGGAAAGTATGATTCGTTTCATGTGCGTGCCGTGTTTAGAGATAGAATGCCATGCCGAGCCCTATCGAGAAGATATTGACTTTGAAGTTCATCATGCTGGCGTTGCGCTTGCCGACCGTCACCTGGTTGTGTACCTGTTTGGTGTGGCTGTAACTGATGCCCATCACGCCGACGTTGACCTCGACGGCCATGTTGTTCGTGGCGAAGGCGATGATACCCGGCGAGATACCCAGCGAGAAGGTATAGCCCGTCTGGTAGGTGCCCTTCACCGGGGAGTCCTTGGCAAAGCGTGCCTGCGTACCGCCGCCCGAGAGCTGCATCTCGTTGAAGAGTGCGAAACGCTTGTTGCGGCCCAGCGGGATGTACTGGCGCCAGATCATGGCCACCGAATAGCTCTGTTGCAGCGAATAGCAGTCGTTCAGCTCGAAATTCAGGTCGGAATCCTCGCCGCCCAAGTTGAGGTCGGCCTTGTCCAGTTTGAGCAGCGAGCGCGAATAGATGAAACGGCCTCCGAGCGCCATGTTGTCGCGGAAGGCATAGGCGATCATCGGGCTGACCTTGAACGTGTAGCCCTTCGATTCGATGCCCTCGACGACCAGGAACCTGTACGTATCGTTCGAGTGGGTCGAGTAGGAGGCTGTTCCTCCGAAGATCCATTGCCCGCGCGGGACGAAGAGGTTGTGTTTGTCGGTAAGGCCGCGCTGGCGCCGCATTTCGTTGACGGTCTGAGGACGTTCCTCGTGCTGCATGCAGCTCGTGCTGTCGGCCTGCGGGGCGAGGGACGCCGCGGCGTTCGTCTGTTGTGCACGGCTCTCCGGCGCCGTGCCTGCCAGGAGCAGGAGTGCCAGGAGCGTACTGGTGGTTATCTTGCGCATTGTCGTGCGTTTACGTTTAATCGTTAATATACCCATTCGAAATCGTCGACGTACATCACGTTGGTGGTGCAGGCATCCATGTAATCCCCGTATGCACTGGTGGAACAGGATACGACGATATTGTACTTCCCATCGGGAGCGGCGGCCGTGTCCTGGTAATAGTTTATCGGCAATATAACTTCTACCATTTCATCGCTCTGGGTCGTTTCTTCGATGAATTTGGAGGCATACCCGATGATGGGGCCGTTGGCCGCTTCGGTTTGTGTCTCCGGATCCCAGGTGCCCGTCGGGGCTTTTGTCCCGGCAAATACTTTCTGTTGGGCCGTCCAGTCCACGATGCAGACGAATATCCGGGCCTTGTCCATTTCGCCGACGGGAATTTTCCCGCCGTGGAGATTGTAGTTGACTTCCCCGATCGTAGCGTGGTATTTGAACCTGACGGCTCTCGGGCGGGCGTTGTAAGCGAACTTTTTGCCGAAAGAGACGTTGCCGCCCATCCCGCCGAGAACCTGGATGGCGAAGTCTCCCGTGAATAGGTTGCCCGGTGCGGGAACCTTGGCCAGCGTATTATATGTCGCGGACAGTTTGGCACAGTATGTCCCGACGCGTCCCGGCATCGCCTCGTCACGGGTACAGAGTTCCTTGGCGAACGCGTTGTAGCCGCTGCCCCAGAAGGTATAGTTGGTGCCGGAACCCGGGAATTGCTGGGCGCTTCTCCACGATTCCAGGCTTCCGTCGGGCATGGGTGTGCCCTCAGCGGCCGTGAACCGGCCGCTGAGTTCCTTCGAGCCGACCGTCGCTTTGTAGTCGTACGTATTGCCTGCCGATATGCCGGTGCCCTCTTTGAGACGCGAATAGGGCAGTACCGTGGCCGGGGTGCTCCAGTCCGCCGTGGTTTTCTCTTCCCACTGGGGCGCATAAGTCGCCGTGATGAAATCGTCGCCCTGCGACGTCCCGGCCATCGGCTGCCATTCGCCGCCGCTGCTGCGCAGGCCGAATTGCACGGTGGTGCCGGGCGTGAACGAAACCACGCGCAGCGTGACCGTATTGGCCCACAGGTCGTAGTCGTCCGCCGTTACGGGAACCAGTCCCTCCAGGCGGTAGGTCGTAGCGACCTCCGAGGAACCGCCGTTGGCGTCCTCGATGCGGAGCGTCACTTTCTGGTCGCCGGCCTGGCACGAAGCGAAGAACGCATCGGAGAGCGTCAGCCGGACGTTGTATTTGTCGACCGGTTCGAGGAAGATGCCCTCGGTCGTGCCGTTGAGCGCGTCGTAGCTCTTGTCGCCTACCGAAACCGTAAACCGGGTCAGTTCCGAGAAGGCCATGATCCGGTATTTCTTCTCTCCGGATCGGTACTTCTGGATTTCGGTGATGTCGAACCCTTCGCTGATGACGGCCGGATCGGGGCTGAAGATAATTTCGTCGTCCTTGTCGTCGGTACCGGGGTCGACGCTGATCAGCACACAGTCGATATAACCGGGCAGATCGGGCGAATATTTGAACGTGAGGGTATACTTGCCGCCGGCTTTGACATTGGGGATGTAATCTTCCATTTCCACGTTCTTACCCTCGACATGCGTTCCGCGGAAGAGCCAGGCCAGCGACGTCATGCCTGCGGGCAGGGTGTAGTAACCCGTCCCTTCGGCCGTGAACCTGAGCGCCGGGACGCTGCCCGCTTCGGCGGCTTCCTCGTCGACCTTTTCCCCGCCGGCAATCCATACGGAATAGCCGGGGGCGAGGTTCTCGGCGATCGTATCGTCGAATTTCACCTCTACGACGGTGTTCACGATCTGGCAGACGACCGCAACGTTTGTGGTTTCGCCGGGTTTGACGGTGAACTTCTCCTCGCCCTTGTATAACCGTTTCGTGAAATCGGCGGGGGCTTCCTCTCCGGCTTCGACCGCTACGCGATAAGTGCCGGCCAACAGTTCCAGCCGTTCGGGACAGGCCTCTTTCGAGGTGTATTTGCGCAGCAGGCCGCCCTCGTCGTTGTAGATGTAGACGGTCTGGTGCTGCAACGGGTCGTATTCGCCGGTGTCGGCTGTCTGCCGGGTCGAGACCGTCATCGCCATGACGCCCGTGCGATTGTCGCTGCCCGCGGCGGAGTCGTCTTTCGAGCAGGCCGCGCCGAGGAGCACCGCGAGCAGTACGGCAAAATATGAGATATATCGTTTCATTATCGGTCGGCTTTAGTGGACGATGAGTTTGACAGTCTTGTGTGTCAGTACATTATCGTTGTCCGTCACGTCGAGGACGAAATTATGCTCGCCCGGGATTTCCAGCAGTATCTCGACGAATTTGGTGATCGAGAAGGTCACCGACGTCCGGTTCTTTACCTGCTCGTTGATCGGGAACCCGAATTCGCCGTGCAGGACTTCGACCAGTTCGTCGGGGATGTCGCAGATGTCGAATTTCTCCGGCAGGTTGATCACCGGCAGCAGCGGCCTGAGCGTTTCGGAGTCGATCGTCACGAAGAACGACTTGATGCCTTTGTCGGCCTCGATGTCGATGTCGATCACCATGTCCTTCTGCACTTCGTATTGCTGGTCGATGTCGTAGCCGCGCCACGTGATCCGGGGGCCCGTCTGCCCCGAGCTTTTATCGACTACGAGCGTCAGTACGGCTTCGGACGAGACGCCTTTTGCATCGGTCATCGTGAAGGCGAAGGTGTGCGTACCGTCGAATTCATAGAGCGCCCTGATCTGCCCTGCGATGTTGAAACTCTTGGCCGTCTGTCCTTTGAGCTCGCTACCTACGGGGTAGCCGAAGCCCTTGAGGATAATCCCTGCCGCCGAAGATGCGTCGAGGGCGCAGAGGTCGAATGTTTCGGGCAACTGGATGGCGGCCATCGACGCCAGGAACTGGCTGTTGGTGGAGCCGACGGTCACTTGCAGCGATTCGATGCCGTTGGGTGAGGAGAGGTCGAATGCGAACGGCTCGATGCAGTTCCCCTCCGCGTCGAACATGGCGTCGGTCAGCGTGAAGGGCTGCGTCATGTCGTGCCCGGGCCAGGTGAGTGCCGGGGCGTTGGGGTCTTCGAGGAGCTCTTCCCCGAGGTTTTCCGTACCGTCGACGACGAACTTGTTGTCCTGGAGGATGCTGTTGTCGACTTTGACCGAGAAGAGGATGTTGCCCTTGTCGGCGTAGCCGATTACGACCGAAACCTTGCGCCACTGCCCGGCCTTGACCCCGGTGATCTGCTTGCTGAATTTAGCGGGGACATCGGTGTCGGCGAAAGTGCCGTCGAATACGAAGTCCAGGGTGTTTTCCAGTGCTTGCGGTTTGAAATAGGCCGCCCGGGTTTCGGTTTTGAGGAAATCCAGGCTGGTGTCGCCCAGCGATACGGTGGCCTTGCTGGTGTCGGCCAGCATATCGGCCAGCTCGGGCGAATATTCCACCGAGACCTTGATGTTCTGCAGGGTGCAGACCACCTCTTCGGGCGAGGTCGTCTGTGCCTTGGTGATCGTAAAGTCGCTCGTCGCACCGTAGACGGGGTGTTCCCAGTCCACGCCGGGCATCGTGTCTTTCGAGCGGACTTCCATGCGGTAGGCGCCCACCTTCAGTTCCATCGGCGTCTTGAGCTGCTCCTTCAGCTCGGCATAGGTCATTTCGAGTACCTGCGCGTTGTCGGCGTCGAGGATCTCCACGATAAAGCTGTCCACGTCGGGAGCCGTGGCGCGCGTCCCGGATGCGGTGCGTGCGGCCTGCGTCTCGTCCGACGTGTCGTCGGGACGGATTTCGGTTTCGTCGTAGACGACCGTCATCGAGAGGTTGCCGATCGACAGATAGCCGGTCGTCCCGGCGGGCTCGGGGTTCGGATCCTCCTTGTACGGGGGCTCTTCGTTTACACAGCCGGTCGCGAAGAGTGCCGCAACCGCTAACATCGTAAGAAATTTGGTAAATGTTTTCATATCTTTCCCTGTTTTTTATTTCTTTTCGGTATCGTCGATGGCTCCCTCGTTGACCTCGCAGTCGAGCGTCCGGGTATCGGTGTAATCCTCGCCGAGTGTGATGGTCAGCGTGGCGCTGCCCGCGTTTTTGGCATCGTAGGTGATGATGTGGCAGGTGCGCGGCGTCGTGGCGTCGAGCGTCTGGGCGGAGAAAGTCACCTCGGGGCCTTCCCCCGTGCCCGTCGGGCTCTGGCGGCGTGCCGTGCCGGTCACCGTGAGCCGCGTGCCGCCCTTGACGAACACCGGTTCGTCGGCAGGGTCGCTGCCGGGCGTGAAGGCGAATTCATTGCCCGAGGCCGTCGTCACGGTGAACCTGGCATCGTGGAAATAGGCGAGGAACTGCTCCGTGGCGCGGATTACCACCTGCGAATTGGCCACCGTGGCGGTCAGGTCTGCATTTACCGTGCGCCGGGGCAGCACTTCGATCTTTTGTTCGGCATAATAGTAAGGTTTGCCGGCTCCTTCCGCATCGGGGTCGCCGTGGGCGATCGCGACGGTGTAGCTGCCCATCCGGAAGACGGTTTCGCTCTGCTCGAACTCGGTGAGCGTATCCCATTTCTGCGTGCCCGTTTCGCCCGTTACCGTGAGCGAGAAAGCCCCGGCTGCGGGCGCTTCGGGCGTGCCTGAAGCCTCGGCCGAAGCCGTGTCGATCGACGTGTCGGCCGTGCAGCTAACGGACAGGGTGCCGTATCCCGTCGCTTCCGTGTCGTTTTCCGTGGAGCATCCGGCGGCCAGCAGGCCCGCCGATGCCAATAGATATATAAGTTGTTTTTTCATAGCAGTCCGGATCGTTCGGTAAAAGATGTTGTCGGGATTCTCGGTTGCCTCGTGCGCTGCCGGGAGTACGGCGGGATATGCCGTTGTGCCGCCGGTCGGATTACCGGTATATGAAATATCCCGAGGCGTTTGCATGGGTCGGGATGTCCGGAATTTTATGCGCATGGGTATGAGTTTTTTATTGGCAATGTGCAAAAATAGACATGCGGCGCGTATCTTGGAAATAAATTCAACGAATGCCTGGTTTTTCATCACGAACACCCTGTCGGGCAAACCTGTTCGAACCTTTTTTTTGACTTTTTCGGCACAGGATGCATCCGCCCGCGGGCTGTGTGCCGACCGTCCGTGTTGCACGACGGCCCGCCGCGGCAATACCCCGCGCAAGAAAAAACCTCCCTGCAATCGCAGGGAGGTCGGGGATAAAGGCCTCTGGCCTTCCGGATATTTCCGGTGGGTTAGTATACCCATTCGAAATCGTCGACGTACATCTCGTTGGAGGTGCATGCATCCATGTAATCTCCGTATGCGCTTGTTGAGCATGATATTACGATATTGTACGAGTTTTTCGGAGCTTGTTCTGTCTGTTGATAATAATTTATCGGAACTATGACTTCCACCATTTCATCACCTTGGGTGGATTCTTCGATGAATTTGGAAGCATAACCAATGATTGCTCCGTTGTTAGTCGATGTTTGTATCTCTGGATCCCATGTTCCGGATGGAGCGTTTTTTCCAGCATATACTTGTTGTTGAGCCGTCCAATCAACAATACATACCATTACTCTGGCTTTGTCCATATCACCCACCGCAATTTTTCCACTATGAAGATTATAGTCGATTGTCCCGATTTTTGCATGATATTTAAATTTAACTGCGCTGGGACGAGCTGTATATGTGTATGGTTTTCCGAAAGAAACATATCCGCCCATCGGACTCAATGAAATTCTAAAATCTCCCGTAAATAGGTTTCCAGGAGCAGGAACACTTGCTAAGCTATTGTAGGTTGCAGTCAGTTTTGCACAGTATGTTCCGCTTCGCCCTGATTTTGTCTCATCTCGAGTACATAAATTAGGTGCAAAGCTGTTATAACCGCTACCCCAAAAATTATAAGTATAACTTTTCGTCAAAGAGCCCGATTCGCTACCAGGGAATTGTTGGGTGTTTTTCCAAGATTCTAAACTGCCGTCGGTAATCGTATTACCTGCGTCGGTGGTAAATTGCCCTGTATATTCACTACCGTCGACAATTAGTTTATAATCATAAGTATTTCCTGCGAACACTCCTGTCCCTGTAGCAATGCGCTGGAATGGGAGAACTGTATTGTCAGTTGCATTTGGAGTAGCCCAATCGGGAGTTGTAAATGATGTCCAGTCTGGTTTTATTTCCGCTTTTGTATTGTTTTCGGTAATTTCGGCGGTCTGCCATGCAGTCTCTGTCGATTTTTTGTATTGTACGCTGACAGATGTCGCGTCGGTCGGAATATTTGAAAGCGTAAACGATGCTGTATTGGCCCAAAGGTCTGCATCCTCGTTATAGGTAATTGGGGATGAGGACGGCATATAAAATGCCAAATTTTGAGTCGTTTGCTGTCCGGCCAGATCGGTTACGACTACCTCGAAAATATGTTCGCTGCCAGGGGCGGCTAGTTCAGCGATCAAAGGTATGAGTTCAGTAATATTGAAGATTGTAGATTTCTGATACTGAATAGCAACGCCGCCGGTCATCCCAGGAAGCCCTAAATCAGTACTGAAAAGATCGAGTGCTGTAAGGCCCATTTCATTCAGTACACCGGACGTGATATTTACCATAAGCCCTGCGATACCTCCCGGGACGGTAATCTGGATATTGGCCTCATAATCGGTGCCGCATTTAGTAATGTCGTGCGGTTCGTTCATATCCTGATTCGGCCATACGAGCGACGGGGGCGCGATGGAGGCGAACTGCGGGGCGTCGACCGCTTTCTTATAGAGCGTTCCGGCTTCGAAGGCTTCGGTGCGGTCGACCGTGACCGTGGCCATCTGGTTGTCGGAGTCGATTACGTCGAGCGTCAGCGTGGGGTAGAGGTCGGCCGGGACGTTGAAGAAGGCTTCGACGTGGTCGCCGCCCGCCGCATCGGGCGTGTATTGCAATGCGATGACGTTCGACTGGTCGGTTGTGCTGAGGCTGGCAACTGTCTCGGCACCCCCGTTTTCGAGGCCGAAATCGAGGCTCGAAGCCGAAAGCTTCTGGGTTTCCCCGCCGGCGGTCAGCAGCAGGTATTTCACCTTGTCGGCCGGCGTGGCGATGGAGAAATTGAGGATCGACGTGAGGCGGTGCAGCGTGAAGGTGACGTCTTTGCCGTCGGCCTTGCCCGCCTCGTCGTCAGCGGTGTATGCCCTGGGGGTGGCGACCAGCGCGTCGTAGGCGCTGTTGAAATCGTTGCCCGCCTGCGTGCGCAGGTTCCCGAACGGGAGGTTGGCCGTGGTGCCGGTGACCTTCGCGTGGGGGAAGAAGGCATAGTAATTGCCGCCGCCCGCTGCGAAATCGTTGAGCGAACCTTCGAATGCGGCCGAGGTGGCGTTGTAGTCGAATTTGGCAGCCGTGGCCGGTGCCGTGCCGCCGGTTTTGACAGGCAGGATGCCCAGGGCGTCGCCAGCTTCCCATTCGGCCGTGAAGGCACTTTCGCCGACATGGATGTTGGCGCGGGTGCCGTCGTTTTCGGCGACCTTGGCATAGACTTTAATAAGCGAACCGTTGCCGGAGTCCGGGGCGGTGTCCGCTTCGTCGAACTTGTTGCAGCCGGCCAGCGATGCGAGGGCCGTTGCACAGAAGAGGAGTTTGAGGGATTTCTTCATGGCGCTGCGGTGTTAGGCTTCGTCGGATTCGTCCATGTAACTGTCGTCATAGGACATCGGAAGAACACTCCCGCCTACCGGTGATGTGGCAAATCCCTTTTCAGTCGTGATCTCGATTACTTCGATGGTAGGGACGGAGTATTTCCCCCCCCCTCGTTTGGCTAATTCAATTCCCATGATATGCAAAAGTTTAAAGTGACATAACAAAAGTAGGTTTGCGCAGCCGCAAATGAAAATAAATTCAACGAACCCGGGCAATTTCATCATAAACGCCCGCTGTTTCACTATTTCCCGTCCTCGCGTATGTGTGCCGATCCGCCGGGAAGGGCGCAGGAGCCCCATAACTTGTTGTCATATCGCCCGATACGACAAAAAACCTCCCCGCAGGTGCAGGGAGGTTTCGAAAGGGAGGCCGTGGTGCCGCCGGGGTTTGTTATTGCCGGGGTTTTAGTATATCCACTCGAAGTCGTCGACGTACAGTTCGTTGCTTTGGCTGCCGCAGAAGAATGCCCCGTAGCAGTCCGAGGAGCACGAAATCATGATGTTGTAAGCCTTCGACGGGATGGGCGTCGCGTCGCGGTCGTTGTAGACGATCGGGATGGTTATGGTCTGCCAACCGTCGGTCGAGGCCGTGAATTTGTGGTCGCCGTACGCCAGGATGCCGATGCCGGTGTCCGAGGGTTCGAACGTCCCGCTGATGTTGTATTCCCCGCTAAGCGCCTTGGTCTGGGATACGTTGTCGATTCGGGTGTCCCTGTCGCAGATACATACGAAGATGCGTGCGGGGGAGATGTCCGAGGTGGACAGCTCGTTCTTCTTCGCCCCCAGGGTCTGAATGTTGCCGACCGTCGCCCTGGCTTTGACCCGTAGCGCCGTGGGACGTGCAGTCCATGCGTAGGGCGAACCGAAGCTGGCCGTTCCGCCGCTCCATCCGAATATGGAAACCGTGTAGTCGAAGGAGCCGGTGAACAGGTTGCCGGCAGCGAAGATCTTGATCGACCCGATCGAGGTCAGGTTCGGCTTCAGGTATGCACAGTAGGAACCGCTGGTATTCCCGATCCAGATGTTTTCGTTCTTGGTGCATAGGCCCGTGGTCTGTCCGTTGTTGCCCGATGTCCAGAAGCTGTTGCCGCTCGCATTCGGATATACGATGTTTTTGTTGCTGCCCAGGGTCGTCGTACTCCAGTCCTCCATGCCGCCGTTTTGGATGGGGTCGCCGTTCTCGGCGGTGAGGTCGATCGTGCCGGAAGCCTTCGTCGTGCCGTCGATGACGAGCCGGTATTCGTATCGGTGGCCGGGGCGGATGCCGGTTTCGCTTATCATCGTGTTGTCGGCGTTGTAGGCGCTGCTGATCGTGGCTGTGAAAGTCCCGTCTTCGGCATTCTGCGTCCCCTTGGCGGCAGCCTGCCAGGTGCCGTCGGTACGTTTGTATTCGACCGTCGTGTGCTGGAAGTCTTCCGGGGCGACCACACATGCGAGCGTCGCGGTGTTCGTCCAGAAGTTCGCGTCGTCGTTGTAGGCCGCGCCCGGGGTGATCGCCGAGGCGATGGTCTTGGCGTATTGCAGGGTGACCGTGGTCTGCTGCCCTGCGTTGTCCGTGACGGTGAACCTGAAGTCGGAGTGTGCGGTTTCCGTCACCTCGGCGCAGACCATGGCCAGCAGGTCGATCAGCCCTCCGATCTGGAAGAATGCGTACTGCTGGTCGAGCAGCTGCGAAGGGGTCGGGAATCCGAGTTGGGTGAGCATCTCGGCCATATTCTCGGTCGCCGGGGCGGTCAGCTCCATCGTGGGGGCAAGCCCGGCCAGCTCCAGCAATCCGCTTTCGGTCAGCACCGGGGCGATGATTTCCACCTCCATTTTACGGATGCCGCCCGGGACACTGACCTCGATATCGGCCTCGTTGCCTGTGTCTGCCAGCTCGTAACGCTGCGAGAGGTCGTGTCCGAGCCACTCGATGGTCGGGGGCGTGGCTTTGGCGAAGGTTCCCGTCGCTATTTTGGTGTAGACCCAGTTGGCGACCATCGGCGTGGTACGGTTTACCGTCACGCTCGCGGTGTTGCCCTTGTCGGTGCAGACGGTGAAGACCAGTTCCCCGTAGTTCTCGTCGGGCAGCACGTTGAAGAACGTCTCGCTCAGATCGGCAGAGGGTGCCGTGCCGTCCTTGTAGGTGACGGTGATGCGCTCCGAGTTGATCGACACGGTGCCGCCGGCGGGCGACGAGCCCTCGGCGACCAGCGTGGGGTTGACCGCGGCGATGTCGTATGCGCTCGTCGGGAGTTCGAAGGTCAACTGCTCGGAAGCGATCGGTTTTTCGGCCGTCAGCATAACCGAAGCCACCTTTTCCGACGCTGCGCCGCCCTGCATGCGCAGTGCGAGGATCGTCGTGAAACGGTTGAGGTTGAATCTGAGGGCTTCGCCCTGGGGTGTCATGCCCGGGGCGGCGTTCGGGTACAGGATCGCATCGGCCGCCAGCAGGTCGTATTCGCTGTTGTACCTGTTACCCTCCTGCGTACGGAGCGCGCTGAACGGAACGGTCACCGTGGTCTTCGATCCGGAGACGCTCGCCGTACCGTTGTGCGGGTAGAATGCGCGGTAGTGCCATTCGCCGGTTTGGGAGGGCAGCGTGCCTTTGAACGTGCGGGATTCCGGGTCGAAGGCGAACTGCCCGAGGGCGGAGAAGTCCTGGCTGCCGGGCGCCTTGTGGATGACCCCGAGGATGTCCACCTCGTTCCACGAGCCCGAAAGCCCGTTTTCGAAGTCTACGTCGATCTCGGCGCGGGTCTGCTGGCGGGGGACGATGTCGGCGCGGAGCCCGACGACGGCCTCGTTTGCACCCGGCTTGGGGGGCGTTTCGTCGAAATTGCTGCATGCTGCGCCGAGGACAGCTGCAAGGAGAACCGGAATGGAAATGTAAAATCTTTTCATGGCAGCTGCTGTTTATTCGTTGTCGTAATAGTCATCGTAGCTGCCCATGGGACCTACTCCCCCGGTTCCGGGGTAATCTGATGCGGCAAACCCCTTCTCGGTTTGCACGTCGATCTGTTCGAGCAGGGGTGCGACATAGCATGGTCTCCCCTCCCGATTGGTGGTTACTGTCTTCATAGTCAAATGTTTTTTAGCGTCGAGAACAAAAATAGGACTATGCGAAGGCAGATGAAAATAAATTCAACGAACCGGTGGATTTTTCCAATGAACCAGCCGATTTGAGGGATAGCGATCGGGCTGAAATGATGAGATAAAGAACGTAAAAGGATGCACGGTGGACAAAAAAGGCCATCCGGGAAATCCGGATGGCCTTGCGATGCGGGGACGCCCCCGCCCGTTATTTCACGTATTTGTCGAGCCAGCCGAAGAATTCGCGGTTCCAGACGAGCGAGTTCTGGGGCCTGAAGACCTGGTGCGCCTCGTTTTCGAATTCCACCAGCCGCGCCGGGATGCCGCGCACGCGGGCGGCCGTGAAGGCTTCGAGCGACTGCGTGTAGGGGATCCGGAAATCGTATTCACCCGTGAAGATCAGGATCGGCGTATCCCATTTGTCGACGAATTTGTGCGGCGAATTGGCGTAGGAGCGCTGTGCGACCTGGTTCGACCGATCCCAATAGGGGCCTCCGTAGTCGTTGTTGATGAAGAACAGTTCTTCGGTCTCACCGTACATCGACTCGAAGTTGAAGATGCCGCAGTGGGCGATGAACGCCTTGAAACGCTTTTCGTGGCAGCCGGCCAGGAAGAATACCGAGTAGCCGCCGTACGATGCCCCGACGCAGCCCATGCGGGTTTCGTCGGCCCACGGCTCCCTGGCCACGTCGTCGATGGCCGAGAGGTAGTCGCGGATGTTCTGCCCCGCGTAGTCGCCCGATATCTGGTCGAGCCACTCCTGCCCGAACGAGGGCAGGCCGCGGCGGTTGGGCGCCACGACGACGTAGCCCTGTGCGGCCATCAGCTGGAAATTCCAGCGGTAGCTCCAGAACTGCGACACGACGCTTTGCGGGCCGCCCTGGCAGTAAAGCAGGGTGGGGTACTTCTTGGCCGGGTCGAAATCGGGCGGCAGGATCACCCACGTCAGCATCTGCTTGCCGTCGGTGGTCTTCACCCAACGTTTCTGCACCTCGCCCATCCTGATGTTGTCGTAAATCGGTTTGTTGATGGCCGAAAGCTGCGTCAGCGTGCCGTCGGCGGGGTCGACGCCGAAGAACTCGGTGGCCATCGAGATCGTGCACATTTCGGCGACGATCCTATCGCCGGCCATCGAGAAGGCGTTGATGTCGTGGTCGCCGCGGGTTACCACCTCGACCTCGCCTACCGAGGGGGAGATGCGGCAGAGCTGGTGCGTCGCCTCGATCGGCGCGATGAACCAGATGCGGTCGTTGCCCTCCCAGACGACGTTCATGGCGTTGTAGTCGAAATCCTCCGTCAGATCCTGTATCTCACCCGTCCGGCAGTCGTAGAGGAACAGGCGCGCCTTGTCCGACTCGTTGCCTGCGCGGCGCTGTGAAAGGAAGGCGATTTTCGTATCGTCGGGCGACCATACGGGGTATTTGTCGTAACCGGCCATGACGGCCTTGTCGCTTGCGACGGGCTCCCCGGTATTGACATTGACCGGCTTGCAGATGTTCTGCGTCACGCCGCTTTCGAGCACATAGACGAAGATGTCCGAGTCGGTCGAAACGGCGTATTCGGTGCCGGTGAGCGGCTTACAGGTATAGGCCAGCATCGTGCCTGCGTTGTTCCAGGTGATTTCGGCCATGTCGAAATAGGGCGCCAGCGGGGCGTCCCACTGTGCATCGGGCATGATGTCCGTGCCTCCCGTCACGAGGCCCTTGCCCAGTTTGCCGATGAAGATATGGCGGTAGGAGCCTTCGTCCCAGTAGTCCCAGTGGCGGGCCATCAGGTCGTCGTAGATGCGGGCCTTCGACTTGTCCATGTCCTCGTATACGTCCGACGATTTGCGCCGCGCCGTCTGCACGGCCTGTACCCACCAGATGTGTTTTTCATCGGGGCTGACACCGAATCCTTCGACGTCGGGGACACCCTCGCCCCCGCCGCTGCCCGTTATCTGGGTCGCGTCGCCGCCAGCGGCGTTCATCCGCCACACCTGCATCGAGCCGCTGCGATCCGACAGGAAGTAGATTTTCCGCCCGTCGGAGCTCCACTCGGGGGCGGCGTTGTTCGAGGCCGTGTCGGTGAGCCGCGTTACGGCGCCCGATGCCATATCCTGCACCCAGAGGGTCGTCACGCCGCGGTTCTGGGCCATGTTGTAGTCGGTCTGCGCATAGAGGAGCGTCTTGCCGTCGGGTGAGAGCGACGAGGAGCCTGCACGGCTCATTTTCCACATCACCTCGGGGGTGAGCCTGCCTGCGGCGATTTCGTCGGCCGTCAGGGCGTTGTCGATCGTAAGTGGTTGCGGGCGCCTGTCGTCGCATGCGCCCAGTCCCACAGCTGCAATAGCCATAAAAAGGAGTAATTTTTTCATTTTGGTCGGGGTTTCTTCTATATTATTCGTATTTTCGCGTTCAAATCGAGCCAGCATGGACTATACCGTATATTTTGCAGATAAAGCCGTGGTTTTCACTGCGAAGACCCCTGGCGAGGACTGGTATGCCGTGACGCCCGCACCGGACGGCGGCATATCACGAGCGAAGGTAACGAAAATTCTCGAATCGTACAACAAGGCGGCTGTCGTCACGCCCGATCCCGGGGCGGCGTTCGGGGCCTTTGCCGCGGAGTTCGCGCTTATAGAGGCGGCGGGCGGCGTGGTGGTCAACGATTGCGGCCAATGGCTGATGATCCGCCGCAACGGCCGCTGGGACTTACCCAAGGGGCACCTCGAATGCGGCGAGCGGATCGAGGAGTGTGCGGCCCGTGAGATCGAGGAGGAGACGGGTGTCCGCGCCGGGGTGGTGCGACCCCTGTGCGATACGCTGCATGCCTATTATTTCCCCAAGACCGAACGCTGGGAGCTGAAACGCACCCACTGGTACGAGCTTCACACGGCATCCTGTGACCGGCTTGTGCCCCAGCTCGAAGAGGGGATCGAGCGGGCGGCGTGGTGTACGCCCGCGGAGGTCGCCCGCAACCTGCGGGATGCTTTCCCGACGATCCGCTGCGTGGCGGCGGCGATGGGAAAGTAGCGCGGCGGCGATCATAGGGGTTGGGGGGACACCGGGGCGTTCCGGCTGTCTTTTCTGGCCGGCGTAACCGGTGGGTTTTCCCGCCCTCCCCCGTGGCTTTCTCTTCGGATCCTTCCCCGGACCCTTCCCCGGACCTTCCCCGGATACTTTCCCCGATACTTTCCCGGCGATGCCCGGCGGAGCCCCATCCCGGTTCCCGTCAGGCGAACAGGTCGTTGAGCGATTCGCTCATGCTCGGATGGGTGTAGATCGAATTGCTCAGGTCGTGTGCCGTGACGCCGTGCTTCATGGCTGTGGCGACGGTGTTGATGACTTCGCCCGATTCGGCTCCGAAGAGCGTGCACCCCAGTATCTCGTCGGTCTTGGCGTCGATGACGGCTTTGAGCACACCCTCCGTCGAACCCAGTATCCGAGAACGCGGGAATGCCGCGACGGCGATCCTGTTGACGCGGATGTCGCGCCCTGCCTTGCGTGCCTCCTCCTCGTGCATGCCCACGTGTGAGAACGTCGGTTCGATGAAGACCGAATAGGGGACGGGGCCCCGGTTGGCCGTGGTACGGGCTCCGTCGCCCAGCAGCACGTCGCGTATGATCCGGAAGTCGTCCAGCGAAACATAGGTGAATTGCAGCCCGCCCGTCACATCGCCTGCGGCGAAGACATGGGGAGCCGTCGTGCGCAGGTGTGCGTCGACCCTGACGGCACCCCGGTCGTCGGTTTCGATTCCGGCGGCCGCGAGGTTCAGCCCTGCGGTGGCGGGGCGGCGTCCCGTGGCGAGCAGCACGGCGTCCCCGACGATTTCGTATTTTCTGCCCGTCTGCGTGTCGGCGACGGCGACCGTGACGCCCTCGGCGGTGTCGCTCACCGATTCGACCCGTGCGCCCATGCGGAATTCGATGCCCTTTTTTTCCAGCGCCTCCCGCACGGCGGCCGCAATGTCGCGGTCTTCGCGCGGGATCAGCTCCGCGAACCCTTCGAGCACGGTGACTTTCGATCCGAATGAGGCGTACATCGAGGCGAATTCCAGCCCGATGTATCCGCCGCCCACGATTACCAGGTGCTGCGGCAGCTCTTCGAGCTCCATGATCGAGGTGCTGGTATAGACCCGCCTGCTCTGCGCGATGCCTTCGATGGGCGGGATTACCGTCTCGGCGCCGGTGTTGATGACGATGTATTTGCCGCCGATCTGCTGTGTCCCCCGGGCGGTTTTCACGGCGACGGCTTCCGGTGAGGCGAAACTGCCTTCGCCCGTGTAGACGTCGATGCGGGCGTTGTCGGCCAGTTTATGGTAATTCTTGTCCCGCAACAGGTCGACCAGCGCCGTTTTCGAGGCGACGGACTCCCTGTAATAATCCCGCCGCTGCCCGAAGGTAAGCGGATGCCCTGCGGCTGCGAGCCCGGCGCTGTGGATCAGGGCTTTGGTCGGTATGCAGCCGATGTTGATACAGGTTCCCCCGTACATTTTGTCCGAGCGTTCGACCATCGCGACGCTCCAGTCGTGTGCGGCCAGTTCGGCGGCGAGGGTCTTGCCCGCTTTGCCGAAGCCGATGATGACGGCATCATATTGTTTCATAACTTTCCCTGTTTTAAGTTTCCCGGCGGCATGTGGCCTTCTCCGGCTCATTGTTCCCGTAATGCAAATATCGGGGTTTTATGCTGTCGGGGAAATGGCCGCACTGCCGGATGTGTTGGCAATAATTCCCGTTTGCGGGTTGCGGGGCGTTATTCGCCCGCAGGGGACTCGAACCGCAGCCGTGCGGTGTCCTTGTATTTGCGGGAAATTTCGATTTCCTGTCCGCCGACGTTGACCCGCGAGGGGTGGTATTCGCCGACATGTGCCGTGTTGACGATATAGGAGCGGTGGATGCGCAGGAAGCGCCGGTCGAGCTGCGATTCCCATTGCGAGATGCGCGTCTTTGTACGGTAGGCCTCGCCCGATGCGGTGTGCAGCCAGACTTCGCTGTCGTTCGATTCGACGTAGAGTATCTCCGCAGGGTCGAGCGTGATTTTCCGCCGCTCGGATACGAAACTGATCGTTTTGTCGTAGGGGCAGCGGGCCGTGAGGTAGTTTTCGAGCATGATCTCGGGGGTGACGAAAGCGCCCGGTATCAGCAGCAGGAACACAGGGTTGAGCAGCAGCCCCGGCATCTGGCCGACCCCTGCGCCGAGGATGTAACGCCCGGCCAGCATCAACGCGAGGTATTCGATGCAGAGGATGCCCAGGGCGAGGTATACGGCGTCGAAAATCCCCTGCCGGGGATTCCGGAACGAGAGCTGCGGCACGAAATAACGGGCGGCGAGCATCCCCGGCAGGAACATCGCGCCCAGCAGCAGGGCATCCGTGAAGGGATAGCCCAGGCTGACCAGTACCAGTGCGATGACGACCGTGGCCGCGAGCCACCATGCGACGGGGAGGAAATGTTTCATGCGACGATCCGTTTCAACAAATATAGGTAAATAAACCGCATGTCCGTCGTCCCGGAGCCCGGAAAAATGCTCCCGTGGGGCGGACGGCGGGATTCGACCGCGCAACGACGGGTTTCGCCTGTCCGTTTTTTTGCCGGTTCGGGGCCGGATGGACTATCTTTGTTGCAGGGAATAGTCCCGTGTCCGTTTAAAATTTTATCGTATGTACCAGTTGTTTTTCGAAGGCGGTTCCTACCAGATGTCTTTGCTGACCGCCGAGTTGATTTGTATGCTGTTCGCTGCATGGAAAGCCCCGGCATGGGTGAAGGAGATCGGGTTGCTGGCTTTGGTGAGCGGGATCTTCCTTCAGATTCTAAGCATGTACCATGCCTTTGACGTCATTCAGCAGGCGGGCGATATTTCGCCGACGCTGCTGCTCGGCGGATTCAAGGTTTCGTTCATTACGATCATGTACGGAATGCTGATCTACGGGGCGTCGCTGGTTATCCGGATGCTCCAGAAACCGAAAATCTGAAGCAGGAGCGCCGACCCTCCGAGGCCGGCGCTCCTGCCCGTGGTTTGGCCGTCATTCCGGTTTTTTCAGCAGCCGTTCCTGCACCGCATAGGCTTCGGCGATCAGCTCGGGCGGATAGTCGTACAGCTCCAGGATGCGGATTGCGTTGCGGGTCGTCAGCGGCCCCGTGTGCAGCTGGTAGTCGAAGACCAGCTGCCCGTCGACCACCTCTTCGCGGAAGTGGTGCAGTTCGTAGCCGTCGCTGTCGAGCAACTCCGCCAGCTCGATGTCGTGCGTCGATACCAGCACGATGTGCGGGCCGCGGTTGAGGTATGAGAGGACGGCTTTCCCGGCGGCGATGCGTTCGGTCGTGTTCGTCCCCTTGAACAGTTCGTCGAGGGCGAACAGGCAGGGGGCGGAATCCTGTGCCGCTTCGAGGAAGCGTTTGACGGTCAGCACCTCCTGCAGGTAATAGCTCGTGCCTTCGGCGATGTCGTCCGAAATGCGGATCGAGCTCAGCAGCCGCATGTACGGTGCCGTATAAGAGACGGCGAAGCATATGTCGAGGGTCTCGGCCGTCAGGGCGTTGAGCACCAGCGTGCGGATGAAGGTCGTCTTGCCCGACATGTTGGAGCCGGTGAGCAGCAGCCCCGTGCCGTCGAGGACGAGCGTATTGGGCACGCAGCCGTCGATGAGCGGATGTACGACCTGCTCGGCCTTCAGGTATTTTCCGTCGACGAACTGAGGGCGGCAGGTCTGGGTTTCGCTGCGCAGGCGTGCGACGGAGATTGCGGCATCGGTCTCCCCGATGAAGCGGAACATGCCGTGGATCGCATCGCGCCGGGCCGTGATGCTGCCGATAAAGCGCTGGAAGAGGATCACCTCGATATTGAAGGCGACTTTGGCCAGCTCGATGAAAAGCCATGCGATGGCGGCCAGCTCGTTTGCGGAGTCGCCCTGCGTCCCGACCACGCGGCTGCGGCGTTCGACCTCGGCGACCTGCCGGATTTGTCCGGTGGCCTCCTCCGTGCCGGGCACCTCTTCGACAGCCAGTTCCCGGGCTGTGCGCAATGCCAGCGAAAGTTGTTTTACGGCCGAGCTGTAGAGCGAGACATTGAGCTTGTTACTGTAATGGATATAGAGGTTCACGGCGAAGACCGCCATGAACAGCAGCAGCGACAGCGGGTAGAACGGGGCGGCGAGCAGCGTCGCCACGGCGAGCAGGGTGAGCGGGTATACCCAGGCGAAATAACGGACTTTGGCCGGTGTGTCGAAAATCAGGTTTTGCAGCCCGTAGGCATCCTCGTCGGTGAGCCGGGAGAGGGATTCGGTGCAGCTGGCCGCAAGTTCCCCGTTGCGGGAGAAACAGTCCGTGCTGCGGCCGAAAGCCTCGGCATCCTCCTGTCCCCGGAGCGTGCGTATGCGGGCATAAAGGCATTGCTGCCCGACTTTCGAGGTCGTGCGGTCGATGCGCTCGAATACGGCGTTGAGGTCGAGGTCGGCCGTGGTTTCGGCGTCGATCGTATGGCTGGCGTCCTCCGCCGGGCAGTTGTAGAAATAGCGGCTGATCAGGTCGAAGTCGCACGGCGGGCGCTCTCCGGCGGGAAGCGCCGAAGTCCGGAAAAGGGCTGATAGATAACTTGTCGGTTTCATAATCGCGTGCGTTTATAGGTTTTCGTGTGCGCGTCGCGCCGACGAATTCTGCGTGATCCTTGCCTGGGCCTGCGGCACGGCGTCATACCGCCTTTGGCTGCGTGTTCCCAGGCCTGTGCCGCAAACATCTCTTCCCCGCCCGGAATCATCGCCCCGGGGCATCGTGTCTGCGGAGCCGTGCCCGATTTGCAGGGGCTGTGCCGGACTTCGTCTGCCGTCCGTTCAGACCTGCGGGGCGGCGTTCATCGCCCGGGCGATCCCCTCGGCGATCTGATCCAGCGCCCCCTGCAGCTTGTTGCCGATCATCATCTTCATCATCATGTTCAGGTCGATGCGCAGCACCAGCCGCAGGCGGGTGTCTGCGGCGGAGACTTCCTGCAACTGGATCCAGAATGCGAAATCCATCGGTACGCCCCCGTCGTCGCCGACGACCTTGACGTATTTGCCCGGCTCGCGCTCCTCCATGCGGAGTTTCACGGTGAAGCCTTTGGCCTTGAACGAACAACTGTCCTCGGTAGCCTGCCACTCTTCGACCTTGTCGGCAAGGGCGGGCGTGAGGTTGTCGAAACGGCTGATGACCGCGTAAATCTGTTCAGCGGGACGTAAAACCTGTTGCTGTTTGGAGATATATTCTTGCATTGCGTGTGTAAAACTTGTATGAAATGTGTTTCAGAAATCGGATGCGGTTTCGGGCGCTGCCCAGAAACGTGTTTCGTCGGAGGTTTTGACCGCTGTGCGGCCGAGCCGGAACCCTTCGAAGTCAGGCGGGAGCAGCACCACGCAGCGGTGCCTGCCTCGGTTCGGCTCCTGGTCGAAGCCCGTGCTTTCCCAGCATTCGAACCAATAAAGGTTCTTGGCCCAGTAGGCGGCATAGTAACCGTCGTCCTTTTCATCCAGCAGGCGGTGTACCTCCGTCGGCTCGCCGCCGATGTACCGTGCGCGCATCTCCGCGAGCGAGAGCGGCGTACCTGCCGGATCGGTGATGAATGCCTGCATGTCCGAGTCGACCATCGCCCACTTCTGCAGCTCGGGCAGCCATGCGATGTTGACGACGTGGCAGTCCGTGTCGAGCGAGTCGGCCGGGAGGCACGTGACGAAGCGGTTGGTGATGCCCGATGCCAGCAGCAGTTCGTGCAGCATGATCGAATGCAGACGGCAGTTGAAGGCCGGTTCGACCGTGCGGCTATACTCCCATAGGGCAACGGCGTTGCACTTTTCGGGGTAGACCTGCTGGTTGGCGTGCGGGATGTTGCGGGCGACGAATTTTGCCAGCGCCAGGGTATTCTCCCACGTCGAGGCATCGCGGCGCAGCAGCGTGTCGAGGCGGAAATGGTCGCGGATTTCGCGGGCGCGCACGCTGTCCGGCCGGTAGGCGAAGCGGAATTGTACGGTGTCGGCGGCATAGGGTGCGGCCGCGCGCAGCAATTCGGTGCGCTGTTCCGCCAGCAAGGCGTTGAGCGCACTGGCGACCTGCTCCCTGAATACGAAGCGGGCGAGCAGGAAGGCTGCCAGCAGCAGTATGACGAGCGAAGCGAGGACGATCCCCGCGATTTTCAAGGTTTTTTTCATGGGAGTAAGGTGTTTCCTGCGGCAAAGATACAACATCGGATCGAGAAACGGAGCGGATTACGGCAGGAATGTTGCCGATTGGCTTTCCGGGCCGTGCCGGCGGGCCGGCGGGGCTGCCGGCGGAAACCTTCGGTGCGCCGGATGGGCAGGCCCCGGCCTTGAGCGGCTGCAAGGGCGGAGATTTCCCGGAAATATATTATCTTTGAAAAACGATGAAGTCGGTTGTGATGAAAGGGAAATTATTGTTGGGTATCGTGCTCCTGTTCCTGAACCTCCCGCGTTTGCAGGCGGATGCGGGGGCGGATGGCGGCGCATGCAGCGTGCTCCGGCAGCCGGAGTGCAGGGATGCCGAGGCTGTCCGTTTGATCGAAATGTTCTATGCGGACTATGTTTTTGGCGGGGAGGACTATGCACCCGGAGTGGAGAAGTACTGCACGGAAAAGTTGAAAAGGCGGCTGAAGGACGACTATACACACGAGTACGACGGAGCCGGTTATGCCGTTTGGAAATTCCGAACCGGATGTCAGGACGGCCCGGGCGATGTGTCGCAGGTCGTTTCGGTAACGGCTCTGGGAAACGGTCTCTATGCCGTGAAATTCATCGACATGGGGATAGAGGGGACGCGAACGGTTCGGGTCGTTTGCGAGGACGGGGGCCTGAAACTCGATTCGGTCGAATGACGGAAACGACCTGCCGGGCGGTTCGCCCCGTTCGCCGTGCCTGCGGGGCGTGTTCCCGCGATGCGGCGGCCATAGGGTAGAAGGTTGTAGCCCGCGAGGTTGAAGCGTCGGCGCTGCATTGAAGGAAGAGGACGGGGCGGATGCGAAGCCTGTACGGTAAGCGGGTGCCGGGATATTGCGGCCGGCATCGGCGGCGAACAGCGCGGGTTTATCGGAGGAGCGTCTCCCGGTAGCGGGCGATGTCCAGGTCGCCGGCGATCTTGCGGGCGAAGAGGTACGGAACTTCCGCCGCCGTGTCCCGTGCCTGCAGCAGCCGGGGCAGGTCGTCGGTGCCGAATGTTTCCGGATGGGGCGCCCCTTCTCCGACCCATCGGGTGTAGACGAGGGGACGGCGCGTATTCGCACCGGCGAATTCGGAAATGCCCATCAGGGTCTGGAAAAAGATCTCGTCGCCGCAGTGCGAGTGTCTGAATGCGCGGATATAATCGGGGTGGGTGCGCAGATAATCGAACACAAAATCCCGGAAGCGGTCGGTGACGACGATCCAGTTGGAACCCTTTTCGAGCGGCGGCAATGTCCTGAAATAGGGGTTGTCCCCGGGGCGCAGCCGTTTGTAGAGCCTTTTGCGGAAATAGCCCGGCAGGCGCCCGATCCAATCGTTCCTGTCGGGGTAGTGGCACCACTGCATCTTCTGCGTCAGCTCGGTGATGTGCAGTTCGGGCTGCATGTCCGCGAACTGCCGCGGGTAGCACGCTTCGAGGAAATCGTGTATCTGCACGCAGGGGCGTAGCGGCAGGGTGTCGCCCGAGAGAATGGCGATGTAGCGGTAGTCGCCGCTGCAGGTGGCCCGGAGCAGTTTGAGCATGCAGTCGATCTGGCCGTACTCGCCCCAGTACACCTTGCTGCGCGGGTGGATGAAACGTGCCAGGGGACGCAGCGGCGCAAAATCCCGGATGTCGGATTTCGCATCGACATGGATGAAAATATCCGCTTCGGGGTGCTGCAACTGCCGGCACAACTCCTGCAGGACAGGGGTGTATTTATGGCATTCGATGCAGAATGCGATGCGGAAACCGTCTGCCATGGTCGTAGTGTCGCGGGGCGTTGGCCGGGCTTCAGTCGATTTCGAACGTGCGTGCCGTGTCGCTGTCGACGGTGATGCGCACCGTCATCACGTTCTCGGGCAGGAGCTGTTCGATCTTTTCGGGCCATTCGACCAGGCAGAGGTCGCCCGAGAAGAAATACTCTTCGTAACCGAAATCATAGGCTTCGCGGATGTCGTTGATCCGGTAGAAATCGAAATGATGGATACGGCGGTTGCCTTTGCCCTTGTACTGGTTCACGATGGCGAACGTGGGGCTGGTTACGGTGTCCGTGGCGCCCAGTTGGGCTGCGATCTCGCGGATCAGCGTGGTTTTGCCCGCGCCCATTTCTCCGCGCAGTGCGACTACCGTGCGGCGGCCGAGCGCTTCGATGACCGCCTCGGCGACGTCCGGCAGTTCGTCTTGCGAGGTGATGTGGATCGTTTTCATATTACTGCTTGGGTTTTAAGACGATATAAGGCACGATCATTTCTTCCATCGAGATGCCGCCGTGCTGGAACGTGTTGCGGTAATAGCGGATGTGGCGGTTCGCATCGTTGTTGTAGACCAGGAAATCCGAATTGTAGGCGAAGATATAGCTCGACGTGAGGTTGCTCGACGGCAGCTGTACGTCCTCGGGTTTCAGTATCTCGTAGACGTCGCGCGAGTTGTAGGCCAGGTTGCGCCCCGTCTTGTAGCGCAGGTTGGCCGAGGTCTCGCGGTCGCCCGTCACCTTGACGGGGTTGTCCACGCGGATGGTGCCGTGGTCGGAGGTGATCACGACCGTGTGCCCCCGCTCCGAGAGGAGCTTGAGGATGGTGTAGAGGTCGGAGTGCTCGAACCACGAGCGCGTCAGCGACCGGAATGCCGCGTCGTCCTCGGTCAGCTCGCGGATGATGTCGGTCTCGGTACGGGCGTGCGAGAGGATGTCGAGGAAGTTGTAGATGATCACCGAGAAATCGGCGTCGTACACTTTTTGTATATTGTCGACCAGCCTGCGGCCCTGTTCGGGGCGCACGAGCTTGTCGAACGAGAATTTCCAGTTCTTTCCGTTCTGGGCCATCAGCCGTTTGAGGAACTCCTCCTCGTACTGGTTCTTGCCGCCTTCCTCGTTGTCGTTGAGCCATTTGTTGGGCATCAGCTTGTCGATGGCCAGCGGCATCAGACCGGCGAAGATGGCATTGCGGGCGTATTGCGTTGCCGTGGGGAGGATGGCGCAGTAGAAATCGTCCTGCGCCACGTCGTAATAGCCCCGCAGCAGCGAGGAGATCGACCGCCACTGGTCGTAGCGGAAGTTGTCGATCAGCAGCAGCGTGGTCTTCGGGTTCTCGTCCGCCACCGGGAAAATGTTGGTGCGCATGAGCGTGTGCGACATCACGGGGGTTTCGTCCGAGCGCTTGTTGATCCAGTTGTAGTAGTTACGGCGTACGAACTTGCAGAATTCCTGGTTCGCCTCGGTCTTCTGGTAGGTGAGCACCTCCTTGATGCCCTGGTCGGTGGATTCCGAAAGCTCGACCTCCCAGTTGGTGAGCTTGCGGTAGAGCGAGCACCAGTCCGAAAAGGTCTCGGCCATCTGCAGCGACGAGGAGATACGCCCGAATTCCGACCGGTAGTCGGCCGTGGTCTGCTCGGTGACGAGCTGCTGTTGGTGGACGTTCTTCTTGATCGAGAGCAGCACCTGGTTGGGGTTGACGGGCTTGATGAGGTAGTCGGCGATCTTCGAACCCACGGCCTTGTCCATGATGTTCTCCTCCTCGCTCTTGGTCACCATGATGACGGGCGTCGTGGGGCGCACCTCCTTGATCTTGGGGAGGGTCTCGAGTCCCGTCATGCCGGGCATCATCTCGTCGAGGATTATCAGGTCGTAGGCGCCTTCGGCCGCCATGTCGATCGCGTCGTAGCCGTTGTTGCAGGTGTCGACTTCGTAGCCTTTCTGTTTGAGGAACAGGACGTGGGGCTTCAAGAGTTCGACCTCGTCGTCCACCCAGAGTATTTTGACCATACGGTTATCGGATTTTAGTTCGCAAAATTAGTTATTTTATTATCAAACGCAAAAACCGGGCGTTTATTGGGTCGGCGGGATATTATCCGCGGTTCCGGGGCGTAAATCGCCTCCGGGACGGCTTGCAGCGGCGTGCCGGAGAGCCCTTCCCCGGGAATCGGTGCTCGAACCCGGGCGGGGCGAGGATGCCGTCCCCTCCGCCGCCCGTGTGGAGGACTGCATGCCGGATGCCGGCGGGCGCGGGCGGGCAGCCGCACCGGCATCCGGGAGGGGGGGGCCGTGCCGGGACTCTTCGGGCGCAATGATGCCCGGAAAAGGCTCCTCCCGTTTCGGCGGGTTTGTGGCTAATATGTTGATTATTAGCGATTATTCCGTGCGGCTCGCTCCGGTGTGCCGTCCGGATATAATTGCCTGGCACATAATATTTTAATTTTCCGCCGAGTTTTGCCCGATATTTGTTATCCTCTTGTTCCAGTGGCTGGTAGGGGACTGCCGGAAAAATAATGAAAAAAAGTTGCGGTTTATTGGCTAAAATGTAAATAAAGCGTATATTTGCAGTCCGAATGTCTTCACACGAACTTAATAATTTAATACTATATAAACTATGACAAAGGCAGATATCGTAAGCGAAATCGCTAAGAGCACCGGCGTTGAGAAGGTGCAGGTTCAGGCAATCGTCGAAGCTTTCATGGATAGCATCAAGACCTCTCTGACCAACAAGAACAACGTGTATCTCCGCGGCTTCGGCAGCTTCATCGTGAAGAAACGTGCAAAGAAAGTCGCACGCAACATCTCGAAGAACACGACCATCACCATTCCGGAACATAACATCCCCGCTTTCAAGCCCGCCAAGAGCTTCGCTGCGAAGGTGAAATAATTCAATAAATAAAGAACCTCTAAAATTTAAGGACTATGCCAAACGGAAAGAAGCATAAGCGTCACAAGATGGCTACCCACAAGCGTAAAAAACGTCTGCGCAAGAACCGCCACAAGAAAAAGTAGGGTAGCACCTTAGTGCTAAACGATAGATAAAGCTAAAGGAGCCCCGGGTTCTTTTAGCTTTACCTATTTTCTGCGGTTTTTTGCGGCCGGGGCCCGTATCCCCGGGGGGAATGCAGGTTCCCGGATCGCCGTTTGCGGACGTCAGGCCCTCTTGCAACGCAGGTTATGAGGCTGCCGCAGAGGCATTGCGACGCAGTGCCGCCGAAAAAACAGGGTATTGTCTTACCCGCCATGTTGCCGGTCGATGTGTCTGGACAATATTTTCCTTTGGAGTTCGCCGCCACTTCAGACCAAAATGCGGCCTAACCGGTTTCAGTATTCCGCAACCCCGTTTCCGGGGTGCGACACACGATATAGATGAACAGAGAATTAATCGTTAACGTCAACCCGACAGAAATCTCCATTGCGCTGTGTGAGGACAAGGTGCTTGTCGAGCTCAACAAGGAGCAGTGCCAGACGGGTTTCTCGGTAGGAGATATCTACCTCGGGAAAGTACGCAAGATAATGCCCGGGCTCAATGCAGCCTTCGTAAACATCGGGCACGAAAAGGACGCTTTTATCCACTACCTCGACCTGGGAAGCCAGTTTCCCTCGTTGCAGAAGCTGGTCGCTTCGCAGCAGCCCGGCAAGCGGGGAATGCGCGTCGAGGGCATGAAGCTCGAACCGCCCGTCGAAAAGACGGGCAAGATCGGCGACTATCTTCAGGTCGGGCAGAACATCATGGTGCAGATCGCCAAGGAGGCCATTTCGACCAAGGGGCCCCGCCTGACCTCCGACATTTCGCTGGCCGGCCGCAACGTCGTGCTGGTGCCCTTTTCGTCCAAGGTGTTCCTTTCGCAGAAGATCCGCTCGGCGGACGAGAAGAAACGCCTGAAGCGCATCGCGGCTGCGGTGCTCCCCAAGAATTTCGGGGTCATCATCCGCACGGCGGCCATGGAGGCCAAGGACGAGGACATCGAGCACGACATCCAGTCGCAGATCGACCGCTGGCGCAAGACCTGCGCCGCGATCAAGAAGAGTACGCCGCCCGCGCAGCTGATGAGCGAGATGAACCGCGCCAATACGATCATCCGCGATTCGCTCAACGGCTCGTTTTCGCAGATCGCCGTCGACGACGAGGCGATGTACAACGACATCCGCAATTACATCCGCCTGATCGAGCCCGAGAAGGAGAAGATCGTCAAGCTTTACCGGGGCAACGTCCCTATCTTCGACAACTTCGACATCTCGAAGCAGATCAAGTCGCTCTTCGCCAAGTACGTCTCGCTGCGCCGCGGCGCCTACTTGATCATCGAACACACCGAGGCGATGAACGTCATCGACGTCAATTCGGGCAACCGCACCAAGGCCGAGGACAACCAGGAGCAGACCGCCATGGACGTCAACCTGGCGGCCGCGAAGGAGATCGCCCGCCAGCTGCGACTGCGCGATTTGGGGGGTATTGTCATCATCGATTTCATCGACCTGCACAAGGCGCAGAACAAACAGGCGCTCTTCGACGAGATGGTCAAGCTGATGTCCACCGACAAGGCCAAGCATACGGTGCTGCCGCTCACCAAGTTCGGGCTGATGCAGATCACCCGCCAGCGGGTGCGTCCCGTGGCCGTGGAGGAGGTGTCGGACGTCTGCCCGACCTGCAACGGCACGGGCAAGATCGAGCCTACGGTATTGCTGGACAAAAAGATCGAGAACCAGATATCGTTCCTCACGCAAGACCGGGGACACAAGTATATCAAGCTGGTTGTCAGCCCTTATGTGGCTGCTTTCCTGCGGAAGGGCATTTGGTCGCTGCGCCGCCGCTGGGAGTGGAAATACAAACTCCGCCTGCGTGTCGTCGAAGACCAGAGCCTCGGCATCGTCGAGGTGCATTACCACGATGACAAGGATAACGACCTGATTAACAAGTGACGCTATGACTGCCAGCGAGCAGCTGGCGCAGTTCGCCGCCGGGTCGAAGGCCCTGCCGAAATTGTGCCGCGAATATAAGAAGGAGAGCGCAACCGTCCACCTGAAAGAGCTGGTCGGCGGTGCTCTTTCGTTTTATGCGGCGGCGGCAGTGGCGAAAACGGGGGGCGTACATATCTTCATGGCCGAAGACCGGGATGCCGCGGCCTACCTGCTGAACGATTTTTACAACCTGCTGGACGAGAAGCAGGTCTATTTCTTCCCCTCGTCCTACAAGCGTTCGGCGGCCTACGGCGCCGAGGATGCCCAGGGCGTGGTGCAGCGCACCGCGGCGATGAACGCCGTGCGGGGCTTCACGAAGGGATATCTGGTGGTCTGCACCTATCCTGAGGCGCTGGCCGAACGGGTCGTCGACGCCGCGACCTTGCAGCGCGACACGATTGCCGTGAAGCTCGGCGACAAGATTTCGATCGCCGTGCTGGAAGACGCCCTTGCGGATGCGAACTTCACGCGCGTCGATTTCGTCTACGAACCGGGGCAGTACTCCGTGCGCGGTGGTATCGTCGATGTTTTTTCCTATTCGGAAAGCAAGCCTTACCGGATCGACTTCTTCGGCGACGAGGTCGACTCGATCCGCCGTTTCAATATTTCGAGCCAGCTCTCGGCCGACAAGCTCGACCGGGTGGAAATCGTCCCCAACCTCAATGCCGGCGAGGCACCCCGGGTGTCGTTCGTGCAGTTCGCAGGTTCTGGGGCAACCTGCTGGTTCTACGATGCCGACTATGTGCTGCGCCGCGTCAACGACCTGCGCCGCAAGGTGCTCGCGGACATGGAGGAGCCCGGGCAGATCGACCGCCTGCTGACCAGCCGCAACGTGCTGTTGCGCGACATGGCCGGCAACAGCGTGGTGGCGCTGCGCGACAACCTGCCGGAACGCCCCGCCACGGCGGCCGTGGTGTTCGACACGGCCCCGCAGCCCAAGTTCAACAAGAATTTCGAGATGCTGGCCGACGACATGATCCGCAATTCGCTGCGGGGCTATGCGACCTACATCCTCTCGGAGAACAAGGTGCAGGTCGAACGCCTCGAAAACATCTTCCACCAGATAGGGCGCGGGCAGGCCGCCGTGCGGTCGCTCTCCGTTACGCTGCACGAGGGGTTCGTGGACAACGACCTGAAACTGTGCCTCTATACCGACCACCAGATTTTCGACCGTTACCAGCGTTACCGTATCAACGGCGAGATCCGGCGCGACGAGCAGATGACCGTCGCCGAGCTGAACCAGCTCCGCCCGGGCGACTATGTGGTGCATATCGACCACGGCGTGGGGCGTTTCGACGGGCTGGTGAAGATCAACGAAAACGGCAAGGTGCACGAGGCTATCAAGCTGGTATACAAGGACGGCGACGTGTTGTTCGTAAACGTCCATTCGCTCCACCGCATTTCGCGTTACAAGTCCGGCGACGGCGAGCCGCCGAAGGTCTATAAACTCGGCAACGGGGCATGGCAGAAACTCAAGAACGCCGCCAAGAAGGCCGTCAAGGATATCTCGCGCGAGCTGATCGCCCTCTATGCCAAGCGCAAGGCCAGCAAAGGGTTCGCATTCACGCCCGACAGTTACCTGCAGCACGAGCTGGAGGCGTCGTTCCAGTGGGAGGACACCCCCGACCAGCAGACGACCGTCGCGGCCGTCAAGAAGGACATGGAGTCCGACCAGCCGATGGACAGGCTGGTCTGCGGCGACGTGGGCTTCGGCAAAACCGAGGTGGCGATCCGCGCGGCATTCAAGGCTGCCGTGGACGGCAAGCAGGTGGCGGTGCTGGTGCCGACGACGATCCTCGCCCTGCAACACTACCGCTCCTTCTCGGAGCGCCTGCGCGATTTCCCCGTGCGGGTCGAGTATCTCAACCGCACCAAGACCGCCAAGGAGGCGGGGCAGATACGTGCCGACCTCGAATCGGGGCGTATCGACATCCTGATCGGCACCCATAAAATACTGGGCAAGCAGATCAAATTCCGTGACCTGGGGCTGCTGATTATCGACGAGGAACAGAAGTTCGGCGTCGCGGCCAAGGAGAAACTCACGCAGATGGCCGTCAACGTCGATACGCTGACCCTGACGGCGACGCCGATCCCGCGCACGCTGCAATTTTCGCTCATGGGCTCGCGCGACCTGTCGGTCATCTCGACCCCGCCGCCCAACCGCCAGCCGATCGTCACCGAGTCGCATGTCTTCTCCGAGGAGATCATCCGCGACGCCGTCGAGGCCGAGCTCGCACGCGGCGGCCAGGTATATTTCGTCCATAACCGCGTCGAAGACCTGATGTCCATCCAAGGGCTTATCACGCGCGTATGCCCCAAGGCCCGCGTGGCCGTCGGACACGGCAAGATGCCGGCCGAGAAGCTCGAGAAGCTGATCATGGATTTTATATACGGGGAGTTCGACGTGCTCGTTTCGACCACGATCATCGAGAACGGCATCGACATCCCCAATGCCAATACGATCATCGTCGACAATGCCCAGAATTTCGGCCTGAGCGACCTGCACCAGTTGCGCGGGCGCGTGGGGCGCAGCAATCAGAAAGCCTATTGCTACCTGCTCTCGCCGCCCGAGGAGATGCTGTCGTCCGATGCGCGGCGCCGCCTGCGGGCGATCGAGGAGTTCTCCGACCTGGGGTCGGGGTTCAACATTGCGATGCAGGATCTCGACATCCGCGGCGCGGGCAACCTGCTGGGTGCCGAGCAGAGCGGGTTTATCGCCGACATCGGTTTCGAGACCTACCAGAAGATCATGAACGAGGCGATCGCCGAGCTGCGGGCCGAAGGCTTGCAGGTGGCGGGTCTGGGTGCCGCCGAGCAGGATGTCGTGGAGCAGATGCATTATGTGGATGACGCGCACATCGAAATAGAGGTCGAGGCCGGGCTGCCCGATGCCTACGTGGCGCAGCAGGCCGAACGCCTGAAGCTCTACCGCGAGCTCGACTCGACCAAGGACGAAGCCGCGTTGCAGGCCTTCGAGAGCCGCCTGGCAGACCGTTTCGGCCCCCTGCCGCGCGAAGCGCAGGAACTGCTCAACGTCGTGCGCCTGCGCTGGGAGGCGATCCGCCTCGGCATCGAGCGGGTGAAGGTCAAGAACGGGCTGATGATCCTCCACTTCGTCGGCGAGCAGAACTCGCCCTATTACAAAAGCGATACCTTTATGGAGTTGCTCCGCAAGGTCACGCAAAATCCCGCCAGATTTGTGCTCAAACAGCACAATAATCGTCTGGCGATGACCGTTAGGAATGTCAAAGACATTGAGGACGGGTATAAAACACTGCAACAGCTTTGAATTTAGTCGTAGATTTCGGGAACACCCTGGTAAAACTCGCGGTTTTCGACAAGGGGGAGCTTGTCGCGCAGCGCTGCATGGAGCGGTTGCACCCGTCGGTGCTCGAAGAACTGCTCTCCGAATGGCCCGTGCGCCGCGCCGTGGTGGCGTCGACGCGCGGCGAGGTCGATGACGTGGCGGCGATGCTCCGCCGGCGGGTGGATTACCTGCTGGAGTTCACCTCCCAGACCCCCATGCCCATCGGCAACGCGTACCTTACGCCCGAGACGCTGGGGCGCGACAGGCTGGCCGCAGCCGTCGGCGCGACGGTGCTCTATCCGGGTGAGAACGTGCTGATCGTCGATTTCGGTACGGCGGTGACCATCGACCTGGTGACGGCCGACAATACGTTCCGGGGCGGCTGCATCTCCCCGGGCGTGACGATGCGTTTCAGGGCGCTGCATGACTATACGGCCAAGCTGCCGCTGTGTGCCGCGACCGGGGGCGAAGGGCTCTCGGGGCTTACGACCGAAGAGGCCATCGAACTGGGCGTGATGAACGGGATCGCCTTCGAAATAGAAGGTTACGTCACCCGCATGCGGGAGAAAATCGACGGCTTGCGCGTAATTTTTACCGGTGGGGATGCAAAATTCTTTGTTAAACGAATTAAAAATACGATATTTGCAAATTGTAATCTGGTCTTTTGCGGATTGAATAGAATTTTAGAGCACAATGCAAGTGAAGAACACCTTGATTAAGCTGGTTGTTGCGGCAGCCGTGATGCTTCCTTATGCCGTATCGGCCCAGACAAGCAGTATTAACGCATTCTCTCCCTATACGATGTACGGCGTCGGCGAGATCAATACGCCCGGTACGACGCAGATGCGCTCGATGGGCGGCGTCGGGGTGGCCATGGGCACTCCGGGCAAAATCAATCTGCTCAACCCTGCAGCGTACAGCACCATCCCGCAAAAGAGCTTCCTCTTCAGTTTCGGCCTCGAGGGACAGAATTACTACAATTCGCAGAAAGTGGACAATGTGTCCAAAAACACGGCCTATAATACGTTCAATTTCCACGATATCGCGTTCCAGATGCCGGTCGCCAAGAAACTCGGCCTCGGGTTCAGCCTCACGCCATACAGTTCGGTGGGCTACCGTACCAAGTATACGCAGGATTTCGACCCGAACGATCCGGTTTGGGGCAATGTGGGGCGCGTGCAGTACGGCTATCAAGGCGAGGGCGACGTGACGGAGGTCAAGGTCGGCCTGGGCTGGGAGATTTTCAAGAATTTCTCTTTGGGTGTCGCGGCGCAGTATTACTGGGGCGACATCGACCGCAGCTTCGTGATGACCCCGACGCCGATCACGGGCGACGGAACCTTCTCGTCGACGGTCGGCAGCGATAATTACAGTATTTCGAGCATCAAAGGCCAGGTCGGTGTTCTCTGGAAGGCTGTCATGAACCAGAAACGCATGCTGACGTTCGGCGCTACGTACGATTTCGGCGGCAACCTGAATCCCGATGTGACCAAGCGGATCTATATCGGCGACCTGTACAACTCCACCGTGAAGGGCGATACGACCCATTTGGCACTTGCCTTGCCGCGTCAGCTTTCGGTGGGGGCTTATTATATGACCTCGAAATGGACGATCGGGCTTGACTATGTCTATCAGAACTGGACCGGCGGCAATAAGGCGACCGAAATGACCGGGATCAGCGGGCCGGACAAATCTGCATACGAAGTGGCCTATACCAATACGAGCATGGTGAAAGTGGGCGTGGAGTATACGCCGAACTATTACGACGTGCGCAGGTTCATGAAACGCTGGGCCTACCGGGCGGGTTTCCGTTACGGAACCTACAACCAGACCTACGACGGCAATAAAATCGGAGAATACGCCGTTACGTTGGGTGTAGGGGTGCCTGTGAAGTTCCTCGGCAGTTCGACCATCGACGTGGGCGTGGAATACGGACGTCGCGGCTATAACCTTTCCGAGCGCCTGGGACTGGTGCGGCAGCAGTATTTCAAATTCTCGGTCGGATTCTCGCTCTTTGCGGGTGCCGAGAACGGGGAATACTGGTTCCGCAGGCCGAAATACGATTAGTTTTTGAGCCGGAATATTGCACGTCCGAGGAATTAGTAGTAACTTGCGACCCCGACACGAACGTAGTTTAACTGACGAAAACACAACATAGAAATACAAAAATTAATCTCTGACCGATGAAAAACGTAAAATTTCTGCTTTCTGCCGCTTTGGTATTTTTGGCTTCGGCGGCTTTGGCTCAGGATTTCAGTGGCCCGCAATATGCGAAATGGGGCGCTACTCCCGAAGAGCGTGAACAGAACATCCTTAACAGTAATTTCCTGAAAGAATCGTGCGACAACCGTGACTACGATGCCGCAGCACACTACCTCAAGGGGCTTATCGACAAGATACCCGATGCTGCGGAGTCGATCTACCAGCGCGGTGCCGTCGTGTATAAGAACAAGATCAACCGTGCCAAGAGCGTGGCGGAGAAGAACATGTTCATCGACTCGCTGATGCTGATGTACGATATGCGTGCCCAGTATTTCGGCGATAACGTCAAGCCCGGCAAGACGGCCTTTATCCTCGACCAGAAGGCGCGCGAGTTCCTGCGCTACAAACCCAACGACCGCAAGGGCATCCGCGAGGCATTCCGCGCGGCAATCGCGCAGGGCGGCGACAGCACCGACCCCGAGACCGTGGTGGCCTATTTCTCGAACCTCTGCGAGGATTATAAGAATACCGACGAGGTGATGCCCGATGAGATCATCGCCGAGTACGACCGCCTGACCCCGTTCTTCGAGAAAAACCCCGAGGCCGGCGATTACAAGTCGCAGTTCGACGCGGCTTTCGGCCTGAGCGGCGCGGCCAGCTGCGAGAACCTCGAAAATCTGTTCCGCGGCAAGCTGGAGGCTGCTCCCGACGATGAGGCGTTGCTGGCGCAGGCCGTAGCCCTGATGTCGCGTGCCAAGTGCGACGGCGATTTCTATTTCTCGATTGCCGAGAAATACTATACGGTGAAACCTTCGTCCGAAACTGCGATGTTCCTTGCGCAGGCCTTCCAGAGCAAGGGCGACTATACGAAGGCCATGAAATACCTCAACGAGGCGCTTGCCGTCGAGACGGATCCCGCAGAGCGTCAGCTGCTGCTGGTGCGCATGGCGCTGGTCGGCCTGGTTTCCAACGACATCCAGGGCGCCGCATCGGCTGCCCGTCAGGCCCGCGACCTGAATCCCGAGGACGGTGTGCCGTATTTCGTACTGGCCCAGTGTTACGGCATTTCGGCAGCTCATTGTGAAGGTTTCGCCGGGCCGGCTACCTTCTGGGCAGCCTACGACACGATGGCCAAGGCCGTCGAGCTGCTGCCGAGCGATTCGGAATACCGCGAACCTGCCAAAATCTCGATGAACGCATTCCGCAGCCGTTTCCCGACTTCGGAGGAGTGCTTCTTCAACGAGTTGCAGGAAGGCGCACGCTATACCGTCAACTGCGGTACGGCTGCCGGTGTGTCGACTACTGTGCGTCCACGCTAATTGATGGACAGATTTATCGCAAGATACGTGATGGTAGCACTCTCCGTTGTGGGGAGTGCTATCTTGCTATTCTCTTGTGAGCGTGAAGAAGAACCCGAATCGGAGGCCCGGATAGAGATGATGATGACCGAGTACAGCGAAAACCTGTCGGTCGTCATGTCGCAGAACGGCCGCCGTTCGTACCATTTCAAAACCCCGCTGCTCGAAGGTTATTCGCTGGCGCGCGAGCCTTACCGCGAATTCCCCAAGGGGGTGGAGATGACTACCTATAAGGACGATTCGCTCTCGTCGGTCGATGCCGTGCTGACGGCCAACTATGCGATCCATTACGAGACCCGCGACCTGTGGGAGGCGCGGGGAAATGTCGTGGTCGAGAAATCGGACGGCAAGAAACTCTATACGCAACAGCTGTTCTGGAACGCGCGAACCAAGAAAATCTATTCGAACGTCGATTCGAAAATCGTGCAGAACGACGGCCGCGACGTGTTTATCGGCGAAGGTTTCGAGTCGGACGAGGAGTTCAAGGACTGGCGCTTCCGCCGTATGAAAGGGCGCATGGAGGTCGAGGTCAAACCTAACGAATCAGATTCTACGGCTGTGCCCGAACCTGCCGGCCGGACTTCGGATTCGCCCCGCTCTGCGACAGACCGGCCTGCCGCTCCGGTTGCGGCGCAGCCTGCGGCACCGCTTTCCGAGGAGCCGCCTTTGGCTGCACCAGCTGTCCGCCCCGACGGGGAGGAGGAACTCCGCCCGGCCGAACCGGTCGGTGAAATCCAGCCCCTCCGGCGTGCCGTACATGCGGACGAAGCGGGGGAGTAACCCAAAATAAACAGGACGATGCTTACTTCGGTCATACTGATTATCTTAATGCTGTTGTTGTCGGCATTTTTTTCGGGCATGGAGATCGCTTTTACGAGCAAGAACCGCCTGAAGCTGGAGATCGACCGCAAACAGAGTCGCATGTTCGACCATATCGCGGAGATTTTTTCCCGCCACCCCGGGCAGTATATCACCACGATACTGGTGGGCAACAACATTGCCCTGGTCATCTATTCGCTTTACATGTCGTTGCTGCTGCGCGGCATCTTCTATGCGCTGGGGTGGGAAAGCATCGCCCGCAACGGTTCGGTCGCCATCGAAACGGCCGTGTCGACCGTCATCATCATCTTTGCTGCGGAGTTCCTTCCCAAGTCGATCTTCCGCAACAACCCCAATTTCTATTACCGTGCCCTGGCGCCGGTGATCTATTTCTTCTACCTGCTGCTCTATCCGATCGCCCGTCTCACGACGCTCATCTCGCATGGCATCCTGCGCCTGGCGGGGCGCCGTGTCGAGGAACGGGCCGTGTCGCACAGCTTCGGCCGCGATGACCTCGCGGCACTGCTCGATACCAATACGTCGGAACCGCGTCCCGAGCCGGACAACGAGTTCAAACTTTTCCAGAATGCGTTGGATTTCGCCGACCTGCGGGTTCGCGACTGCATGGTGCCGCGTGTGGATGTCGAGGCGGTGGATATCGACGACACGTCGATCGGGCAGCTCACGGCGCGGTTCGTCGATTCGAAATATTCGCGTATTTTCGTCTGGCGCAAGAGTATCGACAACATCGTCGGTTATGTCAATTCGAAGAGTCTGTTCACGCGCCCGGCCAATATCGCCGACGTGATGATGCAGGTCAATTTCGTGCCCGAGACCATGCCGCTGCAGCTGATGTTGCAGAATTTCATCAAGCACCGCAGCAACATCGCCGTGGTGATCGACGAGTTCGGCGGGACGGCGGGCGTCATTTCGCTCGAGGACGTGCTCGAACAGATTTTCGGCGAGATAGAGGACGAACACGACATACCCGACCTTACCGAAAAGCAGGTCGGCCAGGACGAGTATGTCCTCTCCTGCCGGCTGGAGGTGAAATACCTCAATGAAAAATACGGGCTGGGGATCGAAGAAAGCAAGGAATACGATACGCTGGCGGGCTTCATCATCTTCAATTACGACGGGATCCCGACCGCCGGGGAAACGGTTTTCATCGGCGGCCTGCAGTTGCGCATACTGCGTACGACGCGTTCGCGTATCGAGCTGGCGAGGGTCAAGAAATTGTAGGAATTTTTATATTATAATAAAGGCCTTTTCCGAATAAATTTTACTACCTTTGACTGCTAATTCGAAACAAACGAATAATTAACGATTTATATGGCAAGTTTAAACACTCTTCGCACCAAGTTCGGCATCGTGCTGTCGATTGTCATCGCAGGGGCCCTCTTGGCTTTCATTCTCTCCCTGAAGACCGAAATGGGCTTCTCGGGTAACGACCCCCGGGTCGGTGTCATCAACGGTAAAAAAATCAACTATTCGGAGTACTACAACCAGTACGAGCAGATCAAGGCGCAGAGCGGCGCCCAGGAGAGCGACGAACAGCAGTCCGCCATGCTCGCCAATGCTGCATGGCAGGCCCTGATCGGCAAGTATGTGCTGGAACCCGGTTTCGACAAGATGGGGCTGCGCGTTACGGAGCCCGAGCGTCTGTCGATGGTCAGCGGCCAGCATCCGTCGCAGGCGTTCTACAACGCCTTCGCCGATCCCCGCACGGGTGAGTACAACGTGGCTGCCGTCGGACAGTTCCTCGCGCAGGCCGAAACGAATGCGCAGGCACAGCAGGCGTGGGCGCAGCTCAACGAGCAGGCCCGCATGGAGCGTGAGATCGCCAAGTACCTCGGCCTGATCAAGGGCGGTGTATATGTCAATGCACTCGAAGTCGCGAACGGTGTGAATGCGGCCAACAATACTTATTCCGGGAAATGGGCCGGCAAGAAATATTCGGCTGTCCCCGATTCGCTGATCCAGGTGAAGTCCGGCGACATCAAGGCATACTACAACAGCCATAAGGATATGTTCAAGCAGACTCCCTCGCGTACGCTGTCGTATGTCGTGTTCGAGGTTACCCCCACGGACGACGATATGCTCGCTCTCGAAAAGAGCGTTGCCGAGGTGGGCGCACAGTTCGCCGCTACGGAGGAGCTGAAGTCGTTCGTACGTGCCAACCGCAACGGCAAGATCGCCGATACCTATGTTTCGGCGGCTCAGCTTTCGGAGGACGAGGCCAAGGCACTGCTGGCGGGTGAGACTTACGGCCCCGTGCTGAAGAACAACCAGTGGACGATGGCCCGTGTGCTGGATTCGAAAATGGTGCCCGATACGCTGGGAATCCGCCATATCGTGCTGCCCTATACGCAGGAGGCGCTGGCCGACAGCCTGCTGACGGTAATCAAGGGCGGTGCCGATTTCGCACAGCTCGCCTCGCAATATTCGGTATACGAAGCTACGGCAGCCAACGGCGGCGAAGTGGGCGTGGTGCCCTTCTCGGCTTTCACGGGCGAATTCGTTGCCGCGCTGGCCAATGCCAAGCGGGGGGACGTGGTGAAGGTCGCTTCGGGCGATGCCATCCAGCTGATGCAGGTGTACCGTGCCGACAAACCTTCGAAGCACATGCAGGTGGCGACGATCACCTATCCCGTCGAGGCTTCGGCTGCGACGCGCCGCAATGCCCACAACCTGGCCGGCACTTTCTCGGTGAATGCCAAGGGCTCGGTCGAGGCGTTCAACAACGCCGCTTCGGAAGCTGCCGTTACTCCCCGTGTCGCCTCGCTGGCGCAGGGCGAGCGTACGATCCGCGGCCTGGAGGATTCGCGTGAGGTTGCCCGCTGGGCTTACGGTGCCAAGACGGGCGATCTTTCGGAAATCTTCACCGTCGGCAACGACTATGTGGTCGCTACGCTGACCGAGATCGATGACAATGAGTATACCCCGGTCGATAAGGTGGCTGCGCAGGTTCGCGCCCAGGTTCTCCGGGACAAGAAATACGATTATATCACCAAGCAGATCGCCGGTACGACGCTCGACGAGCAGGCTGCCAGCCTCGGTTCCGAGGTCGCCGATTTCGACGGCGTGACTTTCGGTGCCTTCTACGTGAACGGCCCGGGCGTCGAGCCCCGTCTGGTAGGCGCCATCGCTTCGACGACCGAGAAAGGCGTCCTTTCGGCTCCGGTGAAGGGCATGTCGGGGGTTTATGTCTTCCAGGTGGATGACATCCAGACTTCGGACAAGCAAACTGTCGAGGGCGAGAAGGTGCGTGCGCAGGCCATGGCCGAGAGCATGGCACAGCAATTCTCGGTGCAGGCCATCCAGCAGATGGCCAAGATCCAGGATCTGCGCGGCGAATATTTCTAAGCCTCGGATAAAAAATCCGATACAGTTTTCGAACGCCGGAATATTCCGGCGTTCTTTTTGTTATTTTTGCGTATATTTAAAAGTCGTATCAAAACATATCGCATACTATTATGAATAATTTTGTTTATCACAATCCGACGAAACTTGTTTTCGGTAAGGGGCAGATCGCCCAGCTCGCAAAGCTGATTCCTGCCGGCAAGAAGATTATGATTACCTTCGGCGGCGGCAGCGTGCGCCGTAACGGCATTTACGACCAGGTCGTCAAGGCCCTCGAAGGCCGTGACTGGGTCGAATTCTGGGGCATCGAGCCCAATCCGTCGGTCGAGACCGTCCGCGAGGCCATCGCATTGGGGCGTGAGCACGGCTCGGAGTTCCTGCTTGCCGTGGGCGGCGGGTCGGTCATCGACGGTACGAAGCTGATCGCCGTAGGGCTGCTTTATGACGGCGACCCGTGGGAGATCGTTCTGAAAGGGCAGGCGGATAAAACCGTTCCCCTCGGGACGGTGCTCACGATGTCGGCGACGGGATCGGAAATGAACAACGGCTCGGTGATCTCGTGCCATGAAACGAAGGAGAAATTCCCGTTCAACGGCGACTACCCGCTCTTTTCGATCCTCGATCCCGAGGCCTTGTTCTCGCTGCCGCAGAAGCAGATCGCCTACGGCTTGGCCGACACCTACGTGCATGTGCTGGAGCAATATATGACTACGCCCGGGCAGTCGCGCCTGATGGATCGTTGGGCCGAAGGCATTCTGCATACCGTGATCGAGATCGCACCCCGGATCCGTGAGAACCAGCACGATTATGCCGTGATGTCGGAGTATATGCTTGCGGCAACCCTGGCGCTGAACGACATGATCCGTATGGGAGTGGCGCAGGACTGGGCGACGCATATGATCGGGCATGAGCTGACCGCACTGCACGGGCTGACGCACGGTGCGACGCTCGCCATTGTCATCAACGGTACGTTGCGCGTGCTGCGCGGTCAGAAGCGCGGCAAACTCCTGCAATACGGCGAACGGATATGGGGTATCACCGATGGTTCCGACGAGGAGCGTATCGAGCGGACGATTGCAGCCAACGAGGAGTTCTTCCGTTCCCTGGGGCTTTCGACGCATCTTTCGCAGGAGGGCATCGGCGAGACTACGATCGCCGAAATCGAACGCCGCTTCAATGCTGCGGGCAGCAGGTTCGGCGAGGCGCGCAATGTCGACGGGGCGATGGCGCGCAGGATTCTGGAAGCCTGCCTGTAGTTTGTCCCCGAGACCATCTGTATCCATGAAAAAATCCCCGCCGAGACGTCTCGGCGGGGATTACCGTATTCTGTCGAACCGTTATTCGGCGAGCAGGATTTCCAGGATCTTGATGGCGGCCGTGGCGATCGGGGTGCCGGGGCCGAAGATGGCGGCGGCGCCGTCGCGGTACAGTTCGTCGTAATCCTGGTGGGGGATTACGCCGCCGACAATCACGATGATGTCCTCGCGGCCGAGCTTCTTGAGCTCTGCGATGATCTGCGGCACGAGGGTCAGGTGGCCTGCAGCGAGCGACGAAACGCCCACTACATGCACGTCGTTCTCGACAGCCTGTTTTGCGGCCTCCTCCGGGGTCTGGAACAGCGGCCCCATGTCGACGTCGAAACCGATGTCGGCATAACCCGTGGCTACTACCTTGGCACCGCGGTCGTGGCCGTCCTGGCCGAGCTTCGCGATCATGACACGCGGCTGGCGGCCTTCCTTCTTGGCGAATTCGGCGCACAGCTCCTTGGCACGCTCGAACTGTTTGTCGTTTTTCACTTCTGAACTATATACTCCTGATATTGAACGTATGACGGCTTTGTAACGGCCTACCACCACTTCGCAGGCGTCGGAAATCTCGCCCAGCGAAGCGCGTACCTTGGCGGCTTCGACGGCCAGCTCCAGCAGGTTGCCCTGCTTGGTCTTCACGCACTCGGTGATCGCTGCGAGGGCCTTCTTCACGGCGGCCTCGTCGCGCGAAGCGCGCAGCTCCTGCAGACGCTTGATCTGGCTCTCGCGCACGGCGGTGTTGTCTACGGCCAGGATGTCGATCGGGGCCTCTTTCTCCAGGCGGTATTCGTTGATGCCGATGATCTTCTCCTCGCCGGAGTCGATGCGTGCCTGCTTGCGGGCCGCAGCCTCCTCGATGCGCATCTTCGGAATACCGGTCTCGATAGCCTTGGCCATACCGCCCAGTTTCTCGACTTCCTGGATACGCTCCCATGCCTTGTGGGCGATCTCGTTGGTGAGCGACTCCACGTAGTAGGAGCCTGCCCACGGGTCGACCTCGCGGCAGATATTGGTTTCCTCCTGGATGTAGATCTGCGTATTACGGGCGATACGTGCCGAGAAGTCGGTCGGCAGGGCGATGGCCTCGTCCAAAGCGTTGGTGTGCAGCGACTGGGTGTGTCCCAGGGCGGCGCCCATGGCCTCGATGGCGGTACGTGCCACGTTGTTGAACGGATCCTGCTCCGTAAGCGACCAGCCCGAGGTCTGCGAGTGGGTGCGCAGCGCCAGCGACTTGGGGTTCTTGGGCTCGAACTGCTTGACGATCTTGGCCCACAGCATACGTGCCGCGCGCATCTTGGCGATCTCCATGAAGTGGTTCATGCCGATCGCCCAGAAGAACGACAGGCGGGGGGCGAAGGCGTCCACCGACATGCCTGCGTTGATACCTGCGCGCAGGTACTCCAGTCCGTCGGCCAGCGTGTAGGCCAGCTCGATGTCGGCCGTGGCGCCTGCCTCCTGCATGTGGTACCCCGAGATCGAGATCGAGTTGAACTTGGGCATGTTCTTCGAGGTATACTCGAAGATGTCGGCAATGATGCGCATCGAGAACTCGGGGGGATAAATATAGGTGTTACGCACCATGAACTCCTTGAGGATGTCGTTCTGGATCGTACCGGCCAGCTGGTCGAGCGTGCAGCCCTGCTCCAGACCCGTCACGATGTAGAATGCCAGGATGGGCAGCACGGCGCCGTTCATGGTCATCGACACCGACATCTTGTCGAGCGGAATGCCGTTGAACAGTACCTTCATGTCCTCGACCGAGCAGATCGACACGCCGGCTTTGCCCACGTCGCCCACCACGCGCGGGTGGTCGGCGTCGTAGCCGCGGTGCGTAGCAAGGTCGAATGCCACCGACAGACCCTTCTGCCCGGCGGCCAGGTTGCGGCGGTAGAATGCGTTGGACTCCTCGGCGGTCGAGAAACCCGCATACTGGCGGATCGTCCACGGGCGCATCACGTACATCGTCGAGTAGGGGCCGCGCAGGAACGGGGCGATACCTGCCGCATAGTTCAGGTGCTCCATGCCTTCGAGGTCTTGGGCCGTATAGGCGCCCTTGACGGGAATACCCTCGGCCGTCAGCCACGGCTCGACCTGTCCGCAGCCTTTCGAGGCGCAGCAACTTTTCTGCTGGCCTGCGTCGTATGTCAGTTCTGAAAATTTAGCTCTCATGATTAGATTCCCATCTCTTTAAGGTAGAACTTAAGTGTTTCCAAGACGTTGGACTTCACGTTTATGAAGTTCGTGATGCCCTGCGCTTCCAGTTCGGGTGCGCAGGCCGGTGCCCCGGCAACCACCAGGATCGCCTTGCCGCCGAGCAGCTCCTTGACTTTCGGGGCTGCCTCCGCATAGTCGTCGTCGCTTGCGCAGACCACGACGATTTGCGCCTTGGATTCGAGTGCGGCCTTCGCGCCCTCTTCGATCGACTTGAAATAAGTGTTGTCGATCACCTTGATGCCGGCGCATGCGAAGAAATTGCACGAGAACTGCGAGCGGGCGCGGGCCATGCCCAGGTTGCCGCACGTCAGCATGAATGCCTTGGGCTCCTTGCCGCTGCGATCCACCTGCAGGCGCATCTCTTCGAACGCCATGGCACCGCGGTAGGGGACGAGTACATTGCCCTCGGCCTGCTTGCGCGTAACGGACTCGTCGGTGATCTCCTTGCCGGCGACCTCCGTAAAGTTGGGATATTGGTTGGCGCCGAGCAGCGTCTGGCGGCGCGTAGCGATGTTCTTGTCCTTGGCTGCGGCCGACGCTTTGATACGCTCGACGATCAGGCCGGCCTTGTAAGCCTCGGTGTAGCCTCCCTTCTGCTCGATTTCGAGGAAAAGCTTCCAGGCTTCGGCTGCGATCGACTGCGTGAGGTTCTCGACATAGTACGAGCCTCCTGCCGGGTCGACGACCTGGTCGAAATGCGACTCGTTCTTGAGCAGCAGCTCGACATTGCGGGCGATGCGCTTCGAGAACTCGGTCGGGTTTTCGAACGAGGTGTCGAACGGCGTTACTTCCAGCGAATGTACGCCGGCGATCGTGGCCGACATGGCCTCGGTCGTGCCGCGAAGCATGTTCACATAGGGGTCGTAGACGGTCTGGTTCCACCGCGAGGTCTCGGCGTGGATGTGCATCTTGCAGGCGCAGTTCTTCGCCGGGCCGTAGCCCTTGACGATGTTGGCCCACAGCATACGTGCCGCGCGGAATTTGGCGATCTCCATGAAATAGTTGGAACTTACCGAGAACGAGAAGCGCAGTTTGCGTGCGGCCTGGTCGACGTCCAGCCCTGCGTCCATCAGGCGTACGAGGTAGTCGTGGCCTGCCGAAAGGGTGAATGCCAGCTCCTCGACGATGGTCGAACCCGAGTTGCCGAACGTTTGCCCCGCAACAGTTACGATGCGCACGTGCTTGTACTCCTTGGTCTTGTGGATCAGCTCGACGATGCGGGCGATGCACTTTTCACCGTTGGGCGAGCAGAAATCGCCTTTCGACGAAAGCCCTTTTACCAGCGGGTCGATGCAGAATGCGATGCGGACATCCTCCTTGGCGATGCCCTCCTTTTCGACTTTGGCCAGGACGAGCTCGGCGACATGGGCCGTCTTCTCTCCGCAGAAGGTGATTTCGACAGCCTCAATACAGATGTCCTTGAGCAGCGTGTCGAGGTCTGCGGCTGAGAAATCCGCCGACGCGATGCAGAAGCCGAGCGAGTCGACGCCTGCGTTGAGGATTTTCAGTGCCTCGGCGTTTGCCTCCTTGGGGCATACGACGCTCACGGTCTGGTGTACGCGCCAGCGGTTGTGCGCGTGCGTACCGCGTACGTAAGGGAACTCGCCTGCCTGCGAGCCCAGGAACTTGATGCCCTCGAGGTTCTCGGCGCGGTAGTAGGGCCGGACGTTGAAACCTTCGCCCGTTTTCCATACCAGCTTGCGCTCGTAATCAGCACCTTTCAGGTCGGCCGTAATCACCTCCTCCCACTTCTCGGTCGGAACCGGCGGGAATTCGGTGAACAGCTTTTCACTTTTGGTATTTGCCATAACTATTTAGAGATTAGTATAAGTGTAGTTTCAAAATTGCACGTAAAGGTACAAAATTATTAGTGATTGAAACAAGAAATTGTTAATAAAATAACACTATATAATTTCTTTTTATAATATAGGTGATTTCGTTTGCTTTCGGCAACCGCCGGAAGAAGTTTTTTAGTTGTGGTGAAATAGTTTAATATTGTTCTTAATAGCCATGATAATTACGAAAAACTAAAAATGTGAAAATTCGGGGATATGACGAAAATTTAAGGGTGTTTTTCGGAAAATTGCATTGAAATTCGGCGGTTTTATGGAAAAATGCATATAATTTTTCGGAAAATGCTGAAAAAATAGGGTGTTTTTCGAAAAAATGCCGATTTTGTGAAAACAACATAACTGAAAAAATATTACATTTGCAAGCGAGATCGATACATACGGCGGCAGGGGTGAAGCCGCGGGTTAGTCAGGTTGGGCGGAGTATGCCGCGAGGCAGTTGCCCTCCGGAATTTTAGGTTAGGTTTTAGTTCAGCAATTATTCGGCTTCCGCCCCTGCGCGTATGTTTTTAATGGAATGCTAATCCAATTCAATTACATCTATGTCATCATTGCTCAGATTCAAGATGGTCGATGCGGCCATAAACCACACCGCCGTCGAGGTGAAGGCTCCCGAAGGACGTCCTTCGGACTATTTCGGGAAACGGGTATTCGGGCGCGCAGCCATGCGCAAGTATTTGAACAAGGCTACTTACGACGCCCTTGTCGATACGATGGAGAACGGTACGCCCCTCACGCGAGAGGTTGCCGACGGTATCGCGGCAGGCATGCGCCAGTGGGCGCTGGAGCACGGTGCCGACCACTATACCCATTGGTTCCAGCCCCTGACGGGAGGTACGGCCGAGAAGCACGATGCGTTTGCCGACCCGGACGGCTTGGGCGGGGTTCTGGAGGAGTTCTCCGGCAAACTGCTCGTCCAGCAGGAGCCCGATGCGTCGTCGTTCCCCAACGGAGGCATCCGCAATACGTTCGAGGCTCGCGGTTATTCGGCCTGGGATCCGACCTCGCCGGCCTTCATCGTCGACACGACGCTCTGTATCCCGACCGTCTTCATCGCCTATACGGGCGAGGCGCTCGATTACAAGGTGCCGCTGCTGCGCTCGATCTCGGCGGTGAACAAGGCCGCGACCGAGGTGTGCCACTATTTCGACAAAAACGTGCAGCGGGTCATCTCGTATCTGGGCTGGGAGCAGGAGTATTTCCTCGTGGACGAAAGCCTCTGGGCCGTACGTCCCGACCTGATGCTCACCGGGCGTACGCTGATGGGGCATGAATCGGCCAAGAACCAGCAGTTGGAAGACCACTATTTCGGTGCGATCCCGACCCGTGTGATGGCCTTCATGAAAGACCTCGAATACGAGTGCCTGAAACTGGGCATCCCCGTCAAAACCCGCCACAACGAGGTGGCGCCCAACCAGTTCGAACTGGCGCCGGTCTACGAGGAGGCCAACCTTGCCAACGACCACAACCAACTGCTGATGACCGTGATGGACAAGATCGCCCGCCGTCACAAGTTCCGGGTGCTGTTGCACGAAAAGCCCTTCAAGGGGATCAACGGTTCGGGCAAACACAACAACTGGTCGCTGGGGACGGATACGGGCGTGAACCTGCTGGGGCCTGGCAAGACCGCTTCGGAGAACCTGCAGTTCATCACCTTCCTGGTGAATGCCATTTCGGCCGTACACAAGCACAACGGCCTGCTCAAGGCGGCGATCATGAGCGCCACGAACGCACACCGCCTGGGAGCCAACGAGGCGCCCCCGGCAATCATCTCGACCTTCCTCGGGACGCAGGTGTCGGCCGTGCTGGACAAACTGGCGGCCAGCAAGGGCGACGACGCGATCCGCTTCGATGCCAAGAACGTGTTCAAGATGAGCGGGATTTCGCATATCCCGACGCTGCTGCTCGACAATACCGACCGTAACCGCACCTCGCCGTTCGCGTTTACGGGCAACCGGTTCGAGTTCCGCGCCGTAGGTTCTTCGGACAACTGTGCCGAGGCGATGATCGTGCTCAATGCGGCGATGGCGCACGAACTGGCCGAGTTCAAGCAGAACGTCGATGCCAAGATCGAGGCCGGCATGAAGAAAGAGAAGGCCATCTACGAGGTGCTCAAACAGATGATCAAGGCCTGCAAGGCCATCCGTTTCGACGGCAACGGCTATTCCGACGAGTGGAAGGCCGAGGCGCGCAAACGCGGCCTGGACTGCGAAACCTCGACGCCGCTGATCTTCGACCGTTACCTCGACAAGCAGACGCTCCGGATGTTCGGCGACACGGGCGTCTTCTCGAAGGTCGAGCTCGAAGCCCGCACCGAGGTGAAGTGGGAGACCTACACCAAGAAAATCCAGATCGAGGGGCGCGTGCTGGGCGATCTGGCGATGAACCATATCGTGCCGATCGCTTCGAAGTACGAGGCATTGCTGCTCGACAAGGTCTACAAGATGTCGCAGATCCCGGGGCTGAACGCCTCGGCCGATATCGCGCTCATCAAGAAGATCCAGTACCATACGGCCGAAATACAGCGGCTCACGGCCGGGATGGTCGACGCCCGCAAGGTGGCCAATAGGATCGAAGATCAGCGCGAGAAGGCGATCGCCTACCATGATACTGTAGCCGCATGTTTCGACGAGATCCGCCGCCACATCGACAAGCTGGAGGAGATCGTCGACGACCAGATGTGGCCGCTGCCCAAATACCGCGAGCTGCTTTTCCTGCGCTGATCGCGTTGCATGGCGCCAAAATAGTATTTAAAGGGGTAATCCGGCTTTTCGAAGCCGGATTATTTTTCTATCTTTGTCGACATGAAAATCATTGCAGACAGCGGATCTACAAAATGTGCGTGGCTCCTGACCGACGGCGTGCATACCTCGGAATACCGGACGCGGGGAATCAATGCCGTGCAGCACTCCCCGGAGCAAATACGCGAAGCGCTTGCTGAACTGCCGCCGTGCGATCCCGTCGAGGCCGTCTATTTCTACGGCGCAGGGTGCGGGGGCACCTTTCCCGAAGCGACGGAGAAGATGGTGCGGGAACTCCGCGCGCATTTCGGTGCGGGACATATCGAGGCTCAGACCGACCTGCTGGGGGCTGCGCGGGCGTTGTTCGGCCGTGGCGAAGGCGTGGCCTGCATCCTCGGCACGGGCTCCAATTCGTGCTGGTGCCGGGGCGGTGAAATCGTGGAAAACGTCCCGCCGCTGGGTTATGTCCTCGGCGACGAGGGCAGCGGTGCGGCGATGGGGCGCAACCTGGTGAACGGTATTTTCAAAGGGCATATCCCCCTGCGGGAGGAATTCCTCGCGGCGCATGGGCTGACCTATGAGGAGATCATCCGCCGGGTCTACCGCGAGCCGTATGCCAACCGTTTCCTGGCGTCGTTCGCGCCGTTCGTACATGCGCACCTGGATTGCCCCGAGGTGCGGGCTATGGTGGCGGGAACCTTCGCCGATTTCGCCCAACGCAACCTGAGCCGCTATCCCGTGCATCTGACGGTCGCCTGCATCGGCGGCGTTGCCGCCGCATTCGAGGGGCTGCTGCGCGAGGTGCTCGCACAAGGGGGGTACCGGGTCGGCCTGATCGCCGCATCACCTGCCGAAGGACTTATCGAATACCATTATGGAAAATAGAATAACCGAACAGGCTTCGGCCTACGATAATTTACAGCGGATGTCGGTGCACGACATCCTGACGGGCATCAACCGCGAGGACGCACGTGTCCACGAGGCCGTGGCCAAAACCATCCCCGTGATGGAACGGCTCGTGGAACGGGTCGTCGAACGCATGGAGCGTGGTGGGAGGATGTTTTACATCGGGGCAGGTACGAGCGGGAGGCTGGGCGTGACGGACGCCTCGGAGCTTCCCCCGACCTATGGCGTGCCCTTCGACAGGGTCATCGGCCTGATCGCCGGCGGCGACGGTGCACTGCGGCGTGCCGTGGAGAATGCCGAGGACGATACCGCAGGGGCTTGGCGCGACATGGCGCCCTACCATCCCACGGCGGACGATGTCCTGGTCGGGATCGCCGCGTCGGGTACCACCCCCTATGTGGTCGGCGGCCTGCGCATGGCGCGGGAGCACGGCCTGTTGACCGCCTCCATTACCTGCAATCCCTCGTCGCCCGTGGCGGCCGAGGCGGAATATGCGCTCGAAGCGGTCGTGGGGCCGGAGTTCGTGACGGGGTCGACCCGCATGAAGGCGGGCACGGCACAGAAGCTGATGCTCAACATGCTGTCGACGGCCGTGATGATCCGCCTGGGGCGTGTCGAGGGCAACCGCATGGTCAACATGCAGTTGACGAACGATAAACTCGTGGGGCGCGGCACGCGCATGGTGGCCGAGGCTTCGGGGCTTTCCGAGGCGCAGGCACGGGCGTTGCTGCTGCAATACGGGTCGGTGAAAAAGGCGTTGGAGCATGCACCGAAGCCTGAGTGACTATATCTCGCTGCTGGAGCGCGAGGGTGAGCTCGTCCGCATAGCGGCTCCGGTGTCGCCGGTGGAGGAGATCGCCGAGATAACCGACCGGGTTTCGAAAATGCCCGGCGGCGGCAAGGCGTTGCTGTTCGAAAATACCGGCACGGAGTTTCCCGTGCTGACCAACATGTTCGGTTCCGCACGCCGCATGGCGCTGGCGCTGGGCGTCGGGTCGCTCGGCGAACTCTCGGAACGGGTCGGCGGATTGCTGCGGCAGGCCATGGCGCCGCGCCCGTCGTTCGCGGACAAGCTGCGGGCGTTGCCGCTGCTGGCCGGGATGTCCCGCTGGTTCCCGCGTACGGTGTCGGGGCGGGGCGAATGCCAGCAGGTCGTACGGACGGGTGTTGAGGCGTCGCTCGCGGCGCTTCCGATCCTGAAGTGCTGGCCGGCCGACGGCGGGCGTTTCGTAACCCTGCCGATGGTGAACACGGTCGATCCCCAGACGGGCGTGCGCAACGTCGGCATGTACCGTATGCAGCTCTTCGACGACCGTACGACAGGCATGCACTGGCATATCCACAAGACGGGCGCCCGGCATTACGAGGCCTGGAAACGCGCCGGGCGGCGGATGCCCGTGTCGGTGGCGCTGGGCGGCGATCCGGCCTATACCTATGCGGCGACGGCGCCGATGCCCGACAATATGGACGAATACCTGCTGGCCGGGTTCCTGCGCCGCCGTCCCGTGAAACTCGTGAAGTGCGTCACCAACGATATTTATGTCCCGGCCGACTGCGATTTCGTGATCGAGGGTTATGTCGACCCTGCGGAGGAGAAAGCCGTCGAAGGCCCCTTCGGCGACCATACGGGGTTCTATTCGCTCGAAGACCGTTATCCGCTTTTCCACGTCACGGCCCTTACGCGGCGGCGCGATGCGGTATACCCGGCCACGGTCGTGGGGATTCCCCCGCAGGAGGACGCCTGTATCGCGCAGGCTACGGAGCGGATATTTCTGGCGCCGATACGCATGGCCCTGCAGCCCGAAATCCGCGACATGACGATGCCCGAGGCCGGAACGGCGCATAACATCGCCGTCGTTTCGATCGACAGCCGCTATGCCGGACAGGCCGTGAAGGTCGCCCAGTCGCTGTGGGGCGCCGGGCAGATGATGTTCAACAAATACATGCTCGTCGTCCCGGCCGCAACCGACGTGCGCGATACGGATGCATTGGCGCGGCTCGTGCGCAACCTCGACCCGCTGCGCGACATAGTCCGCAGCGAGGGGATTCTCGATGTCCTCGACCACGCGACGGCAACGCCGGGCTTCGGCGGAAAAATTGCATTGGATGCTACGGCCTGCGGTGCCGGGTGCGGGTGCGTGAATCCGCAGGAGCCTGCAACGCGTGTGCCTGCCGATCCCCCACGGAGTGTCGAGGGCGTGCGTCCCGCAGCGGATGGCGCAATATCCGGGGCTTGTGACGGGCAGGGTGACGGCGGGCAGCCCCTCCTTCCGGCCGGCTACCGCTCCGACCTGCTCGAAAAATGGGGCGTGGCGGTCGCCTTCGCCGCGCCGGACGCCGAAGTGCCGGTTCCGCCGGGGGTGAAATACCTCGCCGTGTTCGACCCGGCGGCATCGGAACTCACGGCTGCCGAACTTTTGTGGCTCGCTGCGGCCAATACCGATCCGCGGCGTGATGTGCGGACGGAAGGTGCGGCGTTGGTGATCGATGCCCGGAGCAAACGCCCCGGGGCGGGGGAGAACCCCGGCCGTTTCCCGAACGTCGTGACCGCGTCGGAAGCGACTGTCGCTTTGGTCGACCGCCGCTGGCCGGAATATGGCTTGGGGGCGTTTGTCGGTTCGCCGTCGCGGCGTTACCGCCGCCTGCTGCTCTCCAACGGGGCGCAGTGGCGTTGAGGGGGGGCTGACGGGTACCGTAGCCCATTTCGTGCCGCCGGGGTTGTTTTCAGGGCATCCTGCCGGGGGATGACCGGTGATAAATAGTTTCTGCATATGGCAAAATTTTTTTCAGACCGTGAAATCCGCGCCGTGGCGGTATTCCTGCCGCTGGCGGGATTGCTTATAGGCGGCATCGTGCTCCTGCGTCCGAAGGCCGATCCCCAAGCAGCTTTTGTGGCCGGGATGGAGATGGAAGGGCGGGCCGATTCGGTTGACCTGCGGCCGTTCGACCCCAATACCGTGGACTACGACGGACTTCGGCGGCTGGGCCTGTCGAAGCACGAAGCCGTGAGCCTGCTGAAGTACCGCGCTGCGGGGAAGATCTTCCGTATCCCGGAGGATGTGACGCTTTGCTACGGCATCAGCGATTCGATCTACCGCCGCCTGGCTCCCTATATCCGTATCGGGCGCAAATATGCCATCGCGCCCCGGCAGTATCGTACGGGACGCGTCGTGCCCGAACCCATGCCGCCCTCGCGCTTTCGCATCGACACCGTGGGGGCGCGTTACCTGCGGGCCATCGGGGCGTTGTCCAAGCGGCAGGCCGAGGCCTTCATCCGCTGGCGCGACCTGAGCGGGATCTACGACATGGAGGAGTTGCGCGCCTGCTATGTCGTGAGCGATTCGGTGGCTGCGGCGCTCGAACCCTATATTATCTTTCCCGAGCGCGGAGCTGCGCCGGTCGACGAACCCGTGGAGATCAATACGGCCGATTCCGCGACGCTGCGCGGTGTGGTGGGGATCGGAGCGCGGACGGTGGTGTCGATCATGAACTACCGCGCGAGGCTCGGCGGATTTGTCCGTTTGGAGCAACTCGCAGAGGTTCCGGGAGTCACGGAACGCAATTATGAGAAAATTTTGAAACAAATTTGCTGCGATAGTTGTGAAATTCGGAAAATTGATATTAACTTTGCAACCCCGAAAGTCCTTAGACGGCATCCGTATATTCCGCCGCAGAAACTTCGGAAATTACTTAAAACAAGACAGTTGAAAGGAGGTTGGAGTACCGCTGAGGAATTGGTTGAAGACAACATATTGACCCGCGAAGAGGCAGCACGGCTGGCTCCTTACCTGCGGTTCGGTACCCGAAGCGGGGCTGACGATACGGACAACGACACGACATGGGGCGAGGTATCAGGTGATGCGAACCCCGGAGGAATTTAAGTAAACGACGAAATTAAAAAAACAAAAAAAAGAATACTACTATGATTATCATGCCGGTAAAAGAGGGCGAAAACATCGAACGCGCCCTGAAGAAGTTCAAACGTAAATACGAGCGCACGGGCGTCCTGAAGGAACTCCGCCGCCGCCAGTATTTCACCAAGCCTTCGATCGCCAAGCGCGAGGCGATGCAGCACGCTGTTTACGTAGAGCACATGTACCGCGACGAGGATTAATCCCCGTTGGTACCCGTATCCATATGCCCCGGCTGAAATAGCCGGGGCTTTTTTGTCTCCCCCCCCCGGGCTTGCCGGGCCCTTCCATGCCTGCCGGCCTGTAAAATCTTCTTTCCCAACTTTCCCAACTTTCCCAACTTTCCCCAACCTCTCCAACCTTTCCTATCCCTGCTATCCCTGCTCTACCTGCCCTTTCCCGGCTCCTTTTCCTTCCGGTATTTCCGCTATTTTTTTTGCAAAACTAAAAAATATAGTTAGAAAACTATTTAAAATAGTTGCAAATAAAATTTTTTTAGTTACCTTTGTTCCTGTAAGCCCGGCCGGCCGATCGGAGCAGGGCGGATAACAGAAACCAAGACCGGTATGATGGAAAAACTGACACGCAGGGAAGAGGAACTGATGCGCTGCTTCTGGGAGCACGGCCCGCTTTTCGTACGCGAGCTCGTGGCGCTCGCCACCGAACCCAAGCCCCATTTCAATACGCTTTCGACCATGGTGCGCGCACTCGAAGCCAAGGGATATGTCGCCCACAATACCTTCGGAAGCACCTACCAGTATTACCCGGTGGTGACCGAGGAGGAATTTTCGCGCCGCACGCTGGGAGGGGTCATCAGCAAATATTTCGAGAACTCCTACCTCGGGGCCGTTTCCGCCCTGGTCGAGGAGGAAAAAATCTCGGTCGACGAACTGCGCGAGCTGATCGACCGTATCGAAACCCAAAACCGTCGTTAGCTATGTACACACTGATGATATACAGCCTGAAGGTCGGCGCCTGCCTGGCGGTGTTCTACCTTTTCTTCAAATTGCTGCTGAGCCGTGAGACCTTCCACCGCCTGAACCGGATCGTGGTGCTGGCGGCGATGGTGTTGTCGTTCGTGTTGCCGCTGTGTGTCATTACGGTCTATCGCGAACTCCCGGCCATGCCGGAACTCCCGGTGACGGAGGAGGCGGGCTACGCCCCGTCCGCGGAGCCGGAATCCCAACCTTTCCCGTGGGATAAGGCGGTGACGGCCGCTTTCCTTGCGGGAGCCGCCGCTGCGTTGTTATGGACGCTCGGGTCGGTATGCGGTGTATTGCACATGATCCGCCGGGGGCACAGGGAGCGGCTGGGCGACGGTTCCGTGCTCGTACGCACCGACCAGCCGGTCGTACCGTTCAGCTGGTACCGGTATATCGTGATGTCGGAAAAGGATCTGGCCGAGAACGGCGAGGCGATCGTGCTGCATGAGAAGGCCCACCTGAGGCTGCGCCACTCGTTCGACCTGTTGGTGACCGATCTTGTCGGGTGCCTGCAATGGTTCAACCCTGCGATGTGGCTCCTGCGCCGTGAGTTGCGCGCCATCCATGAATACGAAGCCGACGAGGCGGTGCTGGACAGCGGCGTCGACGCCCGGCAATACCAGTTGTTATTAATAAGGAAAGCTGCCGGCGGGAGGTGGTACTCAGTCGCCAACAGCTTTAATCACAGTAAACTTAAAAACCGTATTACCATGATGTTACGTAAAAGATCGTCGCGGTGGGCAGGAGCCAAGGTGCTCTTTCTGTTGCCGTTGACGGGGCTTGCCCTCGGGGCGTTCGCCCGCACCGCCTATGTTTTTCCTGATGACAAAGGTAAAAAAGAAAATGTTTCGATCCGCATCGAAGGGACGAATTTTTACTCTTCGGACGGAAAATCCGGCAAGCCGCTTTTCGTAGTCGACGGCCTCGAAGCGGAGTCGATAGAGTCGCTGTCGCCCGACCGGATCGCTTCCATAACGGTGCTCAAGGACGCTTCGGCAGAGGCCCTATACGGCGAGAAAGGCAAGAACGGCGTAGTGGTCGTTTCGACGAAGGATGCCGCCAGCGGTGCGCAGGATTATTCGGTCGACATCGAGGACGGCTCTGCCAAGGTCGTGGTGCGTGGTTCCGGGAAGATGTCGGATGTCAGAGTGATCGGCAGCTCGACGGTGCCCCGGGATAAGGCCGAGATGGACGCCGGTGCGAAAACCCATGGCAGTGTCGTGTCCGTTACCGGCAGCGACGGGAAGAAGACTGTCGTCAGCCAGAGCCGGGTGACCGTCACCGACGACGGCGGCGTGACCGTCATAAAGGCGCAACCGGACGCGGTGCAGGTTGACGGATTGTCGCCGAGGCACGCGACCCAGGCTGCGGAAGCCGGGCTCAAAGCCGCAGAGGAAGGGATGAAGGCCGCCCGTGCCGGACTGGAGGCTGCCCGCGAATATATGTCGGGCGAGGAGTGGAAAAAGGCACAGGCCGAACTCTACAGGGCACAGAAAGAGCTCTCTTCGGCCCGCAAGCTGTCTGCCGCGCAACTCGCAGCCGTCCGCGAGCAGGAGGAGGCCGTGCGCAAGTATATGGCCAGCGACGAGTGGAAAGAGGCGCAGAAGCAGATTCAGCAGGCGCAGGAGCATTTGGCCGACCCCCGGGTACAGGCGGCCCTGGCGAAAGCTGCCGAGGCCGGGTCGACGGCAGCCGGCGTCGAGGCCCGTCGCAAGGTCGCCGAACATATGGGACAGACTGAGGATGCCGGTACGCTGAAGAGCAGCACGATCGTGATCCGCGGATCGGGCAAGGCGCCGTTTGAAAAGGGAAAGGAACCTCTTCTCGTGATCGACGGCAAGGTGTATAAGGATACCAAGAAACTGGAGGGGCTTGATCCCGGCCGGATCGAGAACATATCCGTACTCAAAGATGCCTCGGCGGTCGAGAAATACGGCAGGAAAGCCCGCAACGGCGTTATCGAGATTACGACCAGGAAAAAATAAGCAGGCCATAAGTATAAAAAGTTCGTGCCCGGGACGGTTCTGCCGCCCCGGGTTTTTTCGTCGGCCATGCGATACGGGCGTGAAACTTGCAGAATTAGGAGGGAAAAAGTTATCTTTGCATGTAAAATACAAAACAGAAGCTATGAAACGCCTGCTATTTTTTCTTACGGTCGCAACGCTCGTTTCATGCGGCCGGACATTCGAGCAGCGCACGGCCAAATATGCTGAGGTCGGATCCGTGAACGATAACCGTGCTGCGGTGCTCGATATTAACGAGGGGGTCGGCCGTTGGGGGTATGTCGACGGGACGGGACGGCTGGTCATCGAATGCCGTTATGCCGATGCCCGGAGTTTCGACGACGGACTGGCCGCCGTGCAGGAGCCCGAAGGGCTGTGGGGCTATATAGATACCGCAGGCCGGGCGGTCGTGGCTCCGCAATTTACGGTGGCCGGGGCGTTCGACGACGGCATGGCTTGGGTACAGGTCGGCGAGCTCTGGGGACGTATCGACAAAACGGGGAAAACCATCATCCCCTGCCTTTATTCCGAGATCGGCGAACCCGACGAACGGGGCTGGATGCGTGCCCTGCGCGACGGTAAATGGGGCATCCTGCGCCAAGACGGCGAGGTGATAGTCCCCTGTGCCTATAACCTGATCGGCGAGCCGAATGCCTACGGGCTGATCCCCGTGACGAGCGACGGCAAACATGGCTTCCTCGGTGCCGACGGGCGTGAGGTGCTGCCTTGTTTCTTCTCTTATATTTCCGATTTCAAGGATGGCTATGCCCGGACGAACTACGGCGGCAGCATGGTGCTGCGCGACGAGCCCTACGGCGGCCAGTGGGGACTTATCGACACGCTGGGGCACGAGACGATCCCGTGCCGCTATTACTACCTCGACACCCCGGGCGAGGGGCTCGCGGCGTTCAGGCTGGAGCAGTTCGGCAATTACGGGTATGTCGATGTCAAGGGGAATGTGGCTATTTCACCCCGTTTCTCCGTGGCGCGGCCCTTCTCGGGCGGGGTGGCCGTGGTGAGCTACAACAATGTCAATTTCGGGCTCGTCGACCGCAACGGCGGTGAAGTCAGCTCGTTCCGCTATAAACGCATCGGCAGGTTCAACGACGGGCTGGCGCCTTTCAATACCGACCTCTACGGCATGAATTTCCAGGGTATGGAGCCCCGTTGCGGCTATATCGACACCGAGGGGCGCGAAGTGATCCCCGCCAAGTGGGACGATGCCGCCGAGTTCAGCGAGATGCGTGCCGCCGTGATGCGCTTCGGTACCAATGCCGAAGATTTCTACGATGCCCGCTGGGGCTATATCGCCACGAACGGCCAGCTGGTCGTGCCGCTCAAGTACCACGAGGCCTATCCGTTCAGCTGCGGGCTGGCGCGTGTCTTCATCAAGGGACTCGGGTACGGGTATATCGACCGGCAGGGGAACGAAGTCGTTCCCTGCAAGTACCAGGAGGCCGAAGATTTCCACGATTTCAGAGCAAAGGTCAAACAATACGACCGGGTGCTGACGATCGACGAGACAGGGCAGATCGTCGAGCAATGACGCTCCCCGGGCGGGAAATGGCGAAAACGGGGGCCGTGGCCTCCGTTTTTTCATGCCTGCGGCTTTCGCTTGCGGGCCTGTTGCGGCGCGTTGCGCTTACTTGAACCCTACGATCTCAGGGCGGGTGGGGCGGTAGCGGTACTGTTCGACGCGCGTGGCGTTCGACAGGCGGAAATATTCGCTCTCGACCAGCCCGCGTTTGCCGAAGGCGATTCCCAGGCGGATCTGCACCGTGTTGAATACGAGCCGCTCGTTCCTGAGCCGTACACCCAGCCCGAACGAGGTGAAAAAATCGTTTTTGAAAATGTTAGGCGAATAGCCGATCAGTCCGAAGTCTGCGAACCCGAATACCGCGATGCGGAACCCGAGGGGTTGGTAGGGGGTGAAGACCACCGTTTCCGTGTTGAGGATCATGCGGTTGGTGCCGGTGACGTACTCTTTGAGCGCCTGCAACCCGTTGTCGCGGGTGAAGCGGACCATTTCGTCGCTGCCTTCGCCCCGGTTCCAGCCCTGCGTGTAGTTGAAGGCCAGGAACTGGCGGATGCGGCTGCGCCGGAACAGAAACAGGTTCGAGAACCATTTCAGGTCTACGTCGACGGCACTGTGGCGCCACATGCCGCTTTTGAGGTCGATGTAGCTTCCCAGCGTGAAGCCGCCCATGATATAGCCTATCCCCCGGAAGCCGCCGGTCTGGTAGGACATGCCGAGGTACATCTCGTCGTTGAACTCGCCCCACGAATAGCCGCTCACCAGCTCGGCTTTGTAACCCGTCGCCAGATACTCGCGGGTACCGAATCCGTAGACCATGTTGGCCGTGTAGAATTTTTCCCGGTAGAGGCCGCCGCCGAAGAGCATGGCGTCGTGGTCGTGCAGCGCGGGGTTGTAGTCGGCCGTGACGGGCGGGCGGCGGCTGAACCGGGCATAGCTGTAACGGCCCGTCAGGAAGACGCTCGATTTGATGGAGCGGATGTAATGCGACTTGCCGCCCCATACGTCGAGGTTGCGGACTTTCACCAGCAGCGAGGTGTCGAGGTCTACCATGTAGCGTTTCGATTTTATGTCGCTGTACGTGAGGCCGATCTCGTAGTCCGTCGGCCGGATGAACTCCTTGCGCAGCCCGAGGTTCAGTTCCGAGTTATAGAAGTCGCGGCCGGCCGAGAAGTCGGCCGTGTAGAATGTCCCCAGCACGTTGGGGATTTTGTATTCCACGATGTTGCCGCCGTAGGAGAAATCCCTGCGGCTGAAATTGGTCTTGAATTTCAGGGTGTTGCCCGTGCCGAAAATGTTGGCGTCCGAAAGCCCGACCATGGTGCGCCCCTCGCCGTGTATGCCAGCGTCGACGCTGATCGTCCAGCTGTCGCGCGTGCGGATGACCATGTTCACGCGCGTCGAATCGAGCGAGTCGGGTACGACGATCACCTCGGTATCGGAGATGTAGGGGCGCGAACGCAGCAGCTGCTTGTTGCGCACGACCAGCTGGGGATCGAACTTGTCGCCCGGCTTGAACAGCAGGTCGCGCCGGATAACCCGTTCGCGGGTCAGCATGTGGGTCTTGTTGCCTGCGCGCTCGAACCAGTTGCCGCACGAGTCGAACGGCATCATGCGCTCGATGGTGATGTCGCCTACGGTTTTCCCGGCATAAGGTTCCAGCAACCTGCTTTCGTCCAATACGCGCCCGTTCATCGTCGTATCGAGTACGGGTTTGACGAAGAGCATCCTGTAAAGCATGCGCGGGACTGCGCGGCGGTTGGTTTTGGATTGTATGCTGTCGTAGAGGCGCTGGTTGCGCTCCGAGGTCGCCGTGTTCAGGCTGTCGGGGGAGAACCCGCCGGGGGAGACCCTGTCCGGCGACCGCACGCCGGGGCCGACCGTGCGGGCGAAACAGACGCTTTGCGCAGCGAGGAGGGTCAGCACGAGTATGCAAATCCGGCGATACATATCTTCAAAGATAACGTTTTTTTTGATGAAAAAGTGCGCTGGAACCCGCTAAAATGCAGTCTCACGCTGGCAGGAGTTACTCCCGACGAAAAACCGAACGGTGCCGGGTACCGGTATGCCCTGCCGTTGAGACTGACAATGCACCTGTTAAGGCAGCTGTCATTGCGGCTGTTGTGAAGACCGTCGATCCTGCAGCCGTTGCGGCTGACATAGCGGCTGCCTGTCGGCGGGCATGTGCCGGGACAGACGACCGGGCCCGAATAAAAAAGACGACTGAGAAAGTCGTCTTTTTTCTGCCATGCCCGGTTTGCAGGATTACCTGCGCCCCTCTTTGGCTTCGATGCACTCGGTGGCGTGCGGCACTTTCATCAGCCGCTCCTTGGGGATGAGCTTGCCAGTGGTCTTGCAGATGCCGTAGGTCTTATTTTCGATGCGCACGAGAGCCATCTCCAGGTTCCGTATGAATTTCATCTGGTGGGCCGCCAGACGTCCGCTCTCCTCTTTCGAGAGGGTCGCTGCGCCCTCTTCGAGGACTTTGAACGTCGGGGACGTATCCTCCGTGTCGTTATCAGCCGTGTGGGTGATCGTGGCGCGCAGCAGCTCATAGTCCGCGCGCGCATTCTCAAGCTTTTTCAGGATGAGCTGCTTGAACTCTTCGAGTTCGGCGTCGCTGTATCTGGTTCTTTCGTCTGCCATAGTCGTCTTTTCCTTGTTGGTTTTATGTAAAATTAAACAATTTTTCCGTAAACACCAAATTTTATATCGTTATCTACGATATCGTCCGGACGCACCCTTTATATCGTTCTCAGCAAGACGCATTTGCCGTTTCCCGAAGCGGATTTGCCGCCTTAGCCGCCCGTCAGATACGTGTCACGGCTATCCGGATCGGCTCGTCGTCGACATCCGAATCCACGACCACGCCTCCCTCGGGCCGTGCGGCCGCTTTCACCTCGACGGCGAGCGTCTGCGATGCGATATATCCGGCATATTTGGCGATCGCGCCGGCCACGAACTCCTTCTGTTCGATCTCGACGCGGATCTTGTCCGTCACCTCGAATCCCGAGTCCTTACGGATATTTTGGATGCGGTTTATCAACTCGCGTGCCACGCCTTCCGCCCGGAGCTCTTCCGTCAGCGTAATGTCCAGCGCTACGGTAAGTTTGCCTTCCGATGCTACCAGCCATCCCGGCATGTCCTCCGAGGTGATCTCGAAATCGGCCGGGGTCACGGTGATTTTTTCATCCCCCAGGTCGAGTACGGTCTGGGCCGCGGCTTCGATCTGGGCGATACGCTCCTGCGAGAACTCCGCCGTCATGGCGGCGATCTGCTTCATGTATTTGCCGTAGCGCGGGCCCAGCGTCTTGAAGTTGGGCTTGATGCGCTTGGTGATGATGCCCGTGGTGTCCTCGATCAGTTCGACCTGCTTGACGTTCACCTCGTTCATGATGAGGTTCTTCACGGCCGAAATATGCTGTGCCATGGCTGGGTCGAGCACCGGGATGAGAATTCTGGTGAGCGGCTGGCGCACCTTGATCGACACCTTGCGGCGCAGGGCGAGCACCATCGACGATACGCGCTGTGCCAGGGACATCATCTCCTCCAGGTCGGCGTCGATCAGCTTTTCGTCGGCCTTCGGGAAGGTCGAGAGGTGTACCGACTCGTCCGCGTGGCGGCCGCTGACGGCATTCAGGTCGCGGAAGATGCGGTCGGAGATGAAGGGTGCGAACGGTGCCGCGAGCATCGAAACGGTCTCCAGGCAGGTGTAGAGCGTCTGGTAGGCCGCCAGTTTGTCCTCGTTCATACCGCCGCCCCAGAAGCGCTTGCGGTTCAGGCGCACGTACCAGTTCGAGAGGTTTTCGCCCACGAACTCCTGGATGGCGCGTGCCGCCGGGGTCGGGTCGTAATCCTCGAGCGAGCGGGTTACCTCCTTGACGAGCGTATTGAGCAGCGAAATGATCCACCGGTCGATTTCCGGTCGCTTCTCCACGGGGACTTCCGGCTCCTTGCCCGTAAATCCGTCCACATTGGCGTAGAGCGCGAAGAACGAGTAGGTGTTATAGAGCGTCCCGAAGAACTTGCGGCGTACTTCGTCCACGCCGTCCTTGTCGAACTTGAGGTTGTCCCACGGCTGCGAGTTGGAGATCATGTACCAGCGCGTGGCGTCGGCCCCGTAGGTTGCGAGTACCTCGAACGGGTCGACGCCGTTGCCCAGGCGCTTCGACATCTTGTTGCCGTTCTTGTCCAACACCAGCCCGTTCGAAATGATGTTCCTGAAGGCTACCGAGTCGAAGAGCATCGAGGCGATGGCATGCAGCGTGAAGAACCAGCCGCGCGTCTGGTCGACGCCTTCGGCGATGAAATCGGCCGGGTAGACCGACTTGAAATACTCGCCGCCGTTCTCGAACGGATAGTGCAGCTGCGCGTACGGCATGGCACCCGAGTCGAACCACACGTCGATCAGGTCGCTTTCGCGCTTCATCGGCTCGCCTTTCGACGACACGAGTACGATATTGTCCACATAGGGACGGTGCAGGTCGATATTGCGGGTCGAGTAGTTCTCCTTCGACATGTCGCCGACCTTGAAGTTCTTGAAGGGGTTCTCCTTCATGAAGCCTGCGGCAATCGACTTTTCGATCTCGCCCATCAGCTCCCCGATCGAACCGATGCACTTCAGCTCCGAGTAATCCTCCGTAGCCCATACCGGCAGCGGAGTGCCCCAGAAGCGCGAGCGCGAAAGGTTCCAGTCCACCAGCCCTTCGAGCCATTTGCCGAAACGGCCCGTCCCGGTCGATTCGGGTTTCCAGCGGATCGTCTTGTTCAACTCGATCATCCGCTCGCGCAGTGCCGTGGTGCGGATGAACCACGAATCGAGCGGGTAGTAGAGCACCGGCTTGTCCGTACGCCAGCAGTGGGGGTAGGAGTGGGTATGCTTTTCGATCTTGAATGCCTTGTTCTGGGCTTTCAGCATCACGGCCAGGTCGATGTCGAGCGTCGTCTCGGCATCGCAGGCGATCTCCGGGTCGTAGGCGTTCTTGACGTAGCGGCCCGCATACTCCTTGTATTTTTCGACGTCGACGTTCTGCTCGACGAATGCCGGGTCGAGGTCTTCGAGCCTGAAGAACCTGCCCTGTTTGTCGACCATCGGCTGGTTTTTGCCGGCCTTGTCTACCATGAACAGGGGGGCGATGCCCGCGATGCGTGCCACGCGGTCGTCGTCGGCGCCGAACGTCGGTGCGATGTGCACGATGCCCGTACCGTCCGACGTAGTCACATAGTCGCCTATGATCACGCGGAACGCGTCGCCCATCGGCTTTACCCAGGGGATCAGCTGCTCGTAACGGATGCCCTCCAGTTCGGGCCCCATCCAGCTTTCTCCCGTGATCTGGTAGGTTCCCTCCATCTTCTTGGTGAAGTACGATGCGACGAGGTCTTTGGCGAGGATGACCGTCTGCGGCTCTTCGGTGTAGGGGTTGCGGCACTTGACCTTGACGTATTCGATCGCGGGGCCTACGGCCAGCGCGGTGTTCGAAGGCAAGGTCCACGGCGTGGTCGTCCACGCCAGGAAATAGAGCGTCCCCTCGACATCGCCGAAGAGCTTTTCGCTTTTCGCGTCGCGGATGATCCTGAACTGCGACGTGCATGTCGTATCCTTCACGTCGCGGTAGCAGCCCGGCTGGTTCAGCTCGTGCGTCGAAAGCCCCGTGCCCGCCGCCGGCGAGTAGGGCTGGATCGTATAGCCCTTATAGAGCAGACCCTTGTCGAAAAGCTGTTTGAGCAGCCACCACAGGGTTTCGATATATTTGTTGTCGTAGGTGATGTACGGATCGTCCATGTTGACCCAGTACCCCATCTTGCGGGTCAGGTCTTCCCACGCCCCCGTGAATTCCATGACGGCCTCGCGGCAGGTGCGGTTGTACTCCTCGATCGAAATCTTCCTGCCGATGTCTTCCTTGGTGATGCCGAGCTTCTTTTCGACGCCCAGCTCCACGGGAAGCCCGTGCGTATCCCAGCCCGCCTTGCGGTGCACGAGATACCCCTGCTGCGTCTTGTAGCGGCAAAAGACGTCCTTGATCGTGCGGGCCATGACATGGTGGATGCCGGGCATCCCGTTGGCCGACGGGGGCCCTTCGTAGAATACGAACGCGGGGTGCCCCTCGCGCGTGGTGATGCTCTTGTGGAATGTGTCGCGGGCGTCCCATTCGCCGAGCACGTCGGCGGCTATCTGGGCCAGGTCGAGGCCTTTATACTCATTGAATTTCATGGTATATGTGTTTTTTATTTCGTTCGGGGTCGTACGCCGGCATGGCCGGAAATGCCGGAAAGACTACTCTTTTTCCGACAACTTGCAAAGATATAAAAAAGATTTGAAAAGCACGCAAAATTGCGCCCATTCCGTCCGTGGCGGCATCTGCCCGGCGCGGGCTATTCCCCGGCCGGGATTTCGACCCAGAAGCACGACCCCGCGCCGACGGCGGAATCGACGCCGATACGGCCGCCGAGCTGTTCGGCGATGTTCTTGCAGATCGGCAGCCCGAGCCCGGTGCCCTGCGTGAAGGTGTCGACCTTGTAGAACCGGTCGAAAATCTTGGCGCGCTCCTCCTCGGGGATGCCGATGCCCGTATCGCGGACGTAGAACCGCACCCATCCCGGGCGTTGCGAGAACCCGATCGTTATCGAACCTTTTGTCGTGAATTTCACGGCATTGCGCATGAAGTTGCCGAGTATCTGGTGCAGCCCCTGCCTGTAACCCTCGAGCGGGAGCCGGGGCAGGTCGTCTTCCAGCCGCAGGACGACCCCTTCGGCCACTTGCAGGCGGAATGTCTCGGCCACCTCGCGGCAAAAGTCGCGGGCGTCGAATTCCGTGCGGACGATCTCTATGCGTCCCGATTCGATCCGGGCCAGGTCGAGTACGTCGGAGATGATTTGCAGCAACAGGGTGTTGTTCGTCAGGATCAGGTCGGCGAACTCTTTGCGCTGGTCGGGGTCGGCCTCCGTAGCCATCAGTTCCGAAAAGCCTACGATCGCGTTGAGCGGCGTGCGGATTTCGTGGCTCATGTTGGCCAGGAAGGCCGATTTTGAGCTTGTTGGACTCCTCGGCGCGCTCCTTGGCGGCGATCAGTTCCTGTTCGGTCTGCTTGAGTGCCGTGATGTCGTAATTGATCCCCAGCATGTCGATGATCTGTTCCCCGGGGCGGTAGTCCCGGCAGATGAGGTGGGTCTTGATCCAGGTTTTCCGGCCGTCGTCGTGCAGCACGCGGCAGATGGCCGTTGCCGACTGCACTTCACCCGCAGAGAAGCGCGCCAGCAGATCGAGCAGGATTTTGCGGTCTTCGGGGTGGATGTGGCGGTATTTGCCGATCACGTCGCCGATCTGCGCCGAGTCGGCTTCCCCGTAGTTGCGCAGCCATACGTTTTGCGCATAGCCCTCTTTGTTGTAGAGGTTGTAGTTGGCATATCCTACCTGGGCATATTCGGAGATGATGCGGAACAGGGCTTCGAATTCCGAGACCCGGTTCTGTATCTGCCGCAATTCGGTGTTGTCGATATTGATGAGCAGGTAGTGGGTGAGTTCGCCCCGGTCGTCGTACAGGCAGCGTATGCGCCCTGTCCAGTCGAAATGCCCCGGGCGCGTGCTTTCGTAGTAGCCGTCGAGTTTCCCGAACTCGTAACGGGCGGTGAAATCCGCACTTTCGCCGTGCTGGATGCGGATTTTCGTCTCCTCCGGGAAATTAGGGTTGTCGAACAGGTTGAGCCCGCGTATTTTGCCGGGGTCTTTCACCCCGAACATTTCCAGGTCGCAGGTGTTGATGTCGATGAGCCGTCCCCGGTGGTTGTAGATCTCGATGCCGACGGGGGCGTTCTGGATGATGTTGCGCAACAGTTTTTCCTGCTCGTCCAGTGCCTTGTGCGCCGTTACGGCGTCGGTGATGTCGAGCGTGAGGATCACGAGCTCGGTTTCGTCGTTGGGCGTATTGTACAGGAAACTGCGGCAATGCCGCCTGGTCTTTTCCGCGAACCATTCGCAAACCTTGTAGTCGCCGATGCAGATGTGCGCGAGCTTGTCGATATGGGCATCGACGGGCAGGCCGGCTTCGCGCGCCGTCTTGTCGGTATATGCGTCCGGCGCTATCCCCACGATTTGCTGCGCCGCGCGGTTGACCGAGAGGAAAAGGTAGTCGATGGCGCGTCCGTCGCTGTCGTAAAGCAGCCGGATGCGGAAATACCCGATCGGCAGGTGGTCGAGCAGCACGTCCATGTGCTTGTTCTCCTTCACGACCGTGTGGTAGTTGTTTTCGAGCGTCAGGATTTCGGCTTCGCGCCGGTCGTGCACGGGGACGCGCTGCATGTAGCCGAAAAGGTGCGTGCCCGTATCGGGGTCGGTCTGCCGTCCGACGAGCTGGGCATGGAGCCAGACTTCGCCCTCGGGAAGTTCGACCGGGAATGTCCTGTCGAATTTGCTGCCGACCTTGAGCGCCATGAACTCGTTGTGGATCGGCATCCGGTAGTCTTCACGGATCAGGTGCGTCAGTTGGCCGATCCGGATTTTGTCGCCGTCGAGCCCCAGCAGCCTGGCGATATATTCGGAGACATACAGTTCTCCGGTTTGGAAATTCGCCTTCCACCAACCCATGTGGGCGGCGTCCAGCATGAGCATCAGGGATTGGAAATTCGGTGTGTAGGGTGTGAACATGGCGCAAAAGGATGTCAGGGGATATTTAGAGCGTCCGGATGATGCGTGCAGGGTTGCCTGCCGCGACCGAATCCGCCGGGATATCTCGGGTGACGACCGACCCCGCCCCGATGACCGCCCTGTCGCCGATCGTGACGCCCGGGCATACGATCACCCCGCCGCCCAGCCAGCAGTGGTCGCCGATGACGATGGGCTTGCCTGCTTCGAGGGCCGTTCCGCGTGTTGCGGCGTCGAACGGGTGGTGCGCCGTGAGCAGCTGCACTTTGGGGCCTATGAGCGTCCCGCAGCCGATGCGTATCGGTGCCAGGTCGAGGAAGACGCAGTCGAAATTGACGAAGGAACCTTCGCCCAGGTGGATGTTGTAGCCGTAGTCGCAGTGGAAAGGTTCGCGGATGAACCCCCGCACGTTGGGGCATAATTCCCCGAGCGTGGCGCGGTAGTTGTCGTCATGGCCGCAGCATTCGACGTTGAGGCGATGCATCAGGCGTGTGGCACGGTCGCGGTCGGCCGTCAGCTCCGCATCATGCGGGTCGAACCATTCGCCCGCCAGCATTTTTTCCTTTTCGCCTCTCATCGGTACATGCCGGCATTTTTAGTCGAACGACTGCAATTCGATCAGTTTGGCATAGATGCCGCCCTTTGCGAGCAGTTCGGTGTGGGTGCCCTGCTCGGCCACGCGGCCGTGGTCGACGACGATGATCTTGTCGGCGTTGTGGATCGTCGACAGGCGGTGGGCGATAACCACCGACGTGCGGCCGACGAGCAGCTTGTTGAGGGCATCCTGCACGAGTTTTTCGCTCTCCGTATCGAGTGCCGAGGTGGCCTCGTCGAGGATCAGTATCTCGGGGTTCTTCAGTACGGCGCGTGCGATCGAAAGCCGCTGGCGCTGGCCTCCCGAGAGTTTGACGCCCCGGTCGCCGATGTTGGTCTGGTAGCCTTCGGGTGCTTCCTGTATGAAGCAGTCGGCATTGGCGATCCGGGCCGCCTCGACGATCTCGTCGTGCGTGGCCCCGGCCTTGCCCATGGCGATGTTGCCTTCGATGGTGTCGTTGAAAAGCACGGTGTCCTGTGCCACGACGCTCATGTGGGCGCGCAGGCTGTCCTGCGTGTAGTCGCGCACCGAGACCCCGTCGATCAGGATGTCTCCCGCCTTCACGTCGTAGAAACGCGGTATGAGTTCGCTGAGGGTCGACTTGCCGCCGCCCGAAGGGCCTACCAGGGCCACGGTTTCGCCGCGCTTGATCTCGAACGAGATGCCTTCGATCACCTCGCGGCTGCCGTCGTACGAGAAGTGGATGTCGCGGAATTCGATCTTGTCTTTCAGCCCGTCGAGTTCGATCGCCCCGGGTTTGTCCTGTATCTCGCTTTGGGCGTCTATGATCGAGAAGATGCGTTCGCCGGCGGCGATACCCTGGTTGATGTTGGAGAACTGGTCGATGAACGTGCGCACCGGACGCGTTATCTGCGAGAACATGGCGATGAAGGCGATGAAGCCTTCGGGGCTGAGCGCGTCCTTGAATACGAGCGAACCTCCGAATACCAGGATGACGCCTACGGCCGAGATGCCCAGGAATTCGCTCATCGGCGAAGCCAGCTGCTGGCGGCGGGCCATCGAAAGGGTCAGCCGCGCCAGGTCTTCGCTCAGGTCGTAGAACTTCTGCTTGACATAACCCGTGGCATTGTAGCTCTTGATGACCTTGATGCCCGACAGCGATTCGTCGAGCGTCGAGACCAGTTCGCCCATGCGCTGCTGGCTTGTCCGCGCGGGATGGCGCAGGCGCTTGACGATGCTGCCGATGATCAGTGCTACGACGGGCAGGAAAAGCACCGAGAAGAGTGCCAGCTCCCACGAGATGGCGACCATCATGACCGTATAGCCGATGATGAGGAACGGCTCGCGGAAAGCTACCTGCAATGTGTTGGTGATGCAGAACTGCACCACGCCGACGTCCGAAGTGATCTTCGAGATGATGTCGCCCTTGCGCTGGTCGCTGAAATAGCCCACGTTCATGTCCACGACTTTGGAGAACATCTCGTTGCGCATGCGCTGCAGGGTGCGTGTGCGCATGTTCTCGACCGTCCAGGCCCCCATGTAGCGGAACAGGTTGCTCAGCAGGCTCACGAAAATGGTGACGATGGCCAGCAGCAGCAGGACGTTTTCGGGGTTGTATTCGGTGAACAGGTGCGAATAGGTGAAGTTGAACAGTGCCGTCAGGTATTCCTGGTTGAACGCCAGCGGGGGGAGCTTCTCCACGTATACGAACGTGTAATCCGCATCGAACATCGTCTTGAGGATCGGCATGATCAGCAGGAACGTGAGCGAATTGAACAGCGCGTAGAAAAGTGAGTAGAAGAAATAGGGGATGGCGTATTTGCGGATGGGTCGGGCGAAACCCAGGAGCCTCATGTATATTTTAAACATTACGGGCGGATTATTTGCAGGTTATGTGATAATCGTGACAAAGATAGGAATAATAATGTGAAATTCGGAATTCCCGGCTTAAAAGTGCGAAGTTCCGGGGAGTTTAGAACCGAAAAAAACGAAGGGGCAGACATGCTGTCCGCCCCTTTTCAGGGCTCGTAACCCGTATCTTCCAGTAAATGCGCCTTGTCGTTGGCGGCAGCGACCGCCAGTTGGTCGCAGCGATTGTTCTCCACGGTGTCGGCATGCCCCTTGACCCAGACGAAGCGGACGTTGTGATGCCGGTATACGCGCAGGAAGCGCATCCACAGGTCGGGGTTTTTCTTACCGGCGAACTGTTTTTTCACCCAGCCGAAGACCCAGCCTTTCGTCACGGCATCCACGACGTATTTCGAATCGGAATACACGGTGACGTCCGACCCGTCGAACTTGAGCGCCTCGAGCGCCACGCAGACGGCCATGAGCTCCATGCGGTTGTTGGTCGTCAGGCGGAATCCCTGCGACAGCTCCTTGCGGTGCTGTCCCGAAAGGAGTACCGCGCCGTAGCCTCCCGGCCCGGGGTTCCCGAGCGCCGAGCCGTCGGTATATATGGTGATTGTCGGCAAATCGTGTTGTCGTTAAACCCGGCCCTGCGGTGCGGGTATGGTTCGTCTGCGGCATGGCCGCGGTGGAAAGTACCTGTCCCGAACCCCGCAGGAATTCGGGACAAGGCATGTCCGTCCTTTTTACGAAAGGGCTTCCAGTTGCGCCTTGATGGCCGCGATCTTGGCCTCGGCGTCGGCCTGCTTGGCGCGTTCGTTGGCCACCACCTTCTCGGGGGCCGACTGCATGAAACGCTCGTTCGAGAGCTTTTTCATTACGCTCGCGAGGAACCCTTCCTGGTAGGACAGTTCGTCCGTCAGTTTGCGTCGTTCCGCTTCGGCGTCGATTTTGCCCGCCATCGGCACGAAGTACTGCGTCGTCTTGACGATGAACGCTGCGGCCGCCGGGTCTTTCTCCGTCACCGTCTCGATGCCCGTCAGGTTGGCCATTTTCTGCATCACGGGGGCATACTCGGCCGGGTAGTTCTCGTCGGCGATCACCTTGAGCGTCAGTGCCTCCTTCTGCGGCAGGTTCTTCTGGTTGCGGACGTTGCGCACCGAGGAGATCACCTCCCTGGCCAGCTCGAACCGCGCCAGCAACTGCCCGTCTATTTCGGCCGGCTGGGGCATCGGGGCGACGGTGATCGACTCGCCTTCTTTGCGCGGGGCGAGGTCTTGCCAGATCTCCTCCGTCACGAAGGGCATGAAGGGGTGCAGCACGCGCATCAGGGAGTCGAAGAACGTGCGCGTGGCTTCGAACGTCGGCGCGTCGATCGGCTGCCCGTAGACGGGTTTCACCATCTCCAGGTACAGGCCGCTGAAGTCGTCCCAGAAGAGCTTGTAGGCTGTCTTGAACGCCTCTGAAATGCGGTAGGAGCCGAAATCGTCGGCGATCTGGCGCAAAGCGACGCCGAGCGTCTGGCGGAACCATTCGACAGCCAGGCGGTTGTTCTCGTCCTGTGCGGCATTGCCGTCCGCCGACCAGCCGTTCACCAGGCGGTAGGCGTTCCATATCTTGTTGCCGAAGTTGCGTCCCTGCTCGCAGAGCGCCTCGTCGAACATTACGTCGTTGCCTGCCGACGAGGAGATGAGCATTGCCATGCGCATGCCGTCGGCGCCGTATTTGGCGATCAGGTCGAGCGGGTCGGGCGAGTTGCCCAGCTGCTTGGACATCTTGCGGCCGATCTTGTCGCGGACGATGCCCGTGAAATAGACGTTTCCGAAAGGTTTTTCGCCGCGGTATTCGTAACCCGCCATGATCATGCGCGCCACCCAGAAGAAGATGATGTCGGGGCCCGTCACCAGGTCGTTGGTGGGGTAGTAGTAGCTGATCTCCCTGTTGCCGGGGTTGCGGATGCCGTCGAAGACCGAAATAGGCCACAGCCACGACGAGAACCACGTGTCCAGCACGTCGTCGTCCTGTCTGAGGTCGGACGGCTGCAACGAGGCGTCGCCGGTTTTCGCGCGCGCCTTTTCGAGCGCCTCCCCGGCCGTCGGGGCCACTACGAAGCCGCCTTGGGGCAGGTACCAGGCCGGAATGCGCTGGCCCCACCACAGCTGGCGCGAGATGCACCAGTCCTTGATGTTCTCCATCCAGTGGCGGTAGGTGTTCTTGTATTTTTCGGGCACGAAGCGGATCGCGTCCTCCATGACGGCCTTCGTCGCCGGTTCGGCCAATTGCCCCATCGAAAGGAACCACTGCATCGAGAGTTTCGGCTCGATGGCCACGCCCGTGCGCTCCGAATAGCCCACGTTGTTGGTATAATCCTCGGTCTTCTCCAGCAGGCCGGCTTCCGCCAGGTCGCCTTCGATCTTTCTGCGGACGTCGAAACGATCCATGCCGACGTACAGCCCCACTTTGTCGTTGATCGTGCCGTCGTCGTTGAAGATGTCGATCACCTCGAGGTTGTATTTCTCGCCCAGCATGTAGTCGTTCACGTCGTGCGCCGGGGTCACTTTCAGCGCGCCCGTACCGAACTCGATATCGACGTATTCGTCGCGGATTACGGGGATTGCGCGGTTCACCAGCGGTACGATGACGCGCGCCCCGGCCGGCAGCCAGCCGTAGCGCGGGTCGTTGGGGTTGACGCACAGCGCCGTGTCGCCCAGGATCGTTTCGGGGCGCGTCGTGGCGACGATGACCGCCTTGTCCGAGCCTTCGACCAGGTAGCGCAGGTAGTAGAGCTTGCCGTGCGACTCCTTGAATACCACCTCTTCGTCCGACAGCGCCGTCTGCGCCGCGGGATCCCAGTTGACCATGCGTACGCCGCGGTAGATCTTGCCTTTCTCGTAAAGGTCGCAGAATACCTTGATGACGCTCTCGGTGCGGGGTTCGTCCATCGTGAAGCAGGTGCGCTCCCAGTCGCACGAGGCGCCCAGCTTGCGCAGCTGCTTGAGGATCATGCCGCCGTATTTTTCCTTCCACTCCCAGGCGTATTCGAGGAATTCCTCGCGCGAAAGCGACGACTTCTCGATGCCCTTTTCATGCAGCATCGCCACGACTTTCGCCTCCGTGGCGATCGACGCGTGATCCATGCCCGGCACCCAGCAGGCGTTTTTGCCCGACATGCGGGCACGGCGGATCAGCACGTCCTGCAACGTGTTGTTGAGCATGTGCCCCATGTGGAGCATGCCGGTCACGTTGGGCGGCGGGATGACGATCGTGTAGGGTTCGCGTCCGTCGGGTTCCGAATGGAACAGCCGGTTGTCGATCCAGTAGTCGTACCATTTCTGTTCGATCTCCTGCGGCGAATATTTATCAGCGATTTGCATAAAGGTGTGAATGTTTTGCTTCGTTATTTGGCCTGCAAAGTTATTAACATTCTGTCAAAGATAAAATAAATATCTATAAAAAATCGTTACCTTTGCACCATTATATATTTGTATCTGTAAACTATGAGTAAAAAAGATAAGATAATCGAAACCATCGAAGTCGAAGATGCGAGCCTGCTTCCCGAGCTGCTCGACGGCAAACACCACGTGATTCCGATCGTGACCGGCGGCGACGAGGTCGCCGAGGAGGTCGAAGTGCCGGAAATCATCCCGATCCTTACGCTGCGCAGTTCGGTGCTCTTCCCCGGTGCGATCACCCCGATCACCGTGGGACGCGACAAGAGCATCAGCCTCGTACGTGCCGTGAATGCCGAAGGCGGCATTCTGGGCGCCGTGTTGCAGCGCGAGAGCGACGTCGAAGACCCCGCGCCGGACGACATGTACAAGGTCGGCACCGCGGCGCGCATCATCAAAATCCTCGAAATGCCCAACGGGAACCTCACGGTGATCCTGAACGGCCTGGAGAAGATCGAAATACGCGAATACATTACGACCGAGCCCTATTTCCGGGCCCGGGTGACCGCCCTGCGCGATACGACGCCCGACCTGAAGAGCATCGAGTTCGAGGCCCTCGTGGATTCGATCCGCGACGTGGCGCTCAACATCATCAACGTTTCGCCGTCGATGCCCAAGGAGGCGGCCTTCGCCATCAAGAACATCGACTCCAAGCGCGGCATCATCAATTTCATCTGCTCGAACATGGAGCTTACGGACGAAGACCGCCAGTCGTTGCTGGAGGCCCCCGGCCTGCTGGCCCGTGCCCGCAAGCTGCTCGAGATACTGATCCGAGAACAGCAGCTGGCCGAGCTGAAGAACCAGATACAGGAGCGCGTGAAGCAGGAGATCGACAAGCAGCAGCGCGACTATTACCTGCAGCAGCAGATGCGCACGATCCAGGACGAACTGGGCGATGGCGCCGATGCCGACATCGAGAAGATGCGCGAGGAGGCCAAGAAGAAGAACTGGCCCAAGGAGGTCGGCGAAACCTTCGAGAAAGAGTTGCAGAAGGTCGAGCGGCTGAATCCCGCCGTGGCCGAATATTCGGTGCAGATGACCTACCTGCAACTGCTGCTGGAACTCCCGTGGAACGAGGTGACCAAGGACAATCTCGATCTGAATTGCGCGCGCGAGCAGCTCGACCGCGACCATTTCGGGCTGGAGGAGGTCAAGGAGCGTATCCTCGAACACCTGGCCGTCATCAAGCTCAAGGGCGACCTCAAATCCCCGATACTCTGCCTCTACGGCCCTCCGGGTGTGGGTAAGACCTCGCTGGGCAAGTCGGTGGCGGCGGCGCTGGGCCGCAAGTTCGGGCGTATCTCGCTCGGCGGCCTGCACGACGAGTCGGAAATCCGCGGGCATCGCCGCACCTACATCGGCGCCATGCCGGGACGGATCATCCAGACCATCAAGCGGTGCGGTTCGTCGAACCCGGTCATCATCCTCGACGAGGTGGACAAGGTGACCGTTTCGAACCACGGCGACCCGTCGAGCGCGCTGCTCGAGGTGCTCGACCCGGAGCAGAACACTACCTTCCACGATAACTACATCGACATGGAGTACGACCTGTCGAAAGTGCTGTTCATCGCCACGGCCAACAATATCGCCAACATCGCACCGGCGCTGCGCGACCGCATGGAGATGATCAATATCCCCGGCTACCTGATCGAGGAGAAGGTGCGCATAGCCCTCGACCACCTGCTGCCCAAGCAGCGCGAGGCGCACGGCATCAAGGAGCAGGAGCTCACGATGGCCCCCGAGGTAGTCGAAGGCATCATCGCCGGCTATACCCGCGAGTCGGGTGTCCGCTCGCTCGACAAGTTGCTGGCCAAGATCGCCCGCGCCCGTGCCAAGCAGATCGCCTTCGACGAGGTGTTTGCCCCGGAGGTTTCGGCCCGGGAGGTCGAAAAGATCCTCGGCATGCCCAAGTTCCTCAAGGAGGAGTACGAGGTGGGCGGCATGACGGGCGTGGTGACGGGCCTGGCCTGGACGGAGGTCGGCGGCGATATCCTCTACATCGAGTCGGTGCTGACGCCCGGCAAGGGCAAGGTCAGCCTTACGGGTAACCTGGGCGACGTGATGAAGGAGTCCGCTACGATCGCTCACGAGTGGGTGATGGCGCACAGCAAGGAGCTGGGCATTGACCCCGCACTGTTCGAGAAGAACGACATCAACATCCATGTCCCCGAGGGTGCGATCCCGAAGGACGGCCCTTCGGCCGGCATTACGATGGTGACCTCGATCGTTTCGACCTACACGGGGCGGAAAGTCCGGGATCGTATCGCCATGACGGGCGAGACGACGCTCCGCGGCCGTGTGATGCCGGTGGGCGGCGTCAAGGAGAAGATTCTGGCGGCCAAACGCGCCGGGATCAACGAGCTGATCCTCTCGGAGGAGAACCGCAAGGACATCGCCGAGATCAAGCCCGAATACATCGACGGACTGACCTTCCATTACGTGAAGACCAACGACGAAGTGCTGAAACAGGCGCTCATATAGCAGCCCGAAAGAAGTAAAAGGTGGAAAGTTTTGTTTTTCACCTTTTACTTTTTTAATTTTATGGATCAATTCCTCTGCCGATGAAATTTATCGCAATCATACCGGCGCGTTATGCGTCGACCCGCTTCCCGGCCAAACCGTTGGCCGTGCTGGGCGGGAAACCCGTTATCCGGCGGGTCTACGAGCAGGTGGCGGGCGTACTGGACGATGCCGTGGTCGCCACGGACGACGAGCGGATTTACGATGCCGTGCTGGCGTTCGGCGGCAAGGCCGAGATGACCTCGGCAGACCATAAGAGTGGCACCGACCGTTGCTGGGAAGCCTACCTCAAGCAGGGGAAACCCTACGACGTGGTCGTCAACGTGCAGGGCGACGAGCCTTTCATCCGGGCGTCGCAGCTCGAAGCCGTGAAGCGCTGCTTCGACGATCCCGCGACGGACATTGCCACGCTCGTGAAACCCTTTGCCGAGGCGGACGGCCTGGCCGCGCTGGAAAACCCCAATTCGCCGAAGGTGGTGCTCGATGCGCAGTCGCGGGCCATCTATTTTTCGCGTTCGGTCATCCCTTACCTGCGCGGCGTCGAACGCTCGCAGTGGCTTGCGCACCATACGTTCTACAAGCACATCGGCCTCTATGCCTTCCGCACGGAGGTGCTGCGTGCCGTCACGGCGTTGCCGCAGTCCACGCTCGAAAAGGCCGAGTCGCTCGAGCAGCTCCGCTGGCTTGAAAACGGCTACAGGATCGGCGTGGGCATCACCGACGTCGAGACCATCGGCATCGACACGCCCCAAGACCTCGCACGTGCCGAGGAGTTTTTGTCACACCATCCGGAATTTATAAAATGACAGCTATGAAATTCATCGCCGGCCCCTGCGTCATCGAATCCGCCGAGTTACTCGACACCGTGGCCGAACGCCTCGTGGCGATCAACAAGGCCCTCGGGACGGATATTATCTTCAAGGCCTCGTTCGACAAGGCCAACCGCACCTCGATCTCCTCGTTCCGCGGCCCCGGACTCGAACGGGGGTTGCGTATGCTCGCCGACGTGCGGGCGAAATGGGGGCTGCGTCTGCTGACCGACATCCACGAGGCGTGGCAGGCCGCGCCCGTGGGCGAGGTCGTCGACGTGATCCAGATCCCGGCCTTCCTCTGCCGGCAGACCGACCTGCTCACCGCCGCGGCCAGGACGGGCAAGACCGTGAATATCAAAAAGGCGCAGTTCCTTTCGGGGTTGGACATGCAGTACCCCTATGAGAAGGCGCGCGATGCGGGGGCTTCGGAAATATGGCTCACCGAACGCGGCAATATCTACGGTTACAACAATCTGGTGGTCGATTTCCGCAATATCCCCGACATGCTGCGCATCGCGCAGACCGTGGTGATGGATTGTACCCATTCGGTGCAGCGTCCCGGCGGTGCGGGCGGTACGACGGGAGGCAACCGCGAGTTCGTGCCGGCCATGGCCCGGGCGGCCCGGGCGTTCGGTGCCAACGGCTTCTTCTTCGAAGTGCACCCCTGCCCCGACTGCGCCAGGAGCGACGGCCCCAACATGTTGCAACTCGACGATCTGGAGAATCTCATTAAAACCTTGCTATAATGACCGATACCACCAAAGCGCAGATCCTCGACCTGGCCCGTAAAGCCATCAATACCGAGATGCTGGCGCTCAAGCACATGAAGGAGACCTTGGGTGACAATTTCGCCGATGCCGTGGAGCTGATCCTCGCATGCAGCGGCAAATGCATCGTCACCGGCATGGGCAAGTCGGGGCTCGTAGGGCGCAAGATCGCCGCGACGCTGGCCTCGACCGGAACCCCGAGTTTCTTCCTGCATCCCGGCGAGGCCTTCCACGGCGACTTGGGGATGATCTCGAAGGACGACGTCGTGCTGGCGCTCTCCTATTCGGGCGAGACCGACGAAATCCTGAAGATCGTGCCTTTCATCCACTCCAACGGCAACAAGCTGGTGTCGATGACGGGCAATCCCGAATCGGCGCTGGCGAAGAATTCCGATATCCATCTCGACGTGAGCGTCGAAGAGGAAGCCTGCATCCTGCACCTCGCGCCGACGACCTCGACCACGGCGCAGATCGCCATGGGCGATGCGCTGGCCGTGTCGCTCATGCAGATGCGGGGCTTCACGAGCGTCGATTTCGCACGCCTGCATCCGGGCGGCAGCCTCGGGCGTCGCCTGCTGATGACCGTGGGCAACGTGATGCGTTCGCACGACCTCCCGGTCGTGGCGCCCGACTGCTCGGCGACGGATATGATCCACGCCATCAGCAAGGGCGGGCTGGGGCTCATCATCATCTGCGAGGGCGAGAGGATCGAGGGCATCGTGACCGACGGCGACGTGCGCCGTGCGATGGAGCGCCGCCGCGCCGAGTTCTTCAATATCAAGGCCGGCGATATCGCCACGCCTAACCCGAAAACCATCTCCGCGGATAAGAAACTGATCGAGGCCGAGAAGATGATGACCCGGAACAAGGTCACGTCGCTGCTCGTTACGGACGATGCCGGGAAATTGCAGGGCGTGATTCAGATTTACGACATCAAATTATAGGGCTTTCGCTGCTGCGTCACGCCGCCTGTACGGGCGGCGTATGCGGGACGGCGTGCCCGCCGTGAAACGCAAGGGGGACGGTACCTTGGTACCGTCCCCCTTGCGTTTTGTCTGCCGCGGTATGCCTCCGCGGGGTCAGTCCCCCTCTTCGAGCTGGAAAACCTGTTCGACGGGTTTGCCGAAGATCCGGGCGATCTTCAGTGCCAGTACCGTCGAGGGGACGAAGCGCCCGGCCTCGATGGCGTTTACGGTCTGGCGGCTTACGCCGATGGCATCGGCCAACTGCTGTTGGGTCATGCGTACTTCGGCGCGTTCGACTCGAATCCTATTCTTCATCGCGGAGCGTTTTGTTAAGCCGGTACATGGCCATGCGGAAAAGCAGGTAGTAGATGGCCGGGATGGTGTACAGCAGTACGAACATGCAGGTCAGGAACTCGAAGTCGTAGAAACACAGTGCCAGCAGGATCAGTAATATGTAGTTGGCGTATACGGAGATGAACAGGCTGTTCAGCCGCAGCGAAGTAATCATTTCGTCCTCGTTGCGTTCGCGGGCGAAGCCTATGAAGATCAGGCCGATGGCCGTGCCGATAAGGGCCGTGTTATTGAGCAGGTGCTCGTTCAGGCTGTCGAGCCAGTTCAGTTTGTCCTGCAGGAAAAGCATGTAACAGCCGAGCAGGACGGAGGAAAGCAGCAATATCCATCCGATTTTCTTGAAACCGACGGGCAGTAAATAGTCTTTTTTCATAATGCAGTTTTTTATTTGTTTTTGCAGATACAGAGTCCGTCAGGCATTTTCATCCGCTTCCGGTGTGCGGCATCGGAGCCGCCACAAGCGCAGATTGAAAATGATTACGTATACGGCGCAGATAAATACCGGATTGGAAAGCCAGTCCGTCCATGCCTTGATTCGGACGATCTCACCCAAAGTTAATATCCGGGTTCCGACGTAGAAGAAAGGAATCCGGAGCAGGTTGACAATGAAGAACATGTAGATGACGGCGACCAGGGTTTGTCCGCGCAGCGAAGAGATGTACTCGTCTTCGATCCGTTCACGGGAGAGGGCGATTATCGGCAGAGCGATCATGGCGATCGTTGCGGCCGACAGGAGCCATGTGTCGGTTCGCTCCTCTTCGACCGGCCGGAGGACCATTATGAGAATGAAAGCCAGGGCGACGATCAGCAGGATTGATGCGAGGTGTTTGCATCGGTGCGGCAATAAAAGGTTTTTAGGCATACGGTAATCGTTTTAGTGGTTTGACTAATACAAATGTAAAGTTTATTTTGCATTTTGGCAAGTAAACACGACAAAATTTTTGAACGCTAAAAAATTAGAGGGCCTTAAGGCCCTCTAAAAATCTTGTCCGCAATTCCCGGGAATTCATCGGCTCAATCCGGATTCGGCCCGGTGTCACCGGTTCACGTTTTCCTGTCCTTGCATTCTGTTTACCGGCTTCTGTTCGCTGCTTATTGTTCACAGCCGGGTATTCGCGGTTTGGTCTTCACTGCCTGTTGTTGACCGTTCGCAGGTTGTGTTCCTGGACCGGATTTCCGCAAACTGCTTTTCCGCCTTCCCCCGGATGCCGGATCCAGATACCGGGTGCTGGTATCGGAACATACACACCGGGCCCGGGCGCCTGTCATCGGCCGCTCGATGCTTGGCGCCGGTGACCGGCCATCGCTGCTGTGCCGGATCGGGTTTGCCGTCGGGTCAGCCCCGGATGTAATGCGGCATATCGGCGGGAATCTCCATCGAGATCTCTGCCAGCCCGCCCACGATGCCGTCCACGCGCCAGGCTGTCTGGTAGATCATTTTGCGGACGCCGTTTTTCTCGATCGTGTAGGCATTCGTGCCCCCGTCGGCGAGCAGGCGCCGGATAATTCCGCGCGACCGTTCGCTGTGGCAGTCGAAGAGGTTTTTGCCGATCATGTCGCCGTGCCGGGCGAAGGTCGTGCGCGCCTTGTCGTTCATGTAGAGGATCGTGCCCCCGGTGTCGCATACCGTAACCGCGCAGTTCATGCCGTCGGCCCAGGGATAGGGATTTTCTGTCGTCATATTGCCGTAGGTTTATCGTCGGGGAAAGCCTCCCTTTTCAACGGGAGGTGCGGAGTGATTATGGGCATTGCAGCGAAGATGCGGAGGTAAACCCCGGTTTACTGCTGTATCTTCACCAGCTGTTCGCGGTAGGCGTTCAAGATGCGCGATTTGGAAATGAAGCCCAGGTAGCGGTTCTGTTTGTCGACCACGGGCAGCATCCAGGTGTGCTTGTCCTCGAATTTCTCCATGACGCCCTGTATCAATTCGTGTTCGAGTATCTTGTCCGGGGGCTGGATCATGTAGTCGGAGATCGGCTGTCCGTATTTTTCGTGTTTGAACATGTCTTCGCGCAGGTCGTCCAGCTGCACGATACCCAGCAGGTGTCCGAAGTTGTCGATCACGGGGAAGATGTTGCGGCGTGCCGTCGAGATGATGTGCACGATGTCGCCCAGCGTGAAATTCTCCTTGATGCGCAGGAAATCGGTCTCCATCAGATCGTCGAGCTTCAGGAAGACGAATACCGACTGGTCTTTGTCGTGCGTGAGCAGTTCGCCCCGCTGGCGCAGTTGTTTGGTGTAGATCGAGTCGGGGTCGAGGTAATAGTCTACGGCGAACGATATGCAGGCCGTGATCATCAGCGGGATGAACAGTCCGTAGCCGTTCGAAAGCTCCGCGATGAGGAAGATCGAGGTCAGCGGCGCCTTCATCACGCCCGACATCACGCCGGCCATGCCCACCAGCGTGAACGAGACGACCGAGACGTCCCAGTCGAAGAATGCATTGCACAGCAGGGCGATCGAGGCTCCCGTGAACGCCCCCACGAACAACGACGGCGCGAAGGTTCCGCCCACGCCGCCCGCGGCGTTGGTCGAGGCCATGGCGATGACCTTGAAGAACATCGTGGCGATGACGAAGAGGATGACCACCCAGTCGATTTCCCGGAAGCGGTAGAAGAGCGAATTGTCGAACAGCTCCTGTGCGCGGCCGTGCATCAGCGACATGAACCCTTCGTAGCCTTCGCCGTAGAGCGGCGGGAAGATGAAGATCAGGATGCCCAGCACGGCGCCGCCGACGAGCCATTTCTTATATTGGCTGTCGATCTTACGGAAGAAGTTGCCCACGCGCAGGTTGGTCGAGGTGAAATACCAGGACATCAGCCCGCAGCATACGCCGAGCAGGATGAAAAGCGGTATCTGCCACAGCTCGAAGGCGTCCTGCGGCTGGAGCGTCACGGCCAGTATGGGGTCGAAGCCGCGCAGCATGAAAGCCATCGTCGTGGCCGTGATCGAGGCGATCAGCAGCGGGATCACGGAGCCGGCCGTGATGTCAAGCATCAGGATCTCCAGCACGAAGACCACGCCCGTGATCGGGGCCTTGAAGATGGCTGCCAGCGCCGCACCGGCACCGCAGCAGAGCAGCAGCGTGGTATGCTTGTAATTGAGGCGCACCAGCCGCCCGACGTTCGAGCCTATCGCCGCGCCCGTCAGTACGATCGGCGCCTCGGGCCCCACCGAACCGCCGAACCCGATGGTCGTGGCGCCGCCTACGATCGACGTCCAGCAGTTGTGCCCCGGGATGCGCGAGTTGCGGCTCGACATGGCGTAGAGCACGCGCGTTACGCCCTCCGAAATATTGTCGCGCACGATGTATTTTACGAACAGCGTGGCGAGTATGATGCCGATGGCGGGGTAGATCAGGAACAGGACATGCGCACTGTCCACCGGGAACCAGCGTATCAGCCCGCTCTTGATGCCGTGCAGCAGTATTTCGAACAGGTAGGTGCCCAGTCCGGCGAGTATACCGACCACGACAGCCAGCAGCATCATGATCTGGCTGTTGCTCAACCGCCGGGTCAGGCGGAGGAACTCGCGGTAGATATGCTCGGTGCGTAACTGCATCCTATTGTTTGCGAGCGAAATGCTCGGCTTGTTCGGCGATAAGCCGTTTGTCGTCGAAATAGTTGATCTTCATGGCCCGCTTCACGTCGTCGAGTGTCTGCGAGGCCATTTGCCGGGCAGCCTCCGAACCGGTGCGGAGAATCTCATAGACCTCTTCGATGCGGCCTTCGTAGTATTTGCGGCGTTCGCGGAACGGTTCCAGCGTCTCGTTGAGCACGGCGATCAGGAATTTCTTGACCTTCACGTCGCCCAGGCCGCCGCGGCGGTAATGCGCCTTCAGCTCGTCCAGCGACGGGTAGTCGGGCAGATATTTCGGGAAATGCTCGGGGCGGCTGAAGGCATCGAGGTAGGTGAACACCGTGTTGCCCTCCACCTTGCCCGGGTCTTCGACGCGCAGGTGGTCGGGATCGGTATACATCCCCATGACTTTCTTCTTCACCTCGTCGGCGCTGTCCGAGAGGTAGATGCAGTTGCAGAGCGATTTCGACATCTTGGCCTTGCCGTCGGTGCCCGGCAGACGCATGCAGACCGCATTCTCCGGCAGCAGGATCTCGGGCTCGACGAGTGCCGGGCCGTATACCGTGTTGAACTTGTGGACGATCTCGCGGGTCTGTTCGATCATCGGCTCCTGGTCTTCGCCCGCAGGGACGGTCGTGGCCTTGAATGCCGTGATATCGGCCGCCTGGCTGATGGGGTAGGTGAAGAAGCCTACGGGGATGCCCTGCTTCTGCTGCGTGTCGCCTTCGGCGGCATTCTCGGCGAAGCCCCGCAACTGGATCTCGGCCTTCACGGTCGGGTTGCGTTGCAGGCGCTGTACGGTGACCAGGTTCATATAGTAGAACGAGAGCTCGCAGAGCTCCGGGATTTGCGACTGGATGAAAAGGGTAGACCTTTGCGGGTCGAGGCCGACCGAAAGGTAGTCGAGTGCCACTTCGATGATGTTCTGGCGCACCTTCTCGGGGTTGTCGGCGTTGTCCGTCAGGGCCTGCGCGTCGGCTATCATGATGAATATGCGTTCGAATTCGCCCGATTCCTGCAGTTCGACGCGGCGGCGCAGGGAACCGACGTAGTGTCCCAAGTGGAGCCGGCCCGTAGGACGGTCGCCGGTAAGAATGATCTTTCCCATAAAACTTTATATATATTTTGTGGACAAACTTACGAAAAACCGCGCGGGTGACCTAATAAAGTTGTCTGTTATAGATTTATTTTATATTTTTGTGTATTGAAATAATCGGCTACTATGACTATAATTCAACTTGAATACCTCCTGGCGGTGGCGAACTGCGGTAGTTTTTCGCTGGCCGCAGAGCATTGTTTCGTGACCCAGCCGTCGCTGAGCATGCAGGTGAAGGCGCTCGAAGAGGAGCTGGGCGTCGTGCTGCTTGACCGTTCGAAGAAACCCGTGATCCCGACCGAGGCCGGCGAAGTGGTGCTGGATCGCGCCCGGGAAACGCTGCGGGCCTACAACAATATCCGCGAGTCGGTCGCCGAACTGAAGGGCGAAACTTCGGGTAAACTGCGTCTGGGCGTCATCCCGACCATTGCGCCCTACCTGTTGCACAAGTTCATCCCGGATTTCGTGCGCGATTATCCGAAGGTGGAGCTGGAAATCTCGGAGATGGTCACTTCGGACATCGTCGAGGCGCTCAAGCGCGACCGGATCGACGCGGCGCTGGTCGCCAGCGGCACGTGTGGCGACGGCATTCTCGAACAGGAGCTTTTCAACGACCGGTTTTTCGCCTATGTTTCGCCCGAAAACCCGTTGTACGAACGGCAGAACATCCGCATCGAGGACATCGACCTGAAAGACCTGGTGATCCTGAGCGCCGGAAACTGTATGCGCGACCAGATCATCGAGCTGTGCCAGGCCAAGCGCGACATGCCGTCGCACTACTCCTTCGAGTCGGGGTCGCTCGATACGCTGATGCGCATCGTCGACTGCACGTCGTGCCTGACGATCATCCCCGAAATGGCCATCGAGTACATCCCCGCGGATCACCACGACCGGCTGAAGATGCTCGCCAAAGGCGCTACGTCGCGTAAGATCGCCGTGGCGGTACGCCGCACGTACGTCAAGAGTTCAATCATCAAGGCCCTGACCGACACGATCATGGCCAATGTCCCGGCGGCGAAGGCGTAGCCCTCGCTACCCTAACAGCGCGCCCGGCAGTTTTTCCTGCCGG